>WPCG01053768.1_pt1 | contig 214534 bp, 173 predicted proteins | sample 5403311 | NCBI WGS metagenome assembly WPCG01 (sample SAMN12869467, study PRJNA574797) | sludge metagenome | isolation source: wastewater treatment of Control | place: China:Beijing | collected 2019-05-17
GCGCAGCGGTAGTTCAGTTGGTTAGAATACCGGCCTGTCACGCCGGGGGTCGCGGGTTCGAGTCCCGTCCGCTGCGCCATATTAAAATCTCTTATCTTGTTGAAAGATAAGAGTTTTTTCGTTTTTTGTGTTTGGTTCCGAGACTCTGGCCAGAGGGCAATTTTGGCTGCTTGACCAAACCGTGCCAGCCCCCCTCTGAAAAACCGGTGTTCATTTTCTCTATGAGCGCCCGGTTAGTATTTCACTCCATGCCAGTGAGAAACCTGCGTACATACTCTGGCGCAAGCTCCATGTCGGACGAGATATCAGGTTTTACTCTTCAGGGCTTCCAGTTGTTGCCTGAGCTGCTCGACTTCAGCCTCCAGCTCGAGCACGCGCTTGCTGGCGTGAACTTCCGTGCTGACGTCTTTCTGGATACCGATGAAATAAGTCAGGTTGTCGGCTTCATTGAAAACCGGCGTGATGGAGAGCTCGTTCCAGAACTGGCTGCCATCGCGCCGATAGTTGCGCAGAGTCTGGCGACAGGGCTGATTATTCTTCACTGCCGCGCGGATGGCTTCGATACCAGGTTGATCACGGTCATCGCCCTGCAGGAAGCGGCAGTCTTGATAGAGAATATCGTCAAGCGTGTAGCCAGTCAGGCGTTCAAAAGCCGGATTGGCATAGATGAGGATGTTGTCCTCTCCCTCTTGCTCGGCAATCACGATGCCGTCATTGGAAGCATCCACTACCAGTTGCAGTAATTTTGCGTTGATCATCTATCCAACTCTCGGCATACAGCAGGGCGGTATAGGATACCCGACGGGCAAGCAATGTGTAATCGCTCATCGAGGATGTATACAAGACGCAGCCGCTGTACACTATTCGGGTTTATCCAGAGCTACCTATTTTGCCAATGACCAAGCGAGCCGAGTTATTACCGCCTGTTACCCGGCAGGCGCACCCCGAAGAAGGGCTGCTGCCGATAGGCGAAGTTGTGCGCCTTACTGGCATCAACCCTGTAACTCTACGTGCATGGGAGCGTCGCTACGGATTGATCCGCCCGGTACGAACAGAAGGCGGGCATCGACTGTATTCGGCGGCGGATGTGGATACTGTCCGGCGCATCATGTCCTGGACAGATCGCGGCGTTGCGGTGAGCAAGGTCGCTTCTTTATTGGCACTGCAAACCTCTTCCAGTGCCGGACCTGTGGCTGACGAAACACCGGCAGTCCACTCGGAACCTGCATCGCCCTGGGGTGAGTGGCGGGAAGGTATTCGTCAAGCGATAGAAGTCTTTGACGAGGCTCGACTGGATCAGCTGTATGGTCAACTATTCAGCACTTATCCAATAGAGCAGAGCTTCGGGAAAGTACTCATGCCGTTGTGGCAAGAGTGGTTGCACCTTACTGGTTTTGGCCAGCGCAGTCAGTGGTTGTTTTATGATGCGTTCCTGCGGGCCAGGGCGCTGCAGCGGCTGCAGTTCTTACGACATAACGGTGGTGACTCAGTACTGTTTGTTGTGCTGCCTGATTCATGCCGAGAGCTGGAAATGCTGGTCACTGGGCTACTGCTCGATAATGGGAAAGGGATATTACGCACGCTACCAGTGGGCCAGCCGCTGGACGAGCTACCCCTTGTCTGCCAGTCCATATTGCCTACAGCCCTGGTGCTCTTTGCCCCGACGCCGCTGTCACCCACACAGCTAAGCAAGATCACCAAATTGGCGCAGAAGGTCGATAGCCCGGTGGCTCTGGCAGGCGTAGGGGCAGAGCTGGCAGCGGAACAGTTGCGAAGCTCACCCCTGGCCAATCTGGGTAAAGAGCCCCAGGTGATGGCAAGCAGACTGGAACAGTTTCTATCCGGCCACCTGGACACCTGAGATCTGTGTGGCGGTAGCGCCAAGCTGGGCTTCACACAGGCGTACCAGCGCTTGCGCCCAGTCATGGTTGTCATTCAGGCAGGGAATCAACTGCAGGTCTTCGCCACCAGCAGCGATAAACTGGACACGTCCACGGATGCCGAGCTCTTCATATGTCTCAATGCAATCCGCAACGAAGGCCGGCGACATGACCAACAGTTTTCTCACACCCTGTTGCGCCAATTCATCCAATCGTGACTCCGTATAGGGCTCAATCCACTTGGCTCTCCCAAGGCGTGACTGGAAGGCTACTGACCATTGCTCCGGCTTCAGTCCGGCGTTAGCTGCAAATTCAGCAGCACTTTGTATGCACTGGGCTTTGTAGCAGGTTTTCAGCACCTCTCCCGTTGCTCTATGGCAGCAGTCTGACGATTGCAGACAATGGTTCTTGCCAGGGTCGCGCTTGATCAGATAGCGCTCAGGCAGGCCATGAAAGCTAAATAGCAGATGGTGAAAATCCTGTTCCAGAGCAGGGCGAGCACTGGCAACCAGTGCCTGAATGTAGTCTGGTTCAGCATGAAAAGGCGGCAGGGTACGTAGCTGCAGTGACAGTTTGTGCTTATTTATAACGCGGCGCACTTCTTCGATGGCAGTGGTGGTAGTGCTATCGGCAAACTGGGGATACAGAGGGGCAACCAGGACACTACGTGCGCCTTGCTCAGCCAGTGCCAACAACGCCTTTTCAATAGACGGGGCTGCATACCGCATACCCAGCTCAACAGGACCGTGCTTCCAGAGCGGGCGCACTGCGTTGCACAGACGCTGACTGATGACTATCAGCGGCGATCCCTCCTCCCACCATATCTGCCGGTAGGCTTCTGCCGACTCGGGCGGGCGCCGGAGCAATATCAGGCTGACCAGAGCGCGACGCAGTGGCCAGGGCAAGTCGATAACATAAGGGTCCATCAGGAACTGGTCGAGGTACTGGCGCACATCGCTTACCTTGGTTGACCGGGGAGACCCCAGATTGATCAGCAACAGACCTTGATCCTGCATGTATAACCCCCTTGTGCAACAACGTTACCATGACAAAACTGTGCATAACCTCTGCAAAACCCCCTGCAAGCTCTGTTTTCAAGGGGTTACAGGAAGCAATCCGAAGAAAACACGCGCAGAGAATAACATTTCCATTCGGATATTCCTGTACGGTATGTATTTTTTGTATAGATTTGTGTGGTGTTAGAAAGACGATGACCAAGATGCCTGTGCGCCGTCATGCATTACAGTCGCTATCCCTTCAGGCACTGGATGTGCAGCTTGGTTGAGTACTCGGTTCGCCCCTGAGCTTGGTTACACGATGCAGAAAGTCAGACATGGCCAGGCTCCGGCGCGGAGAGATTCTTGAAGGCGCTCAGAGCACGCTCGCGGCTGGCAGCCAGATCGACCATGGGCGCTGGGTAATCGGTCACGGCAAACAAGGAGCCGACCGCACTGGGGGCATGTATCAGGCGATCATCCAGATGAGCCAATTCTGGCAACCAATGCCGAATAAAGTGGCCTTGGGGATCGAAGCGTTGTGACTGGGTGATGGGATTGAACAGGCGAAACCAGGGCACGGCATCGGTACCCGTGGAAGCACTCCATTGCCAGCCACCGTTGTTTGCAGCAAGGTCACCATCAATAAGGTGCTGCATGAAAAAACGCTCACCTTCGCGCCAGTCAATCAGCAGGTTCTTGGTCAGAAACATGGCCACGACCATGCGCAGTCGGTTGTGCATCCAGCCTGTGGCCAGCAATTGACGCATGGCGGCATCAATCAGCGGAAAGCCGGTGCGCCCCTCTTGCCATGCGGCAAGCTCCCCGGGTGACTGACGCCAGGGCACAGCCTCGGTGTGCTCACGAAAGGCGCGATGCCGGGACACCTGCGGGAAACCAACCAGGATGTGGCTGTAGAACTCACGCCAGAGCAGTTCGTTGATCCAGGTTACGGCACCCTTGCTGCCGGTTTCGAACTCGCCTCGATTGTTACGCAGCGCCGCATGCAGGCATTGCCTGGGCGATAGTACGCCGGCAACCAGATAGGCCGAAAGCTGGCTGGTGCCGGGTTGAGCGGGCAGGTCGCGCTGACGGTCATAGGCGTCCAGGTGCTGGTCTACAAAACCGTCCAGGCGCTCTAGCGCGGCTGCTTCGCCTGTTGGCCAGAGGGCTTGCAGAGCGACGCTTGGTGCAGCAAACCCGGGCACTGCTGTGGGAATCGAATCGCTCTCGATGCCAAGCGGTGCCTGTGGTTCTGGCAGTGCAAGGCAGCTCGGCAGCGCAAGCTGCAAGCGTTGATAAGAGACCTTGCGGAACTGGCTGAAAACCCGAAAGTAACCACCGGTACGGGTGAGGATGCTGCCGGGGCGCAGCAGCAGGTGATCCATGTGGCTGGTAAAGTCCACGCCCAGCGCTGCCAGTCGCTGGGCTACTGCCCGGTCGCGACGGGTTTCATTCAGACCATACTCCTGGTTGACCTGCACCTTGCTGATTTTCTGCTCCTGACATAGACCGGCAAGCACGGCGGGCGCATCGCTCCAGTGTTCAGCATGACGAATCAGCAAGGGTACGTTCAGTGCTTGCAGTTCCTTCTGCAAACTGGCCAGATTACGCAACCAGAAATTAATCTTGCATGGCGCATCGTCGTGGCTGCGCCATTGGCCGGGGCTGAGCAAAAATACAGCCAGAACCGGGCCAGCCTGCATGGCGGCGCACAATGCAGTGTTATCGCGCACCCGCAGGTCGGTGCGAAACCAGATCAGTTGATGCATAAGTATTTCCTCAGCGGTAATCAAGTAGACCCAGTCCGCAGGTATTGCATGGCGACCAGGGGGCGTCGGCGAGATGCATGTCCGGCACTCTAAAGACCATGTCCCTGAGCGGTACGCTGTGGCTGGAGCGAGCCAAGACAGCGCTCCCAGGCACGCAGTGTTGCAGGCGGAACTTCATTTTGCTGAGCGATGTCACGAATAGGCGGCAGGTTTTCAGGCAGAGATGAACTGGGTTGCTCTTGGCAATAATTATTCATAATGCATTGCGCAGGCCGAGTTCTTCAGGATGCGGTTGCAGGTAGGCCTGGCGCTCGATGTAAGCATCCGGATAGCGGCGAAAGTGGTATTTGATCATGGTTATCGGTACTACTAAGGGCACAATACCCTTTCGATACTGATCAATCAGCCTTTGCAGTTCCTGCTTGTCAGTCTTGCTCAATGCCCGTTTGAGATAGCCTGAGAGATGTTGCAATACGTTAGTGTGGCTACCACGGTTGGCAGGCTTTTTGAGGGCTTCCATGAACTGAGTGAAATACCTCGCGGCGAACGCCTGCAGCGGTATATCCGCGCTCTGCGCCACCGCTTGGCCAAGCGCTTTGTACTGCTCCCGGTTATTGGCCATCAGCTGGTATTTGTAGCGTGCGTGAAAGTCCATCACGGCCTTTCGCGTCAACCCCTGAGCTTGCAGTTGTTGCCATTCTGCATAAGCAAATACGCGAGTAATAAAGTTTTCCCGCAATACAGGATCGTGCAGGCGTCCATCCTCTTCGACTGGCAAGTCCGGGCGTGCTTGCATCAATGCCGTGGCGAACAGGCCTCGTCCACCGCCATTGGCGGGGTAGCCGTTGTCCCTGTAGACCTTGACTCGCTCCATTCCACACGATGGTGACTTCTGCATCAAAATGTAGCCACTTATGTCACGCAACTGCTCGGCAGCGCGGTGGCCGCAGGCTCTCAGGGCGTCAGTGACATCCAGATCTGAATTGACTGTCCCTACTGCACGTGGGTTATATGGGTCGCCAACCAAGCGAATCGGTTGACGCGGCGTGCCCAAGCCAATGGCTTGCTCTGGACACAGCCCGATAAAATCGAAGTGGCGTGACAGCACCTCGATGCACAGATGGGAGGCCTTGTGTCCACCGTTGTAACGCACTTTCTGGCCTTGCAGACAGGCACTGATACCGATCTTGATGGTGTTGTCAGTTGTCATGGGATCCTCAACCTGCACAGCAATCTAATCTGTACATGTTTTGGGATCATATGTCATTTTCTGTACAAGTCAATGTTTCGTACAGTTTTGTGCCTGGCTGCCCGGAGACCTCACGAAACGGGAAACTCGTACTGACCAGCAGCCTGGGGGCGGCGGCCTGATAAAACCGACCGCCCTCAAGACTTTTTTGCTTCAGTTGTCCGGATACTCGGCAACCACTTCCAGCTGCCCGTCCTTGGTCAGGCCCACCACCTGGTAGGGGTCCTGACGGTCACCATACTCCATGCCTGGCGAACCCATCGGCATGCCGGGGACCGCGATGCCCAGCAGGTCTGGCCGGGTTTGCAGTGCCAGCACCTGCTCGGCCGGTACGTGGCCTTCGATGAACTGCCCGTTGAGAACGGCGGTGTGGCAGGAGCCCAGGCGCGGCGGTACTCCCAGTTCCTGTTTGACCGTGGCCATGTTCGGCTCGACGTGATCATTCACCGTGAAACCGTTGGTTTCCATGTGCTTGATCCAGTCCTTGCAACAGCCGCAGTTGGCATCGCGATGGACATCGATGGTCAGGTTGTCGGCGGCCTGGGCCAGGCCGCCGAGCAGCATGGCGGTCAGGGCAACGAAACGTAATCTGCTATGCATGATGTGATCCTTGATGGTCTCAGTGGCAACCGCCACAGCAGGTAGTATGACCGTCATGCGCTGCGCTGGCGACGGCTGCGGGATAGCCGGCAGCGTCCAGCGCGCTGATCAGTGCCTGGCTGTCGGCCTGGCCGCTGACCTTGACCCGGCCGCCATCCAGATCGACATCGACGGCGTTGACGCCGGCCACGGCGGTCAGTGCTTCGGTAACATGCTTGACGCAGGAACTGCAGCTCATTTCCCGTACATTCAATTCGATGGAACTCATTGGGGGACTCCCTGGATGTGTGGACTGAGCGCATTCTCAACCCTGACATCGTGGCAAAGTCAATCCGCATCGCCTGGCTCACCGGTGTCTATACTGGATGTCGGTGTGGATGGGGTTGAGCGGTCCACTTTCAGATAACGGGTTTGCAAGGAGCGACACTCTTGAGAGCGTTCACAGTGATTGTCGGGTTGGCCTGCGCGCTGGTGGGGCTGGTGCTGGCTCTGGGGGGCGGATATCTGGTGACGCTGGGAGGCAGTTGGTACTACTTGCCGGCTGGTGTGGCGATAGTGGTGGCAGGGCTGCTGATTGCGCGAGGACGTCCGTCCGGTGCCCTGCTGTTTGCCCTGGTGTTCCTGATATCGGTGATATGGGCCATCTGGGATGCGGGCCTGGAGTTCTGGCCGCTGGTATCGCGCCTGTACATGCTGGCGGTGATGGGGCTGGTCATTGCCTTCATCTACCCTGCGATGGTGCGTCGTACCGGCGAGCTGCCTGGCCGTGGCGCCGTGGTGGTGCCGGTGATCATGCTGGTTGGCGTAGCCGCCACCTTTGCCGCCATGTTCATTCCAATGAACAGCCAACTGGCTGCGCGTGACCCGGTGCGTACTCCGTTGCCCGATGGTGTCGAGCAGACCGACTGGATGCATTGGGGCAACACCACCCACGGTGATCGTTTTGCCGCGCTGGACCAGATCACTCCGGAGAACATCGATCAGTTGGAGGTGGCCTGGACCTTCCGTACCGGTGAGTTGCCGGAAAGCACCGGCGCTGGTGCGGAGGACCAGAATACCCCGTTGCAGGTCGGCGATACCCTGTACTACTGCAACGCCTACGGCAAGATCTTCGCTCTGGATGTGGACTCCGGTGAGCAGCGCTGGATGTTCGATCCCGAAGGGCATGCGCCGGTCTGGCAGCGCTGCCGCGGCCTGGGCTATTTCGCCGAGCAAGGCACCAGCCCCATCGTGGCGGGTGACGCCGCTGGCAGTCCGGCGGCCAGTTGCCAGCGACGCCTGTTCCTGCCGACCGGGGATGCCCGTCTGCTGGCTATCAATGCCGAGACCGGTGAGCTGTGCGCCGATTTCGGTGACAACGGTACGGTCGACCTCAAGGTTGACATGGGAGAGGTGAAGGATGGTTTCTACCAGCAGACCTCCACGCCACTGGTGGCCGGTGAGCTGGTGGTGGTCGGCGGCCGGGTGGCGGACAACTTCTATGTCGGCGAGCCTCCGGGAGTGGTGCGCGCCTTCGATGTGCGCAGCGGCGACCTGATCTGGGCCTGGGACCCAGGCAATCCGGAAACCACCCGTCGCCCACCGGCAGGCCAGACCTATACTCTGGGCACGCCCAACGTCTGGTCGGCCATGTCCTATGATGCCGAGCTGGGATTGATCTACCTGCCTACCGGCAATACCACCCCGGACTTCTGGGCTGGCCAGCGCACCGAGCTGGACGACCTGTACAGCTCGTCGCTGGTCGCGGTCGAGGCACAGACCGGGCGGGTGCGCTGGCACTACCAGATGACCCATCATGACATCTGGGACTTCGACCTGCCGGCCCAGCCGCTGTTGTACGACATTCCGGACGGGCAGGGTGGCAGCGTGCCGGCGGTGGCCCAGGTGACCAAGCAGGGCGAGATCTTCCTGCTCAACCGGGTCACCGGCGAGCCGATCGCCGAGGTGGAGCAGCGCCCGGTGCCGGCCGGCAACCTGGAAGGCGAGCGCTACGCACCGACCCAGCCGTTCTCGGTGGGCATGCCATCGATCGGTAACGAGACGCTGGTCGAGTCGGACATGTGGGGCGCGACCCTGCTGGATCAGTTGGTGTGCCGTATCCAGTTTGCCGGCATGCGTCATGAAGGCGTGTATACCCCGCCGGGCCTGGATCGCGCGTTGCAGTATCCCGGCTCGCTGGGTGGCATGAACTGGGGCAGTGTATCGGTGGACCCGACCACCAGCTACATGTTCGTCAACGATATGCGCCTGGGGCTGGCCAATTACATGTTGCCGCGTGAGGATATCCCCGCTGACGCCAGTGGTATCGAGATGGGTATCGTGCCGATGGAAGGGACGCCCTACGGTGCCATGCGCGAGCGCTTCCTGTCACCGTTGGGCATTCCCTGCCAGAAGCCGCCGTTCGGAACCATGTCGGCGATCGACCTGAAGACCCGTGAGCTGGTCTGGCAGGTACCGGTGGGCACGGTGCGCGACACCGGCCCGATGGGTATCAAGATGCGCCTGCCGATCCCGGTGGGCATGCCGACCCTGGGGCCGTCGCTGGCTACCGAAACCGGCCTGCTGTTCTTCGCCGGTACCCAGGATTACTACCTGAGGGCCTTCGATAGCTATACCGGCCGGGAAATCTGGAAGTCCCGTTTGCCGGTGGGCAGCCAGGCCGGCCCGATGACCTATGTCTCACCACATAGCGGCAAGCAGTACATTGTCATCACTGCTGGTGGTGCGCGGGTCTCGCCCGATCGTGGTGACTATGTGATCGCCTATGCGCTGCCGGATTGACAGGGGCTGTCGCGGGAGGACCTCCGAGCTGACCTGAAACAATGCGGCATCGCTCTCTACCTCGTCATCCTTCGCGAAGGCGAAGGATCCACCAGCCACTCCGGGTCAGCCGCCACCCTGGATCCTTCGCCTTCGCGAAGGATGACGAGGTTTGGTGAAGGATGACGGATTTGCGAAGGATGGTGGGGGGCAATGCGGGCTTGGGTGGTGGGCTGGCGGGTCGTGCTACCCTGTCTGCCGCGCATCAGCAACCATACCTGTTTTTAATCTATTGCGGCTGCATCCGCAGGTGGATCTGTGCTTCGCCGGGCCGGGTGCTGATGCCTGGCGGATCTGGTCGAGCAGTGCCTGGATACCGATAAATTGCTTGAGTTATGTGGGATAACTGATTGATTGATTTGATATTGGGTGGGGCGCGCTCCGGCAAGAGCAGCCTCGCGGAACAGATGGCCACGGCCTCCGGCCTGGCGGTCACCTATATTGCCACCAGCCAGCCGCTGGATGAGGAGATGCGCCAGCGCATCGCCCATCACCGACAGCGCCGGCCGGCGCACTGGCAACTGGTCGAGGAGCCCCTGGCACTGGCCGGGGCGCTGCGCGAGCATGCCGCGGCGGAGCGTTGCCTGCTGGTGGATTGCCTGACGCTGTGGCTGACCAACCTGCTGCTGCAGGAAGATGAGCAACGCCTGGAACAGGAGCGCCAGGCGCTGCTGGAGGTGCTGGGCGAGCTGCCCGGACGCCTGATCCTGGTCAGCAATGAAACCGGCCTGGGCGTGGTGCCCATGGGCGAGCTGAGCCGTCGCTACGTGGACGAGGCCGGTTGGCTGCACCAGGCACTGGCCAGGCGCAGCGACCGGGTGCAGTTCTGCGTGGCGGGGTTGCCGATGTTGCTCAAGGGAAACGATTGACATTGACCGAGGAATACATGGCGACAGAGTGGTGGCTGGAGGAAGTGGCGCAGGTGGATCACCAGGCGCGGGAACAGGCGCAGCAGCGCCAGATGCAACTGACCAAACCGCAGGGTGCGCTGGGCCGGCTGGAGCAGTTGGCGATCCGGCTGGCGGGCTGGCAGGGCAACGCCCGGCCACAGCTGGAGCGGGTGTGGATCAGTGTGTTTGCCGGGGATCATGGGGTTGCGCTGGAAGGCGTGTCCACGGTGCCGCAGGCGGTGACCGGGCAGATGCTGCGCAATTTCGCCAACGGCGGTGCGGCGATCAGCGTCATGGCCCGGCAATTGGGCGCGACCCTGGATCTGCGCGATCTTGGCCTGGCCGTGCCTATCGAGCCGCTGCCGGGTGTGCATCACCTGAATCTGGCACCGGGCAGCGCCAACCTGCTGCATGAGCCGGCGTTGACTGCCGAGCTGTGCCGACAGGCGCTGCTGGCCGGGCGTCAGGCGGTACTGGATGCCGCCGGGCAGGGAGCGCAATTGTTCATCGCCGGGGAAATGGGCATCGGCAACACCACCCCGGCCTGCGCCATGGCCAGCCTGCTGCTGGAACAGCCGGTCGCCGCACTGGTCGGCCCCGGTACCGGGCTGGATGCTGCCGGGTTGCGACACAAGACGGCGGTCATCGAGGCGGCGCTGCGCTTGCACCGGCCGCACTGCCATGGCGCGCTGGATGTGCTGCAGCGCCTTGGCGGACTGGAGATCGCCGCCATCGCCGGCGCCTGTCTGGCCGCGGCCCAGCAGGGCATTCCGATGTTGGTGGATGGCTATATCTGCTCCACTGCGGCACTGTGCGCGACTCGCCTGAACCCGGCCTGCCGCGACTGGATGCTGTTCGGCCACCGCAGCGCTGAGCCGGGGCACGCGGCGGTACTGGCGGCGCTGCAGGCCGAGCCGCTGCTGGAGCTGGACATGCGCCTGGGCGAAGGCACCGGCGCCGCCGCCGCGGTACCGCTGCTGCGCATGGCCTGCGCCCTGCACAACGACATGGCCACCTTCGCCGAGGCGGCGGTGGCGGCAGGGCCGGCAGCATGCTGACCCTGGACCTGCTGCGGCATGGCGAGACCGAGCGCGGTGGCGGCTTTCGTGGCAGCCTGGATGATCTGCTGACGCCGGAAGGCTGGCGGCAGATGCGCCTGGCGACAGAGCAGCCGGAGCCCTGGGATGCGATCATCAGTTCGCCGTTGCGCCGTTGCGCCGACTTTGCCTTCGAACTGTCGCAGCGCTGCCATGCGCCGCTGGTATTGCTGGAGGATGTGCGTGAACTGCACTTCGGCGACTGGGAAGGCCGCCACGCCAGTGAGTTGATGATCGAACATGCCGACGATCTTGGCCGTTTCTGGTCCGACCCCTATGGCTTCACGCCTCCAGGAGGCGAGCAGCTGGAAGTATTCGAGCGGCGGGTGCTGGGCGCCGTGGACGAGTTGTACCGACGCCGCGCCGGCGAGCACCTGCTGCTGGTCACCCATGGCGGAGTGATGCGCCTGTTGCTGGCCAGGGCCCGCGGGCTGGCGCGCGAGGCGCTGCTGCAGGTGGAAGTGGCGCACGGGCAGCGCTTGCGCATACGCATCGATGAGGGGAGGTTGAGCGAATGCCATTGCTGATTGCCCTGCAGTTCCTGACCCGGCTGCCGGTGCGCCTGTGGCGCATGCCCAGCGCCGAGGAGAACGGTCGGTCACTGCTCTGGTATCCGCTGGTCGGGCTGCTGCTCGGGGTCGCGCTGTTGCTGGGGCACGGGTTGCTGGGTGGCGTATCGGTATGGCTGCAGGCGGCATTGCTGCTGACGATCTGGGTCTGGCTCAGTGGCGGCCTGCACTTGGATGGTCTGGCCGATACCGCGGATGCCTGGGTCGGCGGCTATGGCGACCGCGAGCGCACCCTGGCGATCATGAAGGACCCGGCCTGCGGGCCGATCGGAGTGATCAGCCTGGTGCTGCTGTTACTGCTGAAGCTGACGGCGCTGGTGGCCCTGCTGCAGTCCGGGCAGTGGGGCGCGCTGCTGCTGGCCCCCTGGCTGGGACGCTGGGTATTGCCCTTGCTGCTGTACAGCACGCCCTATGTGCGCCCCGGTGGACTGGGCCAGGTGCTGGTCGAGCATATGCCGCGTCGCAGTCTGCCACTGTTGCTGGGCGTGCATGCCCTGGCGATGTTGCTGTTCGGCTGGGTGGGCCTGCTGGCGCTGGTGGTGGCATTGGTGGTGTTGCTGGTGCTGCGACACTACCTGTGCCAGCGCCTCGGTGGCACCACCGGCGATACCGCCGGCGCGCTGGTCGAACTGGTGGAAACCGCCGTGCTGGTGGCCTGCGCCGTGATCTGAACTTTTTCTGGCAGCGTTCATCTGACTGTAATGCAGGGCTCATAAGGTGATTGTGTGAACTTCACCCCTGCAACAGGGAAACGGAGGAGAACAAGATGAACGAATACGAAGAAGAGTTGCTGGAACAGCGTGCGCAGGATTGGGATCACGATGTGGAAGATGCGCAGGAGATGTAGGGTATTCTTTTGCTTGGCGACTTTCCCCCCTCTCCCCCGACCCCTCTCCCGCAAGGGGCGAGGGGTGACTCGCGCTTGGAATAATGTGTGTATCCTGCACGAAATCAGTTATTGACTCCCGCACTGCACCGAATCTTGCCTTGAAGCAGTTACTTCATTGCCCATGGGATAAATATGGCGATGCCGGCGCGAGTCACCCCTCGCCCCTTGCGGGAGAGGGGCCGGGGGAGAGGGGGAGGCGGTCAGCCCCACCCACCGAATTGCTACTCGACGACGCGCCCACAACCCCACGACCCTGCCGCCGAAACTGCCCCGGCGCCACCCCCGCCCAGCGCTTGAACGCCCGCTGAAATGCCGCGGGTGATGAAAACCCCAAGAGAAACGACACTTCCCCTAGGGCAATTTCCGTATCGCGGATATAGCTGAGCGCCAGTCCGCGCCTGATTTCGTCGATGATGTCCTGAAACCGCGTACCATCCTCGATCCTCAGCCGTCGGCGCAAGGTCCAGCCGGGCAGTCCCAGTTGGCCGGCCACCTCATCGAGTGTCGGCAGGCGGCTGTGCAACTGCGGGGAGACGATCTCTTCCACTCTTTCGCGCAGGCGGCGGTGCCGGGTCAGTTGCTGCAGCTGTTGCCGGCACAGTTCCAGCAACTGCTCATACGTGGTGGCCGCGCTCTGTACCGGTTGCAGTTCCAGGCTGCTGGCCTCCCACAGCAGCTGGTTGTGCTCCTGCTCGAACAATACCGGGCAGCCGAACAGCGCCTCGTAGCGCGCGCTGTAATCCGGGGCGGGAAACTCGATATGGACCTCGCGCAACCGCGCCGCGCCATCGGTCAGCTGGCGTGCCAGTTGCCAGCGCGAGGCCAGCGCCGAATCCACCACGAACAGGTTGAAGGCATTGTACGGGCTGATCGAGTAGAAGCGCGTGGCGGGTGGCTGGAAGCTGGAGTGCCCGCGGTAGTTCTGGCTGACCAGACGCTCGAAGCGCACCAGCGTCTCGAAGGCATCGGCCAGCGTCGGCGCGCACTGCGCGGCTGCGCCGGGCAGACCGAAGTGGCTTGGCTGGCTGTGCAGGCCCATCAGCAGGCCGAGGTCGGCATGCCCGCTGAGCTGGATCGCGGCATGCCCCAGGCGCATGAAGCGTGGAATGCTGATACGTGCCTGGGCCTGACCGAGCAGCGCCGGGCTGATCCGGTAGCGGCGCAGCAGCGGCTCGGGATCGTGCCCCAGGCCGCGCAGTGCCGCCTGCAGGCTGTATAGGTAGCCGACCGACAGGTCACCCAGTTTCATGCTCATTGTCCTTTCCTGTGGGAAGTAGAATGTAACCCAGGGTTATGAAAATGTCATTTGGGGTGATTGAGTGGTCGGGGCGGGCAGCCTATTGTCAGCGGCATACCAAAGCCGGCCGATGAGCCGGCAGCCTGATGACGAACGTTGGAGCACGAGCATGACCGCACAGACTCTCTATCCCCATATGTTGGCCCCGCTGGACCTGGGCTTCACTACCCTGCGCAATCGCGTGCTGATGGGTTCCATGCATACCGGCCTGGAGGAGCGCCCGCAGGGTTTCGAGCGTATGGCGGCGTTCTTTGCCGAGCGTGCCCGCGGCGGTGTCGGCCTGATCGTCACCGGCGGCTTCGGTCCCAACACCGAGGGCAGCGTGGGCAAGGGCGCGGCCAAGCTGAGTACCCCGGAGGAGGCCGAGCAGCACAAGGTGGTGACCCAGGCGGTGCATGAGGCGGGCGGCAAGATCTGTCTGCAGATCCTGCATGCCGGGCGCTATGCCTTCACGCCGGAGCAGGTTTCCGCCAGTGCGGTGCAATCGCCGATCAACCCCTTCACGCCGAAGGAGCTGGACGAGGCGGGGATCGAGAAGCAGATCAGCGATTTCGTCAACTGCGCAGCGCTGGCCCAGCGCGCCGGTTATGACGGTGTCGAGATCATGGGCTCGGAAGGCTACTTCATCAACCAGTTCCTGGTCGAGCGGGTCAACCAGCGTACCGATCGTTGGGGTGGCAGCTACGAGAACCGCATGCGCCTGCCGCTGGAAATCGTCCGCCGGGTGCGTGAGGCGGTCGGTCCCGAGTTCATCATCATCTATCGGCTGTCGATGCTCGACTTGGTCGAGGACGGCAGCAGTTGGGACGAGGTGGTGCTGTTGGCCAGGGAGATCGAGAAGGCCGGGGCGAGCATCATCAATACCGGTATCGGCTGGCACGAGGCGCGCATTCCGACCATTGCCACCAAGGTGCCGCGCGCGGCCTTCACCAAGGTCACTGCGCGGCTCAAGGGCGAGGTGTCCATTCCGCTGATCACCACCAACCGGATCAATACCCCGGAAGTGGCCGAGCAGGTGCTGGCCGAGGGCGATGCCGATATGGTGTCCATGGCCCGCCCGTTCCTCGCCGACCCCGAATTCATCAACAAGGCCGCCGCCGGCCGGGCGGACGAGATCAATACCTGCATCGGCTGCAACCAGGCGTGCCTGGACCACACCTTCAGCGGGCGCCTGACCAGCTGCCTGGTCAACCCGCGGGCCTGCTACGAGACCGAACTCAATTACATTCCAACCACCGCGGTGAAGAAGATTGCCGTGGTCGGTGCTGGCCCGGCAGGCCTGGCGGCGGCCACCGTGGCGGCCGAGCGGGGCCATGCGGTGACGCTGTTCGATGCGGCGAGCCAGATCGGCGGCCAGTTCAATGTGGCCAAGCTGATTCCGGGCAAGGAGGAGTTCTACGAGACGCTGCGCTATTTCGCCAGGCGCATCGAGGCGACCGGTGTGCAGCTCAAGCTCGATACCCGCGTGGCGGCTGCGGATCTGGCGGAGTTCGATGAGGTCATCCTGGCCACCGGTATCGTCCCGCGCACGCCGGCCATCCCCGGTGTCGAGCATCCCAGGGTGATCGGTTACCTGGATGCCATCCTGCAGCGCAAGCCGGTGGGGCAGAAGGTAGCGGTGATCGGCGCCGGCGGTATCGGTTTCGATGTGAGCGAGTTCATCTGCCATGCTGGCGAGAGCACCAGCACCGATACCGGGCTGTTCTGGAAGGAGTGGGGCATCGACCCCGAGCTGCAGGCCCGTGGTGGTATCGCCGGCGTACAGCCGCAGCCGCATGCGCCGGCGCGTGAGGTCTATCTGCTGCAGCGCAAGGCCAGCAAGGTCGGCGCCGGGCTGGGCAAGACCACCGGCTGGATCCACCGCGCCGGTCTGGCCAGCAAGCGGGTGAAGATGCTCAATGGGGTCGAGTATCTGCAGATCGACGACCAGGGGCTGCATATCCGTCGCGGTGATGAAGTCAGCGTGCTGCCGGTGGATACCATCATCCTCTGCGCCGGCCAGGAGCCGCTGCGCGAGCTGCAGGAAGGGCTGCAGGCCAGTGGCAAGCCGGTGCACCTGATCGGCGGGGCGGATGTCGCCGCCGAGCTGGATGCCAAGCGCGCCATCGATCAGGGATCACGACTGGCGGCTGCTCTGTAATCTCTGCCAAGTCTGTCACATCCCGGGTGTGATGTTTTTCTTAAACTGCGCGGGGGCGGATGCAATCGCCCCGAAAAAGGTGCACAGTGGCGGAATCACAAGAACGGATGGGCAGCGGGATGAGTGCGAGAGACCTGGGCAGAATACAGAGGCCATTGCTGACTGAAGCGGTAATGTTCTTTTCTGAACATGGCATCTCGCGGGAAATGCTGTTCCCCGAGTTCGAAGCACTGCTCGATGGTCTGGTGGCCGCGCCCGAGTGCGCCGACGAGACCATCGAGGCAGTGTTCCTGCAGATCAATCACCGCCTGCACGTACGCGCGGCGGTGTTCTTCACCATTGACTTCGACATGGACGGCTGCGTCAACCGTCTATGGAACCTGCCGCTGCGCCAACTGGCGGAGAAGGCCGGACGCGGGCCCGACATGGGCGGCGGGCCGATTCGCCTGGTATGCCTCGGCTTCTGCAACAGCAGCGAATACCGTGCCAGCCTGTGGAAGCCGCGTCAGCGCGCCGGCAAGGCGGACCTGAGCCTGATCAAGCAGGCAGTCACCCGCAATACCCTGGGTATTCTCGGCGAGGATGAGGAGGCCCAGGCGGTGCTGGCCACCGATAACCTGCAGATGGTTGCCGAGGAGGCCTGGTATGGCAACGCCTCGGCTCTGGAAACCGCCCCCCAGGCGGTGGAGGAGGATCTCACAGCGCAGATGGAGGCGCTGAGAAAGGTCCATGCCAGCGAGAGTGCCGACTACCTGCGCCAGATTGCCGAGCTGCAGAATCGCCTGCGGCTGCAGGAACAGGTGCATCGCCAGCAATTGGAGAACCTGCGTGGCCAGCATGCCGATCAGCTGACGGTGGCCCAGGGTGAACTGCTGGATATCAAGCGCGAGCTTGCCGAGCAGCAGAAGCTCAATGCGTTGCTGCGCCGTGAACTGGGTAAACTGCAGAGCCGCACGCCCATGGATAGCGAATAGCGGGATCGCCGCACCGCTCGCGGTAATAGCGGCGGAGCCCAATCGCGGCGAGGCGCCGCTCCTACGAAAGAGGGCCAGTCAGCTCTCGTTATTTGCCAGAAGCCAAGCTGCTGCGGATAATTAGCGTTTGTCCGTGCGTCAGAGCGTTGTGCGGAATTTCTCAAGCCGACTACAGAGAGTGGTGTATGGAGCATTTCCGCAATATCGGGTTGATCGGTCGCCTGGGTAGTGGGCGGGTGGTGGACACCCTGCGTCGCCTCAAGCGCTTCCTGCTGGACAAGGGGCATACCGTGATACTCGAAGATGCCGTGGCTGACCTGTTGCCTGGGCATCAGCTGCAGGTCTGTTCGCGCGCCATGATGGGCGAGATCTGCGATCTGGTGATCGTGGTCGGCGGTGATGGCAGCCTGCTCGGCGCGGCCCGCGTACTGTGTAGCTACAATGTGCCGGTGCTGGGGGTGAACCGCGGCGGCCTGGGCTTTCTCACCGATATCTCCCCGGATGAGCTGGAGCAGCGGGTCGGTGCGGTGCTGGCCGGCGAGTACATGGCCGAATCGCGTTTCCTGCTGGATGCCTTCGTCTGTCGTGACGAGGAGCAGCTGGGCAGCAGCGAAGCGCTGAATGACGTGGTACTGCACCCCGGCAAGTCGGCGCGAATGATCGAGTTCGAGCTGTTCGTCGATGGCCAGTTCGTCTACAGCCAGAAGTCCGACGGCATGATAGTGGCCACCCCGACCGGTTCCACCGCCTATTCGCTGTCGGCCGGCGGGCCGATCATGCACCCCAAGCTGGATGCGGTGGTGCTGGTGCCGATGTTCCCGCATACCCTGTCCAGCCGTCCGATCGTGGTCGAGGGCAACAGCGAGATCCGCGTGGTCATCAGCAGGAAGAACGAGATCTATCCCCAGGTCAGCTGTGATGGCCAGGAACATATTGCCTGTGCCCCGGGTGACACCCTGATCATTCGCAAGAAGCCGCAGAAACTGCGGCTGATCCACCCACTGGACCATAATTTCTACGCGATCTGCCGCAGCAAGTTGGGCTGGAGCAGTCGCCTGACGGAATGATGACCATGGCGCAGGAACAATGGCGGGGCTACGACATCATCGGAGACGTGCACGGTTGCGCACGCACCCTGGAGGTGCTGCTCGAACGCATGGGCTATGCGCGCGTCGGCGGCGTGTGGCGCCACCCGCAGCGCCAGGCGCTGTTTCTCGGCGACATCATTGATCGCGGCCCGCGTATTCGCGAGGCGCTGCTGCTGGTGCGTGACATGGTCGAGGCCGGTACTGCCCGCTGCATCATGGGCAACCACGAGTTCAATGCGCTGGGCTGGATGACCCCGGCGCCGGCCGGCAGTGGCCGGCGCTATGTACGTGAACACACCGAGCGCAACCAGCGGCAGATCCAGGCAACGCTCGAACAGTTTTCCGGGCGTGCCGCCGAGTGGGATGAGTTCATCGACTGGTTCTGGACCCTGCCGCTGTACCTGGACATGGGGTCGTTCCGCCTGGTGCATGCCTGTTGGGACGATCAGCTGATCGAGTCGTTCACCGCGCAATATCCCGATGGCTGTCCCGACATCGAGTTCCTCCAGGCCTCGGTGGAGCGCGATGGCTTTGCCGACCAGGTGTTCGACCGCCTGCTGCGCGGCATCGGCATGCCGTTGCCGCACGGGCTGAGCATGACCGGCCGCGACGGTGTCACCCGGGCCATGTTCCGCACCAAGTTCTGGGAGGAGGCACCACAGACCTACGGTGACCTGGTGTTCCAGCCCGATGGTTTGCCCGAGCATATCGCCATCCGTCCACTGACTGACCGGCAGAAGCGTGAGCTGCTGATCTATGGCAGCGATCAGCCGCCGCTGTTCGTCGGTCATTACTGGCAGCATGGCGTGCCGCGGCCGATCCGTGGGAACCTGGCCTGCCTCGACTACAGCGCGGTGAAGTATGGCCGACTGGTGGCCTATCGCTGGAGTGGCGAGCAACGGCTATTGCAGGAAAATTTCGTCTGGGTGGATGTGATATGAGCAGATGCCGTGCCATGCATTGCCGGCTGGATGAGGACCTGAGCCAGTTGACCGGCTTCCTGCGCCGCCAGGGTGTGCCGCACCGCATCACCGAGGAACGCGGGCAGCAGGTGATCTGGACCCGCGACGAGGCCGATGCCGAATTGGTGCGGCTGCTCTATGCCGAGGGCGTGCCGCAGCAGGATGCCGGGCCGGCTGCGCCTGTCCGGTCGGCCAGGCGGCTTAGCTGGCAGCAGTTGCTGCGTCATCTGCCGGTGACCCTGGTGGTGCTGGCAATCACCGCCGTGGTGGCGCTGATGACCGGTATCGGCGGCAACCTGCAGGCCATAGTGCTGTTCACCTTCACTCCGGTCACCGCCAGCGGCTACCTGGCCGGCGAGCTGGATCTGCAGCAGTGGTGGCGGCTGTTCACACCGATGTTCCTGCATTTCGGCTGGTTGCACCTGGCGTTCAATGCGCTGTGGTACTGGGAGCTGGGTCGGCGTATCGAGTTGCGCTCCGGCAGCCTGTGGCTGCTCGGGCTGACCCTGTTGTTCGCGCTGGTATCCAACCTGGCGCAGTGGCTGTTCAGTGGTCCGGTGCTGTTCGGTGGCTTGTCCGGGGTGCTGTATGGGCTGCTGGGCTATTGCTGGCTGTATCAGTTGCTGTCGCCCAACGTGCATTTCGACCTGCCCAAGGGCGTGGTGGTGATGATGCTCGGCTGGCTGGTGCTGTGCCTCTCGGGTGTGGTGACCATGCTCGGCTTCGGCGCCATCGCCAATGCCGCCCATGTCGGCGGGCTGTTGATCGGTTGTGCCTGCGGCGCGGTGGCCGGTGGTCTGCAGCGCATGCGCTGATCAAGGTACAATAGCCGGCTCACCCTCAATCATGCTCCGGAGAACCCATGAATACCTTTATCGACATGCTGCGCAATATCTCTCCCGAGGTGTACGAGAGCCTCAAGCAGGCCATCGAGCTGGGCAAGTGGTCGGACGGCCGCAAGCTGACCCAGGAGCAGAAGGAGTTGTGCCTGCAGGCGATCATCGCCTGGGAAATGGACAACCTGCCGGAGGAGCAGCGTACCGGTTATATCGGCCAGACCTGCAAGAACCAGGCGAAGGCGCCGACCAACCTGGATGAATCCCTGTTCGCCCCGGCCAAGGGCACCCTGCACTGATGGCGCTGGTCAGCGGCGAGGGCAGTATCCGCAAGATGCTCGGAACCCTGGGCGAACCCGTCCAGTACGCGTTACCCCTTGGTGATCAGCAAGTACCCCTGAATGAGCTGCTGGGCCGGTCTATCCGGCTGGAGGCACTGGGGCCTATCCATTGCAGCCATTGCAATCGGCTCACCAAGAAGAGTTACAGCCAGGGGTTCTGCTTCCCCTGCATGAAGAAGCTGGCCCAGTGCGATATCTGCATCGTCAGCCCCGAGCGCTGCCACTACGACCAGGGTACCTGCCGCGAGCCGGCCTGGGGCGAGCAGTTCTGCATGACCGACCATATCGTCTACCTGGCCAATTCCTCGGGGCTGAAGGTCGGTATTACCCGTGCCAGCCAGATCCCGACCCGCTGGATCGACCAGGGCGCCAGCCAGGCGCTGCCGATCCTGCGGGTGGCCACCCGTCAGCAGTCCGGGCTGGTGGAAGACCTGCTGCGCCAGCAGGTGGCCGACAAGACCAACTGGCGTGCGTTGCTGCGTGGCGAGCCGGAGCCGATCGACCTGTTGGCCGAGCGTGAGCGTCTGCTGGACGGTGCGCAGCAGGGTCTGCAGGCGTTGCAGGCGCGCTTCGGCCTGCAGGCCATCCAGCCGTTGGCGGACGCCCAGGTGCAGCACATCCGCTATCCGGTGCTGGAGTACAGCGCCAAGCCGCAGTCGGCCAACCTGGACAAGGAGCCACTGCTGGAGGGCACCCTACTGGGAATCAAGGGTCAATACCTGTTACTGGATACCGCCGTCATCAATATTCGCAAATACACTGCCTACACTATGGCTTTCAGTGTGTCCTGAGGAGTCCATCATGCGTACAGAACAACCCCAGACCATTTACCTCAAGGACTATCAGCAGCCCGACTACCTGATTGACGAGACGCATCTGACCTTCGAGCTGTTCGAGGATCATGCGCTGGTGCACAGCCGCCTGTTCATGCATCGCAATGCCGCGGGGCAGGGGGCGGCACTACCGCCGCTGGTACTGCATGGCCAGCAGCTGGAACTGCGCAGTGTGGTGCTGGATGAGCGGGAACTATCGGCCACCGACTACCAGCTGGATGACGACAACTTGACGTTGCAGCCGCAGGCCGAGCAGTTCGAGCTGGCGATCACCACCCGTATCGAGCCGCAGAACAATACCGAGCTGGAAGGGTTGTACAAGTCCGGGGGCATGTTCTGTACCCAGTGCGAGGCCGAGGGCTTTCGCAAGATCACCTATTATCTGGACCGTCCGGACGTCATGAGCCGCTTCACCACCACGGTGATGGCCGAGCGTGGCGCCTATCCGGTGCTGCTGTCCAACGGCAACCTGATCGCCAGTGGTGAACATGAAGGCGGGCGGCACTGGGCGACCTGGGAGGACCCCTTCCCCAAGCCGGCCTACCTGTTCGCCCTGGTCGCCGGGGATCTGTACCGTATCGATGACAGCTTCACCACCATGAGTGGCCGCGAAGTCGAGCTGCGCATCTATGTCGAGCCGGAAAACCGCGGGCAATGCGCCCACGCCATGGACAGCCTCAAGCGTGCCATGCGCTGGGACGAGGAGGTCTATGGCCGCGAGTACGACCTGGACATCTTCATGATCGTCGCGGTCAACGACTTCAACATGGGCGCGATGGAAAACAAGGGTCTGAACATCTTCAACTCCAGCTGTGTGCTGGCCCACCCCGATACTGCCAGCGACATGGCGTTCCAGCGGGTGGAGGCGGTGGTCGCCCATGAATATTTCCACAACTGGTCCGGTAACCGGGTCACCTGCCGTGACTGGTTCCAGCTGTCGCTGAAGGAGGGCTTCACCGTGTTCCGTGATGCCGAGTTCAGCGCCGACATGAACTCGCGCACGGTCAAGCGCATCGAGGATGTGACCTTCCTGCGCTCCAACCAGTTCGCCGAGGATGCCGGCCCCATGGCCCATCCGGTGCAGCCCGCTTCCTTTATCGAGATCTCCAACTTCTACACCCTGACCATCTACGAGAAGGGTGCCGAAGTGGTGCGCATGCTGCACACGCTGCTCGGTGCCGAGGGGTTCCGCAAGGGCAGTGACCTGTACTTCGAGCGCCATGATGGTCAGGCGGTGACCTGCGATGACTTCATCGCCGCGCTGGAGGATGCCAATGGGGTGGATTTCAGCCAGTTCATGCGCTGGTACAGCCAGGCCGGTACGCCGCTGCTGGAGATCGACAGCCACTACGATGCGGTCAGTGCGACCTTCCACCTGCGCTGCCGGCAGAGTTGCCCGGCGACACCCGGCCAGCCGGAGAAACAGCCCTTCGTGATTCCGCTGCGTATGGCGCTGCTGGATGGTCAGGGTCGGGAAATGCCGTTGAAACTGGCTGGCGAAGGGCAGGGCCGCGGCACGGAAACGGTGCTGGCGATAACCGAGGCGGAGCAGGTGTTTGTGTTCGAGAACGTCAACGAGCAGCCGTTGCCGTCGCTGCTGCGCGGTTTTTCGGCGCCGGTGAAGCTGGCGTATCCCTATTCGCGCGATGATCGGGTATTCCTGGCCATGCATGACCCGGATGGCTTCAACCGCTGGGAAGCGGCGCAGTCGCTGGCGGTAGATGTGCTTCAGGGCCTGATCGAGATTCACCAGGCTGGACGCCCGCTGTTGCTGGACCAGCGCCTGCTGGAGATGTATCGCAGTGTGCTGCTCGACACCGAGCTGGACCCGGCGATGGTGGCGGAAATCCTGCGCCTGCCATCCGAGGCCTACCTGATCGAGCTGGCCGAGAGCGCCGATGTCGACGCCATCCATCATGTGCGTGAGTGGGTGCGCCGTGAACTGGCCAATGCCCTGGTCGAGCCGCTATGGCAGGTATTCCAGCGGCTGGACGCGGGGCAGGGCGGCTACAGCGCCGATGCTGCCGCCATGGCCCGGCGCAGCCTGCGCAACACGGTGCTCGGTTATCTGATGCTGACCGATGCGCCGGCGGCTTTGTCGGCCTGTGTGCGGCAGTTCGTCGAGGCCGGCAACATGACCGACCGCCAGGCGGCGCTGGTGGCGCTGGTCAACTCGCCCCACGAGCAGCAGAAGCATGCCGCCCTGCAGGAATTCGCCCAGCGCTGGAGCGACTACCCGCTGGTGATGGACCTGTGGTTCAGCATTCAGGCCAGCAGTCCGCTGCCCGGTGGCCTGGAGCGGGTGCAGGGGCTGATGAAGCATCCGGCCTTCAATATCCGCAACCCGAACAAGGTCCGGGCGCTGATCGGCGCCTTCGCCAACCAGAACCTGGCCAACTTCCACCGTGCCGATGGGGAAGGCTATCGCTTTGTCGCCGAGCGCATCATCGAGCTGGACCGGCTGAACCCGCAGATCGCCTCGCGCATGCTCACGCCGCTGACCCGCTGGCGCAAGTTCGATCCGGCCCGTCAGGAGTTGATGAAGGCGGAGCTGACGCGCATTCTGGCCAGTGAGGAACTGTCCGCTGATGTTTATGAGGTGGTCAGCAAGTCGTTGGCTTGAGGGGAGCCGCTGACTTGAGGCAAATGGAAGATGCCTCGTCATCCTTCGCTTCTCCCCGTCATCCTTCGCGAAGGCGAAGGATCCATCGGCCACTCCGAGTCAACCGGCACCATGGATCCTCGGCCTTCGCCGAGGATGACGAGGGGGCACTGACGACGAGGGGGGAGTGAACGATGACGAGGTGGTGGGAGTGAAGGATAGCGGAGGAACACTGCGTTTCGCTTATGATGCATACTCGCGTTTTGTGATAATGGTGCGCCAATTACAAAAGATTACGGATCAGCCATTGGTAGGCAGCCTCATTCGCTCTAAGATGAATCACCTGATCATCCAGGGTGACCAATAACAATAAGGGGTCTTCATGCGTAATGTCCTGATGGAACAGGTTTGCGCTACGCTGCTTTATAACAGCATCCTGTATCGCTCCCACGGAGCTGATCTTCTTCATTGTCCTTGTTCATTCTGTTGTCTTGGGTTGAGTGCATGCCCCGCCCTGTTGGTTTCCTGCGTGCCGGTATCCGAACCGAGTAATCGGCGGACAGGCGTCCAGGAGTATGCCATTCCAGCGGCTTGAAATAATTACAACCAGGAGAGTCTGGATGTCCATGAGTGATCAAGAAGAAGCCACCTTCATGGAGCGGCTGGTGTTCAACCATCGATTGATGGTTGTAGTGCTATTTACGTTGGTGACAATCTTCCTCGGTTACCAGGCAACGAAGATCAGGCCGGATACCAGTTTCGAGAAGATGATTCCCCTCGAACATCCCTACATCGTCAACATGATCGAGCATCAGGACGATCTGGCCAGCCTGGGTAACTCCATCCGTATCGCGGTGGCCATCGAGGATGGCGATATTTTCTCCAGCGAGTACATGGAAACGCTCAAGCGTATCAACGATGAGGTGTTCTTCCTGCCGGGTGTGAACCGGGCGGGCCTGCGCTCATTGTGGACGCCCAACGTACGCTGGACCGAAGTGACCGAATACGGCTTCGACGGCGGCCCGGTGGCCAGCCGTCCGGCGTACATGACCGAAAGTGATCTCAACGAACTGCGGGTCAACGTGCTCAAGTCGGGAGAGATCGGTCGCCTGGTGGCGAACAACTTCAAGTCGAGCATCATCGAGGTTCCGCTGCAGGAGTCCTATCCGAATCCGGAGAATCAGTCCGAGCTGATCCGCCTGGACTACGGTGAGTTCTCGACCATGCTGGAAGAGAAGATCCGTAATGAGTTCCAGAACGAGAACCCGAACATCAGTATCCACATCGTCGGTTTCGCCAAGAAGGTAGGTGACCTGATCGATGGCCTGATGGCTGTGATGCTGTTCTTCGCAGTGGCGGTGGCGATCACCTTCTGTCTGCTGTACTGGTTCACCTGGTGTATCCGCAGCACCATGGCGGTGCTGGTCACTACCTTGATCGCGGTAATCTGGCAGTTGGGCCTGATCCACCTGATCGGCTTCGGGCTGGACCCTTACTCCATGCTGGTTCCCTTCCTGATCTTCGCCATCGGTATTTCCCATGGGGTGCAGAAGATCAACGGTATCGCGTTGCATTCCAGCGGTGCGGATACGGCGTTGCTGGCCGCCCGGCGGACCTTCCGGCAGCTGTTCCTGCCGGGCATGATCGCCATTCTGGCGGACGCCGTGGGCTTCATCGCACTGCTGGTGCTGGATATCGGCGTAATCCACGAGCTGGCTATCGGCGCCTCGGTGGGTGTGGCCGTCATCGTGTTCACCAACCTCATCATGTTGCCGGTAACCATTTCCTATCTGGGTATCAGCAAGGGTGCGGTCGCGCGCAGCAAGCGTTATGCGGCGAGCGAGCATCCGTTCTGGCGGTTCCTGTCCAACGTGGCGCATCCGCGTGTGGCGCCGGTCATGGTCATCCTTGGTCTGGTGGCGGGTGTCGGCAGCTTCCTGTACCAGAAGGCCAACCTGGAGATCGGTGACCTGGACCCCGGTGCTCCGGAGCTGCGCCCTGACTCGCGTTACAACCTGGATAACGACTTCATCATCAGCAACTACTCCACCAGCTCCGACATTCTGGTGGTCATGGTGGAGACGCCGCCGGAGATGTGCTCGGCCTATGACACCATGGAAGCCATCGACCAGCTCGAGTGGCGGATGAACAATGTTCCGGGTGTGCAGTCGACTGTGTCACTGGTTACCGTGGGCAAGCAGGTGATCATGGGCAATAACGAGGGCAACCTGAAGTGGCAGGCGCTGTCGCGCAACCAGGATAACCTGAACAATGCCATCAGCCGTGCGCCGGAGGGCATGTTCAACAGTTCCTGTTCCTTGGCGCCGGTGCTGATCTACCTCAACGATCACAAGGCGGAAACGCTGACCCGCGCCACCGACGAGGTCAAGGCCTTCGCCGAGGAATACGATACCGATACGCTGAAGTTCAAGCTGGCGGCGGGTAATGCTGGTATCGAGGCGGCGACCAACGAAATCATCGCCAGCTCCGAGCTGACCATCCTGGTGCTGGTATACCTCTGGGTCGGCGCCATGTGCCTGTTCACCTTCCGCTCGCTGCCGGCGACCATCTGTATCGTGCTGCCGCTGATCCTGACATCGATCCTGGGTAACGCGCTAATGGCCTTCCTCGGCATCGGCATGAAGGTCGCGACGCTGCCGGTGATCGCCTTGGGCGTGGGTATCGGGGTGGACTACGGGATCTATATCTACAGCCGCCTGGAGAGTTTCCTGCGCCAGGGTATGCCGCTGCAGGAAGCCTACTACCAGACGCTGAGTTCTACGGGTAAGGCGGTGCTCTTTACCGGTCTGTGCCTGGCTATTGGTGTGGCGACCTGGATTTTCTCTGCCATCAAGTTCCAGGCGGATATGGGTCTGATGCTGACCTTCATGTTCATCGTCAACATGTTTGGTGCCATGCTGTTGTTGCCGGCCCTGGCTCGCTTTCTCATCAACCCGGAGAAAGTGCGCAACAAGAAGGACTCCTTTCTGCAACATTGAGAGGAAAGTTTGAGAAAATGACGGCTCTTGCGTCGATCGGCATCGATCTGGCGCAAGAGGCATTATTATTGATGTGATTAACAAAAGATAACCAAGCGCGGTTGGCGGAGCCTGTCAAAGCTCGTTAGTATTCGGCAGGTATGCCAACAGGCAGCATATCTATAAGAACAAAGGGGAAGGACTATGCAGCAGCCACATTTCTGGCGCATTTCATCCTTTGAGCAGGCTGATGTACAGCAGCCTGTACCAAGGAGCACAGCAGGGCGGTCTCGCAAAATCGTCATGGCGCTGGGTTTGACCGGCGCGCTGATAGGGGGAGCATCGCTGGCCGTGGCCCAGGATGCGAACACTGAGGCTCTCAAGCCGGCGATTCTCTCACTCAAGGCCAGTAAGACACTGTTGCTCGACGTGGAGCTGGTGGGCGAGCGCCTGGTGGCCGTGGGTTCCCGGGGGCACATCGTATATTCCGATGATCAAGGCGAAAGCTGGCTGCAGGCCCCGGCGCCTACCCGTCAACTGCTGACCTCAGTGGATTTTGTCGACGACCGCCATGGTTGGGCGGTGGGGCATGACTCGCTGATTCTGCACACCTCCGATGGTGGCGAGAGCTGGTCGGTACAGTACCGCGATCCGGAAATTGATCAGCCTGACGAGGAAAACTTCGGGTTTCTGGAAAAACCCCTGATGGATGTCTGGTTCCGCGATGCGCGCAATGGCCTGGCGGTGGGTGCCTATGGTCTGCTGCTGCGTACGGAAGATGGCGGCCAGAACTGGGAGGACGCCTCCTTCGATGTGGATAACCCGGATGGCTTCCATTACAACGCCCTGACCGAAGTCGAGGATAGCGGACTGTTCCTGGTGGGTGAGATGGGCACCATGTACCGTTCAACTGATTACGGCTACAGCTGGGAAACGCTGGAAGAGGCTCCCTACGATGGTTCCTGGTTCGGTGTTGCCGGTACCGGTGAGGCAGGCGGCGTTCTGGCCTGGGGGCTGCGTGGCAACATGTTCCGCTCGACCGATTTCGGCGACAGTTGGGAACAGGTCGAACTGCTCACTCCTAATAATGGTCCGTTGGAATCCACTCTCTCCGGTGGACAGCTGACTGCCGATGGGCGTGTGGTTGTGGTTGGGGTGGGTGGTGTGGTCGCCACCAGTGATGACCACGGGCGTGGCTTCAAGGTGACCGTGCGTTCCGACCGGGTTGCCCTTGCCGGCGTCGCCGGATTGCCGGACGGCAACCTGGTGCTGGTAGGCCAGCGGGGAGCGATGAAAACCGATGCACAGGGTGTATCGAAATCCAGCAGCGCGGCGCTGACTTTGCCGGAGCCCGCCGCCACAGAAGAATAACAGCCAGCATTCGTAGAAGTTTGCTTTGCAGAAGAAAAGGCCAGGAGAGTCTGGATGTCCAATAAAAATTGGGAAAGCGCTCCGCTCATGGAGCGCATGATTTTCAATAACCGATTGATCGTATTGCTGCTGTTTGCAGTAATCACCGCTCTTTTAGGCTATCAGGCAACCCAGGTTCGCCCAGTCACCAGTTTCGAGAAAATGATTCCTCTCGAACATCCCTATATCGTCAATATGCTGGAACACCAGGATGATATGAGCAACCTGGGTAACTCCATTCGTATTGCCGTGGCGATCAAGGATGGGGATATCTTTTCCACCGAATATATGGAAACCCTCAAGCGCATCAATGACGAGGTGTTCTTTCTTCCCGGGGTAGATCGGTCCAACCTGCGTTCCCTGTGGACGCCCAACGTGCGCTGGACCGAGGTGACCGAATACGGTTTTGATGGTGGTCCGGTGGCCAACCGGCCGGCATACATGACCGAGGAGGATCTCGACGAGCTGAGGGTCAATATCCTCAAGTCCGGCGAGATTGGCCGCCTGGTGGCCAATAACTTCAAGTCGAGCATCATCGAGGTGCCGCTGCAGGAATCCTATCCCAACCCGGAAAACCAGTCGGAGCTGATCCAGCTGGACTACGGTGATTTCTCCAAGCAACTGGAAGAGAAGATCCGTAGCGAGTTCCAGGGTGAAAACCCCAATATCAGTGTTCACATTGTCGGGTTCGCCAAGAAGGTAGGGGACCTGATCGAAGGCATCATCAAGGTGGTCATGTTCTTTGCCGCTGCCCTGGTTATCACCTTCGTTCTGTTGATGATATTCACCCGCTGCCTGCGCAGTTCGGTGACTACCCTGGTTTGCTCGGTGATTGCGGTTATCTGGCAGTTGGGGCTGCTGCATACCATGGGCTTCGGTCTGGACCCCTATTCGATCCTGGTTCCCTTCCTGGTATTTGCCATCGGCATCTCCCATGGGGTGCAGATCATCAACGCCATGGCAATCGAATCTGTCGACGCGGGTGACGCCCATACGGCGGCCCGTCGTGCCTTCCGCTTGCTGTACATTCCGGGGATCGTGGCCCTGGTCTCGGATGGCGTGGGTTTCGTGACCCTGCTGCTGATCGAGATCGAGGTCATTCGTGAGCTGGGTATCGCTGCTTCCGTTGGTGTGGGCGTCATCATCCTGACCAACCTCATACTGCTGCCGATTCTCATGTCCTACATCGGTATCAGCAAGCGCGCGGTCGAGCGCAACCGGCAGCTGTCCTCGCGTCCGCAGAAACTGTGGCGTTTCATCTCTGGCTTTGCCCATCCTGCGGTAGCGCCGATTTCCGTCGTGGCGGCGGTACTGGCCTTCGCCTTCGGTATCTATTACGGCCAGTTTGTCGAGATCGGTGACCTGGATCCGGGCGCGCCGGAATTGCGTGCCGATTCGCGCTATAACCTGGATAACGATTTCATCATCAGCAACTACTCGACCAGTTCCGATGTGTTGGTGGTCATGGTCAGTACGCCGCCGGAGATGTGTTCGGCCTACGACACCATGGAAGCCATCGACCAGTTGGAATGGCGCATGAACAACCTGCCTGGGGTACAGTCGACCGTGTCGCTGGTTACCGTGGCCAAACAGGTGATCATGGGCAACAACGAGGGGAGCTTGAAGTGGCAGGCGCTGTCGCGTAACCAGGATAACCTGAACACCGCCATCAGCCGCGCACCGGAAGGCATGTTCAACGCCAGTTGTTCGCTGGCACCGGTGATGATCTTCCTCAATGACCACAAGGCCGACACTCTCACCCGTGCGACCGCGGCGGTCGAAGAGTTCGCTGCGGAGTACGACAACGAGAATATCACCTTCAAGCTGGCTGCCGGCAACGCGGGTATCGAGGCGGCAACCAACGTAGTGATCGAGAAATCGCAGATCAAGATGCTGCTCACCGTCTATACGGTGGTGATCCTGATGTGTCTGGCGACTTTCCGCTCGATTCGCGCGGTGCTCTGCATCATCATTCCGTTGGCGCTGACCTCGGTACTGGCCAACGCGCTGATGGCGTTCCTGGGCATTGGGGTGAAGGTGGCAACCTTGCCGGTAATCGCGCTGGGGGTAGGTATCGGGGTCGACTACGGGATCTATATCTACAGTCGACTGGAGACCTACCTGCGCCAGGGTATGGCACTGCAGGATGCCTATTACGAAACACTGAAGACCACGGGTAAGGCGGTGACCTTCACCGGTTTCACGTTGGCGGTAGGTGTGGCTACCTGGATCTTCTCGGACATCAAGTTCCAGGCTGACATGGGTATTCTGTTGACCTTCATGTTCCTGTGGAACATGTTCGGAGCGCTGTGGCTGTTGCCGGCTCTGGCGCGCTTCCTGCTGCGTCCCGAGAAGCTGCGTAGCTGATCGCAACATGGCAAGAAAGAAGGCCGCGCGGGTAACCGCGCGGCCTTCTTTTTGATATTGAACCGGCATGAGGTGAGCTGGCTGGCGTGCATTTCCACAAACAGTGGAGGCTCATACATCCGGGTAGAGGCTTTCCAGTTTGCTCTCCTGCTGCTGCTCGGCTTCGCGCCGCCGGCTCTGGATGACCATGCGCACCGCGCGCCATAGCGGTTTGCCGCGCCAGTCATGGTGGGCGCGGCCGAACAGGCAGGCGTTGAGGTCATCCAGGGCCTCTTCCAGTTCCAGATAGTTGTGCGCCAGCCCGATCAGTCCTTCGCTGTCCTGCTGCCTGGCCCAACTCTCCAAGGCCTTGCGGGCCTCGGCGGGTTGGTTGGTGCGGCAGGCCGCCTGCAGATCCGCCAGCGGATTGCCCTGGTCCGTCTCGTCGAACTGCTCCTCGACCTCCGGCAGGCGGTATTCGCCCAGCGCCAGGTGCGTCCGGCGCAGCCAGTACAGGCAACCCAGCAGCGCCAGGCCCAGCAGCGCACAGGCCAGCTGCCAGGGCCAGAGCAATACCGGGTCAGCCGCCGGCAGCGGAAGGGGGCCAGCGCTGCCGGCGAATTCATTGCTGCGGCTGACGTTCAGCATGACCGCATCCAGGGTCGCGGTTTCCAGGCGGTCTTGCGCGGTATTCCACCAGTGCACCAGCACCGGGGGCAGGGTGTAGGAGCCTTCCTGCAGGGCGACCAGGGCGGCACTGTCATGCCGCACACCATGCAGCCCCTCGTCGCTGGTGCGGCTTTGCAGCTGGGGCTGGTCGGCGTACTGGCGCAGTTCGTGGTCAGCATCGCCGGGCAGGCTCTGCAGCGCGGGCAACTGGCTGGCATTGAGACCGTCGGCGGTGAGGATCAGCGTACGGGTCAGTGGCTCGCCGCTGAGCAGGTCGATGCCGGGGTCGGGCTGCCAGGTCTGGCTCAGGCTCAGCGCCGCCGCCGGTATCCAGGGGGCGCCACTGGGGTAACTGTCCGGCACCGGGCGGACTTGCAGGGTGATGCTCGGCGAGCGCACCTGGATCAGCTTGCCGCTGCGTGCCGAGCGGCCGTTGCCATTGCCGGGCTGCAGCGCCGTGGCGCTGAACAGCTGCGAGGGGATTTCCAGCTCACCGCTCTGCTGGGCGAAGATGGCATAGCGCACTTCGATCACCCCGTGGCGCACGCCGTTGAGCAGGCGTTCGAAATGCCGCGCCGGCCCCAGGCTCTCCACCCGCGCATTGGGTATGTCCAGGCCACTCAGGGTGGAGTCGTCGAACAGCGATACCGAATGGTAGATGCGCAGCGTCAGCAGCACCTGCGCCTGTACGTAGGGGCGTTCGATATCTACTTCGCTGTCGATGAAGATCGGCGCCAGCTGGGCGCTGCTGTCGCTGGCGGCCTGGGCGGCGGACAGCACGTGCAGGCTGATCGGCTGGCTGTGCTGGGTGCCCAGGCTGACCGGCGGGATGACCAGGAAACCGGTGCGCAGTGGCGTCAGGGTGACCACCCAGCGGGTAACCGGGGTGGTCTTGCCGTCGATCTGGCTCACCAGGCTGAGCTGCCGCGTGCGTTGCACCTCGAAGTGCTCCTGCAGCGGAGCGAGATCCAGCTCGCTGAGGCGCCCGGTTGCCGGGGTTTCCAGGGTCAGTTCCAGCGCTTCGCCCTCGACCAGGCGGGTGCGGTCGACGCTGGCTTCCAGGGCGGCCTGGGCCAGTTGGCTGACCAGCGCCAGCAGGCACATGGCTAGGACTCGAATCATGGCGAGGTTTCCTGTCGCTGCAGATACTGATGGAGGAATTTGCGCCGCAACAGTTCCGCCGGGTCATCGGGGATGTCCTGCAGCCACTGCTCCAGGGCCTGTTGCTGTTCCAGACTGGCAGCTTGCTGACGGTCGCTGGCACCGGCACCGTCGTTGCCATTGCCGGATGGGGTTGCCGGGCTACCGTTGCCACTGTCCCCACTCGGCCCCGGCGTGGCGCTGCCGGATGCGGTGGGTGGGCCAGCATCCTCTGTGGATTCCTGAGTCTGCTCCTGGGCAGCGGATGTGCTCGCAGCGCCAGTGGCGTCCGCACCGGCATCCGTCTCGCTCGACGGCTCGGCAGCGCTATCTTCGGTGGCTTCGGTGCCCTGGGCCGGCGACTGCTCGGCCTGCTGGCGCAGCTGTTCCAGCAGCGCCTCGATGGCATCCCGGTTGTGCCGGGCGGCATGGTGCTCCGGGGCCCGGGTCAGCGTCTGCTCGTAGGCCTCCAGCGCGGCCTGGTACTCGCCGGCCATGGCCTCGGCGGTGCCCTGGTTGAAATGATGTTGCGGGTTGTCGGGTTCCCGTTCGGCCAGCTCGGCCCAGGCGGCTGCTGCCTGTGGGTACTGGCCAGCCTGGTACAGCGCCCAGGCGTGCCAGGCGGGATCGAGGAAGCGCTCGGCAGCGGCGGCGGGTTGCTGCTGATCCAGCAGTTGCATGGCCTGCTGGTCCGGGCGCAGCCACAGATCCTGCCAGCTGAAGGCCTGGGCCGGCGGGGCAGGCAACAGCGCCGCGCAGAGCAGCAGGCCGAGCCAGCCGCGCCGGGCACCCAGGGCGGCAATGGGTAACAGCAGCAATACCAGCCAATGCCCCTGGTCGACCAGCAAGCGCTGCGCGCCAGGCTCAGCGCTGGCGGTGGCGCGGCCATGTTGCAGCAGGTAGTCGATATCCCGATCGCTGGTGCTGATGCCGTGGTAGCGTGCACCGTGCTGGCGCGCCACGGCAGCCAGTTGTTGCCCATTGAGCCTGGGCAGCAGGATGCGGCCCTGCTCGTCGCGCATGAAGCCGCCCTCGGCCAGCGGCACCGGCGCCCCGGAGCTGGTACCGACCCCGAGGATCGCCAGTTGGCTGCCGAGCGCCTGGGCATGTTCGGCCAGGGCGGCGCGTCCGGCGCTGTCGAGCCCGCTGGTGACCAGCAGTATCTGGCTGCTGCTGCGCGGCCGCTGTTCGAGCATCTGCCGGGCCAGCAGCAGCGCCTGGCCGATATCCTGGCCTTCGGCCGGCATGATGTTCGGCTCCAGTGCCGCCAGCAGGCTGGCCAGGGTGTCATGATCGCTGCTCAATGGCGCGACCCGGTGTGCACTGCCGGCGAAGGCCACCAGCGCGACCTCGCTATCGGCATGTTCCTGAAGCACATCGCGGATCTTGTACCTGGCCCGTTGCAGCCGGCTAGGCGACAGATCGTTGGACAGCATGTTGCGCGAGACGTCGAGCACTATCACCAGCGAGCTGTCCTGCAGCCGGCGCGGCTCACTGGTGGTTTCCAACTGCGGGCCGGCCAGTGCCAGCAGAGCGAGGGCCCAGGTCAGGCCGAGCGCGGCGAAACGCAGCCGGTGGTGACCGCCGGCATGCTGTTGCAGCAGCCATGGGTGCAGATGGGCTGGCAGCAACTGCTCCCAGCCTGAGCGCCGCCAGCCCCGGCGATACAAGGATACCAGCAGCACAGCGGCTGGAAGCAGGCCGAGCAGCCACAGCGGACGGGCGAAGGACAGGCCGAACAGATCAGGCATGTCGCTGGCTCCGCAGTACCGTGCCGGTCGACAGCGCCAGGCTCAACAACAGTGCCAGCCCCAGTGGCCAGGGGTACAACGGGGTGGCCCGGCGGTCGGGCAGGCCAGCGCGCAGGGCCGGCTCCAGTTGATCCAGGCGCTGGTAGATGCTTTCCATATCCGTCTCATTGCGCGCGCGAAAGTATTCGCCGCCGGTGAGCTGGGCGATTTCCCGGAGGCTGTCTTCGTCCAGTTCGATGGATGGGTCGAACTGCAACTCCCAGAAGCTGGCGCTGCTGTCCCGTGCACCGCTGTCGGCCCCGACGCCGATGGTGAAAATGCGTATCTGGTGTTCGGCGGCCAGTTGCGCGGCCCGCAGTGGGCTGACGTGGCCGGCGGTATTGGCGCCATCGGTCACCAGCACCACCACCCGGCTGGCGGCAGGCTCGTCGACAAGACGCTTGATCGCCAGCCCGATGGCGTCGCCGATGGCGGTTTCCCGGCCGGCCAGACCGATGAAGCTTTCCTCCAGCCACTGGGCAATGGCACTGCGGTCATGGGTCAGCGGCGCCTGCACATAGGCCTGGCTGCCGAACAGGATCAGTCCCAGCCGGTCACCGTGGCGGCGCTCGATGAACTCGCCGAGCAGGTGCTTGACCAGTGTCAGGCGATCGACCTCCTCGGCGTCGAGTTGCATGTCGCGAAACTCCATGCTGCCGGACAGGTCCAACGCCAGCATCATGTCACGGCCACTGGTTGCCGTCGGCAGCGCATCGCCCAGCCATTGCGGCCGGGCGGCGGCGCATACCAGCAGTACCCAGATCAGCAGGTAGGGCCACTTGCGGCCTGGTGCGCTGTGCTCCGGCGCCAGTTCGCGGATGGCCTGCAGCCGCGCCATGAAGCTGATCCGCAGTGCCGCCGAGCGGGTCTCGGCAGCCGGCAGCCACCTGCGGTACAGCCAGGGCAGCGGCAGCAGCAGGAAGCACAGCGGCCAGTGGAATTCAAACATCATCATGGCGTATCCAGCGGCGCAGTTCCTTGAGCAGGGCCTGGCGTTGCTCGGCACTGAGCTGCAGCTGTGGTCGATACAGGTCGGCGGCCAGCGGCTGCAGGGCATCACGCCGGGCCTGCGGGTTGCGACTGCACAGGTAGTCCAGCCAGGCCTCGCCGAACAGCCGGGTGGCGGCCTCATCGCCACGCTGCTTGAGCAGTTGCTTGAGGCGGATATTGATTGCCGCCAGCCACTGGGCATCGGGCAGTTGTGCCGGGATATCGGCCAATACCTGCCAGCTGTGTCGGTGCCTGCGTCGCTTGTGCCGGCGGGCCTGGCGCAGCAGCCAGGGCAGCAGCAGCGCCAGCAGCAGGAGGCCGATGACCAGCACCCACCAGCCGGGTGCCGGTGGCCACCAGGTTATTGGTGCCGGCTGCTGCGCAGGTATCAGCTGGGCCTGCAAGCTGCTGGCGTCCATCAACGCTGCCTCCGCGCATGGGCGCTGAGCAGCGGGCGCAGTTGGTCGACCACACTGCGGCCGGTGTCCAGCGGCTGCAGGCCGCAGCGCAGCCGTTTGGCCAGCCGTTGCCAGGCCTGCTGGCGGGTCAGGAACTGGCCGGCCCAGGCTTCGCGCAGGCTGTTGGTGGTGGTGTTCAGCGTCAGGCGCTGCGGGCCCTGAGCGAACTCCAGGGCCGGACTGTTTGGCAGGCTGGCCTCCAGTGGATCGAAGATCGGCAGCAGTACCAGGTCGCTGTGCGCACCGAGCGCTACCAGCAGCGGCTGGCTCAGGGCGTCGATGGCGGCATGGTCGCATAGCAGGTAGAGGATGCTGCCGGGACGGATCACCTCGCGGCTGCGCCGCAGTGCCAGGTTGAGCGGTTCGCCAGTGCTGGGTTCGGTTGTCTCGGAGCCGAGGGCGCGGTTGCCATCGAGCACCCGGCCCAGCAGTTGCAGGATCGCCCGGCGACTGCGGCGTGGGCGGATCTCGTGGCATTCCCGGGCGCCGAACACCATGCCGCCGACCCGGTCATTGTGCGTCAGGGCCATCCAGGCGATCAGCGCGCCGGCCTCGGCACTCAGTACCGACTTGAAACACCGCTGGGTACCGAAGAACAGGCGTTCGCTCTGCTCGCAGATGATGAAGACCGGGCGCTCGCGCTCCTCGTTGAAGATCTTGGTGTGCGCCTTGCGGGTGCGCGCGGTGACCCGCCAGTCGATATTGCGGATATCATCGCCGGGCTGGTACAGACGCACCTGGTCGAAGTCGATGCCGCGCCCGCGCAGGCGTGACAGCTGGCGCCCGGTCTGCTGCCCGGCATGGGCCGGCCGGGCGGACAGCGGCAGCTCATGGCTGTGGCGGCGCATCTCCAGCAGGGATTCCAGGGTGGCGTAGACCGCGGCGTTGCTCATGCTCAGACCACGGCGACGGATTCAACCAGCAGGGTGATCGCCCGGTCGGCATCGATACCCGCGGCCTCGGCCTCGAAGCTGAGGATCAGGCGATGGCGCAGCACATCATGGACGATCGCCTGCACATCCTCGGGGCTGACGAAGTCGCGGCCGGCCAGCCAGGCGTGGGCACGGGCACAGCGGTCCAGGGCAATGGTGCCGCGCGGGCTGGAGCCCATCTCGATCCACTCGGCCAGTTGCGGGTTGTACAGCTCCGGACGGCGAGTGGCCATGATCAGCTGGATCAGATACTCCTCCACGGCATCGGCCATGAACAGCGACAGCACCTCCTGGCGCGCGGCGAGAATGGTTGCCTGGCTGATGCGCTCGGCGATGCGCGGCTCGAAGCCCTTGGCCTCGCCCCGGGCCAGATGCAGGATCTGGCGCTCCAGCGCGGCATCGGGAAAGCCGATGCGCACGTGCATCAGGAAACGGTCCAGTTGCGCCTCGGGCAGGGGGTAGGTGCCTTCCTGCTCGATCGGGTTCTGCGTGGCCATGACCATGAACAGCTCGGGCAGTGGCCAGGTTTCGCGGCCGATGCTCACCTGGCGCTCGGCCATGGCTTCGAGCAGTGCCGACTGTACCTTGGCCGGGGCCCGGTTGATTTCATCGGCCAGCACCAGGTGGTGGAAGATCGGTCCCTGCTGGAAGCTGAAACTGGCGGTTTCCGGACGATAGATCTCGGTGCCGGTGATATCCGCCGGCAACAGGTCGGGGGTGAATTGGATACGGTGGAAGTCCGCATCGATGGCCTCGGACAGGGTCTTGATCGCCTTGGTCTTGGCCAGCCCCGGCGCACCTTCCACCAGCAGATGGCCACCGGCGAGCAGGCAGATCAGCGTGCGGTCGATCAACTGTTCCTGACCGAATATCTGCTGGGCCATGAAGCTCTTGAGTTGCATCAGCGATGCGCGATGGGGCATGGTGCCTGTTCCTTCGATATCTGGTGTCTTCCGATAGGGGCTTACTTTACCGAAAAGCGCTCAGTCTGGACTAATCTGAAATCAAATCAGAGACACATTTTCGTGATTTTCCGGGGCATACTGAGACCCGGTAGTCCGATTGGCCTGGGAGTGTATTCATGGCTTTTATCGTTGCCAGCAGCAAGCAGGAGTTCCTGCAGGTCATCCAGCAACGCCTGCAGGAGCTGGTCGAACCTCGGGAGCAGGAGGCCCTCACGCTGTTCGCCCGGGACTTTTTCAGTATTACCACGCTGCCGGAACTGCTGTCGCGCCAGGATAGCGACCTGCTGGGCAGCCTGTTGTCAGCCTGGCGCATGTTGCAGCAGTTCGGCGACCAGGGCAGCAAGGTGCACGTGTTCAACCCGGATGTGCAGGGCCATGGCTGGCAGTCCTCGCATACGGTGGTGCAACTGCTGCATGCCGATGCGCCGTTTCTGGTCGACTCGGTGCGCATCGAGCTGCAACGCCAGGGTTATGCCATTCACATCCTGCAGAACAGCGTATTCAAGGTCGCGCGCAATGCCGATGGCCAGCTGCAGCAGATTCGCCCGGCTAATGATGACGATCCGCAACTGCAGGGCGAGTCGGTGATGCACGTCGAGATCGACCGTTGCCAGATGCCGGCGGCGCTGCATGAGCTGCAGGCGGGGCTGCAGCAGGCGCTGGGTTATGTCGAGGCGGTGGTGGCGGATTTCGCCGCCATGCGTCAGCGGGTGCAGGAGCTGGTCGAACGCCTGGCCGGTGATGACTTCGCCTGGTTCGACGCGGCCCAGCGCGGGGAGGCGACGACCTTCCTCGACTGGCTGCTGGACGACAACTTCACCTTCCTCGGCTACGAGCGGTTCGCCATCGGCGAGGGCATGCCGCAAGGGCGGCTTGGCATTCAGCCGCAGCACAGCCTGGGTATCGCCGTGCTCGATCCGCCGGACGAGGATATCGAGGGGCTGCCGCAGGAGGTGCTCGACTACCTGCGCACACCGGCGCTGCTGGCCTTCGCCAAATCGTCGCGCAACAGCCGCGTGCACCGTCCGGCCTATCCCGACTACGTATCGATCCGCGAGGTCGATGCCACTGGCGAGGTGCTGCTGGAGCACCGTTTCTGTGGCCTGTACACCTCCCGGGTATACAGTGCCGATGTCTACAATATTCCCTGGTTGCGGCACAAGGTCGAGGCGGTTCGCCTGGAGTCGGGATTCGCCCCGCACAGCCACCTGGGCAAGGAACTGAACCAGGTGCTGCAGGAGCTGCCGCGCGATGACCTGTTCCAGATGTCCTCGCAGCAGTTGGGCGAAACGGCCCTGAGCATAGTACAGATCCAGGAGCGCAACCTGATCCGGCTGTTCCTGCGCCGGGGCAATTACGGACGCTTCTACTATTGCCTGGCCTACGTGCCGCGGGATATCTATTCGACCGCCATCCGCCGGCGCATGCAGCAGGTGCTGATGGCGCGGCTGGAAGCCAGCGACAGCGAGTTCTGGACCTTCTTCTCCGAATCCCAGCTGACCCGCGTGCAGTTCATCCTGCGCGTGGACCCCCGGCGCAATCTGGAAATCGATCACGTGAAACTGGAAAGGGATGTGATACAAGCATGCCGCAGCTGGCATGACGACTTCAGCGAGCAGTTGCAGGATGCCCTGGGCGAGGCTCACGCCACCGAGGTGCTGATCCAGTTCGGCAACGGCTTCCCGGTGGGCTATAGCGACCGTTTCAACCCGGCCACCGGGGTGGTGGACCTGCAGCACCTGCTGCAGCTCGATGCCGACAATCCCCTGGCGATGAGCTTCTACCAGCCGCTCAACGGCAAGCCGGAGGAGCTGCACTGCAAGCTGTACCATTTCGGTGGCTCGTTGCCGCTGTCGGACATGATGCCGATCCTGGACAACCTCGGTCTGCGCGCGCTCGGCGAGTTTCCGTTCCAGATCTGCCGCCAGGACGGGCAGAGCTACTGGGTGCATGACTTCGTGTTCGTCAATGCGCTGGACCCGGCCATGGATATGGCCGACATCAACGAGCTGTTCGGCGGTGCCTTCACCGCCATCTGGAACGGGCAGGCGGAGAACGACAGCTTCAACCGGCTGATCCTGCTGGCCGGCATCCATTGGCGCGAGGCCGCTCTGCTGCGGGCATTGGCGCGCTATATCAAGCAGATCCGCATGGGCTTCGAGCTGCCGTATCTGGCCTCCACCCTGGCCAGCCACGCGCCGGTTGCCCGGGAGCTGGTCAGGCTGTTCAAGACGCGCTTCTTCCTCGCACGCAAGGCCTCTGCCGGGGAACTGGAAGAGAAGCTCGAACAGGCGATCCTGGCGACCCTGGAGCAGGTCGCGGTGCTCAACGAGGATCGCATCCTGCGGCGCTACCTGGACCTGATCAAGGCCTGCGTGCGGACCAACTTCTATCAGAATGACGCGGATGGCCGGCCGAAGGACTATATCAGCCTGAAGTTCGACCCCAGTGGCATTCCCGAGCTGCCGTTGCCCCGGCCGATGCATGAGATCTTCGTCTATTCGCCACGGGTCGAGGGTGTGCACCTGCGCGGTGGCAAGGTAGCCCGCGGTGGGCTGCGCTGGTCCGACCGCGAGGAGGACTACCGTACCGAAGTGCTCGGGCTGGTCAAGGCGCAGCAGGTCAAGAACGCGGTGATCGTACCGGTCGGCGCCAAGGGCGGCTTCGTGCCGCGACGGCTGCCGCAGGCTGCCGGGCGTGATGCCATCCAGCAGGAAGCGATTGCTTGCTACCGGATCTTCATCCAGGGCCTGCTCGACCTGACCGACAACCTGGTCGAAGGGCAGGTGGTGCCACCGCCCCAGGTGATCCGCCATGATGGCGATGACTCCTACCTGGTGGTGGCGGCCGACAAGGGCACGGCCAGCTTCTCCGATATCGCCAATGGCATCGCCGCCGACTACGGCTTCTGGCTGGGTGACGCCTTCGCCTCTGGTGGCTCGGTCGGCTATGACCACAAGGCCATGGGCATCACCGCCCGTGGCGCCTGGATCTCGGTACAGCGGCACTTCCGTGAACTGGATATCAACGTGCAGGAAGATCCGGTCAGCGTCATCGGCATCGGTGACATGAACGGTGACGTGTTCGGCAACGGCCTGCTGCGCTCACGCTCGGTACGCCTGCTGGCCGCCTTCAACCATCAGCACATCTTCATCGATCCGGACCCGGATGCGGCACTCAGCTTCGACGAGCGCCAGCGCCTGTACGATCTGCCGCGTTCCAGCTGGGCCGATTACAACCCGCAGCTGATCTCGGCCGGTGGCGGGGTGTTCGCCCGCAGCCTCAAGCAGATCAAGCTGACGCCGCAGATGCGCGAGGTGTTCGCCATCGACGAGCAACAACTGACCCCGGCGGAACTGATCAACCGCCTGCTCAAGGCCCCGGTGGACCTGCTGTGGAACGGCGGTATCGGCACCTATGTCAAGGCCTCGACCGAGAGCCATGCCGATGTCGGCGACAAGGCCAACGATGCGCTGCGGGTGGATGGCAGGGAGCTGCGCTGCAAGGTGGTGGGCGAGGGTGGCAACCTCGGTATGACCCAGCTGGGGCGCATCGAGTACTGCCTCAATGGCGGCGCGACCAATACCGACTTCATCGACAACGCCGGCGGGGTCAACTGTTCCGACCACGAGGTCAATATCAAGATCCTGCTCAACCAGGTGGTGGCGGCGGGGGATATGACCATCAAACAGCGCAACGAGCTGCTGGCGGAAATGACCGAGGCGGTGGCCGCGCTGGTGCTGGCCAGCAACTACAAGCAGAGCCAGGCCATCAGCCTGGCCCAGGGCCAGGCGGCGCGGGCGATGGTCGAGTACCAGCGCTTCATCAGTGCCATGGAAGCCAGCGGCAAGCTCAGCCGCAGCCTGGAGTTCCTGCCCGACGACGAACAGCTGGCCGACCGCGCCGGCAAGGGCCTGGGCCTGACCCGGCCGGAACTGTCGGTGCTGATCTCCTACTCCAAGGCCGACCTGAAGGAACGCCTGGTGGAGTCAGAGGTACCCGAAGACCACTGGCTGGCACGGGAAATGGCCAGCGCCTTCCCGCCCCGGCTGGTGCGCGAACACACCGCCGCGCTGGCCCATCACCGGCTGCGGCGGGAAATCATCGCCACGCAACTGGCCAACAACCTGGTCAACCACATGGGCATCACCTTCCTGCGCCGGCTGGAACAATCGACCGGCGCCAGCGCCGGACAGATAGTCGCTGCCTATGTGGTGGCGCGGGATGTATTCCGGCTGATGGAGCAGTTCCACAGCATCGAGCAACTGGATTACCAACTGCCGGCGGCGATCCAGCTGGAACTGATGGACGAGCTGATGCGCCTGGCGCGCCGCGCCACCCGTTGGTTCATCCGCCGCCGGGGCAAGGAACTGCAACCGGCGGAGGAAGTCGCCCACTTCGCCCCGCGAATCCAGGCATTGGCTGAACGCTTCGATGAGATGCTGGAAGGCTCGGTGCAGGAGCTGTGGCAAAGCCGCTTCGAACAGTATGCTGCCGCCGGTGTACCCACCCCGATCGCCCGCCTGGTCGCCGGGTCGGCACACTTCTATACCATGCTCGGCATGATCACCGCCGCCGACGCCACCGGCCAGCCTGCCGAGCGTGTGGCCCAGGTGTTCTTCACCCTGGGCAGCGAACTGCAACTGACCTGGTTCGGCCATCAGATCAGCGAGCTGCCAGTCGCCTCGCACTGGCAGGCGCTGGCGCGCGAAGCCTACCGAGATGAACTGGAGAACCAACTGGGCAGCATGACCGTGGCCGCGCTGCAGATGAGCGAGCCCGACACCCCGGTGGCAGAACTGGTCAGCGCCTGGCTGGAACACAACCAGACGCTGGTGCAGCGCTGGCAGGAACTGTTGAACGAACTGCGCAGCGGCGGACAGAGCGACTACCCGATGATCGCCGTCGCCATGCGCGAACTGACCGACTTGGCGAGCAACGCCCGCCAGGCCATCCAGGGAGAAACATGCAGGAACTGATCATCGACGTGGCACTGCCCGCCGAACGCTACCTGGCCTGGTATCGCGGCGACGCCAAGCGGGTCCTGATGCGCAGCCGCGACGGCCGCAGCATCAGCCTGCCAGCACACCACCTGCGGCCCTTTCTGACGCATGAAGGGGTGTATGGGAGCTTTGTCATGCGTTTTACCAGCGAGGGCAAGATGGTGTCGTTGGAGCGGTTGAGTTAAGCCAGCCGTCTCCAACGGCGTCGCGCAGCAACCAGAGCTTCCCCTGGGGTTGGCGAGCCCCTGCTCGCCGACAGGCATTATCAGCCAACGACCCGCTGATCGATAGGGACACCAGAAAGCTGGCGGAGGACAATGGCACTGTTTAACAATCGACTGCACGGCAACCTGTGGTGATACCGCAAGTGGTGCACACAGGTGAGCCATTGGGTAACAAGGAGACAAGCATGAAAGGCAGCTGCCTATGTGGTCAGATCCAGTATGAAGTACAGGCCCTGGCCTCCGCCATTCAGCACTGCTCCTGTCGAAGCTGTCGCAAAGCCCACGCAGCCGCTTTCAACACGGCTGCAGCAGTGAAACCGGAGCATTTCAAATGGCTCAGCGGTGAGCACCTGTTGAAGTCGTTCGAGTCATCGCCTGGCAAGCACCGTTATTTTTGTGGCAATTGCGGAACACACCTGCTCAAGAAGACGGATGGGCGGGAAACCTTCACGCTGCGTGTGGCGACGCTGGATGATGATCCGGGGCAGGTGCCGGCGTTGCAGATATGGGCTTCGCATGCGGTTCCCTGGCTGGGGCATGGTCCTGCCGTCGTTGCGTATGAGGAATGGGAGCCGGGTCATGAGTGACCAGGTGATGTGATGATGTGCCGGGAAATGTAGCGTCCAGGGTGTGAGCTGTAACGGAGTCGGCATCAGGTGATACCATGCCGCCCCATACGGCACCTTTGCCTCCTCCCTGCCTCAAGCTACAAATCCGGTACCCGCCCCATGGAAATCAAGGTCAACTTTCTCGACAATCTCAGACTTGAAGCCAAGTTCGATGATTTCACCGTCATCAGCGATCAGCCGATCCGTTACAAGGGCGATGGCTCGGCGCCTGGGCCGTTCGATTACTTCCTTGCGTCCTCGGCGATGTGCGCGGCGTACTTCGTCAAGGTGTACTGCAACGCGCGCAATATTCCCACCGAGAACATCCGGCTGTCGCAGAACAATATCGTCGACCCGGAGGATCGCTACAAGCAGATCTTCAAAATCCAGGTCGAGCTGCCGGAGGATATTTCCGACAAGGATCGCCAGGGTATCCTGCGTTCGATCGATCGCTGCACGGTGAAGAAGGTGGTGCAGACCGGGCCGGAGTTCCAGATCGAGACGGTGGGCAATATCGATGAGGATGCCCAGGCGCTGCTGATGGCCAGGCCAGCCGGGGAGGGCAGTACCTGGATTGCGGGCAAAGATTTGCCGCTGGAGCAGACCATCGCCAACATGACCGGCATGCTGGCGCAGCTGGGCATGAAGATCGAGATCGCTTCCTGGCGCAACATAGTGCCGCATGTGTGGTCGCTGCATATCCGGGATGCGGCGTCGAACATGTGTTTCACCAACGGCAAGGGCTCGACCAAGGAAAGTGCGCTGTGCTCGGCGCTGGGCGAGTTCATCGAGCGGCTGAGCTGCAATTTCTTCTATAACGATCAGTTCTTCGGCCCGGATATCGCCGACGCCGCCTTCGTACACTATCCCGACGAGAAGTGGTTCCAGCCGGGGCCCGACGATGAACTGCCGATGGAGATCCTGGATGAGCATTGTCGGGAAGTCTACGATCCGGAAGGCGAGTTGCGCGGCTCGCACCTGATCGATACCAACTCGGGCAACATGGCGCGTGGCATCGTCTCGCTGCCGTTCGTGCGTCAATCGGATGGCGAGGTGGTCTACTTTCCGTCGAACCTGATCGAGAACCTCTACCTCAGCAACGGCATGAGCGCCGGCAATACCCTGTTCGAAGCCCAGGTGCAGTGCCTGTCGGAAATATTCGAGCGGGCGGTGAAGAAGCAGATCATCGTCGAGGAGATCGCGCTGCCGGACGTGCCGATGGCGGTACTGGAAAAGTATCCCGCCATCCTCGAAGGTATCCAGGCGCTGGAGGTTCAGGGCTTTCCGGTCTTGGTCAAGGATGCTTCGCTGGGTGGGCAGTTCCCGGTGATGTGCGTGACGCTGATGAACCCGAGGACGGGTGGAGTGTTCGCTTCGTTCGGCGCGCATCCGAGCTTCGAGGTGGCGCTGGAGCGCAGCCTGACCGAGCTGCTGCAGGGGCGCAGCTTCGAGGGGCTGAACGATTTTCAGCCGCCGACCTTCAATTCCCAGGCGATCACCGAGCCCAACAACTATGTCGAGCACTTCATCGACTCCTCGGGGCTGGTTTCCTGGCGCTTCTTCAGCGCCCGGGCGGATGTCGAGTTCGTCGAGTGGGATTTCTCCGGGAGCAACGAGGAGGAGGCGGCGACGCTGTTCGGCATCCTTGCGGAGATGGGGCTGGAGGCGTACATGGCGGTGCATGAGGATCTTGGCGCGCCGGTATGCCGTATCCTGGTGCCGGGTTACTCCGAGGTGTATCCCGTGGAGGACCTGGTCTGGGACAACACCAACAAGGCGCTGGATTACCGGGAGGATATCCTCAATCTGCATATCCTGGAGGATGATCACCTGGCTGCATTGCTGGAGCGGCTGGACGAGAGCCAGCTTGATGAGCATATGGATATCACTACCCTGATCGGGATCGAGTTCGACGAGAACACCGTCTGGGGCCAGCTCACCATCCTCGAACTGAAACTGCTGATCAACCTGGCGTTGGGGCAGCATGAGGAGGCGCTGGAGCGGGTCGAGATGTTCCTGCAGTACAACGACAATACCGTTGAGCGTAGGCTGTTCTACCAGGCCATGCAGGCGGTACTGGAGGTGGTGCTCGATGACGAGCTGAAGCTGGAGGATTACCTGCACAACTTCCGGCGCATGTTCGGCGAGGCGGCCATGGAGGCGGTGGTGGGCTCGGTGCTGGGGCAGGTGCGCTTCCACGGCCTGACACCGACCAGCATGCGGCTTGAAGGTCTGGACAGGCATCTGCGCCTGATCGAGAGTTACCGGAAGTTGCATGCGCATCGTGCTGCCAGGGCGGGCATTCAGCTCTAGATACGGGGCAAGGAAATGTACGAAAACAAGAGCGAGCCGTTGGTTGCCAGACGGGATTTTCGCAAGCGCATGTTCTGGCATGTGCTCGCGGCACTGGCATTGGTGCTGGTAACCCTGCTGGCGGGTGTGGTCGGGCATATGTACTTCGACAACATGGAGCCGGGCAGGGCGCTGGTGGCGTCGGTTACCCTGAGCAGCGGGCTGGGGCTGTCGATCTTTCCCGAAAGTGCCCCGGGGCAGGTGTTTGCCAGTCTCTATGGTTTTTTTGCCGGCTATGTCTACATCGCCACCAGTACCATCGTCATCGCACCGCTGCTGCACCGTATCCTGCACAAGTTTCATCTGGATGAGTGATGCCCGCGGGCCGCACGCCACGATCTGCAATCACCGAAGCGGTTGAGTGGCGGGCGGCTCGATACGGTATACTCCGCGCAGCCATTCACTACCGGGGCATTTCCATGTACTCCACCTTGCGTTCTCTGATGTTCCGCCTGCCGGCGGAGACCTCCCATGACCTGGCGCTGGACCTGATCGGTGCCGCCGGCCGCCTGGGCCTGGCCTCGCGTCTGTCGCGGCCGGTGCAGCCGCAGCCGGTGCGGCTGCTGGGCATGACCTTCGATAATCCGGTGGGTCTGGCGGCGGGGCTGGACAAGAATGCGGTGGCGGTGGACGGCTTTGCCGGGCTGGGCTTCGGCTTCGTGGAAGTGGGTACGGTCACGCCCAGACCGCAGCCGGGCAATCCCAAGCCGCGCCTGTTCCGCCTGCCGGAGGCCGATGCGATCATCAACCGCATGGGTTTCAACAACCTGGGCGTGGATGCCATGGTCGAGCGCATTGCCCGGGTGCGCTACAAGGGCGTGCTGGGAATCAATATCGGCAAGAACGCGCTGACGCCGGTCGAGAATGCGGTGGACGATTACCTGCACTGTCTGCGCAAGGTCTACCCGTATGCCGGCTATGTGACGGTCAATCTGTCATCCCCCAATACCCCCGGCCTGCGCACGCTGCAGTACGGTGACACGCTCAAGGTGCTGCTCGGGCAGATCAAGCAGTGCCAGCAGCAACTGGCCAGCCAGCATGGTCGCTATGTGCCCATTGCGATCAAGATCGCACCGGACATGACACCCGAGGAGCTGGTCCTGGTGGCCCGCACGCTGCGCGAGCAGGGAATGGATGCGGTGATCGCGACCAATACCACGCTCGATCGCCAGCGGGTCGAGGGGCTGGAGCATGCCGATGAGGCTGGCGGCCTGTCCGGTGGCCCGTTGACCGAGGTATCGACCGAGGTGATCCGGGTGCTGGCCGGGGAGCTGGATGGGCAGCTGCCGATCATTGGTGTGGGCGGTATTCTGACCGGTGCTGATGCGGCGGCCAAGATCGCTGCCGGGGCCAGCCTGGTGCAGTTGTACAGCGGCTTTATCTACCGTGGGCCGGAGTTGATTCGTGAGTGTGTGGATGCGATTGCGGCAATGAGACAGGATAAGGGCTGAATAAAATGGCCCCCGGTGTACGGGGGCCTTGGGCCTCGCAGGCCCGACGCTTGGAGTAAGCGCCCTGGGAGAAATCGCTAGAGAGGGGATTACCCTACGGCACGCATCTCGTTAAGCCGATGCACGCCAGAAATTCCGGTATAACCTGCCCAGTGGTCGGCTCTGCCTTCACGCCAGCCGTTGATCCAGTTCTGTCTGGTGGCGCTACTGTTGAAGGGACAGGAGTCTTGAGACTTGCCTTGAACGCCGTTCTGATACCCGCGCAAAAATGCTCGTTCCATCGGATCACGCTTTAGTCTTCTCATAAAGTACAGCCCTCGTGTGGTATGACAACCCGCTCCATCCGGAGCGGGGTTTGGTGCAGGGATTGCCCTCAGCACCCCGGAGCCCGCGTGGATCGCGGACTCCTTGTTCGGTTTACCAACGCAAAGTCTTGGACCTGTTGTACCCTATTGCGTGTGGATGAGAAAGATCAAATCGGCATGTCAGGCGCCATCCTTAGAGCCTGAATGCAACATGAATGTAATACACCTGTGGAAATCAATGAGATGCGCGAGACCCTTGAATTTTTTATCACCTGTCCAAAGGGCATCGAGGGCTTGCTTCTCGACGAGCTGCGGGAACTCGGCGCCGAATCGGCCAGGGAAACCGTAGCCGGGGTGCATGTGCAGGGCGACCTGCAACTGGGCTACCGCATCTGCCTGTGGTCGCGCCTGGCCAACCGGGTGCTTATGGTCCTGGGGCGTTTTGCCGCCAGTGATGCGCAGGGGCTGTATGACGGCGTGGCGCGGGTCGACTGGGCTGAGCACATGGCGCCTGACGGCAGCCTGGCGGTGGATTTCAGCGGCCAGTTGCCGGGTGTCGACAATACTCATTTCGGCGCGCTCAGGGTCAAGGACGCGATCGTCGATCGGCTGCGCACAGCGGAGGGCGTGCGCCCCTCGGTGGACAAGGCGAACCCGCAGCTACGCATCAATGTGCATTGTCGCAGTGGCGAGGTGCAACTGGCGCTGGACCTGTCCGGTAACAGTCTGCATCAGCGTGGCTACCGGTTGCAGCAGGGTGCGGCGCCGCTCAAGGAGAACCTGGCCGCGGCGGTACTGATTCGCGCCGGCTGGCCAGCGCTGGCTGCCCAGGGTGCGGCCTTGGCCGACCCCATGTGCGGTTCCGGGACCTTTCTGGTGGAAGCGGGGCTGATGGCGGCGGATATCGCACCGAACCTGCATCGCCAGCACTGGGGCTTCAGCCATTGGCTGCAGCATGTGCCGGCACTCTGGCAGCGCTTGCATGATGAGGCCCGGCAGCGTGCCGAGGCCGGTCTGGCCCGGCCGCCGCTGTGGATTCGTGGGTATGAGGCCGACCCAAGGCTGTTGCAGCCGCTGCGCAACAATATCCAGCGTGCCGGGCTGGGTGAATGGATCAAGGTCTACCAGGGCGAACTGGCGACCTTCGCGCCCAATCCGGATCGGGGCCAGAGCGGCCTGATCGTGTGCAATCCGCCCTATGGCGAGCGCCTGGGTGATACCGCGAGCCTGGTCTATCTGTACCAGAAGCTCGGCGAAGTGTTGCGCAGTGAATGCACCGGCTGGCAGGCCGCGATCTTTACCGGCAACCCGGAACTGGGCCGGCGCATGGGCATTCGCAGTCACAAGCAGTATTCACTGTTCAATGGCGCCTTGCCGTGCAAACTGCTGCTGATGGATCTGCAGCCGGAGCGCTACATCACCGGCAGCAGCCCGGGCCCGGCCGAGCGAGCCGGGGAGGTCGCTGTCGACAAGACCGCGCGCCCGGTGGAGACCAGTGCCCGGCTGAGTGAGTCGGCGCAGATGTTCGCCAACCGCCTGAAGAAGAATCTCAAGACCCTGGGCAAGTGGGCGCGGCAGCAGAATATCAGTTGCTACCGGCTGTACGATGCGGATATGCCGGAGTTTGCCGTAGCGGTCGACCTGTACGATGGTTGGGCGCATGTGCAGGAATACGCCGCGCCAGCCAGTATCAGCGAGGACAAGGCCCAGGCCCGACTGCAGGACGTGCTGGTGGCCTTGCCGCAGGTGCTCGGCATACCGGCGCAGCGGGTGGTGCTCAAGCAGCGCCAGCGCCAGGCAGGCAAGCAGCAGTACCAGCGCATGGACCGTCGTGGCGAGTTTCTTACCGTACAGGAAGGGCAGGTGAAACTGCTGGTCAACCTGACCGACTACCTGGATACCGGGCTGTTCCTCGATCATCGCCCGATCCGCCTGCGCATCGCCGAGGAGGCACGCGGCAAGCGCTTCCTCAACCTGTTCTGCTATACCGCCAGCGCCACCGTGCATGCGGCGGTGGGTGGGGCGCGCAAGACCACCAGTGTCGACCTGTCGAAGACCTATCTGGACTGGGCGCGGCGCAACCTGTCGCTGAACGGCCTGTCCGATCTGCATCAACTGGTGCAGGACGATGTGATGAAGTGGCTGGAGCAGGACAGGGGCGAGTACGAGCTGATCTTCATCGACCCACCGACCTTCTCCAACTCCAAGCGCATGGACGACGTGTTCGATGTGCAGCGTGATCACGTGCAGTTGCTGGACATGGCCATGGCACGCCTGGCGCCGGGCGGGGTGCTGTATTTCTCCAACAACTTCCGCCGCTTCCGCCTGGACCCGGCGCTGGAGGAAAAGTACCAGGTGCAGGATATCTCGGCGCAGACGCTGGATCGGGATTTTCAGCGCAATGCGCGGATTCATCGGACTTGGCGATTGATGCGCTGAGGGCGGGGTGCTGTTACCCGTCCTTTCCTATTGCACTTCACGTCATCCTCGGCGCAGACAGCAATGTTGTTAAGGAGCTTTCCCTACTACTGAGCTGACCTGGAACAGTGCGAGTGCGGGATTGCTCTACTGCCTCGTCATCCTTCGCGAACGACTGCATGGATGCAGGAGTTAGAGCGACGCAGGAAGCCAAAGCCGAGGCGAAGGATCCAGCGGCCCCTCGGAGTCAACCGGCGCGATGGATCCTCGGCCTGCGCCGAGGATGACGGGGTTAGGGAATGTCTATTGGCGTGGAAGGGTGACGGGGTTAAGGGGCAGGCTGCCTCCCCTAGCGACGGTCAGCTATATCCGTCGGACCACGGCGGTACACATCGCCGAGCAACTGATCCAGCGCCTCACGGCTGGCGCCGGCGGAGGGGTGGTTGACGATGGCGGTTACCGCCCAGCTCTGGCCGTTGTTGTCCCGGGTGATGCCGGCAATGGCCCGGACATTGCGCAGCGAGCCGGTCTTGATATGCGCCTGGCCGGCGACCGGGGTGTTGCGCAGGCGCCGGCGCATGGTGCCGTCCATTGCCGCCAGCGGCATGGAGGCGATGAACTCGGCGGCGTAGGGGCTGTGCCAGGCATGGCTCAGCAGCTGCGCCATGTCACGGGCGGTCATGCGCTCCAGGCGTGACAATCCCGAACCATTGTCCAGTACCAGCCCGTTGGGCTGGATCTCCTTGTCCGCCAGCCACTGGTTGATGATGCGGGTGGCGGCCTTGTGATCATCGGTATCCGCTGCGCTGCGCTGTTCGCGGCCGATGGTCAGGAACAGCTGCCGAGCCATGGTGTTGTTGCTGTACTTGTTGATGTCGCGCACCACATCGACCAGGTCCGGCGAGGTACTGCGTGCCAGCAGCCGGGCATTGGTCGGCGACGGGCCGATGCGGTTACCGCCATGGATGCGGCCACCCATTTCGTGCCACAGGGTACGGATCAGGCTGGCGGTGTATACCGGCGCGTCGAGCAGGGACAGATAGCGCTCGGCGCTGCAGCCCTGGTGCAGCGAGCCTGTCAGGGTGATGGTGGCGCGCTTGCCGTCATCCTTGATGCCATAGGCCACGTTCGGCCAAGGGCAGCTGTTGGCCGCCGGCAGCAGGGTCAACTGGTTGTCGATGCTGACCTCCGGCAAAGCCGGCTCCAGGTGCGTGCGCACGCCGCCGGCCTCACCATAGCTCTTGAGGGACAGCAGCTTGAGGTTGGTCAGCAGCGGGTCGGGTTCGACCAGGAAGGGTTTGCTCGGATCGTTGCCGTCATCCTGGAAGGGCACCAGGTCCTGCGGCAGGCGGATATCCGCCGGTTGCAACACCAGATCGCCACGTACTTCCCGCACCCCGGCGGCGCGCAGGTCGCGCAGCAGCAGCCAGACGCGCTCCATGGTCAGCTTGGGATCACCACTGCTGCGAAACACCAGGTCACCCTGCAGCTCACCGCCGCTGATCGGGCCGGTGCCATACAGGTCGGTGCGCCATTGGTAGTTCGGACCGAGCAGCTCCAGCGCGGCGTAGGTGGTCACCAGCTTCATGGTCGAGGCGGGATTGACTGGCTGATCGGCATTCACATACTGCGCCAGCCCCTGGCCTTCCAGGGGGATGACCGCCAGGGCCATGGCGTCGGCGGGTATCTTGGCGGCTGCCAGGGCGGAACTGACCTTGGCGGGCAGGGTGCCACGATCGCTCTCAGCGAAGGTCGCGCCACTGGCGAGCAGGCCAAGGGAAAGGAAGCAGCACAGGGACAGTTTTTTCAGACGCAGCATCGAGTGCGACTCCCAGGGAAAAACGGGTGGGGCTGTGTAGAGAGTCCGTTCCCAGAGTGACAGCCGGTTGTTGGACAGGATAGCGCAAGCGCGGGCTGGAAAACTACCGGTGGGGTGGTGGTTGGGGTGTTTTTTGGAGTGGGGAGAGTTCGCTGCCCCCTCTCCCCCGGCCCCCGCTCCGCGCCCCGGCCCTTCGCAGAGCTCAGGGCGCTCAAGCGGGCGAAGCAGTGCTTCGCTTTTCCCGCTTTCGCCCCGCAAGGGGCGAGGGGTGACTCGCGTCTGGTTGGCCATACCATCCTGAGAGAACATACCTGCCGGACAGTATCCTCGGGGAACATCAATATTCTCGGGTTTGATATTCCAAGACCTTGACCAGAAACTCGGCAACCCAGGATCACTCCGCAACCACCGCCGCGAGTCACCCCTCGCCCCTTGCGGGAGAGGGGCCGGGGGAGAGGGGGAAGGCAGCCTACACCAACCGAAAAAACTCCCGAGCCGTCGCCGTGGTATGTTCAGCCAACAGCTCCAGGCTTTCCCCGCGACAGGCCGCCACCATGCTCGCCACTTCCGGCAGCCAGGCCGGTTCGTTGCGGCGGTTCTTCGGCTTTGGTGACAGGGTGCGGGGCAGCAGCCAGGGGGCGTCGGTTTCCAGCATCAGGCGTCCGGCGGGAATATCCCTGACCAGCGGTTGCAGGTGGGTGCCGCGTCGTTCATCACAGATCCAGCCAGTAATGCCGATGTGCAGGTCCAGATCCAGGTAGCCATACAGTGCCTGGCGGTCGGCGGTGAAGCAGTGCACCACGGCGGCTGGCAGTCGATCGCGGAAATCGCGCAGGATGCCGACCAGGGTATCGCTGGCTTCGCGTTCGTGCAGGAATACCGGGTAGCCCAGTTCCACAGCCAGCTCCAACTGCTGTTCGAGCGCCTTGATCTGCTGCGGGCGGGGGGAGAAGTCGCGGTTGAAGTCCAGGCCGCATTCGCCGATGGCGCGCACGCAATCGGCCTGGGCCAGCAGGCGCAGGTCGTTTGCGGTTTCGCTATGCCAGTGGCGGGCGCCGTGGGGGTGGACGCCGGCGGTGCAGAACAGTCGTTGCGGGTCGGCTGCGCACTGTGCCTGGATGGCGGCGCATTCATCGATGCCGGTGGCGGCCAGTACCATCTGGCTGATACCAGCCGCCCAGGCCCGTTCGAGAACGGCTTCACGGTCCTTGTCAAAGGCGGCGTCAAGCAGGTTGACGCCGATATCGACCCATTCCATGAGGGTGCGCCTCGCTCAGCTGCGCCGTGGCGGCTTGGCTGAGCGGGGTTTGCCGGCAAAGTCCTTGCGCGGCGGGCGGGGGCTGCGGGGGCGCTCGGTTTCACCGGGCGGCAGCGGCCATTCGCGGATCTGCAGGGCGACACCATTGACCTCGATCCCGGCCAGCTTGTTGAGCACCGATTGGTCCAACTGCGGCAGATAGACCCCGGTATGCTCGGTGAACATCTTGATGTGGCCGATCTGCTGGCGACGCAGGCCGCCGTGCTTGACCAGCGCATCCACCAGTGGTTTGGGCATCAGGTTGTTGGAGCGACCACCCTGTACCTTGTAGCGCACCAGGCCGCTGTCGCGGTCGTCGGCCACTTCGCGGCGCGGAGGGGCGACGGGCAGGTCGGCGACGGGCTCGACCAGGGTTTTCGCACCGGGCAGGATAGCCAGCAGGCTGGCGGCCAGCTCCAGCGGGTCCATGCTGGTCAGTTGCAGCAGGTCGTCGACCAGCTGGTGATGCAGCGAACCGGTGCTCTCGGCGGCGTTTTGCAGACGGGTGGCCAACTTGCTCAGGCGACCGCTGCGAACTGCGTCGGCGCTGGGCAGGGCCTGTTGCTCGATCTTCTGCCCGGTGGCCTTCTCCAGTACGTGCAGCATGCGCCGCTCGCGTGGGGTGACGAACAGGATCGCAGTACCCGAACGACCGGCACGGCCAGTACGGCCAATACGGTGCACATAGGACTCGCTGTCATGCGGCAGGTCGTAGTTGAGCACGTGGGAGATGCGTTCAACGTCCAGGCCGCGGGCGGCGACGTCGGTGGCAACCACAATGTCCAGCAGGCCGCGCTTGAGCCGGTCGACCACCTGTTCACGCAGTTGCTGGCTGAGGTCGCCATTCAGCGCTGCGGCGGCGAAGCCACGGGCTTCCAGGCGCTCGGACAGCTCCAGGCTGGCAGTCTTGGTGCGCACGAAGACGATCATCGCCTCAACTGGCTCGACTTCGAGCAGGCGAGTCATGGCATCCAGCTTGTGGTGGTTGGCCACTTCCCAGACTTTCTGGGTAATGGTGTCCAGACTGCTACTCTTGCCACTGTGCAGGCGGATTTCCTTCGGCTCGCGCATGTGCTTGCGCGCCACGGTACGTACGCCGGCGGGCATGGTGGCGGAGAACAGCGCCTTCTGGGTGTGCTCCGGGACCTTTTCGAACACCGCGTCGAGGTCGTCGGCGAAGCCCATCTTGAGCATTTCATCGGCTTCGTCGAGCACCAGGAAGCGCATGTTGTCGAACTTGATGCTGCCCCGACGCATGTGATCGGTCAGTCGGCCGGGGGTGGCCACGACGACATGTGCGCCGCGCTCCAGCGCCTTGAACTGAGGTGCGAAGGGTGAACCACCGTACAGCGCCAGCACGGAAAAGCCGGGCAGGAACTGGGCATAACGCTGCAGCGCTTCGGCGACCTGCAGGGCCAGCTCACGGGTGGGGGTCAGGATCAGCGCCTGGGTGGCGCGCACGCTGACATCGATGCTCGCCAGCAGCGGCAGCGCAAAGGCGGCGGTCTTGCCGGTGCCGGTCTGAGCCAGCCCCAGCAGGTCATCGCCGGCCAACAGGGTCGGAATAGCCTCGGCCTGGATAGGAGAGGGTGTTTCATAGCCGAGGCTGTTCAGAGCCTCAAGAAGCGGTGCAGGCAAGCCGAGATCGGCAAACTGCGGTGCCGCCGGAGCGGTATCGGACATACGGGAAGTAAACCTTGGGGGATTGAAGATCGCGTAGTATACGCGTATTCAGTACAAATTGCCGCAAGGATTTTCATGCTGTAACGATACGGGAGAAGGGTCATGGGTCGCCTGGTAAAAGGTAGATGGCACGACGAGTGGTATGACACAAGCTCCACCGGCGGTGCCTTCGTGCGCGAGGATGCCGGTTACCGCAACCGGATCGAAGCGGGTGGTCGCTTCACGCCGGACAGTGGCCGCTATCACCTGTACGTGTCGCTGGCCTGCCCCTGGGCCCACCGCACGCTGATCCTGCGCAAGCTCAAGGGACTGGAGCCGCATATCGGGGTAACCGCGGTGCATCCGCACATGCTCGACAAGGGCTGGGTCTACGATCCGGTCGAGCCGCTGTATGGTTTCCAGTTCCATTACCAGCTCTACACCCTGGCCAAGCCGGACTACAGCGGCCGGGTGACCGTGCCGGTATTGTGGGACAAGCAGGAAAAGACCATCGTCAATAACGAGTCGGCGGAGATAGTACGCATCTTCAACAGCGCGTTCGATGAACTGACGGGCAATACCGACGACTATTATCCCGAGGCGTTACGCGGGGAAATAGACCGGCTGAACACGCGGATCTACAACGAGGTGAACAACGGCGTGTACAAGGCCGGCTTCGCCACCGCCCAGGACGTGTATGAAAAGGAATGCACAACGCTGTTCACCGCGCTGGATTGGCTCGACGGCCTGCTCGCCGAGCGCCGCTACCTGACCGGGGAGCGTATTACCGAAGCGGATTGGCGCCTGTTCACTACCCTGGTGCGGTTTGATCCGGTCTACCATGGGCACTTCAAGTGCAATATCCGGCGCATCCAGGATTACCCGAACCTGTCCGGTTTCCTGCGCGAGCTGTACCAGTGGCCGGGCGTGGCGGATACGGTGGATTTCCAGCATATCAAACAGCATTACTACTACAGCCACGAGACCATCAACCCGACGCGAATCGTGCCGTTGGGGGAGGGGCAGGACCTGAGGTTGCCGCATGGACGCGGGGTGCAGCCGGCGGAGTGGTTGGGGCTTTGAGGGGGTGTTTGCGGGTGGGCCGCTTTCCCCCTCTCCCCAGCCCCCCTCCGGGCCCCGGCCCTTCGCAGAGCTCAGGGCGCTCAAGCGGGCGAAGCAGTGCTTCGCTTTTTCCGCTTTCGCCCCGCAAGGGGAGAGGGAGTAGAATGGTGTTGATCCAAGCAATTCAGTCATTCTGAAACGACGGTGATATCAGGCACACTCACAATAACCAGAGCGCACAAACTAACTCCCTCTCCCCTTGCGGGAGAGGGCTGGGGAGAGGGGGAATTCGCGCCGGGACTGTACTCGCTCAACATCGTATTGGCTCGCAGGCCGCAGGCGTAGCGGAGGGGCGCTACAACCCCATTGCGCCGGGGCAGCGCTCCCACCGGAGCGCAGCCTCAGTACCCTATACCCACCACCCAATACACCCGCTCGCCCGCCGGCGCCTGCACCACTACCTCGTCGTCCAGCCGCTTGCCGAGCAGTGCCCGGGCCAGGGGGCTGTCGATGCTGATGTGCTGTTGCTTGGGGTCGATCTCGTCGGGGCCGACGATGCGGACCTTCAGCGGCTGGCCGTCTTCATCCTCCAGTTCGACCCGGGCACTGAAGAAGATCTTCGTCGGGTCGCTGGGTGGTTGGTCGATGACCTTGAGGTTTTCCAGCCGCCGGCGCAGAAAGCGCACCCGACTGTCGATCTGGCGCAGCATCTTCTTGCCGTAGGTGTATTCGGCATTTTCCGAACGGTCGCCCTGGGCGGCGGCCTCGCTGACTGCGCGGGTGACCTCGGGGCGTTGCACATTCCACAACTGGTGCAACTCGTCGCGCAGGCGTTGGGCGCCTTCAGCGGTGATCAAAGGTGTGCCGGCGGAACGCGGTGGGCGGTAGCGGCTCATGTTCAGGCTCCCCGGTTGATCAGTTTCATCGGACTCTGGCGGACCACCGCGCGGGTGCCCAGGGTGCCGGCGAAGCCGATCAGCAGGGCACCGGCCAGCGGCACCAGCAGCCAGAGCAGAAAGTGCGGTTGCCAGGCCAGGTCCAGGGCGAAGCGATACAGCAGCCAGGTCACCAGTTCGGCGGCGACGATCGCCAGCAGGCCGGCCAGCGCTCCGAGCAGGCTGAATTCCAGCCGGTTGGCCTGGCGCAGCAGTTGCCGCCGGGCGCCCAGGGTGCGCAGCAGCGCGCCTTCGTACAGACGGGTATCCAGCGTCGATTGCAGCGAGGCGAACAGTACGGTGAAGCCGGCCAGCAGGACGAAGATCAGCACGTATTCCACCGCCAGGGTGACCTGTTCGAGAATGTCGCGCAGTTGCTGCAGGATGGCTTCGACCTCCAGCAGGGTCATGGCCGGGAATCTGCTGGTCAGTTGGCGCAGGCCGTCACGCTGGTCGGCGGGCAGATGGAAGCTGGTCAGCAGGGTGCTGGGTTGGTCGTTCAGCGCGCCGGGCGAGAACACCATGTAGAAGTTGGGGGTGAAGTTGTCCCAGTTGACGCTGCGGATGCTGCTGACCTCGGCCTCCAGCGTTGCGCCGCTGATGACGAAACTGAGACGGTCGCCGAGCGCCACCCCGAGGCTATCGGCCAGCTCCGCTTCGACCGATACGCGATGACCTTCGCTGGCCGGCAACTGGTCCCACCACTGGCCTTCGCGCAGCAGGTTGTCGGGGGCCAGTTCGGCGGCCCAGGTCAGGCTCAGGTCGCGGTTGATGGCGCGTTCGCCGGGGCTGTCCTTGGTCACGTGCTCGCGTACCGGTTCACCATTGATGGCGGTCAGGCGGCCCTGGGTGACCGGATACAGCGGTGCGCTGCGCGCGCCGATATCATCCAGCGCCTGGCGGAACGCTGGCTCCTCGGCGGGCAGGATGTTCAGCGCGAAATGGTTGGGCGCGTCGTCCGGCAGCTGTGCCTGCCAGGCATCGAGCAGTTCGGTGCGCAGGATGAAGATCACCACCATCGACATCAGGATCAGCCCGAAGGCCAGTATCTGCCCGGCGGCCGCGGTGGGTTGCTTGAGCAGCTGGCCGCTGCCCAGGCGCCAGGCCAGCCCGGCGTGGCGCAGACGATTGCCACTGGCGCGCAGCAGCAGCCAGGCCAGTGAGCCGAGTAGCAATGCCGCCAGGGCGCCGCCGAGGATCACCGCCAGGGTCATCGGCAGGTTGCCGGTGAACTGCCACATCAGCAGGCTCAGGCCGGACAGCGCCAGGCCGTAGATCAGCCAGGCGCTGCCGGGCAGCGGGGTCAGCTCGCGGCGCAATACCCGCAGCGGCGAGACCCGCCCCAGGCGCAGCAGCGGCGGCAGGGCGAAGCCCAGCAGGCCGACCAGCCCGGTAGCGGAGCCGACCAGCAGCGGCTTGGGGCCGGCGCTGGGCAGGTCCGGTGGCAGCAGTTCGCGCAGCAGGTGGATCAGCCCCCATTGCATCAACCAGCCGGCGAACAGGCCGAGCAGGGTGGCGATGATGCCCAGCCCCAGCAACTGGATGAGGAACAGGCGCAGGGTGCGCTGGCGGCTGGCACCCAGGCAGCGCAGCAGCGCGCTGGTGTCATAGTGGCGGCTGGCGAAGCGGCTGGCCGATAACGCCACGGCGACGCCGGCCAGCACCACTGCGGCGATACTGGCCAGGCCGAGGAACTGGTTGGCACGCTGCAGCGCACTGCCGATCTGGCGGTTGTCATCGGCCACCGAGGTCAGCCGCTGATGACTTTCCAGGCGTGGTTCCAGCCATTGGCGATAGCGTTGCAGATCCGCCTCGCTGCCGCTGAGCAGCAGACGGTAGCGTACCCGGCTGCCCGGTTGCACCACGCGGGTGGCAGGCAGGTCGGCGAGGTTCATCAGCACCCGTGGGGTCAGGCTGTAGAAGTCCCCGGCGCGATCCGGCTCATGGGTCAGCAGGGCATCGATGCGCAGCTCGGCGTAGCCGATTTCCAGCATATCGCCGACCTCCAGCCCCAGCACATTGAGCAGCCGTGGTTCGACCCACAGGCTGCCGGCCTCGGGGATGTCGCTGGCAATCTGTTCGGCGCCAAAGGGCTGCTGGGCGGTACGCACCTCACCGCGCAGCGGGTAGCCGGGGCTGACCGCCTTGATGCTGGACAGTTGCATCTCGACGTCACTTGAGGTGACGCTGGAAAAGTCCACCATATCAGTGTGTTGCAGGCCATTGTTGATGGCCTCCTGAAGAAACTCCTCGGGCAGCGGCTCGCGCGAGGAGATACGCATGTCGGCCCCCAGGAACTCGGCGGCGCGGGTTGCCATGCCGCGCTGCAGGCGGTCGGTGAAGAAGCTGATGGCGGTGCTGACCAGTACCGCGATCAGCAGCGCGAGCAGCATCACCCGCAGCTCGCCGGCGCGCCATTCGCGCAGCAGCAGGCGCGAGGCCAGGGGCAGGTCGCGGCTAATCATGGCTGGTCTTCCTTGAGCCGGCCGGCTTCCAGGTGCAGGGCGGCGGCGCAGCGCTGGGCCAGGCGCTCATCATGGGTGACCATGACCAGGGTGGTGCCCTGTTCGCGGTTGAGTTCGAACAGCAGGTCGGTGATATGGGCGCCGGTCACCGCATCCAGGTTGCCGGTGGGCTCGTCGGCGAACAGGATGGCCGGCTCGCTGGCAAACGCCCGGGCGATTGCCACCCGCTGTTGCTCGCCGCCGGACAGCTGCCGCGGGTAATGGCTCAGGCGATGACCCAGGCCGACCCGCTCGAGCAATTGCCGGGCGCGGGCGGCGGCATCCCGGCGGCCTTCCAGTTCCAGCGGCAGCATGACGTTCTCCAGCGCATTGAGGCTGTCCAGCAACTGGAAGGACTGGAATACGAAGCCCACCTGTTCGGCGCGCAGCGCGGCACGCTGGTCCTCGTCCAGGCCGCCGAGCGACTGCCCGGCCAGCACCACTTCACCGCTGCTGGGCAGGTCCAGCCCGGCCATCAGGCTGAGCAGGGTCGATTTGCCCGAGCCGGAGGCGCCAACGATGGCGACGCTGCCGCCGCGTGCGATGCTCAGGCTGACATCATCGAGGATGGTCAGCTTCGCTTCCGGGGCATCGACGACTTTGCTAAGGTGGCGGGCGATGATAACGCTGTCTGACATGGGTATCGGCCTTGATGAATGTCTGGAAAAAATGCGCTGCGGTGGCGCTGTGCTGGGGGCTGGCATGGCCGGCGCTGGCACAGAATATTCTGTTGGTCGGCGATAGTATCAGCGCCGCCTTCGGTCTGGAAATCGAGCAGGGCTGGGTGAAGCTGCTGGAGCAGCGTCTCGCGGAGGAAAACCAGCCCTATACGGTGGTCAACGCCTCGGTCAGTGGCGACACCACCGCCGGCGGTCTGGCCAGGCTGCCCGCACTGCTGACGGAGGTCGAGCCGGCGTTGGTGGTGATCGAACTGGGGGGCAACGATGGGCTGCGGGCGTTGCCGGTAGCCAATATGCAACAGAATCTTTCCGCGATGGTGCAACTGGCCCAGGAGGCCGATGCCGATGTGATCCTGCTGGGCATGCGGATTCCGCCGAATTATGGTCCGCGCTACTCCGATGCCTTCGAACAGGCTTTCAGCACTGTGGCCGAGGAGCACGAGGTGGCCTTGATACCCTTCCTGCTGGAGGGCGTGGGTGGGGTCGAAGGCAAGATGCAGGACGATGGTGTGCATCCTACCGCTGCAGCCCAGACGGTTTTGCTGGATAATGCCTGGCCGGCCATCAGCCAGTGGCTCGAGTCACGCTGATGGCATTGAGATCGGCATTGATTCAGTGTAAGGAGCAGGTGGGTGACAGTGTCCTGGATGGCCAGACGGTGGTGTGTAGTTGAGCAGGACGAGCAGCAGGACCTGTTCGTGGGAGATCCATGGCATGTGCATCTGGTGGATATCAATCTGCGACTGGATGCGCCGCTGGAGCGCTCGTTGTGTGGTGATCTGTTGCCATCGAAACCGGTATACCGGGAGGTGCAGCGCAAGTTGCTGAAGAACCTGTGTCCGCAGTGCATGGATATGGCGCAGACCTTGCGCGAGGCCGGTCGGCGGCCGGCTGCGCGGCGTGCAGCCATGGTCGCGCCTGTGGTTCAACAGTTCGATCTGTATGCGGCAGTCGGAGGGTGAGAGCATGAGCTGGCCTGGCAGGATGGTATGTGGCGCTCTGGGGCTGTGGCTGACCGCCACGGCGCTGGCGGCCGACTATCCGCTGGTGCCGGGGCAGCAACTGGTCGGTTCGCTGTCCAGCGTCACCGCGGTGTACGAGGATACCTTCGCCGACCTGGCTGATACCCATGGCTTCGGCTTCCTGGAAATGCAGGCGGCCAACCCCGGAGTAGACCCCTGGTTGCCCGGCGCGGGCACCACCATCCGCCTGCCCGGTCAGCACATTCTGCCCGATGGCCCACGCAGCGGCATCGTCATCAATCTGCCGGAATATCGTCTCTACCATTACCCGGATGATGGCAGCCGGGTCAGTACCTGGCCGGTGGGCATTGGCCGGGAAGGCTGGTCGTCGCCGATTGGCGAGACCCGGGTGGCGCGCAAGGAGGCCAACCCGTCCTGGTATCCGCCCAGGTCGATCCGCGAGGAGCATGCCGCGGCGGGCGACCCCTTGCCGGCCGTGGTGCCGCCGGGGCCGGACAACCCCATGGGGCCGTTCAAGATGAACCTGGCCATGAGCGGTTACGTGATCCACGGGACCAACAAGTCATTTGGCATCGGCATGCGGGTCAGTCACGGCTGCTTTCGCATGAACAACCGGGATGTCACCGAGCTGTTTCCGCAGGTACCGGTGGGCACGCCGGTGACCATCGTCAACCAGCCCTACAAGCTGGGCGTGCTGGATGACAAGCTGTACCTGGAAGTGCATACGCCGCTCGACGAGCATGGCTTCCCTTCGTCGCTGGACAAGCTGGCGGCGATCCAGGAATTGTTGCAGGCGCGCGGGGAACTGGTCGATGGTTACCGGCTGGACTGGCAGAAGATACGTGACATGGTGTTCGCCGAAGAGGGTGTCGCCGGGGTGATCGGCGAGCGCTACAGCTCATTCGGAACATTCTGAAAAAAACTATGAAGGCGCCTCGGCCATGCTGGTCGGGCGCCTCCACAGGAGCTGCCGCGGGCTTACTTGCGACTGGCTCTTTCGAGCATGCGCAGTGCGCGCTCGTTGGCTTCATCAGCAGTTTGCTGGGCACGCTGTGCGGCAGCCAGGGCTTCCTCGGCCTTGCGGTTGGCCTCGTCAGCGGTGGATTGCGCACGGGCCGCGGCATTTTCATTGGCAGACAGGCGGGAGCTGGTTTCTTCCTGGTACTGGTTGCTGCTGCAACCCACTGCCAGCAAGGCTGCCAGAGACAATGCCGAAAGTTTCAGTGCAGTATTCATCGTGATACCCCTTTATTGACGATAGTGTCGTTTTGCCGACATAACAATGCTAGCAGCTTTCGGACGGATGGCGATTGACTAGCGTCATAACCCCGGTGCGTTTGCCGACATTCAGCACAATGACTGATGTGCCGACAGGTTTGTTCCCGCCCGAGGCTGAGCTAATGTATTCGCTGCAAAATCATAAATATAAAAGGATTGCATCACATGCTGGGATACCTGGGGTTGTTCGCGGGGCTCGCGCTGCTGATCTGGTTTGCGCTCAGGGGCGTGAATATCTTTCTGGCTTCGGTCATCTGCGCGCTGGTGGTGGCGATTCCCAACGGCATTCTGCTGCCGGCGGCGCTGCTCGAGCATTATCCATTCGGCCCGTTGGGGGCCTTCACGTTCGCTGGCAAGTTCTTCCTGCTGTTTCTCTGCGGTGCGATCTTCGGTAAGGCCATGGCCACCAGCCAGGCAGCCAAGAGCATTGCCGTGGCCATCACCCGGGGGCTGGGCACACGGCATACATTGCTGGTCGGGATGGTGGTCTGCGCGCTGCTGACCTATGGCGGGGTAGTGGTGTTCGTAGTGGTGTTCACCATGTATCCGCTGGGCATCACGCTGATGCGCGAGGCCAATCTGCCGAAACGCATATGGTGCGCGGCTACCGCGATCGGCGCCGGCACCTTCACCATGACCGCGCTGCCGGGCTCACCCTCGATTCATAACGTGATTTCGGCCAGCGCCCTGGGCACCGACCTGTTTGCCGGTGGCTGGATAGGTCTGTTCGCCGCAGCGCTCATGGCCGGGCTGGGTATGTGGTACGTGGAGCGGCAGTGGCGGGTGGCACGGGCCAGGGGCGAAGGGTTTGTGGAAAATGCCCAGGACCTGCGCATGGAACAGCTGATCGGCGATCCGAACGAGGCGCCGCCTTGGGGGCTGGCGCTGATTCCGTTGATATTGGTGCTGGCGGTGATCATGTTGCCGCGGCTCATCCTCGGGCTGGCTGACTGGTCGGAGGCCGAGGGCCTGCTGGCCCAGGTGCTGCGCTTCAGTGCCAGCCAGCCGATCATATGGCCGAGCATCGCGCTGATCGTTGGCTCGCTGGCCTGCGCAGTACTGTTCGCCAATGCGCGGCGCAAGATCGGCCAGGTGTTTGGTCAGGGTGCCGAGGATTCGGTCATGCCGCTGCTCAATACCGCCGCGGTGATCGGCTTTGGGGGTGTGGTGACGCAGACCGCGGGTTTCGGCGAATTTGCCCAGTGGATACTGGCGGTGGACATGCCGCCATTGCTCTCGGTCTTCGCCTCGATCAGTACGCTGTCGGCGATTGTCGGTTCTTCCTCGGGCGGCTTGCAGATATTCATGCAGACCCTGGCACCGAGCTATCTGGAAATGGGCGTACAGCCGGAGATCCTGCACCGTATCGCGGCGATCGCCTCCGGTGGACTGGACTCGCTGCCGCACTGCGGTGCGGTCATCGCCACCTTCATGATCATGGGGCTGACCCACCGGGAGGCCTATAAGGACATGTTCATGGTTACCGTGGCGATACCGGTGGTTGCCTGCCTGCTGTCCATCGCCCTGTTGATGGTATTGGGTGTGGGGGTTACTCCACCGGCTTGACGGGCGCGCGGTCAGGGGGGAATCTTTTGCCCTGGCCGCAGGTCAATTGAGGTTCCAGCAAATCCTGGAGGGAGGCAGCAATGACGTCCGATGTCGCGGTTCGGCACGATCCTGCGAACAATATGTTCTATATCGATGGCAATGGTGGTCGGGCCTGTCTCAGCTACATGGACCTGGGCAAGCAGACCATGGATATCTACCGTACCTTCGTGCCTGACGCCCTGCGTGGTCAGGGACTGGCAGCCCGGCTGGCGGCCGAGGCGTTGGCCTATGCCCGGCAGCAGGGTTATACGGTGATTGCGTCCTGTTCCTATGTCGAGCGCTACATGCAGCGTCAGCAGGAGCCCGGCTGAAGATATGAAAAACCCCGCCGCGGCGGGGTTTTCAATACTCTGGAATCACTGCCCGCGCTTGCGCGTCGGCAGTACCTCCTTGAGCTTGGCGTGCATGCTGCGCACTGCCTGGACCGTGGTATCCCAGTCGATGCAGGCGTCGGTGATGGATACGCCGTACTCCAGCTGCGACAGGTCTTTGTTGATCGCCTGGTTACCCCAGCCGATATGGCTTTCGACCATCAGCCCGATGATCGAGCTGTTGCCCTCGACGATCTGGTTGGCGACGTTGTCCATGACCAGAGGCTGCAGGCCCGGGTCCTTGTTCGAGTTGGCGTGGCTGCAATCGATCATGATGTTCGGTGTGATGCCGGCCTTTTCCAGATCCTTTTCACACAGCGCCACGCTGACCGAGTCATAGTTGGGTTTGCCATTGCCGCCGCGCAGGACCACGTGGCCGTAGCGGTTGCCGCGTGTGGTGACCAGGGACACCTGACCTTCGTGGTTGATGCCCATGAAGCGGTGCGGGCTGGCGGTGGATTGCAGGGCGTTGATCGCCACGCCGAGGTTGCCGTCGGTGCCGTTCTTGAAGCCGACCGCCGAGGACAGCCCCGAGGCCAGTTCGCGGTGGGTCTGGGATTCGGTGGTGCGTGCACCGATCGCCGACCAGGAGATCAGGTCCTGCAGGTACTGCGGGGAGATCGGGTCCAGCGCCTCGGTGGCGGTGGGCAGGCCCATGTCGGTCAGGTCGCAGAGCAACTGGCGGCCGATATGCAGGCCGTCCTCGATCTTGAAGGTGTCATCCAGGTAGGGATCGTTGATCAGCCCCTTCCAGCCGACGGTGGTGCGTGGCTTCTCGAAGTACACGCGCATCACCAGGTACAGGGTATCGCTCACTTCCGCCGCCAGTGTCTTGAGGCGCCGGGCATAGTCCTTGGCCGCTTCCACATCATGGATGGAGCAGGGGCCTATGACGATGAACAGGCGGTGGTCCTTGCCATCGAGAATATCGCGAATCACCTGGCGGCTTTCCACGATGGTGGCTTCCGCCGCCGGGCTCATGGGGATCCTTGCCTTGAGTTGGGCAGGGGTAATCATCACTTCGTTGGAAGCAACGTTCAGATCATTGATAGGTAAATCGGCCATCTTCCTTCCCAGCGAGTCTGCAAGGCCGGCAACCTGCCAGCCTGTCGATAATGGGCGACAGCTTAAAGCATGCATGGCGGCTCCGGCTACCCTGCAAGCGGCTATCGGGGGGATTGATTCCGCGTATCGGCCTGGTTTGTCGCCAGGTTGACTGTTGCCTGCGGTAGGTAGCGATTACCATGGGACGATTTTTTGCGCATCGTTCAAACAAGAGAGGAAAGACGAATGACAAAACCACGTATCGGCGTGATCGGCACCGGCGCCATTGGCGGCTTCTATGGCGTGATGCTGGCCCGTGCCGGCTACGATGTGCATTTCCTGCTGCGCAGCGAGTATGCCGCAGTCCAGCAGCACGGCATTACCCTGGACAGCTGGGTACATGGTGAGCTGACCCTTTCGCCGGTGCAGGCCTATGACGATGTGGCGGCCATGCCGGCCTGCGACTGGTTGCTGGTTGGCGCCAAGTCCACCAGCAATGATTCGCTGGCGCCGCTGATCGCCCGTGCCGCCGCTCCGGGGGCCAAAGTCGTGCTGCTGCAGAACGGGCTGAGCAATGAGGCGCATCTGCGTGACCAACTGCCGGCGGACCTGCATCTGATCGGTGGCCTGTGCTATGTCTGCCTGTACCGCAAGGGGCCGGGCGTGGTGGTGCACCAGGACAATGGCATGATCGACCTGGCCTACCATTCCGGCCCGGCCAGCACCGAGGAACAGCAGCAGATGATCGCCGAGGGCGCGGCGATGTTCCGTGAAGCCGGGCTGAAGGCACGGGAGCAGGGCAACCTGGAGGGCGCTCGCTGGCAGAAGCTGGTATGGAATGCGCCATTCAATGGTGTATCGGTGATGCTCAATGCCGGTACCGAAACCTTGCTGGCCAACCCGGCGAGCCGCCAGTTGATCCGTGACCTGATGCAGGAAGTGGTCGACGCCGCCGAGGCCTGCGGCCACAAGATGCCCGAGTCCCTGGCCGACAAGCTGCTGGTCGGCACCCAACGCATGCCCGACTATCTACCGAGCATGTATCACGACTGGCTGCACAAGCGCCCGATGGAGCTGGACAACCTGTACGGCGAGGCACTGCAATTGGCCGCCGCTGCCGGCTGCAGCATGCCCAGAACCGAGGCGCTGCTGAACATGCTGCGTTTCATTCAGGATGGCTATCTGGCCGAGGCCTGAATACCGATGGCTGGGCCCTACTCTGGCCAATGGCGGGCCGGGTTCCAGCTCGACCCACGGGTGGTCTGAGACTCTGCTGTCGTCGAGCAGGGGCTCGACAACCCGGGGGTGTAGCGCGCCTGCGCTACGCCTTGGAGGCCTATGTCGTCGAGTCGTGCCCCGGCCTGATCGCGGCCCGAGGCGCTCGACAACCCGCATATCAATTCATCAACCGACCAGCGGCAGCTCAAAATCCCGGTTGCCCCTTCGCTTCTGTCATTCTTCGTCTAACCTCTGCGTTGTATCTATGAATTTGGTTATAAACGGTCCATGATGTATCGCTTGTTTCGATAGGGAGATGACATCGATGAAATTGCAGCAGCTGCGCTATATATGGGAAGTGGCTCACCATGGTCTGAACGTCTCGGCCACGGCACAGAGCCTGTACACCTCCCAGCCGGGCATCAGCAAGCAGATCCGCCTGTTGGAGGACGAGCTGGGTGTCGAGGTCTTCTCCCGCAGCGGCAAGCATCTGACGCGCATCACTCCGGCCGGAGAACGCATCATCCAGACCGCCGGCGAGATCCTGCGCAAGTGCGAGAACATCAAGCAGATCGCCCAGGAATTCAGCCATGAGCGCAAGGGTACCCTGACCCTGGCCACCACCCATACCCAGGCCCGCTATGCCTTGCCGCCGGTGATCCGCCGCTTCATCCAGGCCTATCCCGAGGTGTCCCTGCACATGCACCAGGGCACGCCGACGCAGATCAGCGAGATGGCGGTGGACGGCACGGCCGACTTCGCCATCGCCACCGAAGGCATGGAGTTGTTCAACGAGCTGATCATGATGCCCTGTTACCGCTGGAACCGCTGCGTGATCGTGCCCAAGGGCCATCCGCTGCTGGAGGCCGGCCCGCTGACCCTGGAAGTGCTCAGCGAGCAACCGCTGGTGACCTACGTGTTTGGCTTCACCGGTCGCTCCAAGCTGGACGATGCCTTCAGCCACCAGGGACTGCAGCCCAAGGTGGTGTTCACCGCGGCCGATGCGGACGTGATCAAGACCTACGTGCGGCTGGGGCTGGGCGTGGGTATCGTGGCCAAGATGGCGGTCGACCCGCAGCTGGATGACGACCTGGTGGTCATTGATGCCGGCCACCTGTTCGAGTCCAGCGTCACCCACCTGGGCTTTCGCCGGGGTACCTTCCTGCGGGGCTTCATGTATGACTTCATCGAAGCGTTCGCTCCGCACCTGACCCGCGAGCGTATCGAGGAAGTGCTGCAATGCCAGAACCGGATGGAAGTCGAGGCGTTGTTCGAGTCGGTGGAGTTGCCGGTCTATTGAGCCGGTGCCAGCGCATCGCCATTTGCTGTGGCCGGGTGGGCTGTGATAATGTTGAGAACGATTATCATCGAGTCCGATGGAGGGGAGCATGCGTCTTCATGATGCGGGATGTGAGCCGGATGGGCAGACCTCCGCGCTCATCAGCATGCTCGAGCGTTCCCCTCTGTTCGCCAGGGTTGACCATGACATTCTCTGTAGCCTGCTGGCAAATGCGGAGCCCGTGCGCCTGAGCGGTCGCCAGCACCTGTTCTATATGGGCCAGGAGGCGACGCATTTCTATCTGGTCAACAGCGGTGCCCTGACCCTGTACCGGCCCAGCTACACTGGCGACCACAAGGTCTTCCGCACCGTGGAGCAGGGCGACCTGCTGGTGGAGACCGCGATGTTCCTCGGCCAGCCCGAATACCCGCTGTCGGCCCAGGCGGCAACCGATGCCATCGTCTATCGGATACCGCGCAACAACCTGCTGCAGCTGTGCCGGGAGAACCCGGATTTCAGCCTGGCGATGCTCGGCGGCATGGCCGAGCGCATTTCCCAATCGCTCAATCGCATCGACCTGTTGACCGTGGGTAACGCTGCCCAGCGCCTGGTGATGTACCTGATGGACCTGTACATGCAGCAGCGCAGCGCCTGGTTGGTGCTGCCAGTGGCACAGAGCGTGCTGGCGCGCCAGCTCAATATCACCCCGGAAACCCTGTCGCGGCAGATGAGCACCTTCCGGCGCAGCGGCTTGGTCGGGGACAATCACCCCGAGGTGGTGCTGCTGGATATCGAGGGGCTGTGCGAGTCAGTGGGGCTACCGCCGCCCAACCCGCAGTTCGAGCGGGTATCGGCCGCGCAGCGGCTGGGCAGCAGCCTGTTCGACTGCTGTAACTACGCCAGCCAGGTGTTGGGCAAGCGTTAGATACTCCCGACCCTCTTTCCCGTCATTGCGTGTGGCGTGCTAAACCGAACAGCCACCGCCATGCCCCTCGCCCTCTGCCAACGGCTCGGCGCAGCCGCTCTGGCCGTCGCTGCGCGGTCCGCTCAGCACTGCCCAGTTCATCGCCAGCCACGCAGCGAAACAGGCGGCCCAGAGCAGGCCTGAAGCGGCATGCAGTAGTGTCATCCATGGTGCCAGGGCGTAGATGCCGGCGGCAGCACGCAGCAGGGCAGCCACCACCAGCAGGGCGGCAGTGATTGGCAACCAGCGGCGGCGATCCAGCCATAGACCGGCATGGATGCGGCTGACGACGACCATGATGGCGAAGATCGACAGGCCCATGGCGCCGGCCGTCAGCAGGTGCCGGCCGGCCGATGGCAGCAGGGGAGCGCCGAGCCAGGCGGCGCCCATCAAGCCGTAGCCCAGCGCGATCAGCCAGTAGCTGGCATACAGCATCAGCGCCCAGCGGGTGAACAGCGGGCGACCTATATGCCAGTCATTCAGCAGATTCAGCATCGCCGCCGCGGCGGCCAAGGCGGTCCAGCCGGTGATGATGTCATGTCCCAGGAAGAACTCGGTGAGGCTGCAGATGCCGATGGTGACGATCGCCAGGTTGCGCCGGGGCGGACGGGCCAGGTAGCCGACCTCCTCGGTCTGCTGGCGATCCGGGTGACCGTGCTCGACCAGCCCGTTGACCACGCTCATCGACACCCGGCTGGTGGCGATGATGATCAGCATCATCACCACGCCGACACTCAGATACAGCCATGCCAGCGGGGTGCCGACCAGCGGAGTGCCGCCCAGGCCCAGGGCGACGAAGAAGCCCAGTTGCAACAGCGCCAGGGCAGCGATGGCCCAGGCGAAGCTGACATGCAGGCGCTGCGGCGCATTCCACACCCTGGGCAGCACTTCCCTGAGCAGCAGTATCCACAGCGCCAGGTTGCACAGCGCCGCCGGCCAGGCGCCGATCGGCGTTGGCCAGCTGCCGGCCAGCAGGTAGGTCAAGCGTGCCGCCAGCCACAGCAGGGTCATGTGTACCAGGGCCGAGCGGGGCGGGCTGGCGGTACGGGTGAACTCCGGCACCGCCGTCAGTACAAAACCGGCCACCGCAGCGGTGACGAATCCGAACAGCAATTCATGGGCATGCCACAACAGGCTGCCACCGGGCATGCCGGCGGGCAGCACACCCCTGAGCATCAGCAGCCAGCCGGCGATCATCAGCACCGCGCTGACGGCGGTCAGCAGGAAGAATGGCCGAAAGCCACACATGAACACCGGCCACTCACCGCGCAGTGCGCCTTTCAGTCCTCCGGGCATGCTGCTCATACCGAACACCCCGAATGCTGCTCATGGGCATGCCCGGTGTGCACTGGCAGCTTGCCTTCGGCCAGGCCAAAGCCGATACGCACCTGTTCGACCTGCATCAGTTCGGCGGTGGTCTGGTAGACCCAACTGCTGCTGCGCTGGGCCTGCGGCTGCTCCAGGGTGAACTCGTACACCATGCGCCCCGGATCGGGCACCATCATCAGGATACGGTCGGCCAGGCGCACGGCCTCCATCAGGTCATGGGTAATCATCAATACCGCGGTGCCCTGTTGCTGCACCTGTTCCTCCAGTTGCCGGTACAGCTCGGCCTTGAGGCCAATGTCCAGGGCCGAGAAGGGTTCGTCCAGCAACAGCAGGTCGGGCTTGATCGCCAGCGCCCTGGCCAGCGACACTCGGCTCTGCATGCCGCCGGATAATTCATGGGGATATTTATGCAGATCGTCCTCGTCCAGCCCCATGCGCAGGGCCAGGGTGGTGGCCTGACGCTGACGGGCGGTTTTCGGCACGCCCAGGGCCTTGAGCCCGAGGGTAATATTCTCCGCGGCGTTCTTCCACGGCATCAGGCGCGGCTCCTGGAACACGCAGGCGACGCCACGGAAGGTCGACTGCATGACCACCTCCGAGGGCGTCAGCAACCCGGCGATAACGTGCAGCAGGGTACTCTTGCCGCAGCCCGACGGCCCGACCAGCGCCAGCGTCTCGCCGGCATACAGGTCCAGGCCGACATCGGCCAGTACCTCGGTCACGCCGTAGCGGTGATACAGATGGCGGATATGCAGTTCACTCATGAGCCGGGCTCCGTACGCCAGCGTTCCACCCGCCGCTTGATCGGCTCCAGCAGCAGGTATTCCAGGGCCAGCAGCAGGCCAAGTACCGCAACGATCCAGCCCAGTGACGAGGCGGTATCCAGTTGCGCGCGGGAGACTGCCAGCGCCGCACCGACCCCGTCCACCGTGGTCAGCAACTCGGCCATGACCACCACTTTCCATGAGGTACCCAGGGCGGTGATCCAGGCCGGGAACAGGTAGGAAGTGATATGCGGCAGATACAGGTCGGTGAGCACCATGCGCCATGGCAGGCGGTAGGCCAGCGCCACATCCTTGAGCTTGTTGTCCAGCGTGCGTCCGCCCTGCATGGCGCCGGCGAAGGCGATCGGAAAGCAGGCGACGAACACGGTGAACACCGGCGTCGCATCGCCCATGCCGAACCACAGCATGGCCAGTACCAGCCAGGCGATCGGCGGCATGCCCAGCAGCAGGGTGACCAGCGGGCGGGACATCATCGCCGCCGTCATCGAACGGCCGGCCAGCAGGCCGAGCAGGGTGCCGACGCCCAGTGCCATGCCCAGCCCATAGAGGGTGCGGCGGGCGGAGATGATCAGCTCCGGCAGCGCCTGTCCGCTGTCGAACATGCTCGACAACTGTTGCAGGGTAGCCATCGGGCCGGGCAGGATCAGATCACCGTAGATTCGTCCGCCCAGTTCCCACAGGGCGCAGAACAGCAAGATGCTGGCCACCGCGCCCCAGCCGCTCCACAGATAGGCGAGGGTTGCCCCCAGCGCATTGCGCAGAGATCGCAGCAGCCTCATGGTTGCTGTCCGTAGAAGGCCGCATCCGGCAGTTTGCCGCCAACGCTGGCGGGCTGGCGTTCCAGCAGTAATTGCAGGAAATGCTCCAGTTCCGGACGTGCCTCGGCAGCACTGGCGTAATGCCGGGGCAGGCTGTTGATCGAGTCGGTGGCGGCTTCGGCGGTCAGCATGTCGATATGGCGTGCCGCCAGCTCGCCACACTCCGCCGGCTGGGTCAGGCACCACTGGTGCGATGCGGCGTAGGCCTCTTCCAGTTGTCGTACCAGCTGTTCATCCTGCCGCGCCTCACCCAGGACCACCATGCCGGCCTGGGGAATACGCGCCTCGGTTTGCAGCAGGCGACCCCATTCGGCCTGCAGATCGACACTGCGATACAGCTCGGGCGCCACCACCGAGACCGGGAACGAGCGGGTCTTGCGCAGCGCCATGGATACCGCCGGCTCGGCCAGCAGGGCGTGATCCAGCCGGCGCATGACCAGCAGTTGCATGGCGTCCATCGGCGTCGCCATATAGCGCACGGTGAAATCCTTGCGCGGGTCCAGTCCGGCCCGTTCGGCGAGGAAGGTGAAGACGATATCCGGCATGTCGGCGCGGAAGGGCACTGCGATCTCCTCACCCTTGAAGTCCGCCAGGGTCTTCATATCCGGGTTGCGCGATACCAGCCACAGCATGCCCCACACCGACACGTTGCTCAGTTGTAGCGGCACCTTGCGGTTGTACAGGTTGGCCGCCACGTTGGTCGGCATGGCGGTGAAATCGGCACCGCCTTCCAGGGTCAGGGCACGCAGCTGGTCCGGGTTGCTCCACAGGCGAAACTGCACCTGCCCGGCCACCGCGTCGAGGGCGCCGCTTTCCAGCATATGCAATAGAGGATAGGACACCGTGGTTGGCGGCCCGGCCAGGACCAGGCGCTCACGGGGTGGTGGCTCGGCAGCTACCGGCAACGATAGCAGAGCGAGGAGCAGGGCACTCAGGGTGCGGTTCAGGACAGGCTTGATAATGATTCGCATACGCCGAGTATATTTTCTTCGTCGTCGAAACGACATGACAAATATCAAGGCGAAAAAAAACAGTCGCAGCCCCCAATCACTCCCGCCAGCTTTTTTCCTGCCTCTTGATATTTATCAAGAGGCTTTCTGATTTTTACCTGTTAATAATAATGATTCTCATTGGTCGGCAAGGCCATTTTACATAGGAAAGGGACCTGGGGAGCGCCTGGCAGCGTAGATCCGGGATCAGGGGAGGAAGGCGGTAATGCCATTCAAACAGAAAAAACTGGCGATCATCATATCGGCGCTATGCCTGGCGGGACCAGCGGCGCTGGTATACGGCCAGGAGAACACGGACAACATGGGTAAGGTAGCGGTGGGGGAGGAGGCTGAGCAGCAGGACAACGCCTTGGCGCTGCCCTCGATCAGTATCCGTGGCAGGTACCTGACCCAGGACGAGGTGGGTCACAACAACGTCTACAACGAAAACGTCACCAGCGTGTATCAGGGGCGGGAAGAACTGCAACGCTTCCAGACCACCAACCCCGGCGACGTGTTCAAGGGCATGAACGGCGTCTACAGCATGGACACGCGCAGCAGCCAGGCCATCACCCCGAATATTCGCGGCATCACTGGCGAGGGACGCACGCCGCTGACCATCGACGGCACCGAGCAATCCACCAACGTCTGGTTGCACTTCGTGGGGGCAGGCAACCGCAGCTATGTCGATCCGGCGCTGTTCCGCAGCATCGAAGTGGAAAAAGGCCCGTCGCTGAGCCGGGGCATCAAGAGCGGCGTGGGCGGGGCGGTAAACATCCGCACCATCGAAGCCAGCGACATCATCCCCGAAGGCGATAGCTGGGGTATCGAAACCAACCTGAAAACCTCGGGCAATACCAGAAAGCCCCGGTTCGATGCCTCTTCTGTGTACGGCCAGGACTATCGCAGCATACCCGGTGCAGCGCGGGCTAACACGGATGGCATCACTATCGATACGCCACCTGCTCGCACTAGAAGCGATAGCCAGACGCTTAACTTCGAGGATCACTCGGAAATGCTGGCCATTGCCGGGCGCAATGAATTCGTCGATATCCTGCTGTCGCGCAGCGAGCGAACTTCGGGGAACTATTATGCCGGGAAAAACAATGCCGACAGATATAAGGGACACGATGTATGGGATACCAGTAGCACTGACGTCTACCTCCCTAACCTGACCAAGGTGTACGCGGCGGGCAGCGAGGTATTCAATACCTCCAGTGAAACCGAAACCACCCTGATCAAGAACAATTGGTACCTGCCCAATGAACAAAGGCTGGGCCTGCAATTCATGCGTACCGATACGACCTTCGGTGAAACCACGCCCGGTCGCTCGATGCTGATGTATGCCTATCGAGAGAGCGCGGAGCAAGCCCGGCCGGATCTTGACTGGGCGAACATTCGCAACTTCGTCTATGAAGATCCGCGCTCGGAACTGAGGCTCGACAGTTACAAGTTGAGTTACGACATAAAGCCCATGGACTCCAGATGGCTGGATCTGGAAACCAGCCTGTGGCAGACCAAGGCGAAGGGCACCCGCTATCAAACAGGTGCGTCACCTTGGGGCCTCGATCTCGATGACGCCAAAAGAGATGAATTGGGGCTTTGGGATAGTTTCTGTACTGGGCCGTGGGAAGGTACCTGTACTGGGATCTGGCCTGAGCCAGACCACGACGGCACCATTGTTCCCCTTGGCCGGCAATGGACCAGTCATGACCGCACCGGCTTTGATTTCAGCAATCAGATGATCCTGGCCAGTAATCTGCAACTGACCCTGGGCGGCAGTTACCAGCAGGAAAAACTGGATGAGCGGGTGCAGCAGAGTAATAGAAACACCAACAGCATGCTGCCGGATGGTGTTTACCTGAATACCGGGACCGACCGTTTCGGCCCGCGTTCTGGTGAACGCAAGGAATACTCAGCCATGATGAACCTGGCCTGGCAGGCCACTGATTGGCTCACTGTAACGGCAGGTACCCGCTATCTTCGTTACACCGGCAAGGATACCGGTACGGCCAGGCTTCGCCGTCAGCAGAGTGAGTTTTATAAAGCAACACGGCGCAAAACCGGTGTGGAACTGGAGTGGGGCGAGTTGCTGACTCCTGAAGAAAACATGGCCCTTCAAGAAGCGATACAAAATGGAACAGTGTGGCAGTTCTATGAAGAGCACGGAGATGTTACCAGAGCAAACGTTAATGGTTATAGATATGTGTTCTGGAAAAGAACAGCATTTATTCCCTACAAGGACGGTAAGCCGGACTCCTCACAAAACCCATTCGCCAATGGTGAAATTGACACCTCAACGCTATACGAAACAGTAGATAATGCTTTGGATCAACATGGTGATCCAAGAGAGCATAGTGTTCCCGTAATTTACCCAACAAATTCTTCATATGGTACGAATGTTTATGAAACATTGGATGCCAGCCAAGGCTGGGAGGCTCCAGAAGAGCAGTCCGGCGATGCCTTTAGTCCGGTGCTTAGCGCTACCGCCCGCATTACCCCTTTTGGCGCCGTCTTTGCCCGCTATGCACAAACCACTCGCTTTCCCAGCATCAACGAACTGACCTCCAGTGCCATCCTCGACGGTGCTGGCACGGTGGGAACCCTGGCGGCGGGCGCCAGCAAGCCGGAACGCAGTACCAACTGGGAGGTGGGCTATGCTCATGACCTGACCCAGTTCTTCCCGAGTCTGGGATTTGCCGATGTGCGCCTGAGTTACTACAACACCGAGATCAAGAATTTTATCGACCGGGGGTCATTCTACGACAGCATTCAGTTCGACAAGAAAAAAACCAGTGGAGTGGAGATACAGTCACGCTTCGATACGGGGCGCATGTTTGGCAGCCTGGGGGGCACCTACCGGCTGAACCAGAAACTCTGTGACAAGGACTACGCTTCGGGACTGGATCCGTATTACAACCGTATTCCCACCTGCATGACCGGCGGTTTTCCGGATACTTACAGCGGTAATAGCCTGCAACCCAAATACTCCATTGATCTGTTGCTGGGTACTCGTCTGTTCAATGAGCGGCTGGAGCTGGGTTGGCGCAGCGTATACCACGCGGGTGCGGAAAACAGCCAACTGGATAGCCTGCTGGCCTCGGAACTCTCTGCTGGCAACAGCTTGACCAGTGTCCCAGTGCGGGATGTGTGGTTCAGAGACGGGAATCAGGATGGCTTCTACTGGCGCTCGGTTCTGCTGCATGACCTGTATGCCAATTTCGAGGTGAATAAACAGGTGGCCTTGAACCTGGGTATCTCTAACGTGACGGATGAATATTACCTGGACCCTATGGCCAAGACCCTGTTGCCGGGGCCAGGACGCACTCTCACAGCAGGACTAAAGATTAATTTCTAGTTTTTTTGCTGGTTTTTCGTAAAAAACCAGCTGTTTTTTAATCTCAATCAAGAGGATATGAAAATGAAAAAATCGACATTGGCTCTGGCCATCATGGCGCTGGCGGGTAGTGGTGCTGCACTGGCTGTCCCTCTGGGGGGAACCTCGAATAGTGCGGGCGTGGCTGTCGGGGCGTCGAACCACATCCTGTTCGGTGGCGGTAACTCCGGTGTGGCGCTGAATGGGGCGAGTACCCGTATCGACCTGGCGGGTGGCCCGATCAATGGCTCGAATAACGCCATTGCCGACCATGGCAATGGCGCGATCATGACGCCTTCCGATATGGGCATGCCTGCCTTGCCGATCAACGTCGCCCAAGTGTGGAAAGATACCGAGTCAGTGAATGGTGCTGGTAGCACTTATGCCAACTTCGCCGTTAACAGCATTCGCCAGATCACCACCCTGTCCATCGTGCCGCAGTTCGGTGGCCTGGTGATCGGGCAGGTAGCGGCCAACAGTTCGGGTGCGCCGGCCAGCCCTGTCGTTCCGCTGGCCGTGGGCAGTGGTGTGTACTTCGGCGAGTGGGCACCCCGCGCTGCGGGTACTCCGCCAGCCAACAGTACCAACCTCAATATGACCGATACTGGTCGCACTGTCTGGTATGTGGGCGATAACCCTGTTGCGAATAACAGCATGCCAACATTGGTCAATGCGGTTTACGGTGTGGTTGGTATCAATCAGACGGGTACAGACGCCGTGGGTAATGTTCTGCCTGGCGGCCTGCCGGGTAACCAGAGCTTCTACACTGGCAAGCTGACCGCCAACTATGGCTCGGGTACAAACACTATCACTGGCAGCATCAGTCGTGGCGCCAGCAGCATTAATTTTGCTGGTACCAGCATTGGCAGCGATGGCACCTTCAATAATGGCAGTACTATCGAAGGTCGCTTCTATAACAATGCTGATGCTCTGGCCGGTATCTATACCGGTGGTGCAAGCGCGGCAGATCATGTTGCCTTCGGTGGCAGCAAAGTTGCTCCCTAAGGTTTGACTACTCTCCACTGGCGGCCACCAGTGAAGAGCGTCAAACAGGGCAATCCGGGTGGGTTTCCACTTGGTATTGCTTGTACGGAGAGTACCTGTAGTACCTGATGGAGGCCGGTTCACCGGCCTCCATTCTATGACGCCATCACTCAGAATGGAAAAATTTCTATGTCTTGCCGTTCCACAGCCCTCTGGCTGTCGTTTATGGCGTGCCTTGTTGCGCCCGCAATCTGGGCCGATGACGACGATACGCGCTTTCTGCAGGAGCAGACCCGCCGCAGTCTTGAGCAGCGATCCCAGGCCGAGGAGGAGCTGGCACCGCCGCCTGGTACGCTGATGCATGAGGGCCAGCGCTATCAGGTGCCGAGTACCCTGGAGGCGCTTACTCCGGCTATCTATGTGGCGATCAATACCCAGCAGTGGACACAGTTGCCGGACTTTATCGCCCGTTACCGCGAGCTGCCGGGGCATCGGCCAGCGCTGGTCAGCATGGCGGAGAGTCTGCTGGCGCGTTTTCAGGGCGATTACCCTTTGGCGCTGCAGCGTATGCAGCAGGCCAGTGAGCAGGAACCGGGGGATGCGCGTATTCTGCTGGAGCAGGCGCGGTTATGGTTCGAGGATTATCAGGAGAAGCGGGCGCGGGAAGGCTTTGCCCGGGCGCTGGAGGCGGGGTTGCCACCTGAGGTGCAGATGCTGGTCCAGCAGTATTTCCTGGCCATGGGGATGCGTGATGACTGGCATGGCAGCGTGGCGGCGGGTTTGGGCTACAACGACAACATCAACCAGGCCAATGGTTATTACAGCTGCCTGAACTATTTCGCCGGTATCTGTTTTTTCGAGCGGCAGATGCCTGATCCGATCGAGTCGGAGCTGGTCAGCTATGAGCTGTCGTTGCAGCGCCGCTATAACCTGGCGGGCAATCACAACCTGCAAGTGCGGCCGATGAGTTATGGCACCTATTATGCGCAAACCAATCCATCCCGTACGGCGACCATGCAGGACTACAGTACCAACCTGGCCCAGTTGCAGGTGGGCTATCAGTATCTGAATGCGCGCAACAGCATCAGCGCAATGCCCTATGTAGAGCATTATTACCGCAACCGCGCCAGTGACTATCTGGCCCACGGGCTGCAACTGGAGTGGCGGCATACCCTGAGCCGCAAGTGGCAGATCAGCAGCAACCTGGATGCCCGTCGCTACCAATACACCAGCAAGGGCCAGCGTACCGGGGCGGATTATGATCTATACCAGTGGGGGGTGACGGCTTCCTATATGCCAGGTCTCAATACCAGCCTGTATGGCGGACTGACCCTGAGCCGGCGCAAATACGAGATAGAGCAGGCCAGCAGCAAGGATTGGGCGGCGAGGGCAGGGGTGTACCACGCCTTTCCCGGTCGGGCGGGGCTGTTCGTCAATGGCATGGCGATCTGCCGCGACAGCCGCAATGATGCCCATGACTTCTTTCTCGGTGATCGCAGGCGGGACCGGCAGCAGGTGTACATTCTCAGTGCCGGGGCCAATGGTTGGAAAGTAGCTGGCCTGACTCCGGAAGTGCGTGTGCGGCACAGCGTCAATCACAGTAACCTGGATTGGGCGTTCGGTTTTGAGCAGACCGAGGTGAGTTTGATGTTGCGGCGTAATTTTTGAGGGCGATTTTTCTCGGCTTTTGTGTGGGCGGGGTGATCCAGCGGGCGAAGCGTTGCTTCGCTCCCCCTCTCCCCAACCCTCTCCCGCGGAGGGGAGAGGGAGCCAGTCTGTGCAACCTGATCTTTCAGTGTGACGCTGCTTGCTCAGCACTGGCAGAAATATCGAACACCTACAGCCATCACCATCTGCTCCCTCTCCCCTCCGCGGGAGAGGGCTGGGGAGAGGGGGCGCTCTGTCAGCTACGTGCGATCAAATTACCCGCATGCAGCCCACACTCCTTCTGCGTGGCTTCCTCCCACCACCAGCGCCCTTCACGCTCGTGCTGGTTGGGCAGCACCGGGCGGGTGCAGGGTTCGCAGCCGATGCTGATGAAGCCGCGCTCGTGCAGTTTGTTGTAGGGAATCTCCAGCATGCGGATGTAGTTCCACACATCCTCGCTGCTGTAGTTGGCCAGCGGGTTGAACTTGATCAGCTGTTTGCCTTCCGCGGAGAAGGCGCCATCGATTTCCACCACGGGGACGTTGCTGCGGGTGCCGGGGCTCTGGTCACGGCGCTGGCCGGTGATCCAGGCATCGACGGTGGCCAGCTTGCGGCGCAGTGGGGCGATCTTGCGGATGCCGCAGCACTCGCCATGGCCGCTTTCATAGAAGTCGAACAGCCCCTTTTCCTTTACATAGGCTTCCAGCGCCTGCTGGTCCGGGGACAGCACTTCCAACTGGATGCCGTAGTGCTTGCGCACCTCTTCGAGGAAACGATAGGTCTCCGGGTGCAGGCGGCCGGTGTCCAGGGTGAAGACCTTGATGTTCGGGTTGATCTTCCAGGCCATGTCCAGCACGACGATATCGTCGGCGCCGCTGAACGACAGCCACAGGTCGTCGAACTGCTGTATGGCCAGCTTGAGAATATCTTGCGGCGATTTGCTCGCATATTCCGCGGCCAGGGTTGCTACATCGAACAGATTGGTGGACATCAGGCTCTCCCGCATGCGGCCCGTGCAGGCGGGCCATCTTTAATCGCGGCATTTTAACAAGCGCCGCTTAGCACTTCTGCTTTTATTTGGTTATAGTTTTATGCTCTTTAGCTATCAATCGCCGGTGTTCGGTCGCCTCGCCGTTGCGCCCCGCAAGCGGAGCCGGTAGATTGTTGCGCCAGTTCAATCACTGCTTCAGGAGTAATTTGTGGAAATCGCCTGCCTTGACCTCGAAGGTGTTCTGGTCCCCGAAATCTGGATTGCCTTCGCCGAGAAAACCGGTATCGCCGAGCTGCGCGCGACCACCAGGGATATTCCCGATTACGATGTGCTGATGAAGCAGCGCCTGCGCATTCTCGACGAGCATGGCCTGAAGCTGGGTGATATCCAGGAAGTGATCGGCACGCTGAAGCCGCTGGACGGCGCGGTAGAGTTCGTTAACTGGCTGCGTGAGCGCTTCCAGGTGGTGATCCTCTCCGATACCTTCTACGAATTCTCCCAGCCGCTGATGCGCCAGCTGGGCTTCCCGACCCTGCTGTGCCACAAGCTGATCACCGATGAGAATGACCGGGTGGTGGATTACCAGCTGCGTCAGAAGGACCCCAAGCGCCAGTCGGTCATCGCACTGAAGAGCCTGTACTACCGGGTGATCGCGGCAGGTGACTCCTACAACGACACCACCATGCTGTCCGAGGCCCATGCCGGCATCCTGTTCCATGCGCCGGACAATGTGATCGCCGAGTTCCCGCAGTTCCCGGCGGTGCATACCTTCGAGGACCTGAAGAAGGAATTCATCAAGGCGTCGAATCGTTCCCTCGCGCTTTAAGCCCTCGTTCCATGGAGGGTCGAGATGGAACTCGACCCTCCATTTGCTTTCCCGATTTTACAGCTAACCTGAAAACCCCCTTCGATCTCGCGGACTCCTACCTCCCGTAGGCCCACCCGATAATGCTCCCAACGTCACAGCCGGCCGTTTTTCGGTATGCCGGCGATAACAGGGGGCTGCATGCATTCATTCGATGTAATCGTTCTTGGCGGCGGCAATGCCGGGCTCTGTGCCGCGCTGGCGGCGCGCGAAAGCGGGGCGCGGGTGGCGCTGCTCGAGCGTGCGCCGGAGCAGTTGAAGGGGGGCAACTCGGCGCATACCGGTGGAGCCTTCCGGGTTGCCTATCGTGGCAACGACGACCTGCGCGTGCTGATGCCCGACCTGCTCGACAGCGAGCTGGAGAACAGCGACTTCGGCAGCTACAGCGAGGATGACTTCTTCGGTGAGCTGGCCAGCATGAGCCAGTACCGGGCCGATCCCGAGGTGCTCGACACCGTGGTCACGCAAAGCCTGGATACGCTGCGCTGGATGACCACCAAGGGTGTGCGCTTCATGCCGATCTACGGGCGCCAGGCGTTCAAGGTCGATGGCAAGTACAAGTTCTGGGGTGGCTTGACCGTGGAAGTCTCCGGCGGCGGACTGGGCCTGGTCCAGGCGCTGAGCGATCGCGCGCACCGCGATGGTGTGGAGATCTTCTATGGCGTGCGTGCCAAGCGCCTGAACCGCTGTGGCGATGGCCGCTGGCAGGTATTGGCTGCCAATGGCGAGGTATTCGCCGCGCCGGCGGTGATCGTGGCTACCGGAGGATTCCATGCCAACCTGCGCTGGCGCGCCCAGTACCTGGGGCCGGGCTGGGATCTGGCCAAGGTGCGCGGTTCGCGTTTCAACACCGGCGATGGTATCCAGATGGCGCTGGATATCGGCGCCGCCGCGCACGGTAACTGGTCTGGCTGCCATGCGGTGTTCTACGACCTCAACGCCCCGGCGATGGGCGATATCGACCTGCTCAACATGCAGAAGAACTACTTCCACCTGGGCGTGGTGGTCAATGCCGAGGGCCGGCGCTTCGTCGACGAGGGCGAGGATTTTCGCAACTACACCTATTCCGGCATGGGCGAGAAGGTATTGCGCCAGCCGGGTGGTGTCGCCTGGCAGATATTCGACCAGCACAGCGAGCACCTGCTGCCCGACGAGTACCGGGTGCGCCAGGCCACCCGCATCCAGGCCGACAGCCTGGAAGAGCTGGCCGGCAAGCTGGAAGGCATCAATGCCCGGGCGCTGCTGCAGACCCTGAATGACTACAACGCCGCGGTGCGCAGCGATGTGCCCTTCAACCCGGCGATCCGCGATGGGCGCTGCACCCAGGGCCTGGCTGTACCCAAGTCCAACTGGGCCAACCCGCTGAACAAACCGCCGTTTGTTGCCTACGCGGTGACCTGTGGCATCACCTTCACCTTCGGCGGGTTGCAGGTCGACAGCCAGGCACAGGTGCTGGATGAGCAGGGCGAGGCGATCGACGGTCTGTACGCCGCCGGCGAGCTGGTCGGCAACCTCTACTACGTCAAGTACGCCGGCGGCGCCGGTCTGACCTCGGGTTCGGTGCTCGGGCGCCTGGCTGGTAGTGGTGCCGCAGCGCGCAGCGATGAGTGGCAGCGAGCTTGAATGGCAGGGCAACAATGACAACAAGGAACACTTCTATGCGATATTCTCGTGGAGGCTTCGCGCTGCGCCGCCCGGCGCTGTGTTGGGCTTTGCTGTGCGGTCTGGGTATGGGCTGGTCGGTGCCGGGTGTTGCTGCTCCGGTCGACCGCGCGGCCATCAGTGCCGAGCTGCCAGGCAGCGACTGGCTGGCCTATGGCCGCAACTACTCGGAACAGCGCTTCAGTCCGCTGCAGCAGATCAACAGCCAGAATATCTCGGAACTCGGCCTGGCCTGGGCGCTGGATCTGTCCGAGGCGACCTCGCTGGTATCGACACCGCTGGTGAAGGATGGGGTGATCTACTTCAGTGCCACGCACAGCGTGGTGCACGCGGTGGATGCGCGTAGCGGCAAGCAACTGTGGCGCTACGATCCCAAGGTCACCGAGGCGTTTCGCGACAGTAATCCGCGCCGCCAGCGCATGTACTGGGGCATGAACCGTGGCCTGGCAATGTGGGACGACAATATCTTTGTCGGTACCGGCGATGGTCGCCTGATTGCACTGGACATGGCCAGTGGCGAGCCGCAATGGTCGGTACAGACCACCGACCCGCAGAGCAGCGCGATCATCACCGGCATGCCACTGGCGTTCAACGGCAAGGTACTGATTGGTTTCGGTGGTGCCGATAATGGCCCGCTGCGCGGCTATGTGAGTGCCTATGACGCGGAAACCGGCGAGCTGGCGTGGCGTTTCCATACAGTACCCGGCAATCCGGCGGATGGTTTCGAGAACGAGGCCATGCGCATGGCTGCCGAGACCTGGAGTGGCGAATGGTGGAAGCACGGCGGCGGTGGCACCGTGTGGAACTCCATGACCTACGACCCGCAGTTCAACCGGGTGTATCTGGGCACTGGCAATGGCGCACCCTGGAACCGCAAGATCCGCAGCCCGGAGGGCGGCGACAACCTGTTCCTGTCCTCGATCGTGGCGCTGGATGCCGATAGCGGCGAGTACCAGTGGCACTACCAGACCACCCCCGGCGAAACCTGGGATTTCAACTCATCCATGGACATGGTACTGGCCGAGCTGGAGATCGATGGCCAGCTGCGCCAGGTGCTGTTGCACGCACCGAAGAACGGATTCTTCTATGTGATTGACCGGGCCAGCGGCAAGTTGATCTCCGCCGAGAAACTGGGCGAGGTTACCTGGGCCGAACGCGTCGATCTGGCTACTGGTCGGCCGGTCGAGGTGCCGGGCGCCCGCTATGAAAGCGGCGAGGCGTTCATCTGGCCGGGCCCACCGGGCCGGCACAGCTGGCACCCGATGTCGTTCAATCCGTTGACCGGTCTGGTGTATGTGCCGGCGCTGCATATTCCCGGCTATTACAACGACATGGGCATCGACCCGAAGAAGTGGGTGCACCGCAGTCACACCTATGCCTTCGGCACCAATCTCGCGGCAGGTGATGCGCCCCGTGATGCCGGCAGTTCATCGCTGATCGCCTGGGACCCGTTGGCTCAGCGCGAGGTCTGGTCGCAGCCCAGTGCCGGCGCCTGGCCGGGCGGTACCTTGACCACCGCCGGCAACCTGGTTTTCCAGGGCCAGGCTGACGGCAACCTCAAAGCCTTCGATGCCGCCAGCGGCGACGCGCTGTGGCAGTTCCAGGCCCAGCGCGGCATCAGTGCGCCGCCGGTGAGCTACAGCGTCGATGGCGTGCAGCAGGTTTCCGTACTGGTCGGCTGGGGCGGTGGCGGCCCGCTGGTGGGTGGCTCGCTGTTCGCCCAGCACGGCTGGGGTTATCGCGATCAGACCCGCCGGTTGCTGACCTTCCGTCTCGGCGGTCAGGCCAGTCTGCCTCCGGTGACCAGGGTAGCGCTGCAACTGCTGGACAACCCCGAGCTGCAGCTGGATGCCGAACAGGTGCAGTCGGGCCGGGACCTGTATGTACGCAACTGCCAGACCTGTCATGGCAACGACGTGATCAGCGGGGGCGGAACGCCGGATCTGCGTGCCTCACCCCTGGCGCTGAGCCCCGAAGGATTCGACCAGGTGGTGCGTGGTGGCGCGCTGCAACTGCGCGGCATGCCGGTATTCGACGACTTCAGCGAGCAGCAGTTGCAGGCGCTGTACCAGTTCATCCGCGACCGCGCCCGGGCCAGCCAACCGGCTGAACCCGGCCTGGTCATGGAGGCCAGCCGCTCCGACAAGCAAATCGACAAGGACCAACCATGAGTATTCGCATCTGGCACCAGAGCTTTACCGTCCTCAGTGACCTGGGGGCTTATGACGCCGCACTGCGTGCGCATTTCCGGAAGGTCGCGCGCGCCGATACGGTGATCGACATGCACGGCATGCAGCCGGGCACCTACCGCAGCAACTATCCCGGCACCGATATCAAGCATGCCGCGCTGCAGTACCTGCATGGCCTGCAGTTCATGGCCAACGGCATCAATGCCGAGGCCCAGGGCTATGACGCCTATGCCATCAGCACGCTGCCGGAACCGGCTTTGCGCGAGATTCGCAGCCTGTTGCGCATCCCGGTGGTCGGCTACGGCGAGTCGGCGATGCTGACCGCCTGCATGCTGGGACGCAAGTTCGGCGTGCTGGTATTCATCGACGAGCTGGCCGAGCTGGTCACCGACAACGCCGAGCGCCATGGCCTGGGCCAGCGCCTGAGCGCTGTGCGGCATGTCGGCTTCGGTTTCAACGACGTGCTGGCCGCGTTCGAGCAGCCGGACGTGCTGATCCAGCGCTTCCAGGCTGCCGCTCGCGGGCTGATCGAGGCCGGTGCCGAGGTGATTATCCCTGGCGAGGCGCCGCTGAACGTGCTGCTGGCCACCCACGGCGTCAACCAGGTGGATGGCGTACCGGTACTGGATTCGCTGGGCGCCTGGATCAAGCAGGCCGAGAGCATGGTCGACCTGCAGCGCGCCAATGGCACCGTCAGCTGTGATCGTAACTACTTTTCCGCACGCCCGGAGCCGGAACGGGTGCGCGAGATCTTCGACTTCTATGGCCTGGGTGAGCGTCTGCTCACCGCATGCTGAGGGAAAGTGACATGAGTAATTATCTGACCACCCAGTTGTTGGTCGTTGGTGGCGGCCTGGCTGGCTTCGCTGCCGCGTTGAGCGCCGCCGAGGCGGGACTGCAGGTGCTGCTGCTGGAAAAGACCGCCGCCACTGGTGGCTCCTCGGCCATGAGCGGTGGTTGCCTGGCCTTCGCCGGCACCGACCTGCAGCGCGAACGCGGCATCGACGACTCCGCTGACCTGTTGTTCCGCGATCTGGTCGAGGTGGGCAAGGGCGAGTGCGACGAGGCGCTGGTCCGCGCCTACACCGATAACCAGCTGGCTACCTACGAATGGCTGAAACAGCATGGTGTGAGCTTCCAGCCGGTGATCGAGACGGCTTCCGGACAGTCGCTGCCGCGGGTGCATAACGTCGATCCGGCGGACATGGTACGTCAGCTGGAACAGGCGGCGCTGGCCACCGGTAAGGTCGAGATCCTGCACCAGACCCGCGCTCGCCGGCTGCTGCGCGATATCGGTGGGCGGGTGATCGGCGCGACTGCCGAGCAGGCCGGCCAGACCCTGGAAATCCATGCCGAGCGGGCGGTGGTGCTGGCCTGCGGTGGCTTCGTGCATGACCGGGAAATGATCCACCGCTTCGCGCCGCTGTACGATGACGCGGTATTCATCGGTGGCGAAGGCAACGAGGGTGATGGCCTGCGTATGGCCTGGGCGCTGGGCGCCGATGTGCGCGACATGGTGCATATCAAGGGCACCTTCGGCAAGCATCCCATGGATGAGCACAATCATCACGCCTGCCTGGCGGTGTACAAGGGCGCGATTGCGGTCAACCAGGATGGTCGGCGCTATGTCGATGAGTCGCTGTCCTACAAGCTGCTCGGTGATGCCTGCATGCAGCAGCCCTATGGCGTGACCTACCAGATTCTCGACCAGGACATCATGCACAGCGGCGACAACCGGGTGCGCATCCTCGATTTCGAGCGGCGCCTGGAAGAGGGCCTGTTCGTTGAGGCCGACAGCCTGGAACAACTGGCCCGGCTGCTGGAGCTGCCGGAGCAGACCTTTATCGACGAGGTGAACGCCTACAACGCGGCGGTCAGCGACGGCCAGGCCCCGGCATTCGGCCGCCGGCACCTGGTGCATCAGTTCGGCGAACTGCGGCCGATCGGACGGCCGCCATTCTACGCCTATCCCTCAACCGCGGCGGTCTTCGGTACCTATTGCGGGGTGCGGGTTGATCCGCAGATGCGCGTGCAGGATGTGTTCGGGGAGCCGATCGAGGGCCTGCTGGCAGCTGGCGAAATGGTTGGCGGTCTGCACGGCGCGGCCTACATGACCGGCTCGGCGCTGGGCAAGGCGGCGATCTTCGGCCGTCTGGCCGCGGCTACCGCGGTCAATGGCTGAGACGGGGAGGGCAAGATGAATATCCTGGTATTGCTGGCAGGCGTGGCGGACAACCGCTACCCGCTGCATGAAATCGGACTGGAGCAGGGCCGGATCAGCGAAAGTGCCCAGTCGCGGCGCATTCTCAGCCCGTTCGACGAGGGCGCGCTGGAACTGGCATTGAAGCTGCGCGACCAGCGCGACGACTGCCATATCGAGGTGCTGGTACTGGGCGGCAGCAATGAGGAGAATCTGTTGCGCACAGTGGCTGCCTTCAAGCCTGACCGCCTGCGCTGCCTGCAACTGCAGCCGTACTGCCCCTGGGATGCGCAACTGAGCAGTGGGCAGATCGTCCAGCTGCTGCGCGACCAGGGGTTACGGCCGGACCTGCTGCTGATCGGCCGCGAATTCGGTGACCTGGACGAAGGGGGGCTGCCGGTGATGCTGGCGGCTCGCCTGGACCTGCCACTGTTCTCCCTGGCCCAGTATGCCGAGTGGCAGGACGGCCGCCTCAGCCTGCTGCGCGAGCGTGGCACCAGCCAGCAATGGCATCGCCCGTCGGGACCGCTGCTGGCGACGGTGACCAACGATAGGCGCAACAAGCTGCGCCATCCGCTGATGAAGAACGTGATGATGACCAGGAAGATGAGTTTCGATAGCGTCGTCGCTGGTGGCGCGGCTGGCAGTGAACTGTCGCCGGCGCAGCTGCTGCCGGCGCGGGAGATCCAGCGTGCGGGCAACTGCCGGATGCTGGAGGGTGACGTGACCAGTCAGGCGCTGGCGTTGCTGGCGTATCTGCAGGGGGAGGGGCAGGCATGAGTGCGACGCATGCAATCGTGGCGGTGGTTCCGCTGGCCTGGGGTGAGGAGGCACTGGCTGCCACCCTGGGTGCGGCGCAGCAGGTCGGCGAGGCTGCCGGCTGCGGCTTCGAGGTACTGCTGCTGGGTGAAAGTATGCCTGCGCAGGTATTGCAGCGGCTGAGTGCGGCGGGTGCTGGCGCGGTGCGACTGGCGCAGCACGCGGCTCTGACCGACGCGCAGAACCTGCCGGCGCTGGCGGCGGCTGCAGGGCAGTTGCTGCGGGACCAGGACGGTCAGTGCGTGCTGTTGGTACCACCGGGGGCCGACGGTGAGGAGCTGGCCGCCCAACTGGCGGCATACCTGGATATTCCCTTGCTCGGCCGTTGTACCCAACTGCTGTGGGACGGGTCTGGCTGGCTGGCCGAGCGGGCGGTGTGGGGGGGGCGCAAGACACTGACGTTGCGCCTGGACGCATCCCCGGGTGTGGCCTGCCTGCGTCTGGGCAAGGCCCGGGCGGTGACCGCAGCGTCGCTGCCCGAGCCGCAGGTGGTGGTATTGCAACAGCCATTGCCGGCTGCCATGGCTATCGAACAGAGTCAGAGCGAGCAGCGGCTGGCGCCGGTACAGGGGGCGCGGCTGGTGGTATCCGGTGGGCGCGGGGTCAACGAGCAGGGCTTTGCGCTGTTGGAGGAGCTGGCGGCCAGACTCGACGGCGCCCTGGGCGGCAGCCTGCCGGCGGTGGATGCCGGGCTGGTGCCGGTGGCACGGCAGGTGGGAATTTCCGGCAACTTCGTCAGTGCCGAGGTGTATCTGGCGGTGGGCATTTCCGGCACCCCGCAGCACCTGGCCGGCATCAGCAGCGAGACCTGCATCCTGGCGGTCAACAAGGACCCGGCGGCGGATATTTTCAAGGTAGCCAACGTCGGGGTGGTGGCGGAATGGGAACAACTGCTGCCGGCGCTGCTGGAGCAGGTGACGTTCAGGGGCTGCTGATGTCCGGGTTGGAAGGGCTCGTCCAGCGTCGAAGGCATCAGCGCTTGACAGGTTTATATGGAATTGCGCAGTGGGGGCAGCCCCGTAACGGCTTTCCCCCTCTCCCCAGCCCTCTCCCGCAAGGGGAGAGGGAGTTGGGCCGTGTCTGCCTGTTAGATGTATGCTTTCCTGAAGTTCTGTACTTGGAATCCAGGATTTCTTGCAGGAATTTTCAAGACTGTCGACATGCACAATCAAGCTCCCTCTCCCCTTGCGGGAGAGGGCTGGGGAGAGGGGGGGAGTTTCGTCCTCGCTACTTGCGCCCATGCTGCAGGCTGACCTGCACCCCAGCCGGCACCCGGCGCTGGGCATCCAGGCAGCTCGCCATGTAGTCGATAAAGGCCCGGGTGCGTGGGGCGACGAAGCGTGATTTGGGGGTGACGCTGAAGAAGGTGCGGCCGTAGGTGCTCCATTCGGGTAGCAGCTCCACCAGCAACCCCTTGGAAATCAGCGGGTTGACGAACACATCCAGTACATAGATATAGCCCCGGTCGGCCAGCGCGGCATCGATCAGCGCGTCGGTGCTGTTGAAATGCACCGGCCCTTCGGGCAGCAGTTCATGGTGCTCGCCATCGTGGCTGAATGACCACACCGCCGGGCTGTAGCTGGCCTTGCGGAACAGACCCAGACAGCGCGCCGCACGCAGGTCGGCGGGGTGCTGCGGGGTGCCGGCCAGTTGCAGGAAACTGGGGGTGGCGCAGGCCACGTAGTGCGCCTGGTACAGCGGACGGGCGACCAGGTCGGCGTCGTTCACCGAGTCGATACGGATGGCCACATCGGTACCGCTTTCGATCAGCCCTTCGGGATGGTCAGTCAGGCGCAGCGCCACCTGTAATTCCGGATACTGCCGAGCGAAGTCTTCCAGCAGCGGGGCGATGACTTCCTTGCCGAAGGCGGCGGGGGATTCGATGCGCAACTGGCCGGTAATGTTGCCGGTCTGCTCCATCACCTCGGCCTCGGCCTCGGCTACATGGCGCAACAGGTCCACGCAATGCTGGAAGAAGCGCTCGCCAGGGTCGGTCAGGCGCAAGGTGCGGGTGTTGCGGCTGAGCAGCGTCACGCCCAGGTAGGTCTCCAGATTACGCACGCTGGCAGTGACGGTGGCGTTGGCGATGTCCAGGGATTCGGCCGCGCGGCTGAAACTGCCGCATTCCACCACTCTGGTAAATACCTGCATGGCCCAGAGCTTGTCCATTCGGTTCTTCATGTTTTTCTAAAACCCCATTAGCCCAGCCAGCCTCGAACCCATTCGAGCGGGTTCCTATAGTAGCAACCACCTGAGGGAGGCACAAAAATGACTGAACTGAATTTTGATCTCATTGTGGTGGGCTGTGGTGCAGCCGGCCTGTCAACGGCGGTCTCGGCGGCGGAGCGTGGCTTGAAGGTCGCGGTGCTGGAGCGTTCGCTGCGCGAGGAGCGCGGCGGCCAGACCCGCTGGACCGAAGCCTACCTGCGCATGCAGAGCCACGATGAGGTTACCGACGATTTCGATCTCTTCCTCGCCGAGAACGCCGGCTTCTACCAGGACCCGGACTTCGTTGCCGAGACCCTGAGTGACCGCTCTGCCTGGTCGACCCAGGCGCGCAATCAGCCGTTCATCGATGCCAGCCTGATCGGCACCTTTGCCGAGAACGTGCCAGGCACCATCGCCTGGCTGAAGGAGCAGGGTGTACGTTTCGACTTCCTGCCGACCCAGTTCCTCACCAGCACCCAGCCACGGCTGCTGCCGGTGGGTGGTGGCGAGGCCATCGTCGAGTGCCTGGCCGCACGTGCCGAGGCGCTGGGTGTCGAGTTCTTCTACCAGACCACCGCGCGCGGCCTGATCAGCCATGAGCTGAACCGGGTCGCCGGTCTGCGAGCCTGGTCGGTGGAGCAGGGCGCATTGCAGTTCAACGGCGCGGTGATGCTGGCCTGCGGCGGCTTCCAGGGCAATCTGGAAATGCTCAGTCGCTATCTCGGGCCCAAGGCAGCCTTTATCCGCCCGGTATGCAAGGGCGGTTATTTCAACCGCGGCGAGGGCATCCAGATGGCGCTGGATATCGGTGCGGCCGCCGCCGGTGAGTACGGCAACTTCCACGCCGAGCCGGTCGATCCGCGCTCGGGTATTTCCGAGCCGTCGATCTTCATCTTCCCCTACGGTGTGCTGCTGAACAGGGAAGGCCAGCGCTTCACTGACGAGGCGCCCGGCACCGTGGATGCCTGGTACGAGCGGGTGACTCGGCAGATCCTGGCCCAGACCGAGGGCATCGCCTGGGTGATTCTCGACCAGAAGGTCAAGCAGATCCCCAACTACACCCTGGGCATACGTACCGACCAGCCGGCCATCGAGGGTGCGACCCTGGCCGAGCTGGCGCGCAAGCTGGAACTGCCGGTCGAGCAGGTCGAGCGCAGTATCGCCGAGTACAACGCCGCCTGCCGTGCGGGCGACTGGAAGCCACTGGAGCTTGATGGGGTGGCCACCGAAGGGCTGCAGCCGCCGAAGAGCAACTGGGCGTTGCCGCTGGATACCGGCCCGTATTTCGCCTACCCGATCATCTCCGCCAACGTGTTCACTTTCGGCGGCCTGAAGATCGACGAACAGGCGCGGGTGATCAATATTGATGGCGCTCCGATCGACAACCTGTACGCCGCCGGCGAGGCCGCGGCGATGTACTTCAACAACTACTGTGGCGGCACCTCGGTACTGCGCGGCCTGGTGTTCGGCCGGCGCGCCGGTCAGGCCGCGGCAGAGGTGTCGGCATGAGCAGCGGCAAGGGCCTGGCCATGGTTACCGGTGCCTGCGGGGCGATCGGCATGGCCACCTGCCGGCGCCTGCTGGACGAGGGCTACCGGGTGCTGGCCACCGACATGCAGCCGGGCTCGGCGTTGCCTGCCGCGGTGTCGTTTCGCGGCCTGGATGTGACCGACGAGCAGGCGGTCAGCCGGCTGGTCAACGAAGCCGAGCAGCGCTACGGGCAGATCACCGCACTGGTCAACGTGGCCGGGGTGGTGTCCCGGGGCAGGGCGCTGGACCTGCCGCTGGCCGAGGTCGAGCGGGTCTGGCGTATCAACGTGTTGGGCACGCTGATCGTCTGCCAGCAGGTCGGCCAGCGCATGGCCGCGCGCGGGCGCGGGGCCATCGTCAATATCGGCTCGGTGGTCGGCAAGAATTCGGGCAATGCGCGGCCCTGGCTCGACCCGGGTGAGCTGGAGCGCGCCGGCAACGTCGCCTACGGCATGTCCAAATCCGCCATCCATACGCTGACCGGGTTCCTGGCCAGGGAGCTGGCGCCTCAGGGGGTGCGGGTCAATGCCGTGGCTCCCGGCCCGATTGCCACGCAGATGACCGACAGTTTCCCCGACAGCCTGCGGGCGCTGGTACCGGTGGGGCGCATGGGCACGCCGGAGGAAGTGGCGCACGCGATCCACTTTCTGCTCGATGAGCGTTCCGGCTTCGTCAGCGGCGAGATTCTCGATGTCAATGGCGCACTCTGGTGCGACTGAGTTCACCAACCATAAGGATGATTTCAATGAAGAGTATTTATCTGGTCCTGGATATGCAGAACGACCTGGTGCATGCCGATGGCGCCAGCGGCAAGGCGCCGATGCAGGCCGACATCCAGGCCCGCGAGGTGATCCAGCGCACCGCCAGGGCCATCGCCAGTGCGCGGACCAAGGGTATTCCGGTGGCCTATGTGCGGGTGGCGTTCTCCGATGACCATCGCGAGGCCAACCCCAACTCCCAGGTATTCGGCCCGATCGCCAAGAACGGCATCCTGAAGATGAACGCCTGGGGAGGCCAAGTGCATGAAGCGCTGGCGCCGCAGGCTGGCGACTGGGATATCGTCAAGCACCGGGTGTCGCCGTTCTATCAGACCAAACTGGAACTGCTGCTCAAGCGCGAGGGTATCGAACGTATCTACTGCAGCGGGGTGAGCACCCAGGCGGTGGTCCAGGCCACCGTACGTGATGCCCATGACCGTGATTTCGATGTGGTGGTTCTCGAGGATTGCTGTGCCGGCCCCAATGAGCAGGAACATGCCAACTCGCTGGCCAGCATCGCCCGTTTTTGCTCCGTGGCCACTTCCGAGTCGGCCTTTGCGTAAATCACCACCTGCCCCGAGGTGATGATTTTGCAGCCCGGTCCCTTTTATGAGACCGGGTTTTTTCTTGTCTTGCGTGTGGTAGTCGCAACGCTCCTACCGCACGAATGCTCCGTCATCCTTCGCGAAGGCGAAGGATCCACCGGCCACTCCGGATCAGCCGGCACCCCGTCATCCTTCGCCTTCGCGAAGGATGACGGGGTGGAGATCAATCCCCTGCCTCGCGCCGCAGCAGTTCGCGCTTGCGCTCCACACCCCAGCGATAGCCGGAGAGGTCGCCATCGCGCCGTACGACCCGATGGCAGGGGATGGCGACGGCTATATGGTTGGCCGCGCAAGCCTGGGCGACTGCGCGTACGGCCTTGGGCGCGCCGATGCGCTCGGCGATGTCGGTATAACTCGCCCGCGATCCCGGCGGGATCGCGCGCAAGGCTTGCCAGACCCGTTGTTGGAAGGCGGTGCCGCGCACATCCAGTGGCAGGTTCAGGCCGAGGGCGGGCGTTTCGATAAAGCCCAGCACCTGGACTACCAGTTGCTCGAAGCCTTCATCACCACCGATCAGCTGCGCCCTGGGAAACTGGTCCTGCAGATCGCGCACCAGGTGCTCGGGGTCGTCACCCAGCAGGATGGCGCAGATGCCGTGCTGGCTTTGCGCGACCAGCACGGCGCCCAGCGAGCATTGGGCGACGGCGAAGCGGATCACCGTACCTGTCCCGCCGGCGCGGTACTCCCTGGCGCGCATGCCCAGCACCTGCCCGGAACTCTCGTAGTAGCGACTGCTGGAATTGAAACCGGCATCGTAGATCGCCTCGGTAACGGTGCCAGCGGCGGCGTTCAGCTCCTCTCGCAGCTTGCGCGCACGGTATGCGTTGGCATAGGCCTTGGGCGTCAGGCCGGTTTCAGCCTTGAAGATACGATGAAAGTGCGAGTGACTGAGGCCAGCATGGGCTGCCAACTCATCCAGCGCGGGCGGGGTTGGCGATGACTCGATCAGCCGGCAGGCCCGTGCGACCAGTGTGCCGCGTTCTGCCGCAGCGGTCGTGCGGTCGCCCTGGGCGCGGCGGCTGGGGCGGTAACCGGCAGCCTCGGCGGCGGCTGGCGAGTGGAAGAATTCGACGTTTTCACGTTTGGGCAGGCGGGCCGAGGAGCTGGGGCGGCAGTACACACCTGTGGTGCGCACGGCATAGACAAAATGCCCATCGGCCCGGGCATCCCGCGCCTGCACGGCCTGCCAGCGCGCTTCGTCGGTGTAGTAGGTGGCTGGCATGCTGGTATGAGCGTTCATGGCATCATCTCTTGCTGGGCATTGGCCGTCAGCTTAGGCCGGCCCGCGACCGCAGGAACTCCGATTCTTGCGGTTGAATTTTTCCTGTCCCCCGATCGCTGCCAGTTGGTCGCATCACTGGCTTGTCCTGCCGCGCAGATGCCCGGTGGGCAGGGCGGTAGTGTACTTGACCTGGTTGAGGGTGAAGCTGGACCTGATGCTTGCCACCACCGGAATCTGCGTCAGGCAGTCCAGCAGCAGGACCTGGTATCTGGCCAGGTCCTCGATCACCACCCGCAGCATGAAATCCGCCTCGCCGCTCATGAGATAGCACTCCATGATCTCCGCTCGGTTGGCGATGGCCTGGGTAAAGACTTCGAGCGATTCCTTGTCCTGCTGCTTGAGCACGACATGCACGAAGACGTTCACTGCAAGCCCCAGTTTCAGCGGGTCGACCAGGGAGACCGAACCGCGCAGCACGCCATTCTGCTTCATGTCCGAGACCCGCCGCCAACAGGGCGAGGGCGACAGGCCGACCCGTTCCGCCAGTTCGGCATTGCTCAGTTCGGCGTTCTTCTGCAGCTCATCCAGGATACGCAGGCTGGCTTCATCCAGTTGGACTTTGCTCAAGGATAATATCTCCGGGTTATCTCTTTTTACGGGAAAGTTGATTCTATATTCGTTTGTTTGCAGGTAATCCAGATAATTAATTCCACCGGCGCAAGGGTAGCATGATCTTTCGAATTATGGAGTGACACCCTGATGAACAGCTCACGCACCTCTGCACCTGTGCTCGGTACCCAGCCAGCCCCCTTCGCCAGCGTCAGCACCCTGGTCTGGCTTGGCGTGATGGTGGTGCTCTGGGGGCTGAGCTGGCCGGCTACCAAGCTGGCGCTGGATACGGTGCCACCCCTGTGGCTGGCTGCCATCCGTTTTGGCAGTGCCGCCCTGTGCCTGTTCGCGCTGCTGGCGCTGCGTGGGGGCCTGGCGCTGCCGCCCCGGGCGGATTGGCCCATCGTCCTGAGCATCGGACTGTTGCAGATGATGGCATTCACCGGCCTGGGCCTGATCGCCATGACCCATGTGGACACCAGTCGCGCGGTTCTCCTGGCCTACACCACGCCGCTGTGGGGGATGCTGGTCGGCTGGCTGCTGCTGCGTGATACGCCCACCCACCGGCAGCTTCTGGCACTGGCGCTGGGCCTGGGTGGTATCGGCCTGATCTGTTCGCCCTGGGAGATGGATTGGTCCGCCCCCGGTGTGGTGATGGGGTCGGTGTTCCTGATTATCGCCGCGATCAGTTGGTCACTGGTGATCCTGCACATCAAGCGTCACCGTTGGACGGCATCGCCGCTGTCGCTGGCGCCCTGGCAGATGTTGCTGGCCAGCGTGCCGCTGGCGCTGTTGGCCCTGCTGCTGGAGGGGCCGCCAACCGTGATTGCGTTCGACCGGAGGCTACTGGAATTGCTGTTCTTTATCGGCCCGGTGGCGACTTCGGCGTGCTTCGTGATTTCCGCCGAGCACGGACGCCGCATCAGTACCTTTGCCATGTCCAACTTCACCCTGGGCGTGCCGCTGATCGGCATCCTCGCCTCGGTGCTCCTGCTGGACAATCGGCTGTCGCCGCTCTTCGTCCTGGGCCTGTGCCTGATTTTCGCTGGCATGCTGCTGGCTGCGGCGACGGCTGCACGGCGCGCCGGTCGATGCGCAGGACGCTGAATGCTAGCTGTCGCTATTGGCCATCTTCTTCAGCCGGTAGTCCATCTGCGCCCGGGTCAGGCCGAGCAGGGCGGCAGCGCGGGTGATGTTCTGCTGGGCCAGTTGCATGGCGGCGCGGACGAAGGCGTCTTCTATATCGTTGAGGTTGAGCGGCTGTTGTGACAGCAGGCGCAAGGCGGTGTGATCCAGCGACGGGCCGGCGGCTTCGCCGGTTCCGGCTGGCGTCGCGGTGGGTTCCGGCAGGCGGATACCAATGCCGGGCGCCTGGTCCCAGCTGACGGTGCCGTGCTGGCGCTCGCGCTGGTTGTCCTCCAGGCCGGAGAGGTGTCGCAGGTCGATGGTTTCGCCATCGTCAGCCAGGATCACCGCCCGTTCGATGACATTCTCGAACTCGCGGATATTCCCCGGCCAGGGGTAGTCCAGGATGCGCTGCAGCGCCCTGGGGGTGATGCCGGCCAACTGGCGGCCGTGCTGCTGGCACAGCTGGTTGACGAAGCGCTCCAGCAGCAGCGGCAGGTCGTCCTTGCGTTCGCGCAGCGGCGCAATGGTTACCGGGAACACATTCAGGCGATAGAACAGGTCGCTGCGGAAGCGTCCCTGCTTGACCGCTTCGGACAGATCCTCGTTGGTCGCGGCGATGACCCGCACATCGATCTTCAGGGTCTTGGTGCTGCCCAGGCGTTCCAGTTCGCCGCTCTGCAGCACGCGCAACAGCTTGCCCTGGGCGGTCATGCTCAGGGTGCCGATCTCGTCGAGGAAGATGCTGCCGCCATCGGCGATCTCGAAACGTCCGGGGCGTGCCTCGGTGGCACCGGAGTAGGCGCCGCGCTGCACGCCGAACAGCTCGGACTCGATCAGGGTATCGGGTATCGCCGCACAGTTGATCTCGATGAAGGGCGCCTCGGCACGCCGGCTGTTGGCATGCACCTCGTGGGCGAACATGGTCTTGCCGACGCCGCTTTCACCGAGCAGCAGCACGGTGGCATTGGTCGAGGCGACCCGCAGGATCTTGTGCAGCACCGCGTGGTAGGCGGCCGAGCTGCCCACCGGGCGGTCCAGCTCGACCACGTCCTGTTGCTGGAAGGCCAGTCCGAAGGGGGCCTTGCCCGGTTGCATGCCGGCGAACTCGCTGCGCGCCGGAGCCTTGCGCCGCTGCTGGCTGGACTGGCGGGGCTGGAAGTACTGCAGGTCATCCTCGGCATCCTCCCAGTCCTCCACTGGCCGGGCTACCGCCCGGCAGACGTCATCGCCGCGGGCTACGCACTCGGCCTCGCGCACCAGGATGCGCTTGCCCATCAGCCGGGTCAGGAAGCCGGAGCCATAGCCCGAGGCCATCCAGCATACCGGGTCGTGGCTCTGGCCGTGGCTGGCCAGGTGCAGGTCGCTTTCAATCGAGTGCTTCCAGATGAACTCGCCGTACAGGTAACCCTGGTGCTGGTCGACCTCGATACGCACAGGCTCCACCTTGATGGTGCCGCACAGCGCATGGATCTGTGCTCCTGCGGCGAGGATGTCCAGCTGGCTACCGCTCTGCCGGGTCTTGATTGCCAGTTCCGCATCGCGGGTGCCGCTCAGATAACCGATGCGGGTCAGCAGGCCGCGGGTCTGTTCCACGCCGATGGTTTCCAGCAACTCCTGGCGCAGGGCGCCGAAGGCTTCGGCGTGCAACAGCAGCATGCGTTTCTCGCCCAGCCAGATCATGCCCTCTTCCGGGTTGAAATACAGATGCTCGGCCAGGTCCTGCATGTCTGGAAAGCGCAGGTCGGTGATCACGTCCTTGAGCGAGTGCGGGCGGCCGTGGTTGTTGTCGGAAGAGGAGGACATGTGTTCACCATGCATATTGTTGTTGTAGCAGGCCGCAGGGATATCGATCTGCCATGGGAAAAATTCTAACAGATGCGCCGCCCCGGCAGTGGAGCAGCGCGAGGGGCGAATGGGCTTTTCAGCTTGTTCGAAAGGTGTGCGGATTTTTCATGCGGAAAATTTCGTGGTTCCCGAAAAGTATGAAGTGGTTGTTGCGTCCGCAGCCCGCCAGATAACCTCGCTTGTTTCTTTTGTTTTATTTAACTGGTTGTAATTAAAGATAAAAAATATATTCATGGCCGCCGTTGCGGTATCTGGCACAGCCGTTGCTATTGCTCTTGTACAACGCAAGAGACGTTCTGGTCACCTCTGGTCGGACTGGAAAACAAGAATAACGGAGATAGCACAGTGGCTGAGATTTCTTCTTTGGGCTACGTCGGTTTCGGCGTCAGCGACCTCGACAAGTGGCAGCTGTTCGCCACCGACATCCTCGGCATGCAGGTCGGCCGGCGCGATGCCACCAGCATGACCCTGCGCATGGATGAATACTGCCAGCGCTTCTTCCTCGAACAGAACGATATCGACGACCTCATCGCCGCCGGCTGGGAGTTCACCACCGAGCAGGAGCTGGAGCAATACGTTGCCGAGCTGCGTGACAAGGGTGTCGAGCTGCATACCCTGAGCGCCGAGCAGTGTGCCCGGCGCCATATCGAGAAGGGCTACAGCTGCAAGGACCCCAACGGCTTCGACCATGAATTCTTCTTCGGTCATGGCGTGGTGGTGCTCAAGGACCAGTTCCGCTCCAGCGTGCTCAAGGGCGGCTTCGTCACCGGCAACCTCGGGGTAGGGCACATCCTGCCGTTCGCCAATCGCGGCAATGGCGCCGAGACCGTGGACTTCTACAAGAACGTGCTCAAGTTCCGCATCAGCGACTACATCCGCCAGGAAGTGCAGCCGGGAATGATGGTCGAGGCGACCTTTTTCCATACCAGGACCGGACGCCACCACTCGATCGCCACCGCCGAGGCGCCCACCGCCAAGGTGCTCAACCACTTCATGGTGCAGCTCGAGGACATGGATGACGTCGGCCTGGCCTATGACCGCGCGGTCAACGCCGGCATCCCGATCGTGCTGGAGCTGGGCCATCACCCGAACGACAGGATGTTCTCCTTCTACGCCCAGACCCCGTCGGGCTTCAACTTCGAATTCGGCTGGGGCGGGATCGTCATCGACGAGAACGACTGGGAGGTCAAGACCTTCCACCAGATGAGCGACTGGGGTCACAAGCGCAACCTGATCCCGGTACCGGAAACCGAAGAGCACCCGCTGTCCTGATCGCAGGCTTATCTGGAGAACAAGAGCATGAGTATCTGGTTGGATTTTCTCGGGGCGGAGATTCGCTATGTCGATCTGCCCACCTACGGGCGTACCCGTATCGCTGAAGCCGGTCACGGCAAGCCACAGGCGCTGATCCTGATGCATGGCATCGGCGGTCACCTGGAGGCCTACGCCAGGAACCTGGTGGCGCTGGGCGAGCATTTTCACGTCATCGCCTTCGACTACGTGGGCCACGGGCTGTCGGCCAAGAAGCTGGATATCGAGTACTCGATCAGCGATTACGTCGAGCAGCTGCGCGAACTGATGGATGCGCTGGGGATCGACCAGGCGCACATTTCCGGCGAGTCGCTGGGGGGTGTGGTTACCGGTGGATTCGCGGTACGCTACCCCGAGCGTGTGCTGCGCGCGGTGTTCAATACCACCGGCGGCATCCCGATCGTCAGTGACCAGGGCCGCCAGGACCTGAAGAACCTGGCCGAGTTGTCGGCGCGCAGCTCCGGCCAGCAACCTACCTACGACAGCGTGCTGGCGCGCATGCAGTGGCTGCTGTACGAGGGCAACTGGGAGCTGCTCAACGAGGAACTGGTCGGCTCGCGCCTGGCGATCTACTCGCGGCCTGATTTCCAGGCCAGTGCGCCGCTGGTGTATGGCCGCCTGCGCAAGGTCAACGAGGGCGGCACGCCGGACATGATCGAGCTGGAGAAGGTGCAGTGCGACTCGCTGCTGCTGTGGACCAGCCATAACCCGATTCACGATGTGGCCGCCGCCGAATCGGCCTTGCCGCGCCTGGCCAACGGGCAGCTGTACGTGATGAAGAAACTCGCCGGGCACTGGCCGCAGTATGAGTCGCCCGAGGAGTTCAACCAGGTGATGGTCGAGTTCCTGTCGACCGGGCGGGTAGGCGCATGAATGCCCAGGTGGCCCTGATGAATCCCGCCCGCGAACACTTGCCGGTGCCTACCGGTGACTTCTGCAAGGCCATGCGCAACCTGGCCGGGCACTGCGTGGTGATCGCCAGTGGCGATGCGCAGCAACGCGCCGGGCTGACTGCCACTGCGGTGTGCTCGATCACCGCCGAGCCGCCGCGCCTGCTGGTATGCGTGAACCGCAATGTCTATGCCCACGGCGTGATCACCGCCAGCCGGCACCTGAGCGTCAATGTGCTCGGCTGCCGCCAGGAGTCCATTGCCCGGCGTTTTGCCGGCATGGTCGACGGCGTGGCCGGTGAACAGCGTTTTGCCGAGGGCGCCTGGGTGCCGGGCATCAGCCAGGTACCGGTACTCAGCGATGCACTGGCCAGCTTCGAGTGCCGGGTGGTCGAGGCGGTGCCGGCCAGTACCCATGACATGTTCCTCTGCGAAGTCATCCAGGTGACCGGACAGATGGAAGAAGAAGACCCCCTGATCTATTTCAACGGACGTTTCGCGGCGCTTGCCTGAGCTGCAGCGCGAACAACGGATAAAAACAAAGTGAGAACCGATATGACTAGCGTGCTGAAACAAACCGCCGACCAGGCCGCCACCACACCCACCGAGGCCGAGCTGATCCAACGTGCCCGCGACCTGATCCCGATGCTGATGGAGAAGGCCGATTCGGTCGAGAAGAACCGCATGGTCTCGCCGGAGACCATTCAGGCCTTCGTCGATGCCGGCTTCTTCAAGATCCTGCAGCCGGCCAGGTTCGGCGGTTATGAAATGAACCCGGCGGTGTTTTACAAGGTGCTGATGGAGCTGGGTCGCGGCTGCTGCAGCAGTGCCTGGAACATGATGATCCTGGGCATCCACCAGTGGGAATTCGGCAGTATGCCGGAACAGGCCTGCGAGGATGTCTGGGGCGCCGATGACAAGACCATCATCGCCTCGTCCTATCCTCCCTTCGGCAAGGTCGAGGAGATCGAGGGGGGTTACCGCATCAGCGGCACCTGGAAGACCTCCAGCGGCTGCGACCATGGCAAGTGGGCCTTCCTCGGCGGCCTGCGCCGCGATGCCCAGGGCAATGTGATCGACCGTCTGTCCATGCTGGTGCCGGCCACCGACTACCAGATCGAGGACGACTGGCATGTGTTCGGCCTGGCCGGTACCGGCAGCAAGAGCCTGGTGGTCAGGGAGTCCTTCGTGCCTTACCACCGTGCGCACAGCCTGATCCAGTACACCATGGGCGATCGCGGTACCCACTACCTGTATCCGTTCAACCAGGTGTTCTTCGGTGCGGTATCGGCGCTGATCGTCGGCATGGCCCAGGGCGGCATCGATGAGTACATCCGCCAGATGAGCGTACGCACCAATACCACCGACGGTGGCAGCGCGGCGCTCAGCCCCTATGTCAAGGACCGCCTGGGCAACGCCGTGGTGCGGGTGCGCTCGGCACGCGCGCGGCTGCTGCAGATGATGGCCGAGACCACCGAGATCGTCGAGCGCGGCGAGCTGGTGCCGACCTATGACCGGGTCCATCACATGCTGGACATCGCCCGGGTCGGGCGCGATTGCGAGGAGGCGGTGATGCTGCTGTTCAAGGCCACCTCGGCGCGCGGCATCTACCTGAACAATCCGCTGCAACGCATCCTGCGCGATGTCATCGCTGCGGCCAACCATATCACCCAGAACGCCGACGATACCGCCGGCATGCTGGGCGCCTATCTGCTCGGACAGCAACTGCCGCCCATGGTCTTCGGCCTGGAACCGGTATCGCTGAATGGCTGACCCGATTTGGGGCTGACCCCCAAATGGATCGCCCCGGCCACTGCGGTGGCCGGGGCGGGATAAAAATAAAAGCGGGTTACCGCTCATATCTGAGGTGCCTTATGTCTTACCGAAGGATGAACAAGACGTTCCAGCTGTCAGCCCTGAGTGCTGCCATCCTGCTCTGTTCCCCATTGTCTGCCCATGCGTTCCAGTTCGATACCGCCAACCCCGACCTGCGTATCCGTCTGGATACCAACGTCAAGTACAACGCGGCCTGGCGGGTGCAGGACCAGCAGCAGCGGCTGCTGTCCGACATCACCCTGGATGACGGCAACCGCAACTTCGACAAGGGCTCGATGATCAACAACCGCGTCGACCTGTTCTCCGAGTTCGACGTCAACTACCGCGGCATGGGCGTGCGCGTCAGCGGCGCGGCCTGGTACGACCGGGTCTACAACCGCAAGAACGACCACGACAACCCGGACAGCTCCAACAACCTGTCGGTGGCCTACAACGAGTTCACCAAGGAGACCCGCGACCTGCACGGCCGTGACGCCGAGCTGCGCGATGCCTTCGTCTATTCTGATTTCAGCCTGACCGATGATGTCTGGGGCGTGGTGCGTGTCGGTCAGCACTCGCTACTGTATGGCGAGAGCCTGTTCTTCGGCAGCAACGGCATCGCCGGCGGCATGATGCCGATCAACGCCATCCAGGCGCTGTCGGCGCCCAATTCGCAGTTCAAGGAGCTGGTGCTGCCGGTCAAGCAGATCTCCGGTGACCTGCAGCTGACCCCGGCCCTGTCGCTGGGCGCCTATTACCAGTTCGAGTGGGAGCGCACGCGTATTCCGGCGGCCGGCAGCTACTTCAGCCCGGCGGACCTGCTCGATGGCGGTGGCGAGCGCATTCTCGCGGCGCCGGGGGTATCGCTGTACCGCACCAAGGACATCGAGGCACGTGACTCGGGGCAGTGGGGTTTCCAGCTGCGTTACCGGGCCGACAGCATCGATACCGACTTCGGCCTGTACGCGATCAACTATCACGACAAGAACTTCCAGGTGCAGACCCGGCCGTTTGCCGGTCCGCCGCAACCAGGGGTGGCGGATGACATCGTGGTTGGTGAGCACATGCTGGTATTCCCCGAGGATGTGCGCGCTTACGGCTTCAGCGCCACCACCGGCATCGGTGATGCCAACGTCGCCTTCGAGGGCTCGATCCGCCGCAATGCGCCCTTGGTCAGCCTGACCGTCAACGATGTGACCGGCGATCACGACAACGACAGCAACCCGCTGTACGCCGTGGGCAATACCGCCCATGCCCAGGTCAGCATGATCCAGATCATGCCCCAGAGCCGTTTCTGGGATACCGCCGCGCTGATGGGCGAAGTGGCCTGGAACCGCACGTTGAGCGTAACCAAGAACCGTGAATGGATGGATCCCAATAGCACCCGTGATGCCACCGCCATGCGCGTGGTGTTTACCCCGACCTATTTCCAGGTGTTCGATGGCATTGACCTGTCGGTACCCATGGGCGTGAGCTATGGCATCGATGGTCGTTCCTCGGCAGTGGGTGGTTTCAGCCAGGCCAAGGGCGGCGGCTTCAACATCGGGCTGTCCGCGGAGTATCTCAAGCGCGTCACCGTGGCACTGAGCTACAACGGCTTCTACGGGCCGACCGCGCGTACCAGCAGCCCCGAGTATGTACCTGCGATCGATTCCACCACAGGCGTCAAGTCTTACAAGCAGACCAACGGCGACCGCGACTTCATTTCCCTGAATGCATCCTATACGTTCTGAGGCCAGATCATGCATAACAAGAATATTCGTCAATTCGCTCTCTGCGTTTCCCTGCTGACGCTGGCCGTCGGCAGTGCCAGCGCGGCGGTCAGCCCCGAGGAAGCGGCCCAGCTCAAGTCCAACCTGACCCCGCTGGGGGCCGAGCGCGGTGCCAATGCCGATGGCAGCATCCCGGCCTGGGACGGTGGCTACACCACGGTGCCGGCCGGCTTCAGGAACGGCAACCGGGATTTCGATCCCTTCGCCGGCGACCAGCCGCTGTACTCGATCACCGCCGCCAACCTGGGCGAGCATCAGGACAAGCTGGCCGCGGGGGTAGTGCAGCTGTTCAAGGCCAACCCGGACACCTATCGCATCGATGTGTACCCGACCCGGCGCACCGCCGCGGCGCCGCAGTGGATCTACGACAACACCTTCAGGAACGCGACCAGTGCGACGCTGGAAAATAACGGCCTGACCGTGCGTGGCGCCTATGGCGGGGTGCCGTTCCCGATTCCCAAGAGCGGTATCGAGGTGGTGTGGAACCACCAGTTGCAATGGCGCGGCGAGTCGACCGACACCAAGTACCAGGTCTGGACCACCACCGGCGAGGGCCGCCGCATCCTCGCCACCGCGGCGCAGGATTATGCGCAGTATCCCTACTACTACGCCAATGGCTCGGCGGAATCGACGCCCAACCCGAAGTACATGCTGGCCATCCAGCTGGCCTACGAGCCGGCGTTCCGCGCCGGTGAGGCGCTGATGGTGCACAACACCCTGGACTACCACCAGGGCCGTACCCTGTGGCAGTACCTGGTCGGCCAGCGCCGCGTGCGCCAGGCGCCGAGCATCAACTTCGACACGCCGAACGTGGTCGCCTCCGGTACCAACTTCGTCGACGAGACCTTCGGCTACGGCGGTTCGCCCGAGCGCTATGACTGGAAGCTGGTCGGCAAGCGGGAAATGCTCATTCCCTACAACAACAACGCTTTGATGGCGCACAGCGATGCTGAGGTGCTCGGCCAGCGGCATGCCAACCCCGACATGGTGCGCTGGGAGCTACACCGGGTCTGGGAAGTGGAGGCGACCCTGAAACCGGGCAGCCGTCATGCGGTGCCCAAGCGTCAGTTCTACTTCAGCGAGGACAACTGGGGCACGGCGATCTTCGACGGCTGGGACGCCGAGGGCACCCTGTGGCGCACCGCGATGAGCACGCCGTTCGTGGCGCCGGATATCCCGGCAACGGTGAACTACTGCAATGGCTTCTTCCATGACCATCGCACCCGGGCCTGGGTCTACAACTGTGCCATGGGTACCGACGTCAAGGGCAGTCAGTTCAGCATGGCCGACAAGCGTTCGGAGACCTACTTCTCGCCGCAATCACTGCTGCGCATGAGTGGTCGCTGATCGATCCCGTTGCCCCCGGCCAGACATGGCCGGGGGCAATCCGCCTTGCGAGGAGTTGCCCAAGTGAAGAACAAGATTACAACCCGCCTGCTGCCGCTGCTGGCCGCCACCGCGCTGTCCTGCCTGCCGGTGCGGGCGCAGACGGTGGAGCTGCCGGATACCCTCAGCCGGCCGGCCATGCACACCGAACTGGCAGCGCGCTCCATGCTCAGCGCCGTGACCCGGGCCGGGGACCGGCTGGTGGCGGTGGGCGAGCGCGGCCACATCATCCTGTCCGATGACCAGGGCCAGAGCTGGCGCCAGGCGCCATCCCCGGTCAGCGTGACCCTGACCGCCGTGTGCTTTGCCGATGAGCAGCGTGGCTGGGCCGTCGGGCACCGCGGCGCGATCCTGCATACCACCGATGGCGGTGCCAGCTGGAGCCTGCAGCTGGATGGCCAGCGCTTTGCCGAAATCGCCCTGCAGCAGGCCCGGGAGCAGGGCTCGGAGCTGGAGTACAGCGCCGAGATGCTGGTCGAGGATGGTGCCGACAAGCCGTTCCTGGATGTGCAGTGCCTGGGCCGCCAGACGGTGGTGGCGGTGGGCGCCTATGGCCTGGGGGTACGCAGCAGCGACGGCGGAAGCAACTGGCAGCCGCTGCTGGCACTGATGCAAGGCACTGAGCAGAGCCACGTCAACGCCATGCTGGCGCTGGGCGATACGCTGTACCTGGCCGGGGAAATGGGCGGCCTGTATCGCAGCGATACGCTGGTCAGCCAGGTCGAGCGCCTGGAGCAGCCCTACGAGGGCAGCTACTTCGGCCTGCTCGGTAACCGTCGGCAGTTGCTGGCCTTCGGCCTGCGTGGACATGCCTTTCTCTCCAGCGATGCCGGTCAGCACTGGCAGCAACTGCCGGTACCGACCAGCCAGAGCCTGACCGCTGGCACCCTGCTCGCCGATGGCGCACTGCTGCTGGCCGATGCCGCCGGCGGTGGCTGGCTGAGCCGGGATGACGGTCGGTCGTTCTCACGCATCCGCGCCGCGCGGCCGTTCCCGCTGACCGGGCTGCTGCCGCTGGCCGATGGCAGCGTGCTGGGCGTCGGCTCCAATGGTGTTACCCGTTTCTCCGCCGAGCAGCTCAACTGACCGGCCTGCGCCAGAGGTTCATCGATATGGCTATTTCATCTTCAGACGGTTTCCAGACCATTACCAACCTGAAGGATTTCGACCAGCGCTCGGGCAATGGCCTGGAGCGTCTGCTGTTCAACTACCGGGGCTGGATCATCGCCTTCTGCGTGCTGATGACGGTGCTGTTCGCCGCCTCGGCGACCCAGGTGCGCATGAATGCCAGCTTCCTCAAGACCATTCCTACCAGTCACCCGTTCATCCTCAACTATCTCAAGCATCAGGATGAACTCAAGGGCACTGCCAATACCCTGCGTATCGCCGTGGCGTTGGACGGCGAGGGCGATATCTTCAGCGCCGGGTACATGGAGACCCTGCGCCAGATCAACGACGAGGTATTCCTGCTGCCGGGGGTCGACCGCTCCTTTATGAAGTCGCTGTGGACCCCGCTGACCCGCTGGCAGGGGGTGACCGAGCAGGGTTTTGACGGCGGCACGGTGATTCCCGACGGCTTCGCCGGCAGCGCCGAGGACCTGGAAGTACTGCGTGGCAATGTGCAGCTGTCCGGCGAGATCGGCCAGCTGGTGGCGCCGGACTTCCGTTCCAGCATCATCCTGGTGCCGTTGCTCGATGTGGACCCGTCCACCGGCCAGGCGCTGGACTACAAGCAGCTGTCCGATGCGCTGGAGGATATCCGCGCGCGTTATGCCGACCAGGGCGTGTCGCTGCACATCATCGGCTTCGCCAAGGTCATGGGCGACCTGATCTCCGGGCTGTACGCGGTGCTCAGCTTCTTCGCCGCCGCGGTACTGATCACCACCGCCATCCTGCTGTATTTCACCCGCTGCTGGCGCAGCACCCTGGTGGTGCAGGGCTGTACTCTGGTGGGCGTGGTCTGGCTGCTGGGTGTGCTGCCGCTGCTGGGCTACGAACTGAATCCCTACTCGATTCTGGTGCCGTTCCTGGTCTACGCCATCGGCGTCAGTCATGGCGCGCAGAAGATGAACGGCATCATGCAGGATATCGGGCGTGGCACCCACAAGCTGATTGCCGCGCGCTATACCTTCCGCCGCCTGTTCGCCGCCGGCATGACCGCGCTGCTGGCCGATGCGGTGGGGTTTGCGGTGATGACCATCGTCGATATCCCGGTGATCAAGGAGCTGGCGATCATCTCCAGTATCGGTGTGGCGCTGCTGGTGTTCACCAACCTGGCGTTGCTGCCGATCATGCTGTCCTACACCGGCGTTTCGCCGCGTGCCGCGCAGCGTAGGCTGGACGCCGAGCGTGCCCATGAGCAGCCAGGTTATCGCAAACCCGCAGTAGTCCGGGGGCTGCTGGCCTTCACCCGCCCGCGGGTCGCCGTCAGTGCCTTGCTGTGTGCTGGCGCCCTGGCCGGCTGGGCAATCATCGAGGCGCGCAACCTGCAGGTCGGCGACCTCGATCCCGGTGCGCCGGAACTGCGCGCCGACTCGCGCTACAACCAGGACAACCAGTTCATCATCAGCAACTACCAGGCCAGCAGCGACGTGTTCGTGTTCATGGTCGAGACCCCCGCCGGGCAGTGCGTCAACTACCAGACGCTGCGCAAGGTCGAGGAGCTGGAATGGCGTCTGCGCCAGTTGCCGGGGGTGGATGGCACCAGCTCCATCGCCGGGGTGGCGCGGCGGGTCAACGTCGGCATGAACGAGGGTTTCCTCAAATGGAACGAGCTGCCGCCGAACCAGCCGATGATCAACGCCGCGGCCAACCGCTCGCCGCGTGACCTGTTCAACGCCACCTGCGAGCTGCTGTCGGTGTTCGTCTATCTGCAGGATCACAAGGCGCAGACCCTGAGTGGCGTGGTATCTACCGTGGAAGACTTCGCCCAGGAGTTCAACGACGAGCAGGCGCGCTTCATCATGGCCGCCGGCAACGCCGGTATCGAGAGCGCCACCAATATCGTGGTCAAGCGGGCCAATACGCAGATGGTCATCGGCGTGTACCTGGCGGTGAGCCTGTTGTGCCTGCTGGCGTTCCGTTCTTGGCGGGCGACCATCTGCGCCATCCTGCCGCTGATGCTGACCTCGATGCTGGCCGAGGCGCTGATGGTCAAGCTCGGCATGGGCCTCAAGGTCTCGACCCTGCCGGTGGTAGCGCTGGGGGTGGGTATCGGCGTCGACTACGCGCTGTACATCCTCAGCGTGATGCTGTTCTGGCTCAAGCGCGGCTCCAGCCTGTCGGATGCCTATTTCCAGGCACTCAACTTCACCGGCCGGGTGGTGGTGTTCACCGGTGTGACCCTATCGCTGGGGGTGGTGACCTGGATACTCTCGCCGATCAAGTTCCAGGCCGACATGGGCCTGCTGCTGACCTTCATGTTCTTCTGCAACATGCTGGTGGCGCTGATCCTGGTGCCGGCGCTGGCCTGTTTTCTGCTGCAACCGAAGCATTTCACCTCGCAGTACGTGCTGCGGCAGCAGCCGGCTGAGCAGGCGCGCTCGGGCGAAGCCCTGCATCCGAGCGAGCGCCGTGCCTTCGCCGTCGAGGAGGTGCTGCCATGAGTCGCCATGGGTTACCGCTGCCGCGCCTGCCCGGTGATGGCCTGGCGCTGGACCTGGCCCGGGTCGGGGTGGATGCGGCGCTGGACTGTGCGCGGCACAACCAACTGCAGGTCAGCATCGCCGTGGTCGATGGCGGCGGCCACCTGATGGCCTTCGCCCGTACCGAGGGCACGCCCTGGCACAGCATCCAGCTGGCCATCGAGAAGGCCTGCACCTCGGCCTCGTTCGGCCTGCCCAGCAGCACCCTGGGTGACATGATCGACAACGCCAGCGAGCGCATCCGCATGAACCTGCTGCTGCGCCCGGAGATCGTCGCCATGGGCGGTGCCTTCCCGATCCAGTTGGCCGGGCGCATGGTCGGTGCCATCGGTGTGTCCGGTGCCAGTGAGGAAGAAGACGTTATCTGCGCGCTGGCCGGCTGCGAGGCGATGGCCCGCCAGGCCGAGGCAGCGCTTGAATCCGAAGGAGCCCAACCATGAGCAACAACCCCCTGCATGCCCAGCTCGGCGACGAGCTGTTTGGCGCCCTGCGCGAGGCGCGCATGCTGGCGCCGCTGACCGAGCGGCACCCGCAACTGACCATCGAGGACGCCTATGCCATCCAGCAGCAGCTGATCGCCCGGCGCCTGGAGGATGGCGAACGCATTATCGGCAAGAAGATCGGTGTCACCAGCCAGGCGGTGATGGACCTGCTCAAGGTCGACCAGCCGGACTTCGGCATGCTCACCGACCGCATGGTGGTGAACCAGGGCCAGTGCATCGACATGGCGGGCCTGATCCAACCCAAGGCCGAAGGCGAGATCGCCTTCGTGCTCAAGCGGGACTTGGCCGGTCCCGGGGTGACCGTAGCCGATGTGCTGCGCGCCACCGAAGGGGTAATGGCCTGCTTCGAGATCGTCGACTCACGCATCCGTGACTGGCAGATCAAGATCCAGGACACGGTGGCGGACAACGCCTCCTGCGGCCTGTTCGTGCTCGGCGACCGGCTGGTCGATCCGCGCGGGCTGGACCTGTACAGCACCGGCATGGTGCTGCAGAAGAACGGCGCCATCGTCGGTACCGGCGCCGGCGCCGCGACCATGGGCTCACCGGCGATTGCCGTGGCCTGGCTGGCCAATACCCTGGGGCAACTGGGCATGAGCCTCAAGGCCGGCGAAGTGATCCTGTCCGGCGCACTGTCGGGCATGGTGCCGGTGGCGGCGGGGGACAATCTGAGCGTGACCATCGCCGGCCTTGGCAGCTGCAGCGTGCGTTTTGCCTGACCTATTCGAGGAAATACAACGATGAGCAACAAACTCAAAGCCGCGATCATCGGCTCGGGCAATATCGGCACCGACCTGATGATCAAGATCCTGCGCAATGCGCAGCATATCGAGATGGCCGCCATGGTCGGCATCGACCCGGCCTCCGACGGTCTGGCCCGCGCCCAGCGACTGGGCGTGGCCACCACCCACCAGGGCGTCGATGGTCTGGCGCAGATGCCGGAGTTCACCGATATCGACTTCGTGTTCGATGCCACCAGCGCCGGTGCCCATGTGCGCAACGATGCGCTGCTGCGCCAGCTCAAGCCGGGCCTGCGCATGATCGACCTGACCCCGGCAGCCATCGGTCCCTACTGCGTGCCGGTGGTGAACCTGGAGGAGCACCTCAACCAGGCCAACGTCAATATGGTCACCTGTGGCGGCCAGGCGACCATTCCGATGGTTGCCGCGGTATCACGGGTAGCCAAGGTGCACTACGGCGAGATCGTCGCCTCGATCAGCAGCAAGTCCGCCGGCCCCGGTACCCGGGCCAATATCGACGAGTTCACCGAGACTACCTCCAAGGCCATCGAAGTGATCGGCGGGGCGCAGAAGGGCAAGGCGATCATCATCATGAATCCGGCTGAACCGCCGCTGATCATGCGCGACACCGTGTTCGTATTGTCGGAGCTGGCTGACCAGAGCAAGGTCGCTGCCTCGGTCGAGGAAATGGTCGCCGCGGTGCAGCGCTATGTGCCGGGCTACCGCCTGAAACAGCAAGTGCAGTTCGACGTGATCCCTGATACCGCGCCGGTCAATGTGCCGGGCGTGGGCCATATCGGCGGGCTGAAGACCTCGATCTTCCTTGAAGTGGAAGGTGCGGCCCACTACCTGCCGGCCTACGCCGGCAACCTCGACATCATGACCTCGGCGGCGCTGGCCACCGCCGAGCGCATGGCCCAGTCCATGTTGAAAGCAGGAGACGCCGCATGAGCTTCGATCCCGGCAAGAAACTCTATATCTCCGACGTGACCCTGCGCGACGGCAGCCACGCCATCCGCCACCAGTACTCGCTGCAGAACGCGCAGGACATTGCCCGTGCGCTGGACAAGGCCAAGGTGGACTCGATCGAAGTGGCCCACGGTGATGGCCTGCAGGGCTCGACCTTCAACTACGGCTTTGCCGCGCATACCGACCTGGAATATATCGAGGCGGTGGCCGATGTGGTCAAGCACGCCAGGATTGCCACCTTGCTGCTGCCGGGTATCGGCACCGTGCATGATCTGAAAGCCGCCTATGACGCCGGTGCCAGAGTGGTGCGGGTCGCTACCCACTGCACCGAGGCGGACGTGTCGAAACAGCACATCGAATACGCCCGGGAACTGGGCATGGATACCGTCGGCTTTCTGATGATGAGCCACATGATCCCGGCGCAGCAGCTGGCCGAGCAGGGCAAGCTGATGGAGAGCTACGGCGCTACCTGCATCTATATGGCCGATTCGGGCGGGGCGATGAATATGCAGGACATCCGCGACCGCATGCGTGCGTTTAAAGATGTGCTTGATCCCGCCACCCACACCGGCATGCATGCCCATCACAACCTGAGCCTGGGCGTGGCCAACTCGATCGTTGCGGTGGAAGAGGGCTGCGACCGTATCGACGCCAGCCTGGCGGGCATGGGTGCCGGCGCCGGCAACGCGCCATTGGAAGTGTTCATCGCCGCCGCCGAGCGCCTGGGCTGGAACCACGGCACCGACCTGTACCGGCTGATGGACGCTGCCGACGACATCGTCCGCCCGCTGCAGGACCGCCCGGTGCGGGTGGACCGGGAAACCCTGGGCCTGGGCTATGCCGGGGTGTATTCGAGTTTCCTGCGCCATGCCGAAGTCGCCGCCGGGAAATACGGCCTCAAGACCCTGGATATCCTGGTCGAGCTGGGCCGGCGGCGCATGGTCGGCGGCCAGGAAGACATGATCGTGGACGTGGCGCTGGATCTGCTGGCGGCACGCAAACAAGCCTGAACCTATAACAATCACACCGGAAAACAGGAAACAACCATGAGCAAGTACACCAACGAAGGCACCAGCAAGTTTGTCCAGACCGAGGAATGGAAACTGCATTACAACGACGCGGGCGAGGGCGAAGTGGTGCTGATGATCCACGGCTCGGGTGCCGGCGCCACCGGCTGGGCCAACTTCCATCGCAATTTCGAGGTTTTCGTGAATGCCGGCTACCGGGTGATCCTGATGGACTGCCCCGGCTGGGGCAAGTCCGATCCGATCGTCACCGGCGAGCCGCGCTTCGACGTCAACGGCCGGGCCATCAAGCAACTGCTGGATGCGCTGGAGATCGACAAGGCACACCTGATCGGCAATTCCATGGGCGGCGGCAGTGCACTGGCCTTCGTCAAGGATTATCCCGAGCGGGTCGGCAAGCTGATCCTGATGGGCTCTGGCGGGGTGGGCAAGACCAGCATCTTCACCCCGCTGCCGATGGAAGGCATCAAGCTGTTGTTCGATGTGTACAGGAACCCGAGCCCGGAAAGCCTGCGCAAGATGCTCGACGTGTTCGTCTACGACCCCAGCGCGCTGACCGATGAGCTGATCCAGTTGCGCTATGACGCCATGATGGAGAACGGTCACCACCTGGAGAACTTCCTCAAGAGCGTGGCACAGAGCCAGTTCAATATGGGGGACTACACCGACGATCTGCCGAACATTCCCAACCGGACGCTGGTGGTCTGGGGGCGCGACGACCGTTTCGTGCCGATCGACTGGAGCCTGAAGCTGCTGAATATGATCCCCAACTCCACCCTGCACGTGTTCAGCCAGTGCGGCCACTGGGCGCAGTGGGAGCATGCCGAGGAGTTCAACCGCCTGGTGCTGGACTTCATCAAGCACTGATCACCCACCGCGTAACGGCCGCCCCTGCGTGGGGCGGTCTGCCCATCGATCGACAGCAATGATTGCGATTGCACGACAATAAAAAGGAATTGAGCGATGTGGGTTCGTCTGTTTCTCGCCCTGGCGCTGATGGCGCCGGGCATGGCTGGTGCACAACTGCCCGGCGACCAGTTGCACGCCGCGCGCATCCAGGCGTTCAGCCTGTGCAGCCACCTGCTGGCCTACTACAACCCCAACCAAGATGGCATCGACCTGCGCTATGCCGATGCCTACCGACAAGGCCTGCAGCAACTGCAACGGCAGGTGCGACAGGACCCGGCACTGACGGGGATCGTCGAGGACATGGCCGGCGCGATCAGCGCACTGGAGGCGGTGCCGGCGGAACAGCCCGAGCTGTATCCTGAATGGCTGACTCTGGTACTGATGGCCCAGGCGCGTTTCGATCAGCAACTGGCTGAACGCGAGGCCGGCTCACCGACAGTCGCGCCCCCGGTTGCCAGCGTGCAGGTGCTGCGCCTGGATATAGAACGGCTGCTGTTGCTGTACCAGTCCCGCGCCTTCGGCCTGCTCGGCATGTACGTGCTGGTGGTCGACGAGGATACCGTGGCGCAACTGGATGCGCGCATTCTCGGCGGCTTCGCTGAGCTGCAGGCGCAGGGTGCTGCGCCGGATAGCGAACTGGCGAAACTGCAGGGTTACTACAGCTTCATCCGTCCGCACCTGCTGGAGCAGCAGCGTGGCTGGGTGCCGGGTAGTGCGGCCTATTACCTGCAACAGGCCAGCCAGGGACTGGCCGGGTTGCTGCCTGGACCAGCGGCGGGGCTGCAGTGATACCCGTCGCATTGCATGATGCTGCTCACTTAACCCGTGATCCTTTCAAGATGCGGTCATCCTGCCATCAATCTCGTCATCCTTCCCCCAGCCCCGTCATCCTTCCCCAACCTCCGTCATCCTTCGCGAAGGCGAAGGATCCACCGGCCACTCCGAGTCAGCCGGCGCCATGGATCCTTCGCCTTCGCGAAGGATGACGAGGTTCCCGCATCGTTTCAGCTCAACCCCGGCGTGGGCGGCAAACGCCCTGGGTGAACAGCATCACGTCAAATTGCAGAGAGAATGAATATGCCCGATAACCTGCGCGCCAGCGGCCTGCTGCTGCTCGGCGCACTGACTGCGGTGGCGCCGATGTCCACCGATATGTACCTGCCGGCGCTGCCGGCCATTTCCACTGCGCTGGGGCTGCTGCCGGGGCAGGTGGAGCTGACCTTTTCCGCCTACTTCGTCGGCATGCTGCTGGGTATGCTGTGCTATGGGCCGCTCAGCGACCGTTTCGGCCGACGTCCGCCGCTGCTGTTCGGCCTCGGGTTGTACAGCCTGGCCTCGCTGCTGATCGTCTTCAGCGGATCACTGGACGCGCTGGTGTCGCTGCGCTTCCTGCAGGGGCTGGGCGGGTGTGCTGGGGCGGTACTGAGCGTGGCCATCGTCCGCGACCTGTGCCAGCCGCTGCAGGCCGCCAGGGTGATGAGCATGATTACCCTGGTGATGGGCGCCGCGCCGATCCTGGCACCCTTGATCGGCGGTCTGTTGCTGGGACTCTGGCACTGGCAGTCGATCTTCGTGCTGCTGGCCGGTTTCGGCCTGGCCTGCCTGCTGGGCATTGGCCTGTTGTTGCCCGAGAGTCTGGTCCAGCCTACTGCGCGTCTGGCATTGCGACCGGTGTTTGCCGGTTACCTGGGGTTGCTGGGCGACCGGCGGTTCATCGGCTTCTCCCTGTGCCAGGCCTGCACCACCGGGGCCATGTTCGCCTATATCGTCGGTTCGCCCTTCGTGCTGATCGAGCTGCATGGGATAGCCCCGGCCCATTTCGGCTGGTTCTTCGGGATCAACGCCGTGGGCCTGGTGGCCGCCAGCCAGCTGAATCGCTGGTTGTTGCGTCGGCACACCCCGCAGCGGCTGTTGTCGCGGATGTTGTGGCTGCCGTTGCTGGCCGGGGCGCTGCTGATGCTGGATCTGCTGGCCGGGCATGTCGGGCTGTGGCTGATTCTGCCGGCATTTTTCATACTGGTATCCAGCGTTGGGCTGGTCGGCCCCAGTGCCACCGCCCTGGCGCTGGCCGAGCAGGGCGAGCGTGCTGGCCTGGCCTCGGCGCTGCACGTGAGCCTGACCTTCGGCATGGGCATGTGCGCCAGTCTGCTGGTGGCCGCATTGCAGGATGGCAGCGTGCGCCCGCTGGCGCTGGTGATCTTCAGTTTCACCGTGGCTGGTCTGCTGGTCTACCATCTGCTGAGTGTGCGGCAACGGGAACCGCTGCTGGGCGAGTCGCTGTGACCCGCCTCGGCCTGCGGCGTTTCAGGTAATTCTGTGTCGAGATGGAACTCGGCACGCCATTCAGCGTTTGCTCACCGCCAGCTTCAGCGCTTTTCTGAACACCTCGAGTTCACCCTCGCTGAGTTCGGCGAAGATATCGTCCTGCGCCTGGTGCAGCATGTTCCACAGCTCCTCCAGCTTGGCGTGGCCGGCACTGGTTACCCAGCGCTGGTTGCCCTTGATATCCAGGTAGCCCTTGGTCTGCAGGTTGGCCATGGCATCGGCCAGCTCGCGGGCGGGGATGGCGGCGGCCTGTTGCAGTTCGGCGATGCCCGCGTTGGGGGCGCTGTCGAGTACCAGCAGCAGGCGCGATTCGCTGTTGCGCATGCCGAGTTTCAGGTGTTGCTGAACGAAGCGTGGATGGCTGGCACTGACGGCCTGGATCATCAGGTAGAACAGGTTGTCGCCAAGCCGGGTGTGCAGCAGGTCGACGGACTCGTTGCGCTCGCTCGCCCCCGGTTTGCGTCCGCGCGGGTGCGGCAGGACCATGGCGTAGCTGCCCTGGTGATAGACCAGCGGTGGCTGGCTGAAATCCTCGAAGTGCTCGACCCGACCGATGATCAGCCAGTGGTCGCCGGCGTCGATCCGCTGGAAGGTCGAGCACTGGAAGTTGCCGGCGCAGCCCTGGAATACCGGCGCGCCGCCGACTCCTGTCTGGTGCTCGATGCCGGCGAACTTGTCATCCTGCGGACGGGCGAAGTGGTTGGACAGTTCGATCTGGCTGGAGGCCAGGATGTTCACCGCGAAGTGGCTGGCCTGCTGGAATACTTCCCAGGCGCTGGAGCGCTTGTCCAGGCTCCAGAGGATCAGCGGCGGGTCCAGCGACACCGAGTTGAAACTGTTGGCGGTGACACCGGCCTTGCGCCCGTCGGCATCGCAGGCGGTGACTATGGTCACGCCGCAGGCGAAGTTGCCCAGCGCGCGGCGGAACTGACGGGGGTCGAGATTTTCCATGGGGACTCCAGTGGCCCGGATGCAGCTGGGCCTTCGATGAGGGACTGCGCTCCATCCTAACAAGCGCGCCGCCGCCGTCATTGGCGATAAGTTGAATGGGCTGTTCGCTTGAGTTGACTGACGCTGCGGGGTCAGGTTGTTAGGCTTGGTCAACTGATAAAGACAATATCCATAAGGAAGCCAGGCATGACCACACCCCTGCACCGGATGCGCCACTGCGCGCCTTTCGCTCTGATCCTGCTGGCCTGTACCGCGCCGGCCCTGGCCGACCAGGCCCCAGCCTGTGAGGCCGGCTCCGACTACCGCCCGCTGTGCGGCATAGCGCCGCCGGAGGACATGGAACTGTCGGCCGATGGCAAGTACCTGTTCATGAGCGTGACCCCAGGGCTGGCCGGGCAGCATGTGCCACGGTTGCGGATCATGGATCTGGCCACCGAGCAGGTGGCCGATCTGCAGGTCAGCCATGCCGCGCAGGCGGGGTGGGGCGATGCCGGTTGCGCCGCGCCGGAGCAGGGCATTGGTGCCCATGGCATTCATTTGTCGCAACGCAGTGACGGGCGCCAGCAGTTGCTGGTGGTCAACCATGCCGGGCGCGAGGCCATCGAATTCGTCGAGCTGCAGCCGGCCGAGCAGGGCTGGCAGGCGATCTGGCGTGGCTGTGTGGAAAACACTGGCCTGGGCAAGTTCAACGATGTGGCGGCCACACCGGATGGCGGCTTCGTCGCCACCGTGATGTTCGTTTCCGAGAGCATGGCTCCGCCGCTGCCACTGGAACAGTTGCTCGATGGGCGTGATACCGGCTACCTGATGCACTGGTCGGCAACCCGGCCGCTGAGCAAGCTGGAAGGCTCGGATGCACCTTTCCCCAATGGCGTGCAAGTGACCCCGGATGGCAAGAGCGCCTGGTTCGCGGCCTGGACGGCGAACCAGTTGTGGCGCTACGACCTGCAGGACGGGGCGATCGACGCCAGGGTCGACAGCGGCTATATGGTCGACAATCTCAATTGGGCAACGGATGGGCGATTGCTTGGCGCCGGTGTGCCGGATGCCGCTGCCTTTGCCCATTGCTTCAAGGAGCATATCGAACACTGCCCGATGGCTGTGCGGGTGTCGGCGCTGGATACCGCGACGCTGGAGCATGAGCTGCTGTTCAGCAGCGAGCCGGGGGTGATGTCCGGGGCCTCTGTTGCCACCCAGGTGGGGGATGAGCTGTATGTCGGCACCTTTACCGGTGACCGTCTGCTGCGGGTGGCCGTGGGCGCAGGAGGGCATGGTGATGCGCAGGACTGACCGCGCGGCAATCACGCTACTGCTGATGGCGTGGCTCGGAACGGCGGCGGCTGCCGAGCGACCCAATATCCTGCTGATCATGGCCGATGACCTGGGCTTCTCCGACCTGGGCAGCTATGGCGGGGAGATAGACACGCCGAACCTGGATGCGCTGGCGGCCGAGGGCCTGCGCATGTCCAGCTTCTATACCGCGCCCACCTGCTCGCCGACCCGGGCAATGGTGATGTCCGGTACCGACAATCACCTGGTGGGGCTGGGGAGCATGGCCGAAGTGCTGCCATTCCTGCCCCGGCTGCAGGGTCGGCCGGGTTATGAAGGGCACCTGAATGAGCGCGCCCATTCGCTGCCGGCGCTGCTCGGCGAGGCGGGCTACAACACCTATATCAGCGGCAAGTGGCACCTGGGCAGGGCGCCGGAGCAGGACCCGCTGCGCCAGGGGTTCGATCGTGCCTTTGTGCTGCTCGATGGCGGAGCCAGTCACTTCCAGCCGCTGGCCGGCAGCCAGGTACGGGTGGAAAACGTCAGCTACCGCGAGGATGGCCAGCCGGTGCAGGTGCCGGAGGATTTCTTTTCCTCGGATTTCTATACCGACAAGCTGATCGACTACCTGGAGCAGGGGCGTGCCAGTGGCAGGCCGTTCTTCGCCTGGGCCGCCTATACCGCTCCGCACTGGCCGCTGCATGCGCCGCAGGACTATATCGACAAGTACCGCGGGCGCTATGATGGCGGCTACCAGGCCATCCGCGAGCAGCGCCTGGCCAGGCAGCGGGACAGCGGCCTGTTCCCCACGGCCTTCGCCGCCGCGCCTCCGGCGGCTGTGCCGAGCCCGCTGTGGCATCAGCTCGGAGTTCGTGAACAGGCCCGCCAGGCCCGGCGGATGGAAGTCTATGCCGCCATGGTCGATCACCTGGACATGAATATCGGCCGGCTGTTCGACTACCTCAAGCGCAGTGGGCAGTACGACAACACGCTGATCCTGTTCATCTCCGACAATGGCGCGGCCGGGGAGGACCACGCCAAGGGGTACTCCCCCAGTGACGGGCTGACCGATGATTCGCTGGCCAATATCGGTCGGCGCGGCTCCAACGTGAATTACGGCTTCCGCTGGGCGGAGGTCAGCTCGACGCCCTTCAGCCTGGTCAAGGGCACTGCCGCCGAGGGTGGTATCAGCTCGCCGGCCATCGTCAGGTTGCCGGAGGGTTTGCGTGGTGTCGATGCGGGGCAGGTGATCCATGACGTCGGGCGAGTCGATGACCTGTTGCCGACCTTCCTGGAGCTGGCCGGGCAGGGCGATCCCGGTGACAGCTTCCAGGGCCGGCCGCGGCATCCGATCAGCGGCGTGTCGTTGCTGGGTGCCTGGCAGGGTCGCGGTGTGGTGCGTGACAAGCCACTGGCCGGGGAAATGTTCGGCCAGCCCTATGTGCGTCTGGGCGACTGGAAATGGCGTTCCGCCGCAGCACCGGATGGCAGCCCGGCGAGCCTGGACCAACCTTACCAGTGGCAACTGTTCAACCTGGCCGAAGACCGTGGGGAAACCCGGGACCTGGCTGCCGACTACCCGGACAAGGTTGCGGAGTTGATACAGGCCTGGCGTGAATACGCCGAGTGGGCGGGGGTGGCGGAGCCGGATTGAGGTGATGTCTGGTCATCCTTTACTTCTCCCCCGTCATACCTCTCTCCACACCGTCATCCTCGGCGCAGGCCGAGGATCCATGGTGCCGGCTGACTCGGAGTGACCGGTGGATCCTTCGCCTTCGCGAAGGATGACGGGGTTGGGGAGGAATGACGGGGAGGTGCTGAGGAGAGGCCGTTCGGGTCAGGCCCTGGCCAGGCTATCCATCAACACCCGCACCTTGGTCAGGCTTTCCTGGTATTCGGCTTCGCCTTCGGAGTCGGCGACGATGGCGCCGCCGCCCCAGCAGTACAGGCGGTCGCCCTGGTGGATCAGGCTGCGGATGGCGATGTTCAGGTCCATCTGCCCCTCGCAGCCGATATAGCCGATGCTGCCGCAGTACAGGCTGCGGCGTACCGGTTCCAGCTCCTCGATGATCTGCATGGCGCGGATCTTCGGGGCACCGGTGATGGAGCCGCCGGGGAAGGCGCTGGCCAGCAGCTCCAGGGCGTCGAGTCCCGGCTTCAGTGTGCCGGTCACGCTACTGACCAGGTGATGCACGTTGGGGTAGCTCTCGATTTGAAACAGCTCCGGCACTCGCACGCTGCCGAAGGCGCAGGCGCGACCGAAGTCGTTGCGCAGCAGGTCGACGATCATCAGGTTTTCCGCGCGGTCCTTGGGGCAGCTCTGCAGTTCCTCGGCCAGGGCGCGGTCCTGCTCCGGGGTGCTGCCGCGTGGGCGGGTGCCCTTGATCGGGCGGGTTTCGGCCTGCCCATCCATGACCTTGATGAAACGCTCCGGTGACAGGCACAGCACTGCCTGGCCGGGAAACTCCAGGTAAGCGGCAAAGGGGGTGGGGCAGGCCTGGCGCAGACGTTGGTAGGCGCTCAGAGGGTCGCCCTGGCAGGGAGCCGAGAAACGCTGGGCCAGGTTGACCTGGTAGCAGTCGCCGTCACGGATGTAACGCTGGATACGCTCGAACGCCTGCAGGTAGGCCGCCTGCGTCTGCTCCGCACTGAACGGCTGCCGCAGGCCGAAGGCGCCGGGCTGCGGTGTGCTGTCGGCCAGGCGGGCGAGCAGGCGCGTCTGGTAGCTTTTGTCGACAATCGGATGGCAGACCAGCCAGCGCCGGCGCAGCTGGTTGTCACTGACCAGGCTCCAGCGGTAGATGCCCATTTGCAGGGTGGACAGACGGATATCGGCCCGGGCCTGCTCGGGCATGCGTTCCAGCGCCCGACCGAAGTCATAACTGACGAAACCCAGCGCGCCGGCGCCGAACGGTAGCTGCAGCTCCTCGGGCCAGCGGGCCGGGCCCAGTTCGGCCAGGGCCTGGCGTAGGCGCTCGATGGTCTGCCGGCCGGGTTCGTTCGGCTGCGGCTGCAGCAGCGCCGCCGGGTCCGCGACGAGGATGCTGTAGCGGCCCAGCGGGTCGCCGCTGGCGGCCGAGTCGAGCAGTACCGGATGGCCCAGGTCGCGAATGGCAAAAAGCCCTGGCAGCGGATCGGCCTGCCAGGGCAATTCGGTAATCTGGTAAGCGGTGGTCATGCGCTGGGTTCGGGCTCCGCCGGTGCCTCGTCTGCGCTGAGAAATACTGGTTTGCCGAAGTGCTTCTGGGAGAACGCCATGCGCTCTTCGACGGTTTCGGTGCGACCGGCTTTCTTCAGTTCGGCGATGTGCTTTTCCACGGTGTGGCAGCGGTGGGTCAGGCCGGCATCGTTGGCGATCTGGATGTTCAGGCCGGGGCGGGCGTTGAGTTCGAGGATCAGCGGGCCTTTCTTCTGGTCCAGCACCAGGTCCACGCCGATATAGCCCAGCCCGGACAGCTCGTAGCAGGCGGTGGCCAGGTGCATGAAACCGTCCCAGTCGGGCAACTGTACGCCGGCCACTTCGTTGGCGGTGTCCGGATGCTTGCTGATCTTGTTGTTCAGCCAGGTGCCTTTGAGAGTGACGCCAGTGGTCAGGTCCACTCCGACGCCGATGGCGCCCTGGTGCAGGTTGGCCTTGCCGCCGGACTGGCGGGTCGGCAGGCGCAGCATAGCCATCACCGGGTAGCCCATCAGCACTATGATGCGAATGTCCGGCACGCCCTCGTAACTGATGCTCTTGAAGATCGGGTCCGGTTTGACCCGGTATTCGATCAGCGCGCGGTCGCGGTGGCCGCCCAGGGAGTACAGCCCGGAGATGATATTGGACAGGTGGTGCTCGATCTCGTCGTGACTGACGATCTTGCCCGATACCGTGCGGTAGCGCCCTTCATAGCGGTCGCCGATCACCAGGATGCCATCACCGCCGGCGCCCTGGGCCGGCTTGATGACGAAGTCCTTGTGGTTCTCCACCAGCTTGCTGAACTTGCCGATGTCCTTCTCGGTATCGATGATGCCGTACAGGTCGGGCACGTTGATATTGGCGGTGATGGCTCGTTCCTTGGTCAGGATCTTGTCATCGACCACCGGATACAGGTGGCGCTTGTTGTACTTCAGCACATAGTCTGCGTTGCGCCGGTTGATGCCCATGACCCCATTGTCCCTGAGCGCTTTCCAGGTCTTCCAGAAAAACATGCGGCTCTCCTCAACCCTGTTTGGTCAGCGCCTTGAAGCGCATCAGTTCGGTGAGGCGATAGCCGCGGTAGCGACCCATGGCCAGCATGAAGCCCACCAGCACCAGCAGGATGGCCGGGAAGGTGAAGACGAAGTAGGTCAGTTCCGGGATGGTCATCAGCAGGTGCGACAGGGTAGCCGCGATCAGCGTGCCCAGGGCGACCTTGAAGGAGTGGCCACCGCCGCGCTCTTCCCAGTTGATCGACAGGCGCTCGATGGTCATGGTCAGGATCACCATCGGGAACAGCGACACCGACAGCGCGCGCTCGATGCCCAGCTTGTGGCTGAATAGGCTGATCACCGCGATGATGATCACCACGAAGGTCAGCACGATGGACAGGCGCGGCAGCATCTGCAGCTTGAGGTGTTCCAGATAGGAGCGCAGCGACAGGCCCAGGGCGGTGATCAGGGTGAACAGCACGATACCCCAGCCGACCTGGGTCTCGCGGAAGGCCAGGGCGATCAGTACCGGGGTGAAGGTGCCCAGGGTCTGGATGCCAATCAGGTTGCGCAGCACCAGGATCACCAGTACGCCGATCGGGATCATGATCATCACCTGGTAGACCTGCTGCGCCTGCAGCGGCAGGCCGTACAGCGAGTATTCGAGCAGCGCAGAGGGGCTGCTCTCGGTGGTCATCTTGGCCAGGCGCAGGGCGTTCATCTCGCTGTTGTTGACGGTGATGCTGACGCTGCCGTTACGTGCGCCTTCCAGTTGCAACATAGGCAGGTTGCCGGTCCACCAGACCAGGCGGTTTTCCGGAATGCCTTGTTGCCCGGTTTCCGGATGGAAATACAGCCAGCGCTCACCGTTGTGGCTGCGCAGCCAGAGTTCCGGCTCCTGGTTGGGGGTGGCTTCCAGGCGCACGGTATGCACCATCTCCAGCGGGATACGCGCGTTGGACAGCAGCACGTCGATCACCCGCGCCTTGTCCAGCGGAGTGCTTTGACCACCCAGCAGCAGGCGCACATTGTCATCGGTGATGTCATTGACCCGGCGGATGGTTTCGCTGATGAAGGTTTCGATGTCCGCCGAATGCTGGCGAATCGGGTTGATCAGCGCGTCGGCGGCAATCTGTTCGGGGCCGTTCAGGGCGATCGGCTGGCGCGGAGCCGGCGGCGGCGACTCGATGGCTTCGGCGCCATAGCGCTGGGTCAGCACCAGGCGGTAGTAGAGTGTCTGCGAGCCGCTGGCGCGACGAGCTGACCAGGTTACCCGGCGGTTGCCGTTCTGCTGGTTGACGCTGACGCCATAGTTGTTGGAGATGAAACTTTCATTGAGGCTGACGAACTTCTGGTTCAGCGGCGGGATGAACAGTTGCGCCTTGACCGGTACTCCGCTGGTGGCACGGAATTCGACTTTGGCATCCAGGCTCCAGATATCGTCGGTTTCATCCTCGCGTACGGGAATGTCGAGTACATATATCTGATAGCCGGTAATCAGCAGGCCCAGACTGACCATCAGGGCGATGAGGATTTTCAGATGCGTATTGATCGATTGCATAGTGTTCTCAGCTGCGGTTTGAGACAGCTGCTCCATTCCCTGGATGTGATGGAAAAGGCAGCGTTGGGCAGGCGGCATAGTAGCATGCCAAGCAGACCGGCACCCAGAGGCAGAAGTTCCCCCGAATGTTTATCAAAATATCAGCAGGGTCTGACGATTGTTGACAATCTGTGTTGAGAGTAGGCATTATCCCGCTCAACGACCTGCGTTTCGGGTTTCAATCTAATAAGGTTGTCGACAATTGGCTGATTCGAATAACGTGATTCCTGCTGCAACCTTGTCCGACGGGGCGTTTCAGCGTCTGCAGACGGCCATCGTCAAGGGCGAGATCTCGCCGGGTACACGCATCAGCGAACAGTTCCTGTCCACCACCTACGGTATCAGCCGCGGACCGTTGCGCGAGGCCATTCGTCGTCTGGAAGGGCGGCGCCTGGTGGTGCGGGTGCCGCATGCCGGGGTGCGCGTGGTCTCGCTGAGCTATGAGGAGCTGATCGAGCTGTATCATGTGCGCGAAGCACTGGAGGGCATGGCCTGCCGGCTGGCCGCGCAGAACATGACCGATGAGGAGATCGCCAATCTGCGCGATATCCTGGCTACCCATGAGCGCCATGCCGGACTCAAGGCCAACCAGTCCTACTATCAGCAGGAAGGCGACCTGGATATCCACTTCGTGATCATCCAGGGCAGCAAGAATCAGACCCTCAGCGACATGCTCTGCGGCGACCTGTACCACCTGGTGCGCATGTACCGCTACAAGTTCTCGTCCACGCCCAAGCGCCCGCAGCAGGCATTCGCCGAACACCACCGAATCATCGAAGCCATCGCCGATCGCGATGGTGAACTCGCGGAAATGCTGATGCGCCGTCATATCAGCGCATCTCGCCGCAATATCGAGCGTCGCATGCTGGAACAGCGTGACGCCAATACGTCCTCAGGAGGGAGCAATCAATGAACAAGACCCCAGGCCAACGTTTTCGTCAGGCGCTCGCGGAAGAACAACCCTTGCAGGTGATTGGCGCGATCAACGCCAACCACGCGCTGCTGGCCAAGCGTGCCGGCTTCAAGGCCATCTATCTGTCCGGTGGCGGTGTTGCCGCCGGTTCGCTGGGTCTGCCGGACCTGGGGATCAATACCCTGGAGGATGTGCTGATCGACGTGCGTCGCATCACCGATGTCTGCGACCTGCCGCTGCTGGTGGATATCGACACCGGCTTCGGCCCCAGTGCCTTCAATATCGAGCGCACGGTCAAGAGCCTGATCAAGGCCGGTGCCGCTGCCGCGCACATCGAGGACCAGGTCGGCGCCAAGCGCTGTGGTCACCGTCCGGGCAAGGAAATCGTCTCCACCGAGGAGATGGCTGACCGGGTCAAGGCCGCCGCCGATGCCAGGACCGATCCGGACTTCTTCCTGATCGCCCGTACCGACGCCATCCAGGCTGAAGGTGTGGAAGCGGCGCTGGAGCGTTGCAAGCGCTATGTCGAGGCCGGCGCCGATGCGATCTTCGCCGAGGCCGCCTACGATCTGCCGACCTACGAACTGTTCGTCAAGGAACTGAACGTGCCGATCCTGGCCAACATCACCGAGTTCGGTGCCACGCCGCTGTTCACTCGTGAAGAGCTGGCTTCGGTGGGTGTCGCCATTCAGCTGTACCCGCTGTCGGCGTTCCGCGCGGCGAACAAGGCGGCGGAGAATGTCTACAACGCGATCCGCACCGAAGGCCATCAGCAGAATGTCATCGAGACCATGCAGACTCGCATGGAGCTGTATGACCGCATCGGCTACCACGCCTTCGAGCAGAAGCTGGACGCGCTGTTTGCCGCCGGCAAGAAGTGAACCACTGAAGACAATAAAAGCACCCGACCGGGTCCAAGTGAGGAGAACGCCATGAGCGCCAACGAATCGACCACCCCGACCTTCAAGCCGAAGAAATCCGTTGCCCTGAGCGGCACCGCCGCCGGTAATACCGCCCTGTGCACCGTGGGTCGCAGCGGTAACGATCTGCACTACCGTGGCTATGACATCCTGGATGTGGCCACCACCTGCGAGTTCGAGGAAATCGCCCATCTGCTGGTACACGGCAAACTGCCAACCGTCGCCGAACTGGCTGCCTACAAGGCCAAGCTCAAAGCCCTGCGCGGCCTGCCCGCGGCGGTGATGACTGCCCTGGAACAGCTGCCGCCGTCCGCCCACCCGATGGATGTGATGCGTACCGGTGTATCGGTACTGGGCTGCCTGACCCCGGAGAAGGATGACCACAACCATCCGGGTGCGCGGGATATCGCCGACAAGCTGATGGCCTCGCTGGGCTCCATGCTGCTGTACTGGTACCACTACAGCCACAACGGCAAGTGCATCGATGTGGAAACCGACGATGACTCCATCGGCGGTCACTTCCTGCACCTGTTGCACGGCGAGAAGCCGCGCGAGTCCTGGGTGCGTGCGATGCACACCTCGCTGAACCTGTATGCCGAGCACGAGTTCAACGCCTCGACCTTCACCAGTCGGGTGATCGCCGGTACCGGTTCCGACATGTACTCCTGCATCGCCGGCGCCATCGGCGCGCTGCGCGGGCCCAAGCATGGCGGCGCCAACGAGGTCGCCTTCGAGATCCAGAAGCGCTACGACAATCCGGACGAGGCGGAAGCCGATATCCGTGCCCGGGTCGAGAAGAAGGAAGTGGTCATCGGCTTCGGTCACCCGGTCTACACCGTCTCCGATCCGCGCAACCAAGTGATCAAGCAGGTCGCCGAGGAGCTGTCCCAGGAGCAGGGCAATACCAAGATGTATGACATCGCCGAGCGCCTGGAAAGCACCATGTGGGAAATCAAGAAGATGTTCCCCAACCTCGACTGGTTCAGCGCCGTGAGCTACCACATGATGGGCGTACCCACCGCGATGTTCACCCCGCTGTTCGTGATTGCCCGCACTGCCGGCTGGTCGGCGCACGTCATCGAACAGCGCATCGACGGCAAGATCATCCGCCCGAGCGCCAACTATGTCGGGCCGGAAGATCTGCAGTTCGTGGCGTTGAAGGATCGCAAGTAATTATTTGGGGACTCGCTCCCCCTCTCCCCAACCCCTCTCCCGCAAGGGGAGAGGGGCTTTGGACCGTGCATGCTGTTGAGCAGTTGCACGGCCTGCTCCCTCTCCCTTGACGGGAGAGGGCTGGGGAGAGGGTGAGACAGGCTCCGACCAAAACACAGGCTCGACCATGAATACCCAATACCGTGAAAACCTGCCAGGCACTGACCTGGACTACTACAACGCCCCCGCCGCCGTGGATGCCATCCAGCCTGGCGCCTGGGCCAAATTGCCCTATACCTCGCGGGTGCTGGCCGAGCAGCTGGTGCGCCGCTGCGATCCCGCGGCGCTGACCGATTCGCTGAAGCAGTTGATCGAACGCAAGCGCGACCTGGACTTCCCCTGGTACCCGGCGCGGGTGGTCTGCCATGACATTCTCGGTCAGACCGCACTGGTCGATCTGGCCGGCCTGCGTGACGCCATCGCCGAGCAGGGTGGGGACCCGTCGCTGGTCAACCCGGTGGTGCCGACCCAGCTGATCGTCGACCACTCGCTGGCCGTCGAGCACGCCGGCTTCGAGGCGGATGCCTTCGAGAAGAACCGCGCCATCGAGGACCGCCGTAACGAGGACCGCTTCCACTTCATCGAGTGGACCAAGACCGCGTTCAAGAACGTCGACGTGATCCCCGCCGGCAACGGCATCATGCACCAGATCAACCTGGAGAAGATGAGCCCGGTGATCCAGGCCCGCGATGGCGTGGCCTTCCCGGATACCTGCGTGGGTACCGACTCGCACACCCCGCACGTCGATGCACTGGGCGTGATCGCCATCGGTGTCGGCGGTCTGGAAGCCGAGACCGTGATGCTCGGTCGTCCCTCCATGATGCGCCTGCCCGACATCGTCGGCGTCAAGCTGACCGGCAAACGCCAGCCGGGTATCACCGCCACCGATATCGTGCTGGCGCTGACCGAGTTCCTGCGCCAGGAGCGGGTGGTGGGTGCCTATGTCGAGTTCTTCGGTGAAGGTGCCGACAGCCTGACCATCGGCGACCGTGCGACCATCTCCAACATGTGCCCGGAGTACGGTGCCACCGCAGCGATGTTCTACATCGATGGTCAGACCATCGACTATCTGAAGCTGACCGGCCGCGAGCCGGAGCAGGTCGCGCTGGTCGAGCAGTATGCCAAACAGCTGGGCCTGTGGAGCAGTGCGCTGACCACTGCCGAGTACGAGCGAGTGCTGGAGTTCGACCTGTCCAGCGTGGTGCGCAACCTGGCTGGCCCGTCTAACCCGCATCGCCGCCTGCCGACCTCGGCGCTGGCCGAGCGTGGCATCGCCGACGAAGCCAAGCTGGAAGCCGGCCGGGCAGAGGAGGCCGAAGGCCTGATGCCCGATGGCGCGGTGATCATCGCCGCGATCACCAGCTGCACCAACACCTCCAACCCGCGCAACGTGGTCGCCGCCGGCCTGGTGGCGAAGAAGGCCAACGAGCTGGGCCTGGTGCGCAAGCCCTGGGTCAAGACCTCCTTCGCTCCGGGCTCCAAGGTTGCCCGCCTGTACCTGGAAGAGGCCGGACTGCTGCCGGAGCTGGAGAAGCTCGGCTTCGGTATCGTCGCCTATGCCTGCACCACCTGTAACGGCATGTCCGGCGCGCTGGACCCGCTGATCCAGCAGGAAATCATCGACCGCGACCTGTACGCTACCGCGGTGCTGTCCGGTAACCGCAACTTCGATGGCCGCATCCATCCCTACGCCAAGCAGGCGTTCCTCGCCTCGCCGCCGCTGGTGGTGGCCTACGCCATTGCCGGTACCGTGCGCTTCGATATCGAGCAGGACGTGCTGGCCCGCGACCAGAACGGCAACCCGGTGACCCTGAAGGACCTGTGGCCGAGCGACGAGGAAATCGACGCCATCGTCGCTTCCAGCGTCAAACCCGAGCAGTTCAAGCAGGTGTACATCCCGATGTTCGACCTGGGCACCATCCAGGAAGCGGAAAGCCCGCTGTACGACTGGCGGCCGATGTCCACCTATATCCGTCGTCCGCCGTACTGGGAAGGCGCCCTGGCCGGTGAGCGCACGCTCAAGGGCATGCGCCCGCTGGCGATCCTGCCGGACAACATCACCACCGACCACCTGTCGCCATCCAACGCCATCCTGATGGACAGCGCCGCCGGTGAATACCTGCACAAGATGGGCCTGCCGGAGGAGGACTTCAACTCCTACGCCACCCACCGCGGCGACCACCTGACCGCCCAGCGCGCCACCTTCGCCAACCCGAAATTGTTCAACGAGATGGTGTTGAACGACGACGGTAGCGTGAAGCAGGGCTCACTGGCCCGGGTCGAGCCGGAAGGCGAGGTGATGCGCATGTGGGAAGCCATCGAAACCTACATGAACCGCAAGCAGCCGCTGATCATCGTCGCCGGTGCCGACTACGGCCAGGGCTCCAGCCGCGACTGGGCGGCCAAGGGCGTGCGCCTGGCCGGTGTGGAAGCGATCGCCGCCGAAGGCTTCGAGCGCATCCACCGCACCAACCTGATCGGCATGGGCGTGTTGCCGCTGGAGTTCAAGCCGGGCACCACCCGCAAGACCCTGGGGCTGGATGGTACCGAGACCTATGATGTGGTGGGTACCCCGGCGCCGCGCGCCGAGTTGACGCTGGTGATCAATCGTCAGAACGGCGAGCGGGTCGAGGTGCCGATGACCTGCCGACTGGACAGTGACGAGGAAGTCACCGTGTACGAGGCGGGTGGGGTGCTGCAGCGGTTTGCTCAGGACTTCCTGGAAGGGAAGGTGTAGAACCCGGCCCACCCTCTCCCCCCGGCCCCTCTCCCGTAAAGGGAGAGGGGGGCTGTCTCCTGACACTTTGGTGAATTGGTTCGCTTTCCAGTGCTCAGAGAGGTGACTCCCTGGTTGATCGGTTGCACGATCAAGCCCCCTCTCCCCTGGCGGGAGAGGGCTGGGGAGATGGGGAGCAATGGACCAAAAAAAATTCACCAAACAGCTACGCCGCAATATGACCGACGCTGAAAAGCTGCTCTGGCGTCACCTGCGGGCGCATCGTCTGGCGGAACAGAAATTCCGGCGTCAGCAACCGCTGGGGCCTTATGTGGTGGATTTTGTGCACTTCGCTGCGCGGTTGATTGTCGAGGCGGATGGCGGGCAACACAACGCCATCGCGCATGATGCGCAGCGCGATGCATGGTTGAAGGCGCAGGGCTTTCGGGTTCTGCGGTTCTGGAATAACGAGATACTGCTGAACACGGATGAGGTGTTGGCGGTGATATTTGAGGCGGTGGGTGGTTCCCCCTCTCCCCCGGCCCCTCTCCCGCGAGGGGAGAGGGGTGACTAGGGCCGAAGTGGCTATGTACTCCTGTCCCTTATGGTGTCGGGTGTGGTTATAGCTGCAGAGCATGTGTGGCCAGGCTGCTTCTTCCTTGATGGGAGAAGGGCAAATGCTGAATTGGCTATATACACCCTGAATGTCAGGCAAGGGTTATAGCTATGGAGCAGGCACGGCCAGGCTCTCTCTTCCAGCAAGAGGGAGCAGTCCGAGCCAGGTTGCAGTAATAATGCAGCGGTTCAGGCTCAGTCACCCCTCTCCCCTCGCGGGAGAGGGGCCGGGGGAGAGGGGGCCGCTCCTTCAGGAGTACTACAACATGACCCAGGCAACACAAATCAGAGTCCCCGCCACCTACATGCGTGGCGGCACCAGCAAGGGCGTTTTCTTCCGCCTGCAAGACCTGCCGGCATCCTGCCAGGCGCCGGGCGAGGCGCGGGATCGGCTGTTCATGCGGGTGATCGGCAGTCCCGACCCCTACGCCGCGCACATCGACGGCATGGGCGGCGCAACCTCCAGCACCAGCAAATGTGTGATCCTGTCGAAAAGCAGCCAGCCTGAGCACGACGTCGACTACCTCTATGGCCAGGTGTCGATCGACAGCCCCTTCGTCGACTGGAGCGGCAACTGCGGCAACCTGTCCACCGCGGCCGGTGCCTTTGCCATCCATGCCGGGCTGGTCGATCCAGCGCGTATTCCCGAGAACGGCGTATGCACAGTGCGTGTGTGGCAGGCCAATATCGGCAAGACCATCATTGCCCAGGTTCCGGTGACCAATGGCCAGGTGCAGGAACTGGGTGATTTCGAGCTGGACGGGGTGACCTTCCCGGCGGCCGAGATCGTGCTGGAGTTTCTCGATCCGTCCGATGATGGCGAGGAGGGCGGCTCGATGTTCCCCACCGGCAACCTGGTCGATGACCTTGAGGTGCCGGGCATCGGCACGCTGAAGGCGACCATGATCACCGCCGGTATCCCGACGGTGTTCGTCAATGCCGAGGACATCGGCTACCAGGGCACCGAGCTGCGTGAGGACATCAACGGCGATGCCGAGGCGCTGGCGCGCTTCGAGGCGATCCGCGTTGCCGGGGCGTTGCGCATGGGGCTGATCAGCAAGCCGGAGGAAGCTGCCAAGCGCCAGCATACGCCGAAGATCGCCTTCGTCTCCCGGCCCAAGGACTACCGGGCCTCCAGCGGCAAGCAGATCCAGGCCGGTGAGGTCGACCTGCTGGTGCGTGCACTGTCCATGGGCAAGCTGCATCACGCCATGATGGGTACCGCTGCGGTGGCGATCGGCACCGCAGCGGCGATTCCCGGCACTCTGGTCAACCAGGCCGCTGGCGGCGGTGAGCGAGAGGCGGTGCGTTTCGGGCATCCGTCCGGGACCCTGCGGGTGGGTGCCGAGGCGCGGCAGGTGAATGGCGAATGGCAGGTGACCAAGGCGATCATGAGTCGCAGCGCGCGGATTCTCATGGAAGGCTGGGTGCGCGTGCCGGGCGATACCGTCTGAGGCGCGACAGCTCACGCAAAGGCCCTGCCAGATTCGTTCGGCGGGGCCTTTTACGTCCTGGGCGGTGCCGATCCAGGAACAATCGTGCCGATCACATTTGAACTGACCCGGGGATTTACCCTAACCTGCACTCCACATCCTGAAACCCGTGTTCATATCGAGTGGAGAGCAATAATGGATCTGAATCTAGCCGGTAAGCGTGCCCTGGTCGGCGGGGCCAGCCAGGGCTTGGGCGCCGCCTGTGCCCGGCAGCTGGCCTTGCAGGGGGCGGAGGTCATCGCGCTGGCGCGCAGCGAGGACAAGCTCGCGGAGCTGGTCGCGCAACTGCCTGCGGCCGAGGGCCAGAAGCATGGCTACATCTGTGTCGACTCCACCGATCTGCCGGCGCTGACGGTAGCGCTGCAGACGGAGATCGAACAGGGTGGCGCTATTGCTGTGTGGCTCAACAATACCGGCGGCCCGGCGCCCGGGCCGGCGCACCTGGCGGCGCCGGAAAGCTATGCCATCGCCTTCCAGCAGCACCTGTTGAGCAGCCAGACGATCCTGCAGTTGCTGCTGCCGGGCATGCGTGAGTTCGGCTATGGGCGCATCATCAATGTGCTGTCGACCTCGGTGAAGGGGCCGTTGCCCAATCTGGGGGTGTCCAACAGCATTCGCGCAGCCATGGCCAACTGGGCCAAGACACTGGCCAATGAGCTGGCGGCCAGCGGTATCACGGTGAATAACGTATTGCCGGGCCTGACCCGTACCGCGCGCCTGGAAAGCCTGGTGGCCTATCGTGCGCAGGCGGCCGGCAAGACCGGACAGGAGGCCGAGCAGGAGCTGTTGCAGAGCATTCCGGCCCGGCGCTTCGCCGAGCCGGAGGAGTTCGCCAACGCGGTGGGCTTTCTCGCATCACCGGCAGCAGCCTTCATCAACGGCATCAACCTGCCGGTCGATGGCGGGGCCACCGCCAGTCTGTAACGGGAAGGGGAAAGCAGCCAGCCGGGTGCTGGCTGCCCACGCCTGTATCAGCTGTGCAGCTTCTCGCAGGCGATGAGGGTGTTTTCCAGCAGGCAGGCGCGGGTCATCGGGCCGACACCGCCGGGAACCGGGGTGATCCAGGCTGCCCGCTCGGCGGCGGCGTCGAAGTCCACGTCGCCACGCAGACGGCCGTCTTCCATGCGGTTTATACCGACATCGATGACGATGGCGCCGGGCTTGATCCACTCGCCCTTGACCAGGCCGGGTTTGCCGACGGCCACCACCACCAGGTCGGAGCGGCGCACATGCTGTTCCAGATCATTGGTGAAGCGGTGTGCCACTGTGGTGGTGCAGCCGGCCAGCAGCAGTTCCAGAGCCATTGGTCGTCCGACGATATTGGAGGCGCCGACCACGGTGGCATTCAACCCATAAGGGCTGACGCCCGTGCTTTTCAGCAGGCGGATGATGCCCAGTGGCGTGCACGGGCGCAGCAACGGCATGCGCTGGGCCAGGCGACCGATATTGTAGGGGTGGAAGCCGTCGACGTCCTTGTCCGGGCGAATCCGTTCCAGCAGCAGCGAGGAGTCCAGGTGGGCCGGGAGTGGCAGCTGGACCAGAATACCGTCGACGGTTGGGTCTTCATTGAGCTGATCGATCAGGTTGAGCAGGTCTTCCTGGCTGGTGTCGGCCGGCAGGTCGTGCGAGCTGGAGATGAAACCGACCTCCTCGCAGTCCTTGCGCTTGTGCGCCACATAGACCTGAGAGGCGGGGTCGCTACCCACCAGAATGACAGCAAGGCCTGGAATGCGCAGGCCTTGCTGTTTGCGTTGGGCGACCTTGTCGGCGATCTCGCGCCGGAGATTGGCGGCAATCTGTTTGCCATCGATCAGTTGGGCTTTCATGATGTTCCTGGGCAGTACATGGAATGGGGCGATTGTCGCATGTGACGGGGCTTTGGCAAAAGGGCGTGGGCGGGCGGATTCTTAACTTACTCAAATATTTGAAAAAAATGCTAATTCATCGTTGACGGGGAGGTGGGGGCTGAGTATTATTCGCCCCGCTTCACAAACACAACGAAGTCGGTTTGGAAGGCGATCAGGCTCCAGCATTTCAAGCCTTCGGGATTGAACATGTGCAAGGCGCCCGTAGCTCAGCTGGATAGAGCATCCGCCTTCTAAGCGGATGGTCGCAGGTTCGAGTCCTGCCGGGCGCGCCACGCGCACAATGGTATGATTCGACGAAGATGTGTTAGTGTTGCTGCTGTAATGGTGGGCGTAGCTCAGTCGGTAGAGCACAGGATTGTGGCTCCTGGTGTCGTGGGTTCGATCCCCATCGTCCACCCCATTTCAGCGAAAACGCCAGGCCTAGCCTGGCGTTTTCGTATCTGAAACCGATTTGCGGATGTGGTGGAATTGGTAGACACACCAGATTTAGGTTCTGGCGCCGCGAGGTGTGGGAGTTCGAGTCTCCCCATCCGCACCAATATCGGCTTTCAAGTCCTCCCGTAAAATCTTGAGTTATATGTCCAAGGCCCTGATTGGCTATCGGAGGCCCTATGTGGGAAGTGTCCGGTTATCTCGGTCTGTTTCTCAGTTCTTTCATCGCTGCCACTTTCCTGCCCATGCAGTCGGAGGCGGTGCTGGTGGCGCTGCTGCTGGCCGGCAAGCTGCCGGTAATGACGTTGCTCGTGGTAGCGTCGGTGGGGAATGTGCTTGGGTCGGTGGTAAATTGGCTGCTGGGGCGCTATGTCGAGCGCTGGCGGGACCGGCGCTGGTTTCCGGTGCCGGCCGACAAGTTGCAGAAGGCCCAGGTTGCCTATCAGCGTTACGGCTACTGGTCGCTGTTGTTGAGCTGGGTGCCGGTCATTGGCGATCCGCTCACCCTGGCGGCGGGCGTCATGCGTGAGCCATTCTGGCGTTTTCTGCTGATGGTTACGCTGGCCAAGACCGGACGCTACCTGGTGCTGACGATGATCACGCTCAACTGGCTCTAGTCGAGCCTGCCTGCGGGCTCAGGGCACCATGCGGGAGAACAGGCGAGTCGCCATCAGGCCGGCCGGTGTGAAGTGCTGCGCCGGTGCCATCAGCTCGATCAGGCGCTGGGTTCTGGCTGGTTCGGGCAGGGTTTGCAGTTGTTGCTGCAGCAGGTGCTGTTCCGAGTTGAAGTCTCCCGTCGGGGTGGGGTGTTTCCTGGCGTTTCTTCGACCGGCAAATCTCCTTGCCGTAGAAGGCCGGGCTGACTCCTGCCATTCGCCGGCGATCCAGTCATGCAGCAGTTGCAGCTCATACCGGCTGAACACGCCGAACATGGGCGCGCGATCGGCCTGTATCAGTTGCCAGAAACGACTGTCAGCCGGGTTCTGATGGCGGCGAATCCAGCCGCGTTGCTGCAGCGCATTGAGAAAGTCGCCGATCTGGCCGCTGTTGGCCAGCCACTCGTTGACCATGCGCCCCTCGATGCGGCAGTGGTCGGAGTGCAGGTGGCGGGCGATCCGGGCTTTATGCTCGAGGACCCGGTGCAGCTCCTGCTCCAGCTTGAATCCGGCGATGGCTGCTGCCGAGGACAGTCCCAGTTCATTCAGTTGATAACCGCGCTTTACCCGCTCGTAGTATGCCTGGCGATCGCCTGCGACTGGCAGGTTGTCCAGTACGGCCCGGGCGGCCTTGCGTGCATGGCCGGTGGCGGCATTGTCGATGGTCACATGCAGCTGGAAATAGTAGGGATCGATATTCAGCTCGCCGAGCTCGTAGGTGGTGATCAGCAGGTGCAGGGGCAGTTGCTCGTAGCCCAGGTTGTAGCCGATCAGCTCCGGCAGGAATTCCGTCGCCAGGCGGGCCAGGGCGAGCTGCTGGGCGCCCTGTACGAAATGTGCGGCAGACAGTGGGGCGGTATCGTCGATGTCATGGCTGGCGAGCAGCTGCTTGTAGAGTAGCACGTGGTTCTGGCTCGCCTCGCCATCGCCGAGTTCTTCCAGATAGGTGCGTACCAGGGTGTGCAAGCGCCAGTCCTGCCAGTGGGGCAGCACGCCATACAGCCATGCGCCGTCCACCAGTTTGGTCGGGGCGACCTGGCGCAGGAAATACAGCGCGTGCGCGCGATTGCTGAAGAAGCGCCGTGGTTGGCCTTGCCTGCGGCTCGCCAGATAGTCCCGGTAGTCCCGGGCGGTATGCGTGTGCCGGGTGACAACCCACTCGTCCAGCTGTTGGGGAGTGGCGGGGAGGTCGCAGGGGAGGGTTGCCGCCTGTTGCAGCTGCCCGCGCATAAAATGTCGGGCGCTGCTGAGGTGCTGCTGCGGTGCCTGCAGCAGGCCATGATACAAGGCGGCCAGGTCGGCTTGCAGGTCGGGAGTTGCAAGGCGCTGGATTGGCGTACTCAGCATGGTCATGGCTCCATTTCCTGTTCGCGGCTGCTCGGCGTGATTTCGCCGTTGCTAGATATTACGAGCCAGGACGGGAGCAAAGATTCAATGAATAGGCTGGTAGGGGCATGGCTGGTGCTGGAGCCGTCTATGCCGGCCATGTGCGACAACCGTGGGAAAAACTCTATGTCTAAGGCGTGTCGGGATGATGACTTCCGCTGCGTGAGCGACTAGAATGTCCGCCTTTTATTTATTCACATACATTGTCTGTTCAACGAGGACTCTACATGCAAGTTTCGGTTGAAACCATCTCCGGTCTTGAGCGCCGTATGACTGTCGGCATTCCTGCCGAGCGCATCGAAAATGAAGTCAACAAGCGCCTGCAGCAGACAGCTAGCCGTGCACGTGTTGATGGTTTCCGTCCGGGCAAGGTGCCGATGAGCGTGATTCGCAAGCGCTTTGGTGCATCCGCACGTCAGGAAGTCATCGGCGAAGTCATCCAGTCTTCGTTCTATGAAGCAGTCGTTCAGGAAAAGCTGAACCCGGCTGGCGCGCCGAGCGTCGAGCCCAAGTCGCTCGACGAAGGCAAGGATTTCGAATATACCGCCACTTTCGAAGTGTACCCGGAAGTGACCCTGGGCGACTTCTCGCAGATCGCCGTAGAGCGCATCGATGCCGAAGTGACCGACGCCGATCTGGAAAACATGCTGGAAATCCTGCGCAAGCAGCACACCAGCTATGAAGCCGTAGAGCGTGCCGCCGAGAACGACGATCAACTGACCATCGACTTCACCGGTCGCATCGACGGCGAAGCCTTCCAGGGCGGCACCGCCAGCAACAGCAAGCTGGTGCTGGGCTCCGGTCGCATGATCCCCGGTTTCGAGGATGGCTTGGTCGGCGCCAAGGCAGGCGAAACCCGTACTGTCAGCGTCACCTTCCCCGAGGACTATCAGAACCTGGAACTGGCCGGCAAGGCCGCCGAGTTCGAGATCATCGTCCACGAAGTGGCTGCTGCCCAGCTGCCCGAGCTGAATGATGAATTCTTCGCCCGCTTCGGTGTGGAAGAGGGTGGTGTCGAAGGCTTCCGCGCCGAAGTGCGCAAGAACATGGAGCGCGAGCTGCGCCAGGCAATCAAGTCCAAGACCAAGAACCAGGTCATGGATGGCCTGCTGAGCACCAATGAGATCGAGGTGCCCAAGGCGCTGATCAGCAGCGAGATCGATCGTCTGCGCGTCCAGGCTGTGCAGCAGTTCGGTGGTGCCAACATCGATCCGAGCCAACTGCCGGCGGAACTGTTTGAAGAGCAGGCCAAGCGTCGTGTGAGCCTGGGTCTGATCGTCGCCGAGATCGTCAAGCAGAACGAGATCAAGCCGGACAACGACCGTGTTCGCGCGATGATCGAGGATCTGGCCTCGGCCTACCAGGAGCCCGAGCAGGTGGTGAACTGGTACATGCAGAACGAGCAACAGCTGGCCGAGATCCAGTCGGTTGTGCTGGAAGAGCAAGTCGTGGATACTGTGCTGCAGCAGGCCAAGGTGACCGACAAGCAGGTTGCCTACGAAGAGGCAGTCAAGCCGGCTCAACCCGCCCAGGCTGACGACGAAGCGCAGAGCAGCACAGACGAATAATCCTCGCTGATGTTACGCAGTGCATTGAGCCAGCCTTCGGGCTGGCTCATGTGTTTATGCAGGCGACAGGCAAATTGGAGTGACACCAGAGCATGATTCATAACAGCTATACCGGGTTACCGCCGGAAATCCAGGCCGCAGGCGGCCTTGTGCCCATGGTCGTCGAACAGTCGGCACGGGGTGAGCGTTCCTATGACATCTATTCGCGTCTGCTCAAGGAGCGGGTGATCTTCCTGGTCGGTCAGGTAGAAGACTACATGGCCAATCTGGTGGTGGCGCAGTTGCTGTTCCTGGAGTCGGAGAACCCGGACAAGGACATTCACCTGTACATCAACTCGCCCGGTGGTTCGGTGACCGCCGGCATGGCGATCTACGACACCATGCAGTTCATCAAGCCCAACGTCAGTACCCTGTGCATCGGTCAGGCGTGCAGCATGGGCGCCTTCCTGCTGGCCGGTGGTGCTGCCGGCAAGCGCTTCGCACTGCCGCATTCGCGGGTGATGATCCACCAGCCGCTTGGTGGTTTCCAGGGCCAGGCCTCGGATATCGAGATCCATGCCCGGGAAATCCTCTACATTCGTGAGCGCCTGAACAAGGTGCTGGCCCACCACACCGGCCAGCCGCTGGACGTGATCGCCCGCGATACCGATCGTGACCGTTTCATGAGCGCCTCCGAAGCGGTGGAATACGGTCTGATCGACCAGATGCTGGAAAGCCGTCCGAGCGCCGAATGACGCCCTGACGCACCGGTTCAACGGCCCGGGCAATAGCCCGGGTTCTTCCATGTTCCTACGGCCAGACAGGCATTGCCGGTACGGGCTGGATGGATTGCACTTGCAAAGAGGCTTGGCAGCCCTCATCTTTGTCCAAAGAGTGATCTGCAAGCAGGGGTTTTAGATGACAGATATGACTGGGAAGGGTGACGACAACGGCAAACTGCTGTATTGCTCCTTCTGCGGCAAGAGCCAGCATGAAGTGCGCAAGCTGATTGCCGGCCCCTCCGTATTTATTTGTGACGAGTGTGTCGATCTGTGTAACGACATCATTCGTGAAGAGGTGCAGGAAAGCCAGAGCGACAGCGGTGAGCAGAAGCTGCCTTCGCCCATGGAGATCTGTGGCATCCTCGACCAGTACGTGATTGGCCAACAACAGGCCAAGAAAGTACTGTCGGTGGCGGTATACAACCACTACAAGCGACTCAACCAGCGTGAAGGCAAGGATGACGTCGAGCTGGGCAAGAGCAATATCCTGGTCATAGGTCCGACCGGTTCGGGCAAGACCCTGCTGGCCGAAACCCTGGCGCGATTGCTGAACGTGCCGTTCACCATCGCCGACGCCACCACGCTGACCGAGGCCGGTTACGTCGGTGAGGATGTCGAGAACATCATCCAGAAGCTGCTGCAGAAGTGCGACTACGATGTGGAAAAGGCCCAGATGGGTATCGTCTACATCGACGAGATCGACAAGATCTCGCGCAAGTCCGACAACCCGTCGATCACCCGTGATGTCTCGGGCGAGGGCGTGCAGCAGGCGCTGCTGAAGCTGATCGAGGGCACCGTGGCCTCGGTTCCGCCGCAGGGTGGGCGCAAGCATCCGCAGCAGGAGTTCCTGCAGGTCGATACGCGCAACATCCTGTTCATCTGCGGTGGTGCCTTCGCCGGTCTGGAGAAAGTCATCCGCGACCGTTCCGAGAAGAGCGGCATCGGCTTCAATGCCAGCGTGCGCAGCAAGGATGGCGGCAAGAAGATCGGCGAAACCCTGATGGACGTCGAGCCGGATGATCTGGTGCGTTTTGGCCTGATTCCCGAGTTCGTCGGTCGTCTGCCGGTGATCGCGACGCTGGCCGAGCTGGACGAGGATGCATTGATCCAGATCCTTACTGAGCCGAAGAACTCGCTGACCAAGCAGTATGCCCGGCTGTTCGAGATGGAAGGGGTGGAGCTGGAGTTCCGTACCGATGCACTGAAAGCGATCGCCCAGCGTGCGCTCAAGCGCAAGACCGGTGCCCGTGGCCTGCGTTCCATCCTGGAAAGCGTGTTGCTGGACACCATGTACGAGATCCCCTCGGCCGAGCACGTCAGCAAGGTGGTGATCGACGAGAATGTCATCAATGGCAGCGCCAAGCCGCTGTTGATGTACGAGTCCGTCGAGCAACCGCCCAAGGTCATGCCCGAGGACTGAGCTGTTCCCCGCGCCGCCGTTTCCGGCGGCGCGGTTCCCTTCGCTGGTTCATCAACCGGCCTGTACGGCAACATTCGCTGCCAAATGCATCTTGTAATTTGATCCCCGCGCCCTCATCTTGACTGCATGAGTGTTTTCAATTCCGGGTGCGGCCTGTGGCTGTGCCCCCTTGCGAGCGAGCCCAAAGCATGACGACTCCCAGCGCTTTTCCGCTACTGCCACTGCGTGATGTGGTGGTGTACCCCCACATGGTCATTCCCTTGTTCGTTGGTCGCAACAAGTCCATCGAGGCCCTGGAGGCCGCGATGGTCGGTGACAAGCAGGTGCTGCTGCTGACCCAGCGCAACCCGGCGGACGACGACCCGGCGCCCGCTGCGCTGTACGGCCTGGGCACCATGGCAACCATACTGCAGCTGCTGAAGCTGCCCGACGGTACGGTCAAGGTCCTGGTCGAGGGTGAGCAACGGGCCCGTGTCGAGCATATCGAGGAGATGGACGGCTACCAGCAGGCCAGCGTGTCGCTGATCGACGAGGCGCCGCTGGACGAGCGCGAGGCCGAGGTGCTGGTGCGCACGCTGATGAGCCAGTTCGAGCAGTTCGTCAATCTGGGCAAGAAAATTCCCGCCGAGGCCGTCAGTTCGCTGGCGGGCATCGATGATCCGCGGCGCCTGGTCGATACCATGGCCGCGCACCTGAATCTCAAGGTCGAGCAGAAGCAGGCGATCCTGGAGATCACCTCGCTGCGTGAACGGGTCGAGCATGTGCTGGGCGTGCTGGATACCGAGATCGATCTGCTGCAGGTGGAGAAGCGCATCCGTGGCCGGGTCAAGAAGCAGATGGAGCGCAGCCAGCGCGAGTACTATCTGAACGAACAGATGAAGGCCATCCAGAAGGAAATGGGCGGTCTCGACGAGGGTGGCAGCGAGCTGGACGAGCTGCAGCGCCGGATTGAGGACGTCGGCATGAGCAAGGAAGCGAAGGACAAGGCCACCACCGAGCTGAACAAGCTGAAGATGATGTCGCCGATGTCCGCCGAGGCCACTGTGGTGCGTTCCTATATCGAGTGGCTGTGCAACGTGCCGTGGAACAAGTCCAGCCGGGTACGGCATGATCTCAAGCATGCGGAGAAGGTACTGGAGAGCGATCACTACGGCCTGGAAGAGGTCAAGGAACGCATCATTGAGTATCTCGCCGTGCAGAAGCGCGTGCGCAAGCTCAAGGGGCCTGTGCTGTGCCTGGTCGGGCCGCCCGGCGTGGGCAAGACCTCGCTGGGTGAGTCCCTGGCGCGGGCGACCAACCGCAAGTTCGTACGCATGGCCCTGGGTGGCGTGCGCGACGAGGCGGAAATCCGTGGCCACCGCCGTACCTATATCGGCTCGCTGCCGGGCAAGCTGATCCAGAAGATGAGTAAGGTCGGGGTGAAGAACCCGCTGTTCCTGCTCGATGAGATCGACAAGATGGGCCAGGACATGCGTGGTGATCCGTCCTCGGCGCTGCTCGAGGTGCTGGACCCGGAACAGAACCACGCCTTCAGCGACCACTATCTGGAAGTGGACTATGATCTGTCGGATGTCATGTTCATCTGCACTTCCAACTCGATGAATATCCCGGCGCCGCTGCTCGACCGCATGGAGGTCATCCGGATTCCGGGCTACACCGAGGATGAGAAGATCAATATCGCCCAGCGTTACCTGGTGCCCAAGCAGATCAGGAACAACGGCCTGAAGCCGGATGAGCTGACCTTCAGCACCGAGTCGCTGCGCGACCTGATCCGCTATTACACCCGCGAGGCCGGCGTGCGCGGCCTGGAACGCCAGATCGCCAAGGTCTGCCGCAAGGTGGTGCGTGAGCACGCCGAGCAGGTGAAAAGCAACTCGGTGGTGGTCGATGCTGCGTTGCTGGAGCAGCACCTGGGTGTGCACAAGTTCAAGTACGGGCTGGCCGAGGAGGCCGACCAGATCGGCCAGGTCACCGGGCTGGCCTGGACTCAGGTCGGTGGTGAGCTGCTGAGCATCGAGGCGGCGGTGATGCCGGGCAAGGGTCGGCAGATCAAGACCGGCTCGCTGGGTGACGTGATGCAGGAGTCGATCAGTGCGGCGCTGACCGTGGTGCGCAGTCGGGCAGCCAGCCTGGGGATTACCAGCGACTTCCATGAGAAGCACGACATCCATATCCACGTGCCCGAGGGCGCCACGCCGAAGGACGGCCCCAGTGCCGGTATCGGTATGTGCACGGCCCTGGTCTCGGCGCTGAGCAGGATTCCGGTACGGGCCGATGTGGCCATGACCGGGGAAATCACTCTGCGTGGCCAGGTACTGCCGATCGGTGGTCTCAAGGAAAAACTGCTGGCGGCGCACCGTGGCGGCATCCGCACTGTGGTGATTCCCCATGACAATCTCAAGGATCTCAAGGAGATTCCCGACAATATCAAGCAGGATATCGAAATCATCCCGGCGAAATGGATTGACGAGGTGCTGCAGATTGCGCTGCAATACATGCCGAAGCCCCTGAAGGAGGAAGGGGATGAGATTGTTGCCAAGGAAGAGCCTCATAATGCCGATGCAAAAGGCCGCATCAGTACGCATTGATGGTAAGCTAGCCGGTATTGGGTCAGGGCGGTAAACCCTGATCCAGCGGCGATGCCGCCGTTACCGCAAGCATTCCTTGACACGGTTTTTGACCGCTTGATATAAAGCGTGCTTCGACCCAAGCAGGTATGCTGACTGGCTACAGCGTTGCTAGAACCACAAGCTTACATAACGACTAATCAACTCATTGAAATGTATAAGGGGACTTAGAGTGAACAAGTCTGAACTGATCGATGCCATCGCTGCATCTGCCGATATTCCGAAAGCTGCTGCCGGTCGTGCTCTGGACGCCGTCATCGAGTCCGTGACTGGTGCTCTGAAGGCAGGTGATTCGGTTGTGCTGGTGGGCTTTGGTACCTTTGCTGTCAAGGAGCGCGCTGCCCGCACTGGTCGCAACCCGCAAACTGGCGAGCCGATTGAAATCAGCGCAGCCAAGATTCCTGGCTTCAAGGCTGGTAAGGCACTCAAGGACGCCGTCAACTGATAGCGTCCCGCAACTGACAGGACATGTCGGCACCGCACCATGTGCCGCATGCGTTTGGACTCCTGGTCAGCAGGAAAGACACAGAGGTTCAGTCAGTTCCCGAAAGGCGCATCATTCCGGTGCGCCTTTTTTGTTTGTACAGGATTTAGGATCGGCGGGTAGAGCATGATCTACCGGCCTTGTCGCCGAATTACAGGCGACTGACCAGAAGATTTGGGGGCATGATGCTGCAAAATATGAGGGACAGGGCGCAAAGCTGGGTCGCGAAAGTGATCGTGGGCGTCATTGTGCTGATTTTCGCGTTGACCGGTTGGGAGTCCATCAGTCGTTTCACCAGTAATGATCAGAAAGCGGCGGAGGTCAACGGAACCGTCATCAGCACGGCTGAACTCGAACAGGCCGTGTCCCTGCAGCGTCGCCAGTTGACACAGCAACTGCAGCAGATGGGCGAGCAGTTCGATCCGGACATGATTGATGAGCAACTGCTGCGCGACTCCGTACTGCAGGGCCTGATCGAGCGCGCGGTGCTGCTGGAAGGCGCCAAGGATGCCAGGCTGAACATCTCCGAGCAGATGATCGACCAAATGCTGCTCAATACGCCGGATTTCCAGGTCAATGGCCAGTTCGATGCCAACCGTTTCGACGTGGTGATCCGCAACATGGGCATGAGCTCGCGCATGGCGTTTCGTGAGCTGGTGCGCCAGGAGCTGATGCTTGCCCAACTGCGCAATGCCTACCAGGCCAGCGCCTTCGCCACGCCAATGGAACGCCAGACGCTGGCGCGTCTGGAGAGCCAGAGCCGCGATTTCGCCGTGATCGAGCTGGACCTGGATGCTGACGCCGTCGAGGTCAGCGATGAGCAGGTAGAGCAGTACTACAACGACAATCAGGCCGACTTCTTCAGTCCGGAACAGGTCGTGCTGGAAACCCTGACGCTGTCGCGCAGCGACTTCTTTGACCAGGCCGAGGTCGATGAGGCCGCACTGGAAGCGTTGTACCAGCGTGAAGTCGGTAACCTGGCCGAGCAGCGCCGGGCCGCGCATATCCTGTTCGAGATCGATGGCGATGATGAGACAGCTGCACTCGAGCAGGCGCAGGCGGCCAAGGCGCGGCTGGATGCCGGTGAAGACTTCGCAACCCTGGCCAGGGAACTGTCCCAGGACACCGGCACGGTGAACCGCGGGGGTGACCTGGGCTATATCGAGCATGACAGCTTCGATCCGGATTTCGAGCAGGCGCTGTTCGCGCTGCAGGAGAACGAGGTTTCCGCGCCGGTACGCACCGACTACGGTTATCACCTGATCAAGCTGACCGACCTGCAGTCGGCGGACGTACCCAGTCTGGAATCCATGCGCCCGAGCCTGGAGCGGGAACTGAAGAACGAGCAGGTGGCACGCCGTTTCGTCGAGGTATCCCAGGAACTGGCCAACCTGGCCTATGAGTCTGAAGACCTGGACGAGCCGGCCAGGGTGCTGGAGGTGGAAATCGAGACCTATGGTCCGCTGGAGCGCAGTGGTGGGGAAGGTATCACCGCCAATCCGCGAGTCATGACTGCCGCCTTTTCCGAAGACGTGCTGCTGGATCGTCGCAACAGCCCGCTGATCGAGCTGGATGCCGATACGGTGGCGGTGGTGCGGGTCAAGGAGCACCTGACTCCTGAGCAGCGCCCGCTGGAGCAGGTGCGGGCGGAGATCGCCGATCTGCTGCAGTTCCGCCAGGCTGCCCGGCAGCTTGACGAGCAGGCGCAGGAGCTGGTGGTCCAGCTGCAGCAAGGGGCACTGGAAACCGAGGCACTGACCGAGCAGCTGGGGCATCAGTGGCACACCCATGAGGCGATCAGCCGCTCTGACCGCGATGTGTCCCAGGCATTGCTGCGTAATGTGTTCGCCATGCCCAAGCCTGGCGATACACCGGTCTACGGCCACTTCCGCCAGCCCGATGGCAGCCAGTGGATCGTCGAGCTGCGCGGCGTGTCGACGCCGGAAGAGGCGCTGGCCGAGGCCGATTCGCCGATGTACGGCAACTACATTGCCGGGCAGACTGGCGAACAGGACTTCTCGGCGGTGCGCCAGGCGCTGCAGGAAAAGGCCGATATCGAGCGCTTCTGATCGCCTGAACCAGTAGCGCAGGCCCGGCCACGGATGGCCAGGCAGAAAAACCGTGTGTCCCCAGGGCACGCGGTTTTTTTGTTTATCCCAGGGCTGATCTTTGGGGTTTCTTTTTGTTAAGAATAATCGTTTGCAAGTGGCACTTTGATCCTTTACTGTTGCCGCTGCTCCGATCGGGCCGCCATGGCAGAGCCCTGTCATCCCGTCCGTCTATATAGGGGTTTGTGCTTTTTCATGACCGACTCTTCACCGCTGTCCGCCCGCCACAAACGTCTGATCGGTGTCCTCGCGTTATTGCTGGTACTGGTCGGCATCTGGTACCTGCTTGGCAGAACCCCGCCGTCCGCACCATTGCCGCAGCGCAGTGCCTGGAATATGCCGGTTCCGGTCCGTGTCGTTCCGGTCGAACGGGGCAGCCTGGATGTGCAGATCAAGTCCATCGGCACGGTCACCCCGCTGAACACGGTAACGGTTCGCAGTCGGGTCGACGGCGTACTGAACCGGGTACTGTTCACCGAAGGCAGCGAGGTGGAGCAGGGCACCTTGCTGGCCGAGATCGACCCGCTGCCCTATCGGGCGCAACTGGCCCAGGCCGAGGGTCAGGCCCAGCAGAACCAGGCACAACTGGCCAACGCCCAGGCGGACCTGGAACTATATGAAGGGCTGTACCAGCAGGACTCCATCGCCCGCCAGCAACTGACCAGTCAACGTGCCCTGGTGGAGGAGTTGCGTGGCAGCCTCAAGGCCAACGCGGCCCAGGTCGAAGATGCCCGGCTGCAGTTGTCCTGGACCCGCATCGAGGCGCCCATCGCCGGCAAGCTCGGGCTACGCCGGGTGGATGCCGGCAACCTGGTGAGCAGCGGCGATACCGAGGGCCTGGTGAGCATCACCCAGATGCGTCCGATCGCCGTGGAGTTCACCGTCCCGGAGCCGGATGTACCGGCCCTGCGCCGTGCGGTGGCCAGCGGTGCGGAACTGGCAGTGCAGGCGCTGGATCGCAGTGAGCAGCAGCTGCTCGCCAGCGGCCGCCTGCATACGCTGGACAACCAGATCGATATCGCCACCGGCACCCTGCGGGTCAAGGCGCTGTTCGAGAATGACGATGACCAGCTGTTTCCTAATCAGTTCGTCAATGTTCGCCTGCGCCTGCACACCTTGCCGTCGGTGGTGACCATTCCGTCGGATGCGGTGCAGTTCGGCTCCCGGGGCACCTATGTGTATGTGGTCGACCCGCAGGAGAACAAGGCCTTCACCCGACTGGTCAAGCTCGGGGCCACTGCTGCCGATGGCCAGGTGGCGGTGACCGAAGGCCTGGAGGAGCAGGAACTGGTGGTGCTGGAAGGGCTTGACCGGTTGCGAGAGGGGCGCGAAGTGGTCATCAGCGACGAGGACGCCGGTTGATGGACTGGCTGACCTGGAACGCAACTGCGCTGACGCTGGCTGAGGGCAACGGCAGATGAACAGCCTGTCGCGTCCGTTCATCCTGCGTCCGGTGGCTACCTCGCTGCTGATGCTGGCGTTCCTGATCACCGGCATCATCGCCTGGCGGATGCTACCGGTGGCGGCCTTGCCACAGGTGGATTATCCGATCATCCAGGTCTTCACCTTCCAGCCCGGGGCCGGGCCGAATGTCACCGCCCGCACCATCACTGCGCCGCTGGAGCGGCATCTCGGGCAGATTCCCGGGCTCAAGCAGATGTCCTCCACCAGTTCCGCCGGTGCCTCGGTGGTCACCCTGCAGTTCGGCCTGGAAGTGGACCTCGGGGTAGCGGAGCAGGAAGTGCAGGCGGCGATCAATACCGCTGACAGCCTGCTGCCCAATGACCTGCCGGCACCGCCGATCTATCGTAAGGTGAACCCGGCGGATGCGCCCATCCTCACCCTGGCGATCACCTCCGAGGCCATGCCGTTGCCGCAGGTTCATGATCTGGTGGACACGCGCATGGCGCAGAAGCTCGCCCAGCTGTCCGGGGTGGGCATGGTCAGTCTGGCCGGCGGCCAGCGACCGGCGCTGCGGGTACAGGCCAATCCGGCGGCGCTGGCCGCCCGTGGCCTGAGTCTCGACGATGTGCGTGCGGCCATCGCCGCGACCAACGTCAACCAGCCCAAGGGCAGCTTCGACGGCCCGCATCGCACCACCATGCTGGACGCCAACGACCAGATCCGCTCGGTGCAGGACTATCACGACCTGATCCTCGCCTGGCAGGATGGCGCCGCCCTGCGCCTGGGTGATGTGGCCAATATCATCGACGGTGCCGAAGACCGTTTTCTCTCGGCCTGGGCCAATACCCAACCGGCGGTGTTGCTCAATGTCCAGCGCCAGCCCGGCGCCAATGTTATCGAGGTGGCGGACCGGGTGCAGGCGCTGTTGCCGCAGTTGACCGCGACCCTGCCGGCGGCGGTGGACGTGATGGTGCTCACCGACCGTACCCAGAGTATCCGCGCCTCGGTGCGCGACGTGCAGCAGGAGCTGCTGTTCGCGATTTTCCTCGTGGTACTGGTGACCTTCGCCTTTCTGCGCAGCATTCCCGCCACCATCATCCCCAGTATCGCCGTGCCGCTGTCGCTGGTCGGCACCTTCGGCTTCATGTACCTGATGGGCTTCTCCATCAACAACCTGACGCTGATGGCGCTGACCATCGCCACCGGATTCGTAGTGGATGATGCCATCGTCATGCTGGAGAACATCGCCCGGCACCGGGAGCAGGGCGCGTCACCGATGGAGGCCGCGCTCAAGGGGGCGGCGCAGATCGGTTTCACTCTGATCTCGCTGACCCTGTCGTTGATCGCGGTACTGATCCCGCTGCTGTTCATGGGCGACCTGGTGGGAAGGTTGTTCCACGAGTTTGCCGTGACCCTGGCGGTGGCCATCGCTATTTCCCTGGTAGTGTCGCTGACGCTGACGCCGATGATGTGCGCGCGCATGCTGCGCGAGCCGCTGGCCCATGACGAGCAGGCCGAGGACGCCAGCCTGATGAGCCGCACCATCCGCCGCTACGGCGAGTGGCTCGACTGGGTGCTGGATCGCCAGCCACTGATGCTGCTGGTGATGCTGGCGACCATCGGCCTGACCGCGCTGCTGTATCTGGCGGTGCCCAAGGATTTCTTTCCGGTGCAGGACAGCGGCGTGATCCAGGTGGTGACCGAAGCCCCGCAGGATGTTTCCTTCGGCGCCATGGGCGAGCGGCAGCAGGCCCTGGGCGCGGCCCTGCTGGAGGATACCGGGGTGGTCAGCCTGTCATCCTTCATCGGTGTGGATGGTACCAACGCCAGTCTCAACAGCGGTCGCATGTTCATCAACCTGCCGCCGCACAGGGAACGCAGCGAATCGGTGTTCACCGTCATCGATCGACTGCGCCAGCGTGCGGCGGAGGTGGAAGGTATCCAGGCCTGGTTCCAGCCGGTGCAGGAGCTGAGCATCGAGGATCGGGTGGCCCGGACCCAGTACCAGTTCACCCTGACCAGCCTGGACAGCGAGACCCTCGGTGAGTGGACCCCGCGCCTGGTGGACGCCCTGAGCCAGCGTGCGGAACTGACCGACGTGGCATCCGACCTGCAGCAGCGCGGCCAGGAACTCTACCTGGAAATCGACCGCGACGCCGCCGCGCGCCTCGGTATAAGCGTATCGACCATCGCCGAGGTGTTGCAGAACGCCTTCGGCCAGCGGCAGATTTCCACGCTGTTCACCCAGGCCAACCAGTACCGGGTGGTGTTGGAGATGGACCCGGCGCTGGCTCGGGGGCCGGAAGCGCTGAGCAGCATCTACCTGCCCACCGCTTCGGGCGGCCAGGCGCCGCTGGCCAGCGTGGCGCGATTGCACCAGCGTGCGACCTCGCTGATGATCAACCATCAGGGGCAGTTCCCGGTGGCCACGGTGTCCTTCAATCTCGGGGCGAAGGCTTCGCTCGGCCAGGCGGTGGCGGCGATCGAGCAGGTCAAGCAGGAGCTGGCCATGCCGGCGGAGATCGAGACCCGCTTCCAGGGCGCAGCCGAAGCCTTCCAGGCGTCGCTGTCCAATACCCTGTGGTTGATTCTGGCGGCGATCCTGACCATGTACATAGTGCTTGGCGTACTCTATGAGAGCACCATCCACCCGATCACCATTCTATCCACGCTGCCCTCGGCGACGGTAGGCGCACTGTTGGCGCTGCTGGTCAGCGGCCGGGCGCTGGACATGATTGCGGTGGTCGGGGTGGTATTGCTGATCGGTCTGGTGAAGAAGAACGGCATCATGATGGTGGACTTCGCGCTCGAAGCCCAGCGCAACCAGGGCATGGCACCGCGCCAGGCGATCCACCGCGCGGCGATGCTGCGCTTCCGGCCGATCCTGATGACGACCCTGGCGGCCCTGTTCGGCGCGGTGCCGCTGATGCTGGCCAGTGGTTCGGGGGCAGAGCTGCGCCAGCCGTTGGGCCTGGTGATGGTCGGCGGCTTGCTGGTCAGCCAGGTGTTGACGCTGTTCACCACCCCGGTGGTATACCTGTTCTTCGACCGGCTGGGGCGGCGTCGCCGTAGCCCGGCGGGTGCGGACGCGGCGAGCCAGGGCTGATGAACCCCGCACGCCTGTTCGTCAGTCGGCCGATAGCCAGCTGTTTGCTGGCCCTGGCCCTGCTGGCCTGCGGTCTGCTGGCCTGGCGGCTGCTGCCGGTGGCGCCATTGCCGGAGGTGGACTTCCCGGTGATCACGGTCAGCGCCAGCCTGCCGGGGGCCAGCCCGGAAAGCATGGCGACCACCGTTGCCACGCCACTGGAACGGGCGCTGGGTAGTATTTCCGGGGTGGTCGCGATCACTTCCGGCAGCAACCAGGGCTCCACCGAGATCATGTTGCAGTTCGAACTGGACCGCAATATCGACGAGGCCGCGCGGGAAGTGCAGGCGGCCATCAATACGGTGCGTGGCGAGTTGCCCGCCGGTATGCCGGGCAACCCGCAATACCGCAAGGTCAATCCATCCCAGGCGCCGATCATGGCACTGGCGCTCAGCTCGGCCAACCTGGCGTCCAGCGATCTCTACGATGCGGCCTCGACCATCCTGGCGCAGAAACTGGCGCAGATCACCGGGGTGGGGGAGGTGAGCGTCACCGGTGCTTCGTTGCCGGCGGTGCGGGTGCAACTGGACCCCGGCGCCTTGCTGCACAACGGTATCGCCCTGGACGAGGTGCGCAGCGCCATCACCCAGAGTACCGCGTTGTATCCGCTGGGCTTCATCGAGGATGAGCAGCACCGCTGGCGGGTGGGCATCAGTGATTCGCTGCGCACCGCCGAACAGTACCGTGGGCTGGTAATCCGCCACCGGGATGGCGCAATGGTGCGCCTCGGTGACCTGGCCAGCGTCAGCGATTCGGTGGAGAACCGCTATACCAGTGGTTTTCACAACCATGATCCGGCGGTGATCCTGATGATCAGTCGCCAGAGCGGCGCCAATATCGTGCGCACCATCGATGCCATCCATGAGCAGTTGCCGCAATTGCAGGCACTGATGCCCGCCGACAGCGAGCTGGCCGTAGTGATGGACCGCTCGCCGGTGATCCGCGCCACGCTCAACGAGGCCCAGTTCACCCTGGTGCTGGCCTCGCTGCTGGTGGTGCTGGTGGTCTGGCTGTTCCTCGGCAGCGCACGCACCGCATTGATCCCCTCGGTGGCACTGCCGGTATCACTGGTCGGCAGCTTCGTGGCCATGTACTTCTACGGTTTCTCCCTCAACAACCTGTCATTGATGGCGCTGATCGTCGCCGCCGGACTGGTGGTGGACGATGCCATCGTGGTGCTGGAGAACGTCGAGCGGCATATCGAGAATGGCCTGACGCCCTTCCAGGCAGCGCTGACCGGAACCCGGGAGGTGGGCTTTACCCTGCTGGCAATGAACGTCGCGCTGGTGGTGGTGTTCGTCTCCATTCTGTTCATGGGCGGGGTGGTGGAGCGGCTGTTCCGCGAGTTCTCCATTACCCTGGCGGCGGCCATGCTGATCTCCCTGCTGGTTTCCCTGACGCTGACGCCGAGCCTCTGCGCGCTGTGGTTGCAGAGCCGGGGAGAGCAGACACCAGGGCCGGTGGCGCGTTATAGCGCCAGCCTGTTCGGAGCGCTGCGCGACGGTTACCAGGCTAGCCTGGACTGGGCGCTGCGCCACGGCGTGCTGGTCATGGTGGCATTGGTGGTGGTGGTCGCCGGCAATACCTGGCTGTATATCGATATCACCAAGGAAACCCTGCCGCAGCAGGACACCGGGCAGATCCGTGGCTTCGTGCGCGGTGACGATGGCTTCTCCTTCCGGGTCATGCAGCCCAAGATCGAAGCCTACCGCCAGTACATCCTGGCCGACCCGGCGGTGCAGGATCTGACCGGCACCAGTGGCGGCGCCGGCGGCACCACCAATGCCCAGCTGTCGATCAATCTCAAACCGCTGGAGGAGCGCGGCGTTTCCGCCCAGCAGGTGGTCGAGCGACTGCGGCAGAACACGCCGCAGATTCCCGGCGCGCTGATGATGCTGATGGTGGATCAGGATCTGCACCTGGGTTCGCCGTTCCGGCGCAGCGAACACGAAGTGGTATTGCGTTCCGACTCGCTGGAGGCGCTGAAATTGTGGTCGCGACGGGTATCGGAGGCCATGCAGGAGCTGCCCGAACTGGTGGATGTCGATTCGGCCGGCGGTGAGGAAACCCGGCAGGTGGTACTCGATATAGACCGGGAGGCGGCCCGTCGCCTTGGTGTGGACATGGCGACCATCGCCTCGTTGCTCAACAACTCCTTTTCCCAGCGCCAGGTGGCCACGCTCTATGACGAGCTGAACCAGTATCGGGTGGTGATGGAGCTTGACCCGCGCTATACCGAGGACCCGGCAGTGCTGGGGCAGATCGAGGTAATCACCGACAGTGGCACGCGGGTGCCACTGTCCACCTTCGCCAGCTGGGACTATGGCATGGCCAGCGACCGGGTGCGGCATGATGGGCAGTTCGCCTCGGTGGGTGTCGGCTATGCACTGGCGCCCGGCGTGACGGCCTATGAAGCCGAGCAGGCGATCGACCGCATGCTCGGTGAGATCATGCTGCCGACCAGCGTGCATACGGTGCCGGCCTCATCCGGCCGGCCGGACTTCAGCGTCAATCTCAACCAGCCGTGGTTGCTACTGTGGGTGGTGCTGGCGGTCTATCTGGTCCTCGGCGTGCTGTACGAAAGCACCCTGCATCCGCTGACGATACTGTCGACCCTGCCGTCGGCCGGCGTCGGCGCACTGCTGGCACTGAATTTCAGTGGCACGAATTTCAGCTTGATCGCCTTGCTGGGGCTGTTCCTGCTGATCGGCGTAGTGATGAAGAACGCCATCATGATGATCGACTTCGCACTCGAGGCCCAACGCCGTGATGGCCTGGCGCCCCATGCCGCGATCCGCCAGGCGGCGCTGTTGCGCCTGCGCCCGATCCTGATGACCAACCTGGCCGGCCTGCTCGGCGCCGTACCACTGGTGCTGGGCTTCGGCGAGGGCGCGGAAATGCGCCGGCCGCTGGGCATCACCATCATCGGCGGGCTGGCAGTCAGTCAATTGCTGACCCTGTACACCACACCCGTCATCTACCTGTATCTGGAGCGCCTGCGTCAGCGGGTGCTGCGCAACCGGGAGCAACCGGTCGACTCAATGAATCCATCGCCATGAAAATACAGCTGCTGTCCTTGCCTCTGTTCGCCGTGCTTCTGTCTGGCTGCACCCTGGGACCGGATTACATCCAGCCCGCTACCGTCGATACCGCCACTGTCCGATATCAAGATGGCTGGCAGCCGATACCCGCGCAGAGCTGGGCAGCCAGCGGCAGCTGGTGGCTGGCATTCGAAGACGATACCTTGACCGCGCTGGTGGAGCGCAGCACCCGGGCGAACCAGACCCTGGCCCAGGCCGAGGCGCGCTTTCGCGCCGCCGAAGCGCAGTGGCGCCTGTCCCGCGGAGGCTTGAGCCCTGAGGTGGGGGCCAGCCTGGGTGGCAGCCGCAGCGGTGGCAGCGGGGACACCGGGCGATCGGCCTCCGAGCAGTACGATGCCCGTCTGCAGATCGGCTGGGCGCCGGACCTGTGGGGCCGGGTGCGCCGGGAAATCGAGGCCGATCAGGCCGGCCTGCAGGCCAGCGCCGCCGACCTGGCTGCGGCACGCCTGGCAATCCAGGTGGCCGTGGCCGGGGCCTATGTCAATCTGCGCGCACTGGATCGCCAGCAGGACATTCTCAACGAAACCATGGTCGCCTACGACCGCTCCGCGAGCCTGACTCGCAACCAGTATGAGGCCGGCATAGTGTCGCGGGCCGATGTGATCCAGGCCGAGACCCAGCGCCAGTCGCTGCGTACCGAGATGTACGACCTGCGGGCTGCCAGGGCCAGGGAGCAGAACGCGCTGGCAGCGTTGCTGGGTGTCGCCCCGGTCGATCTCGCTCTGCAGCAGGAAGGGGAGCAACTGCCCGCCGTCCCCGCCTTGCCGCAAAGCCTGCCGGCGGTATTGATCGCCCGGCGTCCCGATGTGGTGGCCGCCGAGCGCCAGGTAGCGGCGGCCAATGCCCGCATTGGGGTGGCCCAGACCGCCTGGCTGCCTGATTTGACGCTGGATCTGTGGGGCGGCGTGCAGAGCGGTAGTTTCAGCGGTCTGTTCGACTCGCCTGCCAGGGTCTGGTCACTTGGACCGACCCTGGCCCAGACCTTGTTCGATGGCGGTCAGCGTGCGGCGACGCGAGATATGGCGTTGGCCCGCTACGATGAACAGGCGGCGTTCTACCGCCAGACCGTACTCGACAGCCTGTGGGAATTGGAGGATGCCCTGGCCACGCTGCAGATTCTCACCGAGAAGACCGAGCAGCAGGATGCCCTGTTGCAACTGGCGCTGGAGAACGAGCGGGTGATCACCAACCGCTATCGCGCGGGGCAGGTTTCCTTCCTGGAGGTGGCGACCGCGCAGAACACCACCCTGAGTACCCGGCGCGTGGCAGTGGACATTCATGCCGAGAGATTGGCGGCCACGCTGCAACTGGCAGCGATCATCGGTGGGGGCTGGGATCTGGATGATCCGGTGATCCAGTCGGTAACGGGGAAATAGCGGCAAAACCATCGCCCCGGGGCGTAATGCGGTTCGCTTACCTCTGTCATCCTTCTCCAACTCCCGTCATCCTTCGCGAAGGCGAAGGATCCACCGGCCACTCCGGGGCAACCGGCACCCTGGATCCTTCGCCTTCGCGAAGGATGACGAGGTAGAGAGCAAGGATGACGAGGGAGAATCTCGAAGCGGGGCGCCCACAAGGTGCATGTTGTAGGAGCGGCGCCCCGCCGCGATAGGGGGCGGCTCGCCGGTACAGCTTATTCCTGGTCGAGATTGCCCATGGCGGTGGTGTTGAAGCCACCATCGACATACAGGATCTCACCGGAAATACCCGAGGCCAGGTCCGAGCAGAGGAAGGCACCGGCATTGCCGACTTCCTCGATGGTCACGTTGCGGCGCAGCGGCGTGCGGGCTTCGTTGTAGGCCAGCATCTTGCGGAAGCTCTTGATGCCGGAGGCGGCCAGGGTGCGGATCGGGCCGGCGGAGATGGCGTTGACGCGGATGCCGTCCTCGCCCAGGCTGCCAGCCAGGTAGCGTACGCCGGCTTCCAGGCTGGCCTTGGCCATGCCCATGACGTTGTAGTTGGGCATGGTGCGTACCGCGCCCAGGTAGCTCAGGGTCAGCAGGTTGCCGTTGCGCTTCTTGAGCAGCTCGCGACCGGCTTTGGCCAGGGCGACGAAGCTGTAGGCGCTGATGTCATGGGCGATCTTGAAGCCCTCACGGGTGGTCACCTCGGTGAAGTCGCCATCCAGCTGATCGCCAGGGGCGAAGCCCACCGAATGCACGATGCAGTCGATGCCGTCGGGCCACTTCTTGCTCAGCTCGGCGAATACATGCTCGATCTGCGCATCATCGGCCACATCACAGGGGAAGCACATATCGGCACTGGAGCCCCAGTCACTGGCGAAACCTTCGACACGGCCCTTGAGCTTGTCGTTCTGGTAGGTGAAGGCCAGCTCAGCCCCTTCGCGGTGCATGGCTGCGGCAATGCCCGAAGCGATGGACAGTTTGCTGGCTACGCCAACGATGAGTACGCGTTTTCCGCTTAGAAATCCCATGTTCTTTTCCTGTTTTGCAATGGCCTCAAACCGAGGCCGACTTATCGGATACCGGGTGGGCGAACGCTGCCTCCAGCAACTGACGGGTATAGTCATGTTGCGGCGAGGCAAAGATCTGCTCGGCCGGTCCCTGTTCTACGATTTCACCCCGGCGTATGACCATCAGCTGGTGACTGAGGGCCCTGACCACCGCCAGGTCGTGGCTTATGAACAGATAACTCAGATTGTGCTTGCGCTGCAGCTCACGCAGCAACTCGACCACCTGGCCCTGCACCGTCCGGTCCAGCGCCGAGGTGGGCTCGTCCAGCAGGATCAGCGACGGCTTGAGCACCAGCGCCCGCGCTATGGCGACGCGCTGGCGCTGCCCGCCGGAAAACTCGTGCGGGTAGCGGTGCCGGCTGTCCGGGTCCAGGCCGACTTCCTGCATGGCCTGGATGACCATCTGCTCACGTTCCTCCGCCGTGCCGATGCGGTGGATCTCCAGCCCTTCGCTGATGATCTGCGCAATCGACATGCGCGGACTCAGGCTGCCGAAGGGGTCCTGGAACACCACCTGGAACTGCCGCCGCACCGGTCGTACCGCCCGCTGATCGAGCCCGTCGAGGCGCTGCCCGTTGCATTCTATCAGCCCCTGGCTTTCCACCAGCCGCAATAGTGCCAGCCCCAGGGTGGTCTTGCCCGAACCGCTTTCGCCGACGATGCCCAGCGTCTGCCCGCGTTGCAGGCTGAAGCTGGCGTCGGTGACCGCCTTGACATGATCCACCGTACGCTTGAACACGCCCTGGCGGATGGGAAACCAGACCCGCAACTGCTCGGCGCGCATGACCACGGGTGCGTCCGGGTCGATGCGGACCGGGCCACCGGACGGGTCGGCAGCCAGCAGTTGCTGCGTGTAGGCGTGCTGCGGCCGGGCGAACAACTCTGCACAATCGTTCTGTTCGACGACCTGACCCTGGTACATGACACATACCCGATGGGCAATTTTTCGCACCAGGTTCAGGTCGTGGCTGATCAGCAGCAGCGCCATGCCCAGTTTCTGCTGCAGCGATTGCAGCAGTTCGAGGATCTTCAACTGCACGGTGACGTCCAGCGCGGTGGTCGGTTCGTCGGCAATCAGCAGCTCCGGCTCGTTGGCCAGCGCCATGGCGATCATTACCCGCTGCCGCTGGCCGCCGGACAGCTCATGGGGGTAGGCACCCAGGCGCTTGGCCGGCTCGGGTATACCCACCAGCTCCAGCAGTTCCAGGGTGCGCTGGCGTGCCGCCTTCTTGTCCAGCCCCTTGTGCAGCGTCAACACCTCGTTGATCTGACGCTCCACCGTGTGCAGCGGGTTCAGCGAACTCATGGGCTCCTGGAAGATCATCGAGATGCGGTTGCCACGCACCTTGCGCAGCAATTTCTCCGGTGTGCTGAGCAGGTCCTGCTGCTGGTAGAGGATGCGTCCGCCGGGGTGACGGGCGTGGGGGTAGGGCAGCAGTCGCAGGATCGAGTGGGCCGTCACCGACTTGCCCGAGCCGCTCTCGCCGACCAGCGCCAGGGTCTGGCCCGGCAGGATATCGAAACTCACGTCGCGCACCGCGAGCACTTTCTCGCGTTCGCTGGCGAAGGCCACGCTGAGGTTCTCGATCCGTATCAATGGCGGTTGGCTCATGTCATTTCCTCGGGTCGAAGGCATCACGCAGCGCCTCGCCAATGAATACCAGCAGGGACAGCATCACCGACAGCACCACGAAGGCGGTGATGCCCAGCCAGGGCGCCTGCAGGTTGGCCTTGCCCTGGGCGATCAGCTCACCCAGCGAGGGCGAACCCGGTGGCAGGCCGAAGCCGAGGAAGTCCAGTGAGGTCAGGGTGATCACCCCGCCGGTGAGAATGAACGGGAAGAAGGTCAGGGTGGCGACCATGGCGTTGGGCAGGATATGCCGGAACATGATGCTGGCGTTGCCGGCGCCCAGGGCACGGGCCGCGCGTACGTATTCCAGGTTGCGCCCACGCAGGAATTCGGCACGCACCACATCCACCAGCGCCATCCAGGAAAACAGCAACATGATGCCCAGCAACCACCAGAAGTTCGGTTGCACGAAGCTGGCCAGGATGATCAACAGGTACAACACCGGCAGACCCGACCAGACCTCGATGAAACGCTGGCCGATCAGGTCGATGCGTCCACCATAGAAACCCTGGATGGCACCGGCGATGACGCCGATGATCGAGCTGAGGATGGTCAGGGTCAGGGCGAACAGCACCGAGATGCGGAAGCCGTAGATGACCCGGGCCATGACATCCCGGGCCTGGTCATCGGTGCCGAGCCAGTTGTCCGCCGAGGGCGGTGCCGGTGCTGGCAATTGCAGCTCGTAATTGATGGTCTGGTAGCTGTAGGGGATCGGCGGCCACAGCATCCAGCCCCCGGCCTCATCGATCAGCTCACGCACATAGGGACTGCGATAATCGGCCTCGATGGGAAACTCGCCGCCGAACTCGGTTTCGGCGTAGCGCTTGAATACCGGGAAATACAACTCGTCCTGGTAGCCGAGCAGCAGCGGCTTGTCGTTTGCGATGAATTCGGCACCCAGGCTGAGTACGAACAGCAGCATGAAGATATGCAGTGACCACCAGCCACGGCGATTGGCGCGAAAGCGGGCGAAGCGGCGACGGTTGAGTGGTGACAGCTGGAAACGCGGCATCGCTCAACCCTCCCGGCTTTCGAAGTCGATGCGCGGATCGACCAGGGTGTAGGCGATATCGCCGATCAGCTTCACCACCAGGCCCAGCAGGGTGAAGATGTACAGGGTGCCGAACATCAACGGGTAGTCCCGGTTGATCGCCGCCTCGAAGCCGAGCAGCCCCAGGCCATCCAGCGAAAAGATCACCTCGATCAGCAGCGCTCCGGTGAAGAACACGCTGATCAGTGCCGCAGGGAAGCCGGCAATGATCAGCAGCATGGCGTTGCGGAACACGTGGCCGTACAACACCCGGTTCTCCGACAGGCCCTTGGCCCGGGCGGTGACCACATACTGCTTGCCGATCTCGTCGAGGAAGCAGTTCTTGGTCAGCATGGTCAGGGTGGCGAAGCTGCCGATGACCATGGCGGTGATCGGCAGCACCAGGTGCCACAGGTAGTCGGTGATCTTGCCCCAGGTGGTCAGTTCCTCCCAGTTGTTGGAGGTCAGCCCGCGCAGCGGGAACCAGTCGAAATAGCTGCCGCCGGCGAACAGCACGATCAGCAGGATCGCCAGCAGGAAGCCGGGGATGGCGTAGCCGACGATGATCAGCGAACTGGTCCAGACATCGAACGCCGAGCCGTGACGTATCGCCTTGCGAATACCCAGCGGAATGGAGATCAGGTAGGTGAGCAGGGTGGTCCATAGCCCCAGGGAAATGGATACCGGCATCTTCTCGATGATCAGGTCGATGACGCTGGCATCGCGGAAGAAGCTGTCGCCGAAGTCGAAGGTCAGGTAGCCCTTGATCATCAGCCAGAAGCGCTCGTGCGCCGGCTTGTCGAAACCGTACATGCGTTCGATCTCGGCGATGATGTCCGGGTCAAGCCCCTGGGCGCCGCGGTAGTTGCTGCCGCTGGCGACCTCGCCCTGCATGCTGCCGGAGATTCGGCTGGTGGCACCCTCGAACCCCTCCAGGTTGGCGATCATCTGCTCCACCGGGCCGCCCGGGGCGGCCTGGATGATCAGGAAGTTGATCAGCAGAATGCCGAACAGGGTAGGGATGATCAGCAGCAGGCGACGGATGATATAGGCGAGCATGGATCAGTTCTCCTGCGCAGGGTCGGGCAGGAGCACGGGAACGGGTTGTTCCGCCCCGCCGGTCGCCCACCAGGTGTACAACCCCAGGTCGTACTTGGGAGCGACCGGTGGGTGGGCGAACTTTTTCCAGTAGGCCACGCGGTACAGGCTGGTGTGGTAATTGGGTACCAGGTAATGCCCGGCCCGCAGTACCCGATCCAGGGCGCGGGTATGGCTGATCAGCTCGGCCCGGGAGTCGGCCTGGATCAGGCCTTCTACCAGTTGGTCGATGGCCGGGTCCTGTAGCCCCATCAGGTTGCGGCTGCCGGGATTGTCGGCACTGCTGGAGTGCCAGTATTCGCGTTGTTCATTGCCCGGCGAGTTGGACTGGGCGAAGCTGGTGACCACCATGTCGAAGTCGCGCGAGCGCAGGCGGTTGACGTACTGGGATACATCGATGCGCCGCAGTTCCATGTTGATGCCAAGCGAGGCCAGGTTGCGCTTGAACGGCAGCAGCACGCGCTCGAAGTCGGCCTGGATCAGCAGGAACTCGAAACTCAGCGGCTCGCCCTCGGCATTCACCAGGCGATCATCCTCGATGCGCCAGCCGGCCTCCTGCAGCAGTGCGTAGGCCTGGCGGCGTTGCTCGCGGATACTGCCGCTGCCATCGGTGACCGGCGGTACATAGGCTGGCCCGAATGCGGCCTCAGGCAGTTGCTCGCGCAGCGGCTCAAGCAACGCCAGCTCGTCTTCCCCCGGCAACCCCTCGGCGCCCAGCTCGGAATTACCGAAGTAGCTGGAGCTGCGGGTATAGGCGTCATGGAACAGGCGGCCGTTGGCCCATTCGAAATCGAACAGCAGGGCGATGGCCTGGCGCACCCGCACGTCCTGGAAATAGGGTTTGCGCAGGTTGAACACGAAGCCTTGCATACCCCTGGTGTTGAGATTGGGGATCTCCTCCCTGACGATCCGCCCGGCGCTCAATGCCGGGCTGTCGTAGCCGGTGCTCCAGTTCTTCGCGCTGTACTCCTCGTTGAAGTCGAACTGCCCGGCTTTGAAGGCTTCCAGGGCGACGCCGAGGTCACGGTAGTAGTCGATGGTGATGCGGTCGAAGTTGTAGAAGCCGCGGCGTACCGGCAGGTCGGCGGCCCAGTAGTCGGTCACCCGTTCGTAGCTGATGGAGCGGCCGGGGCGTACCTGGCCGATGCGGTAGGGGCCGCTGCCCAGCGGGGGTTCCAGGCCGCTGCGGGTGAAGTCGCGCTCGGCCCAGTAATGTGCCGGCAATACCGGCAACTGGCCCAGCACCAGCGGCAGCTCCCGGTTGCGGCCATGCTGGAAGTGGAAGGTGACGCTGTGCTCGTCGTCCGCCACGACTTCCCTTACATCACCGTAATAGGCGCGATAGAAAGGCGCACCATGCTCCAGCAGGGTATTGAAGGTGAACACCACATCGGCGGCGGTGACCGGCTGGCCGTCGTGGAAGCGCGCCTGCGGGCGCAGATGGAAGCGCACCCAGGTATTGTCATCGGCCTGTTCGATGCGTTCGGCCAGCAGGCCGTACTCGGTGAAGGGCTCATCCAGGGCATGCGCGGTCAGGGTGTCATAGATCAGTCCGACCTGGTCGGCGGGGGTGCCGCGGCTGATGAAGCCGTTGAAGGAGTCGAAACTGCCGAAGCCGGACAGGCGCAGGGTGCCGCCCTTGGGGGCATCGGGGTTGACGTAGTCGAAATGGCTGAAACCCTCCGGGTACTTGGGCGGCTCGCCATACAGTGTCATCGCGTGACTGCCGGGCGCGGCACTGGTGGCCACGGAGGTGGCCAGCAACAGGCATCCCAGACAGGTTTTCAACATATCGAACATCGAGGTGGCCTTTTCTTGTTCAATCGGTCCTGGCATCCATCCACCAACTGCGGATGGATAGCGAATAGGGCGGAGTCGGTGGTGACCGCAACGTACTTCGATGGGCTATGCGGTGGTAGTTTATATACCAGTTTGGAATTGTATAGTGCTCCCACAGCAATACCCGGTCGATTGCCCGGGCGGCGGCCACCTGCCTGGTGCGGGTGTCGGCGGTCAGCAATCTGTCCAGCAACTGGTCGATGATAGGGTTGGCGATACCGGCGTAGTTGCGGCTGCCCTTGACATCGCGCTGGGAGGAGTGGAAATAGACATGTTGCTCGTAGCCCGGCGACAGTGTTTGCGGCAGGCTGGTGAGAATCATGTCGAAATCGAACTGGTCGAGGCGTGCCTTGTACTGGGCACGGTCCACGGTGCGGATGCGCAGGTCGATGCCCAGGCGAGCAAGGTTGGTACGCCAGGGCAACAGGATGCGTTCCAGACTCGGGTTGACCAGCAGGACCTCGAAGGCCAGCGGGCGACCCTGCTGATTCTGCAGGCGGCCGTTATGCAGCGTCCAGCCGGCCTCGGCAAACAGCTCCACGGCCTGGCGCAGGGTTTCCCGCGGGATGCCGCGGCCATCGGTGGTCGGCAGGCTAAAGGGTTGCAGGAACAGCTCGCTGGGCAGTTGTTCGCGGTACTCGTTCAGGTAGAGGAATTCCTGGCCAGCGGGCAGCTCGGTGGCGCTGAACGGGCTGTTGGGATAGTAGCTGAGCGAGCGTTGGTAGGCGTCGTAGAACAGCACGCGGTTCGACCACTCGAAATCGAACAGCATGCCCAGTGCCTGGCGTATCGGGCGCTGGTCGAAGGGGCTGCGCCGGGTGTTGAAGAACAGCGCCTGGGTCGAGGCGGGAATCTCATGCTCGATGGCCCGCTTGAGTACCGCCCCGGAGGTCACCGCGGGGAAGTCATAGGCATTGGCCCAGTTGCTCGCCTTGTGTTCGAGATAGATGTCGAACTCGCCGGCCTTGAAGGCTTCGAAGGCGACATTGTTGTCGCGGTAGAACTCGACTTCCAGGCGGTCGACATTGTACTTGCCGCGGTTGATCGGCAGGTCTTTGCCCCAGTAGTCGTTGACCCGCTGGAACACCAGTCGCCGTCCCGGTGAGACCTGGGTGATGCGATAGGGGCCGCTGTTGAGTGCCGGCTCGAAGGTGGTCTCGCCGAAGGCACGGTCGCGCCAGTAGTGTTCGGGCAGCACGGGCAGTTCGCCCAGGCGCAATATCAGCAGGGGATTGCCGCTGTGCTTGAAGATGAAACGGATACGGTGGGTGCCGAGCAGGTCGATGCGCTCGACCTCCTGCAGCATTGCCCGGTAGTTCGGGTGCCCCTGTTCGCTGAGCAGCCGATAGCTGAAGGCGACATCATGGGCGGTGATCGGCCGGCCGTCATGAAAGCGCGCCTGGGGTCTGAGGTTGAATACCACCCAGCTGCGGTCGTCGGAGAACTCCAGGGTTTCCGCGATCAGGCCGTAGGCGGAGTAGGGTTCGTCGCCCGAGGGGTCATAGATGCCGCTGCCGACCATCAGCGGCTCGTTCAGCTCGCTGATACCGTATTGGTAGAAGTTGCCGGTACTGATCGGGCTGGTGCCCTTGAGCGTGTAGGGGTTGAGGGTGTCGAAGGTGCCGCTGCCCATGACCCGCAGGGTGCCGCCCTTAGGGGCATCGGGGTTGACGTAGTCCAGGTGGCTGAAGCTCTGCGGGTACTTGGGCTGACCGAAAACCGCATAGCCGTGCTGGCGATAGATCGCCGCATCTGCGGCAGAGCAAAGCGAAAGGAACAGGAGCAGGGCGCAGAGCAGTTTGAGCGGCAGGGTCATGGACGATCGCATAGCCAGAGAATGTCCGTACGCTAACATTCTGTGGCGGTAAGCGAAAGCGCCCCGGGCGCTGACCCTGGCGCTACTCAAGGCATCTGCAGGGTCAGCTGCTGGCCGGGTTTGAGGTGCGTGTCGACACCGTTCCAGGCACGCAACTGCTTGATCTCGACATTGAAGCGTCGGGCGATGCTGTACAGCGAGTCACCGGACTGCACGGTATAGATACGCTGCTGGCGCGCCGCCGGGGCGCTGGCTGTCTGGGCCGTCGGGCCGTGGGGCACCATCAGGGTCTGGCCGATACTGATCAGGCTGCCCTGGATATCGTTGGCCTGGCGCAGTGCATCCACGCTCAGATTATGCTTGCGGGCAATCTGCGACAGGTTGTCACCACGGCGCACGGTATAACGGCTGAAGGGGATGCGTTCGCTGTCGGGCAGCCTGGCCAGCGCGGTGCTGAACTGCTCGGCCTGCTCCACCGGGATCAACAGCTGGTAGGGTTCGGACGGGGTGACGACACGGTGCTTGAAGGCCGGATTCAGGTACTTGATCTCATCGGTGGAGATGCTGGCCAGTTCTGCCGCCTTGAACAGATCCAGCGGCCGGCGGATGGTGATCTGGGCGAAGTAGGGTTCGTCGTTCAGTGTCGGCAGGATGGCACCGTACTGCTGCGGGCTGCGGACGATCTGCGCCAGGGCCAGCAGGCGGGGCACATAGTCCATGGTCTGGGCGGGCAGTTGCAGGTTCCAGTAATCGGCCGGCAGTCCCAGCTCCTGATTGCGCTTGACCGCGCGGCCGACACACCCTTCGCCACAGTTGTAGGCGGCCACCGCCAGCAGCCAGTCACCCTCGAACATGTCGCCGAGCTTGGTCAGGTAGTCCAGGGCCGCGGTGGTGGAAGCGGTGATATCACGCCGGCCGTCATACCAATCATCCTGGCGCAGGGCGAAGACCTGGCCGGTGGAGGGAATGAACTGCCAGATTCCCGCGGCATGCGAGGTGGAATAGGCCATGGGGTTGTAGCCGCTTTCCACGAAAGGCAGCAGGGCCAGCTCCAGTGGCATGTCGCGCTTGTCCAGCTCTTCCACTACATAGTGCAGATAGCGTTGGGCTCGTTGCGAGGTCAGCTCGAAATAGCGCGGCTGGGTGGCGAAATACAGGCGCTGCTGGTCGATCCGGGGATTGTCGATGATGCTCGGCTCGAACAGGAAGCCATCGCGGATGCGGGTCCACAGAGTGCGTGGCTCATCGATCTTCTGCGGTGCTCGCCAGCGCACGCTCTGGCTGCTGGCGCTGCGCTGGGCAGGCTGGGTCGAGTGCTTGGACGTCGCGGAGGTGCTGGGAGAGCGGTCGACAGTGCCGGTGCTGGTCGTCTGACAGCCAACCAGAACCACGAGCCACAGCGTCAGGAGTCCATTTCTGAGGGCGTTGGGCGAAAGAGTCATGGGCCGATCCGTTAAAATTTGCCCGATTCTAGGGAGTCACTTCCCCAGGGTCAAGGAAGCCGGGCGGGACCCTGTGCCGCACCTGTGGCCCTTTCCAGAGAGAAGGCCATGGGGCGCGGCTTCGGCTCACCGCCGGGACTATTTCAAAATGTGTCTTTCCAGGCCCTGATGGCAGCGAAGGTCTGTACGCCGGGAGCGGTCTGCGTACCGCTATGGGCGGCCGCGGCGCCTATCACATGAGGGTCTTCGCAACGCAGGAAGGGGTTGGTGCGCTTTTCCAGGCCCAGGGTGGTAGGCAGGGTGATCCTGCCGTCGCGGCGCAGCTCGTCGACCACTTCGAGGCGCACCTGGATATCCGGATTGTTCGGTTCCACCGCCCGGGCGAAGCGCAGGTTGGACTGGGTGTATTCGTGGGTGCAATAGATGGTGGTGTGGTCCGGCAGGCTGGCCAGGCGCTGCAGGGAGTCGTGCATCTGTTGCGCGGTACCTTCGAACAGTCTGCCGCAGCCGCCGGCGAACAGGGTGTCGCCGCTGAGCAGCCAGGGTTCCTGTGGGTCATTGCAGAAGAACGCGATATGATCCAGTGTGTGACCGGGAACCGCCAGCACCTCGATCTCCTGATCGAACAGGCGCAACTGGTAACCTTCTTCCAGTGGCCGATCGATACCCTGGATACTGCTGTTGGCCGGTCCCCAGACCTTGCAGCCGGTGGCTGCCTTGAGCGTCAGTACACCGCCGGTATGGTCACGATGGTGGTGGGTCAGCAGGATGGTGGCGAGCTGGTATTCGGGGTGGCGGCTCAGCCAGGCGATGACCGGCTGCGCGTCGCCTGGATCGACCACCGCGACCTGCAGGGTGTCTTGATCCTGCAGCAACCAGATATAGTTGTCCTGAAACGCGGGTAGTGCAATGAACGTTGGCATGGGCAGCACCTTCCTGGAATAGTTGTTTTGACTATCTTATAGGAGGTTCCTTGAATCAGGCCAACCCGGAGGTTGTATGGAGATTCCCGAACTGTCCCGTTCCATCAGCCAGGAGGATCTGATCCGCCTGCTCACCGGCGCGCGACAGTGGCTGACCAGCGCTCCCGGCCAGCTGCTGCTGGAGACCGAGCGGGCGGTGCTGGGTCGTGAGCTGGGCAATTGCTTCGGGCAGCACCTGGTGCAGTATGGCCTGGCCCCCGAACTGCTGGATGAGCAGCGTTCGGTCCTGCGCAACCACTGGCGCCTGGACCTGCTGGAAGGGGAGGCGGTGCTGCCCATAGAGGAAACCCACTGGCCGTTCGCTCCCCACTCGCTGGATGTGGTGCTGCTGCACCACGGCCTGGATTTTTGCCTGTCACCCCGCAGCCTGCTGCGTGAGGCCAGCCAGGCGGTACGTGCCGGCGGGCATCTGCTGGTGTTCGGCTTCAATCCCTGGAGCTGCTGGGGGTTCAATCATTTCGCCGGCCGTGAGTGGTTCAGCGAAGCCGGTTTCATCAGTCCGGCGCGGTTGACCGACTGGCTCGATCTGCTGGGTTTTGCGGTGGAGAAACGCGTCGATGGATGCTATCGTCCGCCCCTCAAATCGCAGGCCTGGCTGGATCGGCTGGCGCGCCTCGAAGCACTGGGCGAGCGCCATCAGTTGCCGGGCGGCGGCTTCTACTTCCTGCTTGCGCGGCGCCAGACACTGGGTGCCATGCCGCGCCGGCAGCGCGGCATGGCGTTCCCGGCGCTGAGCCTGCCGCCGCTGGTTGCCGGCAACCGACGGGCACACAAACGGAACAAGCAATGAGTCATACAATCGAGATTTTTACCGACGGCGCCTGCAAGGGAAATCCGGGGCCCGGCGGCTGGGGCGTACTGCTGCGCCTGGGGGAACACCAGAAGACCCTGTTCGGTGGTGAGCTGAACACTACCAACAACCGCATGGAGCTGACTGCGGCCATCCGCGGGCTGCAGGCATTGAAGAAGCCCGCCCGGGTAGTGCTGACCACCGACTCGGAATACGTCATGAAGGGTATCCGCGAATGGATGCCCAACTGGAAGAAACGTGGCTGGAAGACCGCCAGTCGCCAGCCGGTGAAGAATGCCGACCTGTGGCAACTGCTTGATGACCTGGTTAACCAGCATCAGGTGGACTGGCGTTGGGTCAAGGGCCACAGTGGGCATCCGGAGAACGAGCTGGCCGACGAGCTGGCCAACCGCGGGGTCGATCAGGTGCTGGGCAGGAGGAGTGCTCTGGATGCGTGAAGTTGTTCTAGATACCGAAACCACTGGTATCGAAGTACGGGAAGGTCATCGGATCATCGAGATCGGTTGCGTCGAGCTGATCGACCGGCGCCTGACCGGTCGCCATTTCCACGTCTATATCAACCCCCAGCGCGAGGTCGATGAAGGCGCCTTCGCGGTGCACGGCATCAGCGACGCCTTCCTCGCCGACAAGCCGCTGTTCGCCGATGTGGTCGATGACTTCATGGCGTTCATCAGTGGCGCACGGCTGGTGATCCACAATGCGGCGTTCGACGTCGGCTTCATCGACGCCGAGCTGGAGCGGCTTGGTGGGCGTCATGGGCGGGTCGCCGACCATTGTGGCGTGGTGGACACCCTGCTGATAGCCCGGGAAAAACACCCAGGCCAGCGCAACAGCCTGGATGCGCTGTGCAAACGCTATGGCGTGGACAACTCGCAGCGCGACCTGCACGGCGCGCTGCTCGACTCCGAGATCCTGGCGGACGTCTACCTGGTCATGACCGGGGGGCAGACCGCACTGCTGCTGTCCGGCCAGAACAGTGGTGACAGCGGTTCCGCGGAGGTGGGCAGCATTCGTCGGCTCGACCCGCAGACCCGCCCCCAGCTGACGGTGCTACGGGCCAGCGAGGCCGAGATGGAGGCCCACGCCGCACGCATCGCAGCCATCGAGAAGGCCGCCGGGTTCGCCCTGTGGAGCCAGCCCGAAGCGGTCGAGTAGGGCCCTAGCCTGTTTCGGTCTGAGGCAAAAGGCTGCCGCGGTGAAATTGCGGAGCCTGCCACAGATCGAAATCGCGAATGCCGGCCAAGGTATGCCGTTGATGCCCAGGCTTGATATAGTGCCGGATTGACCATCGATGTCGATTCCGCCCCAGCGCGGGCAGTCAGGGAGCCGTTACAGATGCACGAATACCAGTCACTAAAAGTCGAACAGCAGGGCGCCATCGCTCACGTGATGATCAACCGGCCGGCCAAGGCCAACGCCATGGACGAGGCGTTCTGGAGCGAGATGGTACAGGTATTCGACTGGATCGATCAGACCGACAGCATTCGCGTGGCGGTCGTATCCGGTGCCGGCAAGCACTTTTCCGCCGGTATCGACCTGGCGATGCTGGCCGGAGCGGCGTCGGATCTGGGCCGGGACATAGGCCGCAATGCCGAGCGCATCCGGCGTAACATCCTGCGCCTGCAGCGGGCTTTCAACGCCATCGATGAGTGCCGCAAGCCGGTCATCGCGGCGGTCCACGGCTACTGCATAGGCGGCGCCATCGACCTGATCTCGGCCTGTGACATGCGCTATGCTACCGAGGATGCGTACTTCTCGATCAAGGAAATCGATATGGGCATGGCCGCCGATGTGGGCACTCTGCAACGATTGCCGCACCTTATCGGTGATGGCATGATGCGGGAGATGGCCTATACCGGGCGGGTCGTGTACGGCGAGGAAGCCGCGCACCTGGGGCTGGTCAACCGGGTCTACGCGGACCACGACGCCTTGATCGCAGAAGTGATGGAGATTGCCGCGCAGATTGCCGCAAAGTCACCCCTGGCGATCCGTGGAACCAAGGAAATGATTCGCTACAGCCGCGATCACAGTGTTGCCGACGGTTTGAACTACATAGCCACGTGGAATGCCGCGATGCTGCAGTCGGAAGACCTCAAATTGGCCGTGGCGGCACACATGAGCAGAAAACCAGCCGAGTTCGCCGATTGAGCGTGCCAGTCTGACTGCAGGGACGAAGGAGACTGAAGCGATGTTAACCGGTGCCACATCACTTGATCTTGTCAGGGACGAACTCTTTGCCAGCGTGACCGGTGTCGAGGAGCTGCTGCAGCAGTTTCTTGAGGAGCGGCACAACGGCAGCCTCTTGCAACAGGCCATCGAGGGCCTGCAGCAACTGCGCGGCACACTGAATCTCATCGAGTTGGACGGCGCCGCGCTGCTGCTCGAGGAAATGATCGCCCTGGCCACCGATATCCCGGTGCATGAGGGCGAGGGGCGCAACGGCCCGCTGTCGACGCTGTGCAACAGCCTGTTCCTCCTGCAGCGCTACCTGCACCTGTGCCGCCAGCAGGGCGCCGAGCGCCCCGAGCTGCTGCTGCCGGCGATCAATGAACTGCGCCAGCACCGGGCGGACATGCCCCCCTTGCCGGAAAGCCATTTCTATCCACTGGACCCACATAGGGTACCGGTGGCCTTGCGTGACGGAGCCCGGCAGCCACTCGATCCGCGGACCTTCGCGCGGCTGCGGCAGATGTACCAGCTGGGGCTGCTCGGGATGATCCGTGATGAGCGACCGGCGGCGGGGATTTCCCTGATGCAGCGGGCCCTGCAGCGCTGGGAAACTCGTCTCGACGATCGCGCCGCCACATTGTGCTGGATCGCCTCGGCCGCGCTGGAGGCGCTGGAGCGGGTGCCGCTGCAGCTGACGGCAGAGCGCAAGCGCCTGTTCGCGCGCCTGGATCGCGCCATCAAGCGCCAGGTGGCGGGCACTGAAGCGGACGGCAGTACCCAGCTGCGTCGTGACCTGCTGTACCTGGTGGCGCTGGGTGACTCGCAGTGTGTGCTGTGCGAGGAGGTGCGCCGGGCGGTCAACCTGCCGGACCCGGGCTACACCGAAGCCGCACTGCAGCATGCCTTCGCCAGCCTGCGCGGCCCCGGGGCGGATGTCATGCGCTCGGTTGCCGAGGCGCTGCATGAGGAAATCGCTGCGATCAAGGATCTGCTCGACCTGCTGGCACGCAATGCCGGGGACCCCGAGCAATCGTTGGAGACCCTGAATACGGCCCTGCAGCGCCTGTGGAAGACGTTGAGCGTGCTGGACATGGGGGCTGTTTCCGAGCAGATTCGGCGTGCCGTCGAGCTGCTCGATGGCTGGCAGCAGGGGGATACCGACGCGCTGGAGCAGATCGCCGATGCGGTCTTGCATACCGAACTGACCGTCACCCGCATGGAAAACGAAGGCGAGGGTGCTACCCCCTTCAGTGAAGATCAGCAGTCCGCGCCGGTCGAGCTCAAGGAGGCACACATCGTCCTGGTGGAGGAGTCCCAGGCTGGCCTGGCTCTGGCCAGAAGGGCGGTGACGGCGTATATCGAGTCGGGCAACGACCGCATGCACCTGATGAACGTGCCGGCAACACTGGAAACTGTGCGCGGCGGCCTGATCTTCCTTGGCATGACCCGGGCGGCGGACATCATTCGCACGGCCTCGCGCTTCATTCGTGAGACCATGCTGGAGCAGCAGCAGGTGCCGGGTGTGCCGCAGCTGGAAGTGCTTGCCGACGCCCTGACCAGCATCGAATTCTATCTGGAATCGGCAGAGCGTTCTTCGGTGAGCACCGGCGATGTACTGGCGCTGGCCGAGGACAGCCTGGCGGAACTTGGCTATACGGTAGGTGCATGACATGCAGAAATTCACCCGCTTTACCGCATCCCTTTCGACCGAAACTCGCGGAGATGGCTGGGTGTTGATTCGCCATGAGCAATCCTTCGCCATGTACCAGGGCAACTTGCTGCATGACCCGGACATGGCGCGATATCTGGGTGATGCCGAATACCAGATGACCCTGGGACTGATCGATGACAAGCCCTGCCAACTGGTACGGGTCAGGGAGCAGCTCGATCTGCCCGGACTGTCCTGGCATGGCCTGCGCGGCCTGCTCGGGCATGTGGATGATTCCACCTTCCGCCTGCTCGGCGTGGCCCAGCAACTGGATATCTGGCACGACACCCACCGTTTCTGCGGCCGTTGCGGCCAGCCGACCCAGGTGCGGCTCGACGAGCGGGCCATGGAGTGCTCGGTCTGTGGCAATCGCCAGTATCCCAAGCTGGCGCCCTGCATCATCGTCCTGGTCACCCGTGGCGAGGAAGTGTTGCTGGCACGTTCACCGAACTTCCGCTCGGGCTTCTTCAGCACCCTGGCCGGTTTCATCGAGCCCGGTGAGTCGGCGGAGGAGGCATTGTGTCGCGAGGTGATGGAGGAAGTGGGAATCGAGGTCGAGCAACTGGAATATCTCGGTAGTCAGAACTGGCCGTTCCCCAACTCGCTGATGCTGGGCTTCCATGCCCGTTATGCCGGCGGCGAGATAGTGCCGCAGCCGGGAGAGATCGAGGAGGCCCATTGGTGGCACGTTGACCAGTTGCCGGCGATCCCGCCCGAGGGCACCATCTCGCGCTGGCTGATCGATTGTTACCTGGCACGGCTGTCCGGCCAACCGGAGCCGCCCGTCCCGGCCTGATTGTCTACAAGGAGCTGGTATGCAATATGCTGGTCTGGCAGCGCTGGTGGGATGCCTCGCGCTGTTGTTGCTGTGTCTGACGCTGCGTTCCGGCTGGCGTCTGGAGTGGTTGCTCGGTTGGCTCAAGGGCTGCATCCTGCTGCTTTTGCTGGTGGTCTGTGGTGCGGCGGTGGTGGCGGCCTGGGAGCTGTACCAGTTCCGCACCATCACCGACGGTGAGCGGGTTGCCACGCTGGAGCTGCGACGCAGCGCCGAGCAGCAATACGAGGCGAGAATGGATACCGCTGCCGGCAGTCATCAGCTGCCCTTGCGTGGTGATCTCTGGGAACTGGAGGTGCAGGTGCTGCGCTGGCGCGGTCTGCCGCATATCCTCGGCCTGGAGGATGGCTATCGGCTCAACAGCGTCAACGGTCGTTACCTGACGCTGGAGCAGCAGCGCGAGGTAGGCGCGGCGCTGGCCCATTCGCTGCACGCTACGCCGCCCTGGCGAGATCTCTGGCGCTGGTTGGACCGGCTGGAGCTGGGCTGGCTGTACGCCGATGCCTTTGCCATCCGTTTCATGCCGATGGCTGATGGGGCGCGCTACATGATCGAAATTGGCGCCACCGGATTGTCACCGGTGGCGCTGAACTCCCAGGCCCTGCAGGCGATGAAGGGGTTCGAATAAGAAGGGATGCCGGCAATTGTGCCGGCATCGTCGTTTCAGGCGAGCATGCCACCATCGACATTGATGGCGGTGCCGGTGGTGTAGCTGGAGGCATCGCTCACCAGATACAGCACAGTCCCGGCCATCTCGCTCGGATCGGCGGGGCGGCCCAGCGGGATGCGTGCCAGTGCCGGCTTGAGGATGCTGTCGTTCTTCACCAGGGCCGAGGCGAACTTGGTATCGGTCAGGCCCGGCAGCAGTGCGTTGCAGCGGATGCCGAACTGCGCGCATTCCTTGGCGAACACCTTGGTCATGTTGATGACCGCCGCCTTGGTGATCGAATAGATGCCCTGCATCATCGCCGGAACCATGCCGTTGACCGAGGCGACGTTGAGAATGACTCCACCGCCGTTCTCGCGCATCAGCTTGCCGGCTGCGACCGACATGAAGAAATAGCCGCGGATATTCACATCGACGGTCTTCTGGAAGGCGCTGAGGTCAGTATCCAGTACATTGCCGAAATGCGGGTTGGTGGCGGCATTGTTGACCAGGATGTCGAGCTTGCCAAACTGGCTGCGAATGGTCTCGATGGTCGCGCCGATCTGCTCCATTTCGCCAATATGACAGGCGATGGCACTGGCTTTTCCACCTGCGGCCACGATAGCGTCAGCGACCTGCTGGCAGTCATCGATCTTGCGGCTGCTGATAATCACATGAGCGCCTTGTTGAGCCAGCAGTTTGGCAATGGCTTCACCGATGCCGCGGCTGGCACCGGTTACCAGGGCGACTTTTCCGTCCAGATCGAACAGTTGGGTTTTCTGCATCTGTCTTGTCCTTGTTGATATAGGCATGATCGCCGACCAATCTACTGCAGCCTCCGGGGCCTGCCAACAGCAAGCAGTGCTTATCAGAAACCGTGTTGGCGGGGGATTGCCTGCATCTATGTGACTACAGCGGCCGCGAATGACTGAAAGTGCTTCAACAACACCGAGTTGTGAGCCATCTCTCAAACACCGGATAAAGATTTGCTCCCCTGATACTCCATTGGGATCATCGCTGCTTCAAAGCAGGATGATTTTCCAGGCACAGGGATAGCAATGAACTCGATAGGTATAGGCTCAAGAACATCCACCGGCGGGACGGTGATGGAAGGTAATCCCGGCATCCTGTCCAATGGCTTGGTAGCCAGTTCGGTTGGCCACAAGGCCAGTTGCCCGAAATGCAAACAGGGTATCGGCCCCATTGTCGCGGTCGGCCCCAGAACGGTCACCCTGCCGGCAGGTCCTGCGGCACGTGCTGGCGATTACGTCGCCTGTGGCTGTCCTCCCGGCTCGAATAGCTTGTTGGCAGAGGGTGCCGTGGTTGTCGGCGGCGGCAGCGGTGGGGTAGGCAGTTAGACCGCCACGCGATGCAGGTGATATGGATAACACATAAAAAAACCGGAGCCTGGCTCCGGTTTTTTCAGTGCTGTCCGATCAGACCGGGAACAGCTCGCCCAATTTCAGCGCCAGCATCATGTCGCCTTCGGCGCGCAGCTTGCCGCCCATGAAGGCCTGCATGCCGTCGGTTTCGCCGGAAATGACGCCCTGCAGTGTGGCAGCGTCCATGATCAGCGTGACGTTGGGATCTTCGGCGTCGCCCTGGCTGACGGAGCAGGTACCGTCCTTGATCACAGCATAGAAGTTGGAGTCATCTTCGATGTTGAATTGAAAAACCAGATCCAGGCCAGCCGCGGCGGCCGGATTGAACTTACCTTCCATGTTATTGATGATGTCGGCAACGGTAGTCATGGATTCATCCTTATAGGGCTGTTTCATTGAAGCAACGGCGCAGCCGTCGCGGGGCATCGTTGTGCAGCTCAACAGAGGGTATGGTGGGTAGCGGGAGCTGTCAACAAAAATCATACGGTCGTTTGAATTCGCTCTGATCAGCCCTGTCACCAGTAGCGGCATCATCCTGTATGCTTGGTTGGATCGAATCGAATAGGGAGATATCTGTGGATTGGCTTGCTGAGTACGGAATGTTCGCTGCAAAGGTGCTGACGGCCCTGGTAGCGATATTTGTCCTGTTGGTGATGGTGGCTTCGCTCAAGGGGCGACAGCGCAAGGGCGAAGGCGCTTTGCAGGTGACCCGGCTGAATGATCAGTTGGCGCGCATGACCGAGCGGCTGGGCCAGGCGGTGCTGGACAAGCCGGCACTCAAGGCCCTGCATCGGACCCGCAAACAGGAGGCGAAGGCGCGCAGCAGGGGCAATACCGATAGGGACAAGGTCTTCGTGCTCAATTTCCATGGCGACATCAAGGCCAGCGCGCTGGAGAACCTGCGCCATGAGGTGACCGCGGTGCTCGAGCTGGCCACGCCGCGGGACGAGATCATCGTCAAGCTGGAAAGCGGCGGCGGCATGGTGCATGCCTACGGCCTGGCTGCGGCGCAACTGACGCGGATAAGGGAGGCGGGGGTACCGCTGACCGTGTGTGTCGACAAGGTGGCGGCCAGCGGCGGTTACATGATGGCCTGCATCGCCGATCGTATCCTGGCCGCGCCTTTCGCCATGCTCGGGTCGATTGGTGTGGTGGCGCAGCTACCGAACTTCCACCGGATGCTGAAAAAGCATGAGATCGACTATGAGATGCTGACGGCGGGGGAGTACAAGCGCACCCTTACCGTGTTCGGCGAGAATACCGACAAGGATCGGGAAAAATTCCAGGAGGATCTGGAAAGCATCCATCGCCTGTTCAAGCAGTTCGTCACCCGCTACCGTCCGGTACTGGATATCGATGTGGTGGCCACCGGCGAGGTATGGTTCGGCACCGAGGCGCTGGAGCGGGCGCTGGCGGACGAACTGAAAACCAGCGACGAATACGTCACCCAGCGTATTCGCCAGGCCGATGTCTTCGAAGTTCATTTCGCCCGGCCCAAGCGCCTGCAGGACCGCCTGAGTTCCAGCATGTCCGCGGCTCTGGATCGTCTGCTGCTGACCTGGGTGTCGCGTTTCTACAATCAACGTTTCTGGTAGGAGTCTGTCATGTCCGAGTTCAAGGCATTGCTGGTCAGTGAGGAGCAGGGGCAATTCGCTCGCCGGGTGGTTTCCCGGCATCTGGATGAATTGCCGGCCGGCGAGGTACTGATCCGTGTGCAATGGTCATCACTCAACTACAAGGACGCCCTGTCTGCCACCGGCAACCGCGGCGTGACCCGTAACTATCCGCATACACCGGGTATCGACGCGGCCGGGGTGGTCGAAGCCAGCTCGGTTTCCGAACTGGTAGCGGGTGATGAGGTCATCGTTACCGGCTATGACCTGGGCATGAATACCCCGGGCGGTTTTGGTCAGTACATCAGGGTGCCGGCAGCCTGGGTATTGAAGCGACCCTCCGGACTGACCCTGCGTGACAGTATGGTACTGGGCACGGCGGGGCTGACTGCTGCGCTGTGCATCGACAAGCTGGAACGTGCCGGGTTGACCCCGGGTGCAGGCCCGGTGCTGGTCACCGGCGCCACCGGAGGCGTGGGCAGCATCGCCGTGGCCATGCTGGCCGGCCTGGGGCACGAGGTCGTGGCGGTGACTGGCAAGCTGGAGCAGGCCGACTTTCTCCGCCGGCTCGGCGCCGCTGAGGTACTGGAGCGCAGTGAGCTGCAGGCCGGTACCGGCAAGGTGCTGTTGACCGAGCGCTGGGCCGGTGCGGTGGATACGGTGGGTGGCGACATCCTGTTCAACGTGGTCAAGTCGCTGCGCTATGACGCCAGCGTGGCCTGCTGTGGCCTGACGGCCGGTGGCCAGTTCCAGGCCAGCGTGTTCCCCTTCATCCTGCGTAACGTCAACCTGCTGGGTGTCGACTCGGTGGAGCAACCACTGGTGGCCAAGGCATCGATGTGGGATCGCCTGTCCCTGCAGTGGAAGACCGACCTGCAGAACCTGGAGCATGAGATCACCCTCGAGCAGTTGCCACAGGCGATCGATACCATCCTCGCCGGCGGCATGGTCGGGCGTACCATCGTCAATCTCGGCTGAAACAGCGCGTGAGCACGCAGGACCTGTTCCACGGGGCGTTGGCGCAGCCTGTGGTCATGGGGCCACAGGCGGTTATCCTGCCGGGCTTCGCTGTGCCCTGGATGGATCGGCTGCTCGTGGCCGTGGAGGAGATCCAGGCGCAGGCGCTGTTTCGGCAGATGTCCACGCCGGGCGGGCGGCGCATGTCGGTCAGCACCACCAGTTGTGGCGAGCTGGGTTGGGTGTCCAGTGAACATGGCTATCGCTACAGTCCCGTCGATCCCCATAGCGGCCGCCCCTGGCCCGGGTTGCCCGAGGCCTTTCTCGAACTGGCGCGGGCGGCGGCCAGCGAAGCCGGGTTTGCCGACTTCCATCCCGACACCTGCCTGATCAATCGTTATCCGCCGGGCGCGCGCATGGGCCTGCATCAGGATCGTGAGGAGCGTGATTTCAGCGCACCCATTGTCTCGGTGTCACTGGGCATGACGGCAACCTTCCTGTTCGGTGGTCATCAGCGCTCGGACAGGCCGGCCAGGGCGCGGCTGTACCATGGCGATGTGGTGGTCTGGGGTGGCGAGGATCGCTTGCGTTATCACGGCGTTGCGCCGTTGCTGGACGCTCCGCATGCGCTGCTTGGGCGCCAGCGCATCAATCTTACCCTGCGCCGGGCGGGCTGAGTTTCGACTGGATGGGGGAGGTGAGTACCGGATGCCCCGATGGCATCCGGTAATTCGGGAGACTCAGCGGCGCCGGAACAGCGGCAGCGGCTGGTCAGTGGCGGCCTGGTAGACCTCGGAGAAGTCCTGCAGGCTGGCCAGTGCGGCGTGCGGATCGTGGTCTTCACGCAGGGCGTAGGCATCGAAGCCGCAGCGGTGCATGAAGAACAGCTGGTCACGCAGCACATCACCGATCGAGCGCAGCTCGCCCTGATAACCGTAGCGGTCGCGCAGCAGACGGGCATTGGAGTAGTTGCGACCGTCGCTGAATACCGGGAAGTTCAATGCGATGACCTGGAAGTGCTGCAGGTCATCGATGATGCTCTCGGCTTCCTCGTCGGCATCCAGCCATACACCCAGCCCGCCATCCCGCGCCTTGAGCGCATGGGCATGCTCCAGCCACAGGGCCAGAGGTACGATGATATCGCCCGAGTTGGTCAGGTTCTCGATGCTGGCATCCTTGGGCAGCAGTTGCCAGGTATCCTCGACGACCTGATTGCCCTTAATGATTTGCTGCATATACGCGCTCCTTGTACGGGGCCATGCCGATACGCTCGAAAGTATCGATGAAGCGCTCTTCCGGGGTACGGTTCTGCACATACACATCGATCAGCTTCTGCACCACCGTCGGCATCTGGTCGGCGGCGAAGGAGGGGCCGAGGATCTGGCCGATAGCCGCATCCCGCCCCGATTTGCCGCCCAGCGACACCTGATAGAACTCCTGGCCCTTCTTGTCGACACCGAGGATGCCGATATGGCCGACGTGGTGATGGCCACAGGCGTTCATGCAGCCGGAGATGTTCAGTTCCAGCTCGCCGATATCATGCAGGTAGTCGAGGTCATCGAACTGGCGCTGGATCGACTCGGCGATCGGAATCGACTTGGCATTGGCCAGCGAGCAGTAGTCGCCGCCGGGGCAGCAGATGATGTCGGTCAGCAGGCCGATGTTCGGCGTGGCGAAGCCCATCTGCCGGCATTTCTGCCACACTTCGTACAGGTCTTTCTGCTTGACGTAGGGCAGTACCAGGTTCTGGTAGTGGGTCGAGCGGATTTCGCCCAGGCTGTAGTCGTCGGCCAGGTCGGCGGCGGCATCCAGCTGCTTGTCGCTGATGTCACCCGGCGAGATGGCGGTCGGCTTCAGCGACAGCGTCACTGCAGCGTAGCCGGGGGCACGATGCGGGTGTACGTTGCGCATGGCCCAGTTGTCGAAGCCCTGGTCGCTGCTGCGCTTGTCCAGGTAGCCGGCATCGTCGCCGGCGAAGCTTTCCAGCTCGGGGGTGACGAAATACTTGGCGACCCGCTGCAGCTCGGCCTCGGTAAGGGTGGCGCTGCCATCCTTGAGGTTCTGCCACTCGGCTTCGACCTTCTCGCCGAACACGGCGGGTGTCAGTGCCTTGACCAGGATCTTGATCCGCGCCTTGAACTTGTTGTCCCGACGGCCATAGCGGTTGTACACACGCAGGATGGCTTCCAGGTAGGTCAGCAGGTGTTGCCACGGCAGGAAGGCGCGGATCTCGGCACCGACCATCGGCGTACGACCCAGGCCGCCACCGACCAGCACCTGGAAGCCCAGTTCGCCGGCGTCGTTGCGTACCGCGTTCAGGCCGATGTCGTGAATGCCGATAGCCGCACGATCTTCCTCTGCACCATTGATGGCGATCTTGAACTTGCGCGGCAGGAAAGCGAATTCCGGGTGGAAGGTCGACCACTGGCGGACGATTTCGCACCAGGGGCGCGGGTCGATCAGTTCATCGGCGGCGATACCGGCGAACTGGTCGGTGGTGGTGTTGCGGATGCAGTTGCCGCTGGTCTGGATGGCATGCATCTGCACCGAGGCCAGCTCTTCGAGGATGTCCGGTACATCTTCCAGGTTAGGCCAGTTGAAATGGATGTTCTGGCGCGTGGTGATGTGCGCGAAGCCCTTGTCGTAGTGACGGGCAATATGCGCCAGCTTGCGCAGGCGCTCGGATGAGAGTACGCCATAAGGTACCGCGATACGCAGCATGGGGGCGTAGCGCTGGATATACAGGCCATTCTGCAGGCGCAGCGGCAGGAATTCCGCTTCGGAAAACTCGCCGGCGAGATAGCGGCGTACCTGATCGCGGAACTGCTTGGCGCGGTCCTCTACGATACGTTGGTCATACTCGTCGTAAATATACATTCTGACAACCTGTTGTTGGGCGTTCACGCCCTTGGCTAACGGAGGTTCAACCCGGCAGGGCTCGGAAGCGCGGGAGACGATATCAGTTTTTTTTTATGCTTAAAAGGAATGTTTATATATATGCTTATATCGATAAATCGGTATGGCCATGCTGTGGCTTGTGCATTCGGCGGGGCTGGTCTTAACTGTAGCGACAGTACATTCCCATTCCAACAACAAGAGGAATCACATCATGAACGATCACGACACCCACACCGGTGGCGACCACAACAGTGCGCTGGACGCCTTCGCCGCGGTTGCGCTGATTCTCATCGCGGTAGCTACGGCGGTTTTCTGGGTCAGCCAGCATTGAAACCGGCCGGCCCGGACCGCCTATTCTAGCTTCCCGCGAGGTGCAGCACCAGCTTGACGATGCCGATGATGCCCAGGATGAACACCAGCATGAAGCCGAGCCCGAACAGGATGAAGTGGCTTGGCTTGCCGTGGGTGAAATCGCGCTCCCTGGCCTTGTTGCTCTGAACCCCCAGGGCACCGAACAGGATGGTACTGAGCATATCCCGCAGGCGCATGCCTGAACGGGGGGCGTTGTCGTCCTTGTGATTCTTGTTGTCTTCTGCCATTGCCGTCTCGCTTGCCAGTGGGGCTGTTTGCTGGTCAGCCCTCAGATTCGGATTTCAGCCCAGTGCTTGCGTCTCCACATTATGGCAAAGATAACAGAAGCCATGACCCGGTAAAGGCTCTGCAGCAACCACACGGCGAGCAACCCACCACCGAGCACCGGACCGACCAGATAGGCGCAGGGCAGAAAGACCAGCCATTGGCTGCCCAGGTTCACCGTCATCACCGTACGGCTGGCCCCGGCTCCCAGCAGTGCCTGGGTCAGCACCAGGGCGGTGGCATCCAGGGTCATGCCCAGGCCGGTGATGCGCAGCGGCCACTCGCCCAGCGCCAGCAGCTGCGGGTCCTGGGTGAACAGTTGCAGCACCAGTTGCGGCGCCAGCCAGAAGGGCAGGCCCATGACGAACAGCACCACCGCCGCCACCCGCACCACATCCCAGCCCCAGCGATAGGCTTCCTGCGGTTGGTCCTCGCCGAGGCTGTGGCTGACCAGAGTGGTGGCTGCCATGCCCAGGCCGACGCCAGGCAGGATCAGCAGCAATGCCAGGTTGATCAGCACGTGGGCGATGGCCAGCTCGGCGGTGCCGATCTGGCCGATGATCCAGAACAGGGTAGTAACGCCGGTGGCGAAGAACAGTTGCTGCAGGGAATTGGGTAGCGACAGTCGCAGCATCGAGCGGATGTCGGCAAAGCTCGGCAGGCTGCGCAGGAAACCGTGCTGGCGACCCTGGCGCCAGGTCAGCGCGAAGTACATGCCGGTGCCGAGGAACATGGCGATGCTGGTACCGAGTCCAGAGCCGGCGGCACCCATTTCCGGCAGACCGAAATGGCCGAAGATCAGGCCATAGCTGATGATCACATTGAACACATGCATGGCCACCAGGATCTGCAGATACAGTCCGGCCTGGCGTATGCCGTTCCAGTAGCCCCGATAGGCGAAATTGCAGCCCACAGCGATGATCGCCAGCGCCCGCCAGCGGAAATATTCCCCGCCGATGCTGGTCACCTCGGGATCGTCGGAGAGCAGGCCGATAATGTGATCGGCATGGAACCAGCACAGCAGCATGAGCGGCAGTGATACCAGCGCGGCGATCAACAGCCCGTGGTTGAGAGGTGCCGCGGCCAGTTCGTTACGACCTTCACCGCGGCGCCGGGCCACCGTGGCCTGTACGCCGACCCCGAGACCCATTACCAGCGCGATGGCCATGAAGTTGGCATACCCGCCCAGGCCGACGCCGGCCAGCGCCGCCTCGCCCAGCGAACCGACCATGGCGGCATCGACCAGGTTCAGCAGGCTCTGGCTGAGCATGCCGCCCATGATCGGCAAGCCCAGCAGTATGATGCTTCGGAAGCGCTCGCGGGGCGGTAGCAGGGCCACTGGGCGCTATCAGACGTCGTAGCCGAGGTTCGGCATCAGCCAGCGTTCGCTGGTCTCGATATCCTGGCCCTTGCGCTGGCTGTAGCTCTCGACCTGGTCCCTGTCGATCTTGCCCACGGCGAAGTACTGGGCCTTGGGATGGGCAAAGTACCAGCCGCTGACCGCTGCCGTGGGGAACATGGCGTAGTGCTCGGTAAGGGTCACACTGCTGTCGCCATCCTGGTCCAGCAACTCGAACAGAGTGCCTTTCTCGGTGTGGTCCGGGCAGGCCGGGTAGCCGGGGGCAGGGCGGATGCCCTTGTACTGCTCGCGGATCAGGTCGTCATTGCTCAGTGCCTCTTCCGGATCGTAGCCCCAGTATTCCTTGCGCACCTGCTGGTGCAGCCACTCGGCGCAGGCCTCGGCCAGGCGGTCGGCCAGTGCCTTGACCATGATCGAGTTGTAATCGTCGCCAGCGTCCTGGTAGGTCTTGGCCACCTCCTCGGCGCCGATCCCGGCGGTGGTGATGAAGCCGCCGACATAATCGGTGAGGCCGCTGTCGGCCGGGGCGACGAAATCGGCCAGGCAGAAGTTGGGCTTGCCATCGGTTTTGACGATCTGCTGGCGCAGGTGGTGCAGCCGTCGGGTCGGCTGACCCTGCTGGTCGTACAGCTGGATGTCATCATGCTCGACCTGGTTGGCCGGCCAGAAGCCGAATACCGCCTTGGCGCGGATCAGCTTCTCATCGATCAGTTTGCGCAGCAGGGCCTGGGCATCGTTGAACAGCGAGGTAGCCGCTTCGCCAACCACCTCGTCCTGCAGGATACGCGGATACTTGCCGGCCAGGTTCCAGGAGATGAAGAACGGCGTCCAGTCGATATAGTCTTCCAGCACCTTCAGGTCTATGTGCTCCAGCACCTTGCGGCCAAGGAAACTGGGGGTGACCGGGGTGTAGTCGCTCCAGTCGAATTGCGGGCCGGCAGCCAGGGCCTTTTCATAGCTCAGGCGCTCGGTGCGCGCCGCGCGGTTGGCGGTACGCTCGCGAATCATGGCGTATTCTTCACGGATCTTGCTGGCATAGTCCGGTTTGAGTTCCTTCGACAGCAGGGTGGTGGCTACACCCACCGCGCGCGAGGCGTCGGTGACGTAGACCACGGCGTCGTTCTTGTAGTGCGGATCGATCTTCACCGCAGTATGCGCCTTGGAGGTGGTGGCACCGCCGATCATCAGTGGCAGCTGGAAGTCCTGACGCTGCATTTCCCGGGCGACATGCACCATCTCGTCCAATGACGGGGTGATCAGCCCGGACAGACCGATGATGTCGCACCTTTCCTCGATGGCGGTCTTGAGGATCTTGTCTGCCGGCACCATCACGCCCAGGTCGACGATGTCATAGCCGTTGCAACCGAGCACCACGGCGACGATGTTCTTGCCGATATCGTGCACATCGCCCTTGACCGTGGCCATCAGGATCTTGCCCTTGGCCTCGGGTTTGTCGCCTTTCTCCTCCTCGATGAAGGGAATCAGGTGGGCCACTGCCTGTTTCATCACCCGGGCGGACTTGACCACCTGCGGCAGGAACATCTTGCCCGAGCCGAACAGGTCGCCGACCACGTTCATGCCGGCCATCAGCGGCCCTTCGATCACCTCGATCGGTCGTGCTGCCTGCTGGCGGCACTCCTCGGTGTCTTCCACGATGAAGGTGGTGATGCCCTTGACCAGTGCATGTGACAGACGTTCTTCCACCGGCAGGCTGCGCCACTCCTCATTCTCGACCTCCTTGACCGCACCGTCGCCGCGGTAGTCCTCGGCGATAGCCAGCAGCGCTTCGGTGGCGCCGGCGTTACGGTTTAGGATGACGTCCTCGACCTTGTTGCGCAGGTCCGTCGGGATCTGGTCGTAGATTTCCAGCTGGCCGGCGTTGACAATGCCCATGGTCAGGCCGTTCTGGATCGCGTAGTAGAGGAATACCGAGTGAATCGCCTCGCGTACCGGGTTGTTGCCACGGAACGAGAAGGACACGTTGGACACCCCGCCGGAGGTCAGGGCATAGGGCAGGTGGTCGCGGATATAGGCGCAGGCTTCGATGAAGTCCACGGCGTAGTTGTTGTGCTCCTCGATACCGGTGGCGACGGCGAAGATATTCGGGTCGAAGATGATATCTTCCGGCGGGAAGCCAACCTCGTTGACCAGGATGTCATAGGAGCGCTTGCAGATTTCCTGCTTGCGCGCGGCGGTGTCGGCCTGGCCGACTTCGTCGAAGGCCATCACCACCACGGCAGCGCCGTAGCGTTTGCACAGGCGCGCATGCTGCTTGAACTGCTCGACGCCTTCCTTCATCGAGATGGAGTTGACGATGCCCTTGCCCTGGATGCACTTGAGACCGGCCTCGATCACTTCCCACTTGGACGAGTCGAGCATGATCGGCACCCGGGAAATGTCCGGCTCGCCGGCGATCAGATTGAGGAAGGTGACCATGGCCTTCTTCGAATCCAGCATGCCTTCGTCCATGTTGATGTCGATCACCTGGGCACCGGCCTCGACCTGCTGCAGGGCAACTTCCAGCGCTTCGGTGTAGTTGTCCTCGCGGATCAGTCGGGCGAACTTCGCCGAGCCGGTGATGTTGGTGCGCTCGCCGACGTTGACGAACAGCGAGTTGCGGTCGATGGTGAAGGGCTCCAGGCCCGACAGGCGACAGGCCTTGGGAATGTCCGGAATCTGCCGTGGCGGATGCTTGCTCACCGCCTCGGCGATCGCGCGGATATGTTCCGGGGTGGTGCCGCAGCAGCCGCCGACGATATTGACGAAGCCGGCCGCGGCGAACTCGCCGACCAGCTCGGCGGTCTGCTCGGGAGTCTCGTCGTATTCACCGAAGGCATTCGGCAGGCCTGCGTTGGGGTGGGCGGAAACGTGCGTGTCGGCCTTGCTCGACAGTTCTTCCAGGTACGGGCGCAGCTCCTTGGCCCCCAGCGCACAGTTCAGGCCGATGGAGATCGGCTTGGCGTGCCGTACCGAGTTCCAGAAGGCCTCGGTGGTCTGGCCGGACAGCGTGCGGCCGGAGGCATCGGTGATGGTGCCGGAAATCATGATCGGCAGCTCGACACCCAGTTCCTCGAAGACACCCTGCACGGCGAAGATCGCCGCCTTGGCGTTGAGCGTGTCGAAGATGGTCTCGATCATGATCAGGTCGGCACCGCCCTCGACCAGGCCGCGGGTGGCTTCGCTGTAGTTGTCCACCAGCGCATCGAAGGTGATGTTGCGGTAACCGGGGTTGTTGACGTCCGGCGACAGCGAACAGGTACGGCTGGTCGGCCCCAGTACCCCGGCGACGAAACGCGGGCGGTCCGGGGTCTGGGCGGTTTTCTCGTCGCAGACGCGGCGGGCGATGCGTGCGCCCTCCAGGTTCAGCTCGTAGGCCAGTTCCTCCATGCCGTAGTCGGCCTGGGAGACGCGGGTGGAGTTGAAGGTGTTGGTCTCGATGATGTCGGCGCCGGCATCCAGGTAGGCGCGTTCGATATCGGCGATCACATCCGGGCGACTGAGGATCAGCAGGTCGTTGTTGCCCTTGACGTCCTGGGGCCAGTCGGCGAAACGCTCGCCGCGGAAGTCGGCTTCCTCGAGCCTGAAGCTCTGGATCATGGTGCCCATGCCCCCGTCGAGTATCAGGATGCGCTGGCGCAGAGCCTCATTCAGGGCGGTCAAACGGGTGGTCAGGTCAGACATGAAAACTCCGCAAAGGCATGGTGAAAAGCCGCTCATCTTACCAGACGGCGGGGGAACACTGAACGGCAATGGTATTTGCGGGAATAACCGAGTGAAAAGGTGGGACTTTATTCGCTGATGCAGTTCCCGTACAATACACGCATTACGTCATAGACCAAGAGGCATTTCATGGCAGGCATTCACTTTACCGAGGCTGCCCAGAGCTATCTGGCGGAGTTGTTATCCAAGCAGGACACAGACGGTATCGGTATCCGTGTGTTCATTACCCAGCCCGGTACCCCTTACGCTGAAACCTGTATCGCCTACTGCAAACCCGGTGAGGAGAAAGCCGAGGACACGGTGATCGCGCTGGAGGCATTCCGTGTGTGGGTCGATGCGACCAGCGAGCCGTTCCTGGAAGAGGCGGTGGTGGACTACGCCACCGATCGCATGGGCGGCCAGCTGACGATCAAGGCGCCCAATGCCAAGGTGCCGATGGTCAATGATGACAGTCCGCTGAACGATCGCATCAATTACCTGCTGCAGACCGAGATCAACCCCGGTCTGGCCAGCCATGGTGGTGAGATCAAGCTGATCGATGTGGTCGAGGGCGGTATCGCCGTGCTGCAGTTCGGTGGCGGTTGCCAGGGTTGCGGCATGGTCGATGTGACACTCAAGGAAGGCGTCGAGAAGACCCTGGTCGCGCGTATTCCGGAAATCACCGGGGTGCGTGACGTGACCGACCACTCGGTCAAGGAACACGCTTACTACTGATCGGCAGCGCCCCGATGCGCTGCCCTCCGGGTTGTCGCGCGCCTGCGCGACGACTTTCAGCTCACTCGATATAACGCTCGTGCTGCTCCATCACCGACTGCTGGATACCCAGCTTCTCCCCGTAGATCACCCCATAGGTCAGCACGCTCTGCACATAGGCGCGGGTCTCGTCGAAGGGGATGGTTTCGATCCAGATGTCCGAGGGTAGCGCCGGCATGTCCCTGGTCCACTGGCGCACCCGGCCGGGGCCAGCGTTGTAGGCGGCCGAGGCCAGTACCCGGTTACCCTGGAACTGCCCGTACAACTGCGACAGGTAGGCGGTGCCGAGGGCGATGTTGCGTTCGGGCTGCAGTACCTCGTTGGCGTTACCCAGGGGGATGTTGTAGCGGCGGGCGGTTTCCCGGGCGGTGGCCGGCATCAATTGCATCAGCCCCATGGCCCCGGCATGGGAGCGGGCGTCGGTCATGAAACCGCTTTCCTGGCGGGTGATGGCGTAGACCCAGGTCGAGTTGAGCTGGCGCAGCCGAGCCTGCTCGATGATGGGTTCACGGTAGGCCAGTGGGAAGCGGATCTCCAGGTCGTCCCAGTGCTGCGCCTTGCTGATGCCACGAATGGCCGGGAAGTACCAGTCCATCTGCCGGGCCAGGCTGGCCTGGGCTATCAGTTCTTCGCGGCTGAACAGCCGCTCGGCGTGATACCACTCGCGGCGGGCATCCAGGTAGTCGCCGCGGGCGAAGAATTCCCGCGCGCGGATGATGCCGGCGGTATCCATCACCCGCGCAGCAGCGCGCGGATCGACCGGCACCGGCTGGTGATTGGTGGCATAGGGCATACGGCTGCGCTCGGCGGCGAGAAAACCATAGAAGTCGCGCTCGCGGGCCAGTTGCGCATATTCGCTGGTCAGCTCGCCGGTGCTGGTCTGGGCCAGCTGGCTGCTGCGCAGCTGCCAGTAGCGCCAGCGGCTCTGCTGTTGCAGGTTGCTCGGCATGCTGCGGGTCAGGTCCTGGACGCTATGCCAGTGGCCGGTACGCAGCGCCAGGCGGGCGCGCCATTCGGTGACGGTATCGTCCTGCATCTGCGGGTCGTTGGCTGCCATGAACGCCAGCGCCTCGGGCTTGTACCGGCGCGCCAGGCGCACGCCGATATCCCGGGTCAGTGCCAGGCGCTGTTCGTCGGTGAACGGCAGTTGCTGATAATGCGGCCATAGCGCCAGTGCCGCTTCGGCGTCATCCCGACCGAGGCGGCGCAGGGCGACGGTGACCATCTCGGTGAGCTTGTCCGCCGGCTGGCCGGCACCGGGCTGATACTGGCTGAACTGGTTCAGCAGCCTGGGGTTGACGGCGGTAGCGACAAAGCGTTCGGCCAGCGCACTCTGGTCAGGCAGATAACGGGTCAGGTACTTGGCCAGCCCATCCTGGCGATGCAGCAGAGCCAGGCGCATGCGTTCCCAGGCGACGTCCTCGGTCAGGCCGCCGGCGGCGATCCAGCGCTGGAACAGCGGGTCGCAGACCTTGGGTTGGGACTGGCCAACGGTCCACAGCTCCCGCGCGCGTTGCATGGCCTGGGTACTCTGGCCTTCGTGCCACATCTGCATGACCAGCGGGCACTCCAGTTCGGCGGTCAGGCTATCCTGGTCCACATGCCGGCGCAGGCGTGACCAGTCCTGCTCCTTGAGCAGACGCTTGAGCCAGCTGTTCTTCAGGCTGCGGGCAGCGGGCAGGTCGCCATGGGTAGTGAGGAACTGCTCTATTTCCTGGTGCGGCGCATGGTCCAGGCGCTTGCGCAGGGATTCCAGCAACAGATAGGGATACAGCGGATAGTCGCTCAAACCGGCCTTGAGCGACTGGAAGCGGGCGTTGTCACCGCGGGCCAGGGCGCTCTGCGCCTGGTCGTACTGGCGGCGCTGCTCGCTCAGGCGGTCTGCCTGTGCTGGCAGGCTGGTCAGCAGCAGGGCGCCGCACAGCAGGCTGGTGGTCTTGATCAGGTGTCGTTTCAACTGCTGCAGCATCGATCATCCCGCCCTGATGGGCATAAGGCTGGTTGATAAGGGGATTGCCGGCTGGCCGGCTCCGATTGGGCTCAGCTTAGCTGTTTGGCTGACGGCTTCAAAGTGGTGACTGATGATGGAGGCGTTACACGATGCTTCCTGACGATCATGCCGCCATCGGCACGTCGAATAACGAAAATCTGCGGCGGCGTGATCGTTCCCTCTTCCGGCGCTGCGCGCCACCTTCTCCCGGGACGGGAGAAGGTCATCAGATGGCGTCGCTATGCGACTTTCGCGCTAAACAATGCAGCTATCGGCGCCGGCAGGTAGAATGCCGACCTGAATCAACAAAAGGTGTGATATGGCTCTGCTTTCCTTTACCGACGTGTCCCTGGCCTATGGTCTGAACCCGCTGCTCGACAAGGTCAGCTTTCAGCTCGATCGCGGTGAGCGTGTCTGTCTGATCGGCCGTAATGGCGCTGGCAAGTCCAGCCTGTTCCGTCTGGTCACCGGTGACCAGGCCGCCGATGAGGGCGAGCTGTGGTTCGCGCCGGGGCTGAAGATCGGTCAGTTGCCCCAGGAACTGCCCGAAGCGGGCGCGGCCAAGGTCTACGATGTGGTCGCCGCCGGCCTGGCGGGTGTTGGTGAGCTGCTTGCCGAGTACCACGCCCTGGTCACCGGGGACATGGGCGACGCCGAGCTGGCGCGGCTGGAGCAGGTGCAGCACCAGTTGGAGTCGAAGGATGGCTGGCGGCTGAACCAGTTGGTGGAAACCACCCTGACACGCCTTGGCCTGCCAGCGGACAAGAGCATGTCGGAACTGTCCGGTGGCTGGCGTCGCCGGGTATTGCTGGCCCAGGCACTGGTGGCCGAGCCGGATATCCTGCTGCTCGACGAGCCGACCAACCACCTGGATATCCACACCATCGCCTGGCTCGAACAGGCGCTGTTGGAGTTCCGCGGCGCGGTGCTGTTCATTACCCACGATCGTCAGTTCCTGCAGGCGCTGGCCACCCGCATCCTGGAGCTGGACCGTGGCCAGTTGATCGACTGGCAGGGCGATTACCGCAGCTTCCTGCAGCACAAGGAGCAACAGCTGGCCGCCGAGGCTACCGCCAACGCGCTGTTCGACAAGAAGCTGGCCCAGGAGGAAGCCTGGATTCGCCAGGGCATCAAGGCTCGGCGTACCCGTAACGAGGGTCGGGTGCGGGCACTCAAGGCGATGCGCGAAGAACGGGCTGGGCGTATCGAGCGTCAGGGCAAGGCCAGCTTCCAGCTGGAAACCGCCGACGCTTCCGGCAAGCGGGTGATCGAACTGGAGCATGTCAGCTTCGCCTGGCCGGGACAGCCGCCGCTGGTCCGTGACCTGAGCACTCATGTGCTGCGCGGCGACCGCATCGGCCTGATCGGCAACAACGGGTCGGGTAAGAGCACCCTGCTCAAGCTGATGCTCGGCCAGCTGCAGCCAAGCAGTGGCAGCGTCAAGCATGGCACCAAGCTGGAAGTGGCCTATTTCGATCAGTTGCGCGGCCAGTTGGAGCTGGAGCGGAGCGTGATCGATAACGTCTCCGAGGGCCGCGATTTCATCGAGATCAATGGCGAGCGGCGGCACGTGATCAGCTATCTGGGCGACTTCCTGTTCTCGCCGGAACGGGCGCGGACGCCGGTCAAGGCACTGTCCGGTGGCGAGCGGGCGCGACTGCTGCTGGCGCGTCTGTTCAGCAAGCCGGCCAACGTGCTGGTGCTGGACGAGCCGACCAACGATCTCGACGTGGAGACCCTGGAGCTGCTGGAGGAGGTGCTGGCCGGCTTCGACGGTACCGTGCTGCTGGTCAGCCACGACCGGGCCTTCCTTGATAACGTGGTGACCAGCACGCTGGTGTTCGAAGGGCAGGGCAATGTCCGCGAATATATCGGCGGTTACGCCGACTGGCTACGCCAGGGCGGGCGGGTCGAGTCACTGGCGGAGTGGGGGGATGATGTCGAGAGCAAGCCGGCCGAAACTCCAGCCGCGGCGGAACCAGTCAAGCCGGCCAAGGCAGCGCCGGCGAAGAGCAAGTTGAGCTACAAGCTGCAGCGCGAACTGGACTCGTTGCCGGCATTGCTGGAGCAACTGGAAGCAGAGCTGCAGGCATTGCAGCAGCAGGCCAGCGATCCACAGTTCTACCAGCAGCCCCACGAGCAGACCGCGCCGGTGCTGGCGGCCCTGGAAAGCAAGCAGGCCGAGCTCGACCAGGCCCTGGAGCGCTGGGCCGAGCTGGAGGAAATGGCTGGCTGAAGGCGAACGCCGTTGCCCTGACCTCATCTTATACACGCAAAACCCGTCATCCTTCGCGAAGGCGAAGGATCCATGGCTCGGGTGAACGCGGAGCGGCCTGTGGATCCTTCGCCTTCGCGAAGGATGACGGGGGTGTAGAGGGTCACTCAGTACCTAAGCTAAGCAGCCGGCCAGCCCCATCGCCGCGAGGCGCGGCTCCCACAAGGTTGGGAGTGGGGAGCAGCCGGCCGCGCACTGATCAGCTGGCGGTCTTCTTCAGACGTACCGCGATGACATCGCAGGGAGCGCCATGCAGCACATCATTGGCGGTGGAACCGAGCAGCAGGGCCAGGCCGTGGCGGCCATGACTGCCAACCACGATCAGGTCGCAACCGCATTCGGTGGCGACCCGGTGGATCTCCTGGCGGGGGTGGCCAAAGGCGATCTGCAACTGCTGTTCGGGCAGGCCATAATCGCCGGCGAACAGTTGCATGCGTTCGCGGGCCTGTTCGAACTGCTGCTGCTGCAGCATGGACAGGTCCATGGGAACATCGCCACCATAGGCCATCGCCAGCGGTTCGACCACGTGGACGATGGTCAGTTTGGCGTCCAGTGCCTGGGCCAGTTGTCGGGCGTGATCGGCAACGGCGCGGCATTCGTCGATCAGATCTATCGCCACCAGCACATGTGAATAGAGCATGCAGGTTCTCTCCTTGTTTTTCGCTGATCTTAGGGCCTATTGTCGCTTCATCGCAAGCCGCGCCGGCGCCTGTTTTTGCGCGAGGCAAGGCGCGAGGAGAGAAATTTGGTCATTCCAAATGAACGACGAGTAACGCAGCATCGCGCAAAAACAGGCCCGGCCCTTCGGGTTGTGCGTCAAATCTCGCCATGCGTCGTTGTGGGACTTGGCAAGGGAATGACCATTACCTGCGTCCCACGCCTAGCCTGGCGAGATTTGACGCGCAACGCGGCTGGCGATGAAGCGACAATAGGCCCTAACAGTCTTTGCGAACAGGTCTACAGTGAATGACTGGCGGCCGATCAAATACTGGTTTTCCATCCAAACGGGGTTGTAAAGATGTTGACCTGGGTAATAGTCGGCCTGGTGGCCGCGGTACTGGTGTCCAATCTGTTCAAGCTCATGCCGCGTGGCCGCGAGCGTCATCTGCAGCGCCTGCGCGAGCAGGCCAGGCAGCAGGGGCTGGCCGTGGAGTGGCTGCGCGAGGCGCAGAAAGTCAATCAACTGGCCGGCTGCATCGCCTATCGCATGCCACTGGAGCGGTGCCCGTTGGAGAACGAGTTCAGCTGCCGGCGCACCGCGGATGGCTGGCACTGGCTGAATGGCTCTGCTGCCACACCGAACTGTAGCGAGGTGCTGCAGCAACTGCCGGAGCAGGTCATGGGTATCGATCGGCAGAGCCTGTCGGTGGTGGTGTACTGGCGCGAGCCGGATGACCTGGCGGTGCTGCAGCAACTGGTCGCTGCCCTGCAGCCGTTGAAAAACGCTGTGCCGAGTCGCTGACAGCGGCTTTGATGGCTCTATGCCCGGGTGTTTTTTGTGGCGCCTTCGGGCTGCCGCGAAAAAACGCTCCCGGCGTTTTTTCATGGCCATCTGCGTTCGGCAGATTGACAACGGCGCGGTTTTCCATAAAGGTGTGCGTACCCGAATCAAACGAGCGTATGAATTTTGCCAGGCAGGCAGTATTCCAATGCAGTCGGGAACTATCATGACACCATCCGGCAACCGGGCTGGATAGTGTTTCTCATGTGCTTTCACAGCGTGGAGATCAGTTGATGATTTACGAAGGTAAAGCCATCACGGTTCAAACCCTTGAAGACGGCATCGCCGAACTCAGATTCGATCTGCAGGGCGAGTCGGTCAACAAGTTCAATCAGGCCACCCTCGCCGAACTCAAGGCGGCCGTTGACAAGATCCAGTCCGATAGCAGCATCAAGGGCGTCATCGTCACCAGCGGCAAGGACGTATTCATCGTCGGCGCCGATATCACCGAATTCGTTCACGCCTTCCAGCTGTCCGAAGAAGAGCTGGTCGCTGCCAACCTGGAAACCAACCGCATTTTCAACGCTTTCGAAGACCTGAACGTGCCCACGGTTGCCGCCATCAATGGCCTGGCGCTGGGTGGTGGTCTGGAAATGTGTCTGGCCTGCGACTTCCGGGTCATGGCCCAGAGCACCAAGATCGGTCTGCCGGAAACCAAGCTGGGTATCTACCCCGGCTTCGGTGGTACCGTGCGCTTGCCGCGCCTGATTGGTGTCGATAACGCTGTCGAGTGGATCGCCGGTGGTGCCGAACAGCGTGCCGACAACGCACTGAAAGTGGGTGCGGTCGATGCGGTGGTCGCCGACGACAAGCTGCGCGACGCCGCGCTGGACCTGGTACGTCGCGCCATTGCCGGCGAGCTGGATTTCCGCGCCAAGCGCCAGCCCAAGCTGGAAAAGATCAAGCTCAACACCATCGAGCAGATGATGGCCTTCGAAACCACCAAGGGTTTCGTTGCCGGCCAGGCCGGCCCGAACTACCCGGCACCGGTCGAAGCCATCAAGACCATTCAGAAAGCGGCCAACCACGGTCGTGAAAAGGCTCTGGAAGTCGAGGCCGCCGGTTTCGCCAAGCTGGCCAAGACCAGTGTTGCCGCCTCGCTGGTCGGCCTGTTCCTGAACGACCAGGCACTCAAGCACAAGGCCAAGAAGTACGACAAGCAGGCTGGAGAAGTGAAGCTGGCCGCGGTGCTGGGCGCCGGCATCATGGGTGGCGGTATCGCCTACCAGTCCGCCTCCAAGGGCACGCCGATCCTGATGAAGGATATCCGCGAAGAGGGTATCCAGCTGGGTCTGGACGAGGCCGCCAAACTGCTCGGCAAGCGCGTCGAGAAGGGCCGCATGAAGCCCGCACAGATGGCTGCAGCGCTGAACGCCATTCGTCCGACCATGTCCTACGGTGACTTCGGCAACGTCGACATCGTGGTTGAAGCCGTTGTCGAAAACCCCAAGGTCAAGCACGCGGTGCTGGCCGAGGTGGAGCAGCATGTGAAGGAAGATGCCATCATCGCCTCCAACACCTCGACCATCTCCATCACCTACCTGGCCCAGGCGCTCAAGCGTCCGGAAAACTTCGTCGGCATGCACTTCTTCAACCCGGTACACATGATGCCGCTGGTTGAGGTTATCCGTGGCGAGAAGTCCAGCGAGAAGGCCGTGGCGACAACCGTTGCCTACGCCAAGAAAATGGGCAAGACGCCGATCGTGGTCAATGACTGCCCGGGCTTCCTGGTCAACCGCGTGCTGTTCCCGTACTTCGGTGGCTTCGCCCGCCTGATCGGCATGGGTGCGGACTTCCAGCGCGTCGACAAACTGATGGAAAAATTCGGCTGGCCGATGGGCCCGGCCTACCTGATGGACGTGGTTGGCATGGACACGGGTCACCATGGCCGTGACGTGATGGCCGAAGGTTATCCGGATCGCATGGCGGACAAGACCAAGACCGCGGTCGATGTCATGTACGAAGCCAACCGTCTGGGTCAGAAGACCGGCAAGGGCTTCTATGCCTATGAAGTGGACAAGAAGGGCAAGCCGAAGAAAGTGGTCGATCCCGAAGCCTACGAACTGCTCAAGCCGGTGGTGCTGGAGCAGCGTGAGCTGACCGATGAGGAAATCGTCGAGATCATGATGGTGCCGCTGTGCCTGGAAACCGTACGCTGCCTGGAAGATGGCATCGTCGAATCCGCTGCCGACGCCGACATGGGTCTGATCTTCGGTATCGGTTTCCCTCCCTTCCGGGGCGGCGCGCTGCGCTATATCGATACCATTGGGGTGGCCGAGTTCGTGGCCATGGCTGACAAATACGCCGAGTTCGGTCCGATGTATCACCCGACTGAGAAGTTGCGTGAAATGGCCGCCACCGGCAAGAAATTCTTCGGTTAACCGCGGAACGTACAGAGCGAGAGTGAATTTATGAGCCTCAATCCGAGAGACGTTGTAATTGTCGACTTCGGCCGCACCCCGATGGGCCGTTCCAAGGGTGGTATGTACCGCAATGTCCGTGCCGAAACCCTGTCTGCCAAACTGATTACCGGTGTGCTGGAGCGCAACCCGAAGATCGATCCGGCAGAAGTCGAAGATGTTATCTGGGGCTGCGTCAACCAGACCCTGGAGCAGGGCTGGAACATTGCCCGCATGGCATCCCTGATGACGCCGATCCCGCACACCAGCGCGGCGCAAACCGTCAGCCGCCTGTGTGGTTCTTCCATGAGTGCACTGCATACCGCCGCCCAGGCGATCATGACCGGCAACGGTGATGTGTTCGTGATCGGTGGTGTCGAGCACATGGGTCACGTTGGCATGATGCACGGTGTTGACCCGAACCCGGCGCTGTCGCTGTATGCGGCCAAGGCTGCCGGCATGATGGGCCTGACTGCGGAAATGCTCGGCAAGATGCATGGCATCACCCGCGAGCAGCAGGATCAGTTCGGTGTGCGTTCGCACCAACTGGCGCACAAGGCTACCGTCGAGGGCAACTTCAAGGATGAAATCATCCCGATGGAAGGCCACGACGAGGATGGCTTCCTGCGCGTGTTCACCGAGGATGAGACCATCCGCCCGGAGACCACCCTGGAAAGCCTGGCTGCACTGCGTCCGGCGTTCAACCCGAAAGGCGGTACCGTGACAGCGGGTACCTCCTCGCAGATCACTGACGGTGCTTCCTGCATGATCGTCATGTCCGCGGAGCGGGCCAAGGCGCTGGGTGTCGAGCCGATGGCGGTGATCCGTTCCATGGCCGTGGCGGGTTGCGATCCGTCGATCATGGGTTATGGCCCGGTTCCGGCGACCAAGAAGGCGCTCAAGCGTGCTGGCCTGAGCGTGGATGATGTGGACTTTGTCGAGCTGAACGAAGCCTTCGCTGCACAGGCGCTGCCGGTGCTCAAGGATCTGAAACTGCTGGACAAGATGGACCAGAAGGTCAACCTGCACGGCGGCGCCATCGCCCTGGGTCACCCGTTCGGCTGCTCCGGTGCCCGTATCTCCGGCACCCTGCTGAACGTGATGAAGCAGAATGGCGGCACCATCGGCATGTCGACCATGTGTATCGGTCTGGGGCAGGGTATCACCACCGTTTTCGAACGGGTCTGATAGCCGAGCCTTGATAGAAAAAGCCCCGCCAGATCGCTCTGGCGGGGCTTTTTGGTTGCCGCCTGTCAGTCCTCGACTTCGCGGATCATATTGCGGGCGATGATCACCTGCTGGATCTGTGTAGTGCCCTCATACAGGCGGAACAAGCGCACGTCGCGATAGAAGCGTTCGATGGCATACTCGCTGATATAGCCTGCGCCACCATGGATCTGCACCCCTCGATCGGCTACGCGACCGCACATCTCGGTAGCGAACATCTTGGCGCAGGAAGCCTCGGTGCTGATGTTCAGCCCTTCGTCGCGCTTGCGCGCGGCATCCAGCACCATGCAGCGGGCGGCGTAGATCTCCGCCTTGCTGTCGGCCAGCATGGCCTGGATCAGCTGGAAGTCGGCAATGCGCTGGCCGAACTGCTTGCGCTCCACCGCATAGCGCAACGAGTCATCCAGCATGCGCTCGGCGGCACCGACCGACAGGGCGGCGATGTGCAGGCGGCCCTTGTCCAGCACCTTCATGGCGGTCTTGAAGCCGACACCTTCCTTGCCACCGATCAGGTTGGCGGCAGGTATCCGCACATTCTCGAAAATGACATCGGCGGTATGCGCACCTTTCTGGCCCATCTTCTGATCCGGCTTGCCGATGGTCAGGCCCGGCGTGCCGCGCTCGACGATGAACGAACTGATACCGCCAGCGCCCTTGATATCCGGGTTGGTGCGGGCCATGACGGTATAGATGCCGGCGTGCGGGGCGTTGGTGATGAAGCGCTTGGTGCCATTGAGCACATAGCTGTCACCGTCGCGTACCGCGGTGGTCTTCAACGAGGCGGCATCGGAGCCGGAGTCGGGCTCGGTCAGGCAGAACGAGCTGAGGTACTCGCCTGCGGCTAGCTTCGGTAGGTAATGAGCTTTCTGCTCCTCGGTGCCATCGAGCAGGATGCCGATGGAACCGATGCCGTTGTTGGTGCCTATATAGGAACGGAAGGCAGGGGAGGTGCGTCCCAGTTCGAAGGCGATGTTGACTTCCTCCTCCATGGTCACGCCCAGGCCACCGAACTCCTCGGGGATGGTCAGGCCGAACAGACCCATGGCCTTCATCTGCTCGACGATGTCGGTTGGAATCTGGTCCGTTTCAGCGACCTCGTCCTCGCGGGGGATCAGCTCGTGGGTCACGAACTGGCGGATGGAGTCCAACAGTATCTGCAGGGTTTCCGGGTCACGAATCATGTTTTCTCCTGGTTCGGTGCGCTGGGCGATGCCTGGTATGTTAGCGCTGGCGCACGGTAATTATCAATAAATCAAAATCTAATACCGCCAGGCGAAATCACGAGTTGCTGTCAGTGGTCATGTTCGGTCCGGCCAAGCCATGCTTTACCCAACCGCAATGGATACTTATCATGCTGGCAAATCCGCTCCGCAGGGGCGTGCGGGCCTGCGGGGCCGCTATCTCATGAACAGGAACGAATAGATGGGTGCTTTGACGGGAATACGCGTGCTGGATCTGAGTCGGGTGCTGGCCGGGCCCTGGTGCGGCCAGATTCTTGCGGACCTGGGGGCGGAAGTGATCAAGATCGAGCGGCCCGGCAGCGGTGATGACACCCGCGGCTGGGGGCCGCCGTGGATGAAGGATAGCGAAGGGCAGTGGACGGCCGAAGCCTCCTATTACCAGTCCGCCAATCGTGGCAAGCAGTCCGTGGCGGTAGACCTGGCAACGCCGCAGGGCCAGGAACTGGTACGTGCGCTGGTGGCTGATTGCGATGTGTTGATCGAGAACTACAAGGCCGGTTCGCTGGCGCGTTATGGGCTGGACTACCAGAGCCTGTCGACGCTAAATCCGCGGCTGGTGTACTGCTCGATTACCGGCTTCGGCCAGACCGGCCCGCGTGCAGCTGAGCCGGGTTATGACTTCATCATCCAGGGCATGGGTGGCCTGATGAGCATCACCGGTGAGCGGGACGACCTGCCGGGTGGGGGGCCGCAGAAGACCGGGGTGGCCTTTGCCGACCTGATGACCGGGCTGTATGCGACCATCGCCATCCAGGCGGCGCTGATCGACCGGCAGAACACCGGGCGAGGGCAGTATTGCGATATGGCGCTGCTGGACGTGCAGGTCGCTACCCTGGCCAACCAGAGCATGAACTACCTGGCTTCCGGCAAGGTGCCGGGACGCTACGGCAATGCCCACGCCAATATAGTGCCGTACCAGGTATTCCGCGCCGCCGACCGGGATTTCATCATTGCCTGCGGCAACGACAGCCAGTTCGTCGCGCTGTGCCAGGTTATCGGCCTGCCGGCGTTACCCGCTGATCCGCGCTTCGTGCGCAACGCTGACCGGGTCAGTCATCGCGAGGAGCTGGTGGCGATACTCGCGGAGCACTTCCTCACCGCTACCGCCGATGAGTGGGTAACGGCGATTCATGCGGTGAAGGTGCCGGTAGGGGCTATCAACAATATTGCCCAGGCGCTGGAGGAGCCGCAGATCCAGGCTCGCGGCATGCTGGTCAACATGCCGCACCCGCTGAATCCGCAGTTCAGCATGGTCGGCAGCCCGATCAAGCTGTCGGCATCGCCGGTGGAGTACCAGCGGCCGGCGCCCGTGCTGGGCCAGGACACCGATGCGGTACTGCGTGAACGCCTTGGACTGAGCGACGAGCAGTTGGCCGGGCTCAAGGCGCTGGGCATTATCGAGCAATCTCCCTCAAGCTGAACTATCCTTTGGATGAAAGTCGGTCATGCTACTTCCATGGGAAGAGCATGACCGTCATTGTTCAGGAATCGGCAGTGCCAGCGACTCCTTCACTTCCTCCATGACGATGTAGCTTTTCGATTCGCGGACATGGGGCAGCTTCAGCAGGATGTCGCCGAGCAGTTTGCGGTAGGACGCCATTTCGTTGATGCGCGCCTTTATCAGGTAGTCGAAGTCGCCGGATACCAGATGGCACTCCAGAACGTGGGGCAGCTTGAGCACGGCACGGCGGAATTCCTCGAAGATATCACCGGATTTGTAGGACAGATTTATTTCCACAAACACCAGCAGGCCGGCTTGCAGGTGTTCAGGGTTGAGACGGGCACTGTAGCCCATGATGACCCCTTCGCGTTCAAGGCGACGGACCCGCTCAGTGCATGGAGTGGTCGACAAGCCAACCCGCTCACCCAGCTCAGTAAAGGCAAGACGGCCTTCAGCCTGCAGTTCGCGGAGGATCTGACGATCTATGCGATCCAGTTCTCTTTGGGCTCTATGTTTGGTTCTCATTGGGGGATCTGCCTAGACCTTTGGCTAATTGCACGGGACTTAGCGCCAAATATAGCGGATTAAACAGTGAAATCAACTGCAGCGGCTCTCCTATAATCCGGTCCAACGTGATTGGCCCCGGTGGGCGAGGAGTTTGAATATGCGTGTTCTGGTTCTTGGTAGTGGCGTTGTTGGCACCGCGAGTGCCTATTATCTGGCCCGACAAGGATTCGAGGTGACCGTGGTCGATCGTCAGCCTGCCGTGGCTGAGGAAACCAGCTTTGCCAACGCAGGTCAGATCTCGCCCGGCTATGCTTCGCCCTGGGCTGCACCGGGTGTGCCGCTGAAGGCGATCAAGTGGATGATGCAGAAGCATGCTCCGCTGGCGATCAGGCCGACCGCCGATATCAATCAGTACCTGTTCATGGCACGCATGCTGCGCAACTGCACCACCGCCCGTTATGCGGTGAACAAGGAACGCATGGTGCGTTTGTCCGAGTACAGCCGTGACTGCCTGGACGAGCTGCGCGCCGAGACCGGTATCCAGTACGAGGGGCGTCAGCGCGGAACCACCCAGCTGTTCCGCACCCAGGCCCAGCTCGATGGCGCCGCCAAGGACATCGCTGTGCTCGAGCAGATGGGCGTGCCCTATGAGCTGCTGGACCGCAACACCCTGGCCGGCGCCGAACCGGCCCTGGCCAAGGTCGCGCACAAGCTGACCGGCGGCCTGCGCCTGCCCAATGACCAGACCGGTGATTGCCTGATGTTCACCCGCCGGATCGCCGAGATGGCCCGTGAGCTGGGGGTGGAGTTCCGCTTCAACCAGAACATCGAGCGTCTGGACTATGCCGGTGACCGCCTCAACGGCGTGTGGATCGACGGCAAACTGGAGACTGCTGACAACTACGTGTTGGCACTCGGCAGCTACAGTCCGCAGATGCTTGCACCGCTGGGCATCAAGGCGCCGATCTATCCGCTCAAGGGCTATTCGATTACAGTGCCGATCACCAATCCCGAGATGGCCCCCGTGTCGACCATGCTGGACGAGACCTACAAGGTGGCGATTACCCGTTTCGATAACCGCATCCGCGTCGGTGGCATGGCGGAGATTCGCGGCTATGATCTGAAGATCGATCCGCGCAAGGGCGAGACCCTGAAGATGATCGTCCAGGATCTGTTTCCGGAAGGGGCGGACATCTCGAGCATCGACCTGTGGACCGGTCTGCGTCCAGCGACACCGGATGGCACCCCGATCATTGGCCCGACCCGCTACCGGAATCTGTTCCTCAACACCGGGCACGGCACGCTGGGCTGGACCATGGCCTGTGGCTCGGCCCGGCTGCTGGCGGATCTGCTGGCGAAGAAGACACCGCAGATCAGCACCGAAGGGCTGGCCATTTCCCGCTACAGCAACAACAAGGAGACACACAAGCATGGGCATCCAGCGACTGCACACTGATCGGCGTATGAGCCAGATCGTCATTCATCAGGGCACTGTCTATCTTTCAGGCCAGGTGGGTGAAAGCATGGAGGCAGGTGTCGAGCAGCAGACCGAGGAAACGCTGCAGGAAATCGAGAAGCTGCTCGCCGAGGCGGGCAGTGACAAGGAGCATATTCTTTCAGTAACTATTTATCTGAAGGATATCGAGCGCGATTTCGCCGGCATGAATGCCGTGTGGGATCGCTGGCTGCCCGAGGGTGTAGCCCCGGCGCGGGCCACAGTGGAGGCCGGAATGTGCGAATCGGACATTCTGGTGGAAATGTCAGTTATCGCCGCCCTGCGTGAATAAGGCGGCTCGACTAGAATTATAAAATCAACAGTAGAGATAGAAGAATGAACAAACACTCCTTGCAGATCGCATTGGCCTACATGTCTGTGGTCATCGGCGGTGGTTTTGCTTCCGGTAACGAGGTACTGCAGTTCTTTACCGGATACGGCCTTGCTGGTATCGCCGGCTCAGTGGTTGCCGCTGTGCTGTTTGCCTTTCTTGGTATGCATATCGCGCGTATCAGCTCGATAATGCAGGCGGGATCGCACAAGCAGGTGCTGTACAGCCTGTTCGGTCAGCAAGCCGGTTTTGTGGTTGATATCATCCTGTCTTTCTTTCTATATGGGGTGGGCGTGGTCATGCTCGCCGGGGCCGGCTCGACCCTCGCCCAGCAGTTCGGCCTGGCTCCCCTGGTCGGCTCCATCCTGATGACCGTGCTGGTGATTGGCACGCTGTGCCTGAACGTCAAAGGCATCATCAACCTGATCAGTGCGGTAATGCCGTTCCTGCTGATCATGGTGTTGGCGATCACGGTGTATTCCATCTACACCAGTACCGGTACCCAGGAGGAGCTGAGCCAGGTGGCCACTGAAGTTCAGGTGATCACCTTCCTTGGCGCCGAAGTACCGAACTGGGCACTGAGTGGCCTGCTGTATGCGTCGTTCAACATCGCCGTGGGTTTCCCCATGCTGGCGGTAATCGGCGGTCTGACCAAATCGCCCAAGGCCGCTGCCCTGGGGGGTATTGGCGGTGGTCTGGGGCTGGGTTTCCTGATCATCCTGCTCAACGTCGGCCTGTTCGCCAACCTGGACAAGCTGCTGGGTATCGAGATTCCGACCCTGTTGCTGGCGCAGCAGATTCATCCCTGGCTGGCTGTGCTGATGTCGATTGCCCTGATCTGCATGATCTATAGCACCGCAGTGGGCATGTTCTTCGCCTTCAGCGCGCGCTTCGCCACTCCGGAAACCACCCGCTTCAAGGTGTTGAGTGCGATCTTCGCGGTGGTAGGTCTGGCTCTGAGCCAGGTCGGCTTCACCAAGCTGGTGGGCACCGTGTACCCGATGCTGGGTGTGGTCGGCCTGATCCTGATCATCGCCATCGGCCTGAGCTGGGTGCGTACCCGCAAGCGCTCGGCTGAAGAGCTGGCTGCTGACCCGAGAGCACAGCACAAGTAATCCAGGCTTCTGGATGAGTACAGCGGCCGCCCCGGGGAGGGAGCGGCCGTTGTCGTTTGTGTAACGGAGAATCAGTAGCTGACAGCAGGCAATTGCGGCCGAGGCACTTTGACTTTCTCGGTGGGCGCCATCACGGTGGCTACGCCGTCTACCACTTTCTTGCCTTCCTGGTTGATCACCTGGGTGGCGATCTTCAGCCGGTTCTTCGGCAGCTTCTCCAGGACTTCCAGCTCGATACGAATCTCGTCGCCCAGGCGAACCGGGCGCAGGAAACTCATTTCCTGACCGATATAGATAGTGCCCGGCCCCGGCAGCTCGCAGGCGATGGCTGCGGAAATCAGTGCGCCCGACAGCATGCCATGGGCGATCCGGCCCTTGAACGGGGTGGCGGCGGCGAACTCCTCGTCGAGGTGGACCGGGTTCACATCTCCGGAGACGGTGGCGAACAGGATCAGATCGCGTTCGGTGACGACGTGGCTGGCGCTGGCGGTATCGCCTGCATTGAGCTCATCGTAGGTGCGGTTTTCCAACATGGACATGAATCGACTCCCTGGGGTCTGAAGCGGCATGCAGCCATATTCAGAGAAGTAATGAAACAAAAGCGGATTTTGTATTTTTCGGCATTGCTGGTAATTTTGCCCAATACGCGGGTACGGCGTAAATAATAACAGCGCAAGTGTCTGCTCTGGCACTTGGCACTCCAAACGGGAGACATGGAGCCAATGGAAGCATCGTTCTGGAACGATAAACGCCCCCCGGGGGTACCCCACGATATTGATCTGAGCCAGTTCAGCTCGATCATCGATGTATTCGAATCGTCCTGTGCCAAACACGCCAACCGCGCGGCATTCACCAATATGGGCGTGACCCTGAGCTATGCTGATCTGGAGCGCCACTCGGCGGAGTTCGCCAGTTATATCCAGAAGTATACCGACCTCAAGCCGGGCGATCGCATTGCCATCCAGATGCCCAACGTACTGCAGTTTCCGATTGCCGTATTCGGTGCCATGCGCGCCGGGCTGGTGGTGGTCAACACCAACCCGCTGTATACCGCGCGGGAAATGCGTCACCAGTTCACTGATTCCGGCGCCCGGGCACTGATCTACATGAACATGTTCGGTCATCTGGTGGAGGAAGTGCTGCCCGATACCGAGATCAAGTACCTGTTCGAAGCGCGCATGGGCGACATGCTGCCCGGCGTGAAGGGGTTGCTGGTCAATGCCGCGGTCAAGCACGTGAAGAAACTGGTGCCCCGTTACCGTCTGCCGCAGGCGGTGTCCTTCAAGAGTGCTCTGTCCCGTTGCCGGGATGCCAAGCCGGTGCCGGTCTCGCGTACCCTGGATGATGTCGCCGTGCTGCAATACACCGGTGGTACCACCGGTGTGGCCAAGGGTGCCATGCTGACTCATGGCAATCTGGTGGCCAACATGCTGCAGGTGTACGCCAACATGCAGCAGGTCGACAAGGAGGGTAACCGGCTGCTGGCCGATGGTGGCGAAATCATCATCGCACCCTTGCCGCTGTACCATATCTTCGCCTTTACCGCGAACTGCATGTGCATGATGCTGGCCGGTCAGCATAACGTGCTGATCACCAATCCCCGGGATATTCCCGGCTTCATCAAGGAGCTGAAGAAGTGGCAGTTCTCCTCGATCGTCGGGCTCAACACCTTGTTCGTCGCCTTGATGGAGCACCCCGAATTCATGGAGCTGGACTTCTCCAGGCTCAAGAGCACCACCTCCGGCGGCACCGCCCTGGTCAAGGCCACCGCCGAGCGCTGGGAGGGCAAGACCGGTAGTGGCATCGGCGAGGGTTATGGTCTGACCGAGTGTTCCCCGGTGGTCTGCTCCAGCCCTGGTGATGGTCTGGCGCGGCTGGGTAGCGTCGGCCTGGCGGTGCCGGGTACGGCACTGAAAGTGATCGACGAGGAGGGCAATGAACTGCCGCTGGGTGAGCGCGGTGAGTTGTGCGTCAAGGGGCCGCAAGTGATGAAGGGCTACTGGCAACGTCCCGAGGCTACCGCCGAGGTGATGGATGCCGATGGCTGGTTCAAGACCGGTGATGTGGCGGTGATCGATGAGGATGGCTTTGTCAGCATCGTCGACCGGATCAAGGATCTGATCATCGTCTCCGGCTTCAATGTGTATCCCAATGAAATCGAGGACGTGGTTGCGGCCCATCCCAAGGTCGCCAACGCCGCGGCGATCGGTGTGCCGGACGACAAGTCGGGCGAGGCGGTCAAGCTGTTCGTGGTGCCGTCTTCTGCCGACCTCAGCATCGATGAGCTGAAGGCCTATTGCCGGGCCAACTTCACCGGCTACAAGGTTCCCAAGCACTATGAAATCCGTGACTCCCTGCCCATGAGTCCGGTTGGCAAGATCCTGCGCCGCGAACTGCGCGATTAGTCCTCTCCCCGGGAAAACCGGCTGACTGAACAGTCGGTTTTCTACTCCCGCGTTCTACACTTTGATGGCCGCTCCAGGGCAGTGGAAGCTATGGCTTGAGCCGAAAAAAGCTGTTAGGCTGCAGCCACTTTTCGACCGAGGTGGGTGAAATATTCACGAATGGGTCGAAATCAGTTTCTGCCTCTATCAAATACAACAGCAGTTTTCGCAACCGGACGCATCCAGGGGGTCTTCATGCATGAGAATTTTTGGGCTGACAAGTATCCGGAGGGTATTCCCGCCGAGATCGATGCCGATCAGTACCCCAATGTTCTGGCTGTCCTGAAAGAATCCTGTGAACGCTTCGCTGACAAGCCGGCCTTCACCAATCTCGGCAAGACCCTCACCTGGGGCGAGATGTATCGCCTGTCAGGTGAGTTTGCTGCCTATCTGCAGACCCACTCCGGCCTGCAACCCGGCGACCGTATCGCCGTGCAACTGCCCAATGTGCTGCAGTACCCCATCGTGGTGTTCGGTGCGATGCGCGCCGGCTATGTGGTGGTCAATACCAACCCGCTGTATACCGCACGGGAAATGGAGCACCAGTTCAACGATTCGGGTGCCAAGGCGCTGGTCTGCCTGGCCAACATGGCGCACCTGGCCGAGGAAGTGCTGCCGAAGACCGGCGTCAAGCACGTGATCGTCACCGAAGTGGGCGATATGTTGCCGACCTTCAAGCGCTTGCTGGTCAACGCCGTGGTCAAGCATGTGAAGAAGATGGTACCGGCCTGGTCGATTCCTGCTGCGGTGCCTTTCGTCCGCGCGATGAAGATGGGTGCAGCGGGCAATTTCCACGAGGCCAGCCCGGCAGCGGAAGATACCGCGGTGCTGCAATACACCGGCGGCACCACCGGCGTGGCCAAGGGCGCCATGCTGACCCACCGCAACCTGGTGGCGAACATGCTGCAGTGCAAGGTGATGATGCCGGCGAACATGAAGGATGGCGAAGAGGTCATTATCTGCCCGCTGCCGCTGTACCATATCTATGCCTTCACCTTCCATTGCATGTCAGTCATGCTGCTGGGCGGTCACAATATCCTGATCACCAACCCGCGGGATCTGCCGGCGACGGTCAAGGAGATGGCCAAGGTCCGTTTCAGTGCCTTCGTCGGTCTGAACACCCTGTTCGCGGCACTGTGCAACAACGAGCAGTTCCGCCAGATGGATTTCAGCGCGCTGAAACTGACGCTGTCCGGTGGCATGGCGCTGCAGCAGGCCACCGCCGAACGCTGGCACAAGGTCACCGGCTGTGAAGTGTCCGAAGGTTATGGCATGACCGAAACCAGCCCGGTGGTATCGGTGAACCCGTCCGATGCCGTACAGCTGGGCACCATCGGTATTCCGGTACCCTCGACCCTGTGCAAGGTAATCGACGAGGATGGCCAGGAGCTGCCGCTGGGTGAGCGCGGCGAGCTGTGCGTGAAAGGCCCACAGGTGATGAAGGGTTACTGGCAGCGCCAGGAAGCCACCGACGAAGTGCTCAGCGCCGATGGCTGGCTGCAGACCGGCGACATCGCGATCATCCAGGAAGATGGTTACATGCGCATCGTCGACCGCAAGAAGGACATGATCGTGGTCTCCGGCTTCAACGTCTATCCCAACGAGCTGGAGGACGTCATGGCGGCCATCCCCGGTGTGCTGCAGTGCGCCGCGATTGGTGTGCCCAGCGAGAAGAGCGGCGAGGCGATCAAGGTGTTCGTGGTCAGGGAAGCAGGTGCGCAGCTGACGGCCGAGCAGGTCAAGGGTCATATGCGCGACAAGCTCACCGCCTACAAGGTGCCCAAGGAGGTCGAGTTCCGCGACAGCCTGCCGACCACCAACGTCGGCAAGATCCTGCGCCGCGAGCTGCGTGACGAGGAGTTGAAGAAACTCGGCGCAGCATAACGTCCGATTCTTTGCGACAATAAGCCCCGCCCGGGTTCACCGGGCGGGGCTTTTTCGTGCAGGACATGAACAGCTCCTGCGTGGCCACCTCTGACAGACAGGAAAGCATGACCGATTTCGACACCCTTGCCGCCAACCTCGACCAAGCCATGTCCGCAGATCGCCACCGCTTGCAGCGGCAGTTGCAGGGGCTGGGCCGTGAGCCGGAGCCGGCGCGACTGCAGCAATGGCTGGGCCGAATGTCTGCATCCTGTGCCAAGGCAGCAGCACGGCGCGCCAGCGTACCCCGGGTGCGTTACGATGACAGCCTGCCGATTGCCGCCAAGCGTGACGAGATCAAGCGTGCCATCGCCAGCAGCCAGGTGGTGGTGATTGCCGGGGAAACCGGCTCGGGCAAGACCACCCAGTTGCCCAAGATCTGTCTGGAACTGGGGCGGGGCGCGTATGGGCTGATCGGCCATACCCAGCCACGTCGTCTCGCCGCCCGCAGCGTCGCCACTCGCGTCGCCGAGGAGTTGGGCACGCCGCTGGGCGAACTGGTCGGCTTCCAGGTGCGCTTCACTGACCAGAGCAACGAACGGACCCTGGTCAAGCTGATGACCGACGGCATCCTGCTGGCGGAAACCCAGAACGACCGCTTCCTGTCGCGCTACGATACCCTGATCATCGACGAGGCCCATGAGCGCAGCCTGAACATCGATTTCCTGCTCGGTTATCTGAAGACCATTCTGCCGCAGCGGCCGGATCTGAAGGTGATCATCACCTCGGCGACCATCGATCTCGAACGCTTCTCCGCGCATTTCAATGATGCCCCCATCATCGAGGTCTCGGGCCGTACCTTCCCGGTGGATGTCTGGTACCGCCCGCTGTCGGCGGAGGTGGACGAGGAGGGCAACCAGGTCGAGGAAGACCTGAGTATCGATCAGGGCATTCTCGCTGCGCTGCGCGAACTCGAAGTCAATGAGCGGGCGAGCGGCAAGCCACCCGGCGATGCCCTGGTATTCCTGCCCGGCGAGCGGGAAATCCGCGATACCGCCGACTTCCTGCGCAAGGCCAACCTGCGGCATACCGAGATACTGCCGTTGTACGCCCGGCTGTCGGTGGCCGAGCAGCAGAAGATATTTTCCAGCCACGCCGGGCGCCGGGTGATCCTGGCGACCAACGTTGCCGAGACCTCGCTGACCGTACCCGGGATCGTCTATGTGATCGATCCGGGCGAGGTACGCATCAGCCGCTACAGCCCGCGCTCCAAGGTGCAGCGGTTGCCGATCGAGCCGGTGTCCCAGGCCAGCGCCAATCAGCGCAAGGGCCGCTGTGGCCGGGTGGCGCCGGGTATCTGCGTGCGGTTGTATGCCGAGGCGGACTTTCTCGGCCGTCCGGAATTCACCGACCCGGAGATCCTGCGTACCAACCTGGCGGCGGTGATCCTGCAGATGCTGCATCTGCGTTTGGGACGGATCGAGGACTTTCCCTTCATCGAGCCGCCGGATGGGCGGGCCATCAGCGATGGCTTCACCCTGCTGCAGGAATTGGGCGCGGTCGAGCGTGATGGGCAGATCACCGATACCGGTCGCCAACTGGCCCGCCTGCCGGTCGATCCGCGGATCGGCCGCATGCTGATCGAGGCGGCCCGGCTCGGCAGCCTGAACGAAGTACTGATCATCGCCAGCGCCCTGGCGGTGCAGGACCCGCGCGAACGGCCGATCGAGCGTCAGCAGGCGGCGGACCAGGCGCATGCCCAGTGGCGTGACGACCAGTCGGACTTCGCCGCCTTCGTCAACCTGTGGCGGGGGTTCGAGGAGCAGCGTCAGGCGCTGTCGCAGAGCCAACTGCGCAGCTGGTGCCGGCGCCAGTTCCTCAACTACCTGCGCCTGCGCGAGTGGCGCGAGACCCACCGCCAGCTGCTGCTCACCTGCCGCGACCTGACGCTGCCACTGAATGCCGAGCCAGCCGGCTACGACGCCGTGCACAAGGCGCTGCTGGCCGGGCTGCTGAGTCACCTGGGCAACAAGACCGAGGACGGCGATTACCTGGGTGCGCGCCAGCGGCGCTTCATGCTGCATCCGTCCTCGGCATTGGCGAAGAAGCGCCCGGCCTGGGTGATGGTCGCCGAGTTGACCGAAACCCGGCGCCTGTACGGCAGGCTGGCGGCCAGGATCGAGCCGCTGTGGGTCGAGCCGCTGGCCACACACCTGAGCAAGACCAGCCACAGCGAACCGCACTGGGAGAAGAAACGCGGCCAGGTGGTGGCCTTCGAGCAGGTCACCCTGTACGGACTGATCATAGTGCCCCGGCGCAAGGTGCATTTCGGTCCGATCGATCCTGTGGCCTCCCGCGAGTTGTTCATCCGCCAGGCCCTGGTGGAGGGGCAATGGCATGGCCGCGCGGCCTTCAACCGTGCCAACCAGGCGCTGCTGGAGGAGCTCGATGCGCTGGAAGCCAAGGCGCGCAAGCGCGATATCCTGGTGGACGAGGAGACCCTGTACCGGTTCTTCGACCAGCGTATCCCGGAGAACATCTACCAGCTCGCCAGCTTCGAGCGCTGGCTGAAGAAGGCCTGCCACGATCAGCCGCAGCTGTTGCACATGACCCGTGAGGATCTGCTGCAGCGCGACGCCAATGAGGTCAGCGCCCAGCAGTATCCCGATACGCTGCGCTGGCAGCGGGTGGCGCTGCCGCTCAGCTATCACTTCGAGCCCGGGCACCTGGCCGATGGAGTAACCCTGACCGTGCCTCTGGCACTGCTGCGCCAGCTGCCCGAGGAGCGGCTGGAGTGGCTGGTGCCGGGGTTGCTGTATGACAAATGCGTGGCCCTGGTGCGTGGCCTGCCCAAGGCGCTGCGCAAGAACTTCGTGCCGGTGCCCGACTTCGTGCGCGCGGCGCTGGAGCGCATGCCCTTCGGCGAAGGCCGCCTGACCCAGGCGCTGGGTCGGGAGCTGACCCGCATGACCGGCGTGCGCCTGGAGGAACAGGCCTGGGCCGATATCACCCTGGAGGACCACCTGCTGATGCGCATCGCGGTGGTCGATGCCGACGGCAAGGAGATCGCCTCCGGCCGTGATTACAGCGCGTTGTGTCGGCAGCTGAGCGGTGAATTGGCCGAGCGGCAGAACGCGCCGGTGGCAGCGGCGGCAGCGACTGCCAAACCGGCAGCGCCGGCGGGACAGGCGCCGCTGCCGGTCAAGGTCAGCCAGCGCCAGGCTGGCATCGAGGTGGACTTCTGGCCGGCCTGGGTGGATCAGGGCGACGCTGTGGCTGAGCAGCTTTTCGACAGCCCGGTCCAGGCCCAGCAGGCGCATCGCCTGGGTGTGCAGCGGTTGATCCTGCAGGCGCTGCCGGAGCAGGCGAGGTATCTACGACAGAAGCTGCCGGCCTTGCAGGAAGCCGCCCTCTATTACCGTGAGCTGGGTAGCCAGCAACAATTGACCGAGGATGTGCTGCTGGCGGCGATCGACCAGACCTTCCTGGCGGAAGGGGAGCCGCTGCCACGTGAGCCTGCCGAGCTGCAGGCGCGAATCGAAGCCGGGCGTGCCGGCTGGGTTGCCGCAGCGCAGCAGCTGGCGCAGCAGGTGCTGACGATTCTCAAGGGCTGGCACGGATTGCAGAAGCGTCTCAAGGGCCGTATCGACCTGTCCCAGGCGGTGGCGATGAACGATATTCGCAGCCAGCTGGAGCAACTGGTGTTCAAGGGCTTTGTGCGCAGTGTGCCGGGCCAGTGGCTGGCCCAGTACCCGCGTTATTTCGCGGCCATCGCCCAGCGGCTGGACAAGCTGCCGGGGCAGGTGCAACGTGACCGGGTCTGGACCGATGAGATCCAGCACTTCTGGCAGCAATACCAGACGCTGGACCAGCGTTATCGAATGGAAGGGCGGCAGGACGAGCGTCTGCAGCAATGGCGCTGGATGCTCGAGGAATATCGGGTGTCGCTGTTCGCCCAGCAACTGGGAACGAAAATGCCGGTTTCGGAAAAACGTCTGAAGAAACTCTGGCACGAGATCACAGCGTGAGAGCTGCACTGTGGGTACACTGTGGCCTGGTGAGAACAGGGCAGGCAAGGGATGACATCACTCATGGCGCTGGACGCTGAGGCGCAACTGCAGGTGCGGCGTTTCGCTGCCCCGGCAGACGGCCCGGCAGTACTCATGGTGCACGGGCTGGGCGAGCGGGGCGAGGTGTTCTGCCCGGCGGCAGGTGGTGGCCTGGCGCCGTGGCTGGCCCAGTCCGGCCACCCGGTGTACGTGGCGGAGCTGCGCGAGCGGGCATCCGCCAGTTCGACGATACCGGATATCACCCAGCACCAACTGATCTGCGAGGATCTGCCGGCGTTGTTCCAGCTGGTGGCAGAGGAGCATCCGCAGCAAGGCTTTTTCGTGCTCGCCCATGGCTGGGGTGGAGTACTGGTTGCCAGCGCGCTGATCCGCCAGCCGCACTGGCTGGAGCGGGTGACCGGGCTGGTGCAACTGGGTGTGCGGCGGGTCTGCGCCCAGCGCAACTGGCAGCGTCGGCTGCTGCTCGACCTGATGTGGCGGCGCCTGGCGCCGCTGGCTGGGTGGCGCCAGGGCTACCTGCCGCTGCGTTCACTGGGGCTCGGCAGTGCGGACCTGTCCCGGCAGCTGCATGATGACAGCTGGATGTGGCAAAATGGCGGCAAATGGCGTGATCCGCAGGATGGTTTCGACTATGCTGCAGCATTGGCCGGGATCGCTTGGCCGAGCAGCCTGTATCTGGCGGGCCACAAGGATCATTGTCTGGGGCATGTTGCCGATGTCCGGGCCTTCGCCCGCGAACTGGGTGGGCATGATGCCCAGTTGGTCCTGCTGCGCAAAGGCAGTGGCAGTTCCCGTGATTATGGCCACCATGACCTGCTGAGCCATCCGCAGGCAGCCAATGACCATTTTCCGCTGATCCTGTCCTGGCTGGCCCGACATGCCGCCACGAACACGTTATAGAGTATCGTCTGCCTGGGCGATGCATTGCCAAACCACTGAACAGATTGAATGACAAAGAGGCTCAACCGTGCAGAAAGTAGTGATCAGCGGCACAGGTTTGTACACCCCCCCACACAGCATCAGCAACGATGAGCTGGTAGCCAGCTTCAACGCCTGGGCGGAACGCTTCAACCAGGACAATGCGGAGGCCATCGCCGCCGGCGAGCTGGCCCCGGCACCGCTGTCGAGCAGCGAGTTCATCGAGAAGGCCTCCGGCATCAAGAGCCGCCACGTGGTCGACAAGAGCGGCATCCTGGATGTCGAGCGCATGGTGCCGTCGATTCCCGAGCGCAGCAATGATCAGTGGTCGATCCTCTGCGAAATGTCGGTGAAGGCCGCTACCGAGGCGCTGCAGCGCGCCGGCCGTACTGCCGCGGATATCGATGGTGTGATCGTCGCCTGCTCCAACCTGCAGCGCCCCTATCCGGCGATTGCGGTCGAGGTCCAGGCGGCGCTGGGTATCAACGGTTTCGGTTTCGATATGAACGTGGCCTGTTCCTCTGCCACCTTCGGTATCCAGACCGCCGCCAACACCGTGAGTGCCGGCCAGGCCCGTGCGGTACTGATGGTCAACCCGGAGATCTGCACCGGGCATATGAACTTCCGTGACCGCGACAGTCACTTCATCTTCGGTGATGCCTGTACCGCAGTGATCATCGAGCGCGCCGAGGATGCGGTTTCCGAGCATCAGTTCGAGATCCTCGGTACCAAGCTGCTGACCCAGTTCTCCAACAATATTCGCAACAACTTCGGTTTTCTCAACCGGGCCGACGAGAGCGGCATCGGCCAGCCGGACAAGCTGTTCGTCCAGGAAGGCCGCAAGGTGTTCCGCGAGGTCTGCCCGATGGTGGCGGAACTGATCGGCGAGCACCTGCAGGAGTTGAAGCTGCAGGTCAGCGATGTGCGCCGCTTCTGGCTGCACCAAGCCAACCTGAACATGAACATGCTGATCGCCCGCAAGCTGCTGGGGCGCGACCCGGACCTGGAGAAGGAAGCGCCCGTGGTGCTGGATGAATATGCCAACACCAGTTCCGCCGGTTCGATCATCGCTTTCCACAAGTACCAGGATGACCTGCCGTCCGGCAGCCATGGCGTTATCTGCTCCTTCGGTGCCGGTTACTCCATCGGCAGTGTGGTGGTGCGCAAGCTCTGACACTCCCCCCTCCGTGAGGCTGGCCTGGCGGCCAGCCTCCCTCGCTGCAATGGCCCTCTGCAAAAAGTTCCCCTGACTTCAAATCTTCATATTGCGGAAAGCGTTCTGTCATATCGGCTTTCCATAATCGCTTCGGTCGAAACAAACGACGTCAAGTCACTCGCAGGATGACGTTTTACAAAACCCGAAGGAGTTTTTCCGATGAAGAAGAAGTTGATTGCGATTGTTGTTGGTGCCGCAGCTGTCATGCCTGCTCTGGCCATGGCCGATGTAAGCATCTACGGTCGCGCTCACGTTTCCACTGATTTCCTGGATGACGGTGCCGACTATTCCGAAACCAACCTGTCCAGCAACTCCTCGCGCCTGGGCTTCAAGGGTGAGCACCAGATCAACTCGGACGTGAAAGCGTTCTTCCAGATTGAGCAGCAGATCAACTTTGCCAGCGGTAGCAGTGATGGCGACAGCACCAACTTCAGTACTCGTGACACCTTCGTGGGTGTGACCGGTAATAACTGGGGTGCCATCCAGATGGGTCGTTTCGACAGTCCTTTCAAGGTTGCTCGTGGCCCGGCCAACCTGTTCGGTGACCAAGTCGGTGATATGCGTAACCTGACCCGTGTGGGTAATGCCCGTTTCGATGAGCGTTACGACAACACCGTGCAGTACACCACGCCTGACCTCAATGGCTTCAATATCAAGCTGGCCTATTCGGTCCATCAAGGTCAGAGTGCTGCCCAGGATCATGATTCCGATGGTTTCAGTGCATCGTTGAACTATGCTGCTGGTCCGTTCGAAGGCGCCCTGGCCTACGAAAAACTGGAGGAAGACGTTTCCCGTGGTGAGCGTGATGGTATTCGTGTCGCCGCTGCTTACAAACTGACTGATACCTTCAAACTGGTGGGTTTCTACCAGGCCGTTGAGCATGATACTGATGTCGTCGCTGATCGTGACCAGTGGACTTCCGACACCTATGGTGTGGGCGGTGAGCTGAAGGTGGCTGCCAACACTGCGCTCAAGGCAATGTGGATGACTCGCGACGCCGATGACTCCAATTATGACGCCGATATGTGGGTGGTTGGTGTCGAACACAAGCTGGACAAGGCAGTACGTGTTTACGCCAACTATGCGGTGGTTGACAACGAGTCGGCCTCTGCCCTGCGTCCTTGGGGTCAAGCGCGTAGCGCCAACCCGGACGCAGCTGCGGGTGAGGAAGCCTCTGCCTTCTCCGTGGGTCTGCGCTACGATTTCTGATCTCGTCTGACCGGATCGGAAGAACCGAACCGGGTTGCTCTTTGAGAGCAGCCCGGTTTTTTGTTTCTTCAACCCTGTCGTCGCCGCAGTAATGTTTGATGTGGCGGTCTCAACTGCTGAGCGATGGTTGTCATCGAACTGAAATCATTTGTTCTTATTCTTGTGTTGCTTGCAGTCATACATGGTGGCTGCGACCACTCAGTTTGCCCATTCGCTCCGAGGAGTTTTCATGCGTAGTCTTTTCGTTCTTGCTGTTGCCTGCCTGCTGTCCGCCTGTGCCCAGCAGTCCCATGTGCAACTTTATCCCGGCTCGCCATTGCCAGGTGCGCAGGTACTCACGGTGGTGGTGCCTAATGAGCTGGAGGTGCAGAGCATCAATGGCCAGCAGATTGCCGCTGCCAACTGGACCTTTGGGACTGGCGAAAAACGTCTGGACCTGCAGCCGGGAGCCTACCAGATCAACGCTTTTTACAAGAACGGTTTTGATATCGACGGCGGCATGAGCCATGAAGTGGTGCGTGGACGTACTGGCGTATTCAGCATCGATGGTCAGGCTGGCGAGCTGTGGAAGCTGCAGTTCAATCAACCGCAGAGCCTGCAACAGGCCAAGGTTTTCGAAAGCGAATTCAATGCCTGGGCGGTGAACACTCGTACCGGCGAGCGCCATGCGGCGGCGGTCGGACAGCGTAATAATTCATTGATTAACAATCTGCTGGGCACTGCCGAACCAACTGATCAGCAATCCAGCGTGGCACCACTGGGCTCGGCCACCGCCAGCACGCCGGTAGCGATAGCTCCGGCACAAGGCGCCATCGCTCCGCTGCCCACCACAGTGGCCAGCGAGACCCTGCCACACAATGACGCCACCCTGACTACCCTGCAGCAGATGTGGCAACTGCTCAGCCCGCAGAGCCGTGCAGCCTTCCTCGAATGGGCGCAGCAATAAGCCTGTCGTACCAGGGGAGGGCGCAAGGCTCTCCCTTCATCCTCTGCCTTGTGGCATGCTGTCGGCCATGCTTATCCGTCAGTTGAACCATATAGGCGATATCGATCCGGTCCGTTGGGATGCCCTGGTGCCCACCGGCTATCCCTTCCTTCGCCATGCCTTCCTCGCCGCCCTGGAGAACAGTGGCTCGGTGACGCCCGCGCACGGCTGGGTGCCCATGCACCTGGTGGTCGAGAGCCCCGATGGCAGCTTGCAGGCGGCGCTGCCGCTGTATCGCAAGATGCATTCCTGGGGCGAATATGTATTCGACTTCCAGTGGGCGCAGGCCTGGGAGCGGGCCGGGCGGGACTACTATCCGAAGCTGACCGCCGCCATTCCATTCTCGCCGGTGCAGGGGCCTCGGCTGCTGGCGCGTTGCCCGGATAGCCGGGGGCTGATCATCGACTGGCTGGAACGCCAGCTGCTGAATGGCGCGGTCAGCGGTGCGCACTTGCTGTTCAATAACGGTGAGGAGAACCGGGAGCTGCAGGCAGCGGGTTGGGTGCAGCGCCTGGGTTGCCAGTTCCACTGGTTCAACCGTGGCTACGGCAGTTTCGATGACTTCCTGGCAGCGTGCAATTCCCGCAAGCGCAAGAATTTTCGCAAGGAGCGCCAGAGTGTCGCCGCCCAGGGCATCGGTTTCGAGTGGCTGTGCGGTGCGCAGGTCACCGCGACCGATTGGCAGCGATTCTATCCGTTCTACGCCGCGACCTACCTCAAGCGCGGCCGCCAGCCCTATCTGACGCCGGCGTTCTTCCAGCAGCTGTCGGCAGGGATGGCTGATTCAATCCGGCTGCTGTTTGCCCGCGATCAGGGACGGGACGTGGCCGGTGCACTGTTCCTGGTTGGAGCGGATACCCTGTACGGGCGCTACTGGGGCTGTCTGGAGGAGTATGACCGGCTGCATTTCGAGACCTGTTTCTACCAGGGCATGGAGCGCTGCATTGCCGAGGGGCTGAGCCGTTTCGATGCCGGCGCCCAGGGCGAGCACAAGCTGCTGCGCGGCTTCGAGCCGGTGCTGACCCAGTCGTGGCATCGGTTGCAGCCGGGGCTGCATGAGGCGGTGGCGGACTTCCTGGTGCGGGAAGGCGAGGGGATGAAGGCCTATCGGCAGGATGCCATGGACTACTTGCCCTATCGCCGGGAAGACGCCTCCGCCCGGCGATAGGCGCGGGACTTACTCGGCGGTCTCGACGCGCTTGGCACTGTTGATGATCACCGGGTTGCGCGGTACGTCGCCATGGCCATTCTGGGTGCCGGTCGGTACCTTGCCGATGGTTTCCACCACATGCTCGCCGCTGACCACCTTGCCGAACACGGCATAGCCGAAGTCGCGGCCGCCATGGTTGAGGAAGTCGTTGTTGTTGAGGTTGATGAAGAACTGGCTGGTGGCGCTGTCGCGCACCTGAGTACGGGCCATGGCAACGGTATAGCGGTTGTTCTTCAGGCCATTATCCGCCTCGTTCTTGATCGGCTGGCCGACGGCGCGCTGGCGCATGTCGGGAGTGAAGCCGCCGCCCTGGATCATGAACCCGGGGATCACGCGGTGAAAGATCAGGCCGTCGTAGTGACCGGCATCGGCATAACGCAGGAAGTTCTCCACCGAAATCGGCGCCTGCTCGGCATTCAGCTCGAGTTCGATATCCCCGTGGCTGGTGCTGAGCAGCACGCGGGGGTTGTCCGCCAGGGCGGTCGAGGCGGCGAGCAGCAGGGCGCAGGTTCCGATCAGTTGTTTCAGCATGTTGGCTCCGTGGGCAAGAAGATGACGCGCAACGCGCCAGGTCAGAATGTGGCTGGGCATGAGTGTAAGCACAAGTGCGCCCGGGCACAACGAGCACCGGAGCGCTCGCGGTGCTCAGGCGTCGTGCGAATGCTGGATGATCAGGTCCGCCAGTATGCGGGTGGCTGGCCCCAGTGGTTTGTCCTTGTTGGCATAGAGGAACATGTAGGCGTTGCGCTGGCCGCCCTGGTCCAGCGGCAGCGCCTTCAGGCTGCCGTGGGCCAGTTGCGTCGCGATCTCGTGCCGGGGCAGCCAGGCAAAGCCCAGGCCCTGGGATATCAGCTTGGTTGCGGTGCTCATGCTGGTGACGGTCCAGCGATGCTCGGCGCCGAGCCAGCCCTCGTTCCGCGGCTGGCGCCGCCCGGAATCGCGAATGACCACCTGCAGGTGGGTTTCCAGGTCGCTGTGGGTCAGGCTGCGATTGAGCTGTTGCAGCGGGTGTTGGGGGTGGGCGACGGCGATGAACTCGATGGAGTTGAGCTGCTGCGGCAGATAGCCGGCGATGCTGATGCCGGAGATGGCCAGGTCGGCACTGCCATTGAGCAGGCACTCCTCGACGCCGGAGAGGACCTCTTCACGTAATTGCACGCGGCACCCCTGGCTCTGTGGCATGAAGGCGCCCAGGGCACTGGCCAGGCGTTCGGCGGGGTAGGCGGCATCGACTACCAGCTGCACCTCGGCTTCCCAGCCCTGGTCCATGTTCCAGGCCAGTTGCTCCAGCTGGCTGGCTTCCTTGAGCAGATGCCGGGAGCGCCGCAGCAGGGCGCCGCCGGCATCGGTCAGCACGGCCTTGCGCCCGGATATCTCCAGCAGCGGTACGCCGAGCTGTTCCTGCATGCGCGCGACCGTGTAGCTGACCGAGGACTGTGAGCGGTGCAATGCCTCGGCGGCCTGGGCAAAGCCACCATGATCGACGACCGCCTGCAGGGTGCGCCATTGTTCAAGGGTGACGCGTGGTGCTTTCATCAATGGTTTCTCTGGCCTATGGTGAATGGGCAGCATGACTGCGAGGATGAATGCAATGTATCAATTTTTACTGGTCATCGGCATAGCGCTGCTCCTGCCATCGTCAGCCTGGGCCTTTCCCATCGACGTGGAGTTGCAACCGGGCGCCGAGCAGCTATCGGTGCGGACTACCGACCTGAGCAATCTGGCCGCGCTGACGCTGCGCAACAATGGCGAGGTGACGCTGCAGTGCCAGGTGACCTTCGTCAATGGACCGGAACGGCCAGCGCCGCGGCGGTTGCGTCTGCAGCCGGACGCAGAGGCGACGGTCAGTCAGTTCTTTCGGCGGGCGATCAACCGGGTGCGGGTGGATATAGATTGCGCAGCGGAGGAGGGGAAATAAAAAATTTCCGCTGTCAAGTCTTTTCGAGAGACAAGCGGAATACCTGAAGTCTATATGGGACAAGGGGTTGCGTCTTCTGACCGCCCCTTCGCGCCGTCCCACGCAAACCGGCCAGGAGCCACATAAGGGCAACGCG
>WPCG01091158.1_pt1 | contig 208016 bp, 189 predicted proteins | sample 5403311 | NCBI WGS metagenome assembly WPCG01 (sample SAMN12869467, study PRJNA574797) | sludge metagenome | isolation source: wastewater treatment of Control | place: China:Beijing | collected 2019-05-17
GCATGCGCCATCGGCGCTGGATGACTATGGTGCCGCAGGCGCTGCGGATGCCAACTCGCCCACCGATGCCGACGGCCACTGGAAAGATGCGCTGGAAGCCTTGCTGGAACCCTGCATCGCGTTCTTCTGGCCAAGCCTGCATGCCGACATTGACTGGAATCATCCGCCGGCTTTCCTCGACAAGGAACTGCGTGCCCTGGCCCCGGGCCGGCGTCGCAACCGCCGCTACCTGGACAAACTGGCGCGTGTCCAACTCAAGGGCGGTGCACAGGCGCTGATGCTGCTGCACCTGGAAATCCAGCAGCGCCTGGGCAGCCGCTTCGCGCGGCGCATGTATGGGTATTTCGCCAGGTTGCAGGAAGTCTTTCCGGACGAAACCATCCTGCAGTTCGCCATCGTCACCCGCAGCGCCAGTCAGGGCAGCGTCCTGCACTACCACTATGCACCGAAAGGTCAGGATTTTCTGAGCCTGAGCTACCGCGTGCCGGTGGTACATTTGCTGGACTGGGCCGGCCGTGAAGAGGAGCTGCGCCGCCAGGCCCCTGCCAACCCGTTTGCCATCATCGTGCTGGCCGAATTGGCAGCAGCCAGGCGCAGTACGCCGCAGGCACGTCTGGAAGACAAGAAACAGCTGGTACGCAGCCTGTATCAATACGGCTGGCAGGCCAGGCGCATCCGCCAGCTGTTCCTGTTCATCGACGGCATTCTGGCCCTGCCCGCCAGCCTTGACGAGGCATTCTGGCAATCCCTGGCAAGTTTCGAGAAGGAGCGCAACATGGCTTACATCAGCAGTGTGGAACGGATAGGCATCCGCAAGGGGCTGGAACAGGGATTGCGGCAAGGCCTGGAACAAGGCCTGGAACAGGGATTGCATCGCGGCCTGGAGCAAGGTCGTCATGAAGGCATGGCGGGGTTGCTGCGCGAACAATTGGAGTTGCGCTTCGGTCCTTTGCCGGATGCGGGGCTGACGCGTTTGCATCAGGCCGATGGCGCCATGTTGCGCATATGGGCCAGGCGTTTGCTGGAAGCCAAAACCCTAGACAGCGTCTGGCAGTAGCCCTGCTGGGTAACACAGCCAGGACCGCGCGAGTGCAGGGAGGGCGGCGCGGCAGGCCGGAGCGACGCGACAGAACGGTGGCAGCGTTTCTTTACAGGCATGGCGGCGGCAAGGCGCATGGGCACGCTGCGGCGAGGCCGGGCCTGACGTGTTGTCCAGGCCCATTTCATAGGAATGCTGTTTCTTTCCGTCAAGGCCAGCTTGACTGGCGGACCGAGCCCATTGGCAATGCCGGTCAATACCTGTTTGGCATCCCTTGCGTCCGTGTGGATCAGGCCGTTGGCCTGACAGGGGTCAGGGCTGGGATGGGGATTCCGTGGCCCGGGCTTCGCGCGACAGCAGTGTGGCGACAGCCTGCTCCGGGGTATGGGTACCATCGAGCACCTGGCAAACCGCAGCAGTGATGGGCATGTCCACGTTCAGCGCCTGGGCACGCTGCCAGGCGGCCTGGGCGCAGCGTACGCCTTCGGCAGTCATGCCGTCGGCCAGGATGGCTTCCAGCGTCATGCCACGGCCCAGCGCCAGGCCCACGCGGCGATTGCGTGACAGATCGCCGGTGGCGGTCAGGACGAGGTCGCCCAGCCCTGTCAGGCCCGAGAAGGTGGCCGCCTGTGCGCCCAGGGCAATGCCCAGGCGGGTCATTTCCGCCAGTCCCCGGGTGATCAGGGCGGCGCGGGCATTGGTGCCCAGTTCCAGGCCATCGGCAATACCGCAGGCGATGGCCATGACATTCTTGAGTGCGCCGCCGATTTCCACGCCAATGACATCATCGCTGCCATAGACGCGTACCGGCCCGCCGTGCAAGGCCATGGTGGCGATTGCGCGTGCGTGCGGTGCGGGGCTGGCGACGGTCAGGGCGACGGGCAGGCCGCGCGCGACTTCCTGGGCGAACGAAGGGCCGGACAGCACGCCTGTGGCGAGCCCGGGAATGCCATCGAGCAGGCGATGGCTGATTTCATACGGAAGTTCACCAGTCTGGGCGTCAAAGCCTTTGCAGGTGCGCAGCACGGTCAGGCCTGGCAGCGGCCGGGCCAGCAATGCTGCCGCCAGGCTGGCGCAGGTGGAGGCCAGTCCGGCCACCGGAATGCCCAGGATGAGCAGTGGGGCATGGTCGCCTGCAAGGTGAGCCAGCGCGGCGTCCAGGCCATGGCCGTAGCGTAGCGTAGCGGGTAGCTCGATGCCGGGCAGGTAGCGCGTGTTTTCGCGGTCTGCGGCCAGCCTGGCTGCCGCTTCGGACGAACGCGCCACCAGCATGGTATCGCCATGCCGGCTGGCAGCTGCCGCCAGGGCGGTGCCCCAGGCGCCCGCGCCGAGTACGGCAATGCGGGCTTGACGGTCAGGTTCCCTTGCAGCGGACATGCGGCTTACTGACGCGTGGCGCCCGGGGGCAGGATGATGCCGCTGTCGGCCTGTTCCACCTGCTGCTTCTGCAGTTCGGCGATACGCTGTTCGTATAGCGCCTGGAAGTTGACTTCGGCCAGGTGCAGCGTGGGCAGCGAGGTACGGGTAATCGCGTCGGCGATGTTGGCGCGCAGGTAGGGGTACAGCATGGTCGGGCAGACGATGCCCAGCAGCGGGTCCATTTGTTCGCCGGGAATATTGGCCAGTTCGAAGATACCGGCTTGCGTGCCTTCAACCAGGTACAGCACCTTGTCGTTGATGCGCGTGGTGACGGTGGCGGTCACGGTGGATTCGAACACGGTTTCTGCCAGACGCTGGCCACCGACGTTGATGCTGACTTCCACCTTCGGGCCTTCCTGTTCCAGGAAGATCTGCGGCGCGTTGGGCATCTCGACCGACAGGTCCTTGAGATAGACGCGCTGCATGCTGAAGGACGGTGCGGCTTGGCCGTTGGCTTGTTGTTCCTGGTCGGACATGGTGCTTCCTGCGAAAAATGGTTGCGATAAGAGAATGGGTTTCAGGCCGCCGGGATCAGCCGGCGAGCAGCGCTTGCAGCCCGCCCGCGCGGTCCAGCGCGGCCAGGTCGTCGAAGCCGCCCACGTGCGTGTCGCCGATGTAGATCTGCGGCACGGTACGCCGGCCTGTGGCCGCGATCATGACATCCCGCTGTGACGGGTCGGTGTCGATGCGGATTTTTTCGATCTGCTCCACACCGCGCTGGCGCAGCAGCATTTCGGCACGGACACAGTACGGACAGACTGCCGTGCAATACATGCGTACGGAATTCATGGCGAGACCTCCCGGGATGCTCAGCGTTTGCCTCTGGCCAGCGGCATGCCTGCCTGGTTCCAGGCACGCAGCCCACCTTCCAGGTTGGCGACTTCGGCGTGGCCCTTGGCCTTCAGCGTGGCGATGACGCGGGCCGTGTCGCGCCCGGTTTCGCTGACGACCAGCAGTGGCCGGTTCTTCGGCAGGGCGTCGGCCTTCTGCTCGACTTCGTCGGCGCCGATGTGGCGGGCCTGGGCGATGTGGCCTTTCTGGAAGGCTTCGCTGGCGCGCACGTCGATGACCAGCGCGTTCTTGTGGTTGATGTACTGGACGGCAGCGGCAGGCACCAGGCTGGTGCCCATGCGGCTGCGTGTGATGGCTGGCCACGCGAGCATGATGCCGGACAGCAGCACCACGGCGATGAGCATGAGATTTTCAGGCGAATAAATGAAGTCCACTTCGTATTTCCTGCGGGCTGGCGCGGGCGGCAGGGATGCGGCCCGGATTGATCTGAATAGCAGATATTACCGCAGTCGGGCCGTGCCGGCAGTGCTGCCGTCATGGCGAATGGCAGCACGAATGGCGTCAGAACGTGTTTGGACCCGCCAAGCGCTGCCGAAGCCATTAAAATGGCCGGGTTCTACAACTCTTTTTGAAAGCCCGCCATGTATAAATTAGTGCTGATGCGTCACGGCGAAAGCCAGTGGAACCTTGAAAACCGCTTCACCGGCTGGACCGATGTCGACCTCACGGAAACCGGCCGCGAACAGGCGCGGCAGGCCGGCGAGCTGCTCAAGCGCGAAGGCTACACCTTCGACGTCGCGTTTTCGTCGGTGCTCAAGCGCGCCATCCGCACCGCCTGGATCGCGCTGGATGCGATGGATGCCATGTACGTGCCGCTGGGCCTGAGCTGGCGCCTCAATGAGCGTCACTACGGCGCTCTGCAGGGCTTGAATAAGGCGGAAACCGCCGCCCAGTATGGTGACGAGCAAGTGCTGGTCTGGCGCCGTGCCTATGCCATCGCACCGAATCCGCTGGATCTCGACGACCCGCGCCATCCCCGTTTCGATCCGCGCTATGCCCGCGTTGCTGCGGAAAACCTGCCGGCCACTGAATGCCTGAAGGATACGGTGGAACGTGTCGTGCCGTTCTGGAACGAATCCATTGCGCCGGCTATCCGTGCCGGCCGCAAGGTGCTGGTTGCCGCGCACGGCAATAGCCTGCGCGCACTGATCAAGTACCTGGACGACGTATCCGAAGAGGAAATCGTCAACCTGAATATTCCCACCGGCCAGCCGCTGGTCTACGAACTGGACGAAAACCTGCGCCCGATCCGCCATTACTACCTGGGCGATCCGGAAGCCATCGCTGCGGCCGTGGCGGCAGTGGCTGCGCAAGGCAAGGCCGGCAAGTAAGGCTGGCACTCACAGAGGCTGTCGATCATGAATCTCCGTCCGGGCGTGCTGTGCCGGTTGTGCCTGCTCTGGTTGGCGCTGTTGGCGCCGCCGCTGGCCGGCGCAGCGCCGGATGCGCAGCAGGTGAGTGACAGCCAGCGTGAGGCGCAGGAGCGCCGCAAGGAACTGCAGCAACGCATCCGCACCGTACAGCAAGAATTGGAACTGCGCGAAAGCGAACGCAAGGAAGCGGCGGATGCGCTGCGCCAGTCGGAACAGGCGCTGTCCGAAAGCACACGGCGCCTGCACGAACTGGCGGCGCAGGAGCGTCAGCAGCAGGCTGAACTGGCGCGGCTGGAAAGCGAGGTTGCGGCCGTGCAGCAGGATCTCGCGCAGCGCCGCGAGATCCTGGCGCAGCAATTGCACGAACAGTATGTCAATGAGTTGTCGCCCTGGAGCATCTGGCTGTCGGGAGGCGACCCACAGGACAATGGCCGCAATTTGGCCTATCTGGATTATGTCGCCCAGGCGCGCGCGCAAACTGTGCGCGGCCTGGATGCGGAAGTCAGTCGCCTGGAAGCCCTGCAGGCCGCGCAGCGCGCCGGCAGCGAGCGGCTGGCGGCGTTGAATCAGGATGCCGAGGCGCAGCGGCGCCAGCGCGAGGTCCAGCAGCGAGAGCGGGCGGCCGTGCTGGCCCGCCTGGAAGACCGCATACGCGCCCAGCGCGTCGAAGCCAGCCGCCTGAGCCGCGACGATGAGCGCCTGGGCCAGTTGGTCGATGACCTGGGCAAGCAGCTAGAGGCCGCCAGGCGTGCGGCGGAAGTGCGTCGCCAGGCGGAGCTGCGGCGTCAGGAAGAATTGCGTCAGGCCCGGGCCAAGGCCGAAGCCGAACGCCAGGCGCGCCTGGCGGCCGCACGTGCAGCGGCCCAGCAGGCCGCTGCCGAAAAAGCCGCGGCTGATCGTGCGGCGGCGGCACGTGTGCGTGAACAGGAACGCGAACGTGTGTTGGCCGCTCGAGATGCCACGTCGCAAGGCGGGCCGGTATCTTCGTTGCGTCAGGTTGAAGGGCCGCGCCTGAGTGCGCTGGAATCGACCCCGGCACCGACGGAACTGGCGCGCCAGGAACCGGTCGAAACCGTAGATGTGAGTCCGGTGGAACCGCCCGAGTCCGCGCCGGTCGAAGTGTCTGTCGCGCAAGCACCGCCAACTTCACCCGCGCCGCGAGTCTCCGTGGTGCCGGGCGGGCAGGGGCAGGCGGGTTTGAGCAATGGCTTGCGCACGGGTTTGAAGGCGCCGCTGACGGGACAGGTGTTGGCCCGTTATGGCACGCAGAAACCCGATGGCGGAGCCTGGCGGGGTCAATTGATCGCAGCGCCGGAGGGGACGCCGGTGCGCGTCATCGAATCAGGCACGGTGGTGTACGCGAATTGGCTGCGTGGTTTCGGTAACATCATCATCGTGGATCACGGCAAGGATTACCTGTCTGTTTATGCCCACAACCAGAGCCTGCTGAAACAGGTTGGTGATGCAGTGGCCCGCCAGGAAGCCATTGCGCTGGCTGGAGCGACAGGCGGACAGGTGGATTCGGGCCTATACTTCGAGGTCAGGCATCGTGGGACGCCTGTCGATCCGGCGCGCTTCATGGCGCGTTGAATCCGGCGGCGCGGTGTTCTGGCAAGGCGGCAATTTATCGCCGGCGTTTTCACTGCCGGCCTTCATACGGGAATGTGCATGAGCACTCGTAAAACGCGGAGTTTCGGCCTGGTTGCCTTGGGCGCTGTGGCTGGCGTATTGACCAGTATCGGGATCAGCGCGGTGGCAGAGCGCAGCGGCACGCCGCTGCCTCTTGATGAACTGCGCCAGTTCACCAGCGTCTTTGGCGCCATCAAGAACAATTACGTCGAGCCCGTCACCGATACCAATCTCATCAACGGCGCCATTTCCGGCATGCTGTCGAGCCTGGATCCGCATTCGGCCTACCTGGATGCGGAAGCCTTCGAGGACATGCAGACCGCCACCCAGGGTGAATTCGGCGGGCTGGGCATCGAAGTCGGCGCCGAGGACGGTTTCGTCAAGGTCATTTCGCCCATCGAAGACACTCCTGCCGCGCGCGGCGGCGTGCTGGCCGGCGACCTGATCATCAAGATCGACGACACGCCGACCAAAGGCATGACGCTGACGGATGCGGTCAAGCTCATGCGCGGCGCGCCCAAGACCCCGATCCGCCTGACCATTGTGCGCGACGGTGTGGACCAGCCCATTGTCATCGACATCGTGCGCGACGTCATCAAGGTGCGCAGCGTGCGCAGCAAGATGCTGGATGACGGCTACGGCTACGTGCGTGTGTCGCAATTCCAGGAGCGCACTGGCGCCGACCTGGTACAGCACCTGCGCGAACTTGGCCGCAACGGCGTGCCCAAGGGCGTGGTGCTTGACCTGCGCAATGACCCGGGTGGCCTGCTGACCGGCGCCATCGGCGTGTCCGCCGCATTCCTGCCGCCGGACGTGCTGGTGGTTTCCACCGACGGACGTGCCCCGGAATCGCGCCATCGCTATCTGGCCAACCCGGTGGATTTTGCGCGTGGCGAAAGCAACTACATGCGCGATCTGCCTGAATGGGCCAAGACGGTGCCGCTGGTTGTGTTGGTGAACGCGGGCTCGGCCTCGGCTTCGGAAATCGTGGCCGGCGCGCTGCAGGATCATGGCCGCGCCAAGGTCATGGGCAACCGCACCTTCGGCAAGGGCTCGGTGCAGGTCATCCTGCCGCTGTCCGAGAACACTGGCATCAAGCTCACGACCTCACGCTACTACACGCCCAACGGCAGTTCTATCCAGGCCAAGGGCATCGAGCCGGATATCGTGGTGTCCGATACCGAAAAGGGCGATCTGTTCCGCCTGCCGCGCGAAGCCGACCTGCAGCGCCACCTGTCGAACAAGCAGACGCCGGAAGAGGAAGTCCGCTCCAATGAAATCGACAAGGAGCAGTTGAAGGACTTCAAGATGTTCGAGTTCGGCGGTGACGACGACTTCCAACTGCGCCAGGCGATCAACCTGCTGCAGGGCCGGCCTGTCGAAACCGGCGGCCCGGGCGGCACGACGGTGGTCGAGGCGGCGCCTGCCGCACGCCAGCGCATCACTGTCGACGGCGTCGAATCCAGCAAGAAATGAACGACCTGCAGTCATGAATGACGACCAGTTGTTGCGCTATGCCCGCCACATCCTGCTGGATGAGGCGGGCATAGAAGCTCAGCAGCGCTGGCTGGAAAGCACGGTGCTGATGGTCGGGGCAGGCGGCCTGGGTTCGCCTGCCGCGTTGTATCTGGCGGCGGCTGGTGTCGGCCGTCTCATCCTGGTGGATGATGATCGCGTGGAACTCAGCAATCTGCAACGCCAGGTGCTGCACGACACAGGAACCGTGGGCGCCTACAAGGCCGAGTCTGGCCTTCAGGCGCTGGCGCGCCTGAATCCCGAGGTACAGGTCGAGGCCGTCTGCCAACGCCTGGACGAGGCCGGGCTGGAGCGGCTGGCGGCGGACGCGGATATCGTGCTGGACTGCACCGATAATTTCGAGACGCGCCACGCCATCAACCGGGTCTGCGTGCGCTTGGGGAAACCGCTGGTCATGGGAGCCGGGATACGCTTCGACGGGCAGGTGAGCGTTTTCGATACCCGCCAGGAAAGTTCACCCTGTTATCACTGCCTGTTCCCGGAATCCGATGAGCCGGACACCATGACCTGTGCGACCTCGGGGGTCTTCGGGCCGGTCGTGGGCATCATAGGCGCCATGCAGGCGGCCGAGGCGCTCAAGGTATTGGCAGGGATAGGCCAACCGCTGACAGGCAGGCTCTTGCGCCTGGAGGCGCTGGGCATGCAGTGGCGCAGCGTCAAGGTCGTGCGTGACCCGGGTTGCCCTGTCTGTGGCACGCGGCACGGCTGACGTCGACTCATTGCGTCTGCCTCAATTGCCGCCGGGCTGCCGCCCATACCGCGCTCGGTATCGACGTCCTGGATAAAAAACGGCCCATTCCGAGCCGGGATGGGCGTTGGCATTCATGGCGCGAAGCGCCGCATGGGACGCTTCGCCTGTGATGCACGACAGGGGCAGGTTCAGGCGCCTTGGATCATCGTTCCCACACCCTTGTCCGTCAGGATTTCCAGCAACAGGCAGTGCGGCACGCGGCCGTCCACCACGTGTACCGAATTTACGCCGTTGCGCGCGGCATCCAGCGCCGAGGAAATCTTGGGCAGCATGCCGCCGGAAATCGTGCCGTCATCGAACATGGCGTCGATCGTCGCGGCCGATAGGCGCGTCAGCAGCTTGCCGTCCTTGTCCAGCACGCCCGGGGTGTTTGTCATCATCACCAGCTTTTCGGCGCCCAGCACTTCTGCCATTTTGCCTGCCACCACATCGGCGTTGATGTTGTAGGCATTGCCGTCTTCGCCGTAGCCGATTGACGAAATCACCGGGATGAACTGATCGTCCTGCAGCGCCTTGACTACGGCGGGTTCGATGCGCGCGATATCGCCGACAAAGCCCAGGTCAATTTTCTCGCCCGGATGCTCGCGGTCGTCCATCAGTTTGTGCGTGGCCTGGATCAGACCGCCATCCTTGCCCGTCAGGCCCACGGCCTTGCCGCCGGCAGCATTGATCATCATCACGATGTCCTGCTGCACCTGGCCGCCCAGCACCCACTCCACCACTTCCATGGTTTCTTCGTCGGTCACGCGCATGCCCTGGATGAACTTGCCCTGCTTGCCCAGGCGTTGCAGTGCATTGTCGATCTGCGGGCCGCCGCCGTGCACGACGATGGGGTTCAGGCCGACCAGTTTCAGCAGCACCACATCGTGGGCAAAGCTGCGCTGCAGACGTTCCTCGGTCATGGCATTGCCGCCGTACTTGACCACGATGGTTTTGCCGTGGAAGCGGCGGATATAGGGCAGGGCCTCGGACAGTACCTCGGCCTTGATATCCGAAGGCAGTTGCGCGGCGGTAATGGAAGGGGAATCAGACATGGCGATCGGGTCTCGTTCGGTAGCGGTTCGGCTGCAGCGGTGCAGACCATCTGCGCGGCATTGTATCGCGCCCGCCAGGGGATTCGGCCCCATGGCGGCGTCCTTGGGGCGTGACCTGGGGCAGACGGTGGTTAGGGCGGCCCGGGTGGCAGGGCATTGGGGAAGGCGTCAGTCGGGGCCAAGGCGATCCAGGGCTGCGGCTGGCTGGGCAGGCGTTGTATCTGGTCATGGATGGCTTGATGGGATTCGCCATGATTCCTGCCATGCAGCCGTTCGGATTGCTTTCACATTTGATTTGATTTTGAAATTTCTTAATTAAATGATGCAGATGTTTTTGGATCGGTTTTCGAATTGACGCAATGAATGGGGATGTGATGCGTTGCACCATTCTGATGCAAGGATGAAACGTCCTGGAGATTTTTGTATTAAGCCGGTGCAAATTTAATAAGTCCATGAATGAAAAAACATTTTTCATCTGTGATGCAAGCGTTTATTTGGCGTCGTTATTTCATATGTGAAATGCATTGATTTGTTTGTGAGACACGGATTCATCTATTGGAAATTGGCACGGAATTTGCATGGCTGATATTGCCGGCGGAGGCAGTGTTTTCACTGATATCGGGCTAATGGGGATGTTGATTTAATTTATTCAAATTCCATTGGTGAATTGTTGTTTTACAGATGAAACAAAGGGCGGAAATGCACCACCATATCGAATTCAATCGTGTCGCCAAGCGTTTTCCGACGCGCACGCAGGCCGAACCTCCGTATGCCGTGCAGCACCTGAGCCTGCAGATCGGACGGGGCGAAGTCGTTTCGGTTATCGGCCCGTCGGGCTGTGGCAAAAGTACGCTGCTCAACATGGGCTCGGGCCTGTACCTGCCGACGGAAGGGCAAGTGCTGATCGACGGCCAGCCGGTGACCGGCCCGGTGCGGCAGGTGGCGTTCATGCTGCAGAAGGACCTGCTCATGCCCTGGCGCACGATTTGCGAGAACGTCGAGCTGGGTCTGGAGATCGACTCGGTGCCGCGCGCCAGGCGCCGTCCCATTGCTGAAGAACTGCTGAACCGCTGTCACCTGGGTGGTTTCGAGAACCACTATCCCTACCAGCTCTCGGGCGGCATGCGCCAGCGTGCAGCGTTGGCGCGCACGCTGGCGGTCAACCCCGAAGTCCTTCTGCTTGACGAGCCGTTTTCCGCGCTGGATGCGCAGACCAAGATGGTGTTGCAGCAGGACCTGGCCGCCACCCTGCATGAAGAGAAGAAAACAGCGCTGTTCATTACCCACGACCTGATCGAAGCCATTGCGCTGTCGGACCGGATTCTGGTGATGAGTGAACGGCCGGGCCGGATCATCGAAGAAATCATTGTGGATCTGCCGCATCGCAACAATCCGATGCAGCGCCGCAAGATGCCTGAGGTCGCACCGATCCAGGGCCGCCTGATGGAACTGCTCAAGGTCGGGCAGGAAGCATTGCACTGAAGCAGGATCTGCGTGGCCGGTTGCCTCGCGGCGGCCTTGCGCCACAACTGTCGTCCCACCCACTTTAGGAAACGATGTGATGAATCTGAACGGCATATCGGCAGTACGCAAATGGTTGGCGCCGCTGACGCTGGTCTGTGCCCTGTCTGCGCCCGCCGGGGCGCAGACGCAGGCCCTGCAGGAGGTGACCTATCTGCTGCCGGCCCCGGCGACGTTGACAGCGTTCGCGCCCTGGATGCTTGCCAAGCAGCGCGGCTATTACGAAGAGGAAGGCCTGGACGTCAAGTTCGTGGCGGCTCGGGGCGGTGTGGACGTGGCCAAGCAGGTGGGCGCGGGCAACGCACCGGTCGGCGGTGCGATCGGCGATACGCCCATCATCGTGCGTGCCAATGGGATTCCGGTGAAGGCCGTGGCGGTGCTGGGCAGCGGCTCACTGACGCTGCTGGCCGCCAAGGAGGACGGTGACATCCGGCATGTCAAGGATCTCAAGGACAAGACGGTGACCGTCATGGCCTACAGCGACACGACTTTCTATGCGTTTTTGGGCTCGCTCGAACAGGCCGGGCTGAGCCGTCGTGACGTCGATGCCCAGGCCGCCGGGCCTGCCGGTGTCTGGCAGTTGTTCAACGCCGGGCGCGCGGATGCCATGGCAGCCGTGCCCGACTGGATCGCCAACGTCGAGCAGACCGGCACCAAGGTGCGCATCCTGCCCAAGGATGAAACCTTCCAGAGCATGGCACAGGCCATCCTGGCGTCCGAGCAGACCATCAAGGAGAACCCGGAACTGGTGCGCAAGCTGGTGCAGGCTACGTTGCGCGGCATGGCGGACATCATCCGCGACCCCAAGGCCGCTGCTGTCGCCTATGTCCAGGCGGTGCCGTCGTACCAGGGGCAGGAAGCCATGATTGAACGCATTTTCGACCTGTACCGCGAATACGTGTACGCGGACCAGGAGGTGCTGGGTCGCATGGACCCGGCGCGCCTGGAAGAAGTTCAGGCGTTCTATGTCTCCCAGGGCATCGTGCCGCGTGCGCAGCCGCTCGATGAGCTCTACACCAACGAATTCGTCGAGAGCCGCTGAGCCCGGCCGCGCAGCAGATAACCACAAGGCAATCGCGCAATGAAGAAAGATTTTTCCACCTACCTCAGCAGTGTCGCAGTGCTGCTGGTTTTCCTGGCACTGTGGCAATGGGGGCCGGGCCTGTTCGGCATGCCCGAATACGTGTTCCCGAAATTCACGCGGGTCATGAGCGAAGCAGTGCACATGTGGCACAACAGCGACCTGGTCTCGCACTTCTGGATCACCATGCTGGAAGTCGTGCTGGGTTTTCTGCTGGGGTCCCTGCTGGGCATCATGTTCGGCGTGGTGCTGGGCCTGTCGCCCAAGGCGGAATCCGTCCTGTCGCCCTACATCCTGGCCCTGCAGATTGCGCCCAAGGTTGCCTTCGCGCCGCTCTTCGTGATGTGGCTGGGCTACACCATCTATCCCAAGATTCTGGTGGCCATCCTGATCGTCTTTTTCCCGGTCATGATCAATGTGCTGTCGGCAGTTCGCACCGTGGACCCGGATATGGTGAATCTGGTCCGCACGCTCAATGCCGGCCGCGTGCAGATCTTCCGCCTGGTGGAATTTCCGTCCGCCTTGCCCTCGCTGTTTTCCGGCCTGCGCATTGCCGCGACGCTGGCAGTGATCGGCGTCACGGTGGGGGAACTGGTGGGCGGCAACAAGGGGCTGGGCTATCTGCTGGTGGACGGCGAAGGGCAGGGCAACACGGCTGCCGTATTCGTTGCCATCGCCGCGCTTACGCTGGTTGGGCTGTTGGCTTACTGGGCGGTGGTCTGGCTGGAACGGCGGGTGTTGCATTACCTGCCGCGTGCTTCGGTCACGACGCACTGAGCCCGGAGGATGCGCAACATGGACAAGCAAAACGATCACGTGCAGTCGCTTGGGGCGGTCGATGCCACCAGCCTGCAGGCTTTGATGGATGCCATTCCTGCCGGCCTGCTGCGTGGCCGTCGGGTGTTGGTGACAGGCGCGGCGCGCGGCCTGGGCCTGGCGTTTTCCCATTGCATCGCCAGGGCGGGCGCCAGCCTGGTGATGGCCGACCGGCTCGAAGCGCTGCTGCAACAGGCGGGCGTGGCGCTGCGCGCCACCGGTGCAGAGGTGCACACCGTGACGCTGGATCTGGTCGATCCGGCCAGCGTGGAGCGCGCCGCCGAAGAAGCGGGGCAGCGCCTGGGCGGGCTGGACGGCCTGGTCAACAACGCCGCGATCACCAATTCCGGCGGCAAGGATGCCCACGCGCTGAGCGTCGCCACCTGGGACCAGGTGATGGATGTAAACGTGCGCGGCACCTGGCTGATGAGCCGCGCCTGCCATGGGGCGCTCAAGGCCAGCGGCCGTGGGGCGATCGTCAACCTGTCTTCCGATACGGCGCTGTGGGGCGCACCCAATCTGCTGGCCTACGTCGCCAGCAAGGGCGCTGTGTCTGCCATGACGCATGCGCTGGCGCGTGAATGGGGTGGGGATGGCATCACCGTCAACGCCGTGGCGCCTGGCCTGACGCTGGTCGAAGCCACGGAGTACGTGCCTCAGGCGCGCCATCAGAAGTATCTCGACGGCAGGGCGTTGCCGCGCGAGCAGCAAGCTGCCGATGTTTGCGGCGCGGTGCTGTTCGCGCTGTCCGATCTGTCGCGTTTCGTCACCGGGCAGGTACTGCCGGTCAACGGCGGTTTCGTCATGCATTGAAGAACGGGCGCACGCGCGCCCCTGGCACTTCGCCGTCATTTCCACCGCAATCCACACTGATCACAAGCAGGAGTCCGCCATGTCTGAAGTTGCTGATAAGTCCATCCAGAACGAGCCCAGCTGGGCCCGCCCCGAAGGCGCATCGTTCGAGGATTGGATCAATAGCCGCATCGCCCGTTTCTCGACCCGTAACTATGACTGGGACGCACTGAAGTTCCAGGCGGATTACGACCCCAAGTACCGCCGTGCGCAGATGCGCTACGTCGGCACCGGCGGCACCGGTGTTTCGACCGACAACAATACCGTGCCCAGCGAGCATTTCACCTTCTCCACCATGGTGATTCCGGCTGGCCATGAAGGCCCGCCGCACATCCACGTGGATGTGGAGGAAGTGTTCTTCGTCATCCGCGGCAAGCTCAAGCTGGTCATTACGCAGGGCGACCAACGCTACGAAACCATCCTGACCGATCGTGACCTGGTCTCGGTGCCGCCCGGCGTCTACCGCGAAGAAATCAATATCGGCGACGAGGACGCGCTGATGTGCGTGATGCTCGGCGCGAAGAAACCGGTGACGCCGACTTATCCCGAGGATCACCCGCTGGCTCATATCAAGCGGACGCCCAAGTAAGCGCCGCTGGAAGTGTTTTCCCTGCAATCGGCCCATGCACCATGACTGAGATCCTTACTGCCCCTCCGGCCATTACCGCCGAGCAACTCGCGGACCTGGAAGCCACGTTCGGCCTGTTCAACATCCGCCTGGCGGATGGCACGGTCGTTTCCGTGCGGGACACCGTGGCGGGCGACGTCCGCAAGCCTGTCCTGGTCTGTTTGCACGGCATTGGCTCGGGGGCGGCGTCGTGGCTGGAACTGGCGCGCATCTTCAACCTGCGGCACCGCGTGCTGGCCTGGGATGCGCCTGGCTATGGCGAATCCACGCCATTGCCCGGCGCCGCGCCCTCGGCACTGGATTATGCCGAGGCGCTGCACCGCGTGCTGGTGTCGCTTTCCATTGACGATTTCGTGCTGGTGGGGCACTCGCTGGGCGCTCTGGTGGCTGCTGCCTACACCGCACACCGCTGGCCAGGCTGTCGACCGCGTGCGTTGGTGCTGATCAGCCCGGCGCAGGGCTATGGCGCCCTGGCCCGCGAAGCACGGGGCCGGGAAGTACGGCAGCAGCGTCTGGCCGAAGTGACCCGGGAAGGCGGCATGCCGGCGATGGCGGCGCGCCGCTACCTGCGCCTGCTGGGGCCTGGCGCAGACCGCCGTGCGCAGGCATGGGTGTACTGGAATATGGCACGCCTGCAGGGGCCGGGCTATGCCCAGGCGGTGGAACTGCTGTGTGGCGGGGATCTGCTGGCCGACTGCAGGCGTATTGCCGTGGCCCAGGGGCCGGTGCCCGTGCAGGTGTGGTGCGGCACCGAGGATATTGTCACCCCGCCCGCCGCCTGTGCGGAGGTGGCGGCCGCACTGGACGTGTCCTTGCAGCCCATCGAGGGCGCCGGGCACGCCTGTTATGTGGAGCAGCCGGCAGTGCTGGCTGCCCTGTTGACGCAGGTATTGCTGGGCCTGCCTGCCCAACCCGATCAAGGAGTCAACGGATGAACGAGCAAACCGCTATCAACAACCAGGACGATGAGGCGCTCCGATACATCGTGCCAGCGCTGGAGCGCGGCCTGCTGATACTGAGCCAGTTCAGCCGCGAGAAGCGCCAGATCGGCGCGCCGGAATTGACGCAGCGCCTGCAGTTGCCACGTTCCACTGTGTTCCGTCTGCTCAACACGCTGGAGTACATGGGCTATCTGGAGCGTTCGGAGAATGGCCGGGAATACAAGCTGGGCCTGGGCGTGCTGCGCCTGGGCTTCGAATACCTGGCCTCCCTGGACCTGACCGAACTGGGCACGCCGCTGATCAACCGCCTGTGCCATGAGGTCGGCCATGCCGCCAATCTGGTGGTACGCGACGGGCAGAACATCGTGTATGTCGCCAAGACCACGACCTCGAACACGCCGTTCATCGGCTCCGTCTCGGTGGGCACCCGTCTGCCTGCGCATGCGACGGCTCTTGGGCACGTGCTGCTGGGTGGCCTGACGCTGGCGCAGCTCAAGGAACTGTATCCGGAACACAGCCTGGAAGTGTTTTCGCCTCAGACTCCCAAGGACGTCAATGAGCTGTACGAATCCGCCGTGCGGATACGCGAACGTGGGTATGTGGCGGCCGAAGGGTTCTACGAATTGCATATCTCCACCGTGGCGGCACCGGTCTACAACCACCAGGGACAGATCGTTGCGGCGCTGGGCGTCACGCTGGGCATGCGGCAGATAGACCAGGCGCAGAAGCTGATGCTCATCGACAGCGTGTGCCAGGTGGCCAATGAGTTGTCGGGCCTGCTCGACTACGCACCGGCACAGCAGCGCCGCAAGGCGCCGTACATCATGAAAGGAGCTGCATGATGACCATGCGCCAAGACACCGGCATCGCCACGGCAGCGGCTGCCTTGGCCCGGACACCCGGGCAGGCTGGCTGGCGCCATGATGCGCTGGCCGGCAGGACGGCAGTGGTGACCGGCGGCAGTTCGGGCATCGGCCTGGCGACGGCAGACCTGCTGCTGGCCTGTGGCGCCGCTGTGGCGATCTGCGGCCGGGACACCGTGCGGCTCGATGCGGCGGCACAGGGGCTGCGGCAGCGCCATCCCGATGCCCGCCTGCTGGCCAGGACCTGCAATGTGCTGGACGAATCCAGCGTGGGCGACTTCGCCGGGCAGGTCGAGCGTGAGCTGGGGCCCGCCGCCATGTTGATCAACAACGCCGGGCAGGGGCGCGTCTCCACCTTCGCGAGCACTGGCGATGCCGCCTGGAGCGAAGAGCTGCACCTGAAGTTCTTTTCCGTGATCTACCCCACGCGCGCCTTCCTGCCGCAACTGGCACAAAGCGCCAGCGAGCTGGGTGACGCCGCCATCGTTTGCTCCAACTCACTGTTGGCGCGCCAGCCTGAGCCGCACATGGTGGCGACTTCGGCGGCACGAGCGGGGCTGCTCAATCTGGTGCGCTCGCTGGCGACGGAGTTCGCGCCGCAAGGGATACGTGTGAACGGCATCCTTATCGGCCTGATCGAGTCCGGCCAGTGGCGCCGCCGCTTCGAGGCCCGCAGTGAATCTGAACTCGATTGGACGGCCTGGACCCGCGAACTGGCGCGTACCAAACATATTCCCCTGGGCCGCCTGGGCCGGCCCGACGAGGCTGCGCAGGCCGTGGTTTTTCTTGCTTCTCCCCTGTCCAGCTATACGACGGGCAGTCACATAGATATTTCTGGAGGTCATTCGCGCAATGCCTGAACATAACCAACAACCGCTGGTGACCGTAGGTGCAGTCGTCGCCGCCTTTCTCGAAAAGTGCGGTGTTCGCGCCGCATTCGGCGTCATTTCGATCCACAACATGCCTATTCTCGATGCGTTCGCGCAGCGCGGCGTGGTGCGTTTCGTACCGGCGCGTGGTGAAGCCGGGGCCGGGAACATGGCGGATGCCTATGCTCGCTCGACGTCGCGCCTGGGCGTCTGCATTACCAGTACCGGACCGGCTGCGGGCAACATCGCAGGCAGCATGGTCGAGGCCTTGACCGCCGGCGCGCCGGTGCTGCATATCACCGGCCAGATCGAAGTGCCCTATCTGGACCGGGGCATGTCCTATATCCACGAGGCGCCCGCGCAGCTGAAGATGCTGGAAGCCGTCTCGAAAGCGGCCTTTCGCGCCTACAGCCCCGAGAACGTGCTGGGCGTGCTGAAAAAGGCGGTGCAGCTTGCCTTGGCGGCGCCGTCCGGCCCGGTCAGTATCGAAATTCCCATCGACGTGCAGCAAAGCCTGATTCCCATGCCCGACGAGCTGGCGCTGGCGCCCTTGCCGGTGCCCTGCGCCACGCCGGATGCCGCGCAGCTGGATATGCTGGCGGCCCAACTGGCGGCGGCGCGCCGGCCGTTGCTGTGGCTGGGAGGCGGTGCGCGCCATGCCGGCGCTGCCGTGCAGCGGCTGCGCCGCCTGGGCTTTGGCGTGGTGGCCAGTGTGCAGGGCCGGGGCATCGTGCCGGAAGACGAACGCGGTTCCCTGGGAGCCTACAACCTGCAGAAACCGGTGGAAGACTTTTACCAGCGCTGCGACGCCATGCTGGTGGTGGGCTCGCGCCTGCGCAGCAACGAGACGCTGAAGTATGAGCTGAAACTGCCCCGGCCGCTGTTCCGCGTGGATGCCGATGCCGCAGCGGCGGGCCGCTGCTATGCCAACGACCTGTTTGTCTGGGGCGATGCCCGACTGGTGCTGGAAGGCCTGGCCGATCGTCTGGAACAACGTGGCTGGCGCGCTGATGCCGCTTTGATCGACGATCTCGAGGCCACCAAGGCGCAAGCCGTGGCTGCCTTGCGCGACGGCCTGGGGCCCTACCAGGCGCTGGTGGCGCAATTGCAGCAGGCCTATGGCCGCAGTTTCAACTGGGTCCGCGATGTGACGGTGTCGAACAGCACCTGGGGCAACCGCGAATTGCGCATCTTCGAACCCAACCAGGGCGTGCATGCCACGGGTGGTGGCATTGGTCAGGGCATGCCCATGGCCATTGGCGCGGCGGTCGGTGCGGCCGTTACCGGGTCTGGCCGCAAGACTCTCTGTCTGGCAGGTGATGGCGGCTTCATCCTCAACCTGGGTGAATTGGCGACGCTGGTGCAGGAAGCCTGCGATGTCCTGATCGTGCTGATGAACGACAAGGGTTATGGCGTTATCAAGAATATCCAGGATGCCCAGTATGGCAGCCGCCGTTGCTATGTGGACCTGCATACGCCGGACTATGCGCAGCTGTGCCAGAGCATGGGGCTGGCGCACGCCAGGATGACGGACCTGGCGCAATTGCCCGGCCTGCTGCAGGAGGCCGGCAACCGGCCCGGGCCATTCATGCTGGAAGTCGACATGCTTTCCATCGGTCAGTTCAAGTCGGTATTTGCCGGCCCGCCGGTCAACCAGCTGAACCAGATTCCGGCGCTGCAGCCGGCCACGCTGTGAGCAGGAGCGCATGGATATGCTACGCATCGCCTTGATCGGTTTTGGCGCCATAGGCAGCGCGTTGGTGGAGTTGCTGGAGCAGGAACCGGCAGCCCGGATAACGGTGGTGGTTACGCCTGACAACACGCTGGATGAGCGGGTGGCGGCCGTGCTGCCGCAGGCGCAGGCAATGCGCCAGGTGCCGCTGGCGGATGTCGATCTGGTGGTCGAGGCGGCAGGCCATGGGGCGGTGGTGCAGCATGTGTTGCCGGCCCTGCGCGCCGGCGTGCCCTGCATCGTGGCGTCCATGGGCGCCATGGCCGAGCCCGGCATGGTCGAGCAGATCGAACAGGCAGCCGAGGCTGGCGGCACGCAGGCTGAATTCGTCGCTGGCGCTATCGGCGCCATAGATGTGCTGGCGGCAGCGCGCCTGGGTGGGCTGGCACAGGTGCGTTACACCGGCCGCAAGCCGCCCCAGGCCTGGCGCGATACCCCGGCCGAGCAGGTGGCAGACCTGGCTGGCCTGGCGCAGCCTCAGGTGATTTTCGAAGGGACGGCGCGCGAAGCGGCCAGGCAGTATCCGCGCAATGCAAACGTCGCGGCCACGGTGGCGCTGGCTGGTCTGGGCCTGGATGCGACACAGGTGCGCCTGGTGGCAGATCCCGGCGTGCGCGACAACATCCATACCGTCGAGGCCGAGGGTGCATTCGGCAGCTTTGAGCTGAGCATGCGCAATCTGCCGCTTGCCAGCAATCCCAAAACCTCTGCGCAGACTGTCTACAGCCTGGCGCGGGCGATACACAACCGGGTCGCCTCAGTGGCGATCTAGCGCTGTGGCGACACGAAACGGACCAGGAAGACTCATCATGTATCCAGCGCTTTTGCCCATCAATATTGCCGGTGAATGGCGGCCAGGCAGTGGCGAGGAGTACGCCAGCATCTACCCGGCGACGGGCGAGGAAGTGGCGCGCCTGAATGCCGCCAGCGCCGCTGATGCCGAAGAGGCGATTGGACGCGCCCATGCGGCATTCCTCAGCACCGACTGGGCGCGGCGGTTGCCGCATCAGCGTGCCGAAGTCCTGTACCGGGTGGCTGCGCTCATCCGCCAGCGGGCGGAAATGCTGGCGCAGTTGCAGCGCCAGGATAACGGCAAGCCGATTCAGGAAACACGTGCGCTGGTCGCCAGCGCCGCCGCCACCTTCCAGTTCTTCGGCGCTGCCTGCGAAACCATGGAAGACATCATCACACCGTCTCGCGGTGAGTACGTCACCATGAGCGTACACGAGCCCATGGGCGTGGTTGCGGCCATCACTCCATGGAACTCTCCGATTGCCAGTGATGCGCAGAAGCTGGCGCCGGCCCTGGCTGCCGGCAATGCCGTGATTCTCAAGCCGGCGGAGGTCACGCCGCTCTTGGCGCTGGAACTGGCGCGGCTGTGCGAGGAGGCCGGGGTGCCCAGGGGCATGATCAGCGTGCTGCCGGGCAAGGGCTCGGTGATCGGTGATGTGATCACACGTCATCCCCTGGTACGGCGCGTGTCGTTTACCGGCGGTACATCGACGGGCAAGCACATCGCCGGTATCGCCGCGCAGAAGATGATGCCGGTGTCCATGGAGCTGGGTGGCAAATCCGCCACCATGGTGCTGGACGACGCGGACCTGGATCACGCCGTCAATGGGGTGCTGTACGGCATTTTCAGCAGTTCGGGAGAATCCTGCATCGCCGGGTCGCGGCTTTTCGTGGCGCGCGGTATCTATGACGAATTCATGCAACGCCTGGTAGCGGGAGCGCAGGCACTGCGTGTTGGCGATCCGGCCGATGAAAAGACGCAGATGGGGCCGCTGATCACGGCGCGCCACCGGGAAAGCATTGAACGCTACGTGGAACTGGGCGTGTCCGAAGGCGGGCAAATCCGTACGGGCGGCGTGCGCCCGGCAGGCAGCCAGTTCGAGCGCGGCTGGTTCTACACCCCCACCATCATCGAAGGCCTGGACAATCAGGCGCGTATCACGCGCGAGGAAATCTTCGGGCCGGTGCTGGTGGCCATGCCGTTCGATGACGAAGATGCGCTGGTCGAACAGGCCAACGACAGCATCTACGCGCTGGCCGCAGGTGTCTGGAGCCGTGATTTCAAGCGTGCCTGGCGCCTGGGCCGGGCCGTGCAGGCGGGCACTGTGTGGGTCAACACCTACAAGCAGTTTTCCATTTCGACTCCCTTCGGCGGTTGGCGCGATTCCGGCCTGGGCCGCGAGAAGGGCCGGGCGGGGATCGTCCAGTACATGGAGCAGAAAAGCATGTACTGGGGCACGAATGAATTGCCCCTCGCCTGGGCCAATCCGTCCCACTGAATCAGCAAGGAGCAGAACATGAGCATATTGGGCATAGACCAGATCACTTATGGCGTAGACGACCTCGACACCTGCCGACGTTTCATGCTGGATTGGGGGCTGACGCTGGCGGGCGAATCATCCGACGAGCTGGTATTCGAGTGCCTTAATGGCTGCCGCGTGGTAGTGGCCGATGCGGCCAAGCCAGGCTTGCCGGACGGGATAGAGGCCGGACCGACCCTGCGTGAAGTGGTCTGGGGAGTGGAGAGTCCGGCCGATCTGGACGCGATTGCCGCGCGCATTGCGGCTGAACCGGGTTTTGTCGATGGCATGGTGGACGGGGCGCGCCGCATCGGTTGCACCGACCCCAACGGGCTGGCCGTGCGCCTGCAGGTCACGCGCAAGCATGAAGTGGCGCTGCCCTGCGCTGCGATGAACACCTGGCAGGATCAGCCGCGCGTCAACCAGCCGGCGCCTATCTACGACCGCGCCACGCCGATCGAAGTCGGGCACGTGGTCTTTTTCGTGGTTGACGTGGCCCGTACCGAAGCGTTCTATGCCAGCCAGCTGGGTTTCAGCGCTTCGGACCGCTATCCGGGCCGCGGCGCCTTCATGCGCTGTTCGGCAGACGGCGGCCACCATGACCTGTTCCTGCTGCAATTGCCGACCGGCAAGCGCGGCCTGAATCATGTCGCATTCACCGTCCGGGATATTCACGAGGTCTTCGGCGGCGGCATGCATATCTCGCGCTGCGGTTGGGAAACCCAGCTTGGCCCTGGCCGCCATCCGGTGTCGTCGGCCTATTTCTGGTATTTCCGCAATCCGGCAGGCGCCTTGATCGAGTATTACGCGGATGAGGACCACCTGACCGCCGATTGGGAGCCGCGTGATTTCGAGCCCGGTCCCACGGTTTTTGCCGAATGGGCCATCGACGGCGGCATTGACGGTAATACCCGGCGGCAGAAGAACGCTGATGGCCCGCAGGGCAAGTTCCTGACCGAAAAATCCTGAGCTGCATGCAAGGCGCGCATCCTCAGACGCCGCATGCCAAGCAGTGCACCACCACGAGAACCATCATGACGAACCATAACAACGCACCTGCCAGGCCCATCGTTATCGCCGGCGCCGGTATTGGCGGCCTGACGGCAGCCATTGCCCTGCGGCGGCTGGGCCACGAAGTGCTGGTGCTGGAACAGACCCGGCAATTCATGCGGGTTGGAGCGGATATCAACCTGACACCCAACGCTGTGCGGGCGCTTGACGGCCTGGGCGACGCGGCGCTTCGGCGGGCCATTCGCGCCAGCGCTGCCCGGCCTACCCACCGCATCAGCCGTACCTGGGACACAGGTGAGGAAACCTCGCGCCTGGAAATGTCGGATCAAGCCGAGCATGCCTATGGCGCACCGCAGCTGACAATACATCGTGCCGACCTGCTGGCGGCGCTGGCGCAGGCCCTGCCTGCCGAAAATGTGCTGCTGGGTGCGAAAGTACAGTCCTTGGTCCAGGATGAATCGGGTGTGCAGGTGCAGCTTGCCGATGGCCGCCAGTTGCAGGCGGCGGCGCTGGTCGGCGCTGATGGCATCCACTCCGCCGTCCGCACTGCCATGTTCGGCCCGGACCAGCCGCGCTTTACCGGGTTTGTCGCCTACCGTGCCGTCGTGCCGGCCGCCCGCCTGCAGGGCGTACCCAACCTGGGGGCGTTCACCAAGTGGTGGGGGCCGGACCACTACACCCAGATCGTGACTTTCCCGCTCAATCGCGGCGAGGACATTTTCATTTTCGCCACCACCGCCCAGGATTCCTGGCAGCAGGAGTCCTGGACTACTCCTGGCCATGTCGACGAGCTGCGCGCAGCCTATGCCGGTTTTCACGCGGATGCGCGAGCCTTGCTGCAAGCCTGCGACGAGGTGTTGAAAACGGCGCTGTACGAGCGCGATCCCTTGCCGGTCTGGTCCCGGGGCGGAGTCACCCTCATGGGGGATGCTGCCCATCCGATGCTGCCATTCATGGCGCAGGGTGCAGGCATGGCCATTGAGGATGGCGTGGTGCTGGCGCGTTGCCTGGCGGATGTGGACTGCGCGGACACTGGCGCCGTGGCCCGGGCGCTGCAGCAGTTCGAACAGGCGCGCCAGGCGCGTACCAGCCGGGTGCAGTTGGGTTCGCGCGGCAACAACTGGCTGCGCGAGGGCGGCAATGCCGACTGGGTCTATGGCTATGACGCCTGGACCACGCCGCTGGATCACGACCGCGTCACGGCCTGATCGTCCGCTGTCCTGCCATGCAGGGCGGCGCCACCATCAAACGGAAAGCAAAGGAGTACAGCATGCAAGCCACTGATCGTTACCTAGACCCGAACCAGGCCCGCACGCGCCCGGCCACAAGCTATGAAGACCTGCTGGGCGATGCGCTCGAACGGGCCTTTGCCATGGGCATCCATGATCTGGATGGCCTGGTCGAGTACCTGAACCGTACCGGCCCGGTTAGCCCCAGCGGCAAGCCGTGGACGCCTGACAGCTATCAGGTCGAAATCAAGACGCTGGCCCAGTAACTGCTGGCGCGGCTGCGCCGTGCGGCAGCCTGTCCGCCCCATTGCGTCGGCATGCCGGCGCCTGAAATAAGGAATTGAATCATGCAAACCCTGACTCAGATCGACCCTGTCGAGCAATTGCTGGAGCAAGGCCTGAAGGATCTCTGGTATCCCATCTGCCCGTCCGGCTTCGTGAAGGAAACCCCGGTTTCGCTGCGCCGCCTGGGCCGCAAGCTGGTGCTTTGGCGCGATGCCACGACCGGCAAGCTGCACGTGCTGGAAGATCACTGCCCCCACCGGGGGGCGCCCCTGTCGCTGGGCGTGGTGCTGGGCGACACGATTGCCTGTCCCTACCACGGGGTGGAAGTGCGTAGCGATGGCGTAGTGACCAAGGTGCCGGGCAGCCCGGGCTGCAAGCTGGAAGGGTCACGCGCGACGCGCACGTTCCATGTCCGCGAAGTGGCGGGTGCGGTGTGGGTCTACAACGCCTTTGAACCGGATTGCCAGACGCCGCCGGAACTGGTGCTGCCCGAGGAACTGACGGACGACGAAACCTATTCGCGCTTTCTTTGCTACGTGGAATGGAAGGGAGACTGGCGCTATGTGAGCGATAACGTCATGGACCCTATGCATGGCACCTTCCTGCACAAGCAATCGCACACCATGTTCGAAGGCGATACCAAGGCCAAGTTCGCCATCCGCGATACCGAACATGGCTTCGTCTTTGAAAAGGAAGGCCAGCGCAACGTCAATTTCGACTGGACGGAGTGGGGCGATACCGGGACGCACTGGATGCGCCTGGAAATCCCGTATCCCAAGACTGGCGGCCCTGGTGGCAACTTCACCATTGTCTACGGCGTTTCGCCCATCAGCCCGACCCTGTCGGCGGTGTTCTTCTGGCGGGTGCGCAAGCTTGCGCCCGGCTGGCAGCGCGACACCTGGCGCTTCCTGTATCGCAATCGCCTGGAAGCACGCCACTGGGCGGTGCTGGAGCAGGACCGCGTGCTGGTCGAGCACATGGAGGCGGACGCCAATCAGCGTGAGTCCCTGTACCAGCACGACATGGGGCTGGTGCGCCTGCGGCGCTATCTGCGCAGCCAGGCCAAGCAACAGATCCAGGCCAGGGAAGCGGCGCAGGCCAAGCCAGCCGTGCGCTCCGCCAGCGTGGCCTGAGTTTGCCGCCTTGTCCGCAGCGATGACGGGCAGGGGCGGCACACCCCCGGAACATTGATGAAGAAGCCTTCGTATGAGCGCAGAAAAAATACTGAATGCCCTGGTTCATTCCATCCGCTACGAGGCCGAGGGCATCGTCAGCATCGAATTGCGGCCAGCGCAGGAAGACATGCGTTTCCCCGCCTATGAGCCGGGCTCACATATCGACCTGCACCTGGGCAACGGGCTGGTGCGCAGCTACTCGCTGTGCCAGCCCGCCTGCCTGGCAGATGCCCGGCATACCAGCTACCGGGTGGCCGTGCTCAACGACAAGGGTAGCCGTGGCGGTTCCCGCTGGGTGCATGAGCATTTACGGGTTGGCCAGCGGCTGACGATTTCCGCGCCGCGCAACAATTTCGCCCTGGACGAAAGCGCGCCGCATACGGTGCTGGTGGCCGGCGGCATAGGCATCACGCCCCTGCTGTGCATGTTGCGGCACCTGACGGCGCGCCAGGCCAGTGTGGAGCTGGTTTATTGTGCGCGCAGCCGGCGCGAGGCGGCCTTCGTCGAAGCAATCGAAGACCTTGCCCGCGCCGAGGGCGTGCCGGTTTCCTGGCATATCGACCAGGAGGCCGGATGTCCGCCGGACCTTGCCGGGCTGCTGTCAGGTAAAGGCGCGGAGACGCACTATTACTGCTGCGGGCCGACACCGATGCTGGCCGCATTCGAGGCGGCGTGCGGGCAACTGGCATACCCGCATGCGCATATCGAACGTTTCGCGGCGGTGGAGCTGCCGCCAGATGCCCAGGATGGCGCTTTCGAAGTCTATCTGGAACAATCCGGCCAGACGCTCCAGGTGCCGGCGGGCAAGAGCCTGCTCGATGCCTTGCTGGATGCCGGCGTCGAGTGCGACCATTCCTGCAAGGAGGGCGTCTGTGGCTCGTGCGAAGTCCGGGTGCTGGATGGCGAAGTGGAACATTTCGACGGCATCCTGAGCAGTGTCGAGAAAGCTTCCAACCAGGTGATGATGGTGTGCGTTTCGCGAGCCAAGTCGCCGCGGCTGGTATTGGACCTGTAGCGTATTTCCCACGTTCACGACAGGGTTTATGATTCGGCCGGCTGGCCCGCCGCTGCGAGCGGCGGGCCAGCCGTTTCTTTTTGCGTGCGGCGCCTGGCGCCAGGGCATCCCGGGCCGGGGCTGGAATAGGCGTGGCATGGCCATCTTGTTATGCGTGGATGAACGGGTTTACGTCGGTCCTTATTACTTTTTTGGTTCTTAGCTAACAACCAGATGTGTTTTGGGGTTTGCCCGGCTTTTCAGGTAATCTGCGTTTCTGCTTCCCAAATAAGGCAAATGCGGGGGTCAAAAGCCCCTTTATGCCTTTTGATGCTATTACTGTTGTGATCCATCTAGAAAATATTGAAAAGGTTTACCCGCCGGCACCTGGCCGGCAGACCGGCGCGGGAGGCTATCATGCCCTGCGCGGGATAAACCTGCACATTCGCCGGGGCGAGGTTTTCGGCATTATCGGGCGATCGGGCGCGGGCAAGAGCACGCTGATCCGCCTGCTCAACCTGCTGGAGCGGCCCAGCGCCGGCAAGGTCATTCTTGATGGCCGTGACATTACCGATCTGCAAGGCGTGGGCCTGCGTCAGCTGCGCCAGCGTATCGGCATGGTATTCCAGCATTTCAACCTGCTGGCATCCAGCACAGTGCTGGAAAATGTCTGCTTTCCGCTGCGCTTGGCCGGCATGCCGCGGGCCGAGCGCGAACAACGTGCCGATGAAGTGCTGGCGCTGGTTGGCCTGGAAAGCCACCGCGATAAATTTCCCGCGCAGTTGTCCGGCGGACAGCGCCAGCGCGTGGGCATTGCCCGCGCATTGGCCAACCGGCCGGAACTGCTGCTGTGCGATGAAGCGACGTCTGCGCTCGACCCTGAAACCACGCAGTCCATCCTGCGGCTGCTGACGGATATCAACCGTCAGCTGGGCCTGACCATTGTCCTGATCACCCATGGCATGGATGTGATCCGGGCCGTGTGCAACCGCGTGGCGGTGCTGGAAGCTGGTCAGGTGGTCGAGCAGGGCGATGTGCTGGATGTATTCCTGCATCCCCAGCATGACGTGACGCGTTCGCTGCTGGCCGAAAGCGGCCAGGACGCCGATGGCTGGCGTGAACTGGTGCAGCAGGCGGCCGACGGCAGCCGCGTGGTGCGCCTGAGTTTCCGCGGGGATGCCACCCTGACGCCGTTCTTGAGCCAGGTCAGCCGGGAATTGGCGCTGGACCTGTCCATTCTGCAAGGGACGGTGGGCCGCATCAAGGACGAGCCCTACGGGCAACTGGTGCTGGCGGTGAATGGCGCCGAAGCCGGCTGGCACGCGCTGGCCGGCAAGCTGGAACAAACCGGGATTGAATACGAGGTGCTGCGATGAGCGGAGCGGATGTGCAAGGCTTCTGGTCATTGCTGGCTGGACTGGATTGGGAGCTGATCGGCTGGGCGACCGTCGAGACGCTCATGATGACGGGCGCATCGCTGGTCTTTACCGTACTGCTGGGCCTGCCGCTGGGCGTGCTGCTGTTCCTGCTGAGCCCGGGGCAGATGCTGGAGCAGCGCGGCACCTATCAGGTGCTGTCGCTGGTGGTGAACGTGCTGCGTTCCGTGCCGTTCCTGATCCTGCTGATCCTGATGATTCCGCTGACGCGCATCATCATGGGGTCCGCGCTGGGCGTGCCAGGAGTGATTCCGCCGCTGGTGCTCAGTGCTGCGCCGTTTTTCGGGCGGTTGGTGGAAAACGTGTTGCGTGAACTGGACCCGGGTGTGCTGGAAGCCAGCCGCTCCATGGGCGCCAACACCCGGGAAACCGTGTTCTGGGTGCTGCTGCCAGAAGCGCGTACCGGGATTGTGGCTGCCATTGTGGTGACTGCGATTACGCTGGTTGGTTACTCTGCCATGTCCGGCGTGATTGGTGGCGGCGGCCTGGGTGACCTGGCATTGCGTTTCGGCTACCAGCGCTACCAGAGCGACGTGATGTGGGCCACAGTCATCATTCTCGTTGTCCTGGTGCAGGCCATGCAGGTTTTTGGCGATGGCCTGGTGCGGCGCTTGCAGCGCCGTTGAATTTGCAAGGCTGTCTTATACGCGTACCCTTAATCTGGTTTTCAAGGAGCTTCATCATGAAATCGACCCTGATTCGTTCCGCCCTGCTGGCTGCCATTTTCTCCGTGGCTGCGGGTGCTGCCCATGCCGGCAAGCTGTCCATCGCCGCTACCCCGACGCCGCACGCCGAAGTGCTGGAATTCATCAAGCCTACCCTGGCCCAGCAAGGCGTGGACCTGGACATCAAAGTGTTCACCGATTACATCCAGCCCAACCAGCAGGTCTTCGAAAAGAACATCGACGCCAACTACTTCCAGCACAAGCCCTACCTGGACAGCTTCAACAAGGATCATGGTACCGACCTGATCTCCGTGGCGCTGGTGCACGTCGAGCCTTTTGGCGGCTATTCCAGCAAGATCAAGAGCCTGAGCGAGCTGCGTGACGGCGCCACGATCGCGTTGCCCAATGATCCGTCCAATGGCGGCCGGGCGCTGGTGCTGCTGCAGCAGCAAGGCCTGATCAAGCTGAAAGACCCGTCGAACATCCTGGCTACTGCCCGTGATGTCGTCGAGAACCCCAAGAAACTGAAGTTCCGTGAGCTGGAAGCCGCCACCCTGGCGCGTGTGCTGCCCGACGTCGATCTGGCGCTGATCAACACCAACTACGCGCTGGAAGCCGGACTGAATCCTCTTGAGGACGCCCTGTTCCTGGAAGACAAGGATTCCCCCTATGCCAACCTGGTTGCCGTGCGTCCTGAAAACGCCAGCAACCCGGATGTGGTGAAACTGGTGGAAACGTTGCAGACGCCGGAAGTGAAGGCGTTCCTGCTGGAAAAGTACAAGGGTGCGGTCGTTCCCGCATTCTGATCGCAGAGGCATGAAGGCAAGGGCCTGAAGCCAGGCCCTTGCCTCCCATGATGAAAAGGCCCGCTGGCATCATGCCAGCGGGCCTATTTGCAGCAGACGACGCAGCGCCGGCGTTCAGTCTATGGCCATGACTTCAGGGCCGTCGTTGATGGGAGCAGGCAACGACGATCCAGTGGAAGCCGCGGGTTCGGCCGTCGGTGCCGGCGTGCCTGCCGGCGGCTGCTTGTCGGCGTCGGGCGAACCATTGGCGCTATCCAGCGCGAGCGCCTCTTCCGGTGTGACGTAGTCGAACAGCTTGATGACCTGCTGCACGCCGCTCACGCGCGCAGCAGCGGCCGCCGCGTAGGCGCCTTCGGTCTGGGTGACGCGCCCCAACAGGTAGACCACGCCGCGTTCCGTCGTGCTGACGATGGTGCGCGACGGCACGCCCTTGGTGCGCAGCAGGGCCGTGCGAACCTTGGAGCCCAGCCAGTTGTCATCGGTGCGCTGGCCCAGTGTCATGGGTTCCGCGATCACCATGTAGTCGAGTACGCCGCGGACATTTTCCACCTTGCCCACGCGTTCGACGATCTTCGCCCGGGTGGCGGCGTCGGGCACTTCTCCCGTCAGCAGGACCTTGCCCATGTATACCGTGCTGACCACGCGCACGGTGTCGTTGTCGAATTCCTTGACCAGCACCTGGTCGACCTTCAGGTCGATGTTCTTGTCTTCCAGCTGCGTGCCTGCGGTGCGGCGGTCGGTGGCGACCAATGCCGTTCCTGCCGCAGCACCGCCGATGATCAGCGGCGCGCAGGCCGACAGCAGCGTGGTGCTCAGCAGGAGTGCGCAAATACTGGTACGTAGCAGTGTCTGTTTCATTCAGGGTCTCCGAGCAGCAGTGCGTCGATACCGTCGCACAGCGCATGCAGCAGCAAGATGTGGACTTCCTGGATGCGCATGGTGCGGTCATGGGGTACGCACAGGTGGACGTCTTCGGTGGACAGCAGGTCTGGCATGGAGCCGCCATCCTTGCCGGTCAGTGCGATGACGCGCATGTCGCGTTCGCGCGCCGCCTCGACGGCCAGCAGCACGTTGGCTGAATTGCCGCTGGTGGTAATGGCGACCAGCACATCACCGGGCTGGCCCAGGGCCTGCACCTGGCGTTCGAAGACATGTTCATAGCCGTAGTCGTTGCCAACCGCGGTCATGATGGAAGTATCGGTATTGAGTGCGACACCGGCCAGAGGCAGGCGTTCCCGTTCGAACCGTCCCACCAGCTCGGCGATGAAGTGCTGGGCATCGGCGGCTGAACCACCATTGCCGCAGGCCAGGATCTTGCTGTTGTTGACCAGTGCGTTGAAGAGGATATCGACGCCCAGCGCCAGCGGTTCGGTCAGCACGTCCATGCTGGCCTGGGTGGCGGCGATATTGGCCTCGAAATGCGCACGGACGCGCGAGCTCATGTTCATGTGGCGACTTCCAATGCAAAAACCGGTGCGTGCGGCAGGCCACGCGCCTGGCGCGGACGATGCGGCACATCAGGGAGCCAATGTACTACAACCCGGCTGTGTCTGTTGGTGAGCATTGCGTAAAGTTTGTGCGGAAAACCACGTCAGGCATAGCTGTGGGCCGGGCTTCAGCGGAAATTGCAGCAGCCGAACAGATTGCCACCGAGGTCGGTGACCTGGAATTGTTCGCGCATGGCTTTTCCTGGCGAGGGCAGGCCGACGGCCAGGTGCAGGGCGTCGAGGTCGAGCAGGACCCAGTCGCGATTCTTGCCATCCATCAGGCCGGTGCGTTTGAAATGATTGAGTTGGCGCGATAGCGTTTCGGGCGTGATATTGAGCTGGCGCGCCAGTGCGTGGTTGGAGACTGGAAAGTGGATGCGCCGGCTGCGTTGTTCACGGCAGAGATCCAGCAGATACATGACCAGGCGCTGGCTGGCATTGCCGACGGTGAGGTGGTCGATGCGGTTGACTGCCTGATAGATGCGGGCGGACATCGTGGCCAGTAGATGCATGCAGAACTCGCTGTGGCGTCGCGCCAGCGCCAGCAGTCCGTCGCGGGAGAAGCGGTAGAGCGTGGCGGCGCTTTCAGCCTGCGCCGACAGCGGGTACAGGCAGGGCTCGGCGAACATGGCAGTTTCGGCAACCAGGTCGCCGCCATGGAGGATCTGGAAGACTTTCTCGTTGCCTTCGTGGTTGGGTCGGTACAGCCGTATGCTGCCTTCCTTGATCAGATAGAAGGATTCCGCCGGGCCGCCGGTATGGAAAACATGCTCGCCCGTATCGAAACGGAAGGTGGAGGCTTCTGCCGCCAGCTGCCGGCACCCTTCTTCCGCCAGTGGCCGGAACAAGGGATGGGCAGTCAGTGTGGCAAACGAGGTGTCGTCAATCAAGGCCATGTCCGTATCGCGGTGGCGAGGGCGCTGCCCGGCCTGGTTGACGTGGCTGCGCTAGGGATGCCTGGTGGGACGTTGATTTTGGCATGAATAGCGTGGCTTGGGTAGGAAATAAGAACTATTCATTGAAAGGGAGGGTTCGCCGCCAGTGCTTGTTGCCGGGGTGGCAACTTCTGCAGGCGCAGCAGGTGCCGCCTGAGCGCCATCCCGGCGGGAACGTTATCCGCATTGGTGCGAAGCGCCGCCGTGCCCATCACTGAGTGGTTCGGCGCAGCCTTCCAGACCGTCTGTGCGGGGGCGCGTCAGGATGGGCCAGAAGTACACCGCATAGGCGGAGAACACGGCCACCCAAAGCAGGCCGGACGCAGCCAGTGTCAGGTGCTGCACCAGCGGCGAGGCCGTCAGGCCGGCCCAGGCCCGCAGCAGGGCGGCAGCGCACAAGGCGATGGCGCTCAGCGGTATCCAGCGCCGTTGATCCAGCCAATGCCCGCTGTGGAAACGCCCGGCGATGCACATGACCGCGAAAATGGACAGCCCCATGCCGCCTATCATCAGCAGATGACGCCCGGCCGACAAGGCGCCCGGCAGTCCCAGCCAGTGCGCGCCCATCAGGCCGTAGCCCAGCGCCATCAGCCAGTAGCAGGCGTACAGCATCAGCGCCCAGCGGGTCAGCAAGGGCCGGCCGACATGCCAGTCGTTGAGCAGGTTCAGCATGGCGGCGCAGGCGGCCAGCGCGCACCAGCCCAGCACCGTGGGCGCGACTTGCAGGAATTCCAGCGCTGCGCACAGCGCGATGGTGAAAATGGCAAAATTGCGGCGTGGCGGCCGGGCCAGGTACAACGGTGTTTCCGGCAAGGGGTCCAGCAGCCGGCCTTCATGGATACGGCTATTGACGATGCGCATGGAAATGCGGCTGGCCGCCACAATGATCAGGGCCATCAACGCGCCGACAGCGGCATGCAGCCAGCGCATGCCATCGCCATGCATGAGCGACGCGGCAAAGAAGCCGGCCTGTAGCGGCAGCAGGCAGATCAAGCCCCAGGCAAAGCCGGACTGGCCGCGCCCGGACGCACGCAGCAGCGGCGGCAGGACCGTCGCGGCAAGCAGCAGCCCCAGGGCCAGATTGCACAGCAAGGCGGGCCACAGCCCCAGGCCGAAGGGCCAGATGGGTGCGGCCAGGTAGGCCAGCCGGGCCAGCAGCCAGAGCAGGGCCAGGGTGGCAGCCCTGGCGCGTGAGAATGCCGGTGTTTGCGTGAATTCGGGCACGGCCACCAGCAGGAAACCGGCGACGGCAGCCATGCCATAGCCGTAGATCAGCTCATGGGCATGCCAGGCCGTGCCGCCGCCGGGCATGGTCTGGCGCAGCCAGGCGAACAGCGGCAATGGGGTGGCCGATGCCAGCCAAAGAAGCAGCAGCAGGGCGCCGCTGATGGCGGTCAAAAGGAAAAACGGCCGGAAGGCGCAGGTCAGCACCGGGTGGGCCAGCATCGGCCGGAGGCAGCGGGCGAGCAGGGCCTGGGGCGGGTTCAGGCGCATGAGTGTCCCTGGTGAACGATGGGCGGCAGGTCGGTTGCGGGCTCCAGCTCGAAGCCCTGGCGAACCTCGGGCAGCTGCATCAAGGCGCCGGCGGTTTGGTAAATCCAGGCGTCGTCGCGCTGCGTGCGCGGGGTGGCGATGGCATGTGAATAAACGATGCGGCCGGGCGAAGGTGCCATCATGATGATGCGGTCGGCCAGCCGGACGGCTTCCATCAGGTCGTGGGTAATCATCAGCACCGCGCAGCCGCGTTCATCCACATATTCGCGCAGCAGCCGGTACATCTCGGTTTTCAGGCCGATATCCAGCGCCGAAAACGGTTCGTCTAGCAGCAGCAGATCCGGGTCTATGGCCAGCGCGCGGGCCAGGGCGACGCGGCTTTGCATGCCGCCGGACAGTTCGTGCGGAAACTTGCGGTAATCGTTGACCGACAGCTCCATCCGGGCGGCCAGCGCAGCGGCATGCCGCATCCTGGCGACCCGTGATACGCCACGGGCACGCAGGCCCAGCGCGATATTTTCCAGTACGCGTTTCCAGGGCAGGAGACGGGCATCCTGGAAGACGCAGCCGATGCTGATGGCACGATTGACGACCTTGCCGTGCGAGGCTTGCAGCAGGCCGGCCACGATATGCATCATCGTGCTCTTGCCGCAGCCGGATGGGCCGATCAGCGCAACGGTTTCGCTGGCCTGCATGGCGAAATCCACGCCCACCAGCGCGTCGGTGAGCGCATAGCGGTGATGGATGCCCTGCAGATGCAGCAAAGGCGCAGCGGCGGGCGGCATGGTGGTTGTTTCTGCTGGCACCTGACAGGAACAGTTCATGCTTGCGGCCTCCAGCGTTCCACCTGGCGCTTGATGGGTTCCAGCAGCAGGTATTCCACGGCCAGCAGCAGGCCCAGGATGGCGGCGATCCAGGACAGTGTTGCGACGGTATCCAGATGGGAGCGTGCGGCGGCCAGTGCCGCGCCAACGCCGTCGGACGAACTCAGCAGCTCTGCCATCACCACGACTTTCCAGGAGGAGCCCAGCGCCGTGATCCAGGCAGGGAACAGGTAGGACAGCATGTGCGGCAGGTACAGATCGGTGAGCATCATGTGCCAGGGCATGCGATAGGCCCGTGCCATGTCCTTCAGTTCATTGCCCAAGGTGCGCGCGCCCTGCATGGCGGCGGCGAACACGATGGGCACGCAGGCGATGAACACCGTGAAAATAGGGGTGAGGTCGCCGCTGCCGAACCACAGCATGGCCAGCACCAGCCAGGCGATGGGCGGCATGCCGACCAGTAGCGTGATCAGCGGCCGCGAGGCCATGGCGGCGGTCATGGACAACCCGGCCAGCAGACCCAGCAGGCTGCCCGCCACCAGGGCCAGCGCGAAGCCTGCCATGGCGCGGCGCGCCGAGATGGCCAGTGTTTCCCAAGCCGGAAAAGTATCCAGCAGCCGGGCCAGCGAGGCCAGCACTGCACCCGGCGTGGGCAGGATCAGAGGGCCATAGGCCAGCGCTGCCCATTCCCAGGCGGCGGCTAACAGGCACAGGCTGGCGATGGCGCCCCAGCCACTCCAGAGATAGGCCAGCACAGCGGCCAGCAGACGGCGGAATAGAGTCATGACGTGGACGGCCTGTTGACGCTAAGGAAAGCCTGGCATGTAGGGGTCTGACATGAAAACATGGACACAGGGGTGGCGCAGGGAAAATACGGGGCAGGGAAGTCAACCTGCCATGTCACCAGATCGGGCATGCAAAGCCAATGATAATTATCATTGGCCGGGCCGTGGCCGACTATTTTTTGCGGGGCCCGGGCAGGGCTGCTGGATGCGAGCGGCCTTGTTCACGTATCCCGGACGATGGGCCTGCCCCTTGTCGCATGGCCATACAAGCCGGTCATATGGCAGGCCCCATCCCGAGGACGTCCGGCATGCCAGGGCGGTGGCCAGGCGGCATGGCGCCCGGCTGGGTGTCAGTACTGCGCCCGAGTTTGGATGGGGGGTTTACGGCGTGTAATAGAAGCCGTCGTCGGGCAATTTGCCGCCCACCATTTGCGGATTCTGTTCCAGCAGCGCCTGGTAAAAGAACTCCAGTTCCGGGCGCGCCTGGGCGGCGCTGGTCAGATAGCCGGGGGTATGGCGCAGGGCGTCCGCGACGGCATCGGCGCGCAGCAGGTCGATATACTTTTCCGCCAGCTCGCCGCAGGCGTCCGGGTTGGCGATGCACCAGGCGTGCGAATCGGCATGGGCGGCGTTAAAACGCGTCAGCAGGGCCGGGTCCTGCGCGGCCTGGCCCAGCACGGCGATACCGGCTTGCGGAATACGGGGTTCGCGATGCAACAGCCGGCCCCATTCCTGCTGCAAATCCACGCTGCGGTACAGGTCGGGCGCAATGACATTGGCAGGAAAAGACTGCGACTTCGCCAGCACCATGGAAACGGCAGGCTCGGCCAGCAGTGCATGATCGACCCGGCGAGTGATCAGCAATTGCGCTGCATCCATGGGCGAGGCCACATAACGCAGCTTGAAATCGCGCTGCGGGTCCAGCCCCTGCGCGCGTGCCAGGAGCTGGAACAGGATATCGGGCATGTCGGCGCGAAACGGCATGGCGATTTCTTCGCCCTTGAAGTCTGCCAGCGTATGGCGGCCTGGCGTGCGCGACACCAGCGCCAGCATGCCCCAGACGGACACATTCAGCAGTTGCAGCGGCACGCCGCGGTTATACAGATTGGCTGCCACATTGGAAGGCGCCGCAATGAAATCCGCGCTTTGCTCGATGGCGATGACACGCAGCTGGTCGGGATCGCGCCAGGGCTTGAACACCAGTTTTTCGGCAACATCGGCCAGCGGATTGGTTTCCAGCATGTGCAGCAACGGCAGGGTGACAGTCGCGGGCGGGCCGGAGAGGGTCAGGATAGGGTAGCGGGCAGGTGCAGCGGCTTCCGAGGCATGAGTATGCCAGGGCAGTGCTGTCGCAGCAGGCGCCAATGCCAGGGACAGCAGCAAACGGCGGCGTTGCGGGTGTGGAAACGGGCGATGCATGATGTCTGGATGGAAAGCCTTGATGCGTCGCAGTGTGGCGCGTCATGGCGTGAAAGACAATGACAATTATCATTCCCGCTGTCGTGGGTGCTGTTGGGTGTGCAGTCGAAGGCCGGTTTGCCAGGCCTGCCAGGGCTCAGAAGATGTACTTGAAATTGAGCGATGCTTCGCTTTGGCGATATTGATAGTGGATGATGTTGCTATCGTTGATGAGCCTTTTGAAGCGGATTTCCGGATAAATGCTGCCGATGCGCCAGCGTGGCATGCCCAGCGTGGCGATCAGCATTTTCTGAATGTCCTTGCGCGGGCTGTCTGACAGGAATGTGCGCTCGTCATAGCGGCTGTCACGATAGAGCGCCATGGCATTGAGGTAAAAGCCGTTGTCGAAATATTTGAACAGGCCGATACGCCAGGCCTGATCCTTGCTGCTGGCGGCGGCCCAGGGGTAGCGGCGGCGGGTCCAATCGACGCCTGCGAACAGGGATCCCGTGGCAGACAATTGAAAGCTGGCTCCCAGGCCGGCCGAGGACTGCGTGTAGTCCGAGAAGTACAACTTTTCCGCGTCCGAGTAATGGTAGCGCTTGCTGTTGGCCTGGGCATTCAGTGTCCAGCGGCGGTTCAGGTCATGCGACAAACTGAGTTCCAGGCCGGGTGCTGTGTAATGGGTGTGCGTGCCCCGGTAATAGTGCTCGAAGTAGGGGGAGACGGAAAACTCCGTGCTGGCGTTTTTGTAGTTGTAGCCGGCATAGAGCACGGTGGTGTTGTCGCTGCTGTCCTTGAGAAAAGTGCTTTGGTTGTCTTCTTTGTGATATCGGGTGCCGTAGAGCAGCGGGCGGAGCAGCAGGTTGTGATGGCCGCCCAGCGCAATGCGTTTCTGCAGGGAAAGCTGGTAGTTCAGGAAGGACGACGCCACCGGTGCGGGCAGGGACTCGGTGACGAAGCATTGCTGCAGGATCTGGACGACGCAGCGTTGCGCACCATTGGCCTGGTTGATGTTGTTGCTGTAGCCGCCACCGATGCTGAGTGAGCCGTGCCAGCGGTTGCGTTGAGCGACGGCGGCAATGTAGGTGTCGATGGTGCTGCGGGTTTCAGGCGGAATGTCCTCGGCCCTCACGGCTTCGAATTGTTCGATGGCTTCGTGGCTCTGATAGTCCTCGGCATAAAGCCGCGCAAGTTCCAGGCGGATACGGGTGTCGCCGGGGGCGGCAAGCTTGGCGCGCCGCAGGCGCTCCAGCGCAGTTGCGGTATCGCCTCGTGCACGGGCATGCAGGCCTTCGGCCAGCAGGATCACTTCTGTCCGGCTGGCTGCCAACAGACGGTACTTCGAAAGGAATTCCTCGACTTTATCCCACTGCTGCAGGTTGATGGCATAGAAGATACCCAATGCCAGGCCGGCGGCATCTTCTGCGACACGATATTCCTGGCCTTCGATGACCAGGCGTCTTTCCCCTGCCGGCGTATCGGCGTGCACCCAGTCCCGTTGCTGTTCGACACGCAGTTGCTGTTGCGTGGTGTTCAGCAGGAAGCGGGTATCGTCGTCGTCGGCGCAGGCGGAAAAATAAGGGCAGGCGAGAATGCAGGCCAGGAACAGCTTGGGGAGCGGACGGGTCATCAGCGAGGCAAAGAGGGCGGCTGCGGCGGGTGCCGCTTTCCTGAGTCGGGACAGGCCCCGCCATGTTGGTGGGACCTGTGTGGCTTGGGCAGGCCCGGTTTATTGGACCCTGTTGCCGCCGAAGGCGACATCATCGGCAGGGTTGCTGGTGCCGCGGGTGGCATAGCCTGCCAACGCGTCGGCATTAGGCCCGAAGAATTGGCCGGAAATGATCCGGTTGCCGGCGGCGTCCTTGAAGAAAGTCCCGTCGTTGTTGTCGATGGTGACGTTATCGAATGCGACCACATCGCTGGTGTTGGACACCCGGGTCAGTGCGCCATTCAGGCTGCCCTTGTCTTGATTGCCGAAGGTGGCGTTCAGTTGCCCCTGGAAGAAATCATTCTGGCCGGGAACGTGCTGATTGACCCCCAGTACGGCATAGCTTGCGGTGCTGAGGTGCTTGGTGCTGCCCGTTGCGTTTTCACCGACGTACCACACCGTGTGGTCTGCCGTATTCAGGTTGAGATTGGTATCGGAGCCCGTGCTGGGGTTGCCCGCACGCGGCCCCCATTCGCCGAAATAGACGGCCGTGCCTGCAGGCAGGTTGGGAACCTCGGCGATCACCAGACCGCCGAATTTCGGTGCGGCTGGCAGGGCCGGGTTGGCGATCTGGCGGATGCTGTACACCCCGAAGATGGCCGTTTGTTGTCCTGCCACGGCTTCATTCGGGCTGCGCTGTTCGTACCAGATCTGGCCCAGGGTCGGGTTGGTGAACAGGCCGGCGACGGCGTTGACATCCTTGAGCGTCAGGTACTTCGGGTTGGCCAATCCGTCCACGCTGGCACTCAGCGAGCTATTGATGGGCGCGTTGCTGTACTTCTTGGCAATGTGATAAATCGGGCCGTCTTTCAGGTTGATGACCAGTGAAGATCCATTGAGCGAGAGCCCCGGCTTATTGGCGCCGAAGGGGAGTGCGGTCGAGGCTTGCGGGGCAACATGGGCGGCATTGCTGGTGCCACCGGTGACCGCCGCATGGGCAGGCACAAAGGCACCGAGCAGAACGACGGACAGGATGGTTTTGGACATCATGACAGGCTTCCTTGTGAGAGTGGGTAAGCATCCGGTTTTGCGTTTGAAAACCGGCAAAAGGCGGTTCAGAACAGGGCTTGCATGCCCAGCATGACGGTGCGGCCAGGACCAGGCGCAGCGACGTTGGACATCGGGTCCAGGTAGTAGCGGTTGGTCAGGTTGGTGACACTGGCATTGACCGACAGGGTGTCGTTGATCCGATAACGGCCATAGGCATCCAGCAGCAGCGTGGGACGCCAGTGGTAAGGCTTGCCAGTGAAGGTGAAGATGTCGGCCAGCCCCTGTTGCAGCAGGCGGTCGTACTGGCTGGTTTTGACATCGCTGTGATAAATGCCGCGCACGCCCAGTTCAAGCTTGCGATCCAGCAGGCGCGTACCCAGATCCACATTGATCGAATACTTGGGCTGCTGGGACTGGTAGAAACGCGTGACGCCAAATCCGCCCTCTATGCATTCGGGAATACGGCGCAGGTACATATCAAAGGCAAATGCGGTATCGGCATCGCAGGTGACATTTTTCAGGCGGTAGGTGACACCGGCAGAAGCAAAGAAGCCGCCAGTGTCGATACGGCTTTGAAACTCCAGCCCTTTGACAATCTTCTTGTCGTATTGCGTGATGCGCCGTGCCTCGGTTGTATCAATGACGTTCCTGATCGTGTTGCTGAAGTAGCTCAGGCGGATGTCGCCATAATCCAGCTTGTCCCAGTACGGGGTGAAATCGAAGGCATAGCCTATTTCCCAGTTCTGGCTGCGTTCCGGCTTGAGGTCGAAGCCAGGCGCAGTAGGCATGCTGACCAGCCCGTCGATGGCAGTGGACGTGGCCTCGTAAATACTCGGAAAACGCGTCATTTCCGCATAGCGGGCAAACAGGCGTTGTTGTGGGCTGAGCGAAACGGTCAGCGCCAGCATGGGTGCCCAGGCATCGCCTTTCAGTTTTTCTGGCCGGGCCCACTTCTGGTCGTCGGTGATGGGTCGGGTGATGGCTTTCAACGCTCCGGAGTGATCTCCGTTAGGGTCGAACTCCCCTGCGGCGGTTGTGACTTGGCGGGTAGTGCTAGGGAGCAGCTTCCATTCTTCGTAGGTGATGGATACAGGCTGTTGGCCGCCCATCAGGTATTTGTAGTATTCGCCTTCCGTTGCCTGAGGCGTGCTGACTTTCTCATCGAACATGCCTGGCGTCAAAGTTGACGCCGAACTATCCGGTTTCCCGTTGCGAAATGGAATGATGATGTCGGGGCGGAACTGGTAGTAAATCGTCTGTCCGTTCTGCGAGCTTGACCGGACGGAAGAAGTACTTGCCCCATATTGCTTGTAGAACGCATTATGTGACTCCTGAAGGCGTTGGGCGGCTGCGGGATCGCCTAAAGGGCTATCTTTTCCGATAGTGTTCGCCCATTGGTCAAAGAGATCCATATGGTTTTCATAATCCGCCTTGAACTCCGCAGACCCGATTTCCCAATACGGCAGGGAGTAGGCGTCGATATATTCGTTGAAGCCCCCGCCCCAGGCGAACTGTTCGTTGCGTTGTTGCCGTTCTTCGGACATTGCCGTGTCTTCGCCCTTGAAGCGGGTATAGCGCACGCCAGCCTGGACATTGAGCCAGGAAACTGGCTGCCAGTCCGTTGTCATGGTCATGCCCCATTCCTGCCTTTTGCCGCTGCGCGGCCCGGCAAGTTTGGCCAGTCCGGTGACAGTGCCGTAGATGTTGAAAAGGTCGTCACTGTTGATGATGGTGCTTTCTTCCCCGAGTTTCTCGCGCTGGATGTCTGCGCCCAGGGTCAAATTGAAGTTGGGTGCCAACTTGAAGCGATTGCTGAGATTGGCGCCGTTGCGCGTCACCTGGGTGGTTTGCTGTGCGCCGGAAATGATCTTCTTGCCTTCGGTGCCGAAGATGGCATCGGATTCAGCGATGATTTCGTCTAGCGTGGTGCTTTTGTCGAAGCCCCACATATCGCCCAGTTCTTCGCAAGTAGATTCCGCCATACTCCATGGCGTCGTATTGCGTACATTGCACCAGTACCAGGCATCGTGCATGGTGTCGGGCGTATTGACCGCCAGGGACATGCCGCCGCTCTGATGACGGACGCTGTCGGTTTTGACGCGCCAGAGACTGGCCTCAAGATCTACCCAGCGGTTGTCTTCGGGTTTGAATTCGTACCCTAGCTTCCAGGTATCCGAGCGGATCTTGGAGTCAATGTTCTGGGTTTGTGGCGGTTTGGGCTGGTCGATGAAGTCAGGGTTCAACTCATAGAAATTCAGCGCCCAGGTGGACTGGAATGGATTGATCTCGCCGAATCGCACATCCGTGCGCATGTATTGCAGGCTGAGTTTCTGGTTGTCGCCGAAGTGCCAGTTGTTCTTGGCCAGCAGTGTTTCGGTACGGGTATTGCTGTTGAAGACTTCTGCACCGGCCGGATACATCTCTCCCATGTTGGGGACAAAGGCCGCTGAACTTTTGCAGTCGATACCGCAGTTGTCCATGTCGTAGATCGGATTGTCCAGATAATCGTCCACGCCATTCTTGCCGGCGAAATAATTGCCCTTGTTGCGGTAGGCGTAACTCAGCAGACCATCGGTGATGTCCGTCTGGAATGCTGCTGTAAGCATGGCCGACTTGTCGCCACCGAAACGCCAATTGTCGGCGCTGCCCTTGTCTCTGGGGGCTTCGACGTCATCCATGAGCAAGGCGTAAGGGCTGAGCTCACCGTTCTGGAAACCGCCGCCGGCGCCATCGGCGGTGCCGCCGACGCGGCGATAGTCCTTGCCCAGGAACTGGTCAAGCTTGTTCTGTGGCTTGATCGTATTGTTTGCACCTTCCAGCTTGAGCTGCAGTGCCCAGGTGTCGCCGTTTTTGACGATGTCGCTGGCTTCGATGGTGCGAATGGCAATGGAGCCGCCGACGCCCGGCTTCATATTGCGGCTGAGATCCGGGCTCTTATCGACGGCGATGCTGCGGAACAGGGCGGGATCGACGTAGTTGCGGTCACCGACGCCATAGTTGTTCTGCCAGACATCCACGGTTTGTTCCGTGCCGTCTATGGTGACGGGGATGCGTCCCTTTCCGGAAATGCCGCGGATATTCGGCGTGATGGCGCCTCCCGCGGTGCGGGTGTTCATGTTGTAAACGCCGTTGAGGCCCTTGAGCACGTCTCCAGCCGCGTCGATGCGGTAGCGTTCGATTTCTTCCTTGCCCATGTAAACGTTCGAGACGTTCTTGTGGAAGACATCGTCCGCGCCCTTTTCGTCGTCCGTGCGTTCGGGGGCGACGACTTCGACAGCATGTAGCTGGGTAACGCCGTCCGAGGGTTCCTGGTGATCCTGATGGGGCTGAATGGGCTTTTCGGGCGCCGGTGGCGGATTGTGCTGTTCAGCCGTCTGGATTTCCGCAGCCAATGGCTGGGCGGAAACGGCTGGCAAACCACCGGATACGCAGCCGAGGCCGGCAATGAGAAGGGCCAGGAGTTTGGGCGGGGAGCAATGTTCTGAAGACATGTTCTATCTGGTGTTGTCCCGCGATGATTGGAAGTCGATCAAACGGGCGCGGAATCGGGGGGTGTGGCGGGAGCGTGGAAAAGCGGTCACCACCACGCCCAAGCTTTCAAATCAGGCAATTCCCAATCAGAGAATGAGTGCAATTCTCAAATCTGTTACGGTTCTGGCCGATGATTTTTGTCAATTTCCGGAAAATATTGTCGTGTTCGTGGCGCGCGTAATGGTTCAGGTCCATGAACCTGAGTGCCGGTGGACATGCCTGGGGGCTGCGCTTGCACTAGGAGTCAGCTGAGGAAGGCGCTTTTCAGCCAGTGGATGGTGTGGCCGTCCACAGCCAGCACATCAAAGCGGCAGCCTGGTTCACGGCCAGGGAAATGAGCGCGTCTGATCTGCGGGAGAAACCACGCTGCGGTGGCCAGCAGACGCCTTTGCTTGCCAGCATCCACGCTGGCCGCCGCGCCGCCATGGCGGCTATGACTGCGCTGGCGGACTTCCACGAAGACCAGTTCCTGGCCGTCGCGCATGACGAGGTCGATTTCTCCGGCGCGGCATTGCAGGTTGCGCGCCAGCAGTACCAGCCCGGCCGCTTGCAGGTGTGCCAGGGCGCGGTCTTCCGCGCGGTTGCCGCGCTGGCGGGCGGGGCTGCCGTGCCGGGCATGGCGTGGCGCCGGGGGCGGCGTGGGGTCCGAGATGGCCTCAAGGCGTGCAGCGTGTTGCCGCGCCAGCCGCCGCTTGCGGTTGCGCCGCGCACGGCCCTGGGCTTTCTCCAGCTGTTGCCAGAGCGGGGCATACGCGGCATCGCTGAAAATAGTATCCTCGCGGGATGAACGAGACATCCGATATTTCCCTATCCGCGCCTTCGGCCTGGCTGCGTGCCGCCGAGAAGGTGATGGCGCAGCATTGGCCTGCCGCCGCCCTGTATGTGGTGGCCACGCCCATCGGTAATCTGGGCGATTTGAGCGTGCGGGCCTGGCAGACGCTGGCCAAGGTCGATGTGGTGGCGGCCGAGGATACCCGCGTGACCCGCACCCTGTTTGACGCCTGGGGCCTGTCCACGCCCCTGATGGCGGCGCATCGCCACAATGAAGCCAGCGCGGCGCAGGATATTCTGGAACGCTTGGCGGCCGGGCAGCGGGTTGCCCTGGTATCCGATGCGGGTGCGCCAGCGGTCAGCGACCCCGGCGCGCGCGTGGTGCGGGCCGTGCGGGAAGCGGGTTATCAGGTGGTGCCGGTGCCGGGCCCGAGCGCAGTGATTGCCGCCTTGATGGCCAGCGGCGCGACGTCGGATGAAAACCCGGCGTTTGCTTTCGCCGGCTTTGCCCCGCACAAAAGCATGGCGCGCCAGCGCTGGCTGCGCCGCTGGGCCGCACTGGCCGCGCCCGTGGTGTTTTTCGAGTCGCCGCACCGGCTCAAGGCGACCCTGGCCGATGTGCTGGAGATCGCCGGCCCGCAACGGCGGGTAACGATTGCCCGCGAATTGAGCAAGCGTTTCGAGGAAGTGGCGACGGTGCCGGCTGCCGATGCACAGGCCTGGCTGGAAGCCCAGCCGCATCGCGGCCAGGGTGAGTTCGTGCTGATCCTGCATGAAAGTGCGGCAGCCACTGTGGATGACGACGACGAGGCGGCCGAGGCGGGCGACCCTGCCCTGGATACGCTGCTGGATGCATTGCTGGAGAGCCTGTCGCTGCGCGACGCGGTGAAGGTGGCGCAGAAGGTGACAGGGGGCGACCGCGACGCGATTTATCGTCGCGCCTTGCAGCGCAAGAACGAAGCGGATTGAGGCCATGGCGCGAGTGTGACGCGCTCCGGGTGGCCAGGGAAGCCGGCAAGTGCCGGAATTGTCCACCCTGGCCTGCGCTCAGGCTTCGATTTCGATGACGGTGCCGTTGGGAACCAGGGACCAGATTTCCCGCATGTCGTTGTTGCTGACGCCGATGCAGCCGTCCGTCCAGTCCCACCAATGATGAATGGGGCCGAGAGCGCCCCAGCCGTTGGGCAGGCCGTGGATCATGATATCGCCGCCAGGCGGGTAGCCAGCGGCAGCCGCAGCCTGGCGATCCTGTGCGTTGGGGTAGGAAATGTGCAGGCTCAGGTAAGCGCGCGAGCGCGGGTTGCGCCAGTCGATCACATATCTGCCTTCTGGCGTGCGCTGGTCGCCTTCCTGCTGCTTGTGTCCGGCGTCAGGCGCGCCGCCAAGCGCGATGCGGTAGCTGGCGAGCAAGGTAGCGCCCTGCCAGAGCTCCAGGCGCCTGGCGGACTTATAGACACGTACCAGATCGGCTTTCGGAGTGCCTTGTTCGGCAACAGGGGGCATGCCGGGCGCGACCTGGCCCATGATGCGCGTATAGCCGAATGCGGCCAGCACCAGCAGGGTGATCAGGATCAGGCAGGGCAACAGGCGTTGCCGGAACCGGCGTACGGGCTTCATGGGCGGCCGGCTCAGGGCTGCAGGGCAATGGAGGGTGAAATGCCCAGCTGGCGGCCGATACGGCTGGCTGCGTCTTCCGCGCTGCTGCGGTCGGGGTAGGGGCCCAGCCGGACACGGTAGATGCCATTGCCGCCTTGTTCCAGCCTCAGGCGGGGGTCATCGTCGAGTTCGCTGCGCATGTGTGCCAGGAAGGCATTGGCGTTGTCTGCCGAGCCGAAAGCGCCCAGTTGCAGGAAGATGCCAGGCATGGCGGCAGAAATTGCCGGCGTGGATGGTGACGGGCTGGCAGGTACGGCGGCGGCTACCGCGGCGGGTGACGGGCCTGAGGGTTGCGGTACCCGGTTGCCCCGGATGTCATCCGGGCTGATCCATTCGACGATCACTTCGCCACTGCCGGGGGCGATGATGTCCAGCCGGTGGGCGGCGGCGTAGGAAAGGTCGATGATGCGGCCATCATGGAAGGGGCCGCGGTCGTTGATGCGGACAATGACGCTGCGGCCATTGGCAGTGCGGGTCACCTTCGCGTAGCTGGGAATGGGCAGCGTGGGGTGCGCGGCCGTCATCTTGTACATGTCGTAGGTTTCGCCGTTGGACGTCGGCTGGCCATGAAATTTCTTGCCATACCACGAGGCAGTGCCACGGTTACGGTAGGCGCGACCGCTGGTGTCCGGTACGTACTTCTTGCCGAAAACGCTATAGGGCCGGTTCGGGCCGCTGGCATACGGTTCCACGCGCGGCACGGCATCCGGGACCTTGTCCAGATCGGCAGGTACGCGGGCATGCGGGCCATCATCCTTGTAGTAGCCGCCGCGCTTGGGGGAACCGCCGCAGGCGGCCAGCAGCAATACCAGCAGCATGGCCAGCGCCATCCAGGCCCAGCGGCGGGCCGGACGCGGCGTCAGGAACGAGGAGCCGGATGTCTGGCCTGGTGAGCAGGCGCCAGGCAGGATGATGGACGACCGGTACATCATGCGCGCGGAATATGGATGGGCGAGCGGTGGCGTACCAGCAAGGGGGAATGCGAAGCGAAGCGCCGGGCCAGTTGTTCGACGACATACACGGAACGGTGCTGGCCCCCGGTACAGCCGACCGCAACCGTCAGGTAGCTGCGGGTGTCCTGCATGTAGCGGGGCAGCCACTTGCGCACCAGGCCATAGATGTCGTCGATCATTTCGCCAACCTGGGCGTAGCCTTCCAGCCATTTGGCCACGGGTGCATCCTTGCCGGTCAGCGGCCGCAATGCCGCGTCGTAGTGCGGATTGGGCAGGCAGCGGGCATCGAAGACCAGATCGGCGTCACTGGGTACGCCGATCTTGTAGGCGAAGGATTCGAAAGTCAGCAGCAGCGGCAGGCGTTCGACCTGCACGACCTGGCCTATCCAGTGGCGTAGTTGCGCGGGGCTGAGATAGGAGGTGTCGATGATGTGTTCCTGCTCGCGCAATGGCGCCAGCAGTTCACGTTCCTGCTGGATGCATTCCGTCAGGGTGAGCGTTTTGCCGTAGGCCGACAGCCTGTCGGTCAGCGGGTGGCGCCGGCGCGATTCCGAGTAGCGCTGCACCAGCGCTTCGGTGCTGGCATCCAGGAAGATCACGCGCAAGGGGATGCCCATGGCGCGGATGGCGGTAAGCACCTGCGGCAGGTCTTCGATTTCACCAGGCGTGCGTGCGTCGATGGCGACGGCGGCATGGCTGGGAGGCTGTGAATTCAGGTCGACGCAGAAATCCTGCAGATAACGGATGGGCAGGTTGTCGATACAGGTGTAGCCTGAATCCTCCAGCATGCGCAGCGCGACGGATTTGCCGGAGCCGGATATGCCGGTGATGATGACGATATCCTGAACCGCGTGATTCATGGCTTGTCGATTCCCTGCATGATGGCCTGGGATTGACGGCTCATGAACTCTCCCAGTGTATCTATGCCACGCAGTTTGAGGATGGTATTGCGCACGGCGGCCTCGACCAAAACGGCCAGGTTGCGGCCAGCCGCAACCTGCAGCATGACTTTGCGTATGGGCAGGCCGAGCACATCCTGGCTGAGGTCCTGCAGCGGCAGTCGCTCGAATTTTTCCGTAGCGCTGGAACGCACCAGGTGGACGATGAGCTTGAGCGGCATTTTGCGCCGCACCGAGGTTTCGCCGAAGATAGTGCGGATATCCAGCAGGCCCAGGCCGCGTACTTCCAGCAGGTTCTGCAACAGCGGTGGGCAATAGCCTTCCACCAGGGTGGGCGCGGTGCGGGCGAAATCGACGGCATCGTCGGCCACCAGGCCATGGCCCCGGGAAATCAGTTCCAGTGCCAGTTCGCTTTTGCCCAGCCCGGATTCTCCGGTGATCAGCACGCCCAGCCCCAGTACGTCCATGAACACGCCATGCACCGTCGTGGTGGGTGCCATGCGCTTGCCGATGTAATTGCGCAGTAGGTCGATGACACGGGCTGCGGGCATGGGGGTGGCCAGCAGCGGCACCTGCTGGCTTTCGCAGGCCTGGATCAGGTCTGGCGGAGTGCGGCTGATGGCGTCTTCGGCGAGGATCATGGCCGGTACGCCGGCCGCCAGCAGTTCGGCCAGATGTTGGCCGCGGCGGCGCCGCTCCAGGCGGCAGTAGAAGTCAATTTCCTGATCGCCGAAGACCTGGATGCGTCCAGGGTGTATCAGGTTCAGGTGGCCGATGAGATCGGCGGCGGAATCGCCGTCATTGGGGATCTCGCGATCGGCGGCGGCCTCGCTGGCGATCCAGGTAAACGGGACGAGGGGGGCGTTGTCCTCGACCAGGTTGCGGATCGTCACCATGGCGGACGACCCTATTCCCCGGACGCCCCGGAAGGCGCGTACTGGGTCAGGAGTTGGTGAACGATGCCCGGGTCTGTTTCCGTCATCAGGCGCTCGCGCAAGGACTTGTCGGAAAGCAGTTGTGCCAGTTCGGCCAGGATGTCCAGGTGCTGCTGGGTGGCGGTTTCCGGCACCAGCAGGAACATCAACAGGCTGACGGGCTGGCCGTCGGGGGCATCGAAGGGAATGGGTTGCGCCAGGCGATAGAACGCGGAGAGCGCGTGCGTCAGGCCCTTGACGCGGCCATGGGGAACGGCAACGCCGTGGCCGAGTGCGGTGGAACCCAGCCGTTCCCGGGAGAACAGGCTGTCAAACACGGTGGAGCGAGCCAGGCCGTGATGGTTTTCAAATAGCAGGCCGGCCTGCTCGAATGCCCGTTTCTTGCTGGTGACGGGCAGGTCGAGCACGACATTGCCGGCAGGCAGAATGCGCGACAAATGGTTCATGGTTTCGCATTATAGGGACTTATGCCGCAATGCAAAAATCTTTTCGCTTGTGCGGGGGCCGGAAATGCATACCGCCCGGCTGAGCGGGCGGTATGCGGGTGTTGCCTTGTTATTCAATGACCTGGCGCTTGGCGGATTCGTGGGCGTGGTCACGGACACGATTCTTGTGGTCGGTGACTTGCCTGTCGAGCTTGTCGGCCAGCAGGTCGATGGCGGCGTAGAGGGTTTCCTCAACGGCTTCGCTGTGCAGGTCCTTGCCGGGTACGCGGACCGTGACTTCGGCCTTGTGGCGCAGCTTCTCGACCGACAGGATGACCTGGGCGTCTATGACGCTGTCGAATCGGCCCAGGGCGCGGGAGAGCTTGGATGTGACGTAGTCGCGGATGGCAGGGGTGACTTCCAGGTGGTGACCGCTGATATTCAGATTCATATTGCTCCCTCCGGGGTGATGAACCCGGGGCGCCTGCCAGATGGCCTGAGCCCCGGTGCCTGACGGGATATTTTCCCGTCGTATGTTCCCAGTGTATCGGGATGAGCGCCGAAAGCAAGCCCGCCGGCAGGGGGATTGTCACTGTCCATGAGGCAGGACAAACCCGGGTGTGAATTGTCCCTGAAATGTCGCGGCCACGGCGCGCAGCGCCTGGCTACATGCGGAAATGCTCACCCAGGTAGACGCGCCGTACTGCCGGATCGCCGACGATTTCGTCGGGGTGGCCGTCGGTCAGCACCTTGCCTTCGCTGATGATGTAGGCGCGGTCGCAGATGCCCAGGGTTTCACGCACATTGTGGTCGGTAATGAGCACACCTATGCCTCGCCCCTTGAGAAAACGCACGATGCGCTGGATTTCGATCACGGCGATCGGGTCGACGCCGGCAAAGGGCTCGTCGAGCAGGATGAAGCGTGGCCGAGTGGCCAGCGCCCGGGCGATTTCCACGCGGCGGCGTTCGCCGCCGGACAGCGAAATCGCCATGCTTTCGCGGATATGGTCGATCTGCAATTCATCCAGCAGGCCTTCGAGCTGTTCGTCGACAGCCTGCTTGGGCAGGGTTTTGCCATTGGCGTCGATCTGCAGTTCCAGGACGGCACGGATATTCTGCTCTACCGTCAGGCGGCGGAAGACGGAAGCGTCCTGCGGCAGGTAGGACAGGCCCAGGCGCGCGCGGCGGTGGATGGGCAGCGCCGTGGCTTCACGGCCGTCGATCTCGATGCGGCCGGCGTCGGCCGGTACCAGGCCGACGATCATGTAGAAGCTGGTGGTTTTGCCTGCCCCGTTGGGGCCCAGCAGGCCGACGACTTCGCCGCTGTCGACGGAGACGGAAACGTCCTGGACCACGGTGCGCTTGTTGTAGGTCTTGCGCAGGCCGGTGGCGCGCAGGCTGCCGGGAGTTTTGCTGCCCAGCGCGGAGGAAGAGATATTTGCCATCGTGAGCCTTATTCCTGCTTGGCGGCGGGGCGGCCAAGACACTCGGCTGCGGCAGCCTCGGTCTTGTTGCGCGGCTGGGCCACGGAGCGGACGCGGCCGGATTCGCTGCTGGCCGAATAGGTGTCGTTCTTTTGGTTGTAGACAATGCGGTCGCCGTGGATGCGGTCGTAGGGCTTGCCGCAGATCATGCGTACGATGCTGGCATTGCCGCTGAGGACGATGGTTTCCGCCTTGCTGTCGTAGTCGGCGCGCTGCCCGCGCGCCTCGAAGATCTCTGCATTTTCCGGACGTTCCTGGCGGATGCGCACCTGTTTGCCGGTGTTGGCCGTGGCCGTGCCGTACTGGAAGCCGTCCTTGTCTTCGCGCATTTCCAGGCGATCGGCGTTGAGCGTCATCATGCCGCGTGTCATGATGACGTCGCCGGTGAAGATGCTGCTGCGGTTGAGGTCGTCATACTCCAGCGACACGGACAGGATTTGCGTGCTGGGGTCGGCGGCGTCAGCTTGCTGGGCCTGCGCAGTGCCGCACAGCAGCGCCGCGCAGGCGCTCAACAGGAGGATGGGACGGGCAAGAAAGAATGGAGTCATGGCTGTCGTGAACTAGGGGATCGGAGCGCAGGCTGGTTTTCGCCGTCGATATGGACTTGCGTGGAAGACTGGACCTTCAACTGCCGGGTGGAATTGTCATAGCGCATACCAGTGCCTTGCATGCGTGATTTCCCATGGGTGACGGTGGCAGGCTGGTCCGTATAGGCCAGGTCGTCGTCTGGCAGGATGATGATTTCTTCGCTGCGCACTTCCAGTTCGGGGCGGTCTGCATCTGCTTTCCGGAGCAGCCGCGCCTGGCCTTGGAGGGTGATGCGCTTGCCGTCCTGATCCAGGATGCCGGTATTGGCGGTGCCTATGGTAACCGGATTGGCGGCTTGCTGGCTGATGGCGCGCGGTGCGTCCACGGCATAGGAGTCGTCATCCGGGAAATGTTCCATGCGGCGGCCTTCCAGCCGGCTGGTGGGGCGTCCGTCCGGGCTGGTCTGCATGAGTGCGAATTCCTCTGCCCAGGCGTCGGGTTCGTGGGTCATGCGTGGCGGCGGGTCGATGGGAATCGAACGCTGCGCATAATCGGCCGCCCACCAGGTGCCGGCTACCAGTGCCAGCAGCAGGATCAGGGCCGTGAGAGAGGGCATGCGGTCGCGCATGGGAGCCCCGCTACTGGACGACGGGCGCGCCTGCGCCGCCGGATTGCACGCGTTGCCCCAGCTTGCCTTGCGCCGCGAGGATCAGGTCGCTGCATTCACGCACGGCGCCATGGCCGCCTTTCAGGCCGGATATCCAATGGGCGGCCTGGCGTACATAGGCGGGCGCATTGGGAACGCTGGCGGCCAGGCCGGCACGCAGCATGGCCGGCACGTCGATCAGGTCGTCGCCCATGAAGGCGGTCTGCGACAGCAGGAGGCCATGTTCGCGGGCCAGTTCCTGCAGGGCGCCGCATTTGTCGCGCACCCCCTGCAGGACGATACCTATGCCCAGGTCGGCTGCGCGCCGTTCCAGGATCAGGCCTTTGCGGCCGGTGACCAGTGCGACGACGATGCCGTTGTCGCGCAGCATTTGCAGGCCGTAGCCATCCAGGACATTGAAGCGCTTGAGCGCTTCGCCCTGTTCGCCGTAGATCAGGCTGCCATCGGTCAGTACGCCATCCACATCCAGCGCCAGCAGGCGCACGGCAGCGGCGCGCTCGCGGGTCGTTTCGGGCAGGCCCGACAGGACGAGCGCGTCGATGGGGTGCGGCGTGGAACTGAGGGAGGATGGCGTAGTCATTGGTTTCCTTGGTGCGGCAGGGATGGCGGTCGGGGGCTCAGATAACCTTGGCGGCCATCAGGTCATGCATGTGCAGGGCGCCCACCAGCTTGCCCTGGCTGTCGGTAACGAGCAATTGGCTGACTCGCATTTCGTCCATGCGGGCAGCGGCGTCGACGGCCATTGCTTCGGGGTTGATCGAATGGGGCTGGCGCGTCATGCCGTCGCTGACGCTCAGGCCGGTAATGCTGCCACGTTTTTCCAGCAGGCGGCGCAAGTCGCCATCGGTAAAAATGCCGCAGGGCCGTCCGTCGGCATCCAGCACGGCGGTCATGCCCATGCCTTTGCGCGAAATTTCCTCCAGTGCCTGGATCATGCCAGCCTGGGCCGGCACGGTGGGCAATTGTTCCCCCTGGCGCATGATGTCACGCACGAGGGTCAGCAAGCGTCGGCCCAATGCGCCACCCGGATGCGAACGGGCGAAATCCTCTGCATTGAAGCCTCGGGCTTCCAGGCAGGCGACAGCCAGCGCATCGCCCAGGGCCAGGGCTGCCGTGGTGCTGGCAGTCGGTGCCAGGTTAAGCGGGCAGGCTTCCTGCGCGACGGCGCTACTGAGATAGATATCCGCATTGCGCGCAAGTTCCGACTGCGGGTTGCCGCTGATGGCGATCACCGGTACGCCCAGCCGGCGCACGGCCGGCAGGATGGTCAGCAATTCCTGGCTGCCGCCGGATTGTGACAGGGCGACCAGGATGTCATTGCTGGTCACCATGCCCAGGTCGCCATGCACTGCTTCGGCGGCATGCAGGAAAAAAGATGGCGTGCCGGTGGAGGCGAAGGTAGCGGCGATCTTGGTGGCGATGTGGCCGGTCTTGCCCAGGCCGCTGACAATCACCCGCCCTTTGCAGGCCAGGATGCGTTCGACGGCCTGGGGAAAGGCGTTGCGCAGGGATTCGCGCAGCGCCAGGATCGCCTGTGCTTCGGTTTCCAGGGTGCGGAATGCGCTGGCCAGCGCGAGTTCGGGGTTGAATGCGGTCGTGGAGTCCATTGCGGGATTTTAGTGCAGTGCTGCCGGTGCCGGCGCATACGGGATTTGCAAAGCCGGCATGCGCATGGCAATCTGGCGGGCGTAGCCGCCTGGCGGCGCGCCTCTGGCTGAATTATGGCGCACCAGACCGGTCGTTCGCGGCTTTTATCCTTTTGTCTTGTCATTCTTTATGGAGCAGGCTCATGCCGACCGCCAATGCCCCCGTTATGTTGGGAACCCCTTTGTCCGACCGCGCAGTGCGTGTCATGTTGTTGGGCGCGGGGGAACTGGGCAAGGAGGTGGTGATTGCCTTGCAGCAACTGGGAGCGGAGGTCATTGCCGTCGACCGCTATGAAAATGCGCCGGGCCAGCAGGTGGCCCACCGTGCGCATGTTATTCCGATGACGGATCGCGACGCGCTGCGCCGCGTCATCGAGCAGGAGCGCCCGCACATTATCGTGCCAGAAATCGAGGCCATCGCGACCGACCTGCTGGTGGAGCTGGAGCAGGCCGGGGTGGCGCGGGTAACACCGACGGCCCGGGCCGCGCGCCTGACCATGAACCGCGAGGGTATCCGGCGTCTGGCGGCCGAAGAGCTGGGCCTGTCGACGTCACCCTATCGTTTTATCGACAGCCTGGCGGAGTTGCAGGCGGCGATTGATGGCGGTATCGGTTATCCCTGCGTGATCAAGCCCGTCATGTCGTCGTCGGGCAAGGGGCAATCGGTCATCCGCACGCCGGAAGACGTGGCCGAAGCCTGGCGCGTTGCGCAGGAAGGCGGACGTGTCGGCGGGGGCCGTGCCATTGTCGAGGGCTTTATCAATTTCGATTATGAAATCACACTGCTGACCGTGCGTTCCCGCGCTGCGGACGGCACGACGCGCACCGGCTTCTGCGCGCCCATCGGCCACCGGCAGGTGGACGGCGATTACGTCGAAAGCTGGCAGCCGCACCCCATGTCGGACAAGGCGCTGGCGCGCGCCCGGGAAATTGCCGAAGCTGTGACTGGCGCGCTGGGCGGCTGGGGCGTATTCGGGGTCGAATTGTTCGTGGCGGGCGACCAGGTGTGGTTCTCGGAGGTCAGCCCGCGCCCGCATGATACTGGCATGGTCACCATGGTGACCCAGACGCAGAGCGAGTTTGTGCTGCATGCGCGTGCATTGCTGGGGCTGCCGGTGGATACTGCGCTACGCCAGCCGGGCGCCAGCAGCGTGATCTATGGCGGGGTGGATGCCGGGGCCGTGTCGTTCGACGGAGTGGCGCAGGCCCTGGCCGAACCCGGCGTGGACTTGCGCCTGTTTGGCAAGCCGGAATCCTTCGTCAAACGCCGCATGGGTGTGGCGCTGGCGGTGGCTGACGATGCCGAGGCTGCGCGCATCAAGGCAAAACAGGCTTCGGCCAAGGTGAAGGTCGTCGCCTGAGTGCCTGCCCGCAAGGATGTGCCCGCTTGACCAGTCCGGTTTGCGGGCCAGTTATGCTTTCTGGCTGCCGGCCGGGCGGACGAAGGTCAGCGTGGTTTCTTTCAGCGGGACGGCTGCGCCGACGGCCGGTGTGGCGGGCGTGGCTGCCATCACGGCTTCCTGGGCGGCTGCCGGGCTGGTGTTGTCTGTCTCGTCATGTTCCTGGTGCGATTCCGGGCCCTGGAATTCGTCGCCATCGAAGGCCTTGTCGCCATCGGCATCCGGGATGCCAGTGGGCTTGAGGCCGACGAAATCGAACAACTCGCGGTCCATCAGGTGCGACGGCACGACGCGTGACAGCGCATTGAAGATGTTCCAGGCGCGTCCCGGCTGTTCCTTGTCCCACTGCGCGATCATGCGGCCGACTTCCTGGCGCTTCAGGTTCTCCTGGCTGCCGCACAGATTACAGGGGATGATGGGGAACTGCATGTGGCGGGCATAGGCGATCAGGTCGCGCTCGGGCACGTAGGCCAGCGGGCGGATGACCGTATGGCGGCCGTCGTCGGATACCAGCTTGGGCGGCATGCCCTTCATTTTGCCGCCATAGAACAGGTTCAGGAAAAAAGTGGCCAGGATATCGTCGCGATGGTGGCCCAGCGCAATCTTGGTTGCGCCCAGTTCATCGGCCACGCGGTACAGAATGCCGCGCCGCAGGCGCGAGCACAGCGAGCACATGGTCTTGCCTTCGGGCACCAGGCGGGTCACGATCGAATAGGTGTCCTGCGTTTCGATGTGGAACGGTACGTCCAGGCTGCGAAGATACTCGGGCAGGATGTGGTCGGGGAAACCGGGCTGCTTCTGGTCCAGGTTGACCGCTACGATGTCGAAATGAAAGGGCGCTCTTACACGCAGCCGCATCAGGATGTCCAGCAGGCCATAGGAATCCTTGCCGCCCGACAGGCAGACCATGACGCGGTCGCCTGCCTCGATCATGTTGTAGTCGGAAATGGCGCGGGTGGTTTCCCTGGCCAGGCGCTTGGCCAGCTTGTTGTTTTCCAGGCGTTCGCGGGCCTGGGCTTTCGCGCTCAAGGGCGTGGCGGCGGTATCCGGGGTGGCGATACTCATAGCGTCGTATTCCGGTCCATGGTGACTTCTACGCCGACAGCGGCGCAATCGGAGAAAACCGTCGGTTTGCTGATGCGCAGCTTGACGGCCTGTATATCGTTGAAATCGGCCAGCAGGCGCAGGCCCACCTTTTCGCACAGGGTCTCGATCAGGTTGACGTGGCCGCGCGTGCATTCGGCGATGATGGCGTCGCGCAGCTGACGGTAATCCAGCACGCTGCGGATATCGTGGTCGTTGACGGGCTGGCGGATGATGACGTCGAATTCCGCGTCTATGTGCAAGGGTTGGGTGGTGCGCAGTTCGTGGGCCAGGATGCCGATGTTGGCGTCCACCGCCAGGCGGGAAAAGAAAACGCGGCGTAGGTACATGATGATTGGGTGTCGAAAAAAGAAGGGCGGTCGCGGCGTGGCTTCAGGAGGGACAACTCCGTTGGGGCGGCGGGCCGGCTCAGCTGTCAGGGCCGGAGGGCATCATGCTGAAGTCACGTGCAAAGCCCACCAGATGCTGGCCGCCATCGACCAGCAGCGTGGTGCCGGTGATGGCAGGGTTGTGCGCCATGAAAACCGCAGCGTCGGCGATATCGGCAGCGGTGCTGGCCTGCCCCAGGGGGGCCAGGCGGTGCGTTTGCTCGAAGGCTTCAGGCGTTTGCAGATGGCTGGGCAGGGTCAGCCCTGGTGCGATGCCGACCACGCGCACGTGCGGCGCCAGCGCCTGTGCCAGCATGGTGGTGGCAGATTCCAGCGCGGCCTTGCTCAGGGTATAGCTGAAGAAATCCGGGTTGTAGTTCCAGAGTTTCTGGTCCAGCAGGTTGATCACCACGCCCCGGGCCTGGCGCTCGCGCACATGGCGGGCCAGATCGCGCGCCAGCGCGACGGGCGCCACCAGGTTGGGCCGCATGTGGCCGAACAGCAGGCTGGTGTCGAAGCTGTCGGCATCGTCGTAGTCAAAACGAGAGGCGTTGTTGACCACGGCATCCAGATGGCCGAATGCGGCCAGTGCTTCCTGGAACAGCTGGCCGGCTGCGCCGTCTTCGGCGAGGTCGGCCGCAATGATGGCTGCCTGCGCGCCACAGGCCCGTACGGCGTCTGCCGTGGCATGCGCTTCGTCCGGGCTGGCGCGGTGATGAATGACGACATCCCAGCCGCGTTGTGCAAAACCCAGGGCGATGGCGCTGCCCATGCGCCGGGCGGCGCCGGTGATGAGGACGGCGCGGCGAATGCCGGAAGAAAAGGAACTCTGGTTCATGCGCCGGATTTTAGGGCATTCCGATGCCCGTCGGCTTGTCTTGCGGGTTGACCTGCTTGGTCCGGCCGATCTCCGGTGGCCGGAGATCGGCACCGGGTAAATGCGTGCCGGACAAGCGCGGGGCGGCATGCGGGCGCGAGCCCTGCTGCCGCGCCCGGCCGCTTACGCGGCAGGGCCTGCCAGTTTGCTGATGGTCCAGTTGCCGGGCTGGGCCGGGTTCAGCGTGACGGTGAACTGGCGCAGTTCGTCGCGGCGGAACACGTGGAAGCGTACGACATCGCCTGCGCGGCGGCGGGCCAGCATTGCATTGAGCGCATCCACGGACGCGATGCGCAGGCCATCGGCGGCAATGATTAGGTCTTGTGCGGACAGGCCGCCATGGTGTGCCGCGCCGCCTTCCTGCACGGCGGCGATGCCCGCGCCGTCGCTGGCGACACGGGTGCGGATATCCAGCGACGGAGCGCTGCCGGCGGCTGCCGGTCCGGCCTGGAACCCTTGCGCGGCGAACAGTTGCGGCAATGGCAGGTCTTCGGTGCCTTCGGTCCATGCCGCGATTTCAGCCGTCGCGTCGATGCCGGTGGCTTCCTGTACCAATGCCGGCATGGCATCTTCGGGAATGCCGCGCGCCAGGCCGCGATAGAACTCCCGGCCATAGCGCTTCCACAGCAGGCGCATCACATCGTCCAGCGATTTCTTGCCGCCGCTGGCGTTGCGCAGGTGCAGGTCCAGGGCGAGCGCCACCAGAGAACCCTTGGTGTAGTAGCTGGAAATCGCATTGACCGAGTTCTCGTCTTGCTTGTAGTAGCGCGTCCAGGCATCGAAACTGCTTTGTGCGACGGATTGCTTGAAGCGGCCGGTGCCGTTGTGCACCACATGCAGCGTCTTGCCCAGCAGCTTGAAGTAATTGGTCTCACTGATGACCCCGGCACGCAACAGCATCAGGTCGTCGTAGTAGGACGTAAAACCCTCGAAGACCCAAAGCAGGCGCGTGTGTGCGGGGCGGTCCAGCACATAGGGCACGAAGGCGGCGGGCTTGATGCGCTTGACGTGCCAGGTGTGGAAATATTCGTGGCTGACCAACCCCAGGAAACTGCGGTAGCCGTCGCTCTGTTCGGTCTCGCCCAGCACGGGCAGGTCATTGCGCGACACCAGCAGCGCCGTGCTGGCGCGGTGCTCCAGGCCACCATAACCGTCGCCGGTCACCTGGACCAGGAACACGTAGCGGCGGGCGCTGTCCAGAAACGGCGCGCGGCGGGTTTCAGGCTCGAAAAACGCAATCTGCGTTTCGCAGATGCGGCGCACATCGTCAATGATGCGGGACAGGTCCAGCTGTGGAACCAGGCCGGTAAAGACAATCTCGTGCTCGGCGCCATAGGCGTCGAAGCGGGCCACCAGCGGCGTGCCCATTTCCACCGGGTGGTCGATAAGTGCGTCGTAGTCGGGCGCAAGATAGCAGCCAAAACCATGGCGGCGAGCGCAGCCGGGCAGGCCGCGGGCTTCGGGCAGGCTGGTGTGTACCTTCCAGCCGTTGATGCCGGCGGGGGCAGCAATATCAACCAGGCAGGGGCGGTCTTCCTGGCCGACGACTTGCAGGAACACGCTGGTGCCATTGAAAAAGCCGTGGCTTTCATCCAGGTGCGCGCCGCGCACGGACAGATCCCAGGCATAAACGGTGTATTCCAGTTCCAGCGGGCCCTCGGCCGCATCGGCTTGCCAGCGGTGATCATCCAGCTTGCGCAGTGCGACGGCAGCGCCGTGGCAACGGGCAGAAATGGTTTCGATCTGGCGCGCGAAATCGCGGATCAGGTAACTGCCGGGAATCCAGGCGGGCAGCGCAAAGCACTGGCCACCGGCATCCGGCTGCTCGACCTTCAGGTGCACGCGGAAACGGTGCCCGGCCGGGTCGAAGGGTTCGATACGATACTGAATGGGAGTTGGGGTTTTGCTGACGGTATTCATGGCGCAATTGTAGAGCCAGGCGCGTCATGCGTGCCGGGCGCATGCGCCCGGCCCTGCAGGTCAGCGTTGCTGTCAGTCGTGGCTGATGCGCGTGCCCAGCACCTTCAGGAATTGTGCCATCCAGGCCGGGTGTGCCGGCCAGGCGGGGGCCGTCACCAGATTGCCGTCGGTGTGGGCCTGGTCTACCGGAATATTCATATAGGTGCCGCCGGCCGTTTCCACATCCGGTTGGCAGGCCGGGTAGGCGGAGCACGAACGACCTTTCAGCACGCCAGCGCCGGCCAGCAATTGCGCGCCGTGGCAGACCGCCGCCACCGGCTTGTCGGCCTCGAAGAAATGGCGCACGGCAGCGATCACCTTGGCATTCAGGCGCAGATACTCGGGGCCGCGGCCGCCGGGAATCACCAGGGCATCGAAATCAGCGGGATCCAGGCTATCGAAGCTGCCATTGAGCGTGAAATTGTGGCCGGGTTTTTCGCTATAGGTTTGCGCGCCTTCGAAATCGTGGATCGCCGTCTTGATCTGCTCGCCCGCCTTCTTGCCGGGGCAGGCGGCAAGCACCTCATGGCCCACCGCCAGCAGCGTCTGGAACGGCACCATGGTTTCGTAGTCTTCGCAATAATCGCCGCAAATCATCAGGATTTTCTTGCCTGCCATGAGTTGTCTCCTTGAGGTCTCGTGATGGAAGGGGCATGTGCATCCGCCGTGCTGGAATAATTGTGCGCCGGCCCCGTATGACAGGGTAGTAGGGGATTCCTGCGGGAGGATGACGACAGGCGAGACATTGCGGGCACCGTAAGGGCGAAACGGTAGCCGAAGCCAATGTTCATCGGCTGGCTTCGGTATTCAGCACGGTATATTCCGCCTCAACGCGAGTGTGCCGCGCAGCGCCAGCGTTTGACGAAAGGGATAAGTGCCGCCACAATCGCCGCATGAATCGCGGTGAATATATCTGGCAATCGCCGCACTGGCCCGATTGGCAATACGACCTCGCTGTGCTTGCGGAGCCTTTGGCGGCCGTGAGTCGTGCGTAAGGGTTGCTGCTCGGCCGACTGGCAGACGTAGGGCTTTCCCTGCGCGATGACGCCTGTCTGATTGCGTTGACTGAGGACGTCGTTCAAACCAGCGCCATAAAAGGCGAAACGCTCAATGTCGCCTCGGTTCGATCATCTGTTGCGCGTCGCCTGGGCGTCGATATCGGGGCGTTGGCGCCCGCAGATCGTCATATCGACGGAAGCGTCGATATGATTTTGGATGCCACCAGTAACGCGATGGCTCCTTTAAGTGCCGAACGCCTGTTTGGCTGGCATGCCGCGCTGTTTCCTTTTGGCTACTCCGGTATCAACGCTATCAAGGTTGCTGCCTGGCGAGATGACAGTGCGGGTTCCATGCAGGTCGTTTCAGGTGCGATGGGGCGTGAAAAAGTCTATTTCGAAGCGCCGCCTGCCAAACGGCTTGCGGCAGAGATAGCCCGTTTTCTTGCCTGGCTAAACGACACCACACTGAGAGATTCCGCGTTGGTTCGCGCAGGCTTGGGGCATCTGTGGTTTGTCACGCTACATCCGTTCGACGATGGCAACGGCCGTATCGCGCGTGCCGTCGGCGATCTGTTGCTAACCCGTGCAGATGGCAGCCAACAACGCTTCTATAGCCTGTCCGCGCAGATACAACGAGAGCGCAAGGCCTACTACGATGTCCTTGAGCGCACACAAAAGGGTGATATGGATGTCACACAATGGCTGGTGTGGTTTCTTGCGGCGCTGCTCAAAGCCATCGAACATGCGCATGGCGTCCTCGATCAGGTTTTTACCAAAGCGAGGTTCTGGCAATACGCGGCCACCATTCCCATGAATGAACGGCAGATCAAGGTGCTGAATCGGCTGTTGGATGGATTTGAAGGCAAGCTGACGACCGCCAAATGGGCTGCGCTGGCCAAGTGTTCAAGCGATTCCGCCTTGCGCGATATTACGGAACTGGTGCAATACGGCGTGCTTCAAAAAAACCAGGCGGGAGGGCGTAGCACAAGCTACGCGATCACGCTTGGCAATGGTTTGAGCCTGGGGTGATCTTGTTGCCGCGCCAGGTGGCGGGCTTCAGCGCTCTATTTTTCATGAGCAATGGCTCTTCATTGCGCACCGTTACTGCACACCTTGAAACCGCTCCGGCCATCCCCATATTGCGGTGCCGCAATTTTGGATTGCCCCGTTAAAATTTTTCAAGTTATAATTTTCGGGTTTGACGCTTGCGGGGTAGTTCGCAGAAACAAGGGGGCAAGGCATGCAGGGGCAGGGAACAGAACCGCGTCTGATGCTGACAGCCACCGAGCGAACGGAAGTAGCGCTTCGGGCCAGGAAGGAACTGGCCGGGGCTTTGGTTGCACAGGTTCTGATGGGAAGCCTGGCGGTGGTCTTGTCCTGGCTGATTGCCGGGGCGGGTGCCGGCGTGTCTGCCTTGATCGGGGCGGGCGCCTATTTGCTACCTAGTGCGATTTTCATTCTGCGTCTCATGATGACCATTTCCGTGTCTGGCCAGTCCAGCCCGGTGGTGTTCATCCTTGGGCAAGCGTTCAAATTGCTGGCTGCCATTGCTCTGCTTTGGTGGGCGGCGTCCGAGGGTGGTGATGGATTGGTCTGGCCGGCCTTGCTGGCAGGGTTGATCTGCGCGCTCAAGGGTCCATTGCTATGGATGCTCTTTCGCAGTACGCGGTGGGGACGGCGCAAGCTGTCATAGTCGTTCGCGATAATGCGTCCCCGCAAGAATGAATGTGTGTCGGCTTCGTGCCGGTGGCTCAAAAGAACAGGGTAGGGAATCAAATGGCTGCTGCCAGCGATGTGTCGCCTCAGTCCTATTACATCCAGCACCACCTGGTGCACAACAATAATATCGGCGAAAAACAATCGCTGATCGCCCAGTTCGATGTCATCAACTATGACTCGATCTTCTGGTCGGTGCTGATGGGCCTGCTGGCCGTGTTCTTCCTGTGGCGTGCCGCACGCCGCGCGACGTCGGGCGTGCCGGGCCGCTTCCAGGCTTTCGTTGAAATGCTGGTGGAGATGGTGGACGAGCAGGCGCGCAGCATTGTGCCGAACGTCAAGTCCCGCCTGTTCGTGGTGCCGCTCGCACTGACCGTCTTCCTGTGGATTGTCTTCATGAATGCGTTGGACCTGATCCCCGTTGATCTGGTTCCTGCCATCATGCGCTGGACCGGCCTGGGCGCCGAGCATGGCGATCCCCTGTACTATCACCGCATCCTGCCGACCGCTGACCTGAACATCCCGATGGGCATGTCCATGGGCGTGCTGCTGCTGATGCTCTACTACGGCATCAAGATCAAGCACCCCGGCGGTTTCGTCAAGGAACTGTTCAGCGCGCCTTTCCATGCCCATGGTTTTGCTGCCGTGCTGCTGGCGCCTGCCAATTTCCTGCTCAACCTGGTCGAGTACGCCGCCAAGTCGGTGTCCCTGGGGATGCGGTTGTTCGGCAACATGTTCGCCGGTGAACTCGTCTTCATGTTGATCGCCCTGCTGGGCGGTGCCTGGACCGGATTGAATGCCACCAGTATTGGCCTGGGTATTGGCCATGTGCTGGCGGGTTCGATCTGGGCGATCTTCCACATCCTGATCGTGCTGCTGCAGGCCTTCATCTTCATGATGCTGACGCTGGTTTACATCGGTCAGGCCCACGAAGGTCACTGATCGGTTAGGGCCACCCGGCATTGCCGGGTGCGCCAGAGTCGGATGTATTGGTAGTACCCGGTATTTCTTTCCTTTTTTCGATTTCAGATTTTTAACCAAGGAGTTGTGTGTCATGACCAACGTTGCTTTCGTTGCCCTCGCTTGCGCGTTCATCATCGGTTTGGGGGCCATCGGCGCCTGCATCGGTATCGGTATCATGGGCGGCAAGTATCTCGAAGCCTCGGCCCGTCAGCCTGAGCTGATGAACGCCCTGCAAACCAAGATGTTCCTGCTGGCCGGTCTGATCGACGCCGCCTTCCTGATCGGCGTGGGTATCGCCATGCTGTTCGCTTTCGCGAATCCTTTCGTCTAAGAAGCACCGTTGTTTCCGCCGGCGCGGCCGGCGGTTCATGATGCCGGCGCCGGGCATGCGGTTGTCAATCGACCGTGTGCCCTGTCGGCAGGAATTCCTGGCTCTGTTCCTGCGTTCAGGCGGATAGCAGAGTCGCACAAGGTGTAAAAGGAACACGAACGTGAATCTGAACGCGACAATCTTCTTCCAGATGCTCGTGTTCTTCGTTTTGGGCTGGGTCTCGATGAAATTCATCTGGCCGCCCCTCACGAAGGCGATCGAGGAACGCCGTCAGAAAATCGCAGACGGTTTGGCTGCTGCTGATAAAGGCAAGGCCGACCTGGCTCAAGCGCAGGCCCGTATCGGCCTGATCGAAGCCAATGCCAAGACGGAAGTCCAGACGCGTCTGGCCGAAGTGGAAAAGCAAAGCACGGTTCTGCTGGAACAGGCCCGCAAGGAAGCCGAAGCCGAGCGCGCTCGCATCGTCGAGCAGGCTCGCCAGGATGCATTGCAGGAAGCCCAGCGTGTGCGTGAAGCACTGCGCAATGACGTGGCGGCCCTGGCCGTCAAGGGCGCCGAGCAGATCCTGAAGCGCGAGATCGACGCCAAGGCGCATGCTGATCTGCTGAACCAACTCAAAGCTCAGCTTTAATCCGGGACTGCCATGGCTGAAATTTCGACTGTAGCCCGCCCGTATGCAGAGGCTTTGTACGAAGCTGCGAGCAAGGACAAGGAATCGGCGGGTTCTGAAAGCTGGTCCGAACTGCTGTCCCAGTGGGCGCAGGTCGTGGCCTTGCCCGATGTCCGCGAAGCCTTCTCCGATCCGCGTCTGAACGACGAACAGAGCATTGAGCTGTTTATCCAGTTGACGCAGGCCGAACTGTCGCCCAGCGCCCGCAATTTCATTACCTTGCTCGTGGAAAACGGCCGTTTGTTGCTGTTGCCCGAGATCGCACGGCAGTTCATTGAACTGAAGAACCGTAGCGAAGGCGCTGCCGTTGCCGATATCACCAGCGCGTTCCCGCTCGAAGGCGAGGAACTGGCCGGTCTGGTGGCCGCGCTCGAGAAACGCTTCGGCCTGAAGCTTAAACCCAATGTCACCGTCGATGCCTCGCTGATCGGCGGAGTGCGCGTCGCAGTAGGCGATCAGGTGCTGGACGATTCCGTCCTGGCACGTCTGGCCCAAATGCGCAATACGCTGGCGGCCTGATCGCCGGCACACTGGATTCCAGGAGTCTGAACATGCAACTCAATCCGTCCGAGATCAGCGAACTGCTCAAGAGCCGTATCGAAGGCCTGGGCGTTTCGACTGATATCCGTACGCAGGGCACGGTTGTGTCCGTGACCGACGGCATCACCCGTATCCACGGCCTGTCCGGCGTGATGCAGGGCGAAATGCTCGAATTTCCCAACAACGTCTATGGTCTGGCACTGAACCTCGAGCGCGACTCCGTCGGCGCCGTGGTGCTGGGCGACTACATCGGCGTTTCCGAAGGCGACCCGGTCAAGGCGACCGGCCGCATTCTCGAAGTCCCCGTCGGCCCCGAGCTGCGTGGCCGTGTGGTCAACGCGCTGGGTGTGCCTATCGACGGCAAGGGCCCGATCGACGCCAAGCTGACCGACGTCATCGAGAAGGTCGCGCCCGGCGTGATCTGGCGCAAGTCGGTGTCGCAGCCGCTGCAAACCGGTGTCAAGGCCATTGACTCCATGGTGCCTATCGGCCGTGGCCAGCGCGAGCTGATCATCGGTGACCGTCAGACCGGCAAGACCGCTGTTGCCGTTGATGCCATCATCAACCAGAAGGGCAAGAACGTTACCTGCGTGTACGTCGCCATTGGTCAGAAGGCTTCGACGATCAACAACGTGGTGCGCAAGCTCGAAGAGCACGGCGCGCTGGAATACACCATTATCGTGGCCGCCGCTGCCTCCGATTCCGCCGCCATGCAATACCTGGCTGCGTACTCGGGCTGCACCATGGGCGAATACTTCCGCGATCGTGGCGAAGACGCGCTCATCATTTATGATGACCTGACCAAGCAAGCCTGGGCCTATCGCCAGGTCTCGCTGCTGCTGCGCCGTCCTCCCGGCCGTGAAGCTTACCCCGGCGACGTGTTCTACCTGCACTCCCGCCTGCTGGAACGTGCTGCTCGCGTCAGCGAAGAGTACGTCGAGAAGTTCACCAACGGCGAAGTGAAGGGCAAGACCGGTTCGCTGACCGCACTGCCTATCATCGAAACGCAAGCTGGCGACGTGTCCGCTTTCGTGCCGACCAACGTGATCTCGATCACCGACGGCCAGATCTTCCTGGAAACCGACCTGTTCAACGCTGGTATCCGTCCCGCCATCAACGCCGGTATCTCGGTGTCGCGCGTGGGTGGTGCCGCCCAGACCAAGGTCGTCAAGAAGCTGTCCGGCGGTATTCGTACCGACTTGGCCCAGTACCGTGAATTGGCCGCCTTCGCCCAGTTCGCCTCCGACCTCGACGACGCAACCCGTCGCCAGCTGGAGCGCGGCAAGCGCGTGGTGGAACTGCTCAAGCAGCCCCAGTACCAGCCGCTGCAGGTCTGGGAACTGGCTGTGACGCTGTTCACCGTCAACAACGGTTACCTGGATGACGTGGCCGTCGAGAAGGTTCTGTCGTTCGAGAAGGGCTTGAAGGATACCCTGAAGAGCAAGAACGCCAGCCTGATCGAAGCCATCGAAAACACCAAGGAACTGTCCAAGGAAGGCGAGGCCGAACTGGCTGCTGCGATCCAGGATTTCAAGAAGCACGGTGCTTTTTAAGGAATCTTGACAAGAGGCGGGCGACTGGCGGCTGAGCCGTCGGATGCCCGCCCCGAGCCAGCCGGCCGCTTAAGGCCGGCGGTTGTCTCAACAGGAAAGCGCAATGCCCGGAATCAAGGAAATCCGAACCAAGATCAAGAGCGTGCAGAACACGCGCAAGATCACCAAGGCCATGGAAATGGTCGCCGCGTCCAAGATGCGCAAGGCGCAGGAGCGGATGCGCGCCGGCCGTCCCTATGCCGATAAGGTCAGGGAAATCGCCTCGCACCTGATGCAGGCCAATCCTGAATACAGCCATCCGTATCTGCACGAGCGCGAAAGCGTGAAGGCGGTGGGTGTGGTTGTCATCACCACCGACAAAGGTCTGTGCGGCGGTCTTAACACGAACGTCATGCGCCTGGTGCTCAACCGCCTGCGCGAGTTCGAGACTGCTGGCGTGAAGACGCAGTTCACGGCATTTGGCAACAAGGGCCTGGGCCTGCTGACGCGTCTGGACGTCAATCTGGTGTCGCAGGAAGTCCAGCTGGGCGATGCGCCGAACCTGGAGCGTCTCGTGGGCGCGTTGAAGGTGCAGTTCGACGATTTCATCGCCGGCCGTATCGACGCCGTCTATGTCGCCACCAACCGCTTCGTCAACACGATGCGTCAGGAACCGGTGTTCGAACGCCTGCTGCCCCTGCCGGGCCAGTTGGTCGACCCGTACCAGACCCGTGGCGAATCGGCTGCTGAGTCCGACACGGGCGTGACCAAGGGCCAGTACGGCTGGGATTACATCTACGAACCCGATGCCAAGAGCGTGATCGACGACCTGCTGCATCGCTACGTCGAAGGCCTGGTGTATCAGGCGGTCGCGGAGAACATGGCGTCCGAGCAGTCTGCCCGCATGGTGGCCATGAAGGCCGCATCGGACAACGCCAAGAAGGTCATCGGTGATCTGCAGCTGGTCTACAACAAGACCCGCCAGGCCGCGATCACCAAGGAAATTTCGGAAATCGTGGGGGGCGCCGCCGCCGTCTGACGATGGCGCGGTATCCCGTCAAGAAAGTTATTATCAAGGAATCGACATGAGCAACGGTACCATCGTTCAGTGCATCGGCGCCGTGGTGGATATTCAGTTCCCCCGCGATCATATGCCCAAGGTCTATGACGCCCTGACACTGGCCGACGAAAGTGATTCGTTCGCCGAGAAAGGGCTGACGTTCGAAGTTCAACAACAGCTGGGCGACGGCGTCGTCCGCACCATCGCACTGGGCTCCAGCGACGGCCTGCGTCGCGGCATGTCCGTGGCCAACACCGGCGCACCGATCTCGGTGCCCGTGGGTAACGGCACGCTGGGCCGCATCATGGACGTGCTGGGTCGCCCGATCGACGAAGCCGGCCCCATCGCCTGCGAAGAAAAGCGCGCCATTCACCAGAAGGCCCCCCGTTTCGACGAACTGTCGCCGTCGGTGGAACTGCTGGAAACCGGCATCAAGGTGATTGACCTGGTCTGCCCGTTCGCCAAGGGCGGCAAGGTGGGTCTGTTCGGTGGTGCCGGTGTGGGCAAGACCGTCAACATGATGGAACTCATCAACAACATCGCCAAGCAGCACAGCGGTCTGTCCGTGTTTGCCGGCGTGGGTGAGCGCACCCGTGAAGGCAACGACTTCTACCACGAAATGGAAGAGTCGAACGTTCTGGACAAGGTGGCCATGGTGTTCGGCCAGATGAACGAGCCTCCCGGCAACCGTCTGCGCGTGGCGCTGACCGGCCTGACGATGGCCGAGAAGTTCCGTGACGAAGGCCGCGACATCCTGTTCTTCGTGGACAACATCTACCGCTACACCCTGGCCGGTACCGAAGTGTCCGCACTGCTGGGCCGTATGCCTTCCGCCGTGGGCTACCAGCCGACGCTGGCAGAAGAAATGGGCGTGCTGCAAGAGCGCATCACCTCCACCAAGACCGGTTCCATCACGTCCATCCAGGCCGTTTACGTGCCTGCCGATGACTTGACCGACCCGTCGCCTGCCACGACCTTCCAGCACTTGGACTCCACCGTCGTGCTGTCGCGTGACATCGCCTCGCTGGGTATCTACCCCGCCGTGGACCCGCTGGATTCCACCAGCCGCCAGCTTGACCCGCAAATCGTGGGCGAAGAGCACTACAAGGTGGCCCGTGGCGTGCAGCAAACCCTGCAACGCTACAAGGAACTGCGCGACATCATCGCCATTCTGGGCATGGACGAACTGTCGCCGGAAGACAAGCAGGCCGTGGCCCGCGCGCGTAAGATCCAGCGCTTCCTGTCGCAGCCCTTCCACGTGGCAGAAGTGTTCACCGGTTCGCCCGGCAAGTACGTGCCGCTGTCGGAAACCATCCGTGGCTTCAAGATGATCGTCGAAGGCGAGTGCGACGCACTGCCGGAACAGGCCTTCTACATGGTCGGTTCCATCGACGAGGCCTTCGAAAAGGCCAAGAAGCTGCAGTAAGGCTGGAACGGGCCTGCCGCCTTGTGAGGCAGGCCTTCATTCCCCGGCGCGGTGCGCCGGGGGTAATACCGGAGGCTATTCATGGCTACCATTCGTGTCGATGTCGTCAGTGCGGAAGCGTCCATTTTTTCCGGCGAAGCCTCGTTCGTGGCTGTGCCTGGAGAATCGGGCGAGCTGGGCATTTTGCCCGGTCACACCCCGCTGATTTCGCGCATCCGTCCCGGTACGGTGAAAATCGTGCATGCTGATGGCAAGGGCGAAGACTACATCTTCGTCGCCGGCGGCATTCTTGAAGTGCAGCCGGGCGCGGTAACCTTGCTGTCGGATACCGCAATCCGCGGTGCCGAGCTGGACGAAGCGAAGGCGCTCGAAGCCCGTAAGAAGGCGGAAGAGTCCCTGCGCAACGCCAAGGGCAAGGAAGAAATCGCCGTGGTCGAGGCTGAGCTGGCAATGCTGGCAGCCCAGGCCAGTGCGGCCCGCCGCTTGCGTGACCTGGGTGTGCGTTCCTCGTTCTGAGGCATCCTCTCCCTGGCAATGAACGACGGCCCTTCGGGGCCGTTTTTCATGACTTGCTGCTTGTGCCCTGTTTCTGGATGCTGTTCGTGGCCAAGTGTGCACCAACCGGGTATGCGCTTGCCACGGTTTGGTGATAGGCCGTTGGCGAGCAATCTGACAGGCATGAGATGGCCAGATGACAAATGCATCGGGTACCGTAGAAAAATTTCTGCATACGGTTCCGATTTTCCATTCTTGATTGACATAGAAGGTGTACGCCCCGAATGTCGGGCGTGGTCACCGGATGTTTCCCATGCGATCAAGTTTTGCGTCTTGCAGCAGTCAGGGCCACCTGAATTGCTTGGTATTGGCCGTTGCGGCCACGCTTGGCGGGATGGTGCTGGAGCCAGCAGGCGCTCATGCCCAGGGCATCATCCGCGCCGAGGCAGCACCGGATCGTGTCACGGTTGATATTCCTCCTGGCTGGCTGAGCGGTGTCCTGGAAACCTATGCCAACCAGGCGGGTGTGTTGCTATCGGCGGATTCACGCTTTCTGGCAGGCTTGAACAGCCCTGGCTTGCGCGGCACCTTCGAGGTCGAACATGGCTTTGCTGCCTTGTTGCGCAGCCATGACCTGGAAGTCCAGCGCAATGCCCAGGGTATCTATGTGCTGCGGGCGTTGCCGGCCAATCCCGGACGTGTGGCTGAACTGGATGCTGTCGAGGTCACAGGACAGCTCAGCGAGGCGGACAGGCCTTTTCAAACTGCCGGTTCGGCCCAGTACATCAGCCGTGATCAGATCGAGCGTTTCCGAGGCTCTTCGGTAGGCGATATCTTTCAAGGTACGCCTGGTGTCCTGGTGGCGGAAAACCGCAACTCAGGCGGCCTGGACGTGAATATTCGCGGTATGCAAGGGCAGGGCCGGGTGCCGGTGCTGTTGATGGCTCGCGTACGGTGGCTGCCTGAATGGCGTCGCCATCGGCAGCCAGCAGCCGCAGAAAAGCGTCCTGGGCCAGATCTGCGGCATCGGCAGTATTGCCCAGCCGGCGTTGCAGCCAGGTTCTCAGCCAGCCATGATGCGATTGGTACATGGCGGCAAGTGCATCGTGCTGGGCAGAGCTTCCAGTAGACATGGTGGCGAGTGGAGGCGGGGGCCAAAGGGATGTGGGTGGATGGCGCCGGCGGCGCAGGCCACGCACATAGGGGCAGGGAACGTCGATCTTCCGGGGCGGCATGAGGGGTGCGGTGCCGGCGGGCAGCTATCAATGCCGTCAAGAATAATTTGCATTATCGTCCATGCTTGCGGGTCAGGCAAATGCAGTGTGGGCTGTCGGCAACTGCGCATTGTCCAGGCGCTGGCCCGCCCCTAGGCTATGCCTTCGTCATGAATGGTCTAACGGAGAACAGCAATGGCACATAGGGTCAGGGAGGGCGGCTTGCTGATGCTGCCAGGAGATGCAGCCTGGGCAGGTGCATGGCGCGATACGCTGGGTGACACTGCCGCACGTCTGCTGGTGCGCGACATTGACTTGCTGCAGGTTTTCGGGGCAACGGTTGCCGCGGAAGCCATGATGGCCCAACCGGGTGACGCGGGCGGAGATAGCCTGGCCGCACAGGCGCTGGGGCGGCTGGACCCGGTTTTGCGGCGTTTTGATTTTTGCATATTGCCGGTGCAGCGAGCGTCCTTGCGGCGGGCCCGTCTGATGCTGGCCTGGCGCCGCCATGCGGGCGCCAGCGTGCCCTTGCTGGGCTTGCTGGACGGGCTGACTGCACCTGCCATCCGGGACTTGCTGCTGCTGGGCATGGATGATTTCGTCCTCGGCGATGCCAATGCGGATGAGGTGCTGGCGCGTGCGGCGCGGTTTCCGGCGGCGGCCAGGAACAGGGATGAACGCAGTGGCGGGGTGGCGGGTGCGCCGGCAGGGCTGCCCGCTGAAGTCCGGACAGGGCTGCCGGCTGCCGGCATGCCTTTACTGGCCTTGTGCGGGATCAGCCATGCGGAGGTACCGTTCCAGGAGGCCAAGCGCCAGGTGCTGGGCCAATTCGAGCAGGAATATCTGAATGTGGCCCTGCGGGATGCCGGCGGCAACGTCGCGGCGGCGGCGCGTGCGGTCAACAAGCACCGCCGGGCGTTCTGGTCCTTGATGCGCAAGCACGGCTTCGATGCCCGGCGCTACCGTCCGGCACCCGGCGAGGCTGTTTCGTGATGGCAGGGCAGGGCCACCGGGTTGAGTACAATGCCGGGTGCTTCGCCTTGCGCCTGCCCTCTTGATTGGATGGAATCCGACGTGACACAGACAACGACTTTCCCCGCCTTGCGCAATGATGTCTTTCTGCGGGCGCTGCGGCGTCAGCCGGTGCCGTACACGCCGATATGGCTGATGCGGCAGGCGGGGCGTTATCTGCCTGAATACCGCGAGACGCGCGCGCGCGCCGGTTCTTTCCTGGCGCTGGCGCAGAACCCGGCGCTGGCCGCCGAAGTGACGCTGCAGCCGCTGGAGCGCTATGACTTCGATGCCGCCATCCTGTTCTCCGATATCCTGACCGTGCCTCATGCCATGGGGTTGGGCCTGCGTTTTACTGATGGCGAAGGCCCGCGTTTCGATTTTCCCGTGCGCGATGAGGCCGATGTCAGGCGCCTGGCGGTGCCGGACATGGACAAGCTGCGCTATGTGTTCGACGCGGTGACCCTGATTCGTCACGAACTGGGCGGCAAGGCGCCGTTGATCGGCTTTGCCGGCAGCCCCTGGACGATTGCCTGTTATATGGTGGAAGGCGGTGGCAGCGATGATTACCAGCGCATCAAGACCATGCTTTATCAGCGCCCGGACCTGCTGCATGCCATTCTGCAGGTCAATGCCGAGGCCACGGCCGCGTATCTGAATGCGCAGATCGAGGCGGGGGCGCAGGCCGTGATGATTTTCGACAGCTGGGGCGGCGTGCTGGCCGATGGCCTGTACCAGGAGTTTTCCCTGGCGTATATCCAGCGGGTCCTGAAGGCGCTCAACCGCGACCAGCCCGATGGGCAGGTGCCGGTGATTGTGTTTACCAAGGGGGGCGGCCTGTGGCTGGAAGCCATTGCTGCGTCGGGTTGCGATGCAGTCGGCGTGGACTGGACGGTGAACCTGGCGCAGGCGCGCCGGCGCGTCCAGGATAGTGTTGCCCTGCAGGGCTGCATGGATCCCATGGCCTTGTTTGGCGGAGAGCAGGCCATCCGTGCCGAAGCCCGCCGGGTGCTGGATGCCTATGGCCCGGTAGCCACCGGCGGCCATGTGTTCAACCTGGGTCATGGCATTTCGCGCCATACGCCGGTGGAGGCAGTGAGCGCACTGGTTGATGAGGTGCATACCTACAGCCGCCATCTGCATGCCACCCAGGCCTGACGCCCGGCTGGCGCCAGGGGCCCGCCCATCCGCTGGATGTTGCGGGCAGGGGCGGTGCGCCAGCGGGACGATGGCGCACCAATAGCGCCGGACAGGCCGCGCCAGCCGTCGCTGCAGCAAGAGGTACTGGACTTGTGCACAGCTTGTTCTCATGCGCCCAGACATGCTATAAGCGCCGTAATTGATTTTGTAATTTATTTATCTATTTGATTTATAAGATTATTTTGTCATTGAGAAGTTTGCTTGATGTTTCGGTGTCTTATTTGTGAATTGTTCTCATGAATATGTCCCGAGCTTTTCCCCAAAGTTATCCACAGGTTTGGCGGCGATGAAAATCCAAGCATGCCTGGGGGGTTAACGTATTTATCCAGAAATGGCTTTAAGTTGAGTGAGCATGGGCGATAGTCCTGATGGCAGTGTGGCAACAGCAGTCGAGCGCCCTTGCTGGGTGCGTATCGTGCTGGATGTTCCCTTGCCCGGGCCTTTCGATTACCGGCACGATCAGCCGCTGGCACCGGGGTTGCGGGTCATCGTGCCATTTGGCAAGCGGCAGCTGGTTGGCCTGGTGGTGGATAACCCCGCCGAACCTGCCTATGAGCCGGCGCAGGTGCGGGCGATCGAGCAGGTTCTGGATGATTTGCCGCCCTTGACCGAAGAATGGTTTGCGCTGGCGCGTTTTGCCGCCGACTATTACCAGCGGCCCCTGGGGGAAGTTGCCTTGCCCGCATTGCCCGGCCCCTTGCGGCGTCCGGCGGCATATCAGGGCAGCCGGGCGGCAGGAGGGCCGGTGGCGCGCCTGGCGCGCCGCCGCAAGCGAGCGTCAAAAAAAGCCCCTGAAGTGGCGGCGGCAGTCGTTGCGGCAGCGGTGGCTGAATCAGTGGTTGAATCAGCGGCTGAACCGGGCACGTCAGATCAGGCCTTGCCTGGCGCGCAAGCGCCGGTGCTCAACGATGCCCAGCGGCATGCCGTGGAAACCATGACGGCGCAGCAGGCCTTCAAGGCATTCCTGTTGCATGGGGTGACGGGCAGCGGCAAGACAGAGGTCTATCTGCATGCTGCGGCCGAGGTGCTGCGTGCTGGCCGCCAAGTGCTGATGCTGGTGCCGGAAATCAACCTGACGCCGCAATTCGAACATGCGCTGCGCGCCCGCCTGGCCCCGCTGGTAGGCGCGGATGCCGTCGCGGTGATGCACAGCGGCCTGGCTGACGGCGAGCGCCTGGATGCCTGGGTCAAGGCCGTCAATGGCACGGCCAGGGTGATGCTGGGCACGCGCATGGCGATTTTCGCGCCCATGCAGCAACTGGGCCTGATCGTGGTCGACGAGGAACATGACACTTCCTACAAGCAGCAGGACGGCCTGCGCTATTCCGCCAGGGATCTGGCGGTGTGGCGGGCGCATGCGCTGGATATTCCGGTCGTGCTCGGGTCTGCCACTCCGGCGCTGGAAACCTGGTTGCATGCGGAGCGCGGTTCCTACCAGCGCCTGAGCCTGCCGGCGCGCGCCCGGGCCAGCGCCTTGCCTGCCATCCGCCTGGTGGATACGCGCCGGCTGGTGATGGAGGAAGGGCTGTCGCCGCACCTGCTGAGCGCCATAGAAGAACGGCTGGCGCGCAGCGAGCAATCCCTGGTGTTCCTGAACCGGCGGGGGTATGCGCCGGTTTTGCATTGCGACGCCTGTGGCTGGGTCAGCCAGTGCCCGCGCTGTTCCGTGCACACCGTGCTGCACCGGCGCGCGCGCGCTGGCCATTACCTGCAGTGCCACCATTGCGGTTTCCAGGCACCGGTACCGCGCGCCTGCCCGGAATGCGGCGACCAGGACCTGCGCCCCATGGGGCGCGGCACCCAGCGTGTCGAGGAAACCCTGGCGGAGCGTTTCCCGGAGGCTCGCATCCTGCGCATCGACGCGGATAGCACACGCCTGAAAGGCAGCGCGGAACGCATGTTCGACAGCGTGCGCGCAGGCGAAGTGGATATTCTCGTGGGCACGCAAATGGTGGCCAAGGGCCATGATTTTCCGCGTCTGACGCTGGTGGGCGTGCTCAATGCCGACGCCATGCTGTACTCACAGGATTTTCGCGCGCCCGAGCGCCTGTTCGCGCAACTGATGCAAGTGTCGGGGCGCGCCGGGCGGCACGAACGGCCGGGGGAAGTACTGATCCAGACCGGCTATCCCGACCAGGAAATCTACCAGGCGGTGCTGCGCCATGATTACGAGGGTTTCGCCCGTTATGCGCTGGAAGAACGGGAAGCTGCCGGTTTGCCGCCATACCTGCACCAGGCCTTGCTGGCGACCGAAGCCAGGGAGCTGGCCCAGGCGCTGGATTTCCTGACTCAGGCGCGTGAGCTGGCCGACACGGTCATCGCCGAATGCGGCATGGCGCCCGGCAGCGTGATGCTGTACGACCCGGTGCCGCTGCGCGTCGTGAAAGTCGCGCACATGGAGCGCGCCCAGCTTTTGCTGGAAAGCGCCCACCGGCCCTCCCTGCAGTTTTTCCTGCGCCAGTGGGTGCCCAGGTTGCAGGGGCTGGGCCGGCTGCGCTGGCAGCTGGAAGTGGACCCGCTGGATATCTGAGGCGGCCCGCCAGCGTCCTCAGTGCGCGCGCAGCAGCAATTCGAAGGTCGGGTCGGCAGGCGCCGCAGTGGCGGCCTTGCGGCCCCAGCCGATGGCTTGGCGGTAGCTGCCCAGCGATCGCTCCACCTCGGCTGCGTCGGCCTTCAGCGGGTGTTTGTGTTCTGGATCGGGGGCGACATACAGTGCGTCCACCGGGCAATAGAGTTCGCACATGAAACAGGTCTGGCAATCGTCCTGGCGCGCAATGCGCGGCGGCTGCCCGCGCACGATATCGAAGACATTGGTGGGACAGGCCGTGACGCAGATGTTGCAGCCGGTGCAACGTGTCGTGCTGATGACTTCTATCATGCTGCGATCCTTGCCAGCGTGCTGCCGGCCAGGCTGGCCAATTCTGCAGGAGCAATGGCAGCGGCGGCCGTGTCCTGGACGGCCTGCGGGCGCAGGCTGATGTCATCAAGGCCATGGCTGATCAGGCGGTGGCGCTGCGCCGGGTCCGGGGCGGTGTAGTCCGCGCGCCTGGCCATGCCCCGGCTTTCCGTGCGCGCCAGCGCGCTGCGGTACATCAGCCTGGCGGTGAGCGTCATGGCGGCAGCTTCGCGGGCGCGCAGCAGAGAATCGGGCGAATGGATGGCCTGGCTGCTGCGCAGGTGCGTCCAAAGCGTGTCCAGCCGTTCCAGCGAGGCCGCAAGCCGATCAGCCCGGCGGAACCAGTTTTTCTCGAAGGGGAAGACCTCTTCCTGGACCAGGCGGGTGGCCTGCTGCGCATCGAAAATATGGCTGTCGCCAGCTTGCAGGGCGACCGTGCCTGCGCCATACAGCTGGCGACGCGCCTGGCCGCGTTCCTGCAGGGCGCGATCGGCAGCGCCGGCGCCAGCCCACAGGCCGGAAGACATGGCCCAGGCCGCATTGTGGCTGCCGCCGCCGGTGAAGCCGCCGCAGATGAGTTCCCGGGTGGCGGCATCGCCTGCGGCATAGAGGCCGGGTATATTCGTAGCGCAGTCTTCGGTGGTGATATTCAGGCCGCCGGTGCCGCGTACCGTGCCTTCCAGGCGCAGCGTGACGGGAAAGCGTTGCGTGAAGGGGTCTATGCCCAGGCGGTCGAAGGGCACGAAAAAGTTGGGCTGGGCGTGGCGCATCCAGTTGGCGATCTGCGCGTCAGCCTGGTCCAGGCAGGCATAGACCGGCCCGTGCTGGAGCCGCTGCGCGATGATGCCGCGTCCCTTGGCCGAGCCAGCGCCTTCAATGGCCTGGCCATGGGCGTCGTAGAAAGTCGCCCAGCGATAGAACAGGGATTTCGTGACTGAGGCAAAGGCAGGGCCCAGCCCGTAGGCATTGGAAAATTCCATGCCGGAAAACTCGGCGCCGACTTCCGCGCCCAGCAGATAGCCGTCGCCGGTCAGGACATTGCAGCCCAGCGCCTTGCTGAGAAAGGCGCAGCCGCCCGTGGCCAGGATCACGGCACCGGCTTCCACCGTCCAGCTGGCGGATTTCTGGCGCTCGATGCCGGCTGCGCCACAGACCTCGCCGCGCGCATTGGTCAGCAGTTCCAAGGCCGGGCTGTGGTCACGGATTTGGACGCCGGCGCCCTTGACTGCCTTGCGCATCAGGCGCATGTATTCGGGTCCTTGCAGGGATTCGCCGCGTACCAGTCCGTTGGTGTCCAGCGGGAAGGGGTAGCCCCAGTCGCGCAATTGCTGGATGTTGTCCCAAGTCTGGGCCAGTACCCGGTCCATCCAGGCATGTTCGGCCAGCTGGCCGCCCAGGTCGTAGCGGCTGGCCTTGGCGGCGGCGCGCTTGCCGGGGGCGTCGTCGACATACCAGACGCTGTTGCCGGAGGGTGCAGCCGCGCCCGATGTGCCACAGAAACCTTTGTCGCGCAGTTGCACGCGCGCGCCTCGGGCCGCTGCGCCTATGGCGGCCCAGGCGCCGGCCGGACCGCCGCCGATGACCAGGACATCGACCCGGTCGCTGGTACCCTGGATGCTTCGTTGAGTGAAAGACATGGATGGCTCCTCGGGAGAGTCGGGCCGGTCTGCCGGTCCGGCGATGCGTGCAGACATCCTAGGCAGCGCCACGGCCAGCGACAACGATTTTCCGGTAATGTCCATATTGGCGCGCTGGCGGAGTGCTATTCTGCTAGCCGGCGCCGAGAGCCGATAGCGGCGCTTTTTTTCGTGATGGATGCCAAGATGTCGAACGAGGCCGTGGCCGGGCTGAACCCGGCTCAGCGCGAGGCCGTGCTGTACCTGGGTGGACCCTGTCTGGTGATTGCTGGCGCGGGGTCGGGCAAGACCCGTGTCATTACCCAGAAGATCGCCTATCTACTGCGGGACTGTGAATATTCCGCCCGACATGTCGTGGCGCTGACCTTCACTAACAAGGCTGCGCGGGAAATGGCCGAGCGTGTGGCCGGCCTGGTGGAAAAACGCCTGGCACGTGGCCTGACGGTCAGCACTTTCCATTCGCTGGGCATGAAGATTCTGCGCGAAGAAGCCCGCCATGCGGGCCTCAAGCCGCAGTTTTCCATCCTGGACGCCGATGATGCCCTGGCGATTATCCAGGAACTGCTGGATACCACCGACAAAGGCCGGCTGCGTGCCGTGCAGTCGACGATTTCATTGTGGAAAAATGCGTTGCTGGACCCGGATGGCGCCGCCGCCGCGGCGAAGACGCCGGACGATGTCGAGGCGGCGCATATCTACCGCAGCTACGACGCGACCCTGCGCGCTTATCAGTCGGTTGATTTCGATGACCTGATCCGCGTGCCTGCGTTGCTGTTCGAACGCAACGAAGAAGTGCGGCGGCGCTGGCAGGCGCGGGTGCGCTACCTGCTGGTGGATGAATACCAGGACACCAACGAGTGCCAGTACCGGCTGGTGCGCTGGCTCACGGGCGACCGGGCGCGCTTTACCGCCGTGGGCGACGACGATCAGGCGATCTATGCCTGGCGCGGCGCAACCCTGGAAAACCTGGCGCGGCTCACCACGGATTATCCGGGCATGAAGGTCATCAAGCTGGAGCAGAACTACCGCTCCGTGCGGCGCATCCTGCATGCGGCCAATCAGGTGATCGAACGCAACCCCAAGCTGTTCGAGAAAAAGCTGTGGTCGGAACTGGGTGATGGCGAGCCGATTACCGTTACGGCCTATGGCGACGAGTCGGTCGAAGCGGAATCCATTGCCATGAAGATTTCGGCGGCGCGTTTCGAGCGCCAGGCCTCATGGCGTGATTTCGCCATCCTCTATCGCAGCAATCACCAGTCGCGCATTCTCGAACAGGCGCTGCGTACCCTGCGCATTCCCTATACGATTTCCGGCGGACAGAGTTTCTTCGACAAGGCGGAAGTGCGGGATATCCTGGCCTATCTGCGCATTCTGGCCAATGAGGAAGACGACCCGGCCTTCATCCGGGCCGCCACGACGCCCAAGCGCGGCATCGGGCAGGCCACGCTGCAAGTGTTGGGTGAGCATGCGGCAGCCCGAGGGATCGCGCTGGCGCGGGCCGTGTCGGAGAGCGGCGTGGCGGCCAAGCTGGCGGCGCGCCAGTACGAGCCGCTCAAGGTGTTCGGGGAGTTCCTGGACCGCCTGCGCCGCCGTTCGGCGCGTGATGAGGTCAGCGGCGCGCCGGCAGCGCCGGCATCCGAGTTGCTCGACGAATTGTTGGGTGCCATCCAGTACGAGCGCTATCTGTTCGATACCTGGGATGAGCGTCCTGCCCAGACTCGCTGGATGAACGTCCTGGAATTGGTTGATTGGCTCAAGCGCAAGGCCGACGAAGATGGCCTGAGCCTGCAGGAGCTGGTGCAGCGCGTGGCGCTGATCACGATGCTGGATCGCCAGGAGGATGAGGAAGAACTGGATGCCGTGAAGCTTTCGACGCTGCATGCCTCCAAGGGCCTGGAATATCCCCACGTGTATATGGCTGGCGTGGAAGAAGGTTTGCTGCCGCACTGGGGGCGCGACGATGAGGATGGCGATCCGTCCCAGGCGGCGGAATCGCTGGCGGCGCGCATCGAAGAAGAGCGCCGCCTGATGTATGTAGGCATCACCCGGGCCCAGCGCACGCTGTCGATCAGCTGGTGCCGCAAGCGGCGCCGCGCGCGGGAGGATCTGGTGCGCGAACCCTCCCGTTTCATTGAAGAGATGGGGCTGGAAGCGCCAGGGATGGGACTGCAGGATGAAGACGCCGCCATGTCGCCGCGTGCGCGCCTGGACATGCTGAAGGCCCTGCTGCAAAAGAAAGAATAAGAAGAAAGTGTCACCCCCGGCCTGCATGCGCGACAGAGCCTGGCAGGCCAGGATGACCCTGCGCCGGGCCGGTGTGCCTGCTGACGGAAGACATCCTGTCTTTCCCTGATGCAGCTTTTCGCTGATTTGTATTATGATAATTCGATTACAAGGATGCGTACCCCGTGAAGAGCCAGATCTCCTCTTTTTGCCGCGCTGTCAGCGATGGCGTCACCCAGTTTGTGGCCCTGGATTGGGGCACCAGTTCGTTGCGTGCCTATTTGCTGTCGGCGTCGGGAGCCATCCTGGATGTCAGGGGCAACGATTGGGGCATCATGGGCCTGCCCGGCAGCGGTGACGACGCCGCCAGCCGCTCGGCACGTTTTGCCCAGGCCTTCTGGCAGATTGCGGGGGATTGGCTGGCGCAGCCCAATACTTCGCGACATGTCGCGGCCTGTGGCATGGTCGGCAGCGCCCAGGGCTGGCGTGAGGCCGCCTATATCCCCTTGCCCGCTACCACCGATGGCCTGGCGGGCAGCATGGTCAGCGTCGATGCGGGCAATGGCGTGCAGGTGCATATCGCGCCCGGCCTGATCGAACATGGCGAGTTGCCCAATGTGATGCGCGGCGAGGAAACGCAGATTGCCGGTGTGCTGTCGCACCTGGAACATGCCGGGCTGGGAACCGGCGGGCGCTGGTTGATCGGCCTGCCAGGTACGCATAGCAAATGGGTGCAGGTGGAAGACGGCGTCATTGTGCACTTCGACACCTTCATGACGGGCGAGGTATTTGCCTTGCTGTCGCGTCACAGTGTGTTGGGCCGCTCGATGGCCGAGCAAGGGCTGGATGCCAGCGATCCCGACGCCCGGCAGGCGTTTGACCGCGGCATCCGCAATGCGGCCTCGCTCCATGGCGACCGCGGCCTGTTGTCCACGATTTTCAGCAGCCGCACCCTGGGGCTGACCCACGCGCTGTCGGGCGCGGAACAGATCGACTATCTCTCGGGCCTGTTGATCGGACATGAGATCCGCGGCCTGCTCGCCGGCCTTGCCCCTGAGTGGCGCACGGCGCGGGTGGCCGTGGTCGGCCGGGCGCATCTGTGCCAGCGCTACCGCCAGGCCATGCTGGTCAATGATCTGGATGCCATTTCGGTGGATGAGGATGCAACGGTGCGCGGGCTATGGGCGCTGATCAGCGCCCAGGAACAGCATGCAGGTTGAGTTGCCGCCGCGCAGGGTGTGAACCTGCCCCAGGTGCGGATAAAAGCGTTAAGCGGTTGGCCCCAGGTATGGGCGCCAGCCAGGGTCTCAGGCGTCGTTCCGGCAGCCAGTTGCCGGCGCGTCGTATCAACAGGAATCAGAAATAGCCATGAATCACGAATTGTCCGCTCATTTCAAGCAAACCTTGTCTGCAACCGGCATGGTCGCCATTCTGCGTGGCGTGCGTCCCGATGAAGTGGTCGCCATTGGCGAGGCGCTGTATGCGGCGGGTTTTCGCCTGATTGAAGTGCCGCTGAATTCGCCGGAACCGCTCGAGAGCATCCGGCGCCTGCTGGCGGCGTTGCCGCAGGACGCGATCATCGGCGCGGGAACGGTCATGAGCCCGGCTGCCGTGCAGGAAGTCCACGATGCCGGCGGCCGCCTGGTAGTGATGCCGCATGCAGATCTGGCCGTGGTGCGTGCTGCCCATGCGGCCGGCATGGTCGTGACGCCGGGCGTGGCCACGCCCACGGAAGCCTTTGCCGCGCTGGATGCGGGGGCGGATGGCCTGAAGGCCTTCCCGGCCGAAGCCATGCCGCCGGTGGTGATCAAGGCCTGGCGCGCCGTGGTGCCGAAATCGGTGCCGCTGCTGCCGGTGGGAGGCATCAAGCCGCAAAGCATGCAGGCTTATCTGGAAGCCGGTGCCTCCGGCTTCGGGCTGGGGTCGGCGCTGTACCGGGCGGGTGACGACGCGGCGACGGTGGGCCGCAACGCGGCCGCGTTCATGTCGTCCTGGCGCGCCTTGCGCCAAGACGCTTGAGGCGCCTGAGGCGTACGCAACTTTTTTTGATGGCCGCTGCCTGCTTGCGCAAGCGGTCCACTCCTTTTCAGGTCTGCCCGGTAGGGCGCCTGACGGCAGGATGCACGATGAAAATTACCCGTTTGACCACCTATCTGGTACCGCCGCGCTGGCTGTTCCTGAAAATTGAAACCGACACCGGCATCGTGGGCTGGGGCGAGCCCGTTCTGGAAGGCAAGGCGGCCAGCGTTGCGGCCGTGGTTGAGGAAATGGCCGACTACCTGATCGGTCGCGACCCGCGCACGATCGAGGACCACTGGAACGTGCTGTACCGTGGCGGTTTCTATCGTGGCGGCGGCCTGCACATGAGCGCGCTGGCCGGGATCGACCAGGCGCTCTGGGACATCAAGGGCAAGGCGCTTGGCGTTCCCGTGGCTGATCTGCTGGGCGGCCCGGTACGTCACAGTATCAAGGTGTATTCGTGGATCGGTGGCGACCGCCCCGCCGATACGGCGCGTGCGGCTCAGGAAGCCGTGGCGCGTGGTTTCCAGGCCGTCAAGATGAATGGCACCGAGGAAATGCAGTACATCGACAGCTTCGACAAGGTCACGGCCGCGCTGGCCAACGTGGCTGCCGTGCGCGAAGCCGTCGGCCCCAATGTGGGTATCGGCGTGGACTTCCATGGCCGCGTGCACAAGCCCATGGCGAAGGTGCTGATGCGCGAGCTGGCGCCCTACAATCTGATGTTCATCGAAGAGCCCGTGCTGTCGGAGCACTACGAAGCCCTGAAGGAACTGGCGCCGCATGCCAGCGCGCCGATCGCCCTGGGCGAACGCCTGTACTCGCGCTGGGATTTCAAGCACATCCTTAGCCAGGGCTATGTGGATATCGTCCAGCCGGATGCCTCGCACGCCGGTGGCATCACGGAGTGCCGCAAGATCGCTGCCATGGCGGAAGCCTATGACGTCGGGCTGGCGCTGCATTGCCCGTTGGGGCCGATTGCGCTGGCGGCCTGCTTGCAGATAGATGCGGTGTCATACAATGCGTTCATCCAGGAACAGAGCCTGGGCATCCATTACAACGCCAGCAATGATTTGCTGGACTATGTCAGCAACCCGGAAGCTTTTGCCTACGAGGATGGCTACGTACGGATCCCGCAGGGGCCTGGCCTGGGAATTGAAGTGAACGAGGATTATGTCGCTGAGCGCGCCAAGGTTGGCCATCGCTGGCGTAACCCTGTATGGCGTCATCGGGACGGTAGCGTAGCGGAGTGGTAGGGCTTGGCAACATATTCGGGTCGTAGCCTGCATGGGCAGGTGGTGCATGAGTTGGGAAGGCGCATTGCGGCAGGCCGCTATGCGCCTGGCACGGCCCTGCCCAGCGAGGAAGAGCTGTCCCTGGAGCTGAGTGTCAGCCGGACGGCCTTGCGTGAGGCGACCAAGGTTCTGGTGGCCAAGGGCCTGCTGGACGTCAAGCCCAGGCTGGGCATGCGCGTGCGGCCGCAGGACACCTGGAACCTGCTGGATCCGGACATCCTTGCCTGGCGGGCTGCGGCCGGCCTCAGCCTGGAGTTCCTGCGGCAATTGGCGGAAGTCCGCGAAGTGCTGGAACCGGGCGTGGCGGCGCTGGCGGCGCGCAAGCGCACCCCGGCGCAATTGCAGCGTATCGAGCATGCCTATGCCTTGATGGAAAGCGCCAGGGACCAGCACGCCTGGGTGGAGGCCGACCTGGCTTTTCACCGCGAGGTGCTGGCGGCTGGCGGCAATCCCATGCTCAACACCCTGGTGTCCTTGATTGAAATGGTGCTGGAAGGCGTGCTGGTGCTGAATGCTGAGCACGCTTCCAGTTTTAATTTGTCCTTGCCGGAACATGGACGGGTATGTGCGGCCATTGCCCGGCAGGATGAAGTGGCTGCCCATGCCGCCATGCTCGGCATATTGGTGGATGCACGCAAGCGCTTGCCCGACGGGCCCGCGCCGCGTCAATAGGACCGACCGACGCAGTTCAGGTTGGTAGGGGGGGCGGGTAAATTCGGAGAAGTCTGCCGGGCCTTAGCCCCAAGTTAATTGTATGATGATAATTTTATATCTCTAATGGCTGCGGGACACCCGGCGCATAGACCGGAAACCAGAGTGCTCTCGACTGGAGGAAACATGAAGCAAGGCATTATCCGATTTGCTGGCGCGATGGTCGCGGCAGCGATGTTTGCAGGTGCAGCCCAGGCGGCGGAGTATCCTACCCGTTCCATCGAACTGGTCGTGCCCACGGCCGCAGGCGGCGGTACTGATGCCGTGGCACGCGCGTTCGCCGAAGCCATTAAACCGCATCTGGGCCAGCCCATGGGTGTGGTGAACAAGCCGGGCGGTGGTACGGCCATCGGTACGGCGGATGTCGCCAAGGCCCGTCCCAACGGCTACAAGCTCGGCATGGTCGTGGTGGAAATGGCCATTCTACCCAGCCTGGGCCTGGCGCCCTTCAAGACCAGCGATTTCACGCCCATCGCCCGTATCAATGCCGATCCGGCGGCGGTGACGGTGCGTGCCGATGCCCCCTGGCAGACGCTGGAAGAATTCAACGAATACGTGAAGCAGAACCCGGGCAAAGTGCGCGTCGGCAATGCTGGTACCGGCTCGATCTGGCACCTGGCAGCCATCGCCTACGAGCAAAAGCTGGGCAGCAAGTTCAACCACGTGCCGTATGATGGTGCCGCGCCGGCCGTGACGGCTCTGCTGGGTGATCATATCGAAGCCGTGACCGTGAGCCCGGCCGAAGTGGCTACCCACGTGTCTTCCGGCACGCTGCGTACCCTGGGCGTGATGGCCGATGAACGTGCCCGTGGTTTCGAGGAAGTGCCTACCCTGAAGGAAAAGGGCATCGACCTCTCCATCGGTACCTGGCGTGCGCTGGTGGGGCCCAAGGGCCTGCCGCCTGCCGTGGTGGAAAAGCTGCGCGTTGCGGCCCGCCAGGCTGCGGAAGAACCGGCGTTCATCGAGGTGCTGGAGCGCCTGGACCTGGGGCGCGTGTTTGACGACGCCGATGCCTTCCAGGCCAGCCTGGTCCAGGAAGAGGCCACGTTCAAGGCCTTGATCGACGAGCTGGGCCTGCGCCGCTGAGCGTGAACCGGCTGGGGAAGCGCCCGTTGCATGTGCCGGGCGCTTTTTGCCGTCATGCCGCCCTGATGGCGGGGCGGGCAGAGGCCCCGGCCTGCAGGTATCTGCAGGCAGAAACTATTGAGTCCCTGTCAGGATAATCATCGTGTTTATAAAAGATAAAGCCAGCGCACTGGTGGGCCTGCTGTCCATGGGAGGCGGCCTGGCGGCTGTCGTGGTGGCGCGAGGTTTTCCTCCCAGTCTGACCGATACCGATATTGGCCCGAGTGTGTTTCCCATGGCCTATGGCCTGGTGCTGGCGCTGCTGGGGTTGCTGTTGTTCATTCAGAGCGTGCGCGGTCGCACCGCCCCGGTGCCGGTGGCCAATCCTGCCGCCGTGGTGCAGGAGGCCTTGCAGGAGGCGGCCGAGAGTGCAGACCCGGAACACGCGCCGGTGCATTTCGGCCGGCTGGTGCTGGGTCTGATCGGCGCTGCCCTGTATATCGCTGCCATTGTCTATGCAGGATTCGCGCTGTCCACCGTACTGTATCTGTGGTTGATGATCTCCCTGCTCAAGGGGCCGGGCGCCATGTGGCGCTTTTCCACCATCGCGCTGGCCGTGCTGGTCGGTCTGGTGGTGTATGGCGTATTCGTCGAACTGCTGCAGGTGCCTCTGCCCGCTGGCGAGTGGTTCCTGGGCGACGACTGACGGAGTAGGGAAGAATGGATAATCTGATGTCGCTTTTGCAAGGCGCGCAAAGCCTTGCTGTCCAGTGGGATGCCATGCTCCTGGCGATTGCTGGCGTGGCGCTGGGCATTCTGGTCGGCGCCTTGCCCGGCCTGTCGGTCACCATGGGTGTGGCCATCATGCTGCCGTTCACCTACGGCATGGAGCCATTGCACGGCCTGCTGTTGCTGTCGGGGATTTTCTTCGGCGGCGTCTACGGCGGTTCGATCACGGCGATCCTGCTGCGCATTCCGGGCACGCCCGCTGCCGCCGCCACCGCGCTGGACGGCTATGCCATGACACGTCGCGGCGAGGCTGGGCAGGCCCTGGGGGTGGCGGTATTTTCTTCCGTGACGGGGGGCATCATCAGCGTACTGGTGCTGATCTTCCTGGCTCCCTTGCTGGCCAATTTTGCGCTGCGCTTCAGCGCGGCCGAGTCATTCGCGCTGGCGGTGTTCGGCCTGAGCATTATTTCCAGCGTGTCCGGGGGCTCGGTGCTCAAGGGGCTGTTGGCCGGGTTTGCCGGGTTGTTGCTGGCGACCGTCGGCATGGACCCCCTGGTGGGCCTGCCGCGTTTCACCGGGGGCATGTCCGAACTGTATTCGGTCCCGTTCATTCCCATCATGATCGGCCTGTTCGCGGCTGCCGAAGCATTCAAGATGCTGTCCGAAAGCAGCAAGGCCAGCGAAGTGAAAACGGTGATCGGGCGCATTCTTCCGACCCGCGAGAGCTGGCGCAAGGTCTGGGGCACAATTCTGCGTTCCAGCGGCCTGGGGACGGCCATCGGCATCATTCCGGGCGCCGGGGCGGATATCGCGGCGTTTGTTTCCTACGGCGAAGCGCGCCGCTTCAGCAAGCACCCCGAGAAATTCGGCAAGGGCGCGGTAGAAGGCGTGGCCGCTGCCGAGGCCGGCGCCAACGGATGTACCGGCGGCGCCATGTTGCCCATGCTGACGCTGGGCATCCCTGGTGATGCCGTGACGGCCATCATGCTGGGCGCGCTGACCTTGCAGGGCATGCAGCCGGGCCCGAGGCTGTTCCAGGAGCATGGCGATCTGGTCTATACCCTGTTTGCCGGCCTGCTGTTCTGCTATGTGATGCTGCTGGTGGTGGCGCTGATGTCCATGCGTTTCGTGGCGCGCATCGTGCAGATCCCCAAGCAAATTCTGATGCCGCTGATCATGGTGCTGGCGGTTGCCGGCGCCTATGCCATCGGCAACAGCCTGTTCGACGTGGGCATCATGATGGTGGCCGGCGTGGCGGGCTACCTGATGATCAAGGCTTCGATACCGGTATCGCCCATGGTGCTGGGGCTGGTGCTGGGCCCCATGGCGGAAAGCAATTTCCGCCGTGCGTTGGCATTGTCCGAGGGCAGTTACGGCTTCCTGTATGAACGGCCGATTACCCTGGGCCTGCTCAGCCTGGCTGCGTTGACGGTGCTGGCGCCCTTGTTCAGCGCCTGGCGCAAGCGCCGTGCGGCGCGCAGGGTAGCGGCGCAGTCCTGAAAGACAAACAGGCATGAGGCCGCCTGGAGCGGTACCATGCCGTTGAAGAACGATTGAGGAGACAGATTGATGGAAGACGTGCATGTCCTGCAGGTGGCCTACGTGCCGCATTTCCTGGAAGACCAGATGAAGCGCCACTTCCAGGTGCACCGGGCCAGTGAGGATGCCGCGCCGGGATCCCTGGGCGAATTCGCTGCCAAGGTCCGTATTCTGGTTGCCAATGGTGAATCCACGATCCGTGCGTCACTGCTGGAACAACTGCCCGCGCTGGAGCTGATCGTGGTATTTGGCGTCGGCTACGATGGCGTGGATGTAGCGGCTGCGCGAGCGCGTGGCATTGCCGTGACCCATACCCCAGACGTCCTGACCGACGACGTGGCCGATATGGCGTTTGCGTTGTTGCTGGCGCAGGCGCGGCGTGTTGTCGAGGCGGATGCCTTCGTGCGGGCACGACGCTGGCAGGAAGGGCCGTTCCCCTGGTCGTTCAAGGTATCGGGGCAGAAGCTGGGCGTCGTCGGCATGGGACGTATCGGCCGCGCCGTGGCGGCGCGGGCAGCGGCCTTTTCCATGGATGTGAGCTACACCGCGCGGCGGCAGGCTGAGGATGTCAGCTGGCGCTACCAGCCGTCCCTGGTGGCGCTGGCGCAGGAAGTCGACTTTCTGGTGGTGTGTACCTATGGTGGCGCCAGCACGCGCGGCCTGATCAGTGCTGAAGTGCTGGATGCGTTGGGGCCGGATGGCCGCCTGATCAACATCGCACGCGGTTCGGTGGTAGATGAAAATGCCCTGATCGCGGCCTTGCAGCAGGGCCGCCTGGGCGGCGCTGCGCTGGATGTGTATGCGCATGAGCCGAATGTGCCGGAAGCGCTGTGCGCCTTGCCGAACGTGGTATTGACTCCGCATTCGGCCAGCGCCACCACGCAGACCCGCAAGTCCATGAGCGATCTGGTGTTTGCCAATATGCAGGCGCACCTGGAAGGCCGGCCCCTGCCGACGCCGATACCAGGCTAAGTAACTGCACCTGCACCCACATCTGCACCAGCATTGGCACCGTACTCGAACCTGTACCGCATCGGTGCCCGGCACAAAAAAGCCGCAGCTACCGCTGCGGCTTTTTTGTGCCGGCCATGTCCTGGCAAGCAACGGCCCGGGGGCACCAGGTTGTGGTGGTCGGGCGCGGAATCTGCGGCCACCAGGCCGCGCCATAGGAGACGGCAATCGACGCGATAGCCAGTCTCTATGCAGCATTCCAGCACCTGACAGGCGCCGTGCCAGCGGCTGCGCGGTTGCGCGCCCGGTGCCGGCTTTCTTATTTCCATAAAGAATAAGTAATAATAAATTCTGTATATCCTGGTTTTAAAAAGCCGTGGTTAGATAACACCCATGCCAAGCCCTGCGGGTTTTCCCCAGCGAGCTCATGGCGCAACTTTGGAGCAGATTGAGATGAAGAAGACTTTGAAAGCCGTGGCTGCGCTGTCCCTGGCCCTGGTTGCGGGCCTGGCGCATGCGGACCGCCTCGATGACATCAAAAAGGCCGGTGTCCTGAAGGTCGCTGCTTTTGACAGCAACCCGCCGTTCGGCTTCGTGGACGAAAAGAGCCGCCAGATCTCCGGGCTGGATGTGGATTTCGGCAAGGCTTTCGCGGACAAACTGGGCGTGAAGCTGGAAATCGTGCCGACCAACCCCGCCAACCGGGTGCCCCTGCTGACTTCCAATAAGGTCGACCTGGTGCTGGCTAACTTCACCATTACCGAAGAGCGCGCCAAGCAGGTGGATTTCAGCATTCCGTACTTTGCTTCCGGTACCCAGTTCATCGCCCGCAAGGGAACGCTGACCTCGCCCGAGCAACTGAATTCCCTGCGCGTCGGTGTCGACAAGGGCACGGTCAATGAAATCGTGCTGCGTGAAAAGTATCCCGGCGCCACCATCGTGGCCTACGACGATACCCCCTTCGCATTCACCGCATTGCGTAACGGCAACGTCCAGGCCATTACCCAGGACGGTCCCAAGCTGATCGGCCTGCTGGCCAACGTGCCGGACAAGGACACCTGGGAAATTCCGGCATTTGCCATTTCCAGCGATCTGATCGGCGTGGGTATCCCCAAGGGCGAAACGGCCTTGAAGGCGTTCGTGGACGAAACGCTGGTGGAACTGGAACAGTCGGGCAAGGCGCAGCAAATCTATGACGCCTGGTTCGGTCCCGACACCAAAACGCCGTTGGCTCGCATCTATCGCATCGGCGACAAGGCCCAGCCCTGAGTACGCGCTGAGCTCAGCGACCAGCCCCTGCGGCGCCGTCTGGTGCCGCAGGGGTGATGACAGGCCCGGACGGCACCGACTGTCCGGGCCTGTCGTGATTGAGCGGCAGAAGACCGGAGCAGGCAGGGACTGCCGGTACAATGCTGCAGCGCGCATGCTGCGCCCGGTTCTTACCTGGCCCCTGCCCCGATGGGCGAGCGGGCCGCATGATTGTCATCGCCCATGTTTGCAGACTGGCTTGCGCCAAAATATCTCGATTGGCTCTTTGAGGGCTTCAAGGTCACGCTGCTGTTGTCCTTGATGGCCTGCGTGGCCGCGACCGTGCTGGGCGCGGTGCTGTGCCTGGCGCGCTATTCGCGCTGGCGCGCCGTGCGCCTGCCGGTGTCGCTGGGGCTGAGCTTCTTTCGCAATACGCCGCTGCTGGTGCAGCTGTTTTTCTGGTATTTCGGCGTTTCGGCGCTGTTGCCGCAATCCTGGATGCTTTGGCTCAACAGCGTGCACCGCTTCGAGTTCGGGGTTTTTGGCGTGCAATGGCCGAGCTTCGAGTTCCTGGCGGGCTGGTGGGGGCTGACGCTCTATACCACTGCCTTCATTGCCGAGGAGTTGCGCGCGGGCATCCAGGCGGTGCCGGCCGGCCAGTGGGAAGCCGGGCGCGCGCTGGGGCTGCCGGGGCGCGACATCTGGCGCCAGATCGTACTGCCGCAGGCTTTCCGCATTTCACTGCCGCCCTTGCTGGGGCAGTACATGAATGCAGTCAAGAATTCATCGCTGACCATGGCAATTGGCCTGGCGGAATTGTCGTATGCGTCGCGCCAGGTGGAAACGGAAACCTTCAAGACCTTCCAGGCTTTTGGGGTTGCCACCTTGTTGTATATCGCAATCATCGCCGTGATTGAGGCGGTGGGTTACTGGATGCAGCACCGTTACAGGCTGAAGACATGAATCATCATGGCATTCCGGAGCTTCAGGCGTTCCAGGGCGATATCCTGATCCTGGACCGCAATGCGCGGCAGTATCGAGACTGGCTGGCGGCAGTTTTGCCCAATGCCAGGCTGCATGCGCACGAATCGCCGGCCGGGCCGGCCGTGGCCGAGGCTGCCACGGTGTCGGACATCTGGCTGGCCAGTTGCAGCCTGGCGGTCGACCTGCTGGCCAGGCAGACACCGCCGCGCTGGTTGCAGACCACTTCCGCCGGCATAGAGCCGCTGTTCTCCGCCGGCGTGCCGCAGCCGGCGCGCGTCAGTCGCGCCGTGGGGGTATTTGGCCAGTTGATGGCGGAGTATGCGCTGACTTACATGCTGGCCTGGCGCCGCCAGGTGTTTGCCTGGGCTGGTGCGCAGCGGCGCGGCGATTGGGACGGGCCTGCGCCCGGCACCCTGGCTGGCCTTCGGGTATTGGTGGCAGGCGCAGGCGAGATAGGCCAGGACGTGGCCCGCTTGTTGGCGCCGTTTGGCGTGGCGTTGCGAGGCCTGGCGCGTCAGGCGCGGCCCTTGCCGGGCTTTGCGCAGGTATATGGCCTGGACGCGCTGGACAGTGCTGCGGCCTGGGCCGACGTGTTCATCAATATTCTGCCGGATACACCGCAGACCCGCGATATCTACGATGCGTCATTTTTTGCCGCATTGCCCGAGGGGGCGCTGTTTATCAATATGGGGCGCGGCGTGGCGGTGGTCGAGCCGGATCTGGTTCAGGCCCTGGAATGCGGACACCTGGGCGCGGCAGCGATAGATGTCTGCCGCGAGGAACCCCCGCCAGCTGTACATCCATTCTGGCGTGCGCCCAGGCTATGGCTGACCGGTCATAGCGCGGGACCGACGCTGCCTGCCTTGCTGGCGCCTGTGTTCCTGGAGAACCTGCGCCGTTTCGAGGCCGGCGAGCCGCTGCGCGGCGCAGTGGATTTCACCCGGGGTTATTGAGCTAGCCTGTCTTGCCCGCCGGTGCGGGCGTGGCGGGTCAATGGATAAAGCATGGATTTCAGCGTTATTGCCAACAACTGGTTGTATTTCCTGGTGGGAGCCTATCCCTATGGGCCGCTGGGAGGCCTGTCGCTGACCTTGCTGCTCAGCCTGCTGTCGGGCGTGGTGGCCAGTGTGCTGGGCCTGTTCCTGGGCATGGCGCTGGCCCTGGGGCGCGGGCCGCTGCATGGGCTGTTGACGCTGGTCATCGGTTTCCTGCGCGCAATTCCCGTGCTGATGTTGATCTTCTGGGTGTATTTCCTGCTGCCCATGCTGTTCGACGTGGATATTCCCAAGCTGGTGACGGTGGTCGCCGCCTTGTCGCTAATCGGCGGCGCCTATCTGGCGCATTCGGTGGCGGCAGGCATACGCAGCCTGCCGGCCGGCCAGTGGGAAGCGTCGCGTTCGTTGGGCTTGAGCCTGTGGGAAACCCTGCGATTCGTGGTACTGCCGCAGGCATTGCCGATCATGGCGCCGTCTTTCATCAACCAGTGGGTGGCCTTGATCAAGGATACTTCGCTGGCCTATGTCGTTGGCGTGGCAGAACTATCCTTTGTGGCCACGCAGGTGAGCAACCGTACGATGATTTATCCGCTGGAAATCTATCTGTTTGTGGCCTTTATCTATTTCCTGCTGTGCTCGGCACTGGAAATGGCGGCCAACCGGCTGGCGGCGCGCTATGGCGCGCGCCATGCCCGGGCAGGAGGCATCGCTGCCTGAGTGCCGCCTCAGTGCAGGTGGCAGCATCTTGCCAGGCTGTTCCGGCAGGCATGAAAAAACCCGGCTTCCAAGGAAAGCCGGGTTTTTTTTACCGCACGGACCCTGCATCAGACAGCGCTATCAGAGACATTGCGCTGCCGCAGCATGGCCTGCTGCGGGCAGGTACTGCAAGGAGCCGCGCGAAATCAGACTGCTTTGCCGTGCAGGTTGGCCGAACGGGCCATGGTGCTGCGCAGAGCGGCACGGGCTTGATGCTTGCGGGCTTCGACGATGGTGTTGAACACGCCCTTGAATGCGCGGTTCATACCCTTGCTGATGGCGCGGAAGGTGGCGCGCATGGCTTCGGCGCGTTGGGCGTCGATTTCATCACGCATGGCACGTTGCAGCAGCTCGCGTTCGAGCGAGTCGGTCATGCGGATGTCGGAATACAGGTTGGTGTTGGTTTGCTTGGTCATGGTGGCGGCTCCTTATTGTTTGTGATGTGTCATAAGAAGACGAACTTCTATATGACCTAGGGAAAACCCTTGAAACGAATTATAGGGAAAACCCTGAAATGGTGCAAGGGTTTTCCCTAGGGCCGCTTAGTATCGTGTTGTTATATAGAAGAAAACCGTGGCAATAAGTGCGAAACGCCCGCAGCAGCAGGGCTGGCGGGCAGGAGCCGGGGCAATGAAGGGAGAGTCGCGGGCAGGGGGATACTGGCACGCGGTAGCTGGCAGGCCGCCGGCCTGGGCCGGCGGACAGCAGGAGGAACGGCGGATGAACGGGGGCGGCGCGAGCCTGCCGCCCCGGAAATCCGGTCAGGCGTTGGTGGCGGGGATGGCGGCCGGTGCGCTGCGCTGGCGTGCCAGGCTCATGCGATACAGGATGAAAATGGCAGCCGAACCGATCAATACCGGCAGGGCGAGCCAGTGGAAGAAGACTTGCGACGAACCGGCCGAAGCGATCATCCAGGCGCCCAGCATGGAACCGACGATGGAGCCGAAGCGGCCATTGGCCATGGCGTAACTGACGCCGGTCACGCGTGCGGACGTCGGGTAGATCGTTGCCGATACCAGGTTCAGGCCGTTCTGGGCGCCGGCGACGCCGAAACCGATCAGGAAGACAGCGGCGGCCAGTTGATAGATATCACCCATCATATAGCCGGTCAGGGCGATGATGACGGCCGCGCCCAGATACGACAGGGCCAGCACGCGATAGGGGCCGACGCGGTCCATCAGCAGGGCCATCAGGATGGCGCCTACCGTGCCGCCCAGCGGTACCATGGCGCCGACACGCGAGGCGTGGGCGATGTCATAGCCGGCATCCTTGAGGATGGTGGGCAGCCAGCTCGTCAGCAGATAGAACACGAACAGCGAGCAGAAGAAAGCGACCCATAGCAGCAAGGTCTGCACCGTGCGGCCTTCGGCGAACAGGTTGCTGACCGGGGAACGGCTTTGCGCGGGGCGCTCGTCGTCCAGGATGGTGACGCCGGTCCAGGGCTTGCCGGTAATGCGCTGCACGACTTTGTGCAGGGCGTCGGCGTGCTTGGGGCTGGAGGCCATGAAGCGCACCGATTCGGGCATCAGCCAGGCCAGCAGGGGCAGCATCAGCAGGGGCACAGCGCCGCCGAAAATCAGCACGCCGCGCCAGCCGTAGGCGGGAATGATTTGCCCGGCAAGCAGGCCTCCCAGCGCCAGGCCGGCGGTGAAGCCGCTCCAGCTGAGGGTTACCATGATCATGCGGCGGCGCGCCGGCGAGTACTCGGAGCTGAGCGTGATGCAGGTGGGCATCGCACCGCCCAGGCCGATACCCGTCAGAAAGCGCAGGACGGTCAGGGATTCGATCGAATGGGCGTAGGCCGTGGCCAGCGTGCCCAGGCCGAAGACCAGCACGGACACCAGCAGCACGCGCTTGCGGCCGATGGCATCGGCGACAGGCCCGAAAATCAGGCTGCCGACCATCAGGCCGATCAGCCCGGCACCGAAGGCAGGGGATAGTTGCGAGGCTTCCAGGCCCCATTCTTCACGCAGCGAAGGGGCGATATAGCCGATGACCGCAGTGTCGAAACCGTCCACCAGGACGATCAGGAAACACAGGGTAAGAATGATGATCTGGAACGGCGATATCCTGGCGTTGTCGATGATATCGCCGATTCTGGCGGTTTTCTGGTTCATGTTGTCTCCTCATTGCTCGGTTTTTTTTACCACCTGTCGTATCGGGCGCAGGGGTTTTCTGGGTTTCAGGTACTGCGACTGCTTTGCATCGGCATCCTGCAGGCCACGGGCGGCGTTGCGGGACAAACATGCCAGCCCGGCCGCTGCACGGAGGCAGCGGCCGGGCCTGGCAAAAACGTTCCAGGGTTCCAGGCCTGGAACGTCCACCTGCCCGGCGTGGCGCAGTCCGGGGCCGGAGCCGAGTGCGCAGGGCAAATGATGGGTGGCGAATCTTATTTCCGGTTCGACTTTTCCTGAAAGTGGGAGGTTTCTGATCAGGCGCCGGGCTGGCGGCGTTCAGCCAGCGTCACACCGCCGGAGGCCCAGTGCGTTTCCGGCACTTCCTGCAGCAGCACCCGGACACTGGCCACGGGCGCGTCCAGGCTGCGAGCGATGGCCTCGGTCACGTTGCTCAGCAACGCGCGCTTGGTTTCCTCACTGCGGCCGGCCGCGATATGGATCATGGCGATGGGCATGGCTGTGCTCAGCTCAGGCCTGCTTGCCGGACACGAAGCGCATGGAAACGCTGCCCAGGTGCTGGTAGCGCACCGTGATGCAGTCGCCTGCGGCAACGGTGATGGCTTCGGTGATGCCGCCGGTCATGATGAAGGTGCCGGCCGGAATTTCTCGGCCTTGCGCGCCCAGCATGTTGGCCAGCATCGCGACGCTCTGCGCCGGATGGCCCAGCACGGCGGCGCCGGCGCCGGTGGCAACCACTTCGCCGTTCTTTTCCAGCACGACGCCCAGGCATTTCAGGTCCAGGCCTTCGACACCGGCCATCTGGCCGCCGGTCACGAAACGCGCCGAGGACGTGTTGTCGGCAATGACGCTCTTCAGGTCGAAATTGAAGTTCTTGTAGCGCGAGTCGATCACTTCCACGGCGGGCAGCACGAAGTCGGTCGCAGCCAGCACGTCACCGATATGACAGCCCGGCCCCTTGAGCGGGTGCTTCAGGACAAAGGCGATTTCTGCTTCGACCTTGGGGTGGATCAGGGTATCGACATCAATGGCCGAGCCTTCCAGGCAGGAGCCATAGTCGGTCAGGAAGCCATGGATGGGCTCGGTCACGCCCATTTGCCGCATTTTGGCAAAGGAGGTCAGGCCCATTTTCAGGCCGGCGATGCGCACCCCGCGCGCTTCCTTGCGCTGGCGGATAGCGTTCTGGATGGCGTAGGCGTCGTCCCAGTCCATGTCGGGATGGGCTTCGGTAATTTTCGCGACTTCGGTGCGCGTCAGCTCGGCCTGTTCCAGGTGTTCAGCCAGTTGGGCAATGGTGTCAGCGGATAATTTCATGATGCATTCCTTCAAGCAAAGCGGACGGAGGCCGAGCCTATGCCGCCCAGACTGATGCGCAGGTGGTCGCCGGCCTGCACCGGCACCATGGCGGCCAGCGAACCGGACAGGATGACTTCACCCGGTTCCAGCGCGATGCCCAGCTGGCCCAGCGTGTTGGCGAGCCAGGCCACGGCATTGGCCGGATGGCCCAGCGCGGCGGCGCCTGCGCCGGTGGCGACGACCTCACCGTTCTTTTCCAGCGTCATGCCGACGCAGGCCAGGTCCACATCGCGCGGGTCAGCGCCACGGTCGCCCAGCACGAAGACGCCGGCGGAAGCGTTGTCGGCCACGGTGTCCTGGATCTTGATCTTCCAGTCGCGGATGCGCGAATCGACGATTTCAAAGCAGGGCATGACATAGGCCGTGGCGCGCAGCACGTCGGCCACGGTAATGCCGGGGCCGCGCAGCGCATGCTTGAGCACGAAGGCGATTTCGCCTTCGGCCTTGGGCGCGATCAGGTCGCTGGCGGCAATGCTGGCGCCATCGGCGTACAGCATGTCCGACAGCAGCATGCCGAAATCCGGCTGGTCGACTTTCAGCATGTCCATGACCACCTTGCTGGTCACGCCGATTTTCTTGCCGACGATACGGGCGCCGGCCGCCAGGCGCGGCGCCAGCATGGCCTGCTGGATTTCATAGGCCTGCGCCAGCGTCATGTCCGGATGCGATTCGGTCAGCGGCGCCAAGGGCTGGCGGCGGGCCAGCGCTTCATGCAGTTCCTGGCCCAGGGTCTGGATGTGTTGGGGGTTCAGCATGCCGGGCTCACAGGCGCACGCAGACGTTGCGCAGTTCGGTGTAGAACTCCAGCGAATGCACGCCGCCTTCACGGCCGATGCCGGATTGCTTGGCGCCGCCGAAGGCGGTACGCAGGTCGCGCAGGAACCAGGAATTGATCCAGCACACGCCGACTTCCAGTGCGCTGCCCATACGGTGCGCCACCTGCAGGTCCGTGGTCCAGACGCTGGCGGCCAGGCCATACGGCGTGTCGTTGGCCAGTGCAACCACTTCTTCCTCGGTGTCGAAGGGGGCGATATGGCAGCATGGCCCGAAAATTTCTTCGCGCACGACGGCCGAGGATTCGGCTAGACCGGTCCAGATGGTGGGCTCGAACCAGGCGCCTTCGGCCAGGTGCGCAGGCATGTCGGGAATCTTGCCGCCGTGGACGACGGTGGCGCCGTCGGCAACGGCCTGGCGGCAGTAGGACAGGATCTTTTCGCGGTGTCCCAGCGAAATGACCGGGCCCATCTGGGTATCGTGGTGCTGCGGGTCGCCAATGCGGATGCTGGCGGCGTAGGCCTTGAACTCAGCGACGAAGCGATCGAACAGCGGGCGCTGCACGTAGATGCGCTCGGTGCCCAGGCAGACCTGGCCGCTGTTTTCGAACACGGCGCGGCCCAGGCCCTTGATGGTTTTTTCCAGGTCGGCGTCGGCGAATACGATACCGGCATTCTTGCCGCCCAATTCGAGCGACACCGGACGAATGCCCTTGGCCGCAGCCTTGGTAATGATTTCGCCGGTGCGGGTTTCACCGGTGAAGGTCACGCCATCGACGTCCGGATGCGCCGTCAGGAAGGAGCCGGCGGAATCGCCGCCGAAACCATGCACCACGTTATAGACGCCCGGCGGGACACCGGCTTCGTTCATGACTTCGCCCAGCAGCGTGGCGGTGGCCGGCGTTTCTTCCGAGGGTTTCACGACCACGGTATTGCCGCAGGCCAGCGCCGGGCCGACCTTCCAGGTCATCAGCAACAGCGGCAGGTTCCACGGACAGACCACGGCGATCACACCGCGAGGCGCGCGCACGGCATAGTTCACGGCCTTGCCGCCGTCAGGCGTGTCCATCATGAAGCTTTCGGTCGGCACGTTCTTCATCAGGTCGGCGAAGACCTTGAAGTTCGCCGCGCCGCGCGGAATGTCCAGGTGGCCGGCCAGGTGCACCGGCTTGCCGGTATCGGCCACTTCGGCGGCCAGGAATTCGTCCTGGCGGCGCAGGATGCCGTCGGCCACCTTGTGCAACAGCTCCATGCGCTGCGCGACCGTCATCTTGCCCCAGGGGCCGCGCAGCGCGGCGCGGGCGGCACGCACGGCGGCATCGACTTCCTGTTCGCCGGCTTCATGCACCATGCCAACCAGGCTGTTGTCGGCAGGATTGCGGTTCTCGAAGGTGCGAGGGCTGGAAACCCATTCGCCGTTGATGAAGTGACGGAATTCTTTGGCAGACATACTGTATTCCTTTGTGTTGCTTATCTATGGATTCAGGCCATTGCCGGAGGCGGGTGCGCAACCCGGGCCGGCATGGCGTGTGGCGGCGCGTCAGGCCGCTTCGGGGTCGCCCACCGTGAGGTAGTCCCACATGCGTTCGTAGATCCGGCCATTGCGGGTCGCACGTTGCTCGCAGGTCCGGGCGTCCAGGGCCGGTCGGCCTTGTTCCAGGCCGGCGCTGCGCAGCGCCAGTTCAATGCGGGCAGCATCTTCCAGGTACCAGGTCAGCGTCAGGGCCTCGACCAGCGAATCCCCGGCGACGATGGCGCCATTGCCGCGCATGGCAAGCGCCTTGCCCTGGCCGAACAGCTCGCCCAGCGCACTGGCCTGTTCATCGGTGCGCAGCAGTTGCACATCGTCCCAGAGCGGGATGCCGGGCTGGAAATACGTGCCCATGCCATGACGCGGTTGCGGCGTCAGGCCGGCACAGGACAGGGCCATGAGCTGCGGCGGCATGCTGCGGATCACGGCGCCGATATCGGCGCGGCGCTGGTAGATCTGCTGGTGGATGCGGACTTCACCGAGCACCCCTTCGGGCAGTTCACCGCGGACGGGCACCACGGTGCCCGCATCGTCCGGCAGGATCAGGCCCATGGGCTTGGCGGCGCAGACCAGAAAATGATCGGCATCCAGGCGCAGGCTGCAATGGCCGTAGGCATGGGCCAGGCCGGCGCGCGACAGGGCGCGCGCCGCCATGCGGACTTCACGTTGCTGGAGCGCAGTCGCGGCGGGCTGCGCGCTCATGACCGGAACTCCGGGATGTCGGGCTTGGCGCCCCACATGCAGAAGGATTCCGGAATGCCGGGGAATTGGCGCGGCTGGTGCGTGGCTTCCTGTTCCGGGCTGATATGGCTGACCCCGGTGGAGTATTCGTAGGTCATGCCGTCCGGGCCTTCGAAGTACAGGAACACCGCGCCCGAGGTCGGGTGGCGGCCCGGCCCGAAGAGTATCTTGACGCCGCGGGACAGCAGGAAATAGTAGGCGCGCATCACGTCGTCGATGCTTTCGACCTGGTGATTGATGTGCTGCACGCCAGGGTGCTTGGACGGGAACAGGGCGATCTTGTGGTGCACTTCGTCAATGCGCAGCAACGGCGCTTCGCCGATGCGGTCGCTGACGCGGGCGCTGGCCAGGCCGGTCCAGAATTGCTCGTCGCGGCGGGCGTCCAGCGTGCGCAGGCCGATATGGCTGAAACCAGTGATGCCTGCGTCGCGGCTGGCGAAATAACGGCGGCCGCTGGCCTGCGGGCGCAGCACCAGTTCGATATTGTTGCCGCTGGGGTCCTGGAAGCGGATCAGGTCATCGACGTAGCGGACTTCCGCATCTGCACGCGAGCCATGCACGACGTGGAACTTGTTCTGTTCCAGCAGGACGGCGGCGCTTTCCAGTTCTTCAGGCGAGGTGACTTCGAAAGCCGTGGTGGTTTCGTTGGGGTCGCCTTCGTAATAGCACAGCGTGTGGTCCCGGTCATCGGACCGGAAGTAAATCGCGCCATTGGCCTCCCGGGCAACTTGCAAACCGAGGATTTCGGTTGCATAGCGGCGTGCGTCTCCGAGATTTTTTGTGCCAAGGCGGACATAACGGATGTCGTGCAGATTGATCATTTGTCTGCTCCTTGATTGCTTTTTTTAGTGGACTCATTCTGGCAGTTGCCTTCTAATCAGAAAAGCCACTTCTGTTTATTCGCACTATTTGATTTGCTTATGGTTCCCCGCACCGATCTCAACCTGCTCCGGGTGTTGCTCGCCATTTATGAAACGGGCAATGTGACGGCAGCGGCCAAGCAATTGGGCATCAGCCAGCCTGCCGCAAGTGCGGCGCTGGCGCGCCTGCGCCTCTCGCTGGGCGACCCTCTGTTCATCCGTTCGGGCGCACGCATGGAAGCCACGCCCAGGGCGCTGGGCGTGATTGGGCGCACCCGCGAAGTGCTGGAAATCATCGACCGCGACATCCTGCGCGGCCCCCAGTTCGACCCATCTCGGACCGAGCATGAATTCGTGCTGTGCCTGAGCGAGGTAGGCGAAATCGTCTTCCTGCCTGCCTTGTTCGAGCGCCTGCGGCGCGTCGCGCCCAAGGCCAGGCTGCGTACCATCAGCCTGGACCCCGACGCCCTGACGGAAAACCTGCACGACGGCAAGGTGGACGCGGTGCTGGGCTATTTCCCGGACCTGACCGACCCGCACATATATCAGCAGCGCCTGTTTTCGCATGACTTGACCTGCATGTTGCGCGAAGGCCATCCGTTGGCCGGCGAGCGCCTGTCGCTGGAGGATTTCTGTGCAGCCGACCACCTGCAGGTGCGCGACGGCAGCCGGCGCCAGGAAATGTTCGATGCTTACCTGGCCGGGACCGGCGTCAGGTTGAACGTTGTACTGAAGACGGCGCACTACATGAGTGTGCCTTCGCTCATCGAGCAGTCCGACCTGATCGTGGTGCTGCCGCGCACGGTGGCGGATCTGTACGCGCACAGCGTCAATGTGCAGACCATCGAGCCGCCGATAGACATTGCCCGCTACGACCTGAAGCAATACTGGCACGCCCGCTTCCAGCAGGACCCCAGGAATGTCTGGTTCCGGCGCCTGATCACGGATGTGTTTGCGGAGTAGCCGGCGCACAGGCGAGGCGTGCGTCTCTGCTCAATTTTTGATCGGTGTGTTGCAGTGCCTTGATGCCATTGGGTTTTCCGTGGCTGTGCAAGGGCTGCCAACAGGGTTGTTCACAGCGGGTGTGGACATTATTGGCGGGCGGCTGGCCGGGCAAAAAAAATGCCAGACACGTGCGCGTCTGGCGAAAAACCAGGCCATGGCTGGCCTGGGGCCGGATGAGGAGGCATCAGGCGATGAAACTCAGGCAACAGGCTCCAGCAGCTGTACGCCGGATGCGGTGTTGGAAATCGGGATGTGATAGTTGCGGTGGACTTCGCGCACTTGCTCGCCCAGCGCGCCACGGGTGGCCAGCCACATCAGCAGTTCGATCCCTTGCGTGCCCGCGAGTTCGACCAATTGATGGATGCTGAACTGCGTGGCCCAGCGCGGCTCCTTGACCAGGCTGTCCATGAATTCCAGGTCGAAGTTCTTGTTGATGAAGCCGGCGCGCTCGCCGTCGAGCTGGTGCGACAGGCCGCCGGTGCCCAGGAAGGCCACCCGCTTGCTGCTGTCCCAGTTGCGCACTGCCTGGCCGATGGTGGCGCCCAGGTCGTAGCAGCGCTTGGCGGACGGCAGGGGAAACTGCACGGTGTTGATATTCACCGGCACGACCGTCACAGGCCACTGCTGGTCCGGCCAGAGCAGGGCCATGGGCAGCGTGAACGCGTGGTCCACCAGCATTTCCTGACAGGTGACAGGGTCGAATTCATGGGCCACCAACGCTTCGATCAGGTGCCACGACAGCGTTTGCTCACCCTTGAATGCCGGGACTTGCGGGATGCCCCAGCCTTCGTCCGCATTGCTGTAGCTGGGCGCTGCGCCGATGGCGAAGGTCGGCATTTTGTCGAGGAAAAAGTTCAGTCCGTGGTCGTTGTAGAACACGACGACGACATCGGGACGCTGGCGTGCCAGCCATTCCCGCACTGGCGGAAAACCGTCGAAGAAAGGTTTCCAGTAGGGGTCTTGCTGCAGTTCCAGCGCGATGGCGCGGCCGATGGCTGGAACATGGGAAGTGAGAATGCCGCCGACGATGGTAGCCATGATGAATATCCTTGTTCTGTATGTCTGTCCCGGGCCGGGTTCAATCCTTGGCGTAGGCCAGCAGCTTGGCCTTGAAGGCATCCTTGGTCATGCCGGTCTGCTGCGCGCCGAGGTCCTGCACGTCCAGTTTCAGGATGCCGGCGAACTTGGCCAGGTAGTAGACATTGCCGCCCGCATCTATCAGTTGCAGCACGTTGCGGTTGCGGATGGCGGCGCGCTGCGCTTCGTTCAGGCCGTAGCGCGTACAGTAGGCGTCTTCATCGGCCAGGAATGCGGCGCGGTTCTCCGCGTCATTGAAGGAAAAGCACATTTTGTTCAGTGCGTAGCCACGCATGGCCAGTTCGCCGTCGAACAGTCTGGTGCCCGGAATTTCATGTGACATGCCTGCCTCCGCAAGGGGATAATGGAGGCAAGTATTCCCTTATTGGCAATATGGATAAAGGCCTCTTCAGTCATGAAACCCATGAACGATTTCGATCATTTGGATCTGGATGGCCGCTTGCTGCAGTTGCTTTGGGTGGTCTACGAGGAAGGCTCGGTTACCCGTGCCGCCCAGCGCCTGGGGGTGACGCAGTCTGCCGTCAGCCATGGGCTGGACAAGCTGCGCGCCATTGCCGGCGATGCGCTGTTCGTGAAATCCGGGCGGGGCATTGCGCCGACTGCCATGGCTGGCGTGCTGGCCGAGCGTGCGCGCGGGCTGCTTGATGACCTGCGCCATTTCACCCTGGCGGCGGGTTTCGAGCCCTCACGCCTGAACATGAGCCTGACCATCGCCGCCAACGACCTGCAGCGCGACGTGCTGCTGCCGGGGCTGCTGCGCCGCCTGCGGGCGCAGGCGCCAGGCGTGAGCCTGCATGTCATTCCGTCCGGCGCGCCCACGCCAGCGGTCTTGCGCGAACAGCATTGCGATCTGCTGATTACGCCGCGTCCGCCGCTGGGCGACGACATTTACCAGAAGCGCCTGTTCGAGGACAGTTATTGCATCTTCCACGACGCCGCGCAATGCATCGCGCCGGCCAGCATGAAGGCCTACCGCGCTGCCGAGCACGTCACCGTGCTGTACGAACCCAGGCGCATGCTGGATATCGACGAGTGGATGCTGCGCAAGGGCGTGCAGCGGCGCTTCGTGGCCACGGTGCCCGGCATGGCGGCGCTGGGCGCGATGCTGCATGGCGGGCCGTGGGTCGCCACGGCGCCGTCGCTGCTCGCCCTGGGGGCGCTGCGCGGCCTGGCTACGGCGCCCGTGCCGCTGGAAACGCCGTCCATGCCCATGTATATGGTGTGGCACCAGCGGCATCAGGACGATCCGGTGCATCGCTGGCTGCGCGGACATGTGGCGGATGTTGCGCAGCAGCAGGGACAAGTGCGCTATACTGCCGCCAATCAAGGGGAGTAGCTTACTTCCGGAGCATCGTCATGACGGATGCGCGCCCAAGCGGCGTTCATCCCGGTGCCCGGGCGGCGCTTGGCGCTGCTAGCAAGACCTTGCCATCAAGGGCAAGGTCCGTGCGCATGAAACTCCGTCTGCATGCTGGCCTGGTCCTGACGGATCGGGCCATTTTTGTTTCCAGCATGTCGTTGCGGAGCGGTGATGGTTCCGATCTGGTTTTCAGATCAATGAATAGCCTGTTTTGAGGATAGACGAACCATGCTGGAATTTTTTCAGACACTGAGCTGGGCAGCGGTTTTCCAGATCATCTTGATCGACATTCTGCTGGGCGGCGATAACGCGGTGGTGATCGCGCTGGCTTGCCGCAACCTGCCGGCCGACAAGCGCATGAAGGGTATTCTGTGGGGGACGGCCGGTGCCATCCTGCTGCGTGTCGCGCTGATCGCCTTTGCCCTGACCCTGCTCGAAGTGCCGTTCCTGAAGGTGGTGGGCGCGATACTGTTGGTTTGGATCGGTATCAAGCTGCTGATCCCTGACCACGATGCCCATGGCAAGATAGAAGGCGGCGCCTCGGTCCTGTCCGCGGTCAAGACCATCATCATCGCCGACCTGGTCATGAGCCTGGACAACGTGATCGCCATCGCCGGTGCAGCCCAGGGCGCGCATGCCGACCATCAGCTGGGGCTGGTGATCTTCGGCCTGCTGGTCAGCGTGCCCATCATCATCTGGGGTAGCACGCTGGTGCTCAAGCTGATAGACCGTTTTCCGCTGGTTATCGTGTTCGGTGCGGGCCTGCTGGGCTGGCTGGCGGGCGGCATGCTGCTGACCGATGCCGTGTTCAAGGAACATATCGGCGAACCTTCCAGCCTGCTGCACATCGGTGTCGGTGTCGCGGGCGCCGCGCTGGTCGTGGGCGTGGGCCTGTGGCTGGGCCGTCGCAAGCAGGCGAAGGCGGCCGCGCATTAAGGGCCGCGACATCCAGGCCGGCCACCAGTAAGCGGCGGTCACCTTTAAGGGCAGTCACTATGAAGGGCTGCCACGATTAAGTGGCCGCTGCATCAGGGCCGTTTTACATCAGGGTTTGCTTTCAAGGCCGCAGGTTCATCCTGCGGCCATTTGTCCCGCACAGGAAGCCACCTGCTTGCACCATGAAAAAAACCGCTGGCAAATTTGCGAGCGGTTTTTCGTTTTCATGGCGCCGGTATCCGGGATTGCGCCACGGCATGCAATGTGGCGGGGCGTACTGGCGGCAGTGCGTATCTGGCGCGCCCGACAGGAATCGAACCTGTATCGAGAGCTTCGGAAACTCTAATTCTATCCATTGAACTACGGGCGCAGAGCCGACGATTGTACTCTGCTTTTCCATTTCCGTGTGGGCTGTCTCTCAGGGCCGCCGATGCACCCCTGTCAGGCCGATGTATCGGTCGGGAAGGTCATGTCGGCATAGCGCACGAAACGGGTCTTCTTGACCAGGCGGTAGCCCAGCCAGATCAGCAGGAACAGGGGGATGCCGATATAGGTGGCGATGGCGCCGACCCAGTCGATGCGTTCTTGCAGGAACGCGTTGTAGTTCTGTCCCAGCGTGATGATCAGGCACAGCACAAAGGCGAAGATCGGGCCGAACGGGAACAGGCCGGCGCGGTAAGGCAGGGCGTCCAGGTCCAGGCCGCGCTTGATGTAGCCTTTGCGGAATCGGTAGTGGCTGACCGAGATGCTGATCCAGGCGATGAATTCCGTCATGCCCGCCGTGTTGAGCAGCCAGATATAGACCACTTTCGGGCTGAAGATGGAACTGACGAAGCACAGCGCGGCCAGGGCGCTGGTGGCCAGCAGGGCATAGAGCGGCACGCCGTTGCGGGTCAGGCGTGCCAGCATGCGCGGCGCCTTGCCTTCCGTGGCGAGATTGAACAGCATGCGCGTGGCGGCATACATGCCGGAGTTGCCGGCCGACAGCACCGAGGTGAGGATGACGGCATTCATGACCGCTGCCGCGGACAGCAGGCCGGCGCGCTCGAACACCAGCGTGAAGGGGCTGACGCTGACGTCGGCCACATCATTGCGCAACAGCTGGGGGTCGGTATAGGGAATGAGCAGGCCGATCACCAGAATGGCCAGCACGTAGAACAGCAGGATGCGCCAGAACACCTGCTTGGCGGCCTTGGGGATACTGACCCTGGGGTTTTCGGATTCGCCGGCGGCCACGCCGATGAGTTCCGTGCCCTGGAAGGAGAAGGCCACGATCATGGCGACCCCGACCATGGCGGCGAAGTTGCCGGCAAAGGGTGCGTCGCCAATGGTCCAGTTCGACAGGCCGGTGCCTTCCGCGCCATGGATGATGCCGGCCAGCATGGCCAGCCCGGTGACGATGAAGATTACCACGGCCACGACTTTGATCAGTGCGAACCAGAATTCGCTTTCGCCGAAACCTTTGACGGATACGGCATTGAGGCCGAACATCAGCGCCAGGAAGAGCGCGCTCCAGAGGATGCCGGGCACGTCCGGCAGCCAGTAGGCCATGACGAGCTGCGCGGCGACCAGGTCGACGGCTACGGTAATGGCCCATGAATACCAGAAGTTCCAGCCCAGCGCGAAGCCGAAACCTTCTTCGACGTAGCGTGCGCCATAGGTGGCGAAGGAACCCGACACGGGCATGAAGGCGGCCAGTTCGCCCAGGCTGGTCATGATGAAGTAGACCATGCAGCCGATCAGCGCATAAGCCAGCAGCGCGCCGCCAGGGCCGACTTGCGCGATGGTGGCGCCCGAGGCCACGAACAGGCCGGTGCCTATCGCGCCGCCGATGGCGATCATGGTCAGGTGGCGGGTCTTGAGCGCACGCTGCAGGTGAGGTGCGGAAGAACTGTCCTGGTCTTGGCAGGACGTCGGTGGAGCGGGGTGAGTCATAAAAGCGGTTTCATACCGGTAAGGTTCGGCATCATACCGCCTGGGCCATCGGGATGCAGGACGGCGCCGGCAATCCGGCGCCGTCCGCAGGCCATTATTGCTGGATGGCTTCCAGCACCACGCGCAGCGTGACTTCGTCGCTGTTGACCGGCGCGAACTTGCCCATGCCGAACTCCGAACGGGTCAGCTTGACGCTGCCGGCCGCGCCCAGCGCGGGCTTCTTGGCCATCGGGTGATCAGCCAGCACGAAGTCGTCGATGGCGACGGTGACGTCCTTGGTCACACCCTTGATCGTCAGCTTGCCTTCGATCGAGGCGGGACGGTCGCCGTCGAAGATCACCTTATCGGACACAAAGGTTGCGGTCGGGTAAGCGCTGGTATCCAGGAAGTCCTTGGCCTGGATGTGGCCGTTGAAGCTTTCCAGGCCGGTGTTCACCGAACGGGTATCCACCGTGACATTGACCTTGCCGGTCTTGGCTTCAGTGTCGAGCACGATGGTGCCGGTTGCGTTGTTGAAGCGGCTGGTCTGGGTGCTCAGGCCCACGTGGCGGTAGGAAAAGCTGATAGCCGTGTGGCTGCCGTCGAGCACATAGGTGACGGGGGCGGCCAGGGCGGGCAGCGAGGCGCCAAGGGTCAGGGCGGCAGCCAGGCCGAGGCGGGTGCTGAGACGGGAAAGATTCATGTATGGCTCCGTGTGAAATCGAAAAAAATGGCTGATGCCGGTTCAATGCATAAACAGCAGGCTCAAGGCCGTGCCATCCCGCGCTCAGGGCGCAGGACGGGTGGCCAGCGAGAAGGAAATGCCGACCTGTGCCGCGACGATATCGGTGGCGGCCCAGGGGCCTTCGCCGATGGCGTAGTCGCCACGGGTAATGTCGAAGCGGCCTTCGAAAATGCCCAGGCCGTCTTTTTCGGTGAAGCGGGCGGGGATGGTCACCGGCTGGCTCTTGCCTTTGATGGTCAGCGTGCCGCTGGCTTCATAGGCCCCATCACCCACGGCCTTGATGGCTGTTGTGGCGAAACTGGCAATCGGGTGGCCGGAGACATCCAGCCATGATTCGGTGCAGACTTCGTCATTGCCTTCATCCGTGCCGGTATCGACGCTGTCGAGGAAAACCTCGACCGAGGCGCTTCCTTGCTCGGGCTTGGCGGGATCGAAGTCGATCTTGCCGGCGAATCGCGGGAAATCGCCATCCATCGCGACCCCCATTTGCGAGTAGTGGAAGCGAATCTGGCTTTTGCCTGTATCGACGTCCTGGTATGAGGCTGCCATGGCGTGCCAGGGCAGCAGGGCGGCAACTGCCGCGGCTATCAATGTTTTCATGCTTGAGAGCTCCTTTTTCCGGTGGCACAGGCGCAGCGCGGCAGCATCCGCGCCAGCAGGCCGTCTTTGTCGATGAACTGGTGTTTGAGGGCAGCCAGCGTGTGCAGCAGCAGCATGCCGAGGAAAGCGAAATTCAGGAAGGCGTGAACCTGCGCCAGGGTATCGCCCAGGGCACGGTCGCGGGCCAGCAGGTCGGGCAGCGGCAGCACGCCGAACCAGACAGTCTGCACGCCTTTGGCGGAACTCATGAGCCAGCCCGACAGGGGGATGGACAGCATGAGGGCATACAGCGCAAGATGGCCGCCGTGGGCTGCCAGGCGTTCCAGCCGGTTCATGTGCGCCGGCAGGGCCGGGGGCGGATGCCCCAGGCGGTAACCTATGCGTACCAGCGCCAGCAGGAAGACCGTCACGCCCAGCCATTTGTGCCAGGAATAGAGTTGCAGCTTGCCGGGTGAAAAGGGCAGGTCCTGCATGTAGAAGCCCAGCGCCAGGATGCCGGGCATCAGCAGGGCGATCAGCCAGTGCAGCAGCTTGGCGAAGGGGGCGTATTGCGTATCTTGTGGTTTCGGCATCGTCGTGGACGGCAGACCGGGGCCGTCATGCAGCAAGGAATGGATGCCATCTTAGGCCGCTGGCTCTGACCTGAAGATGACTGCTGGCTGACAAAAATGTCAGGCAGCAGTCAGCGGTTCGACGGCTGTCGCATGCTAGTTTTGAGCCTGTATGGCAGTATCTGGACAGTCCCGCTAGCCGGGGTGGTGGCATGGAATGGCCGGCCTGGCCGGCAGGAGATTGAAAGCGTGCGTTTGCTGATTGTCGAAGACGAGGAAAAGACGGCTTCCTACCTGTATCGCGGCCTGACGGAGCAGGGCTACACCGTTGATCTGGCCAATAATGGCGTCGATGGCCTGCATTGCGCGCTGGAGCAGGATTACGACGTAGTCGTGCTGGATGTCATGCTGCCGCTGCAGGATGGCTTCCAGGTGCTGGCCGGACTGCGCCAGCGCAAGTGCACGCCAGTGCTCATGCTGTCAGCGCGTGGCGATGTGAATGACAGGGTGCGTGGCCTGCGGCAGGGCGCAGATGATTACTTGCCCAAGCCTTTTTCCTTTACTGAACTGGTGGCGCGGGTGCAGGCGCTGGCGCGGCGCCGCGGCACCGAGACGCCGGAGGCGACCAGTTTCCAGATCGGCGACCTGCACCTGGATCTGCTGGCGCGCAAGGTGACGCGCGCAGGTGTGCGGCTCGACCTGACTGCCAAGGAATTTGCGCTGCTGAGCCTGCTGGCGCGCCATGAAGGCGAGGTCATGTCCAAGCTGATGATCGCGGAACAGGTATGGGACATGAATTTCGATAGCGATGCAAATGTCGTGGAGGTTGCCGTCAAGCGGCTGCGGGCCAAGGTGGATGCGCCCTTCGGCACGCGCCTGCTGCACACCGTGCGCGGCATGGGCTATGTACTGGAAGAGCGTGACAGCACGCAGGAGGCGCAAGCATGAGCCGCGCCATGCCACTGCCTGCCGCAGCGCCAGTCCGGGATGAAAACGCGGCCCAGGCGCAGGCAGCCATGCGGCCGCGCCATCGTTCGTCCATTACGCGCCGCCTGGTGTGCATGTTCATCCTGCTGGGCACGCTGGTCTTCGCGGCCAGCGGCGTCTGGCTTTACCAGTACCTGGAGCGCACACTGCTCGAGCAGATCAGCGGCGAGCTGGAATTCCGCCATTCGCTGCTGGACCCCTTGCTGGCGGCCAGCGGCACGCCGGAACAATGGGCAACGGTACGCCGCAAGCTCGGCGACCTGGGCGGGCGCGACTCGCGCACGCGCTACTGGGTGTTGGGAGAGAACCCCGCCTATACCTTCGGCTCGGGCCCGGCGCAGCCTGAATGGCTGGGCAAACCGGAAGGTATTTCCATCATTCCGAACCTGAGCGGTGGCCGGGCCTGGGTGATTTTTACGCGTCTGCTGCCTGCGCATGGGGAACGGCCGGCCATCCGCTTCGTGACAGTCTCGGATTGCACTCCGTATTTCCAAACACTGGGAAAATTCCGGCAGAGCATGGTACTGACCTATCTTGTCGGGCTGGTGCTGATCGCCCTGCTGGCCTACGGCATTGCGCGTTTCGGGCTGGCGCCGCTGCGGCGTCTGAGCGCACAAGCGCGCAATCTGCCGGTAGGCAGCTTTAGCCAGCGCCTGGACGTACCTGCGCTGCCTGCTGAGCTTTGCGAGCTGGCCACGGCCTTCAATGGGGCGCTGGCGCGCCAGGAAGCGGCCTGGCAGCAGCTGGAAGCTTTCAATGCGAACGTGGCGCACGAGCTGCGCACGCCGCTGGGCAACCTGATGGGGCAGACCCAGGTCATGCTGGCGCAGCGCCGCAGCGTGGAAGAGTTGGAGAACCTGCTGGGCTCGAATATCGAGGAAATCGAGCGCCTGACTGGCATCGTCAACGACATGCTGTTCCTGTCATGCGCGGGCAGCGGCCAGCGGGCTGCCGACCTCAGCCGCGTATCGCTGCGTGCGGAGGCGCTGAAGACCATCGACTACCTGGAACCGGTGTTTGCCGATTATGACGTGGATGTCGTGGTGAGCGGGGATACCGAGGCGTCGATAGACCGGCGCCTGTTCCATCGGGCGCTGGGCAACCTGCTGCAGAATGGCGCACGCCATGCTGAACCGGGCAGCAGCCTGGAAGTGTTGCTGTCACGGGAGGGCAGCGACGTTGTGGCGGCGGTGGCCAATGTCGGGGAACCGATTCCGCCGGAGGTGGAGCAGCGCTTGTTCGAACGCTTCTACCGGGCGGACAGTTCGCGGGCGCAAAGCGACATGCACCACGGGTTGGGCCTGTCCATCGTGGCGGCAGTGGCCCGCATGCACGGCGGTACCGCCAGCGCCAGGCGTGAGCAAGGGCGCAATATTTTTGTGTTTACGATGCAGGCCGGTATCTGACCGCCGGCATAGGCGCCAGCAGGAACGGGCCTGGCTGCAGCGCAGCCAGGCCCTGCGCGGTTGCGCATGTTATTACTGCGCCTGGTCCTGGGGCGCAGCGTTGTCGGCGGCGGTGTCAGGCTGGGCAGCAGTCAGATCCTGCGCCGGTACGGCCACGGCGGCCGCGGTTTCCACTACGGCGGGAGCCGTGTTTTCCGGGGCGGCATCTGTGGCCGGGGCAGCGGCAGGCTGGCCGGCTTCAGCCGCATCCGCCGGTTTGCGTGCGGCGGCAGCAGCCTTGCGGGCCTCGTTGCGCTGGCGCCAGGCCAGTTGGCGGGCACGCTGGGCTTCCGGTGCGGTTACCGTGCCGGCCGGTTCGCCGGCGAGGTCCACGCGCGTGGCGCCTTCGGTCAGGCACGCCCAGTAGCGGCTGCCCTGGCACCAGGTCTTGACGGCTTCCTTCAGCTCGTCCTGGCTCAGTTTCAGGGCTTCCGACTGTGCATACAGGTCGTTGTGGATACCCAGCTTGAGCGGGATCTTGGCGGCCGGCTTGCGGGGGAAGGCATTGGGGAATTGCCTTTGCAGGCGGGCAATGGCCAGAACGACAGGGTCAGCCGGAGGCGTGTCACGGCGCGCGCTCTTGGGGGCACCCTTCGGGCCCCGGGCTGGCGCCTTGTGCTGGCCACGGCGCTGCGGTTGCTGGGCGCCGGCCTGTGCTTTGGCTGCCAGCTCAAGCTCTCGCTTGAGCGCGGCAAGTTGTTCAAATCCCATAATGCCTTTGATTTCCGTTGATTTTGCGACCTGCCTGTCCTGGGCGTCCAAATGGGCCAGGGCAGGCTGGGTGACTGCATCCCGCCCGTTTCCGGGGCGCAGGATCTTCCCGCCGCGCAGGGTGGCGGGAAGGGCTTTGGGGGGATTGTAGTAGTTCTTGGCCCGAGCGCCAGTCCTGGCAGCGGCGCTGCGGTGTCATTGCAACGGGCTGTGATGGGATTGCCGCGCCTGCCGCCACACTTGCGGCGCATGGCGCGGCGGGGTTTCAGCGCTGGGCGGCTGGCATCTGGCCGAAGCGGCCGGCACGGAAATCCGCAAAAGCCTGGCGGATTTCCGTGGCGTCGTTCATCACGAACGGGCCCTGGCCCACGACCGGTTCCTCCAGCGGGGGTGCGCTGAGCAGCAGGAAGTCGGTACCGGCGCCGGCACCTGCTGCCAGGCGGACGCGGGTGCCCGCTGTATCCAGGTGGGCCAGGTGTGCTTCTTCGAGGCTGGCGGACTCATTGAGCCGCAGTGTGCCGCGGCGGGCGACCACCACGGCCAGGTGGCCTGCGGGCAGTTCGAGGTCCACCGCTGTCTCCGCAGCGACATGGCCGTCCCAGACGTTCATCGGACTGAAGGTACAGGCCGGGCCGCGCTGGCCGCCATACTCTCCGGCGATCAGGCGCAGGTGGCCGCCGCCGGGCAGCGCGGTGACGGGAATGCCGGTGCGCTGCAGGGTCTGGTAGCGCGGCTGGGCCTGCTTGTGCTCGGCCGGCAGGTTGACCCAGAGCTGGAACACCTCGAACAGGCCGCCGCTGCGCGCAAACGCCGGGGCATGGAATTCCTCGTGCAGAATGCCGGCGGCCGCCGTCATCCATTGCACGTCTCCCGGGCCGATGATGCCGCCGCCACCAGTGGAATCACGGTGCTCCACCTCGCCGTGATAGACGATGGTCACGGTTTCGAAGCCGCGATGCGGGTGCTGGCCGACGCCGCGCCGCGCCGTGGTCGGCGGGAAATGCATGGGGCCGCCGTAATCCAGCAGCAGGAAGGGATTGATCTTCTGGCCCAGGTCGTTATAGGTGAACAGCGAGCGCACGGGGAAGCCGTCGCCTACCCAGTGGCCAGCGGGAGGGGCGTGCAGGGAAAGAATCGGTTTCATCAGGAATGTTCCTTGTCGGGGCCGCGGCAGTGGACTGCCGAGGCGGATGCGTGTCAGTAGGGGGATGAGTATCAAGGTAAGGGCAAACCCCGTGTCTTGCCAGAGGCGCTAATGGATTGCATCGTTCCAATTTTCGTACTGCTGTCACGAAAGCCGGTCCAGGCGGCTGCTGCCGGGCGGTGGCTGTCGGCGTGGATGGCAGGGGAATCCCTTAGATATTTCGGAAGGATTGATATAAGTCAAAGCTGGCAGGCCCAGGTGCAGCGGTGCCGGCGGTTGCCTTGTTCTGCCCGGAAACCCGCGACAGGCAAGGCTTTGCGGCGATGTTGCAATGCGGCGAGGGCCGTGTTGCTGGCGGCCACCCATGGTTTTCCTGTACGACCAAAGTCGCCTGTTCCCGGGGCTTGCAGAGGTCTAAATTGCCAGTCAGAGGATTCCCGGCGCGTGCCGTTTCCACACGGGCGCATGGCAAATCCCGATACCTAAATATAAGAAAACAGGAGACAGGCGACATGCAACCCAATGACGTTGTACCCGCCGTAATGCGGCATCCGAAGTACCAGGAGCTGCTGCGAAAACGTAGTCGCATCAGCATGACCTTCTTCATCATCACGCTCGTCCTCTACTCGGGCTTCGTGCTCACGCTGGCTTTCGACCCGGTGCTCTTCGGCCAACCTATCGCGCCTGGCTACACGCTCAGTATCGGCGTGCTTTCCGGTGTCCTGATGTGCATCATCGCCGTGGTGCTGATTGCTGTCTATGTCAGCATTTCCAACCGCGTTTTCGATCCGCTGATCGAAGCCATCGTGAAGGATGTGTCATGAAGAAGCTGCTTACCGCCACACTGCTTTCGATGGCATGTGCATCGCCCGCCTGGGCTGCGCAGGGCCAGGCCAATACATCGGCCATTGTCATGTTCCTGGTCTTTATCGCCGGAACCATGTTCATCACCTACTGGGCGGCTCGCCGTACCCGCACCACGTCTGATTTCTATACCGCAGGCGGCGGCATTACCGGCTTCCAGAACGGCCTGGCCATTGCCGGTGATTACCTGTCCGCCGCATCCTTCCTTGGCATCATCGGCATGGTCTATGTCAGCGGGTTCGACGGCGTGATCTACGCCATCGGCTTCCTGTTCGGCTGGCCGGTGGTGATGTTCCTGATCGCAGAACGCCTGCGCAACCTGGGCCGCTACAACTTTGCCGATGTGACTTCGTTCCGCCTGGAACAGAAGTCCATGCGCATCCTGGCGGCCAGCGCCTCGCTGATCATTATCGCGCTCTACCTGATTGCGCAGATGGTGGGGGCGGGCAAGCTGATCCAGCTGCTGTTCGGCCTGGAATACAAGTTCGCCATCCTGATCGTGGGCGCGCTGATGATGATCTACGTGACCTTCGGCGGCATGACGGCCACCACCTGGGTGCAGATCATCAAGGCCGTGCTGATGCTGTTCGGCGCGACGCTGATGACGGTGCTGGTGCTGGCGGCCTTCAACTGGGACCCGAACGCCATGGTGGCCGAAGCCGTGCGCGTGCACCCGTCTGGCATTGCCATCATGTCGCCGGGCGCGTCGGTCAGCAGCAATCCCATCAATGCCTTGTCGCTGGGCCTGGCGCTGGCCTTCGGTACTGCCGGCCTGCCGCACATCCTGATGCGATTCTTCACCGTGGCCAACGCCAAGGAAGCGCGCAAGTCGGTGATCTGGGCCAGTACCTTCATGGGCTATTTCTACATCCTGACCTTCATCCTCGGCTTTGGCGCCGTGGCCTTCCTGGTGCGTCACCCCGAGTTCTTCATCACCGGCCCGGATGGCAGCTTCGACCTCATCAAGAGCCTGATCGGCGGCACCAACATGGTGGCGGTGCACTTGGCCAACGCCGTGGGCGGCAGCATGCTGCTGGGCTTCCTGGCTGCCGTGACCTTCGCGACCATCGTGGCCGTGGTGGCAGGCCTGACGCTGGCTGGCGCTGCAGCGATCTCGCATGACCTGTATGCCAACGTGATTGCCAAGGGCCGGGCGTCCGACCGCGACCAGTTCCGCATCTCGCGTATTTCGACCGTGGTGCTGGGCGTGTTGGCCATCCTGCTGGGCATCATCTTCGAGAACCAGAACGTGGCGTTCATGGTGGGCCTGGCTTTCGCCATCGCGGCCAGTTCCAACTTCCCGGTGCTGGTGTTGTCGATCTCCTGGCGTGGCTGCACCACGCGCGGTGCGACCATCGGCGGCTTCCTGGGCTTGGTGACGGCTGCTGGCTGGGTGATTCTGAGCCAGACGGTATGGGTGGATGTGCTGGGCTTTGCCGAGCCGATCACGCCGTTCCCCAACCCCGGCATCCTGTCGATCCCGCTGGCCTTCGTTGCAATCTGGGTGTTTTCCAAACTGGATACCAGCAAGCGTGCGAAGTCCGAACAGGCGGCTTTCGATGCCCTGACCGTGCGCAGCCAGACCGGCATCGGCGCTGCCCAGGCATCCGACCACTGAAGTCCCGCAACCGGCGGCCTGCCCGGCCTGCCGGTTGCTGCAGTGCGGCACGATTTGTGCCGGCCTGCGGGTTCAAGGCAGGCAAAAAAAGCAGTACTGTAGGAGTGGTGTGGCTGGCCGGATCGCCCGGCACGTTCTGCCCTGATGCCAGGGAACGAGACGAACGGGGCAGGCGGCAAGGCCGGTGCATAGGGAGTTCCGGATGGATCTCCCGGCTCTTTACGGCGGGTGCCGGCGCCATGCCGGTGCTGCTTTGAGCAACCTTATATAACCAGGTCCTGCGCCAAGGTAGCGCAGGAGGATTTACCAAGAGAAGAGGCAATTCATGACTGAGCAGCAAGAACGCTATCCGGTGCCCCAGGGCTTCGCGGGGCCCAATACGGTGACGAAGGAACAATACGAGCGCCTGTATGCGGAATCCGTCAGTGATCCGGAAGGTTTCTGGCGCCAGGTGGCCAAGCGCGTGGACTGGTTCCGCGAGCCCACCGAGATCCGCGATGTCAGCTTCCTGGAGGAAGATTTCCGCATCCGCTGGTTCGCCGATGGCGAGCTGAACGTCAGTGTGAACTGCCTGGACCGCCACCTGGCCGAGCGCGGCGACAAGACCGCCATCATCTGGGAGCCGGACGATCCTTCCCAGGCCGCCCGCCATGTGACCTATCGCGAGCTTTATGAGCGCGTGTGCCGCTTTGCCAACGTGCTGCGTGCCGAGGGCGTGAAGAAGGGCGACCGCGTCACCATCTACCTGCCGATGATCGTCGATGCTGCCGTCGCCATGCTGGCCTGCGCGCGCATCGGTGCGATCCACAACGTGGTGTTCGGCGGCTTCTCGCCGACCTCCATCGCCGACCGCATTCGCGACTGCGGGGCGTCGGTTGTGATCACTGCCGACGAAGGCCTGCGCGCGGGCCGTACCATCGCGCTCAAGGCCAATGTCGATGCCGCCCTGAAGTTGCCGGGCGTGGATACCGTCAGGCGCGTACTGGTGGTGCGCCATACCGGCAATGACGTGGCCTTCGACAGCTCGATCGACCGCTGGGTGCACGAGTTGATCGACAACGTGCCGGCCGAGTGCGAACCCGAGCGCATGAATGCCGAGGACCCACTGTTCATTCTCTATACCTCCGGCAGTACCGGCAAGCCCAAGGGCGTGCTGCATACCACCGGCGGCTATCTGGTGTATGCCGGATTCACGCATGAAAAGGTCTTCGACCTGCGCGAAAACGATGTCTACTGGTGCACGGCCGACATCGGCTGGATCACCGGTCACAGCTATATTGTTTACGGCCCGCTGGCCAATGGCGCGACTACCGTGGTGTTCGAAGGCGTGCCCAGCTATCCGGACGCATCGCGTTTCTGGAATACGGTGGATAAGCACCAGGTCACTATTTTCTATACGGCGCCTACCGCCATCCGTTCGCTGATGCGCGAGGGCGAAGGCCCGGTCAAGAAATCGTCGCGCAAGTCGCTGCGCCTGTTGGGCACGGTGGGTGAACCCATCAACCCGGAAGCCTGGCGCTGGTACTACGAGGTCGTGGGCGACAGCCGCGTACCTATCGTCGACACCTGGTGGCAGACCGAAAACGGCGGTGCGCTGATTGCGCCGCTGCCGGGCGCCATGGACCTCAAGCCGGGTTCGGCCACCAAACCGTTCTTCGGCGTGAAGCCCGCGCTGGTCAATGCCAATGGCGAAGTGCTGGACGGTCCGGGTGAAGGCAACCTGGTCATTCTGGACTCCTGGCCCGGCCAGGCGCGCTCCGTGTATGGAGACCACCAGCGCTTCATCGACACCTATTTCAAGACCTACCCCGGAACCTATTTCACCGGTGATGGCGCGCGCCGCGATAACGATGGCTACTACTGGATCACCGGCCGCGTGGACGACGTGATCAATGTCAGCGGCCACCGCATCGGGACGGCGGAGCTGGAGAGCGCGCTGGTCGAGCACCCGCTGGTGGCTGAAGCAGCTGCCGTCGGCTTTGCACACGACCTGAAGGGGCAGGGCATCTACGTGTACGTCACGCTGGTGGCTGGCCACGAGGGCAGCGAGGAGTTGCGCAAGGAACTGGTCGCGCACGTACGCAAGATCATCGGCCCGATCGCCACGCCGGACCACCTGCAATGGGCACCTGCATTGCCCAAGACCCGTTCCGGGAAAATCATGCGCCGCATTCTGCGTAAAATCGCAGAAAACGCGCCTGATCAACTGGGCGACACGACCACGCTGGCGGACCCGTCCGTGGTCGAGGACCTGCTGGAAGGCCGGCGCGTTTCTTGAACCAGCGCTTGCCGTAGCGCCCATCCGGCCGTCAGGCCGGATGGGGGTTCCGGACACATCATGCCGCAGTGGACCGCGGCGAGGGTCAGGAACACATGAAAGAACTGTTGATTGCCGACGATCATCCGCTGTTCCGCGAGGCTCTGCGCGGGGTCGTGGCACGGGCGTTTCCGCACACTACCATCCATGAGGCCGACAAGCTCGAACAACTGTACGACCTCGTGGATGCCCACCCGGATGCGGATATCCTGCTGCTGGATCTCGATATGCCGGGCGCACAGGGTTTTGGTGCCCTGGCGCATGTGCGGGCGCAGCACCCGCAACTGCCCATCGTGATTGTTTCTGCCCATGAGGAACCGGCGGTCATACGCCGAGCGCTGGATCACGGCGCCATGGGTTTCATTCCCAAATCGGCCAATGCCAGCCTGATGGGGACGGCATTGCTGCAGGTGCTCGACGGGACGCCCTGGGTGCCCGAAGGCACGCTGCTGGCGGCTGGCGCGGGTACCGAGGAACAGGACGTCGGGCGGCGTGTCGGCGAACTGACGCCGCAGCAGTTCCGGGTCCTGCAGATGGTGGGGGCGGGGCGGCTGAACAAGCAGATTGCCGATGATCTGGGTGTTTCGGAGGCAACCGTCAAGGCGCACATGACCGCCATCATGCGCAAGCTTGGCGTGTCCAACCGTACCCAGGCCGTGTCCCTGGTGGCGCGCCTGGGGCTGGCCCAGGACAGCGTCGAAAACGCCTGAACACCTGCGGTCGCCTGTCTGCCTGTTGGCCTGCGCCGTTCAGCCGGCCAGAGCATGCGCGCCGCAGCTGGCCTGGCGTGCCAGTGCCGCCTCCAGTGTCAGGCAGGCCAGGTCCAGCAGATTGCGCAGTTCCAGCCAGGGCAGGGACGGTGCCTCGGGCTGCCCGGCGGCCAGGAAGGCCTGCCGCATCTTTTGCAATTCGTCTCGGGCCTGTTCCATGGCCGGTCTGTGCCGCAGGATGCCGACGCCTTGCCACATCAGTTGTTGCAGTTGCCTGCGAGCCTGCTGGCAGCGCACGTCATTCCAGGCCTGGGTGGCAGGCACGGGAGCCGCACCAGGGCGGATGCCGTCCTGGGTATGGTCAGGCCATGCGTCCGCGTGTTGGCTGCGAGCCTCGGCATCCCTGGCGGCAGCATGGCCCAGCACAATGCATTCCAGCAAGGAATTGCTGGCCAGCCGGTTGGCGCCATGCAGGCCGGTGCAGCTGCATTCGCCGATGGCGTACAGGCCTGGCAGGCTGGTGCGGCCGCGCAGGTCGGTGGGTATGCCGCCGCAGGCGTAATGGGCCAACGGCGCGACGGGAATGGGTTCGCGTGTCGGGTCCACGCCATGGGTGCGGCAGGTGGCCAGAATGTTGGGAAAGTGCTGCGCCAGGAATTCAGGCGAACGGTGGCTGATGTCCAGGTAGACATGCGGCAGATTGCCCCGCTGCATTTCCTGGTAAATGGCGCGGGCGACGATATCGCGTGGTGCCAGTTCCGCCCGTTCGTCGTGGGCCGGCATGAAGCGGCTGCCGTCGGGCAGACGCAACAGGGCACCCTCGCCGCGCAGCGCTTCGGAGATCAGCGGGTTCCGGCCGGCGGACCGGCTGCCGGGAACGGCCAGGCCGGTGGGGTGGAACTGGATGAATTCCAGGTTGCCCGGCTGGCATCCGGCGCGCCAGGCCATGGCCTGGCCGTCGCCCGTTGCGCCGGCTGGATTGGTAGTGCGAGGATAGAGCTGGCCGCTGCCGCCAGAGGCCAGGATGACGTGTGCGGCCAGCAGGGCGACCGGGCGGCGCTGCGGCAGGTTGATGGCCATGACACCCTGGCATTGGCGGCGGCCATCCGGGCCTGTCCCGGTGATCAGATCCATGGCGGCATGCCGCTGCAACAGGACCAGCCCGGGCCGCTGGCGCGCCAGCGGCCACAGGGTAGCCATGACTGCGTGGCCGGTGGCATCTGCGGCGTGGACGATGCGCCGTTTGCCATGGCCGCCTTCGCGGGTCAGGTGCAGCACGCCGTTTTCTTCGCTGAACGGCACGCCCGCGCCGCGCAGCCAAGCGATGGCAGCGGCCGCCTGTTCCAGGATGCCGCGGGTATGGCCGGCGTCGCAGCAGCCTGCGCCCGCGACCAGGGTGTCCTGGACGTGTTCTTCCACACTGTCTTCGGTTGCCAGGACGGCGGCAATGCCGCCCTGGGCCAGGGCACTGGCGCTTTCCTGCCAGTCGTGCTTGATGACGAGCGCGACCCGCCAATCGGCGGGCAGTCGCAGCGCCGCGCTCAGGCCGGCAAGGCCGGCCCCGACAATGATGGCGTCGTAGGTGTCGGCGGCGCCGGGGAAATGAGGGGTGGTGTCAGGCTGCGCCCACATGGCTGTAAAGCTCCATATCTTGTTCGAGGTCGCCGCTGGCCTGCACACGCGCCTGGCGCGCGGCGGCAAAGTCCAGCATGCGGGTGATGGGCAGGCGGGCGGCCTGCGCCAGGGCCGGTTCCAGCGTGATTTCACCCTGGCCGTGTTCCAGCGCGTTGGCCAGGCCTGCCAGGCCGTTCATTGCCATCCAGGGGCAGAAGGCGCAGCTTTTGCAGGCGGCGCTGTTGCCCGCGGTTGGCGCCGCCAGGAAAGTCTTGCCAGGGGCGCGCATGCGCATTTCGTGCAGGATGCCCATGTCTGTGGCGACGATGAAATGCGTGGCGTCCAGTTCGGTCGCCGCCTGGATCAGGCGCGTGGTGGAGCCGACGACATCCGCCTGGCTGACCACCGAGTCTGGTGATTCCGGATGCGCCAGCACTTTCGCGTGCGGGTATTCCTGGCGCAGCGTTTCGAGTTCGAAACCCTTGAACTCATTGTGGACCAGGCATGAGCCCTGCCACAGCACCATGTCGGCACCGGTCTGGCGCTGGATGTAGCTGCCCAGGTGGCGGTCCGGCGCCCACAGGATCTTCTCGCCGCGCGCGTGCAGGCTGGCGACGATATCCAGCCCCACCGAGGAGGTAACCACCCAATCGGCCTGGGCTTTCACGGCGGCGCTGGTATTGGCATAGACCACTACGGTGCGATCCGGGTGCAGTGCGCGGAAGGCGCGGAACTCGTCTGCGGGGCAACCCAGGTCGAGCGAGCAGGTGGCGCTCAGGTCGGGCATCAGGATGCGTTTTTCCGGGCTCAGGATGCGCGCAGTCTCGCCCATGAAGCGAACGCCGGCGACAACGATGGTGGCGGCATCGTTGTCGCGGCCGAAGCGCGCCATTTCCAGCGAATCTCCCACGCAGCCGCCGGTTTCCCGAGCGAGATCCTGCAGGTCTGCATCGACATAGTAGTGCGCGACCAGTACGGCATTTTCCCGATGTAGCAGGGTCTTGATGCGGGTGCGGTAATGCTCGCGCAGGCTGTCATCCAGTGGCGGCGGCACAGTGGCCCAGGCGCTGCGGGTGGAGCAGGCTGAGCCTGCAGCCGGTGCGCTGGCGTGCGTGTCGTAATCGAACCAGCGGCGGAGGGCATCGGGACTGGCGGCAGTTGGCATGGCAGGGTTCCTTTTATGCTCTATGTGAGTATTTATGGGGCGCAGCAGGTGTCCGGCTACGGCCCGACAGCAGGGGCAGGGGTTAGAGGCTATCCAGTCCGATATCCAGCGCACGCACACTGTGCGTCAGCGCGCCGATGGCGATGTAATTGACGCCGGTTGCAGCAATGCTGGCAGCACTGGCTTCCGACACGCCGCCTGAGGCTTCGGTGACGGCGCGTCCGCGTGCCAGGGCAACCGCCTGGCGCAGCGTATCGGTATCCATGTTGTCGAGCAGCACCACGGCGACGTCCAGGTCCAGTGCTTCGCGCAGTTGCGCCAGGGTATCGACCTCGACTTCCAGTGCGGTCAGGTGGCCGGCATGGGCGCGTGCGCGTTCGACGGCGGCTTGCAAGCTGCCGCAGATGGCAATGTGGTTGTCCTTGATGAGGACGGCATCATCCAGGCCGTAGCGATGGTTGCTGCCGCCGCCGACGCGCACCGCGTATTTCTGCAGGCTGCGCAGTCCGGGCAAGGTTTTGCGAGTGCAATTCACACGCGTGCCGTAGGGGCGTACGGTATCGGCGATGCGCGCCGTGGCGCTGGCGATGCCGCTCAAGTGGCTCAGGTAGTTCAGCGCTGTGCGTTCCGCACCGAGCAGGGCGCGGGCCGGGCCGTGTATGAGCGCGATGGTGTCGCCGGGCGCCAGGTGCGTGCCGTCGGCCATGGCGGGCTCGAAGTGGATGCGGCCGTCCATGAGTTCGAACGCCAGGCGGGCCGCATCCAGGCCGGCCAGCACGCCGGATTCGCGTGCGCGCAGGGCCAGCCGGGCTTCGGTGTCGGCCGGGATGATGGCATCGCTGGTGATATCGCCGCGCCGGCCCAGGTCTTCCAGCAAGGCGGCGCGCACCTGCGGTTCCAGGATGAGCCGTGGCAGGGGGGGCGCAGGCCAGGCGTCGGCCGCCGCAGCGGCATTGGGGGTGGAGGCGATAGATTTGCTCTCCATGAGCATTATCCTTGCGAAAAAAGTTGTGGAACGCAGAATGCACAGCCAGGGCATAGGCCATCCAGGCCGCCACACGCAGGCATGGCCCCGGCGTTGTTGCGACGCTGTGGGTAGCGTTGCTGCGGCGAGGCATGACGCGGTGCCAAGACCGGCCCAGGGGGGCGGACGGATCGTTGTCAGACTGTTATTCTGCTCGTGAGCATAAGTTTTATTCTTTAATTGAGCATAAGTAAAGTCCGGGTTTCCCCGGGGCGTGTGCCATGTGGCTAGGGAGAGACAGCCCCGGAGCGGGCGGCCTTGAGCTGGGCTGCCAGGTAGGCACGCAAGGAGGCAGGCTTCACTGGTTTGGTCAGAACATGGTAGCCCCGCGTCCGGGCCAGCTGCTTGAGCGTATCGCTGCCGTCGGCAGTCAGCAGCGCGCCCCGTACGCCCGGCCGCAATGCGCGCAGTGCGTCCAGGGTGTCGAGCCCGTCCAGGCGGTCGTGCAAGTGATAGTCCACCAGCAGCACGTCGGGAGCATGGGCCATGGCGGCCAGCGCTTCGTCTACCGTGGTGGCGCAGTCTATGTCTATCTGCCAGCGCTGCAGCAGGGCGCGCATGCCTTCGAGGATATCGGGGTCGTTATCCACGCACAGCACTTTCAGGCCGGCGACATTGCTGGCATCCGGCGCCTGTCCTGCGGGCCTGGCCAGGTGGGCGGCATCGGGCGCCGGCGCCGCGACACGCGGCACGGCAATGGAAAACATGCTGCCGCGCCCGACGATGGAGCGCGCGTCCAGCGCATGGCCCAGCAGCAGGGAAATGCGCTGGCAGATGGAAAGCCCCAGGCCCAGGCCACGGCCGTCCCAGTCGAAGGGCTGTTCGTAGCGGTGGAATTCTTCGTAGATCTGGCGCAGATGGTGCGAGGGAATGCCGGGGCCGGTATCCCAGACCTGGAACACGATGCTGTCGCCGCGCTGGCGGGCGGTGAGCAGGATGCGGCCCTGGCGGGTATAGCGCAAGGCGTTGGCGAGGAAATTCTGCAGCACGCGCCGCAACAGGCGCTGGTCGCTGCGCACATAATGCGAGCGCGCGTGCAGCCGGAGTTCCAGCCCCCGGCCCTGGGCCATCGGCGCATACTGTTCGACCAGTTGGCGCATCAGGATGCCGGCGTCGAATACCGTGACATCCGGCCGCAGGGCGCCGGCATCCAGGCGCGATACATCCAGCAGGCCGTCAAGCAATTCCTCGGCGGCACGCAGCGAGGTATCGACGCGCTCGGCGAGGTGCTTTTGTTCGGCTGCCTGGTCAGAGGCCCGTAGCGCCGACGCGAACAGCCGTGCGGCATTGATGGGTTGCAGCACGTCATGGCTGACGGCGGTGAGGAAGCGGGTGCGAGACTCCTGGGCCTGTTCAGCCTCGCGGGTGCGTTCGGCCACCCGCTGCTCCAGGTTCTCATTCATTTCGCGCAGCTCGCCTTCCACATGCTTGTAGGCGCTGATGTCGCTGTAGGTGGTGACGTAGCCGCCAGCGGGCAGGGGGCGGCCGCGCAGTTCCAGCACTTGCCCGGTTTCCAGCACGCGCTGGAAGATATGCGGTGAACCGGCACGCATGAACGCAATGCGCTTGTCGATTTCCTGTTCGATATCCAGGCGCGAGGCCGGGCCGAGCTTGCCGTTCTCCACATTGAAGCGAATCAGGTCGGCCACAGGACGGCCGACGTACAGCATGTCCGCCGGATAGCCGAACAGCTGGAGATAGCGCTTGTTCCAGGCCACCAGGCGCATTTCCGCATCTACCACGCTCACGCCCTGGTCAATGTTTTCCAGGGTGGCCAGCAGGATCTCGCGGTTGAACCGCAGCGCCGGCCCGGCTTCGTCGAGGATTGCGACGATGGCCGTGATCTCCATGCCCGAGCCTTCCAGCGCCGTGGTCATCAGCAGGCGTGCGGAGGCCGCGCCGACGGCGGCTGCCAACAGCAGTTCGGTGGTGTGTATCCATGCCGCGTCGGCGGGCAATCCGGGCGCCAGCGTCAGGCCGCGTTGGCGCGCCTGTTCCTCGAAGGCCTTCTGGGCGGCAGGTTCGCCGATGATGCGGCCGGCCAGGACCTGCAGGTCGGTGACTTGCAGGTTGCCGCGCCATTGGCTGGGCGCCTGGGCGCGGTGCTCCGCATAGGGGTTGAGGAAAGGCTCGGCGCGCAGGCGTTCGGCCAGGCCCGGCGGCCAGCGCATGGATACCAGCAGCATGGTCAGGCCATTGAGCAGCAGGGACCAGAAGGTGCCGTGGGTCAGCGGGTCCCAGCCGGTGCTGCCGAACAGGTGCTGCGGGCGCAGCCAGAGCAGGCCGAACAGGCCGTCGCGCATCCAGGCCGGGTCCAGCCAGCCGCTTTCGGTCAGGCTGGGCAGCAGCAGCGTATAGGTCCAGATGCCAAAGCCCACCAGCAGCCCGGCTTCCACGCCCCGGCGGCTGGTGCCGCTCCAGTAAAGCCCGCCCACCAGGCCGGGACCGAACTGGGCCACGGCGGCAAAGGCCATCAGGCCGAAGGAGGCCAGCGCGGTATCGCTGCCGCTGGCCCGGTAGTAGCCATAGGCCAGCGAGGCCATGAAAAAGATGCCGACGCGCCGCACCCACAGTACCGTACCGGCAACGTTGCGTTCCAGCGATCCGGCACGGCGGCGGCGCAGCAGGATGGGCATGATCAGGTCATTGCTGATCATGGTCGACAGCGCGACGCTGGCCACGATGACCATGCCCGTGGCGGCAGAAAAACCGCCGATGTATGCCACCAGTGCCAGTGCGGCATTGTTCTGCGCCAGCGGCAGCGCAAGCACGAAGCTGTCGGGCGCGGCCGTATCGCTGAAGCCGAAGAGCGCAGCGCCGGCGCTGGCAATCGGCAGCACCATCAGGCAGACGATGACCAGATAGCCGCCGAACCACCAGCGCGCGCGCCGGATGTCGGCCACATCGCCGCATTCGACGATGGCGACGTGGAACTGGCGCGGCAGGCAGATCATGGCTGCGAAAGCCAGCAAGGTCTGGCCCACGAAGCCGATGGGCGGGCGGTCCAGCAGGGTCTGGGTGGCCTGGACCAGGCTGGTGCCGCTGCCGGAAAACCAAAGAATGGAAAAGACGCCGATGGTGATCAGCGCGATGAGTTTGACCAGTGATTCGAAGGCTACGGCCAGGATCAGGCCGGGGCGGTGCTCGGTCGCATCGACCTTGCGCGTGCCGAACATCACGGAGAACACCGCCATCAGGATGGCGACATACAGTGCCGGATCACCCAGCAGGCTGGCGTCGCGGGTGGGCCCGGTCAGGACATCCAGGCTCAGCGCCACCGCTTTGTACTGCAGGGCCTGATAGGGCACGGCCGCCAGCAGGGCAATGATCGCCACCAGCGCAGCCAGGCGTTGCGAACGGCCGTAGCGGCTGGCAATGAAGTCGGAAATGGATACCGTGTTCTGCGAGCGCGCAATGAGCGCCAGGCGTTCCATGATGCGCCAGCCGAACAGCATCATCAGGAATGGCCCGAGATAGATGGGCAGATAGCCTATCCCGTAGCGCACGGCTGAACCGACCGCGCCATAGAAGGTCCAGGACGAGCAATAGACTGCCAGCGCCAGGCTGTAGACCGCCGGCCGCAGCCAGGGCCGCTGCGGATAGAGCGGATAGCGGTCGCCAGCCCAGGCGACCGCGAACAGCAGCGCGGCATAGCCTAGCGAGACCAGCAAAACCCAGGCTGGCAGCATTGTCGTGTCATCCTTTCCGGCCAGGGGCCGATGCCTGCGTGGCGTGCTTCAGGGCATGGCCGGGCGCAACAGTGTGTCAGGCCCTGCCGGTCTGGCTGCGTTCCGGAAACAGCACGTCGGTATAGCCGAACAGGCCGAAATCCTGGATGCGTGACGGGTACAAGCGGCCGATCAGGTGGTCGTATTCGTGTTGCACGACACGCGCATGGAAGCCTTCCGCGGTACGGCTGATTTCCTCGCCTTCAGGGGTATAGCCGGTGTAACGAATGGCACGGTAGCGCGGCACCACTCCACGCAGGCCCGGGATGGACAGGCAGCCTTCCCAGCCGTCCTCGGTTTCTTCCGTCAGCGGTTCGATGATGGGGTTGCACAGCGCCGTGCGCGGCACGGCCGGGGCATCCGGATAACGTTCGCTGTGCTCGAAGCCGAAGACCATCAGCTGCAGGCTGACGCCGATCTGCGGCGCAGCCAGCCCGACGCCATCCGCGCTGTCCATGGTTTCGAACATATCGGCCACCAGCGCCAGCAGTTCCGGCGTGGAAAAGTGTTCGATGGGTTCCGCAATCTGCAGCAGCAGCGGGTCTCCCATCTTCAGAATCTCGCGAATCATCGTCGTTCTCCTGATCCGTTGGCCAGGCCATGGTGCCAAGCACCGGGTTCTGGCAGATATTTCATTCTGACATGCCTGGCGGGCCTAGGGCCAGACATCCCGGCGGATTTTCCGCGCCTCGTTGTCCGCGCGGACTGTGCAGGGCATTCCGGGGGGCAGGCTCTATTGTAGGGAAAGGGTTGGGAGCGGGCAGGGTCATGATCCAGAAATAAATATCTATATCAATCGTCTTTTTGTCTAAACTTCGAGTCTGTACGTCGCTGACGCGGTCAGCTGTGGCGTTTTCTGGCATATGTGCCATCTCGAAGGACCGGATTGATCCATGAACATCAACATCAAACATTTGCTGGGAGCTTGCCTGCTGGCTTGGGCGGGAACGGCGGCACAGGCCGCAACGGACGACTGGAAGACCCAGTACGACGAAGCCATCAAACAATATCAGGCGCAGGATCTCGCGGGCGCGGAAAAAGCCGCGCGCGCATCGCTGAAGATCGCCGAGTCGGGCAAGGGCAATACCAAGCCCTATATGGCGAGCAGCCTGAATCTGCTGGCCATGATCCATGGCGAGCGTGGCGAGTACGACAAGGCGATCGAATTGCAGAAGCGTTCGCTGGAGTTGAGTGAACAGTCGCTGGGCAAGCACACCAATACGGCTTCGCTGGCCTATAACCTGGGCAATACGCTAGACGGCCAAGGCCGTGGCGAAGAGGCGCTGACTTACTACAAGCGCGGCCTGGATATCGTGTCCGGCTTGCCGGCGGATGCACAGAACAATACGCTCAAGGCGAATCTGAATGCCGCACTGGGCCGTGTGTATGCGGCGCAAGGCAACCAGGCCGAGGCCGAGCGCTATACCAGCGCCCTGCTGGCATCCTCGGCGGAACTGCCGCCGCTGGTACGCGCCGACGGGCTGACGCGCCAGGCGCGGGTGCAGGAATCCCGCGGGGACGTGGCGGCGGCGCGTGCGGCACTGGAAGAAGCCTTGCAATTGCGGCGCCAGGCCTTGGGCGACAACGATATCGTGGTAGCGCAAAGCCAGGGCGAACTGGCCGCATTGCTGAATCGCCAGGGGCTCAATGATGAAGCCGAACCGTTGCACCGCGCCGCGCTGGCGCTGCGCGAACGCCTCAACCCGGAAGACCCGGGCATCGCCGGGCATTTGAATGAACTGGCGATCTGGCACATGAGCCGCAAGGAATATGCCGAAGCGGAACCTCTGTTGGCGCGCGCGCTGGCGCTGGTGCAGCGCGGGCAGGGGGCGGACAGCCTGGCTGCTGCGCACTTGCTGTCGAGCCAGGCACGCCTGCGCGAAGAGCAGAACGATGAAGCCGGCGCCAGCGCCCTGTACCAGCAGGCGCTTGACGCCTATGCTACCCATGGCAATGAGGCGGACGCCCTGCTGGGCCAGGCGCAGATTCTGAACAATATGGCCGGGCCGATCTACCGCAAGCGCCGCTTTGCCGAAGCCGAGAAACTGTTCCTGCAATCGCTGGCGCTTTCCGAACAGGTCTTGGGCACGGAAGATGCCCGCCTGCTGCCGGTATTGGAAAACCTGCATGCCTTGTGCGTCAGCCAGGGCCGCAGTGCGGATGCCGCCGGCTATGCCCAGCGCATCGAAGCGCTCAAGTCCGCTTCAGGCAGCGCAGGCTGAGGCACGCTGTTTTCGCCTCTCGCACAGGGGTATGGGGATACCTCTGTGCGCATAATAACTAGTTCAGGGGAGGCCTGAACATTTTTTAATTATTAAACGCAAAATCCGTGCGCTGGCGCTGATTTATTGAATCAGCACAGTGTTATATTCGAAAAAAGCTCACTATCGTCTTGCATCTCCACGTATTTCTGTGGGCAGAAAGATAGTAATCAGCGTGGATGATGCCATGTTGGTGGGATGAAAAAACATGGCGTTTGTACCAGAATTGTTTCTGGTGCGGCGGGTAGTCCGGGGGGCTCAAGTGCCCGTTACGCAGTGCGTTAGAAAACGAAGCGATGAAAGATTTTGCGAATTATCGGGGATTGGTTGCGCGCCCTCACAACGAGGTTGCCGTGTCGGCCATGCGTGGCTATCCGGTGTGGCCGGGCCACCGCCAGCGCTGATGCCAGCGTTGGTGCAGCAATGGCGACATGCCCTTGCCTGCATGGAAAAACGGTGCGGCGTCCGGTTGCATTAAGGAATGTCTGTATATCAATTTGATGCCAGCACGTGGCGGTAACCCACCGTTGCGGCTGCTGTATCGTTCGTGGATGCGTTCCTGGGCGGTCTGTCTGGCTGTTCATGGCCAGTTTCGTGTCAATTCGTCCGGCATATCACGTCGCGTGATTGCAGGATCAACGAAAAATCCTGTTTCGAAGACTCAATCCATTCTCTATGAGTAACGTACGCGTGCGAGAGCCTGCCATGACGCTATGGCGACGAAAAGATACGGATTTTTTCGCGGGTGGCAGCGCCAGCGCGCGGTCCGCCTTCCAGGCCCAGGCCCAGCGCCTGGTTTTTCGTGGCAGAGAACCGGTGGCGTCTGATGGCGCACAGGTATTCCTGCTTGAGCAGGGCCGGATCAAGCTGCGCCGCCTGCTAACTGATGGAACGACCCCGGTGTATGGATTCTGCCTGCCTGGCGATATCTTCGGCGCGATCGGGGCCGCGCAGCAGGCGGACGATGACAGGCAGGCAATCCTTGGTACGGCTGTCGGCACGTGCCAGGTGAGCGCGGTGCCGCGCGAGGTTTTTCTTGCCTTGCTGGAATCCGTCCCGCGTTTGCGGCAGAATGCCGCTGCCCTGATGGGAGAGCGCCTGCGGCAGGCAACGGAACTGGCCAGCGTGGCCAGGATGGCCCGTGCCGATGTCAGGCTGGCGGTGACCTTGCTGGTCTGCGCACGCCAGTGCGGTCGCACGGTGGAAGATGGCGTATTGTTGGATTTCCCCATGACGCGTCAGGACTTTTCCGATATGACGGGCGTGGGGTGGCATCGGCTGACGCGGGTATTCCAGCAGTTCGAAAGCCAGGGCTGGATACGCGTGTACCAGCGGCGGCTGCTGATGATCGACCCGGTCGCGCTGGCGCAGCTGGCAGGCCAGGCCCAGGCGGAAATTGCCCTGGGAAGCGGCATGGCGCTCTCCTGGCCTGTGCCGTGGTCGGTGCAGTGACGGCACTGCCATATCCGAACAGGGACTCAGGTGGCGAGCCAGGGCGGATCACGCAGTGCGTCCGCGAGGAAATCCCGCAATAGTTGAACTTTGAGCGGCAGCAGCGTGCGGGTCGGGTAGACGGCATGTACGTTGATAGTGCCGGCTTGCCATTGCGGCATCAGTTCCACCAGATCGCCGCGTTGCAGCGCGCCATGGCTGAGGAAATCCGGTTGCAGGATCACGCCCTGGCCGGCCAGCGCCAGCGCCAGGCAGGTGGCGCCACTGTTGGCATGGGCGCGCGGCTGCACTCGCAGGCCGGCGCGTCGGCCGTCCTCATGCAAGAAACGCCATTCATCGCCATGTGATGAGTAGCTGTAGCCAATAATGGCGTGCTGGGCCAGGGCTTGCGGCTCTTCTGGCACACCGTGCCGTTCCAGGTAGGCGGGCGCGGCGCACAGCACCATGCGCGTCCGGGCCAGGGGGCGGGCAACCAGTCCGGACGAGGTGAGATTGCCGATGCGCACCACCAGGTCGTAGCCTTCCTCGATCAGGTCGACGACGCGGTCCGACAGCACGATATCCAGCTCAACCTGCGGGTTGAGCGCCATGAAGCGGGCCCACAGCGGCGCCAGGTGAAGGATGCCGAAGTCATGCGGCGCACCGATGCGCAGCCGGCCATGGGCCTGTGCCGCGCGTGTACCGGCCTCGTCTTCTGCCTCGCGCACTGCCGCCAGCACTTCCTTGCAGCGCAGGTAGTAGAGCCGTCCTTCATCGGTCAGTGACAGGCGGCGCGTCGTACGGTGCAGCAGCCGTACGCCCAGGTATTGTTCCAGGTCAGCCACCTGCCGGGAAACCGCTGGCTTGGAGAGGCCAGTGGCGTCCATGGCGCCGACAAAACTGCCGGCATCCACGACGGCGACGAAGGTATTCATGGCCTGGAGTCTATCCATGGGGGCTCGCGCAGACAGGAAAATGAGGGGATATCTCCGTGGATTTTATGCTGGAAGACGGGGTTATCCCTGATTCTGGCGGTATTTGTGCCACTTTGCGGGTAATTTGCAGGTCCGGCCTGCCCATGCGGGTATCCTGCATGATTTAGAATTTCCATGGCATGCCCGTCCTAGGCGGTTCCCGAACTGGACGCTGGCCATGTATCAGAGGCGTGGCGCTCGGGCGACGGTTGCGTTTCTTGGCACTCATTTCAAACCCAAGTGGAAATCAATGCAGCTTGATAAAGCGGATCTGGGCATTCTTAGGCTTTTGCAGGAAAACGCGAGGTCTTCCTTCGATGTACTGGCAGCGGAAGTCGGGCTATCGTCCTCGGCTGTGCTGCGGCGCGTGAAACGCCTGGAGTCAGAGGGCCTGATCAAGGGCTACCGCGCCGTGATCAACGCGGAGGCAGCCGGTATTGGCCTGATGGCCTATGTCAACGTGCGGCTGGAAAAACAGGTGGGTGCGGCCCAGGTCGGCCCCAAGGAAATGTTCCAGGCATCCGTGCAGTCCTGGCCTGAGGTCGTGGAGTGCGTGTCGCTGACGGGGGAAATGGACTTTCTGCTGCGCGTGGCGGTACGCGACATGAATCATTTTTCGCGCTTCATTTCCGACAAGGTCCTGCACCACGAAAGCGTGCGCGACTGCCGCTCCAGTTTCGTCATGGAGTGGGTCAAGGAAAACAACGGCCTGCCGCTGGAAGAAGCCTGATCTTCCGGGCGCAGGGCCCGGAAGATCAGCAAAAGAAATACCAGCGTATCAAGCCTTGCCGGCATTCCGGAGAGACAGCCCCTTGCGGGGCTGGAGAGGAACAACTCGGGGCAGCAGCGCAAGCGCGCTGCTGCAGGATGCTCAGGCCGTGACCGCAGTTTGCGGTTGGCGTTGCGGGCCCAGCGGGCCGTAGTCGAATTCGGCGGTGGCCGGGCCGAACTTCTTCAGGCCTTCGGGCGCGTCGAAGGGGTCCAGGTGCAGTTCCACGAACACCAGGCGGCCGTCGGTGTGTTCGGCCTGTTGCAATACCTGCTCCAGTTCGGTTTCCGTGCGTGCCGACAGGGTAAGGTATTTGTCCTGGCCTGCGAAAACGCCGGGCAATGCCTGGTAGTCCCAGTTGGCGACATCGTTGTAGGCGTCGCGCATGCCCAGGATGAAGCGTTCGATCGTATAGCCCCGGTTGTTCACCAGGAAAATGATGGGCTTCTGTTCGTAGCGCAGCAGCGTGGACAGTTCCTGTGCCGTCAGTTGGAAGGAACCATCGCCGATGAACAGCAGGTGGCGTCGTTCCGGCGCGGCCATGCAGGTGCCGAGCATGGCAGGCAGGGTGTGGCCGATGGCGCCCCAGATGCTGGCATTGATATAGCTGACCTGTTCAGGCAGCGATTGCGGCATCAGGCCGATGTTCGACGTGCCGGCCTCGGCGACCACCACGTCGCCGGCGCGCACGAAGCGCGCAATGCGTGGCCACAGGCGGGCCTGGCTCAGCGGGGCATCCGTGGCGGGGCTGGGCGCAGCCAGGCGCGGCGCCTGGCCTTCAGGCACGGCAGCTGGCGAATTGGCCAGGGCGGCCTTCAGGGCCTGCAGCAGGTCGCGCGGCTCGACGGCGTAATAGGCCGTTCCTTCGATTTCGACCGAGTGGCCGAACAGGCGGATGGCGCCCTTGCTGGGCAGCTGCGCCGTGAACAGGCCGGAATTGCCCTCGATGAAGCGGGGCGATACATACAGCAGACAATCCGAATTTTCGATCAGTTCGCGCGTGGCGGGGGCCGAGTTGCGGCCGCCGTACAGGCCGCGCGAAAGCGGATGGGTTTCGGGCAGAACCGCCTTGCCGCTACCCAGGGCCGCATAAGGCGTGCCAGTGGCCGTGGCGAAGTCCAGCAGGGCGCCGGCATAGCCGTAGCGGTCCGCATCCATATCTACCAGGATGGCCGGTTGCTGGGCTTCGTTCCAGATCGTCAGGATATGGCGGACCGCCGCTTCCAGGCGCGCCTCGTCATTCTTCGCGCGCGGCTGCAGCGGGGCGGCGGGCGCGTCGATGACGACGTGGGACACATCGGACGGCAATTGCAGATAGACCGGCTTCTTTTCCATCAGGCAGGCCGTCAGTACGCGGTCAATTTCGATGACGGCGTTTTCCGGCGTCAGGCGGGCCTGGGCAACCGTGAACTGCTGCAGGCAGATCATCACATCGTCGTAATTGCCTTCGGCCAGCGTGTGATGCAGCGCCAGGTTGCGGCGCATCGCATGTAGCGGCGGCGCGCCGGTGATGCACACCATCGGGATGTGTTCCGTGGCCGCGCCGGCAATGCCGCAGATCGCGCTCAGGTCGCCGACGCCGTAGGTCGTCAGTAGCGCAGAGACGCCGCGCAGGCGCGCATACCCATCAGCAGCATAAGCTGCGTTGAGTTCATTGCAGCAGCCGACGAATTCCACGCTGCCGTCATTTTGCAGCTGGTCGAGAAATTGCAGGTTGTAGTCGCCCGGCACACCGAACATATGTTCGATGCCAAGTTCACGTAGGCGGCGAATCAGGAAGTCTCCGACGGTGGTTTGCATGGATAGTCCTTGTTGTTCTGAGTAAAGCCCTGCGCAGGCAGGCGGGCCGTCCAGGCGTCTGTCTCCTGGTATGCGCAGATTATAAGCATCAAAACACGCTGTTGTGCAATAATCGGTCTTATAAATTGGTTGCATTGCGGCATAACTGCGTATTATTGGTTGTGCGTGCAGTAATGGTGTGAATTGAGGGAAGCGTTGCGACAGGGGCGGGGAGGCCCGGTGCAATGCTTGCCGATAGCCGGAAAACCGCCGCCTGCCTGGTGCGTGGCGGTGCTTCAACCGATGTCCGGGCGGCTATTTCACTAGTAACTTATTATCAACAGCGTTATGCTGCGGCGCACACTTTTGTTTGGAACAGTGGCACAGCGCGTCGTAGCGAACCACTATCTGGAGACAGCAGTCATGAAACTACTCAGCAAGGCAGCCGGTGTTTGCGCCGTGACGTTCATTGCGGCCGCGCCGGTTCAGGCGCAGGATGTCACCCTGAAAATTGCGCACTTCCTGCCTTCGAATTCGAATGCACAGGTCAACGTCATCGAACCCTGGTGCGAACAGCTGGGTGCGGAATCGAATGGCCGGATCAAATGCCAGATCTATCCGTCGCTGCAACTGGGCGGCACGGCGGCCACCCTGCCGGACCAGGCACGCAACGGCGTGGCTGATATCGTCTGGATGGGGCCGGGCTTCTCCACCGGCAAGTTCCCGCGTACCGAAGTGCTGGAACTGCCCTTCATCCTGCCCACGGGGAATGAAGCCAGCAACAAGCTGATCTGGCAGTTCTACAACGACCACCTCAAGGACGAGTACAAGGCCTATGAAGTGCTGGCCATGTTCACTGGCGGCGGCATGGACCTGCACATGCGTAACCAGCCGGTGCGCAAGCTGGAAGATATCAAAGGCAAGAAGGTGCGGGCCTCGCATCGCGTTGGCGCCAATATCCTGGAAGCCTGGGGCGCTGCACCAGTGAGCATGCCGCCGGCCCAAATGACGGAAGCCATTTCCAAGGGCGTGGTGGATGGCGCGCTGGCGTCGTGGGAAGTGGTGCCCTCGACCAAGCTGGATGAAGTGACGCAGTACCACAGCGCCATTGCCGAAGGTGATCCTGCCATCAGCCATACGATCCTGGCGATGGTGATGAACAAGCGCAAGTACGACCAGATGCCGGCTGACCTGCGCGAGATCCTCGACCGCAACAGCGGCGACGCGCTGGTGCAGCGTTTCGGTGTGGCCTGGGACAAGTTCACGCGTGATGCCAAGGCGGCATCGGCACCGGGCAGCCTGGTCGACATCGCACCGGAAGACTACGCCGCGCTGCAACAGGCCGCCGCGAGCGTGTCGGACGATTGGGTCAAGGACGCGACGCGCCGCGGTATCAATGCGGCTGAACTGCTGGAAGCGGCCCGGAATCTGAGTACGCCGGCACAGTAAGCAAGGCAGCCGCGCCACTGCTGCCAGTCAATGGCAGTTGCTGGCAGCAACCGGTGAAATGGCACCGGCCCCAGGGGAAATACTCCCTGGGGCCGGTTTTTTTATCGCTGAGGAACCCGTCGCCGTGTGCATGGCGGCAGGTTCCGGCCTATCGTCCGGCCTAGTCCTCGTCGTGTTCCAGGCCTTCTTCGTGCAGGTCGTGGTCACGGTTGCGCTGGATGGTGTGCAGCAGCATGGCGTGCAGGTCTATCTCCATGTCCTCCAGGCGCCTGGCCTTGCGCAGGGGCAGCAGCGCCTTGGCGTCCGCGGCCGCGCTGCCTGCGACCGCACTACGTGCACTGGCGGCCGGTACCCGGGCGGGGATCTCGAAACTGTCTATCAGCTGGTCGGCATCGGGCTCGAACAGATTGCCGTCGCTGTCGCTGACGGCGTAGCTGCGGGCACGCAAGGTGCGGCCCTCGACATCCAGCACCGTATAGCCGTGGCAGACGCGGGAAACCGCGGCCCAGGCTGCAGGCTTGGCAATCAGCGAGTACAGGGACTTGCCGCCGCCGCCCTGCGTGACCTGGATGTAGCCGCCCTCGGCCGGTTTGCCGCGCATGGTCGGATGCGAGCGTTCGTAAAGGTGGTCGTGGCCGGCCAGCACCAGGTCGACCTCATAGCGCAGCAGCATCTTTTCTTCCAGCGCCACGAGCGAGAAATTGGCCGGGCTGCGGCCTTCGGTGTTGGTCCAGAGCGGATAGTGCTGCACCAGCACGATGAAGTCGATCTCGCCATTCTGGCGGCGCTGGTAGGCGTCGGCCAGGTCTTTTTCCATGAAATCGAGTTCTTCCATCAATTCCTTGGTGGTGGACAGGTCGCGCAGCAGCGAACCGCCCGTGCTGAACAGGAAGTGGACACGATGCACGTCCCAGGTGAAGTAAGTGCCTTCGCCGGGCTGGCTGAAACGGGTGCGGTAGCCCTGGCCACGGCCGTCCTTGGCTTCGTGGTTGCCGGGACAGGTCATCATGGGCAGCCTGGCGGTATAGGGTTCCAGCATGTCGAAATAGCGGTCCCAGACTGGCTGGTCGCCATTGGCATAGGAAAGATCGCCCGCGACCAGGAAGAAATCCGGGTTCTGCTGCCGCACGCTGTCCATGACGCGTCGGCTGGAGTCGCGTACCGCCTGGTCGCCAAAGTGGCAGAAGCGGAATTTGTCGCGCGGGAAGGGGGGCAGGGTATGCACCTCGCTCCAGCCGCCGCCGGACGAACCAACCCGATAGCGTATGCCGCGTTCCGGGTCGATGCTGCTGATCGTGGCGGCGTGGGTCAAGGCATCCACGCCATAGGTTTCGTGGCTGAGGCCGGACGCGCGGAAGGGGAAGGGGGCGCTGAGGATATGGCACTCTTCCATGCCGCTTTCCAGCGGGCCGTATTCCACGATGCTGCCCGGGTCGCGGCTGCCGTCGGTAAACCAGGTCATGGTACGGGTCGTGAACAGGTCGTCGGTCCAGCTGACGTGCAGGCCGCGTGGTTGCTGCGGCCCGGTCTGAGGTTCGGGCACGACGCAGGGTTCCGGGCCAGGCCCGGGGGTGCCTTGGTCGTCATCGACGGGCGGATCCTTGCTGTCGCTGCCGCCGCCACAAGCGGGCAGGGTGGCGGAGGCAAGGCCCAGGACGGCGGCCTTGACCATTTGCCGGCGGGAAAAACGGGAAGTCATTGTCATACTCCTGGCTAAAAGAGCGCCAATTTAGGCAGTCAGTCTTGCCAGGAGGTGACGGGTAATATTTGTTAAGAAATACTGAATGTAATAGGGGTTTAGGAAATATTATTCTTTCCAGGTGATTGTTATCAAAGCCATTTTTTTATCCTCCAGACCGGCGGTGATATGACATGGCCGCCGCCGGCTTGAGAAAGATGACCATTGCAAGGCAACTGCCCGCGCGCCGGCCTTGCCGGGGCGATCACCAGCCCTTGGCTTGCATGGCTTCCGCGACGGCCTGGGCCATCACGGCATGGCCTTTGGGCGTGGGGTGGAAACCGTCGGCAAAGGCGTACGCCTGCCACCAACCGGTTGCAGCCCCGGCGGGGGCATGGGCGTCCAGGTAGCTATCCGTGCACTGCGTGATGTCATAGGACGGCAGCGGGGTGGCCGGGCTGGCTTCCGGGCAGACGGCATCCCTGGCGTTGGTGAAGCCGAAGCGGCTGGCGTCCTCCGCCCACATTCCCAGTTGTGCAAAGGCATCGACCACGACGACATGCGGATGGCTGGCGAAGGCGCTGTCGAGCTGGGCGTTGAAGGCCGTCAGCCATCCTTGCAGCAACTGTTGTGCTTGCGCGGCCGCTTCCGGCCCGGCGGCGAGCGTCAGGAGCTGCAGCAAGGGCTGGAAGCGAGGGGTGCGGGTAACGTCCGGAATATTCAGGACCGCAATGCGCTGGGCACCGGCGTCCAGCAATTGTTCCTGGATAGCGGCGGCGAAGCGTTCGGCCAGCGCCTGCATGTAGGCCTGCGCGGCGGCTTCGGCGCCATGCTCGCCGGATTGCAGCAATGCCCAGGTTGCGGTCTCGCCCAGCACGTTCTGCAGGAAGCCAGCATAGGACGCGACATCAGGGGTTTGCTGCGTGGCGGCTGACAACAACAGCGCGATATAGGCTTCGATCAGGTCGGCAGCGTCATTGCCGCCGCCGTCCAGCAGCAGCAGGTCCTGCGCGCCGAAGCCTGCCGCGCCTGCCGCCTGCCGGGCATGCTGCATCTGCAACAGGATGCTGGTGGGTTGCGCGGCATCCGGAGCCTGTATGCGTCCGCCCGCGACAGCGTAGTTGGTGCAGCCGGCACGCTGGTTGAAGCTGCTGGCGGAACTTGCCAGATAGTAGCTGCAGGGTTCAGGGGCTTCGGTAGCGCGCGTCAGCAGGTCGGTCCAGAGCGGGTAGGGGACGCCGCTGGTGGATTGCACCGTATGGCGGATGCCGAAGGTGCCGATATCGGACAGGCTGTCGCCGATTACCGTGACGGATGATGTCGCAACCGGTGCTGGCTGTTCGTCGCTATTGCTGCTGCCGCCACAGGCGCCAAGCAGGACCGAGCAAATGGCCGTCAGCGCCAGTGTATGGATGGAATGCAGGGATTCTGTACGGGAGGTCATACGAGGCTTCCTTTGTCTTCTTCTGGTTGGAAACGGCCACGCAGGAAACACCGGAATGCCGCCAGGCGAGCATCCAGGGCTGAAGCTTTATCGGTCCTGACGTATCCAAGGCAAAGGTGATTGAACGCCGAATACCGGCAGGCGGGAATCACTGGAAAGGGGGATTCTCGGTCGCATGGCCGGCGCCGGCATCAGGGGGTGTCGATCAGCTCGGCGGAAGACTCACGCAGGCATTCCATGAAAAGCTGGGCGGCCGGCGTCAGCGTGTCTTCGCGCCAATAGAGCACGGCTTGGCCCAGCGGCGCGAGCGGCGGCAGCGGCAGCATGCGCATGTTGCCGCGCTGCACATGGCGGCGTGCCAGCGACAGCGGCAGGATGGAGACGAAATCGCCACCGCGCAGCAGCGTCAGGTTCAGCGCCAGCGAACTGGATTCGATCGCAGGGTGCTGCAATGTCACGCCCTGTTCGGCCAGGATTTCCACCATGGTGGCAAAGGCGGGCGAGCCTTTCATGGGCGTGATCCAGCGGACGTTGTCCAGGTCGCGCCAGGACACGGGCGTATCTGGTTCACCCAGCGGGTGACGGGTGCCCACGACAAAGACGAAGGGTTCATGGTGCAGGGCTTCGCTGCGCACGACCGGCAGACGGTCCGTGACCCGGTTGCGCCCCAGCGCCAGGTCGAGATTGGCTTCGTCCATCATTTTCAGGAGCCGGTCCAGTGTCGCCTCGACAAAGGAGAAGGAGGCCGTGGGCGCGCGCCGGGTGAAAAGTTCAACCGCATGGGCGATCAGTGGCTGGGGGATGGTGACGACAGAACCAAAGCGTACGTGCCCGGCCGTGCCGGCCGTCAGTGCGCTGACGTCGCGGCGCGCCAGTTCCAGTTGCCGCAGGATCTCGCGGCCGTGCTCCACCAGCACCCGGCCAATGCCAGTCAGTTCGATGGCGTTGCCCGAGCGTTGCAGGATGGGCGCGCCCAGGGCAGTTTCCATCTCTGCTATCTGCTTGGAAATGGCGGGTTGTGTGACATGGAAAGCCGATGCGACGCGCGTGACCTGCCCGAGCTCGCTCAGGGCCACCAGGATGCGCAGGTGGCCGAGCTTCAGGCCGCTGCGGAAGAAGCGTTCCATGGAATCGCTGCTTGCTGGCATGGGATGTCTCCTGTGTTTTCGCTGTTTTTTTTCGGGATGCCAGGTCAATCATAACCATATGGTTATTCCGGTTGCTTGAAACGTGATTTGCCGCAGCCCGGGTGCGACTTTACTCTTCCCATCGGCAGCACCGTATTGGCGCCAGGTTTCATGCCTGTTCAGGGACCGGATGGGCTTCTTTCCAGGAAAGGCCTGCAGCACGGCACATAACCGGATGCCGAGATGTGACTGCCAGATAACTAGACGTGCCGGACGGCACGCGTTTTGGAGACATACGCATGAGCACCTCTATTGGCCGTGGCGGGCAGCCGCATGGCGGTTCCGCCGTTCCTGTGTCGCAGGCGCAGCGGGACGCGTTGTACCGCAAGCTGACCTGGCACATCATTCCCTTCCTGTTCCTGGCGTTCATCGTGGCCTACATAGACCGCGTCAACGTGAGTTTTGCCAAGCTGGAAATGCTGGCAGACCTGTCCATGTCCGAAACCATCTACGGGCTGGGCGCGGGCATGTTTTTCATCGGCTACTTCATTTTCGAAGTGCCCAGCAACCTGATCCTGCACCGGGTCGGCGCACGGGTCTGGATCGCCCGCATCATGGTGACCTGGTCGGTCATTTCCTGCCTGACCCTGTTCACACAGGGCCCCGTTTCCTTTTATGTGTTGCGCTTTCTGCTGGGCGTGGCCGAAGCCGGCTTCTTTCCCGGCATCGTCCTGTACCTGGCCACCTGGTTTCCGTCCAGCCGCCGTTCGCAGATCATTGCGCTGTTCATGGTGGCCATCCCGGTGTCGGGCGCCATTGGCGGCCCGGTTTCGGGTTGGATCATGCAGCAGTTCGGCGGCCTGCACGGCATGGCCGGCTGGCAGTGGCTGTTCCTGATCGAAGGCCTGGCTTCCCTGGTGGTGGGCATCGCGGCGTTCTTCATCCTGCAGGACAGCATCGCGAATGTGAAATGGCTCAGTGCGGAAGAAAAGCGCCTGCTCAAGGAAGACCTGGCAGCCGATGACAGCACCCGTGCGCATCACAGCGTGCGCCAGGTGTTCCGCAACAGCAAGGTCTGGCTGCTTGGGCTGCTTTATTTCTGCATCGCCATGGGCAACTACGGGCTGGTGTTCTGGGTGCCCACCGTCATCCAGTCGGCAGGGGTCGCGAATATCGGCAACATCGGCCTGCTGTCTGCGGTGCCGTCGGTCATCAGCGCCGTCGCCATGGTGCTGATCGCGCGGCACGCCGATCGCAGCAACGACCGCCGCATTCACGTCGCCATTTGTTGCGTGCTGGGCGCGGCGGGCATGCTGGCATCGGTGCTGCTGTTGGATCACCTCTGGCTGTCGATCGCTGCCCTGGTCGTGGCGGCCATCGGAATCAACTCCATCGCGCCGGTTTTCTGGGGCATTCCCACGGCCATGATGGGGGGCGCAGGGGCGGCCGCAGCCATTGCCCTGATCAATTCCACCGGCAACCTCGCGGGCTTCGTCAGCCCCTATGTGATCGGTTTCATCAAGGACAGGACGGGCCAGTTGCTGCCGGGCATGATCGTGCTTGCATGTGCCTTGGTTGCAGGCGCCGTCATTGCGCTGTCGCTCAGAAAACAACGGAGTAACAAATGAGTTTTCCTGTTTGCCTCGTGACCGGCGCGGCCACGGGTATCGGGGCAGCCACGGCGCTGCGCTTTGCCCGCGAAGGCTGGGCGGTTGCCATCAACAACTTTGATGACAGCACTCGCCCGGCTGCCCAGGCCGTCGCGCAGCAGTGCCGGGATCTGGGCGTGCCGGTCCTGGTCGTGGATGCCGATATCGGCGACGACGCGGATTGCCGGCGTCTGGTGGCAGCCGTGGACGATGCCTGGCACCGGCTGGATGCCCTGGTCAATAACGCGGGCACGACCAAAGTCGTGCCGCATGACGACCTGGAAGGGCTGGACGCTGCCGAGTTCGAGCGGGTCTATCGCGTCAACCTGATCGGCATGTTCCAGATGACGCGCGCCGCTGCGCCGCTGTTGCGGCGTAGCGGCGGCGATGGCAGCAATGGTCATACGGCGGCTGTCATCAATATTTCCTCTCTGGCGTCGCTCAACGGCACGGGCTCGTCCATCGCCTATGCGGCGTCCAAGGGGGCGGTCAATGCGCTCACGCTGTCGCTGGCGCGCACGCTGGCGCCGCAGGTGCGGGTGAATGCGCTGGCCCCCGGCATGGTGGATGACGGCCTGTTGCGCCGCGTGCTGGGTGAAGACGCCTATGCCGGCATCGTGCAGGGCATGCGGGCGAACTCCCCGCTGGGGCGGGTTTCCCAGCCAGATGAAATCGCCGAGCTGGCCTGGTTCATCGCTGCCCGCACGCCCGCCATGACCGGGCAGGTGCTGGCGATCGAAAACGGGCTGCTGCTCAACACCTGAAGCGTATTTTCAGAAAAGGAATTGCCATGACGGATCTTCACAAACATCGCTCCCGGACCGTGACCGAGGGCATCACCCGCACGCCGCATCGCGCCTTCCTGCGTGCCACCGGCCTGGATGATGCGGCCATCGACAAGCCGTTCGTCGCCATCGTCGATACCTTTGGCGAAAACACGCCATGCTCGATGTCGCTCAACCAGATCTCGGACAACGTCCGCCTGGGGGTGGCTGCCGGCGGTGGGGTGCCTATCCGTGGGTCGGCGATCTCCGTGTCGGACGGTACCTCCATGAACCACTCCGGCATGCGCTTCTCACTGGTGTCGCGTGAAACCATCGCCGACAGCGTGGAGATTTTCGTGCGCGCGCATTGCTACGACGCGCTGGTTGGCGTGGCCGGCTGTGACAAGACCCTGCCCGGCATCCTGATGGGGATGGTGCGGGTCAATGTGCCCGGGGTCTTTCTCTTCGGTGGTGCGATGTTGCCCGGCGTGGGGCCGGACGGCAACCAGGCCACCATCCTGACGGCCATCGAAGCGGTTGGCACCGCCCAGCGGGGAGACATGCCGCTGCAGACCTTGCGCGAGATCGAAAAGCGTTGCACGCCGACGGCAGGCTCGTGCCCCGGCCAGTTCACTGCCAATACCATGGCAATGGTGGCCGAGGTGCTGGGGCTGGCGCCGCTGGGCTCGGCCACCGTGCCGGCAGCCTACAGCGAACGCATTGCCGTGGCGCGCCGCGCTGGGGAAAGCGTCATGCGCGCCTTGCGCCAGGGGGGGCCGCTGCCGCGTGATCTGGTCACCCGCAAAAGCCTGGAAAATGCCTGTGCGGCGGTGGCCGCGACCGGCGGTTCCACCAATGCCATGCTGCACATTCCCGCCATCGCGCATGAGGCCGGCATACGCTTTACGCTTGATGATGTCTCCGAGGTGCTGGCGCGCACGCCGCTCATTGGCGACATGCAGCCTGGCGGGCGTTATCTGGCGGTGGACCTGCATCACGTCGGCGGCGTGCCGGCGGTGCTCAATGCCTTGCTGGCGGGCGGGCATATCCATGGCGATACGCTGACGCAAAGCGGCGAAACCCTGGCAGAAGCACTGAAGGCATTTCCCGGGCCGGACGGCCGGGTGGTGCGGCCGCACGACCAGCCGCTGTCGCCCAATGCAGGCCTGGTGGTGCTGCGCGGCAATCTTGCGCCGGATGGCGCGGCGCTCAAGACGGCGGGCCTGAAGCAACTGGTGTTCTCGGGAACCGCGCGCGTTTTCGAAAACGAAGAAGACTGTATGACGGCAGTGTCCACGCAGGACTATCGCGAAGGCGATGTGCTGGTGATACGCAATGAAGGCCCCAAGGGCGGCCCGGGCATGCGCGAGATGTTAAGTGTGACGGCGGCGATCTATGGTCAAGGCATGGGCGAGAAAGTGGCGCTGCTGACGGATGGGCGGTTCTCCGGCGCGACGCGGGGCATGTGCATTGGCTATGTGGGCCCTGAAGCAGCGGCTGGCGGCCCCATCCGACTGTTGCGCGACGGTGACCGTATCCACATCGACGCGATTCGTGGCAAGCTGGACGTTGAGCTCGATGAGGCCGAAATGGCCGAGCGGGCGCGTGTCGCGCAGCCGTTTGTGCGGGGCCATCTTGGCGGTGTGCTGGAAAAATATGAAGCGCTGGTGCGGCCAGCCAAACTGGGCGCGGTGACGCATTCCGGTGCAGTCGAATGGCCTTACGAGGCGGAACATCCAGGAGACCAACGGTGACGGGAACGGTGAAAGTCGGGTTTTGCGGCATCGGCCGCATGGGCGAGCCCATGGCGCAGCGGCTGCTGGCCGCCGGGCATGAGGTGCACGTGTGGAATCGCTCGGCAGACAAGCTGGATGCCCTGCTGGCTGCCGGTGCGATGGCCTGCGACACGCCGCAGGCGATGGCCGCCCAGGTAGATATGGTGCTGCTATGCCTGGGGGATGGCCAGGCGGTGGACAACGTGGTGTTTGGCTCAGACGGGCTGGCGCATGCCGCCGTCGCGCCTGCCTATCTGGTGGATCATTCGACGCTGGCGCCAGCCCTGACGCGCCAGCTGGCCCAGCGCTGGCGTCACGCAACCGGGCGCGCCTGGGTGGATGCGCCCGTCTCCGGCGGCACGGCAGGGGCTGCTGCCGGCACACTGGCCATCATGGCAGGCGGCACGGCCGAGGACATTGCTGCCGTCACGCCGGTATTGCGTGCATTTGCCGCCCGTGTGACGCGCATGGGCGACGTAGGGGCCGGGCAAACCGCCAAGCTGGCAAACCAGGCTATCGTGGCGACGACCCTGGCAGGCATGGCCGAGGCCTTCGTACTGGCCAGCCGCAACGGCATGGACACGGCTGCCGTGCCGTCCGCGCTGCAAGGCGGCTGGGCCGACTCCGTGCTGCTGCAGACGCTCTGGCCGCGCATGGTGGCGCCGCCGCAGGCAGCATCGGGCACCGTGCGCGTCATGCTCAAGGACCTGGATGCCATTGCAGAGCTGGCGCAATCCAGCGGCACGGTGCAGCGGATCCTGCCGCAGGTGCGCAGCCTGCTGCAGGCGGCCGTCAGCCAGGGACTGGCGGAGGCCGACCTGTCGCAGGTGTTTCGCATCGGCCTGGCGGAAAGCACCCAGAACGCCTGACACTCCGCGTGTGCCGCGCCCGCCGATGCGGGGCTTGCCGTTCATCCGGCATCGTCTTTTTCGCTGCCATGCGGAAAGGGCGTGATGCCGGCTGTGCTACATTTGCAAACCTTCCAGGCTGGCGGATTGCCGATTCCGTGGCGCCGTACCAGCCGGGGAAACATCCTTGGTGAGGTGTCTCCGCCAGTTGCCTGGCGGGCCACCCGGCACACCTCAGGCCGGCCGGCCTGAATTGCCGGAGATGGACGGGTGCATGTCTGGGGCGGATTGTCCGGATGGTTGCCGTGCCTCTGTCTGAGGTGGCAAAAATTTCTGACCGTCCGCGCAGCCCGCGGCAATACCTACGATGGCATCCTTGAAAAGCCAGGATATCCTGGCACTCAGTTTCATGACCTTCGCCCTGTTTGTCGGGGCTGGCAACATCATCTTTCCCCCCATTATCGGCCTGCAGGCCGGCCCCAGCGTCTGGGTGGCCGCCCTTGGGTTCCTGGTCACGGCTGTGGGCTTGCCGGTCATGACCATCGTCGCGCTGGCGCGCGTGGGCGGCCCCATGGATGCGCTGAGCGGCCCCATCGGGCGCACGGCTGGCGGCATACTTGCTGCGGCCTGCTATTTGCTGGTTGGCCCGCTGTTTGCCACGCCGCGAACGGCAACGGCTTCATTCGAGGCTGGCGTGGCGCCGCTTGTCGGTGATACGCCATTGGTGTTGTTCATCTATACCCTGCTGTACTTCATGGTGGTGCTGGCCGTGTCGCTGTATCCGGGCCGCCTGCTCGATACCGTGGGGCGTTTTCTTGCGCCCTTGAAAATCCTGGCGCTTACGGTGCTGGGCGTGGCCGCCTTCCTGCTGCCCCAGGGTACGGTTGGCGACGCTACCCCGGCTTATCAGGCGGCACCGTTTGCACAGGGCTTCATCAACGGTTATCTCACCATGGACACCCTGGCGGCGCTGGTGTTCGGTATTGTCATCGTCAATGCCATACGCTCCAAAGGCGTGGATTCATTGCGCCTCATCACCCGCTACGCCATCATCGCCGGACTGTTTGCCGGGGTCGGCCTGGCGCTGGTCTACATCAGTCTTTTCCGCCTGGGGGCCAGCAGCCATGAAATTGCGGTGGGCGCCACCAATGGCGCGGCCGTGTTGCACGCCTATGTTCAAACCGTCTTCGGGGATGTCGGCAGCGCTTTCTTCGCGGTGCTGATGTTCCTGGCCTGCCTGGTCACTGCCGTTGGCCTGACCTGCGCCTGCGCGGAGTATTTCAGCAAGGTCCTGCCGATTTCCTACCGTCACCTGGTATTCCTGCTGACGGGCTTTGGCCTGCTGGTGTCCAATCTTGGCCTGACAAAGCTTATCCAATTATCCGAACCGGTCCTGGGGGCGATCTACCCTCCCTGCATCGTGATGGTGGCGTTGAGCTTCTGCTGGAAATTCTGGCATGCCCCAGGCCGGGCGATTGCTCCGGCGATGGCTGTCGCGCTGCTGTTCGGTGGCCTGCATGCCCTGCATGGCGCCGGCCTGGGAGCCTGGCTGCCGGGCTGGCTGCTCACCTTGCCGCTGGCCGAACAAGGCCTGGACTGGCTGCTGCCGGTGGTGCTGGTGCTGGTGATTGCCAGTGTCGTGGACGCTATCCTGGGGCGCCGCCAGGTAGCGGCAGATGGGCAGCCGCAAGCCTGATTTCTGCGCCCGGCAAAGTGCCGCCGGGCCAGTTCATGGCCTGTATTGCCAGCCTTTCAGACCGGCAATTCTAGCCATCTGTACGGATGTTCTTCCATCTGCGCAGCGGAACAAGGTATTCTGCCGGCTTCCGAGTTTTCCGCCACGCGCGGGCCCCCAGTCTTTCATGCCTACCAAACCCTCGATCCTGCTTCAGCATCTGGCGCCCAAGCACCTGTTGACCCGCTTCGCCGGCTGCATGGCCGACTGCCGTACCCCCTGGCTGGCCCAGTACCTGATCCGCTCATTTGTCCGCAAGTATCAGGTCAATCTGAGTGAAGCCGTCATGCAGGACCCGGCTGGCTATGGAAGTTTCAATGAATTCTTTACCCGTGAACTGAAAGCCGACGCCAGGCCGCTGGCCCAGGCGGACTGGATCTGTCCGGTGGATGGCAAGGTCAGCCAGTTCGGCCCGATGCGGGAAGGCCGGTTGATCCAGGCCAAGGGGCAAGAGTTCACGGCGGCAGCCCTGCTGGGTGATGCTGCCCAGGCCGCGCCATTTCGCGACGGGCACTTCGCCACGCTGTATCTCAGCCCGCGCGACTATCACCGCATCCACATGCCCTGTGCCGGCAAGCTGCTGGGCATGCGCCATATTCCGGGCGAACTGTTCTCCGTTAACCCGGTTGTGGTGGAAGGCGTGCCAGGTCTGTTTGCGCGCAACGAACGCCTGGTGTGCTGGTTCGAACACCCGCAATATGGCGTGTTCGTCCTGGTGCTGGTGGGCGCTGCCATCGTGGGCAGCATCGCCACCACCTGGCACGGCCTGGTCACGCCGCCCCGGCGCCGCGAGGCGCGCCAATGGTTGTATGGCGGCGCGGGCCAGCCCGAGGCCAGCGAGTTCCTGCAGGGCCAGGAAATGGGCCGTTTCCAGTTGGGTTCCACCGTCGTGGCCCTGCTGCCGCCGGGGGACTGGCGCTTCAATCCTGCCTGGCAGGAAGGCAGAGCCATCCGCCTGGGCGAAGCGATGGCGGACTTGCACTGAATACCGCGTGCCAGCACCTGCCCGGCGCGGCCTGATGGCTGTGCCGGCATGGGTTGCACAAACGTCCAAGGCGCCGTTCAGGCGCCTTTTTTTGTGCGCCTTTGCCCGTGTGATTGAGGCTGTACTACCGTTTAACAACCAGTGATCGGGCATCTTGTTGAAACGGTATGGGCTGGGTGCACCATTTCTTTCCTTGAGTTTCAGTACTTGATCCCTTGTGCTGCACTCAATATAGTTGGCAGATCGTTTAGTCGAACATGAGCCGGCACTAAATGCTTGCACCAGAGATCGGTCGTTTTCCAGGCCGCGTGATGATAGCGGGGCAAGCCGAGCATCCACGGCAGTATGCATATGCCTTCGGCATGGGGCCATCAAGGAGTCAATATGTCCGTTGAACATTTTCGTGCCATGGTTCTCAGGGAAAAGGGCGGCCGTACCCAGGCTGCTGTCGAAACGCTTGATCTGGCGGCGCTGCCGGCCGAGGACACCCTGGTCAAAGTGGAATACTCGACCATCAATTTCAAGGATGCGCTGGCCGTCACCGGGCGTGGCAAGATCGTTCGCACCTGGCCATTGGTGCCCGGTATCGACCTTGCCGGTGAAGTCGTCGAATCCGCCAATCCGGCTTTTCGGCCCGGCATGAAAGTCGTGCTGACGGGCTGGAGCGTCGGCGAGAAATACTGGGGCGGCTACGCGCAGTATCAGCGCGTCAAAAGCGACTGGCTGGTGCCCTTGCCCACAGGCCTGAGCACGCGCCAGGCAATGATGGTGGGGACTGCGGGTTTTACCGCCATGCTGTGTGTCAATACGCTGGAAAAGGCTGGTATCCGCCCGGAGAGTGGCACAGTTCTGGTTACTGGCGCTTCGGGTGGTGTAGGCAGCGTGGCGACCGCCATTCTGCATAAGCTGGGATACGCCGTCACGGCGCTGACCCGCCATCCAGCCAAACAGGACTATGTACGGGCCTTGGGTGCGACGGAGTTTGCCGATGGGCCTCAATGGGCTGAAGTGCCGCGGCCATTGGAAGGGCAGCGCTGGGCTGCGGCGATAGATACCGTCGGTTCCGGTGTGTTGGCCCGGGTACTGGCAGAAATGCACTATGGCGGTGTGGTCGCTGCTTGTGGGCTTGCTGGCGGTGCGGATCTGCCCACCACTGTCATGCCGTTCATCCTGCGCAATGTCAGCCTGCTGGGGGTGGATTCCGTTATGCAACCGACCGCCAGCCGCATCGAAACCTGGCAGCGCGTGGCGCAGGACCTTCCTCTGGACAAGCTGGAAGGCATTACGGCCAGGACGGTCTCCTTGGATGATGTCGCCGAGACATGCACGCAGATGCTTGATGGCGAACTGCAGGGCAGGGTGCTGGTAGACGTGAATGCGGGCGGGGCAGTGGACTGAGCCTGGTCAGTTGGCCGCAAAGTTGTGGAAACAGCCGGATCAGAGGCTAACCGTCTGCCCAACTAAACAGAGCATCTTCGTTGCATTCGGCGCACCTGGCGTTTCTTGGTCCGGGAGTGACGTCAGAAACGCGAAGACCTAAGTTGCATAGGCTGAGCAACCCGGCTATCAAAGCAGGTGGGCAGAAATCGACAGGAAATGGCACGAGGTGCCGCCGACCACGAACAGATGCCAGAAACCATGGGCATGCCTGCGATTCGACGTATTGCGGTAGAACACCGTGCCGGCGGTATAGAGCAGCGCGCCTGCCATCAACAGCAGCAGTGACGTCTGGCTGAGCTGGTTCCAGTCCAGCAGCACAGACAGAACGCCGGCCCAGCCCAGGCCGATATACAGCCACACCGAAGGCGCCTTGCCCTGGTTGGAGCGCACTTCGCAGAAAATGCCGAATACCGCCAGGGCCCAGATAACCGCCAGTGCCAGCCAGGCGCTCCAATCCATGCTCTGCCGGAGCACCAGCGGTGTCACCGTACCGGCAATCAGCAGATAAATCGAACAATGGTCCCAGCGTTCCCACATCTGCTTGAGCGGGGAAGTGCGGGTACTGTGATACAGCGTTGACGCGGCATACAAGGTAATGACCGCAACCGAGAAAATGATGGCGCCCGCAATATGGAATCCGTCACCGGAGTGGATGGTGCCCGCCAGTAGCCATACTGCGCCGGCGACGGCGAGCAGCAACCCGGACAGATGACTCAAACTATTGAATCTTTCACCGTAGTACACGTGATTCTCATTCCAGGGGAAAGGACCAGTAGAACACGCGGTGATGAACATTTGATGGCGCTGGCCCAAGTCATACCGCTTTTGATGCCCCAATATTGGCTTGCCCCATGGCAAGCACAAATGCAACCGCAACGGTTGCAACTTAGGCATGGACAAGACGGGAACAAGGGGCCATAGTTAAAGGCTACAGGCCGTGTCCATCGGATTCCTGATTTGCTGCGATGGCGTGGCCGCTCTTGAAAGGGGGGATGTATGCCTCATCTGGCGAATGCCTTCATGGCACAGGTAGGAAACGAAAGCATCTGGAACGCGCTTGAAGCCGTACGCTTGCGCCAGACCCCCTGGCACAAGAAACAGGTCATCTTCGACCGCCTGCAAGCGCTGGGCCTTATCGAGGCCACTTACCAGAAAACATCGGCCCAATCGCCTTTCCCGGCGCCACGCATTGCCGTCCTGACTGAAAATGGCAGGCAGGCGCTGAGCCAGTACAAACGGCCCAATCGGACGGCGTAGCTTGGTCAGACCGGCTTGCCCGTTTCACAAACGGGGTGCCCATGGAAACGCTGCACCAACGATTCCTGGATCACCTGGCCGCACGCGGCTGGGTTATCCATCCTCCTACAGGCAATATGCCCGCAAGCCTGCCATCACTGGCAGGCAACACCGCCCATGCGGCATTTCTCTCTTGCTTTGAACAACTGCACAACCAGGACGACACCTGCTGGTTCCTGTGTGCCGCCGACTACGCGGGAACATCCGACAGCGCCTTCGGCCCGGATGTCTTGCGCGACATCAGCCTGGAATCCGCCATCAGCGAGGTAGACTGGCAGACAGCTGAATCCTTCTGGAAATAGCACATACCGATATTCATGAGCGTCAACGGCGATTACCAATTCCTGGCCCTGGCCCGAATCGCCGGCCGCGTCGTACATGGTGCCGAACCCGAATTCGAGGAAGTTACCGAAGTGGCGGACAGTTTGGACGGGCTGTTTGAGCAGGTATTGATGGGGGGAAAGGGGGCGGGGTTGTTTGATTGAGGGGGACTGGGACGAAGCCGGATGTAGGCGTAGTCACATGTAGCATCGTAGATGGCAGCTTTGATACAGTAAAAACGAAAAAAACCGGCTCCGCCGTTTTGAACTGACCCCCATAAGTTGGACGGTCAAACGCTAAAGCCCGAAGGCATGAACTCGGCAGCTTTTAAAAATCTTGGTGCCCTTGGCCGGAATCGAACCGACATGCCTTGCGGCGGGGGATTTTGAGTCGGTGATTTACAGTGTTTCTACAGGGAAATGGGGCGAAATCTAGCGTAGGTTGAAATAGGTAAAATCAGTTTCAAATCAGTAGGTTAGCGTATTTTAGTTGAACTGGTGAAAACTGGTCACTGTACCTGTACTGTACCTTTAAGATCAGGCTCGGTACAGTCGTGTCCGGAGTGAAAATAAATAAAAGAGGATCTGACGGCAAAACTGAAACTATTAGGTTAGAGGTCCGCCCCGTTCCCTGATTGCTGCCTTGCTGTTCTTTATAGCATCTTCACTGATGTTGAAGAGTTCTTCAGCAAGACCTAAAAGAGGCTCGACCTCGGCTGGTGCTAGCGTCCCATTGGCGCGAGTGCTGATAATCAAGTCATCCCAGATCGTGGCTAATTCCTGCATTCCTCTCCCAACTGTCATCACATCTAGGGCCAAAGTTCCTAAAGGAACGTCGAAAATTGGCAGTGAAACAAGTGTAGATCCTGTATCGCGCATCAGCGATGGGCTTACTTGATCGAATTTTTCCGAACTAGGTGTTTTAAAAGCCTCGATTACGTCTCTAGCCAGAATATGAGAGCGTACCATTAGTGCTTTAATTATATTAAATCGCTGTATCTCCATCTCGCACTTTTTATTGTTATCTATCCTTTTTGCGTGTGAGGTTTGATATCCTGCGATTAGTGCTGCTGCCAAAATTGCTAAGATAGATCCAATTGCTTGAACCCATCCCGCTAACCCTTCATTAGATGCCATCCAATCGAGCGCGCTATTCCAAAATGCCATATTGTCCATTATTTACGTATTTATTGGTTAGTATGGATCAAGTTCGAGGCCAGTTTCTTGGAGAACAGAGATGAACTCGCTGTGCTCTCTTAGGTAAATAGCCGATGGATAATCGGTGAGCTGCATTCCCATAATAATCAATCTAAGCTGAGAAAAGTCAGTGAAGTTGATCAGGGTTAGATAGTGCTCTTTCCTTATTTCTGAATCAAAGCCGTTGGCATCACTTAGTCTGTCTGTTATTACTTTAACTGTTATATAAAATGCTCGTAAAATTCCGTAGATTTGGTCTTCTGAATCGACTTCGGTAAAGAATTCTTTTAATTCATCTTCATCCGCTCCGTTACTTCTTCGCTCATGCACTTCATCTTCTAACTGCATGATTGCCTGCGCCCCGCGTTTTTCATTAGCCTCAGAAAAGGCTTCTCCACATAGATAAAGGTTATCTAATAGTGTTTTTTGAGAGTCAATCATATTGAAAAACAAGCTATTGAAAGACTTTATTTTTTCCGTTTTTTCGTTGTTTTTTAACTCATCCCTAAGATCCTTATTCGCTTCATTTTGCAGAGATAGGGATTTGATAAGTAAGACAAGAGAGAAAAAACTGAGGAGCGGGTTTAGGACTCCACCCATGTAGTCCCCAAACTGCCCCCATCTCTCCGGATTATCGGAAAATCCGTATTTTAAAATAATAAAGAAATGCACTACATAGGCTGCACAAGCAGCAAATATAGATATTGCAGCAAGAATAACGTACTTATTCTGCATTATAAAATGCTTTGATAATGTACTTGATAATTTTCCCATCTCTTAGAGTTATTGGGGAAACTACAAGTTTTAGGTAGGACCACTTATCTTGCGTCAGCCCATTGTTATTATCTAAATTTTCAGAAAATATTTTTTTTGCACCGATCTTTACATCTTTGTATTCGGTTTCAAACCCAAAGGCTACCGTATCCTTTGTTCCAGAAATCAGCAGCCTTCCATTCCCGGTATTGATGTTGAGACGTGTGATTGCAGCTATTACCTCCAAACGCTCGTCTGATTCCTTGGCTTCAAGAACCTCTGCTGTCGATTTATTAAATCTGGCTAACGTCGTTTGGTCGTCTCTATTTTTTCTAAATCTGACCTTAAGATCATAATCAAAGGTTGTTGATATTTTATGAATGTTGTCAAGAGCGGATGTTCGGATTTGTTTTGTGAGGTTGTCCGATTGGTCGCCAAGTTTGTCTACAATTTTTTGGGCTTTATCAGAAAGCGGACGGGTTTCCTCATATATGGAGTCGTTAAGATAATAGGATATTAGCTCCGCAAAAGCCTCCCTACCAATTCTGGTGAATTTCTTTTTGATGTTGTCATCATATATATCAACGCTAAAAATTAGACCATATGATCCACGGAAGCTTTGCTTCAACGTTGTTCTGACTTTTCCCTTATGGGTTTTGTGTTTGGGAACCTTATCGGTCAGGACGGTTTCTGCTATGCAACGAACAGCATCTGAGACGCCTTGAAAGGTGTCCAGTCCAGCTTTCATGTCTACTGAATCATCTGGAGCTTCTATGACAGCATCAAGGTTAAGCGACATAGCTGTTTTCTATCCTAATTTGAAAAATATTGGTTTTGCGGATGAGTCAAGAAATTAATTGATCAATCGGTATTGTTTCAGGGGACTGTTTTTTGAATAGCCCCGTGGCGCTGCTGATTGCAGATGAAACTATGGAAATTGCTGCTCTGGAGATAGCGAGTCATACAATTTCCGGCGATAGCCTATCCTGCACTAGCTTCAACCACCTACATTTTCTTCGTCATGACTAAGCTTTTGGGCTTACCAAGGCACTACGCGGTTGCACAAATTTTTCGAGGTCAATGTCCCCGTTGATGAACCGTTGAGCATGTTCTTCATCTGCTGCACTGAGCGAGAACCCCTCCAAGCCGACTGATGCGCGTGCGTAATTGACGGCCGCTATACGTCGGTCGCGCTCGGCACCGGATATCGTTTTAGTTAGTTCCGTTTCGTGCGAACCCATCTCAGCCATGGTTGTCCCCCGTGCTTTAGGTAACGCTATTTTACAAGGTGTGGGATTTTTTTGGTGATTTGTCGAGGAAACAGGTAAAAAGGTTTCACGCAGAAATTGTCTTGTTTTTCTGCATATCAATAGGTTTTCCCGATTAACAGCGATACGGGCTTCCTGTTGGTGAGCGTACTTCCCAAAGAGGCTTTGCCTCTCTGGACTCTCCACCCTCGCCGGCGGGACCTCGGGGGCAGGGGTTACGGGCCGATGGCCCTGAACACCTACCCCCGGGCATAGCGTGTGGGCACTCCTGACGCGTCAAGGGGCCGTGTCCTCGCCCGTAGGGCTGCGGGCCGCACCAACCCCTTGACCCGTCATCCGCGCTGTCTATGGCGCAACTCGGCATGCGTGTAGTGATTCTGGCTGGAAGAGGTGTCAAGGGCGGGACCGGAGGCCGCAGCCCGGAGCAAAGCGTAGGGAACGGGTGAGGATGCCGGGCGCAGCCTTCACCCTTGACGCATCGGGAGGCCATGTAGCCTGTCGGCAAGGGGTAGGAACAAGGCAAAGCCGCTGGGCCTGCCCCCGCAGCCAGTCCGGCAAGAACGGACGCGGGATGCAACCGAAGAGGTTGCCCAAGCGAAGCGCGGAGAGATGTGCTGCGGCAAAAGAAGAGGCCCCGCCGATGGCGAGGCCGATGCAGATGTCAGCGTGGAAGTCATTTGCCTTCGACTGAACCGCCGGATGCCGGTCCCCAGTTCTTACCCATATTCTGCAAGACGTGCTGTCGATAGGCTGGGTTCCACATGGTGTTACCAGCGATCATGTGATTCGTTCGGCCAGCAGTCACCATCATCCCCGACTGCAAATCTCGACGTGTTGTCTTAGGGTTCACCACATTGCCGATACCCTGCGCCATGCTCTTGAATGTCACGGCATCAAAAGCAATGCCTCCGGCTAGTCGTGCCCCTAAGCCACTGGTTTTTCTCTGCGCAAAGAAGATGATCAAGGCGAGAATGATGATCTGCACAAACGAACTGATGGGATTGTCCGTGTTCGTGCTTATAACCTTGTCGAACAACGCTTTGAATAGAGCCACACCGACAGACATAACTACCATCGTGATGGCGATTTCAAGGACGTAGGCCAGTACCTGTTCAAACCATTTGTCGAACCATTTTGCAGTGACCGGGAACATCAATGCGGCGATGAACAGCGGACCGAGACCTAGCATTAGTCCCAGCCCCAGCTTTGCCATGATTATGGTCGCAGCGGCAGGTAGATGGATGAGAAGTACGGCAATGGCCATCAGCAGTGCATTCAGGGCATCCCAGAACATATGACCTAGTTCGTAGAACTCGCGCTTTGCGACTTTACCTAGCATGTCATAGGCCACGTTCAGCCCTTTGTCGGCCGAGTTGTCCAGCACCTGATAAATATTGGCCGCCTGAGCGTTTGACGTGGACATAATGTCCGCTAAGCCTGTTTCCAAGCCCTGAATGGCAGATACTGCTGTCGCCGTGTAAGAGTCTGCCGTCATGCAGAAGGCCGCAATGATGATGATCTTTAAGCAGTGCTTGATGAACGTTGGGAATGGCGAATCGACGGCACCGCTGGCGATAGCATAGCCAGTCAAAGTGATGTAGAGGGTGACACCGGTCAACAGCAGCATTTGGAAGCCGAAGATGACATTTGTCGCGGTGTCCGACACGAAGGTGTTAAGCATCGCATCGAGACTTCCGCCTATCCACTGAAACAAGGCAAATCCCATGTTATTGCCCTCCCTTGAGCGGGTTGATAGGTGTCAGGTCGAAGTAGCCTCGTTTTTCGACAGCCAAGTGGTTAGCCGCCGTCTTGGCGTTGATGCAGTTCGCGGACGTGGAAAGTTCGCCGGGATTGGCTTCGCATTTCTCGATCATCGCCTTGCGTTCGGGGTCGTGCGTTTTGTACCAATCGACGGTTTGAACTGGGGTGTTCTCACCGCAAGCAGTGAGCGTCAATGCGATGAATAAAGGGAAGATGATATTTTTCATTTGTGCACCTCACGTGCGTTGATGATGTTGAGTGCGTGCGCCACCTCGGCGGCTTCAATGATGCGTAGCGCTGCAAGGGTTCGCACAACGCTTTCGCGCATGCCTCCCCACGTTGGCTGTGTGAAACGGTTTGGCGCATTTGTCCACACGACACCGACGCATGCCACCGATGTGACGGCTGACAAGAGTACGTTCATCCAAGACGGCAGCGGTTCGTCATCTATGAACGGCAGTGTGAATCCAAACCATCCCATCGCCGCGTAGTAGGCGGTGAATGCAGCCATCCCGATAGCCACGACATCAAGCGCTTTCATCAGCGGAGCGCGCCGTACAAGCTCGCGGTAATACTCGGGGCTTAGACGGCGGGCGCAAGACCAAAAGCGATAGATGGCAAGGCATATCGTTACTACTGGAACAAGTGTGATTGCATAGAACGGAGCCATGATTTCCTCCTTAGCGCGCAAGCGGGTTGAAAATTTGAAGGGTCGGATAACCCCGTTGATCAACGATTTTTGCGTTGATCTCCTTTTGCCGCTGCTGCTGCAATCGGTCTTCCGCTGCCGCGACCATCTGGTACATCTGTAGCTTGGTCTGCTCGTTCTGAATCATGGCCTGCTCGGCCGCAATGCGGCCTTGCAGTTCCGCAATGGCTTTCGGGTCCTGTGTCTGGTTGATCTGCCGCATCAACTGGTCAATTTGGCTGAGGCGGTTTTTAGCCGCGTCGTAGGCATCGAGCGCAAAGGCTTTGTCTTGCGCACCTTTGACTGCTTGCGCTTCGCAGTTCGTGCGCTGCTCGTTCGAGACAAAGCCGACGCAGGCGTCATACACCTTGTTGTTGTCGTAGATGGATTCAGCGCGCCCGCTCAGACCGGCATAGCCTCCTGATTTCACGCTGTCATAGACGCCTTGCCAGTCTTGCGGCAGGTAGTCCCGCAGTTGCGGGTTGTTGAACAGTTCGCCCATGCCGCGCGCACCGGTGACCGCAGCGTATTGCTGCTTCATCTGGTCGATTTGGCTGACCATCTGGTCGTATTGCATCTTCCACTTCGCCATCGTTTCGATCTGGTTTTCCACGCTCTTGGCGATGGAAGCACCATCCGTCACGGGGATTTGTGCGAAGGCGGCCGACGATGCGGCAATGCCGACGGCCAGAATGCAAGAGGCTGATAGTTTCTTCATGTTCGCCACTCCTGAGAGGTTGAGGGCGAACGTAGGACCGTGCTGTCCGGTCTGTCGGTCTGTTCAGGGACCGCGCCCAGTACGGCTATGCGTTCTTGGGGCGACTAAGCGGCCGATCTGCTCTCGGCGGTCGGAACCCTTCTTTTCGGGTCGGCACCCTGTACGCGTAGGCGTCCTTGGGGCGGTGCAACGTTCGTGTTGGTTAAAGGTACAACCGAAGTTGATTGTACTTACTGTTAATGCAAAGTAGCTTCGCGACTACGGGCACCACATGCGACGGTCAATGATGATGCGGTCTGACAGGTAAGCGATGTTCGTTAGTTCTGCCAATGCCATTTCTACTGTCCTGAACCGGTACGGTCGGCCCTTGTCGTCCATGACAGGGTGCTCTGTGGTTCCGTCCTGCACGGCCAAGGCAAAACCCTTCCAGTAATGCGCATACAGAATGACCTGCACGTCACCTGTGCGCGCTGGATCATCGCAGTAGTCTTGCAGGGCGTCGTAGCGTAAAGCCATCTTAGGGTCCTTCTTACGCAATCAATTAACGGCTCAGGTCGTCGTTGCCTGAACAGTTGGTCTTATCCAGTTGCTGGGCATCCGTAATCGCTTCGGTCTTGCCCTGATGGCGTTGTGCAGCCTGTAGTTCCCTGTCCTGAGTGGGGTCAAGGTAGCCGACGATTTTCAGGGCAAGCGATTTGTCCTCGGCGTCACCAGCGGCCAAGGCTTTTGCGATATGCCCGTAGCCGTTCCTGATAGTGCGTGACACATCGGAACGCCTGCGCGATTCCCGCTTGGTCGCTTTGGTGCTCTTGCCTCGCTGTGCGGCATGTCGCGTTGCCTGCTTGACCGTAAGGTGCGTGTGCGACCTTGCCCTGCGCGGTGTGGCGTTGGCCTCGATGCCTTGTTCACGCAATGCTTCGGCAAAGCGTTCCCGCCATCGTTGCAGGTCTGCTTTTCGCGGATTGAGTCGGCTGCCGTCAAGGCCCAGCGCTTTGACGCAAAGGTGGCCGTGCGGATGCGCTTCATCGTTATGGATGGCGAAGACATACGCATGGTTGTCGCCGAACTCCGCTTTTGCGAATGCACGGATGGCATCATTCACGGCGCGCCGGTCGGTGCCGGGTGGCATGGACAGCACGATATTGAACGTCTCACGGCGCGAGCCATTGTCAGGCAAGCCGTACTGGCCGCTTTTCCATTCGTCGCGCACGTCCTGCACTGCCTCGCGGCCAAGGATGATTTCGCCGTCTTCGTTCTCTAGTTCGACCAGGCCGTTACGCGATATGTAGTCGAGGTGCGCTTTGACCTGTGCAATGCCTTTGCCGCCGCCGGAGATCTTCACCATGACTTCTGGCGCTTTGCGGGTGGTCAGCATCAACTTATCGCGGATGCGAGCGCTACCGGTCAACAGCAGGGGCTTGGATGGCGGCGAAGTGCGTGACCGCGTCACCGTGCGCTTGGCCTTTTGGCTGGTAACGGGCTTGGTGTAGAGGCGTTCGCCCCAGTCTTTCAAAATTCCATCAATGACTCGACTCATTCCAGCCTCCAGCGGTCAATGTTGGCGCGCATGATGTCTGCCACCCGCGCGGTGTGGGTTTTGATGTGACGGGTCAGTGTGTCGATACGCTCGGCAGTGATGACCGTCTCCAGCGTGCGTCCTGCGTTCATGTGTCGGGCGATCTGGTTAAGGTTGCGGCCGATGGCAAGCAGCCTTGAATTCGATTCGCCCAGCGTTCGCAGCTCCGTCATGCCGAACTGTGGTTCGCCGCTGAGGTTGGCCCGTATCAGATGGATGACCCAACGATTGGCGGACATGCCTTGCTGCAAGGCCAGTAATTCGATGCGGGCATATTCCGTTTCGGTCAGGCGGACTTCCATGCGGCGGCGTGAGGTGTCCGGCTGCTCATACGCTGATGGTTTGGTCGAATCGTGCGTTGATACGCCGTTGAGCAGCCGCAGGATGACTTGCCGCAGTGCATCGCTGGGGTTGGTATCTCTTTGCTCGCAATAGGCTTTCCAGCGCTGTTTCAGGTCGCCATTGAGCCGGACGCTAAGCGTCGCTTTGTTGTCCTTCATCGCGGCATCCTCGTTTGCATGCCCAGTTGGGCTTTGAGGTCTTGCAGCCGGGCCTGAGATTCGGCCTTGCTGAGTGATGACGGCTGCGGTGCGCACACTGCACTCGGACTGGCCGCTTGGCGCTCCCGTCTCGTTGCGATGTGAATCCCGGCGGACGGCACGAATCCGCCTGTGCGGTGACGGTCAACAAGTCCCTTGAGGTACGCAACCTTCGACGTTCTGATGGTGCCCGGCTTCTTGATTGCGCCTTCCAGTTCATCGAGCAAAGCCTGTGCGCTATCGGCAGGAATGTTGGCGATCAGATTCTGAACCGACACCCTTTCAGCAGGGGCCAGCGAGCTAGGGTATTGCAGGCCGTGGTCGGCTCCCGTTGTAGTAGTAGTGTTATAGATAGAGTTAGTGTTAGTAGTAGTGTTACCCGGCCGCCTATCCATACCCTGTCGATAGGGTATGGATACGGTATCAGCTTCGCTAACGCCTTGATTTATAACGGCGTCACTTTTTCCGCTTTGAATCGGCAATGGGCTAGCGCTAGGGTCTGCATAGGCTGTCGATACCCTATCGCTAGGGTATGCCAGTGCCATGGGTACCGTATCGCGCAATGGGTCGTCGGCCGGCAGTCGATTGATGAAGTCGCCCGCGTAGTCGTTGCGCCACCGCTCGGGCAGGGCTGCAATCTGTTCGAGCGTTTTCTTCCTGAGCGTGGATGCGACCGCCATCTTGGCGGAGTTGTGGTCCCACCAGACTTTGACCCAAACGTGGTTGGCATCAGCGTCGAAATAGATAAGGTCAGCATCGACAAGACGGCGGATGACGTTCATCAGTTGAGACTCGACATCCCAGCCCATTTCCGACGCTGCAACGCGCAGGACGATTTCATACGCGCCGATGACGTTGCTGAATGGTGAAGTCAGGAAGTAGAACAGCGCATAGCGGTCTTCAACCGTGCAGCCTGACAGGCGATTTGAGCGCCATATCTGGTCGTTGATGGTTCGCTGCCGACTCATGCGCGCGGCCCTCGCGTAGCGGCCTCTGCGGGCGTGATTTCATCGTCTGTTGGCTGGTCCAGATCCAACGCCTCCGTGACCTGTAATGTCCGAAAGTAGACACGACGGCCAACGCGCAGCATGGCGGGTTTCAGCTTGCGCGAAAAATCGGTATCGGTATAAAGCGCCACGCGGACGCCATCGGGAGATCGGCCTAGCAACGTGGCAACGTCAACTATGCTCATCAAGGGACCAAACCGTCCCAACAAGTATTCTCCAGTAGTCATTCATATGCCTCACAAGTTCACCGTAGGTAATGCCAGTCTTTACCGTGAGAGCATTAATGTCAAACTTAAGTCGTTGATTTGAAAGACCAAAATAGGTTATCAGCGAAAGCCAAAATTATTCATCGGCAATTGCCAAGATAGGGCATATTGGATTTTTGGAAATGGTCGAGTTGAACCAAATCAATCTGGAAATCAAAGGCTTATAAGAAGGCTTCGAAGCCGCCTTTTTTCAGCGCCGGAACCAGCGTTTCGCATGAAAAATTTTGTGGAAAATTTCCAACGATGTGCGCGTGTTTACATCCGATGGCGGCAAAGCTGGCCGGTGCGATGGATCAACGGAAGCGGTGAGAGATCGGGCCGAGGGTGATAAGCATTGAAGAATGATTATGTGCCGACCGTAAAAGTACAAAAGCCCCGTGACATCATCACGGGGCTTCGGTACTCTAATTCTTGCAGATACCTGCTAGGAACCAGACTTCGCAATCTCATCCTAGCAAGGCTGGCTAGCATTGTCACTACCAGCTTAAAACCATTCAACGACATTAAACCAATATCTGCACCCTTGACGCTCAGGTCTCGCCCCGGACTCCGGCAGGATAAACAGGCGAATGGTGGAAACCTAACCAGCTCGGGAAAGGAGCTGGCTCTACCCCGTCTCGCTGTACGATAACAAGCACCTGATAAAGTGAGCATCAAGGCGGCATCTGCGATGTAGTTGATTGCGCGGTCTGGCGCTACATCCACAAAATTTGAATACTCTGAATGGCCTGACGCTGGTCACTCCGTTCCCCGTTTCTCGGTGTACCCACCACGGGGGCATTAGGTTTGCTGTGCCGATTTACTGAGATTTACCCGAAGCGGCCGCGATGCGGTCCAGCTTCTGCACCAAGTCTTCGGCGCGAAGATGCGTATAGCGTTTGAGCATCTGCATTGACTTGTGGCCGCTGATGGCCGACACCTCCTGATCGCTCAAGCCAGCTTCCACGAACCGGCTGACAGCCTCGTGCCGCAGGTCGTGAAAGCGGAAGTCCTCAAGGCCCGCTGCGCGCTTGGCATCGGTCCACGCTTTATCGAACAGGTAGGGGCGACGAATGCCGTCCCGGCCGGGTTCGCCGAAGAACACTAGTTCGGTTTCGGCAGGCCGCACGGGGTTGGCTAGCGCTTCGGTGAACACACGCGTTGCCTCGGCCGTCAGCGGCACGGTACGGGGTGACGAGTTCTTGGTGTGCTCCAGTCGAACGACGCGCCGCTCGATGTCCACTTGCCGAATGCGCAGCGTGGCAATTTCAGACAGCCGCATACCGGTCTGCACGGCAATACGGACAATCCAGCCGAACATCGGGTTCGAGTGCTTATCCACGGCTTGCAGCAGGCGGTTCTGTTCTTCTGGGGTCAATCGGCGGTTGCGGCCCGAGCCGGGAGCCGGGCGGCGAATGTTGGATACCGGATTGAAGGGCAAACCAATGCCCCATTCCTTGATCGCGACGGTAAACAGGTGGCCCAGCAGCGCCAGTTCCAAGCGTACCGTGTTGTTACTTCGGGGTCGTAGCTTGCCGTTTTTGTCCGGGTCGCCCGCTAGCCGTGTGTCGCGGAACTGCGCAACGATCTCGGCGTTCAGGGCGGCCAATGAATACTTGCCAAGATGCCGGATGATGACTTGCGCTTTCTTGTGTTCTCCGGCTTGGGTCGAGGCCCGCTTGGTGGGCGTGACTTCCTTGAGGTAGCGGGTCAGCGCCGCTTCGACGGTCATGCGCTCGGCGGGCGCTCGCTGGATGTATACGCCGCGTACCATTTCGTCTTCGGTACGGCGCGCCCAATCTTCGGCGTCCCGCTTGGTGCGGAACGACTTGGCCGTTGACGGCCAGCCTGTCTTGCGGATGAGGGCTTTCCAAGTGCCCGAGGATGTCTTAACAATCGTAGCCATGTGTACTCCAGTATGAGGCTAGCGCCGCATCACTGTACCGAAACTGTACCTGACCACAATTTTAAGGGAATCCCCCGGTGCGGGGCTTGTACTTCGAAATCTTCTAAATGGTTGAATTTTCAGAGGATTTTTGAGTGGTGCCCGGGGCCGGAATCGAACCGGCACGCCTTGCGGCGGGGGATTTTGAGTCCCCTGCGTCTACCAATTTCACCACCCGGGCAGGTTGGTCGCGAACACGTAAGATGTGCTGCGGGAGATGCGAAGACTATAATTATATGTGGTTTACAGCAGATTGACCACGTTCCGCGTGAAATTTGCTGTGCCCTGGCCGGTTTTGGTTCTCGCGGCCTTTCCCATGAAAGGCTGGCGAGAACCAAAATACCAACTGCGCTTCATAGGCGGCTCTCTATCCGCAGCGCCGCTTTGAACGCTTATTTCTTTTCCGGCAGGAACCAGTTCAGCAGCAGGGCGCTGATGCCGCCCGTGGCAACGCCGGATTCCAGGACGTTTTTGATGGCCTGGGGCAGGTGGCTGAGGATCTCGGGTACCTGCGATACGCCCAGGCCCAGCGCCAGCGAGACGGCGATGATGAGCAGGGCGCGGCGGTCCAGGTCGATGCCGGCCAGGATGTTGATGCCTGATGCCGCCACTGCGCCGAACATGACCATGGCGGCGCCGCCGAGTACGGGTTCGGGAACGGCCTGGAGGATGCCGGCCACGCCGGGGAAGAGGCCCAGTACGATGAGCATGCCCGCGATCCAGATGCCGACGTGGCGGCTGGCGATGCCAGTGAGCTGGATGACGCCGTTGTTCTGCGCGAAGACCGAGCTGGGGAAGGTGTTGAAGACGCCAGCCAGCAGGGAGTTGGCACCGTTGACGAGTACGCCGCCTTTGATGCGCTGCATCCACAGCGGGCCTTCCACCGGTTCGCGCGAGACTTTGCTGGTGGCGGTGATGTCACCGATGGCTTCCAGCGAGGTCACCAGGTAGATGATCAGCATGGGGACGAAGAGCGACCAGGAGAATCCCAGGCCGAAGTGCAGCGGCGTGGGGATCTGGAACAGCGCGGCTTCGCGGGCGCCGGTGAAGTCAAGGCGGCCCATCCAGCCAGCCACGAGGTAGCCCAGCACGAGCGCCAGCACCAGCGCGGTGCTGCGCACCCAGACGACGGGAACCCGGTTGAGTACGATGATGGCGCCCAGTACCAGGCCGGAGAGGATGAGGTTTTCGCCATTGGCAAAGGTGCCGTTCTGCATGGCGCCGTAGCCGCCGCCCATGCTGATCAGGCCGACCTTGATGAGGGTCAGGCCGATGAGCAGGACGACGATGCCGGTGACCAGCGGCGTGATGAGGCGCTTGACGAAGGGCAGGATGCGCGAGACGCCCATTTCCACGAAGGAGCCAGCGATGACGACGCCGAAGATGGCCGCCATGACGGCTTCGACCGGCGTGCCTTGCTTGACCATGACGCTGCCGCCGGCGATCAGCGGGCCGACGAAGTTGAAGCTGGTGCCCTGGACGATCAGCAGCCCTGCGCCCAGCGGGCCGAAGCGGCGGCATTGCAGCCAGGTAGCGATGCCGGATATCACCAGCGACATGGATACGATGAGCGTGGTGTCGCGGCTGGAGACGTTCAGCGCCTGGCAGATCAGCAGGCCGGGCGTGACGATGGGTACCAGGATCGCCAGCAGGTGCTGCAGCGCGGCGATGAAGGCAACGGGCGGGGCGGGGCGGTCGTCAGGGCCGTAGATCAGGTCCTGGCGTGGCGCATCCTCGGGCGCGGCAGGCGCGGCGGTATGGGGGAGGGGAGCGGTAGGCATGGCGGATGGCCGTTCAAAGCGCCGCATTTTAACGGCCTGGGCGCGTTTGCGGCCAGGCTTGCGGGTCTTTCCGGGCCTGCAGCCCTTGAAATCGCTGCGGTTTGTCCCCATAAACACAGGATTCCGGTGTTGCCCGCTGTGGCGGCCGCCGTTTTCCTATCAATTTTCAAGTGTCAGAAAGTACGATGAGCCAAAACGCGACGTCCCCCTCTTCCGAAACCCTGGGTTTCCAGGCCGAGGTGAAGCAACTGCTGCACCTGATGATCCATTCCCTGTACAGCAACAAGGAAATTTTCCTGCGCGAGCTGGTTTCCAATGCGTCGGACGCCTGCGACAAATTGCGCTTCGAGGCAATCGACCACCCCGAGTTGCAGGAAGGCGGCGCCGATCTGGAAATCCGCGTTGATTTCGATAAGGAAGCCCGCACGGTCACGATTTCCGATAACGGTATCGGCATGTCGCGCGACGAGGTGATCGCCAACCTGGGCACGATTGCTCGTTCCGGCACCAAGGAATTTTTCTCGCAACTGACTGGCGACAAGCAGAAGGATGCGCAACTGATCGGCCAGTTTGGCGTGGGTTTCTATTCTTCTTTCATCGTGGCCAGCAAGGTGGTGGTGACGACGCGCCGTGCTGGTTTGCCGGCCGATCAGGCGGTGCGCTGGGAGTCCGCCGGTGAGGGCGAGTTCTCCGTGGCGCCGGCCGAGAAAGCCGGCCGTGGCACCGAGATCGTGCTGCACCTGCGCGAGGGCGAAGAGGAGTTTGCCGACGGCTGGCGCCTGCGCAGTATTCTGCGCCGCTATTCCGACCATATTTCCCTGCCCATCCTGATGCGCAAGGAAAAGTGGGACGAGGAAAAGAACGAGCAGATCAAGGAAGACGAGTGGGAAAGCGTGAACCAGGCCAGCGCCTTGTGGACGCGCAGCAAGTCGGATATTACCGACGAGCAGTACCGCGAGTTCTACAAACATGTGTCGCATGATTTCGAAGACCCGTTGGCCTGGACCCACAACCGCGTGGAAGGCCGCAGCGAATATACGCAGCTGCTGTATGTGCCGCGCCATGCGCCGTTCGATATGTGGGACCGCGATAGCCGCCATGGGCTGAAGCTGTATGTGCGCCGCGTGTTCATCATGGAAGACGCCGAACAGCTGCTGCCGTCCTATCTGCGTTTTGTGCGCGGGGTGATCGACTCTGCCGATCTGCCGCTGAATGTGTCGCGTGAAATCCTGCAGGAAAGCCGCGATGTGAAGGCCATCCGCGATGGTTCGACCAAGCGCATTCTGTCCGTGCTGGAAGACATGGCGGAGAACAAGAAGGACGATTACGCGGTGTTCTGGGAGGCCTTCGGCCAGGTGCTCAAGGAAGGCGTGGGTGAAGACCAGGCCAACCAGGCGCGCGTGGCGGGCCTGATGCGCTTTGCCTCGACGGCCGGCGAAGGCGCGGCGCAGATCGTGTCGCTGGCGGATTACATCGGCCGCATGAAGGAAGGCCAGGACAAGATTTACTACCTGACGGCGGACAACTACACCGCCGCCGCCAGCAGCCCGCACCTGGAGCTGTTCCGCAAGAAGGGCATCGAGGTGCTGCTGCTGACGGACCGCATCGACGAGTGGATGCTGTCCTACCTGCGCGAGTTTGAAGGCAAGCAACTGGCGTCTGTCGCCAAGGGCGGCGTGGATCTGGAAAAGCTGGCCGACGAAGACGAAAAGAAGCACCAGGAAGAAGTGGCCGAGAAGTTCAAGCCGCTGGTCGAGCGTCTGCAGGCTGCACTGGGCGAGAAGGTGAAGTCGGTGCGTGTGACGGCGCGCCTGGTGGATTCGCCTTCTTGCGTGGTGGTCGAAGAAAACGAACTCAGCCCGCATCTGCTGCGCATGCTGAAGGCAGCAGGCCAGGAAGCGCCGGTGATCAAGCCGGTGCTGGAGATCAACCCGGATCATCCGTTGGTGGTGCGCGTGGGCGAAGCGGACGACGCAAGCTTCAATGATTGGGCCGAGCTGCTGCTGGGCCAGGCCTTGCTGGCCGAAGGCGGCCAGCTCAATGACCCGGCCGAGTTCGTCAAGCGCCTCAACCAGTTGCTGCTGCAACGCTGATCGGCATGACTCGGCAGCTCCCTGGCGGGGCTGCTGTGCTTGACAAGGAGCCGCCACGTTCGGCACCATGGCAATGAATCCAGGGCTGCCTGCCGGTAAATACCGGCAGGCAGCCCTGTTTTTTCCGGCGTCTCCCTGCTGGGGGCGTCAGTGGCTGCCGCGCACCAGGTTGACGGTCCAGATGCCCAGCAGCATGAAGATCAACGAGCCGCAGACGTGCACGGTGATCATGCCGGCGGACCAGAGCAGCTGGCCGTTGCGCAGCAGGGTCAGCAGTTCGCCGGTGAAGGTGGAGAAGGTCGACAGGCCGCCGGCCAGGCCGGTAATGATGAACAGGCGCCAGACGGTAGGCAGTTCGGCGACGATACTGGCATAACCGATGGCGCAGCCGATGATGTAGGCGGCGATCAGGTTGGAGGCCAGCGTGCCCATGGGAATTTGGGGCAGCAGGTTGTTGAACAGCGCACTGAGGCCGAAGCGCGCCAGCGCGCCGAGGGCAGCGCCGGAACTGATGGCCAGGACGATGGTTAAGGCATTCATGGCGATGGGCCGGGAAGGATGGAATGCGCCCGGCGGGCAGGAAGCTGCGCTTGCAGGCGCGGCCGGCGGGACCGTTGCTGCTTGGTCCTGGCGCCGGTCTGCCGGGCACCTGTTTTATTTTTAACGCTTTTCCAGGCGTTTTCCCAGCTTGGCGTGTGCATCGCAGCACCAGGTTTCGCCACCCTTGAGCATGGCTTCGGAGCGCGGCAGGTAGATGTGGCAGTGGGCGCAGCGCACCATGGATTCCTTGGCGCTGGCAGCGGGCCCGGTGCCCGGGCCCGCTTTGGTGCCGCGGGCGCTGCGTGCGCCAGCCTGGTCCCGGCTTTTTAGCTTATGCGTGGCCAGCAGCCGCGCGACGACCATTGCGCCCAGGATGATGAGCAGCCAGAAGAGTATTTTTCCCATGGTTCACAGGTTCCCTTGTAGGGCGACATAAAGGGCGAACCCGCCGCCCAGGTAGATCAAGGCGAGAAAACCGGCGCCCGCCAGTGTCCAGCGCACGGCAACGCGGCCGCGCCAGCCCCAGACACGGCGTCCGATCAGCAGGATGCCGAACGTGAGCCAGGCCAGCAGCGTGAAAATGGTTTTCAGATCCAGCGGCAGCGCCTGGCCCGTCAGGGTGGCGGAAATCAGCGCGCCGGACACCACGGCCAGCGTGAGAGCGCCAAAACCCAGCGAAATCAGGCGGAACAGCAGTTTTTCCTGGATCAACAGCGGTGGCATGGCGTCCAGCGCGCGGGCGAACAGGGCGTCGAACCAGTTGTTGCCGATATTGCGCGATGGCGCCTGCAATTGGCGATCCAGCAGCGTCATGAGCACGGCCTGCAGCGCGGCGATGATGACCAGCCCGTAGGAAGCCAGAGCGATCAGCAGGTGCGCGCGCAGCCAGGGTTCGCTGGCCGGCAACACCGGGTAGGTGATCGGGGCGATGATGGGCACGAAGGCGCTCAGGGCGGCCGTCGGATATAGCAGCAGTTTCAGGCCGTCCAGCGGTTCGCGCAGGCTTTCCAGCCAGAAAATGATCATGCCCAGCCAGAGCGAGGCCGAGGCGGCGATGGCCCAGTTGATTTGCAATGCCGGGCCGGCCAGCATGTCCTGTTGCAGGCCCAGGCCATGCAGCAGCAGCGCCAGCGGCAAGCCGTAGCGCGGTTCGCGCGGCTGCCAGGGCTCGGCTTCGGCTCGGGCCAGCGAGCGCCAGGCATGCAGCGCCAGACTGGCGTAGAGCAATGTGGCCGCTACGTGAAATACAATGTCGTAAGGCATAGATGCCATTATGCAGAGACAGGTTACGGCAACCGTACCGAATGACGGCCTGCCGGACCAACTGATGAACCGATAAGTGTAAGCGAAACCCTTGCCATGCTCGACAATCTTACCCAGCGCCTTTCGCGCGTGGTCAAAACCCTGCGCGGCGAAGCGCGCCTGACGGAAGCCAATACGCAGGAAATGCTGCGTGAGGTGCGCCTTGCCCTGCTGGAGGCGGACGTTGCCTTGCCTGTGGTCAAGGATTTCGTGTCCCGGGTCAAGGAACGCGCACTGGGCGCAGATGTGGCCGACAGCCTCAACCCCGGCCAGGCGCTGGTGGGGGTGGTGCACAAGGTCCTGACCGAACTGATGGGCGGCGATCTGGGCACTGAAGCCGGCGAGCTGTCGCTGGCGGTGCAGCCGCCCGCCGTGATCCTGATGGCGGGCCTGCAGGGTGCCGGTAAAACGACTACGACCGGCAAGCTGGCGCGCTGGCTGGCCGAAGGCGGCCATACGCATGGCGGCCGCAAGACGGGCAAGAAGAAGGTGCTGGTGGTCAGTGCCGACGTTTATCGTCCCGCCGCCATCGAGCAGTTGCGTACCGTGGCCGAGCAGGCCGGTATCGACTGGCTGCCGTCCGATCCCAGCCAGAAACCGCTGGATATCGCCAACAATGCCGTCGACCATGCGCGCCGCCATCACTACGATGTGCTGATTCTCGATACTGCCGGCCGCCTGGGTATTGATGAAGCCATGATGCAGGAGATCAAGGCGCTGCATGCGGCGGTGTCTCCGGTGGAAACCCTGTTCGTGGTCGATGCCATGCAGGGCCAGGATGCCGTCAATACCGCCCAGGCGTTCGCCAATGCGCTGCCGCTCACCGGCGTCGTGCTGACCAAGCTCGATGGCGATGCGCGCGGTGGCGCGGCGCTGTCCGTGCGCCATGTGACCGGCAAGCCGTTGAAGTTCGTCGGCGTGTCTGAAAAGCTCGACGGCCTGGAGCCGTTCCACCCCGAACGCATGGCGCAGCGCGTGCTGGGCATGGGCGATATCGTGTCGCTGGTGGAGCAGGCCCAGAAGAACATCGACATTGCCGAAGCGCAGAAGCTGGCCAGCAAGATCAAGTCCGGCGACAAGTTCGACCTGAATGATTTCCGCGAGCAACTGCTGCAGGTGCGTAAGCTGGGCGATATGGGTTCGTTGCTGGAAAAGCTGCCGGCGCAGTTTCAGGCTGCGGCTGGCCAGTTGCAGGGCGGGCAGGCGGAAAAACAGTTGCGCCGTACCGAAGGCATCCTGAATTCCATGACGCCGCAGGAACGTGCCAAGCCGGAATTGCTCAAGGCCTCGCGCAAGCGCCGGATCGCAGCGGGTGCGGGCGTGCCGGTGCAGGAAGTGAACCGTCTGCTGAATCAGTTCGAGCAGATGCAGGGCATGATGAAGCAGATGAAGAAGGGCGGCATGGCGAAGATGATGCGAGCCATGGGTGGCCTGAAGGGCCTGGGCCGCTTCGGTGGCTTGCGCTGACCGACGTTGCTTCTTTCAGGCCGGACGGCCAATGTAAAAGGCAGGCACCGTGGGTGCCTGCCTTTTACTTTTTCGGCGTAATTTTCGCGTATGCCAGGCCAGCGGCGCACCGATGGCCTGGTGGTGCGCAGCGTGGGGCAGGAAGAATCAGCCGCCGCCGACTGCTACCACCAGTTCTACGATGTCGCCTTCCGTCAGCCGGGTTTGGCTGTGCAGGCTTTTGGGCACGATTTCCCCATTGCGTTCCACCGCCACGCGCTTGCCGGTATGGCCCAGGGCTTCCAGCAGGCCGGTCACGCTCAGTGCGGAATCGAATGTACGGTCTTCTCCGTTCAGTGTGATACGCATGCTCACTTCCTCCTGAAAATCAGATCCCAGACGCCGTGGCCCAGGCGCAGGCCGCGGGTTTCGAATTTGGTTTGCGGCCGGAAATCGGGGCGCGGCGCATAGTCTTGCGCGGTGTTTTCCAGCAGTTCGTTGCCGCTCAGCACTTCCAGCATCTGTTCCGCGTAGTTTTCCCAGTCGGTCGCACAGTGGATGTAGCCGCCGGGCGCAATACGGCTGGCCAGCAGCGCAATGAACGGCGGCTGGATCAGGCGGCGCTTGTGGTGGCGTTTCTTGGGCCAGGGGTCGGGGAAATAGATGTGCACGCCGGCCAGGCTATCGGGCGCGATCATGTCGCGCACGACTTCCACGGCATCATGCTGGATGATGCGCACGTTTTGCAGCTCGGATTCCTCGATGCGCTTGAGCATGGCGCCGACGCCGGCGTTGAAGACTTCCACACCCAGGAAATTGTCATCGGGGCGGGCCAGCGCGATGCGCTCGGTGGTTTCGCCCATGCCAAAACCGATTTCCAGGATCTGCGGCGCCTTGCGTCCGAACAGCGCGGCGAAGTCGGCAGGCTTCGGGGTGTAGGGAATGGACCATTTTTCCAGCAGCGTTTCCAGCGCTTCGCGCTGTCCCTGGGTAATGTGGCCGCGCCGGTGGACGAAGCTGCGGATATGGGGGGTGGGGGTTTGCGGGTCTGTCACGGTGGACTCTGTCGTTATGCCGCCAAAAAGTGGCGGGGGGCAGGAATTGGGGCCAGCAAGGGCTGGCGCCTGACGGTTGGGTCGGCAGGCATCTTTGGGGCGCTATTTTAGGCTTTCGCCGCGGACTTTGGCGGATGCATGTGTGGCCAGTCTGCGGAATGGGCCTGGAACCCGCCCGAAACGGGCGGCCTGCCTGGGATGGAGGCAGGCCTGGGGCCTGGCGGTAAACACTGTGTCAGGCCTGGCTGCTGGCCAGACGCGCCAGCTCGGCCGTATCCACGGTATCACGCTGCGCGGGCAGCATGTGCTTGTGCGCGTAGTCGCGCCAGATCCTGCTGTGCAGGAAATACAGGTAAAGCTCGGTGTCCAGGTGTCCATCCCGGCACATCAGGGCCATGATACGCAAGGATTCTGACAGGGATTTGGCCGGTTTGTAGGGCCGGTCAGCAGCTGTCAGCGCTTCGAATACGTCTGCGATGGCCAGTACGCGGTCGGTAAGCGGCAATTGCCCCGCAGGCAGGCGGCGCGGGTAGCCGCTGCCGTCCATCTTTTCGTGGTGATTGGCGGCCATGTCCGGCACACGGGCCAGGGCGTGTGGCCAGGGCAGTTTCTTGAGCATGAGCAGCGTCTGGACGACATGCTCGTTGATGGCGAAGCGGTCCTCTTCGCTGAGCGTGCCGCGCCGGATGCCCAGGTTGTGCAGCTCGCCCAGGTGTTGCAGCTGGCCGGGCAGCGGCATGTCGAAGCCCAGCGTATTGGTCGGGTCGCCTGCCTCCACGGGGGGGCGGTGCGCGCCCCAGGGAATGATGTGCTCGGGTTTGTCGGACAGCAGTTGTTCCCTGGTTGGCAGAGGCGCGGCGTCGGGGCGGGCGCGCTGCAGGCGCTCGGTTTCTTCCGTGGAAAGGCCCAGGCTGTCGTCGAAATGGCGTTCCCAGGTGCGGCTGCCAATATCGTGCAGGCGGGCCAGGGCCTCGTCGGGCAGGTGTTCGCTGCCGCCGTTGCACTGCGCGATGAAACGGAAATCCTCATGCAAGGCCACCTGCAGGGCCTCTTTCTGCCGGCGTGCCGCTGCCGGGTCCGTGCCATCCAGTTGGGCCTGCAGGCAGGTGATTTCCGCGTCGCGCCAGAGTACTTCGAAGCGCATGCGAATCTCATGGATGCGGTTGTGGATGGTTTCCAGCTTGGTGGCTTTGTTGACGATGTGTTCCGGGCTGATGATCTTGCCGCAATCATGCAGCCAGGCTGCCAGGTGGAAGGCGTAGCGCTCGGTTTCATCCAGTTGGAAGCTGGCATAGGGGCCTTGCTGTTCCGCAGCCAGGCTGTCCGCCAGCTGGATTGCCAGTTCCGGCACGCGGTGGCAGTGCCCGCCGGTATAGGGGCTCTTGGCGTCGATGGCGTCGGCCAGCACCTGGATGATGGCGTCGAACAGGGCTTTCTGCGATTCGATCAGCTGGCGCATTTCGATAGCCACCGCCAGCATGCTGGACAGGCGGTTGGCAAAGGCCAGAAATTCCGGCGTTGCGTAGGCCGGGTCGTCCGGCTGGGCCAGGATCAGCAGGCCCTGCAGGCCGCCGTCCCGACTGCGCAGTTCGAAGCGGCCCTGGCTGGACTCCTGGCCGGCCGGGCTTGCGGCCCGGTCGGCGGTATAGGGGAAGCGTTCAGCCAGGGTGCTTTGGTCGCCGCGGGCGGCGATGCGTTCCATGATGGCTTCGTCCGGGTGCCACAGGTAGGCGGCGCCGCCCTGGCAGCGCGTGGCCGAGAGCAGTTTTTCCAGCAGTTGCTCCAGCATGACGCCGATCTGTTTTTCCGTATTCAGGATGCGGCTGGTTTCCAGCAGCGCCTCGACGGTGTCGCTGACATCGTTCACGGCGGCATTCAGTGTGTTGATTTCCTGCAGTGAAGAGGGCTGTGCGGGCAGGCGCTGGAAGTCGAAGCGCGAGAGCTGCCGGGTTCGGGCCGCGATACGTTCGAGATGGCGCGCAATGAACGAGCCGCCGCGCCAGCCCAGCAGCAGGAAGGGCAGGATCAGCAAGACAGAGATCAGAATCAGGCGCTGCTGGTGCTGTTTCAGGCTGTACAGCAGTTCATCGGTCGGCATGGCCAGCAGCAATTGCAGCGGTGCCTCGCCCAGTGCCGTGAACGGCAGGGCCAGGCCCAGCCATTCCTTGCCGTCGGCTTGCAGGGAAATGACTTCGTCGCTGCGCTCGGCATCATAAGTGCCGCGCAGGGCGCTGGCGCCGAGCTGGTCCAGGCTGGGCAGCGTCAGTGTGGCATCCCGGTCCGGGGCGGGATGGTCTTCGTCGTCCAGGAAGGCCTGCATGTCCTGGTAGAGGATGACTTCGCCCTGTTCGTCGACCAGGGCGATTTCCGTGCCTGGGGTCATGCGCAGCCGGTCCATGACAAGCATCAGGTCGTCCAGGCCGATATCCATGCCGATCACGGCCTGGCTGTTCTCGGCCCGGCGCGACAGGCTGATGCCGATTTCGCGTGACGAGAAAAAAACGTAGGGCTTGGAAATGACGGTGGACCGGGTCTGGCGGGCAGCGCTGTACCAGCTGCGTTCGCGTGGGTCGTAGATGTCGCCGATCAGGGGGCGGGCGCCAATGTGCCGGCTGTCTGCGTCGTAGTAATGGTAGGTGCGCCGTTGCGCGCCGTCGCCCGCCGGTTTGATGGATTGCACCAGGAAGGCCGCGCCTGGTGGCGCGACAAAATGCTGACGCAATTCGGGCGTGTTGAGTGGGCGGACAAGCAGGAAGTCGCCATTGTCGTAGGCGACATAGATGGATGTGATCAGCGGCGAGGCAATCAGCGAGGCGATCAATGCATCGACGCGTGACAGCCGGCCAGCCTCGGTGCGGGCGGACAGCAGCGGGTCGAAGGCCAGGGTGCGCAGCATGGCCGAGGCCGGCGCGGTCGTGCGCAAGGCGCGTTCGTTGATCAGCTGCCCGGTTTCACGGGCCGAGCGCCAGGCCGAATCCAGCAGGATCTGGCGCGTTCCCAGCCAGCCGGCCGCCACCAGGACGGCCGCCATCAGCACCATGGCGCTGACGATGATGCCTATGGTCGCATAGCGGATCGGGAATCCTGTGCGTGGTTTGAGAAACATGGGCCGTACGCTCCGACGGGTGGGCGGCGCGCTTGCATGGCCGGCGGCGCGGCGGGAGGCCGGCGTGCGGTCTGGTGGGCGCTGATCCTGGTTTGCCAGCATCATACGACCAAATGTGTCAGGTGCCGGATGGGCCGAAGGGTAAAGCTATGTCATGGCGCAGGCCGAGATGGCAGTCCTGGCGCCGTATTGCGGGGAAGCTGCAACGGTAATGGCCTGAAATGCTGGGCACCGTATAATCACAGCCTGATAAAGTTTGTTTCCGGTAATGGAGCCTGGCAGAGGAGTCTGCGGGCTGTTCCCGGATGTGTGTAGTTAGAGCGCGCGGGCCCGAGGCCGCACGCTTCCATTTCCAGGATGAACCTTGAGCCTGTCCGAGCTGCTTGCCCCTGTTGCCGATGATATGAAAGCGGTGGATGCCGTGATCCGGGCCCGGCTGAACTCCGATGTCGTGCTGATCCGCACCATCGCCGATTACATCATCAGTGCTGGCGGCAAGCGCATGCGGCCTGCAATGCTGCTGATGGTGGCGCGCGCATTCGGCTACGAAGGCACGAACCATCACTTGCTGGCCGCCGTGGTGGAATTCATCCACACCGCAACGCTGCTGCACGACGACGTGGTGGATGAATCCGACCTGCGCCGGGGCCGTGATACGGCCAACGCTGTATTTGGCAATGCGGCCAGCGTGCTGGTGGGCGACTACCTTTACAGCCGTTCCTTCGAAATGATGGTGGCTGGCGGTTCCATGCGCATCATGTCCATCCTGTCTGGCGCCACGACCGTGATCGCTGAAGGCGAGGTGCTGCAATTGCTCAACGTGCACGACCCGGACGTTTCCGAAGAGCGTTACCTTCAGGTCGTGCGCTACAAGACTGCCAAGCTGTTCGAAGCTGCGGCCCAGGTGGGTGCGGTGCTGGCTGGCGCCACCCCCGAGCAGGAAGAAGCTGCTGCTGCCTATGGCCGCCATATTGGCACGGCCTTCCAGCTGATCGACGACGTGCTGGATTATGGCGGCGACGTGCAGGCGCTGGGCAAGAACGTGGGCGACGACCTGCGCGAAGGCAAGCCCACGCTGCCGCTGATCCGGGTCATGGAAGTCGGCACGGCCGAGCAGAGCAGCCTGGTGCGCAGCGCCATTGAAAAGGGTGAAGGCGATTTCGCGGCGGTGGCGCAGGCCATCCATGCCACGGATGCCTTGCAGCACACGCGCCGGGCGGCGGATGCCGAGGCCGCCATCGCTCGCGACGCGCTGGCGCAACTGCCGGATACGCCGTTCCGCGATTCCCTGCTGGCGTTTTGCGACTTTGCCGTGTCGCGTAAAAATTGATGTGGTCTGTTGACAGTTGGATAAATTCGATCTATAGTTGATTTCTTTCCGGGGTGTAGCTCAGCCTGGTAGAGTACTGCGTTCGGGACGCAGGAGTCGGAGGTTCGAATCCTCTCACCCCGACCACCTTGCTTGCAAGAGGGTCACTCGGAAGAAATCGGGAAACCACCCAGGCCATGCCTAGGTGGTTTTTTGTTTTCCGGCTCGGCTTCAGCGCTTGCGCGCCAGCAGCCGGTGGCCGTTGACGATGACCATCCCGCTCAGTACCAGTACGGCGCCGATGAGGAATGAAGCATCCAGGTGCTCGTCGAGCAGCCAGGCGCCCATCGCCACGCCGAACAACGGGCTCATGAACGAAAGGATGCCCAGCCGGGCCGCCAGGTAGCGGCGCAGCAGCCAGAACCATGTCAGATAACTGAAGAAGCACACCACCAGCGTCTGGAAGCCCAGGCTGGTCCATGCCAGCGGGCTGCCGTGGAAGGCGGTCTGGCCGGTGGCGTAGGCGAATGCCAGCGGCAGGGCGCAGGCACAGGCCAACTGGTAGAACAGGGTTTGCGCCGGCGGCGCTTCACTCAGCCGCGTGACACGCACGGTAATGGTGGTCAACCCCCAGGTCAGGCCGGCGCCCAGGCCGAACAGGTCGCCCAGCAAGGGATTGGGGGCGGCCGCCAGCGTCTGCGGGTCTTGCGGCCCCAGGAAGGTGATGACAATGCCTGCAAACGCCAGCGCAATGCCCACCCACTGCATGCGCTGCAGGCGTTCCTCTGGCAATTTCCAGTGCAGGCCGATGGCGGCGAAGATGGGCGCGGTGTACAGGAACACCGACATGTGCGCGGCGCTGGTCCAGCGCAGGCCCAGGGCGACGCAGAGGAATTCCAGTGCGAACAAGATGCCTGCCACCAGCCCTGGGCCCAGCGCGATGCCGGGCAGCCAGCGCTCGCGCAGGCACAGGCGGCTGAACAGCAAGACCAGTACGGCCGCCACGCCTGAACGCAGGGCCACCTGCAGGACGGGGGCGACATCGGCGGCAATGGCCTTGATGGAAACTTGCTGCATGCCCCAGATCAGGCATAGCAGCAGCATGGCGGCCGTGGCGGCGCCGTCTACGGGTTTTCGCGTTTGCATGGGTTCAGGCGGCAAGGGGCAGCGGTAGAAGAGGCAGCGATAAAAAAGCAAGGCCAGCCGATTGCCATATGCTGCCATATGGGCGGCCGGCTGGCCGGGTCAGGTGTTGCTGGCAAGTATCCCTTATTGTGCGGGCGGGTCGCATTACGGGTTATCGCTAGCATGCGCGCATAAGGGTTATCGGGGCACGGTGCCGTGTGCACCGCCTGCCTGGCCGGCCGACTGGTACGATAGCGGCGCTAGTGCGAATCACTCGCGCCGCAGGGCGAGCCGAAAGGTGTTTTTTCGCTGCTGAAGTCGTGTCGAAGGCAAGGGTTTTATGCAAGATTGGCACCATACAGCGTATTATTAAAAATTCGTTCGCTGTATTCGCACCCTGTCCGCGCCGTCTGGCGCGGCTTCGTTATTCCGCTCGTTGAGACCAGCATGCCGCATTATCGTTCCCGCACATCCACCCATGGCCGCAACATGGCTGGTGCCCGCGCTCTATGGCGCGCCACCGGCATGCAGGACGGCGACTTTGGCAAACCCATCATTGCCGTGGTGAACTCCTTCACCCAGTTCGTTCCGGGGCACGTGCACCTGCGCGACCTGGGCGCGCTGGTCGCCAAGGAAATCGAGGCGGCGGGCGGCGTTGCCAAGGAATTCAACACCATCGCCATCGACGACGGCATCGCCATGGGCCATGGCGGCATGTTGTATTCGCTGCCCTCGCGCGACCTGATCGCCGACTCGGTGGAGTACATGGTAAATGCGCACTGCGCGGATGCCATGGTGTGCATATCCAATTGCGACAAAATCACCCCAGGGATGCTGATGGCCGCCATGCGCCTGAACATTCCCGTCGTATTTGTGTCTGGCGGCCCGATGGAAGCCGGCAAGATCCATGAGCCGGGTACGGTGAAAGTCATCGCCAAGCTTGACCTGATCGACGCCATGATCAAGGCCGCAGATCCCAACGTCAGCGACGCCGAGGCCGAAGAGGCAGAACGCAGTGCCTGTCCCACCTGTGGCTCCTGTTCCGGCATGTTTACCGCGAACTCGATGAACTGCCTGACCGAAGCGCTGGGCCTGTCCCTGCCTGGCAATGGCACCATCGTCGCCACCCATGCCTGGCGCAAGACTCTGTTCGAGGAAGCGGGCCGCCTGATCGTCGATCTGTGCCGGCGCTACTACGAACAGGATGATGAATCGGTGCTGCCGCGCAATGTTGCGACGTTCAAGGCATTCGAGAATGCCATGAGCCTGGACGTGGCCATGGGCGGCTCTACCAATACGGTGCTGCACCTGCTGGCCGCAGCGCAGGAAGCGGGCGTGAACTTCAGCATGTCCGATATTGACCGCATTTCGCGTGCGGTGCCCTGCCTGTGCAAGGCTGCGCCCATGACGGACAAATTCCATATCGAAGACGTGCACCGCGCTGGCGGCGTGATCGGCATTCTGGGCGAGCTGGGCCGTGCCGGCCTGCTGCACCTGGATGCGGCGAACATCCACAGCGGCACGCTGGGCGAAGCGCTGCGCAATTGGGACGTGGCCGGCGGCGAGGCCAGCGAGGAAGCGCAGCGCTTCTACCGCGCCGCGCCGGGTGGCGTGCGTACCACCCAGGCCTTCAGCCAGGCGGCCGAGTTCGCCACGCTGGACCTGGACCGTGAACAGGGCTGTATCCGCAGCCGTGAGCATGCCTACTCGCGCGACGGTGGCCTGGCCGTGCTGTCGGGTAACCTGGCCGAACGCGGTTGCATCGTGAAGACGGCAGGTGTGGATGAAAGCCAGTGGATTTTCGAAGGGACGGCGCGTGTCTACGAAAGCCAGGACGATGCCGTGGCCGGCATCCTGGGGGACGAGGTCAAGCCGAATGACGTCGTGGTGATCCGCTACGAAGGTCCGAAGGGCGGCCCGGGCATGCAGGAAATGCTGTACCCCACGTCTTACCTGAAGTCCAAGGGCCTGGGCAAGGTGTGCGCCCTGGTGACCGATGGCCGCTTCTCGGGCGGTTCGTCCGGGCTGGTGATCGGGCACGCATCGCCCGAGGCCGCCGAGGGCGGCAATATCGGCCTGATCGAAAATGGCGACCGTATCCTGATCAACATCCCCGAACGCAGCATTCACCTGGATGTGGCCGACGACGTGCTGGCCCAGCGCCGTACTGCCATGGAAGCGCGTGGCGAAAACGCCTGGAAGCCGGTAGACCGCGAGCGTCATGTCTCGTTGGCGCTGCAGGCGTATGCCGCGATGGCAACCTCGGCAGACAAGGGCGCCGTGCGCGACCTGAGCCAGTTGCGCCGCAAGTAAATGCCGTTTGTGGCGTCGGCCTCCGGGTTGGCGCCATCGTTTGCGGCCACGACCTGGCCTCCGCTGTTGGAGGTGTTCCAATGCCGGGGGCCTTGTTGCGTTCAGGGGTGGCGTGTGGCGGTACGGCGGACTGGGGCGCGGCTCCGTTGCCGGCCATGTTCTGATTATTTACCAATAGGAATTATTTTTATTTGCCTGTGGCGTTAATATCCTGTTTTCCCATGTTTAAAACAGGCGCTTTGACGCGCAATACGCAGATGATGAATCTCAATTCTGGCCGGAAGGCGGTAGGTGTGGTGGCGCTGGGTGCGCTGGTGCTGGTGGCAGGTTGCGCGACGGAATCCTCGCGCAGCCTGGATGTGCCCAAGACGGCCGCCGCCGCCGTGCAGTACCAGGGGCCGCGCAGCCCGATTTCGGTGGGCAAGTTCGACAACCGTACCGAGTTCATGCGCGGCGTGTTCAGCGACGGCCAGGACCGTCTGGGCAGCCAGGCCAAGACCATCCTGATCACGCACCTGCAGCAGACAGGCCGCTTCAATGTGCTGGATCGCGCCAACCTGTCTGAGATCAGCCAGGAAGCCGGTTTCAACGGCAAGGCGCAGAACATCAAGGGTGCGTCCTACGTTATCACCGGTGACGTGAGCGAGTTTGGCCGCAAGGAAACCGGCGATCGCCAGTTGTTCGGCATCCTGGGGCGCGGCAAGTCGCAAGTGGCCTATGCCAAGGTGAACCTGAACGTGGTAGACGTCGATACTTCCGAAGTGGTCTATTCCGCCCAGGGCGCGGGAGAGTACAGCCTGTCCAGCCGCGAGGTCGTGGGCTTCGGCGGTTCTGCCGGCTACGATTCCACCCTCAATGGCAAGGTGCTGGACCTGGCGATCCGCGAAGCCGTGGACAATCTGGTGCAAGGGATCGAAAGTGGCGCCTGGCGCCCTGCTGCCAATTGAACCAGGGCAGGAAGATGAACATGGTATTAGGCGCTCCGCGCGCCTGGCTGGCCGCATTGGCAGTGCTTGCGGCCGGCTGCGCACACAAGGAACCCACCCTGTACGGTTGGGGAGATTATCAGGATCAGGTTTATCAGTACCTGGACGGCAGCAAGGACGGCGTGGCCTTGCAGATCAGCAAGCTGGAGGAAAGCCGTGAGCGCATCAGCGCTGAGGGCGCGGCGCTGCCGCCGGGATTCCAGTTGCATCTGGCGATGCTGTACGCCCTGGAAGGGCAGATGGATAAAGTCCAGGCGCTGATGGCGGCCGAGCAGGCAAGCTTTCCGGAGTCCGGCACTTTCGTGGCTTTCATGGCGAAGACGCTGGCAGCGCATGCGGAGGCAGGCAAATGACGATCTGGAAAAAATGCCTGGGTATCGGTTTGTTGGGCGTGTCGGTCCTGGCCAGCGGTTGCGCGACGCCGCCTGCAAGCCTGGATTACACCGCGTTCCGCGAAGCGCGCCCGCGCTCCGTACTGGTGCTGCCGCCGCTCAACGATTCGCTGGAAGTCGGGGCGGCCGAGGCGGTCCTGGCGCAGGTGTCCTACCCGCTGGCCGAGTCGGGCTATTACGTCTTTCCTGTGGCGGTGGTGAGCGAGGTACTGCGCCAGAATGGCGTGCTGGATGCGGCCGATGCACGGTCCGTGCCGGCCGACAAGCTGCGTGAGATCTTCGGTGCGGACACGGCGCTGTTCATGGACGTGAAGCAGTACGGTACATCGTATGCGGTGCTCAGCAGTGCATCGGTGGTGACATTGCAGGCGCGGCTGGTGGATCTGGCGTCTGGTACCGAGCTGTGGTCCGGTGCGGCTTCCGCGTCCAGCGCCGAGCAGCAAAGTTCCGGTGGCGGCCTGTTGGGCGCCCTGGTGACTGCGCTGGTGAACCAGATCATCGAATCCGCCAGCGATTACAGCTACAAGATGGCAGGCCTGGCCGATATGCGCCTGCTGGCTGCAGGCCGTCCCAACGGTTTGCTGTACGGGCCGTACTCGCAGCGCTTCGGCACCGACTGAGGGTTCGCTGTGCGGGCAGGGCCGGTTGCGGCGGAGCGTTCATCGCAGCCGTCCTGCCGGCATGCGTCACGCGCAGCCGGCGGGCGCTTCGGCAATGATCAGAAGTGGATCACCGTACGGATCGACTTGCCTTCGTGCATCAGGTGGAAGGCTTCGTTGATTTCGTCCAGCGGCAGCTTGTGCGTGACGAACGGGTCCAGGTCGATCTTGCCTGCCATGGCGTCTTCCACCATACCCGGCAATTGCGTGCGGCCCTTGACGCCGCCGAAGGCGGAACCGCGCCAGACGCGGCCGGTGACGAGCTGGAAGGGGCGGGTGCTGATTTCCTGGCCGGCGCCGGCCACGCCGATGATGATGCTTTCACCCCAGCCCTTGTGGCAGCATTCGAGCGCGGCACGCATGACGTGCACGTTGCCTATGCATTCGAACGAGAAATCCACGCCGCCGTCGGTCATTTCGACAATGACGTCCTGGATCGGGCGGTCGTGGTCCTTGGGGTTGACCGCATCGGTCGCACCCATGGCGCGCGCCAGGATGAACTTGCCGGGGTTGGTGTCGACGGCGATGATGCGGCCGGCCTTGGCCTGCACCGCGCCCTGGATCACGGCCAGGCCGATGCCGCCCAGGCCGAAGACGGCCACGGTGTCGCCTTCCTTGACCTTGGCGGTGTTGTGCACTGCGCCGATACCGGTGGTCACGCCGCAGCCCAGCAGGCAGACCTTTTCATGGTCGGCGGCGGCATTGAACTTGGCCAGCGAAATTTCCGGCACCACGGTGTATTCGCTGAAGGTCGAGCAACCCATGTAGTGATAGATGGGCTTGCCCTGGTAGGAAAAGCGTGTCGTGCCGTCGGGCATCAGGCCCTTGCCCTGGGTGGCGCGCACCTTTTGGCACAGGTTGGTTTTGCCGGACAGACAGAATTTGCACTCGCGGCATTCGGCGGTGTAGAGCGGGATCACGTGGTCGCCCGGTTGCAGCGACGTGACGCCTTCGCCGACTTCGACCACGACGCCCGCGCCTTCGTGGCCCAGCACGGCGGGGAAGATGCCCTCGGGGTCATCGCCGCTCAGGGTGAAGGCATCGGTATGGCAAACGCCGGTGTGGGTGATCTTGACCAGGACTTCGCCCTTGCGCGGCGGTTCCACGTCGATCTCGACGATTTCCAGCGGCTTGCCGGCTTCGAAGGCAACTGCAGCTCGGGATTTCATAGCGGTTTTCCTTGGGTGGTGGCCATGTGGGCCGAGGTTTATTTCAGGTAGGAACGTACCAGCCCGATGGCGTCGTCCACGGTTTCCTGCGGCGCCACCGGTGCGAGGCTTTCACGCAGGTGGCTTTCCAGTACGCTGGACATCAGGCCGTTGACGGCGCCGCGCAGTGCCGCGATCTGTTGCAGCACGTCGCTGCAGGGCGCGTTGTTGTCCAACATGCGGCCCAGGGCGTCGACCTGGCCCTGGATGCGGCGCACGCGCGCGGCTGCCTTGCGTTTTTCAGTGGGGGTGTAGGGCATTTCGGCTGGCCTGGTTGTGGTGCCTGGTTTGTACTGGGGGGGAGTATATCATGGGCGCTGGAATTAGCTCATATCCAGAAATTCTTATGCCTAATGGGGATGAGCAATGGAAAATTGATTCGTTCGTTTTTATTTGCAAGCGTTGCACACTGACCCGTTCCTGCCATGAACGGAGTCCTCAAAATGTCTATTGGAAATAAGTTTCTGCTGGCTGCTGGTGTCATCGCAGCGTCTGTCCTGGCTCCGCTTGCGTCTGCGCATGCGGAGGGCAAGTCGTGGACCTTGCTCAATGTGTCCTACGACCCGACGCGTGAGCTCTACCGGGCCATTGATGAGCGTTTCAGCGAGGACTACAGGAAGGAAACCGGTGACACCGTCACGATCCGGCCTTCGCATGGCGGGTCCGGGCGCCAGGCGCGTTCCGTTATCGACGGCCTGGATGCCGATGTCGTGACGCTGGCGCTGGCCTACGATATCGACGCCATCGCGGACCGTGGGCTGCTGGATCAGAACTGGCAGGCACGTCTGCCCAGCAACAGTTCGCCCTATACCTCCACCATCGTATTCCTGGTGCGCAAGGGCAACCCCAAGGGCTTGAAGGACTGGGATGACCTGGTCAAGCCCGGTGTGGAAGTCATCACGCCCAACCCCAAGACCTCGGGCGGCGCGCGCTGGAACTATCTGGCAGCCTGGGCCTATGCGCTCGACAAGAACGGCGGCGACCAGAAGGCGGCGCAGGACTTCGTGGGCCAGATTTACAAGAATGTGCCTGTGCTGGATACCGGTGCGCGCGGTTCGACCTCCACCTTCGTGAAGGGCGTGGGTGATGTGCTGCTGGCCTGGGAGAACGAGGCCTTCCTGGCGCAGAAAGAACTGGGCGAGGGCGAGTTTGATATCGTCGTGCCGTCCTTGTCCATCCTGGCCGAGCCGCCGGTTGCGGTGGTCGACAAGGTCGTGGACCGCAAGGGCACGCGCGAAGTCGCAGAAGCCTACCTGAAGTGGCTCTACACGCCGCAGGCGCAGGAAATCATCGCCCAGAATTATTACCGTCCCATCGACAAGACGGTGGCGGCGAAGTACGCCAGCCAGTTCCCTGAGGTCAAGCTGATCACGATCGACGACGTGTTCGGCGGCTGGCGCAAGGCGCAGGCCGAGCACTTCGGTGACGGCGGCACCTTCGATCAGATCTACCAGCCCGGCAGCTGACCGGAAGCCAGGGGCGAGCATGACGGCAACGACACCGGTCAGCACATTGAATCCTCCCGCCGTGGCACGCCGGCGCCGCAGCCCCGGCGTGTTGCCGGGCTTCGGCCTGTCCATGGGCTTTACGGTGGTTTACCTGAGCCTGCTGGTGCTGATCCCGCTGGCGGCCCTGCCGATCAAGGCCGCCGGCCTGGGCTGGGACGGCTTCTGGGCGGCCGTGGGCACGCCCCAGGCGCTGGCGGCCTACCGGCTGACCTTCGGCGCAGCGCTGCTGGCTGCTGCCGTCAACCTGGTCTTCGGCATGATCGTGGCCTGGGTGCTGGTGCGCTACTCCTTCCCCGGCAAGCGCATCCTCGATGCCCTGGTGGACTTGCCTTTTGCATTGCCCACCGCTGTGGCGGGGATTGCGCTGAGCTATCTCTACAGTACCAAGGGCTGGCTGGGCAAGCCGCTGTATGAATTCTTCGGCTGGAAAATCTCCTACAGCGCCGCGGGCGTGGTGGTGGCGCTGATTTTCATCGGCCTGCCGTTTGTCGTGCGCACCGTGCAGCCGGTGCTGGAAGACGTCGAGAAAGAACTGGAAGAGGCCGCCGCCAGCCTGGGCGCCAGCCGCTTGCAGACCTTTCTGCATGTGCTGTTTCCGGCGGTGCTGCCGGCCTTGCTGACCGGCTTTTCGCTGGCGTTCGCCCGGGCAGTGGGCGAGTACGGCTCGGTGGTCTTCATTGCCGGCAACCGGCCCATGGTGTCGGAAATCGCGCCGCTGCTGATCGTCTCCAAACTGGAGCGCTTCGATTACGCCGGGGCGGCGGCAATATCCACTGTGCTGCTGGTCGCATCGTTTCTGTTGCTGCTGTTGATCAATTTGTTGCAGGCATGGCAGCAACGCCGTGGCGGGGTGCGCTGATGAGCCAGACTAGAATACCCGTCCGCCAGGGCAGCAACCCGCTGGAAGAACCGGCCTGGGTGCGTTATGTATTGATTGCGCTGGCCCTGGCCTTCATGGGGCTGTTCCTGCTGGTGCCGCTGGTTTCCGTTTTTGCCGAAGCGCTGCGGCGCGGCTGGGGGGTCTACCTTGCCGCCATTACCGATTCCGATGCGCTGGATGCCATTCGGCTGACATTGCTGGTGGCCGCCATTTCGCTGCCGGTGAACCTGGTATTCGGCGTGGCCGCAGCCTGGGCCATCACCAAGTTCCAGTTCCGTGGCAAGCAATTCCTGGTCACGCTGATCGACCTGCCTTTTTCCGTGTCGCCGGTGGTTGCCGGCCTGGTGTTCGTGCTGCTGTTTGGCACCCAGGGCTGGTTTGGCCCGTGGCTGCAGGAACATGACATCAAGATCGTTTATGCGGTGCCAGGCGTCATCATCGCCACGCTGTTCGTGACCTGTCCCTTCATCGCCCGCGAATTGATCCCGCTGATGCAGGCCCAGGGCAACGATGGCGAACAGGCGGCCCTGACGCTGGGGGCTTCCGGCTGGCAGATGTTCTGGCGCGTGACCTTGCCCAACATCAAGTGGGGTTTGCTGTATGGCGCCATTCTCAGCAATGCCCGCGCCATGGGGGAGTTCGGCGCGGTGTCCGTGGTGTCGGGGCAGATACGCGGCCTGACCAACACGATGACCTTGCATGTCGAGATCCTCTATAACGAATATATGTTTTCCGCGGCGTTCGCCGTTGCATCGCTGCTGGCCCTGCTGGCGCTCGTTACCCTGTTGCTGAAACAATGGGTGCACTGGCGCGATGAGCGCGCCGGCCGGCCCGGCCATGCCACGGCGACGCAGCCGCTGGAGCGGCCGTTGGCGGCAGTGGCCGCCTGAAGGAGTCATACATGAGTATCGAAGTTCGCCACCTGTCCAAGCGTTTCGGTGATTTCCGCGCCCTGAACGATGTCTCGCTGCATATCGAAACTGGCGAGCTGGTCGCCTTGCTCGGCCCGTCCGGCTGCGGCAAGACCACGCTGCTGCGCATCATCGCCGGGCTGGATACGCCGGACGAGGGCAGCGTGCTGTTTTCCGGTGAGGATGCCACGGACGTCAATGTACGCCAGCGCCGCGTCGGGTTCGTTTTCCAGCACTATGCCTTGTTCAAGCACATGACGGTGTTCGAGAACGTCGCGTTCGGCCTGCGTGTGCGGCCACGCGCCCAGCGCCCTTCGGAAGATGACATCCGCGCCCGCGTCAAGGCCTTGCTGGAACTGGTGCAGCTGGATTGGCTGGCCGATCGTTACCCGTCGCAATTGTCAGGCGGGCAGCGCCAGCGGATCGCGCTGGCGCGTGCGCTGGCGGTGGAGCCTCGTGTCCTGCTGCTCGACGAGCCCTTCGGCGCGCTTGATGCGAAGGTGCGCAAGGAACTGCGCCGCTGGCTGCGGCGCCTGCATGACGAATTGAATGTCGCCAGTGTGTTCGTCACCCACGATCAGGAAGAAGCGCTTGAAGTGTCCGACCGGGTCGTGCTGATGAATGCCGGCAAGATTGAACAGGTCGGGTCGCCCAGGGAAGTCTGGGAAGCGCCGGCCACGCCCTTTGTCTATGGCTTCCTGGGCGACGTGAACCAGTTCCAGGGCGTGGCCGCCAATGGCGTCTGGCGCCTGGACGGCTGGACTTTGCCCGCGCCCGAGTTCGGCGGTGGCAACGAGCGTGCCGCCACGGCCTATGTGCGGCCGCACGAAGTGGAAGTGCTGCCGTACGCAGAGGGCGGCGAAGGCCTGGCGGTACGGCTCAATCATGCCTACCTGGCTGGCCCCAGCGCCTTTCTCGAACTGTCGCGCGAAGGCAGCGATCAGCTCATCGAGGCGCAGGTGCCGGAAGGCCTGTTCCGTGAACTGAATCTCAGGGAAGGCGAAGTCCTGCTGGCCCGTCCGCGCCATGCGCGGATCTTCGCGCGCGATTCGGCATGAGCGACCCGCACCTGACTCCAAGGACGGCAGGCGCGGCAGAAGCGCTGCGCTGGCAGCGCCTGCAGGATAGCCTGGCGGCAATCGCCCGGCATTTCCCGGATGCGACCCTTGCCTCATCGTTGGCCGCCGAGGACATGGTGCTGGCGCATGCCATTTATGAGGGCGGCCTGCCGCTGGGGGTGTTCACGCTGGATACCGGCCGCCTGCACGCTGAAACGCTGGGCATGCTGGACGTGATGCAGGCGCGCTATGGTCGCAGCCCGGACGTCTACCGGCCCGACGAGGCCGCGGTCGTGGCCCATGTGGCCGAGCATGGCGCCTACGCATTCTATGAAAGCGTGGAACTGCGCAAGGCCTGCTGTCAGATCCGCAAGGTGGAACCGCTGCGCCGTGCGCTGGCGGGCCGCTCCGCCTGGATCACCGGCCAGCGCCGCGAACAATCGACGACGCGTGGCGAGCTGCACGAGCAGGAACAGGACCCGGTATTCGGGCTGGTGAAATTCAACCCGCTGGCGGCATGGACACTGGACGATGTCTGGGAAAGTATTCGCGAGCGCAGGATTCCCTACAACCCGCTGCATGACCAGGGCTATCCCTCGATAGGGTGCGAACCCTGTACGCGTGCGGTACGGCCTGGCGAGGATGTGCGGGCCGGCCGCTGGTGGTGGGAGTCGTCGGATTCCAAGGAGTGCGGGCTGCATGCGGGCAATCGGCCGGCCGGCAGCGTGTCTTTTGTTTCGTCGCCATGACCCGGTTCCCGGGCCCGGCGAGTTTTATCGGAGCCGCAGGCGCCGCCGCCCCTGGGCGCGGCTGTTTCAGCCTTCGGGCCGGCGTTATTCCCCAGAGGTACTATGACTATCAGCACTAGCGCAAGCCCTGCCCCACAGGGCAACCCGGCTATCCATGCCGGCCAATTGCGAGGGGCGGCAGACAGGCCCGATGCGGCGTCCGTCTCCCGCAGCCACCTGGATTGGCTGGAATCCGAAGCCATTCACATCATGCGCGAGGTGGCGGCCGAATGCGAGCGTCCGGTGCTGCTGTTTTCCGGCGGCAAGGATTCCTGCGTGCTGCTGCGCCTGGCTGAAAAAGCCTTTCGCCCTGGCGCTTTTCCCTTCCCGTTGATGCACATCGACACCGGGCACAACTTTGATGAGGTGATCGCGTTCCGCGATGTCCGTGCCGCAGAACTGGGTGAAACCCTGATCGTGCGCAGCGTGGAGGATTCCATCCGGCGCGGCAGCGTGGTGCTGCGCAAGGAAACGGATTCGCGCAATGCGGCGCAGGCCGTCACCTTGCTGGAAGCCATCGAAGAGTTTGGTTTCGATGCCTGCATCGGCGGCGCCCGCCGCGACGAGGAAAAGGCGCGAGCCAAGGAACGCATTTTCTCCTTCCGTGATGAGTTCGGCCAATGGGACCCGAAGGCACAGCGTCCCGAACTTTGGAATCTCTACAACACGCGTGTCCACAAGGGTGAAAACATGCGCGTGTTTCCGATTTCAAACTGGACGGAGCTGGACGTCTGGCAGTACATCGCGCGCGAGAACCTGGCGCTGCCTTCCATCTACTTTACCCACCAGCGCGAAGTCGTGCGCCGGCGCGGCCTGCTGGTGCCGGTGACGCGCCTGACGCCGCCAGCCGAAGGGGAAACGGTAGAGACCGTATCCGTGCGCTTTCGTACGGTAGGCGATATTTCGTGTACCTGCCCGGTGGCGTCGGAAGCCGATGACGTGGCCGGCATCATCGCCGAAACCTCCGTGACCACCATTACCGAGCGCGGCGCGACGCGCATGGACGACCAGACTTCCGAGGCCTCCATGGAGCGCCGAAAAAAAGAGGGGTATTTCTGATGAGCGATAGTTCCAGCGTGATTCTGGACCGGGCGGCCGACACTGTTGCTCTCCCGGTCATCCAGGCAGGTGACAGCAGCCCCGCCGATGGCGGCGTGCTGCGCTTCGTTACGGCAGGTTCGGTTGATGACGGCAAGTCCACCCTGATCGGCCGCTTGCTGTTCGACAGCAAGGGCGTTTTTGCCGACCAGCTCGATGCCATCGCGCGCGCCAAGTACAAGCGTACCGAAGGTGACGCCCCTGATCTGGCGTTGCTGACAGACGGCCTGGAAGCCGAGCGCGAGCAGGGCATCACGATTGATGTGGCGTACCGCTATTTCGCCACGCCCAGGCGCAAGTTCATCGTGGCGGACGCGCCTGGCCACGAGCAATACACCCGCAATATGGTCACTGCGGCTTCGACTGCCGATGCCGCCATCATCCTGATCGACGCCACGCGCGCGGCAGACGGCAAGCTGCTGACCCAGACCAAGCGCCACAGCGCCATTGCGCGCTTGCTGGGCATTCGCCATATCATCGTGGCCGTCAACAAGATGGACTTGCTGGACTGGGACCGCGATACCTTCGAGCGTATTCGCGATGCCTATGCCGAGCTGGCGCGCCGCCTGGACATCCCGTCCTTCCATGCACTGCCGCTGTCGGCGCTCAAGGGCGACAATGTCGTGACGGCCTCGGCGCGTACGCCCTGGTACGACGGCCCGACCTTGCTGAATTTGTTGGAGTCCTTGCCGGTGGATGCGCCTGCACGCCAGCGGCCGCTGCGTCTGCCGGTGCAATGGGTGATACGCCATGGCGGTAGCAGCGTGGAGGATTTCCGGGGCTATGCGGGGCTGGTGTCTTCGGGCGAGCTGCGGGTTGGCGATGCCGTGCAGGTGCAGCCTTCGGGCGTGACGGCCAGCATCCAGGCGATTTACCTGGGCAGCGAGCCACGCCAGGAAGCCCTGGCGGGGGACGCCGTGACGGTGGTGCTGGATCGGGATGTCGACGTGTCGCGGGGCGATCTGCTGGTGCATGCACATGCGCCAGCCAGGGTGGAGCGGGCTTTCGAGGCAGATATCTGCTGGCTGGATACCCAGGCACTCAATCCGGCGCGCCGCTATCTGCTCAAGCATGGCAGCCGCCTGACGTCGGTCAAGGTGAAGGAAATCCTGTCGCGCCGCGACATCCATGAGCTGGCGGAAGTGACAGGCGGCGAACCTTTGCAGGCCAATGAAATCGGCCGTGTCAGCCTGGCGGTGCGGGACCCCCTGCCGCTGGACGATTACGCAGCCAATCCTGGCAATGGCGCTTTCATCCTGATCGACGAGGCCAGCAACCAGACGGCTGCGGCGGGCATGGTGCGCCTGGCTTAGGTATCTGCCCAGCAGTCTCTGCCGGAGGCGTTAAGGGGGTAGGCGCTTCTGGGGGAGGCGTCTCTGGGTATGACTGCGATGGCAGGGGTGGGGCCGGCCCGGCCGGCGCCCGCGTTGCGGTGCAGGCCGCAAGCGCAGGCGGGCGGCGGGTTTAGCTGCGCGGCGCAGGGTTGATGATGCGGCCCCACGTGCTCTTGTTGCCCCAGATGTTCTGGCGCAGGCCCTCAAGTTGCAGTACCTGGCTATGGTCGACGAACAGGTTCACCTCGTTGCCATAGTTCTTGATGTACCACTCGAATACCGGTGGGTCGGCGGCCTCGAACATGACGTGTTCGAGACCGACTTCGTTGATGATCCGGGCGACGGCGCCGGTGTTCCAGTCAACAACGTTCTCGGTGATGCCCTCGGACTCGATCATGATGATGTCGGCCCCGGCATCCAGCGCCTTGCGGGCGCGGGCGATCAGGTCGCCGACATCTTTTTTGCCTTCGGCTGCCAGTTCGGCTTCGCTGGAGTCTCCGCCGGAGCCGAACTGGATGCCCAGTTCCGGCTTGGCTTTCAGCCCAGCCTTCTTCACTTGTTCGATCAGGCGCAGCAGGCCGGAAGTCGGAATGGAGATGAAACCGGTGGAAATTTCGATCACGTCAAAGCCTGATTCCTTGGCTTCCTTGAGATACTTTTCCACCGCTTCCGGGCCATAACGCAGCGCGGTTTCGATCCAGCCGCCGGACGACACATAAGCGTCGTGCTGGTGCGCCAGATCGCTGAAGGCGCGTACCTGTTCGCGGGGCAGCAGGGCGAAGGAGCCTCCGGCCCATTTGATGCCATCGACCCATTGCCCGGCGACATCCAGCACGTCCGCCAGATGGCGGGTGCCGAAGGTGGCATAGTAGGGCGCGCGTGCTTCCGTCAGGCCGAACTTGCGCGGCTTGGGCGGGCGGTAGGCACGGGGGATGAAGGAAAATGCGGTTTCCTGCGACGTCGGTTTGCTCATGGCAATCTCCTTTTCGAAACGAAGGAACAGCGAGTGAAAATCTTGCGTAGCCGTAGCCGTAGCCGTAGCCGTAGCCGTAGCCGTAGCCGTAGCCGTAGCCGTAGCCGTAGCCGTAGCCGTAGCCGTAGCCGTAGCCCGCCCGCTCAGTCGAGGGCGGGCCTGGGCGTCATACGGTATGGCGCGTGGCCGGCACCTGGGCGAGCAAGCCGGCCAGGTCGCGGGCGCTATGCGTTTCCAGCGTGGCGATCAGCCCGGCCAGGCGTTCGCGCAGGTCGGCGCTGGCGAAAGGGGCGGCCAACAGGTCGAATTTGCGGCGCGCTGTTTCCCAGCTCATGGGCTGGGTATGAAAGCCTTCATAACTGTTGCGCGTGGCGCGTTCTATCCGGCCGTCGGCGAAGGTGATTTCCAGTTCGGCGGGCATTTCCTGGGGGAAACGGGCCGACAACGCGGGGTCGGGCGAAATGTGGACCTTGCGCAGCAGCGCCTGGATGTCGGCGGCGGCAATGCGCTCCGGTTCGTACTGTTCTGGCAGCACCTGGCCATCGAGCAAGGCGGCCGCCAGCATGTAGGGCAGCGAGTGATCTGCTTCTTCCTTGGTGCGGATGTTCTGTTTGTCGCCTTCCTCGCCGCCGCCGATGATGGAGAAGGCGACGTCGAAGGTGCGCAGCCTGACGCTGCTGATTGCGTGAGCATCGAAGCCGGGCCGCGCGCGGATATCGAGCGCGGCATCCAGCGCGGATTGCGAGTGGATTTCGGCGTTGTGTTTCTTGAGGATGGTGCGCCGTACGCTTTCGAGGTCTTCGGCGAGCCAGTCGATGTCAAACGGCCCGGCAATGCTGTCCTTGAATCCCTTGTTGCCTTCGAACACGGCTTCCGGGCCGGTGATGCCACGGCTGGCCAGCAGGGCGGCGAAGACGCCTTCCTTGGCGGTGTTGGGGTAGGCCAGCCCTTTCCAGTGCGAAAGATTGCCGGTGCGCGTGACACGCAGGGCATTATTGGCGGTGCCGGAAATGGCAATGGCGTTGGCAATCTGCCCGGCATCCAGGCCCAGCGCCTTGGCGCTGGCCGCTGCGGCGGCATAGGCGCCTTGCGTGGTGTGGTCGAAGCCCTTGGCACGTACCGGTGCGACATCCGACAGGCGGGTATGCACCTGGTAGGCGACGGCCAGCGCCGTCAGGAGATCCTTGCCGCTGGCGTCGGCGCTTTCGGCGCAGGCCAGGACGGCGCCCAGGTTGTCAGAGGGGTGGTTGGTCTCGCCCTTGGCGAGATAGGCGTCCATGTAGTCCAGGTAGCGGCTGAGCGCGGCGTTGTAGAACGCCACGCGGTCGGCCGAGCCCTGGCCGCCGCCAAGGTAGCTTGCCGCGGGGTTGCCGCCCAGGTCGTGCAGCAGGCTGCGTATGGCCTGGATAGGGGGCGCATCCTGGGCGCCAATGGCGACGCCGACGGTGTCCAGAATGCGGATCTTCAATTCCTGTACCGCAGCGGCGCTGATGTCTTCAAAGCGGGCGCGGTGGACAAAACTGGCTAGCTGTGCAACTTCCGTCATGATATTTCCTTGTGAGAAACCATGGGCCGCACCGTAGCGGAGCGGGTCAGCAACAGGAATGCGGTGTAGTGAAGGCGATGATGTAATGCATGGCGCAGTAGCGGTTGCCGGTCATGGCAGGGTGAAGCGTTGAAAGGATTGTATATGTAATGAGATTGATTATTGATTAAAGCGCTACTGTCAGTGCAGGTATTACAGCCCTGCAACCGGGCTGCCCGCCGCCAGAAACAGGTGCGTCTTGCCAGCTTTTCCTGGCTGCCTGGCGTCCGCTGACGTTTCATGAGCGCTTTCTGTTGCAGAAAAGGAAATCCCCCGCGTTTTTGCGCAGCGCCGGGGATACACTGCATTTTTCCATTTCGGGCCGGGGTGTCATGGATACCGGAGTCTTGCAGGTCAGCGCATTCGTCGCCTTCACGATTGCCATCTTGTTGTTGTTCATTGGCAAGCTCGCGACCATGCGTATCGCCTTGCTGCGGCACTACAGCATTCCGGAGCCTGTCGTTGGCGGTTTCTGCTGTGCGGTCGTGGTGGCGCTGGCCTATTACGTCCTGGATATCCGCATCCAGTTTGCGCTGGGCGTGCGCGAACTGCTCCTGCTGTACTTCTTTGCCGGCATCGGTCTGAAGTCGGACATGCGTACCTTGAAGCGCGGCGGCTGGCCGCTGGTACTGCTGCTGATCCTCGCGTCGGTCTTCATCGTGCTGCAGAACGTTGCGGGTATGGGCTTGGCGGCGCTGTTCGGGCTGGACCCGCGCGCCGGGCTGATGGTCGGTTCGATTTCCCTGACCGGCGGCATAGGCACGACTCTGGCCTGGAGCCCGATCTTCATTGAAAAGCTGGGCATTCCCAATGCCATGGAGCTGGGCATTGCGGGCAATACCGTGGGCATGATCGCGGCGTGCGTGGTCGGCGGCCCGATCGCTACCTGGCTGATCCGCCGTCATGGCGTGAAACCTTCGGGCAGCCGCAGGCTGGACGTAGGCGCGGTCAACCAGGGCCGGGCGGAGCCACTGGATTATTTTAGTGTGCTGTGGGCCTTGTTCCTGCTGAACTGCGCGCTGCTGATCGGCTGGAGCCTGGATGCTGCGCTGAAGGAGCTGGGCCTGACGCTGCCGACCTTCGTCAGCTGTTTGATGGCAGGCATCCTGATCCGCAATATTCCGGCGCTCACGATACGCCGCGACCCGACGCGCAGCCTGCCTGGCACCACCAAGGCGCTGGCGCTGCTGGGCGACGTCACCCTGGGCCTGTTCCTGACGATGGCGTTGATGGGCCTGCAGCTCTGGGAGCTCCAGGGCGTCTTCGGCTTCATTGCCGTCGTGATGGTGGTGCAGATTTTCCTGACGGTGGTGTACGCGCTGTTCGTGGTCTTCCGCCTGATGGGCAAGGACTACGAGGCTACGGTGATGGCGGCCGGGTTCGGCGGCATCACGCTGGGGTCTACTGCCACGGCCATTGCCAACATGACGGCGGTGGCGCAGCAATACGGGGCGGCACACCGGGCGTTCATCGTCGTTCCGCTGGTGTGTGGGTTTTTCATTGATCTGGTCAACGCCATGATTATCACGGCATTGATTTGACAGACTGCTTCCCGTATTCTCGACAGGTTGGCCGCATGGCGGCCTGATGGCAGTGGCCACGGATAATGCCGGGGGCGACAAGACAGGAGTTTCCGAATGAGCGAGAAGTCGATTTACGATATTCCCTTGCAGCGCCTGGATGGCAGCGCGGCAACGTTGGGCGATTACCGTGGCAAGGCGCTGCTGATCGTCAATGTGGCGTCCCAGTGCGGCCTGACCCCGCAGTACGCGGGGCTGGAGTCTCTCTACGAGCAGTACAAGGAGCAGGGCCTGGAAGTGCTGGGCTTTCCCTGCAATGATTTCGCCGGCCAGGAGCCGGGGTCTGCCGATGAAATCAAGACGTTCTGTGAAGGGACTTTCGGCGTGCGTTTCCCGCTGTTTGCCAAGGTCGTGATCAACGGCGCCGGCCGCCACCCTCTGTATGCAGCGCTGATCGCCGCCCGTCCGGCGGCGCAGCAGAAGCCCGATGGCACGCTGCGCCAGCGCCTGGCAGACCGCAATCTGCTGTCGGCCGAGCCCAGCGACGTTACCTGGAATTTCGAAAAATTCCTGGTGTCGCGCTCCGGTGAGGTCATCGGCCGATTCGCGCCCGACATCGCGCCGGACGATCCCGCGCTGCGCCAGGCCATCGACGCCGCGCTGGCCTGACGGACGTTGCCGCCGCCGGCCAAGTGGCCGGAACAAGGCTTCAGGAACAGGCGCCGGGCGGGTCCGGCGCCTGAATCGTTTCCGGGGATGGACATTATGAGTGAACTCACGCTTTGGGGGCGCAGCAGCTCCAGCAATGTGCGCAAGGTCATCTGGGCGCTGGCTGAATTGGGCCTGGACTACCGTCGCGTGGATGCCGGCGGGGCGTTCGGCGTGGTTGGTGATGCCGAGTACCTGCGCCTCAATCCCAATGGCCTGGTGCCCTGCCTGCAACAGGGCAGTTTCGTGCTGTGGGAATCGAATGCCATCGTGCGCTACCTGGCCGATGTCCATGGCCAGGGCAGTCTGCTGCCGGATGGTGCGCAGGCGCGTGCGGCGGCTGACAAATGGATGGACTGGACGTCCACCACGTTCGTGGCGCCGTTCCGTGACATTTTCTGGAACAGCGTGCGAGCCACGCCTGAACAGCGCAGCGAGACTGAGATCCAGCGCGGGCGCGAGCAGGCTGCGGCCTTGCTGCACATTGTCGACGCTGCGCTGGGCGGGCAGCCCTATCTGTCCGGTGAGCGCTTCGGCATGGGCGACATTCCGCTGGCTACTTTGCTGCAGGCCTTGCATACGGTGCCAGGTTCGCTGCCGTCGCTGCCCCACGTTGATGCCTGGTATGCCCGCCTGCAACAGCGCGAGGGCCTGCGGTTGCTGGAAGGATTGTCGTTGCGTTGAGCGCCCGGATGCCTGTCCGGGCGGGTGTTGTTGTTGAATGGTTTCCGGTCTGATCTATGCTTTTTTCCCCTGATAACCTGGCGCATATCCGGGCCCGCATTGCCGCGGCCGAACAACGGTCCGGGCGTGCGCCGGGTAGCGTCACCCTGTTGCCCGTCAGCAAGACTTTCAGTGTCGATGTGCTGCGAGAAGCCGCCGCGCATGGCCTGCGGCGCCTTGGCGAAAACAAAACCCAGGAAATCAAGGCCAAGAGCGAGCCGCTGGCGGATTGCGGTATCAGCTGGGTGATGATCGGCCACTTGCAGACCAACAAGGCCAAGGAAGCCGCCAGGCTGGCTGACGAGATCCAGTCGCTGGATCGCATCGAGCTGGCACTGGCGTTGCAAAAGCGTCTGGAAATCGAAAACCGCGAAATGGATGCACTGGTTCAGGTCAAGACGTCATCCGAACCCAGCAAGTTCGGCATGGCGCCCGAAGCCGTGGCGGCGTTTCTGCGCGAAGTGACGGAACAGGCGCCACGCCTGCATATCCAGGGGTTGATGACGCTGGCCGTCAACGATCCCGACCCGGAACAGGTGCGTGCTTGTTTCCGGCGCCTGCGCCAGCTGCGTGACGAACTGGCGCCGTCCGCGCCGGCGGGGGTGTCGCTGGCGCGGCTCTCCATGGGCATGAGCGGCGATTTTGAAATGGCCATCGAAGAAGGTTCGACCGAAGTGCGCATTGGTTCACTGTTGTTCGGCGGGCGAGACTATTCACGGGCCTGAACCTGCCGCGTGTCGCGGCGGGCTTTCCCGTGCAGCAATGGCGGGCAGGGCCTGAGAAGGCGGGAATGAACCAGCCGGTGCCATGGGGCCGGCCTACCTGGCGCGCAGCGGGCGCGCCGCAATGGATGTAATGATGCTGTCTATGGATGTGGCGCTGTCGTTCTTTGGAACGGCAGTGGTGTTGGCACTGGTGCCGGGGCCGGACAATTTGTGTGTGCTGGCGCAATCGGCCACGGCAGGGTGGCGCGCTGGTATGTGCCTGGTGCTGGGATTGTGTTCCGGCCTGGTGGTGCATACCGCCGCCGTTGCGCTCGGGTTGGCGGTGGTGTTCCAGGCATCGACACTGGCATTCATTATCTTGAAGCTTTGCGGCGCGGCTTATCTGCTGTATTTGGCCTGGCAAGCCTTCGCGCATGCGAAGGATGTTGGCGGCGTGGGGCAAGGCGTGGGCCTGACGGGCTGGGCCCTCTACCGGCGCGGCATTCTGATGAATATCAGTAATCCCAAGGTGTCCTTGTTCTTCCTGGCCTTCCTGCCGCAATTCGTAACGCCAGGCCAGGGCAGCGTGGCCGGGCAGCTTATTTCCCTGGGGGCGCTGTTCATGCTGGCGGCCCTGCTGGTGTTCGGCGCGATTGCCCTGCTGGCGGGGCGGCTGGGAGATTTGCTGCGGCGCTCGCCCGAGGTGCAGGTCTGGATGAACCGAGGCGCGGGCGTGGTTTTCGTGGCGTTGGCGCTCAAGCTGGCGTTTTCCGGGCGGGATTAATACGTTTCCGTAAAAATGTTGCAGTGCGGCGCAGGGTAAACCAGCATGGCTGCGCGCGTTTCGTATCGCCATAATTCAAACAAACGTTTGAAACAGGTGAAAGAACGGTGTCAGCAGTCATCAACGAGATGGGCCGCGTGGCGGCCCCCACTCCTGAAGCGGTGCTGGATGCGGCGGAAATGCTGTTCGCCAGGCAGGGGCATGAAGCGACGTCCATGCGCCAGATCACCGCGTTGGCCGGTGTGAACCTGGCTGCCGTCAACTATCACTTCGGTTCCAAGGAAGGGTTGGTGCAGGCCGTGCTCAAGCGCCGCCTGGGCGCGCTCAACCAGGAGCGCCTGAACCAGCTGGAACAGCTGGAGCGGCAGGCGGGCCTGACGGGCCAGCCGGTCAAGGCTTCGCAAATTGTCGATGCCTTTTTCGGCACGCTGATTCGTCTGGCCCGCCAGGACAAGGCCGGCATCTGGCCACTGCTCGAGCGTTCCATGACCGAGCCCACCGTCTTCATCCGCACCTTGTTCGCGCAGGAGTACAGCGACGTGCTGGAACGCTACAAGCAGGCCTTGCTCAAGGCCCTGCCGGGCGTACCGCACGATGAAATCGTATGGCGTTTCCAGTTCATGCTGGGCGCCGCCTCTTTTGCCTTGACGGGTACGAAGGAACTGCGCGAAGTCATGGGCTGGCAGGAGAATGCCCAGGACGCGGCGCAGGAGGAAGCCAATTTGTTGCCGCGCCTGATGAGCTTCCTGCTCGGGGGGCTGAGGGCGCCATTGCAGTCGCCCTAATAATCAATCAGAAGCTGGAGACATAATCATGCAAGTCATTGGATGGATCGTGCTGGCGCTGGTGGTGGCGGGCGCCATTTTGCTGGGGGTGCCCGGCGTGCGCCGCAGCCTGTTGAGCCGGCCGCTGCTCAATCGCTTCCGGCAAATCCTGCCGCAAATGTCCGAAACCGAGCGCGATGCGCTTGAGGCCGGTACGGTCTGGTGGGAAGGCGAGCTGTTCCGCGGCCGCCCGGACTGGAACCGACTGCTGGATTTTCCCCGGCCCCGCCTGACGGCCGAGGAACAGGATTTCATGGATCACCAGGTCGAGCGTGCCTGCGCGCTGGTCGACGACTGGAAAGTGTCGCACCATGCGGGCGATCTTTCGCCTGAAGCCTGGGCCTATATCAAGCAGGCCGGCTTCCTGGGCATGATCATTCCCAAGGAATACGGCGGCCTGGGTTTTTCGGCCTATGCGCACTCCGAGGTGATTACCAAGCTGTCCACGCGTTCATCGGCGCTGTCGGTGACCGTCATGGTGCCCAATTCGCTGGGGCCGGCGGAGCTGCTGCTGCACTATGGCACCGAAGAACAGAAGAACCACTACCTGCCGCGCCTGGCGACGGGCGATGAAATCCCCGCCTTTGCCTTGACCAGCCCCTGGGCCGGCTCGGACGCGGCTGCTATCCCGGATTACGGCGTGGTCTGCAAGGGAGAATGGCAGGGCCGCGAAGTATTGGGCATGCGCGTGACCTGGGACAAGCGCTACATCACGCTGGCGCCGGTCTGCACCATCCTGGGCCTGGCGTTCCGTCTGTATGACCCGGACGGCCTGCTGGGCGGCAAGAAGGATATCGGCATCACCTGCGCACTGGTGCCTTCCAATCATCCCGGCGTGGAAACGGGCCGGCGCCACTTCCCGCTCAATGCCATGTTCATGAACGGGCCTACGCGGGGGCGCGAGGTGTTCATGCCGCTGGATTTCATTATCGGCGGCCCGAAGATGGCTGGCCAGGGCTGGCGCATGCTGATGGAGTGCCTGGCAGCTGGTCGTTCGATTTCCCTGCCGTCCTCGAATGCGGGGATGGCGCGCATGACGGCGCGCGCCGTGGGCGGCTATGCCCGCGTGCGCAGCCAGTTCGGCGTGCCGGTGGGCCGCTTCGAAGGCGTGGAGGAAGCGCTGGCTCGCATCGGCGGCCATGCCTACGTGGCGGAAGCTGCCCGCGTCATGACGGCAGGGGCGGTGGACCTGGGCGAAAAGCCTTCGGTTGCCTCCGGTATCGTCAAGTATCACGTTACCGAGCGCGCCCGGCAAGTTGTCAATGACGGCATGGATGTGATCGGCGGCAAGGGCATTTGCCTGGGGCCGTCCAACTTCCTGGGCCGTGCCTATCAGCAGGTGCCCATCGGCATTACGGTGGAGGGCGCCAATATTCTGACTCGCAGCCTGATCATTTTCGGCCAGGGCGCCACGCGCTGCCACCCGTATGTGCTGGCAGAGATGCAGGCGGTGCGCGAAAGCGACGGCAAGCGTGCGTTGCATGATTTCGACCGTGCTTTCTGGGGCCATGTCCGCTTCGTCATTGGCAACGTGGTGCGCAGTGGCTGGCACAGCCTGACGGCGGCCCGTTGGGCGGCCAAGCCGCGCAAGGCCGATGCCGCTACCGGCCGCTATTATCAGCAGCTCGGCCGTGTTTCCAGCGCCTTTGCGATGTTGTCCGATATGTCCATGCTGGTCCTGGGCGGCAGCCTGAAGCGGCGCGAAAGCCTGTCGGCCCGCCTGGGAGATGTGTTGTCGCAGATGTACCTGGCCAGTGCGGTGCTCAAGCGCTATGAGGACGAAGGCCGCCAGGCCGAAGACCTGCCGCTGGTGCACTGGGCCATGCAGGATGCGCTGTTCCGCGCCCAGGCGGCCATGGACGGTCTGCTGAAAAACTTCCCCAACCGTTTCGTGGCGGGTTGCCTGCGCTGCCTGGTGTTCTTCTGGGGCCGGCCGTTCTCCGCGCCCAGCGATCGTCTGGGACAGAAGGTGGCGCGCCTGCTGACGGAACCGGGCGCGGCGCGTGAACGGCTGACCGTAGGCTGCTATCTGCCGGCATCGTCCGACGAACCGGTGGGCGCCATTGAACAGGCCTTGCAGGCAACGCTGGCGGCAGACGCCGCGCAGCTCAAGCTGCGTCAGCTCGATAAAAGCGGCTTGCTGGCGGACAACCCGCTGGCCAACGTCCGCGACATGACCGAAGCGGCGCATGCGGCCGGCGCGCTCAGCGACGAGGAATATGCCCTGTTGCGCAAGCGTGATGCGCTGCGCGATATCGTGGTCCGGGTGGACGATTTCCCCTTCGATATCATGGCGGCTGAAGATGCGCCGCAGGGAGGCCGTGCATGAGTGCTCCTGTCTATGTCGTGGACGGCGCACGTTCGCCGTTCCTGAAAGTCCGTACCGGGCCGGGGCCGTTCAGCGCGGCAGACCTGGCCGTGCAGGCCGGGCGCGAATTGCTGCTGCGCCAGCCCTTCGCTCCTACTGACCTGGATGAAGTGGTGATAGGTTGCGCCGCGCCATCGCCTGACGAAGTCAATATCGGCCGCGTGATCGCCTTGCGGCTGGGATGCGGCAACAAGGTGCCGGGCTGGACGGTGATGCGTAACTGCGCGTCCGGCATGCAGGCGCTGGATTCCGCCATGACCAATATCGAGGCTGGCCGCGCCGAACTCGTGCTGGCCGGCGGGGTGGATGCGCTGTCGCGCGCCCCGCTGCTGTTTTCCGATGAAATGACGCGCTGGCTGGCACGCTGGATGGCGGCGCGCTCCACGGGGCAGAAGCTGCGCCTGCTGGGGCAGTTCCGGCCAGGTTTCTTCAAGCCGGTGATCGGTTTGCTCAAGGGCCTGACCGATCCTGTCGTGGGGCTTTCCATGGGGCAGACGGCCGAGAACATTGCCATGCGCTTTGGCATCAGTCGCACGGAGATGGATGCCTATTCGGCTCGCAGTCATCAGCGGGTGCTGGCCGCCCGCGAGGCCGGCGCCTTTCAGGCCGAGATGGCGCCGCTGGTCGATGCCCAGGGCCAGAGTTATGCGGAGGATGACGGCGTGCGCGCGGATTCCACGCTGGAACGGCTGGCGCGGTTGCGTCCTGTATTCGATAGGCTGGGGGGCAGCATCACGGCAGGCAATAGCTCGCAGGTGACCGATGGCGCCACTGTACTGTTGCTGGCATCCGAGCGTGCGGTGGAAAAATGGGACCTGCAACCCCTGGGCCGGATCGTGGACCGCCAGTGGGCCGGCCTGGACCCGGCCTGCATGGGCCTGGGGCCTGTCCATGCCGTGACACCCATCCTGCAGCGCCAGGGCCTGGGGCTGGATGGCCCGGAGCTCTGGGAAATCAACGAGGCATTTGCGGCCCAGGTCCTGGGCTGCCTGGCGGCCTGGCGTGACGAGGATTACTGCCGCGAGCACCTGGGAACGGCCGCGTGGGGCGAATTGGACGAAACAAGGTTGAATGTCGATGGCGGGGCGATTGCGCTCGGCCACCCGGTCGGCGCATCGGGCGCACGCATCGTGCTGCATTTGCTGCAGGCCCTGCGTGCGCGTGGCCTGCATCGGGGCATGGCTTCGATCTGCATCGGTGGCGGACAGGGCGGTGCCATGCTGGTGGAAGCCTTGGGCACTGGTGACAGCCACCGGTCGACGCAGCAGGAGGCAGCATGACGGAAAAGAATTGGCAGCATTGGTCGCTGGAACGCGATGCCCAACGCCTGGCCTGGCTCACGCTGGACCGGCGTGACAGCGCGGTCAATGCCCTGTCGGCCGATGTCATGGCGGAACTGGGCGAAGTGCTGGATATCCTGGAGAAGGAGCCGCCAGCTGGCTTGATCATCCGTTCTGGCAAGAATACCGGGTTCGTGGTGGGGGCCGATATCGACGAGTTTTCGCGAATGGGCGATGAAGGCGCCGCCCAGGCCATCGTGGCACGCGGCTGGAACCTGTTCGAACGCCTGGCCGCCGTGCGTTATCCCACGTTGGCGCTGATCCAGGGGCATTGCCTGGGGGGCGGACTGGAACTGGCGCTGGCCTGCCGCTATCGTATCGTCATAGATGATCCGGGCACCGGGCTGGGCCTGCCGGAGGTGATGCTGGGCATCTTTCCCGGCTGGGGCGGCATCAAGCGGCTGCCACGCCTGATCGGCGCGCAGGCCGCGCTCGATATGATGCTGACCGGCCGTCGGGTCAACCCCAGGCGCGCAGCGGCGCTGGGCCTGGTGGATGCGCGGGTGCCTAAGCGGGTCGGCGAGGCGGCGGCGCGGCAGTGGGTGCTGTCCGGCAAGCCTGTGGCGCGGGTGCGCGGCTGGCGCAGTTGGCTGGGCGCCTGGCCGTTGAACCGTCTGGTGCGCTGGCAGGTAAAGCGCCAGCTGGAAAGCAAGGACCCGCAAGGGCACTACCCGGCGCCGCGCGCCATTCTGGCGCTGTGGGCGCATCACGATGGCAATGCATTGCAGGCGCCGGCGCTGGTGGATTCCATCCTGGCGTCGCAGACGGCGCGCAATTTGCTGCGGGTATTCCACTTGCAGGAGCGTCTCAAGAGCTACGGCAAGACTGATGGACAGGCGCCCGTACGCCATGTGCACGTTGTCGGTGCGGGTGTGATGGGCGGCGATATTGCTGTCTGGTGCGCCTTGCAGGGCCTGCGCGTGACCTTGCAGGACCAGTCCATGAAGCAGATTGCGCCGGTGCTGGCGCGCGCCGCCAAGCTGTATCGCCGCAAGCTCAAGGACAGGCGCCGCGAACAGGCGGCGCTGGATCGCCTCGTTCCCGACCTGGCGGGTCATGGCGCGGCAAGGGCGGATCTGGTGATCGAGGCCATCAGCGAAAACCTGGAAGCCAAGCAATCCCTGTACCGGCAGCTGGAAGCCCGCATGCGGCCGGATGCGCTGCTGGCCACCAACACATCCAGCCTGTCGCTGGAAGCCTTGCGTTCGTGCCTGCAACGGCCGCAGCGCCTGATCGGTATCCATTTCTTCAATCCGGTGGCGCGCATGCCGCTGGTGGAAGTCGTGAGCACCCGCGATGGCGATGCAGAACACCAGCAGGCGGGAGCCCGTGCCTGCGGTTTCGTGGCGCAGATCGGCAAGCTGCCTCTGCCGGTGCGCAGCGCGCCAGGTTTCCTGGTCAATGCGGCGCTGGCGCCGTACATGCTGGAAGCCATGCGTTATGTTGATCAGGGCGTCAGCCCGGCCGGGATAGATGCGGCCATGACGGCATTCGGCATGCCCATGGGGCCGATAGAACTGATAGATACCGTCGGCCTGGACGTGGCGCTGGCTGCAGGCAGGCAACTGGCACCCGACGCCGAACCGCCGCGCTGCCTGCAGCAGAAGATCGACAGCGGCAAGCTGGGCCGCAAAAGCGGGGAAGGGTTCTATCCCTGGCGTGACGGCAAGGCCACCAAGCCGGCTGCAGGCCAGGTGCCTGCCGATCTGGCGGCGCGGCTGGCCCGCACGCTGGCTGATGCAGCGCGTCGACAAGTCGATACTGGCGTCGTGGCGGATGCCGATCTGGCCGACGCCGGCATGATTTTCGGAACGGGCTATGCCCCGTTCACCGGAGGGCCCTTGCGGCATCAAGGGATGTTGTCACCATAAAAATAAAGCAGGCGCAGCACAAGCCCCGGCCTGGCCGGTTCTTTATGGCCAATCCAACGAAGGTTGGTCATTGACGAGGAGACAGAAGATGAAAACACGCAATCTGACAGGGCGCGTCTTTTCCCTGGCAGTACTGAGTGGCGTTGCCACGGCCAGCCATGGCGCGGGATTCCAGTTGCTCGAACAGAGCGCCAGCGGACTGGGCAATGCCTATGCCGGTTCGGCGGCGATCGCTGAGAACGCCAGTACGATTTACTTCAACCCGGCGGGCATGACGTATCTGCCCGGCGTGAACGTGTCTGGCGGCGCCACGGCCATCCGGCCGTCGTTCAAATTCCGAAATAGCGGGCTCAGCAGCGGCCCGCTCGCCCTGGGTGGAGCAACCAGCACTTCCGATGGCGGCGATGCAGGCAGTTGGGGCGTCGTGCCCAATGCCTATATGTCCTGGCAGATCAATGACCGCTGGTTTGCCGGCGTAGGCCTGGGCGCGCCCTTCGGCCTGAAGACAGAATACGAAGATGACTGGGCCGGGCGCTTCCATTCGCGGGAATTCGAAATCCGCACCATTAACATCAATCCATCGGTCGCCTATAAGGTCAATGACTATTTCTCGATCGGGGTGGGGGCAAACTGGCAGCGGATAGACGCCACCTATCGTCTGGCGCAGGTCGTGCCGGTGCCAGGCGTGGGCTATATGGAAGGCGACGCCAAGGTCAAGATGCATGGCGACGCCTGGGGCTGGAATGCGGGCGTGATTTTCCAGCCGACAGCGTCAACGCGTATCGGCTTGTCCTACCGTTCCAAGATCAAGCATTCGGCCAGCGGCGGCACCGACATCGAGCTGCGCGGCAACGAAGTGGGCACCGGCGCGGCACATGCCAGTGTTGATCTGCCCGATACCGCCGTGCTGAGCATTTCTCATGATCTGACCCCAAGCTGGACGCTGCTGGGTGATGTATCGTGGACAGGCTGGAGCAGTATTCCGCGTCTCGATATTGAAAGCGGCGGCACGATCAATCGTACGACTTCGCTGGACTTGCGGTTCCGCGATACCTGGCGCTTCGCGCTGGGAGCGAACTACCGCGTGAACGAGAAGTGGACCTGGAAGGTGGGAGTGGCAGTCGATCAGTCGCCGGTACGCAGTGCCGAATACCGGCCGACCTCGTTGCCTGACAACAACCGCCTGTGGCTGTCCACTGGGGTGCAGTACCGCCACGGTGCGAACACCACGGTTGACCTGGGCTATACCTACCTGCACCTGAAGGACACGCCCATCGACAACGGCAATGTTCTGACCCAGGGCCGCGTGGTGGGGGATTACAAGAGCAGCGGCCATATCGTCGGCGTGCAGGTTTCGACCCGGTTCTGACGATGCGGCCATCCGATTCACGGCATGACTAAGGAGAGTTGCTTGAGCAAGTTCAATATCAAACGCGCCGCGGTGCTGGGGGCCGGCGTGATGGGTGCGCAGATCGCGGCGCATCTGGCCAACGCCGGCATACCGGTCTTGCTGTACGACCTGACGGCCAAGGAGGGCGATCCCAGCGGGATTTCCCTCAAGGCGCTGGCCGGGCTGAAAAAGCTCGAACCGGCGCCCCTGGCCAGCCCCGCCAGCCTGGCGTATATCACGCCGGTCAATTACGACCAGCACCTGGACCAGCTGTCGTCGTGCGACCTCGTCATCGAGGCCATCGCCGAACGGCTGGACTGGAAGAACGACCTGTACCGGCGCGTGGCGCCGCATATCGGGCCGCAGACCATCCTGGCATCGAATACTTCGGGCCTGTCCATTGCGTCCCTGGCGCAGGTGCTGCCGGAAGCATTGCGCCCGCGCTTTTGCGGGGTGCATTTCTTCAACCCGCCGCGCTACATGAAGCTGGTCGAGCTGGTAGCGATTCCTGAAACCAGTCCCGAAGTCCTCGATAACCTGGAGTCGTGGCTGACGACCCGCATGGGCAAGGGAGTGATCCGCGCTTTGGACACGCCCAACTTCATCGCCAACCGCGTGGGGGTGTTTTCGCTGCTGGCAGCCATGCACCACACGACGCGGCTGGGGCTAGGGTTCGATGAGGTCGATGCCCTGACCGGCCCGCTGATCGGCCGCCCCAAGAGCGCTACCTATCGTACGGCCGACGTGGTTGGCCTGGATACGCTGGCACACGTCATCAACACCTTGCGTGACGGCGCGAGCGACGACCCCTGGCATGCCTATTTCCAGGCGCCGGACTGGCTGCAGGGCCTGATCGAACAGGGGGCGCTGGGCCAGAAGAGCGGCCGTGGCGTCTACCGCAAGGTTGGGCGTGAAATCCAGGTGTTGGACCTGGCCCAGGGCGATTACCGCCCGTCGGCCGGCAAGGTGGCCGACGAAGTCGCTGCCATCCTCAAGCAGCGCGATCCGGCCGAGCGCCTGCGCGCGCTGCGGGCCAGCGCGCATCCACAGGCCCGTTTCCTGTGGGCGGTGCTGCGCGACACCTTCCACTACAGCGCGTTCCATCTGGGCGGCATCGCTGCCAATGCGCGCGATCTCGACCTGGCCATACGCTGGGGCTTCGGCTGGGCCCTGGGGCCGCTGGAAACCTGGCAGGCCGCAGGCTGGAACGAAATCGCCCAGGCGATCGAAGCCGATATCGCCGGCGGGGAAACCATGAGCACGGCGTCTCTGCCCCAGTGGGCCAAGGAGCCGGGCCGCCGGGGCGTGCATACGTCCGAAGGTTCCTATTCGGCGCGCGAGCACCGCATCGAGGCGCCGTCCTCCTTGCCGGTCTATCGTCGCCAGTTGTTCCCCGAGCGCGTGCTGGGCGGACAGAATCCGGCTGCGGCCCAGGTGCAGGAAACCCTTTGGGAAAATGACGGTGTGCGTTTGTGGCGCTTGCCGGAAGTCGACGCCGGCGTTGCCATCCTGTCCTTCAAGTCGAAGATGCATACCATCGGAGATGAAGTGCTGGAGGGTGTGCTGCAGGCCGTGGCGCTGGCCGAGCAGACCAGCGACGCGCTGGTGCTCTGGCACGAGCCGCCGTTCGCGGTCGGCGCCAACCTCAAGCAGGTTGCGGAAGCTGCTGCGGCAGGCGAGTTCGAACGTCTGGAACAGACCGTTGCCAAGTTCCAGCAAGCATCGCTGTCCTTGCATTACGCCCAGGTGCCGACGGTTGCTGCCGTGCAGGGCATGGCGTTGGGCGGCGGCTGCGAATTCACCATGCATGCCACGGCCCGCGTGTTTGCGCTTGAAAGCTATGTGGGGCTGGTAGAAGCCGGGGTCGGCTTGATTCCGGCGGGGGGTGGCAGCAAAGCGTTCGCGGTGCGCGCCGCCTGGCTGGCCGCGCAGACCGAAACGCCGGCCGAGGTCTTCCCGTACCTGCAGCCCGCGTTCCGCAACATCGCCATGGGCCAGGTGTCCAAGAGCGCCTTGCAGGCCATTGAGGCCGGCTTTGGCGTACCGACAGATACCGTGATCTTCCATCCTGACGAATTGCTGTGGACGGCCCTGCGCCGTGCGCGCGCGCTGGCCGAAATCGGGCACCGGGTGCCGGCGCGTCCGGGCCAGGTGATTGTGGCCGGCCGCAGCGGCATTGCCAATTTCGACATGCAACTGGTCAACATGCTGGAAGGCGGCATGATCAGCCCGCACGACTACAAGGTGGCGCATTCCGCCGCCGTGGCCCTGTGCGGCGGTGACGTCGATACCGGTGTGAAGGTCGATGAGGATTGGCTGCTGGCCGTGGAACGACGCGAATTCATGGCGCTGCTGCGCACGCCGGAGACGCTGGCACGCATTCGCCACACCCTGGAAACCGGCAAGCCGTTGCGCAATTGAACAAGGAGCATTCATGAGTATGCAGAAACAGGATGCCTACATTGTGGCCGCTACCCGCCTGCCGGTCGGCAAGCGGGGCGGGATGTATGGTCGTACCCGTCCCGACGATCTGCTGGCGGCTGCGCTGCGCGCGGTGCTGGCCCAGGTGCCGGGGCTGGATCCGGCGCAGATCGGCGATGTCATTACCGGTTGCGCCATGCCCGAGGCCGAGCAGGGCATGAATCTGTCCCGCATGGGGCTGCTGCTGGCCGGCTTGCCCAATGTCGTGCCGGGTTTGACCATCAACCGCTTCTGCGCTTCCGGCCTGCAGGCCGTGGCCGATGCCGCCAGCCGTATTCGGCTGGGCGAAGCGGATGTCATGGTGGCCGCCGGCGCGGAGTCCATGAGCATCATGTCGCAGATGATGGGCAACAAGATTTCCATCAACCCGGCAATTTTTGATGGTGATGAGCGCCTGGGCATGGCGTTTGGCATGGGCCTGACGGCCGAGAAAGTCGCGCAGCGCTGGAAGGTGTCGCGCGAAGACCAGGACGCCTTCGCGCTGGAGTCTCACCGTCGCGCCGTGGCCGCCCAGGAAGCAGGCTATTTCGATGCGGAAATCTCTCCCTTCGAGATCGTCAGCCATGGGCCTGGTGACCGCAAGACCGGTGAACCGCGAGTGACGCGGCGCACCGTGAGTCGCGACGAAGGTCCGCGTCCAGACAGCAGCGCCGAAGCGCTGGCGCGCCTGCGTACTGTGTTTTCGGTGCGTGGTTCGGTGACGGCAGGCAACAGTTCGCAGATGTCCGATGGCGCGGCTGCCGTCGTGCTGATGTCCGAACGCCTGGTGAAGCAGCTGAACTTGCGGCCGCTGGCGCGCTTCGCCGGTTATTCGGTGGCAGGTGTGCCGCCCGAGATCATGGGCATCGGCCCGATCGAAGCGATTCCGCGGGCGCTGGCCCAGGCCGGCATCCGCAAGGACCAGCTCGACTGGATCGAATTGAATGAAGCGTTTGCGGCGCAGTCCCTGGCTGTCATGCGCGAGCTGGAACTGGACCCGCAGCGCGTCAATCCGCTGGGCGGCGCCATCGCACTGGGGCACCCGCTGGGCGCAACCGGCGCGATCCGCACCGCTACGGTGACGCATGGCCTGCGCCGTACCGGTGGGAAGTACGGCATGGTGACCATGTGCATAGGCACTGGCATGGGTGCAGCCGGCGTATTCGAGGCGCTGTGAGCACGCCGTTGGACTGGCTGAGCCGCCTGCCTCTTGCCTGGCGCGCCCCGGCGGTGCGCCTGGGCTTCAATATGCACCCCGGGTTCCGGGGCATGGGGGGGCGGGTCGTGCATGTCGAGCCTGACCTTTCATGCATGCGTGTGCGCTTGCCCTGGCGGCGGCGCACGCGCAATATGTTGGGGTCGATCTATGGCGGCTCGCTGTTTGGCGTGACGGATGGGCCGCACCCGCTGCTGCTGACGCTGCGGCTGGGGCGTGATGTCATCATCTGGGACAAGCAGGCCGCCATCCGTTTCCGGCGGCCGGCCTACCAGGTGCTGTATGCGGATTTCCGCGTCACGGATGACGAAGTGGCATCCATCCGCCAAGTGCTGGACCAGGAACACGAGACCATCCGCGTCTACAACGTGGACCTGGTCGATACCCAGGGCACGGTATATGCCACGGTAGAGCGCACGTTGTACATTGCGACGCGGGCGCACTATGCGGAAAGAAAGCGGGAAAAAGAGTTGGGAGCCAGGCAGGCGGCTGCCAGCGCCGACGCCGAGAGCACACAATAAGGGGCTCCATGCGGAGCCGCTGGCGGACAAAGGAGACAATCGTGGAGAAAATCTGGCTAGAGCAGTACCCGGAAGGCGTTCCTCCCATGGTGGACACCTCGGAATACGATTCGCTGATTCATCTGTTCGAGGACAGCTGCCGGCGCTACGCCAACAAAGTGGCGTATGTGTCGCTGGGCAAGGAAATGACCTATGCGGAACTGGACCGCCAGAGCCGCGCCTTTGCCGGGTGGTTGCAAAGCCAGGGTCTGGGCAAGGGGGACGCGGTCGCGTTGATGATGCCCAATCTGTTGCAGTACCCGGTTTGCCTGTTCGGCATTCTGCGCGCCGGTTGCGTGATGGTGAACTGCAACCCGCTCTACAAGCCCAGGGAATTGGAATATCAATTGGTCGATTCCCAGGCCAAGGCGATCGTCATCGCCGAAAACTTCGCCCATGTGCTCGACAAGATCAAGAACCGCCAGCATCTCAAGCATGTCGTGGTGACTGCTGTCGGCGACCTGCTTGGGGGGATGAAGCGCCTGCTGGTGAATTTTGTGGTCCGGCGGGTCAAGAAAGGCGTGCCCGTGTGGTCCTTGCCGGGGCACGTGTGGCTGCGCGACGCGCTGGCCCGTGGTGCCGGCCAGCGTTTCAACCCGCCAACGCTGGGCGCGGCCGACCTGGCCTTCCTGCAATACACCGGCGGCACCACCGGCGTGGCCAAGAGTGCGATGCTGTCGCACGGCAACCTGGTGGCGAATGTCTGCCAGGCGCATGCCTGGATTCGTTCGGCGGTGCGCGAAGGCAAGGAATGCATCGTGACGGCCTTGCCGCTGTACCACATCTTCGCGCTGACGGCGAACTGCCTGATCTTCATGAAGATAGGCGCGCGCAACGTCCTGGTGACCGATGCGCGTGACATTCCCGGCCTCATCAAGACCATGCGCAGTTCCGGCATGACGGCGTTTACCGGGGTCAACACGCTGTTCAATGCCTTGCTCAACCATCCCGAGTTCGAAAAGCTGGATTTTTCCCAGCTGCGGCTGACGCTGGGGGGCGGCATGGCCGTGCAGCGCGTCGTGGCCGAGCGCTGGCGCCAGATTACCGGTACGCCGCTGGTTCAGGCCTATGGCCTGACTGAAACCTCGCCGGCGGTAACCATCAACCCGATGGATGGCCACCACGTGGAAGGTTCCATCGGCCTGCCGCTGCCGTCGACCGAACTGAGCATCCGCAATGACGACGGGCAGGAAATGCCGGTGGGCGAAGCGGGGGAAATCTGCGTGCGCGGCCCCCAGGTCACGTCGGGCTATTGGCAGAAGCCCGAAGAAACTGCCTTGGCGTTCTATCCGGACGGGTTCCTGCGCACTGGCGACATCGGCTATGTGGATGACAAGGGCTTCGTCTTCCTGGTAGACCGCAAGAAGGACATCATCCTGGTGTCCGGCTTCAACGTCTATCCGAACGAAATCGAGGATGTCGTGGCCACGCATCCGGGCGTAAAGGAAGTGGCTGCCATTGGCGTGCCGGACCCGCGCTCGGGCGAAGCGGTCAAACTCTTCGTCATCCGGCGCGACCCGGCACTGACTGCAGAGGATTTGATCGCCTTCTGCCGCCAACAACTGACCGGCTACAAAATCCCCAAGCACGTGGAATTTCGCGAAGACCTGCCGCGTACCAATGTCGGCAAGATCCTGCGCCGGGAATTGCGCTGAGTTTCCCCACTGGCTGGCAAGGGGGACCCTGCCGGCCAGGGACAGTGAAGGAGGCAATGCAAGGCATGGTATTGCCAGCACGGGGTTCTGCCTGCTGTCTGTATGTCTATATATAGAGGTCGGTATGGACGGGGTAGGCACTGGCAGGCTATCCGAGCAGGATAGTTCCAGGCAGGGGGTGACCGGTGTGAGCCCGGCAGCCGGAGGCCGTCAGTGGCTCCACTTTGGGTTGGCTCACTTTGCATAGGCCTGCTGGTGATCAGGTCATCTATATAGGTCATCAGGTATATCGAGAGCGCCATGGCCCCAGGTGGTTGGGGTACGCCTTGATTGGCAGATGGCATGAAGCTACCGTGGCCTCTGCGACCCCTCGGGCTTGCTTGCCTGGATATAGTAGGGACCTGGACAAGCACGGCCGTTGCTATCCATGCGTTGCCACCAGCTGAGCGCTGCAGCCAGGGCCCGTGCCAGGCGTTCTGGTGCCAGAGAGCAGGGGACGGCTTCCTATCGTGGCCAGCGCCAGCGGCGCCAGGGCCCGTTTCCCTGGGGCGGAACAGCTTTTTTTGGCTGAACAAAAGATTTTCTTCGAAAAGTTTTACACGGTGATGAAAAGCGTGCTATATTTCGTTTTCTGTTGAGCGACGCAACAAATTCTTCGGAAAGCGAAGCGGAGTTCGACGGGGCCGGAAACGGAGTTTGTTTTCAGGCGCTGCGGTTTGATCCTTGAGGACGGCCAGGCGGTGCGGGAAGCAGGTTCGGCAGGGTTTTGAAGAAGGGTTCAGCAAGTGTTGACAAGCTTCAAAACTTCATGTTAAAGTTTCCGACTCGGTTGCTTAGTAACTCAGGGTTAACCCTAGCGGGTGGTTCTGATAAGCGACCGGAAACGAGGTCTGGTGGGTTTACCCAGGCGGCGTTTTTCAAGTAGTGATTCAGTGGATAGCCGCTAAGTGGCAAACGAAACTGAGTTGACAAGCCTGAAAAACTGCTTCATAATCTCGTTTCTCTGCTGATGTAAATCAGCGAAACGCGAAAGCGACGCAGTAGGAAGTTCAGTAATTGAGTACCGAATTTGCAGTAACTGCTCTTTAACAACTTAACAGCCGATAAGTGTGGGCGCTTGGAATGAGTGTGCGATCCCAGCAATGGGAATGCCAAAATTATCAAGTGCCTACGAAAGAAGTAAGGTTTTTATACCTCACTTCCTTTGAAAGCAAAGCGACATATTTCCGTCCCGGAAACGGGAAGGTATATGTAAACAACAGAGATTGAACTGAAGAGTTTGATCCTGGCTCAGATTGAACGCTAGCGGGATGCTTTACACATGCAAGTCGAACGGCAGCACGAGGAGCTTGCTCCTTGGTGGCGAGTGGCGAACGGGTGAGTAATATATCGGAACATGCCCAGTAGCGGGGGATAACTACTCGAAAGAGTGGCTAATACCGCATACGTCCTACGGGAGAAAGCAGGGGACCTTCGGGCCTTGCACTATTGGAGTGGCCGATATCGGATTAGCTAGTTGGTGGGGTAAAGGCCTACCAAGGCGACGATCCGTAGCTGGTTTGAGAGGACGACCAGCCACACTGGGACTGAGACACGGCCCAGACTCCTACGGGAGGCAGCAGTGGGGAATTTTGGACAATGGGGGAAACCCTGATCCAGCCATCCCGCGTGTGCGATGAAGGCCTTCGGGTTGTAAAGCACTTTTGTCAGGAAAGAAATCGCCCGGGATAATACCTCGGGTGGATGACGGTACCTGAAGAATAAGCACCGGCTAACTACGTGCCAGCAGCCGCGGTAATACGTAGGGTGCAAGCGTTAATCGGAATTACTGGGCGTAAAGCGTGCGCAGGCGGTTCGGAAAGAAAGATGTGAAATCCCAGGGCTTAACCTTGGAACTGCATTTTTAACTACCGGGCTAGAGTGTGTCAGAGGGGGGTGGAATTCCGCGTGTAGCAGTGAAATGCGTAGATATGCGGAGGAACACCGATGGCGAAGGCAGCCCCCTGGGATAACACTGACGCTCATGCACGAAAGCGTGGGGAGCAAACAGGATTAGATACCCTGGTAGTCCACGCCCTAAACGATGTCAACTAGCTGTTGGGGCCTTCGGGCCTTAGTAGCGCAGCTAACGCGTGAAGTTGACCGCCTGGGGAGTACGGTCGCAAGATTAAAACTCAAAGGAATTGACGGGGACCCGCACAAGCGGTGGA